>Ga0233425_10000099_pt1 | contig 212045 bp, 148 predicted proteins | sample Watercolumn_Towu_2_FD_181712 | JGI IMG/M metagenome (GOLD analysis project Ga0233425, IMG submission 181712) | Freshwater microbial communities from Lake Towuti, South Sulawesi, Indonesia - Watercolumn_Towuti2014_140_MG | ecosystem: Environmental > Aquatic > Freshwater > Lake | place... | reverse complement strand
GTCACGAAATTCAAGAAGGGCGACCGCGTCCTGATCCCACCGGTCTTCGCCTGCGGCGTGTGCCACTACTGCCGGACCGGGCGCGGGACGATATGCGAGAAGCAGACGATGGTCGGAAACCACCGGGACGGTGGCTTCGCGGAATTTGTCGCCGTCCCGGCTTCTGATATCTTTGCGTTGCCCGAGCCGATTCCCCTGCACGAGGGCGCCATCATCGCCGACGCCATCTCGACGCCCTACCACGCCGTGGTCAACCGCGGGAAGGTCCTGCCCGGCGAGAGCGTGCTCGTCATCGGCTGCGGCGGCGTCGGCCTCTCGCTCGTCCAGATGGCCTCGCTGGCCGGCGGCAATGTCATCGCGGTCGACATCTTCGACGAGAAGCTCGAGCAGGCCAGAAAGTTCGGCGCCACCGAGGTCATCAACGGGAAAAAGGTGGAGAGCCTCTCGAAGGCCGTGAAGAAGGCCTCCGGCGGGGGCGTGGACGTCGCCTTCGAGGTCATCGGCAACCCGCCGACCATCGAGGAGGCGTTCAAGGCGGTCAAGTGGGGCGGGCGCGTCATCGTGGTGGGCTACTCGCACGAGGACGTGAAATTGAACGCCGGGCGCATAATGTTTTGCGAAATCGAGGTCAAGGGCTCGCTTGGGTGCGGCCTGCAGGACTATCCCCGGATAATCGAGATGGCCCGCCACGGGAAGCTGAAGATCAAAGAGATGGTCACGCACCGCTACAAGCTCGAGGACATCAACGAGGGCTTCAAGTTCCTCGAGAAGGGCGACCCGTCGCTCATCCGGTCCATCGTCGTCCTGGACTGAGGTGGGGGCCATGGACTTCAAGAACATATCTCTCGAAGTGAAGGGCGGCGTGGCCCGGCTCGTCCTCAAGCGGCCTCCGGTGAACGTGCTCAACATCGAGATGATGAAGGAGATGAATCTTGCTCTCGAGCATGTCCAGAAGGCGCCCGGCCTCCGGGCCCTCGTTCTCTCGGCGGAGGGGAAGTTCTTCTCGGCCGGCGTGGACGTCGCCGAGCACACGAAGGACAAGGTCAACGAGATGATCGCGGTCTTCCACGGGATATTCGAGAACCTGAACAGGCTCACGATGCCCACGGTGGCGTTCGTCCAGGGGCCGGCATTGGGCGGCGGGTGCGAGGTGGCGCTCTATTGCGACATCGTGCTGGCCTCCGAAAAGGCGAAGTTCGGCCAGCCCGAGATAAAGGTCGGGGTGTTCCCGCCCATCGCCGCCTTCCTTTTGCCCAACGACATCCCGCTCAAGTTCGCCGCCGAGATACTGCTCACGGGCGATACCTATACCGCGGCGGACCTCAAGGCCATGGGAGGCGTCAACCGGGTGTTCCCGGAAGCCTCTTTCGGCGCCGACTGCGAGGCATTCCTCGAGAAGATTACTGCCAACAGCGCGGTCGTGCTGGACCTCTCCAAGCAGGCGATGCGCGCCGGGCACGGGCGCCCGTATTCCAAGGCGATGCCCGAGATAGAGAAGCTTTACCTCGAGAAGCTCATGGCCACCGAGGACGCCAACGAAGGGCTCAAGGCGTTCATGGAGAAGCGCAAGCCGGTCTGGAAGGACAAGTGAGGGGAATATCATGGAACTGCAGGGCAAGAACGCCATCGTGACGGGCGGCAGCATGGGCATTGGCAAGGCCATTTGCGTCGGGCTCGCGAAGGAGGGCGCCAACGTCGCCCTCAACTACCGCAAGCACGACACGGAGGCGAAAGCGGTCGTCGCCGAGGTCGAGAAGCTCGGCCGGAAGGGGCTGGCCGTCAAGGCCGATGTGTCCTCGTTCAAGGACGCCGAGAACATGGTCCAGGCCGTCGTGAAGCAGTGGGGGGCGGCGCACATATTGGTGTGCAACGCCGGCATAAACTGGGACGGCGTCATCTGGAAGATGACCGAGGAGCAGTGGGACACCGTCATCACGACGAATTTGAAGGGATACTTCAACTACAACCGGGCCGTTGCCGGCATCTTCAAAGACCAAAAATACGGCAAGATAGTGAACATCTCCTCGATCAACGGCATCCGCGGGAAGTTCGGGCAGGTGAACTACGCGGCGTCGAAGGGCGGCGAGATAGCGATGACCAAGACCCTGGCGAAGGAGCTTGGCAAGTTCAACGTGAACGTCAACTGCGTGGCGCCGGGAATGGTCTTGACCGAGATGGCCGAGAAGATACCCGTGGAGTTCCTGGAGAAGGCCGTGGACGAGACGCAGCTGGGGCGGATAGCCTCGCCCGAGGACATCGCCAACGTCGTGGTGTTTCTGTGCACGGACAAGGCCCGTCATGTCACCGGCGAAGTTATCAAGGTCGACGGGGGACAGTACATCTGAGGTGGATTGGATGAAGGTCGCGGCGGTAGCGATAGGCCACGGCGTGTTCGGCAAGCGGTCCGACGCCAGCGTGCAGGAGCTCGCTTTCGAAGCTTTCCGGGCGGCGATGCACGATGGCAAGAACCTGGAGCGCAAGGACCTGGACGCGGCCGTGTTGGGCTCCGTCCCCGAATACCACAAGCAAAGGTCGCTTGCGGGGGTCGTTGCGGAATATCTGGGCCTGAACCCCAAGCCCATCTGGCTCACCGAATGCGCCTGCGCCTCCGGCAGCGCTGCCGTACGGACGGCCTATATGGCCATCAAGTCCGGGATGCATGATGTGGTGGCGGTCATCGGCGCGCAGAAGATGACCGAGCTCGCGACGCCCGAGATACTGGCGCTGATGGGGCGCGTGGGCGAGGTCCAGTGGGAGTCGATTTTCGGGACAACTTTCCCCGGCTACTATGCGATGTTCGCCAACGCCCACATGCACAAGTACGGGACAACGAAGGAACAACTGGCGGCCGTGGCGGTCAAGAACCACTACTACGGTTCTCTGAACAAGTTCGCCATGTTCCAGAAGCCGGTGACCATCCAGCGGTGCGTCGAGGCCGACCCGGTCGCCTTCCCGTTCGGCATATTCGACTGCTGCGCCAACGCCGACGGGGCTGCGTGCGTTATCTTGGCGAACGAGGAGAAGGCGCGCAAGTTCACGGACGAGCCGGTGTGGCTCGAGGGCTCCGGGTGCGCCACGACATCGATGTCGGTGCTCCGGCGGCCGAACCACTATTCGATTCCGTCGGCCCAGGAAGCGGCGAAACAAGCCTACATGCAGGCGGGCGTCGAAGCGAAGGACATCAAGGTCGCCGACGTCCACGACTGCTTCACCATCGCCGAGATACTGGCGTACGAGGACCTCGGTTTCGCCGAGAAGGGCAAGGGCGGGAAGTTCGTCGAGGAGAAGCAATCCTACATCGGCGGGAAGCACCCGGTGAACGTGGACGGCGGGCTGAAGGCCAAGGGCCATCCCATCGGCACGACGGGCGTTTCCATGACGGTCGAAATCGTCAAGCAGCTGCGCGGGCACGCCGACAAGAGGCAGGTGCCTAACGCCGACATCGGGCTCACGCACAACGTCGGGGGCATCGGGCAGTACTGCTTCGTCAACGTGTGGAGGAGGTGAGGCGATGTTCAAGTGGTTCGGGAAGGTCAATTTCGTCCCCTACACGAAAGTCGGCGAGTTCGCCGAGCACCTCAAGAACGGCAAGATAATGGGCACCAGGTGCAAGAAGTGCGGGACCGTTACGTTCCCGCCCCGCGCCGACTGCGAGAAATGCATGGAGTCGGACTGGGAGTTCATCCAGTACAGCAGGAAGGCGAAGCTCGTCACGTTCACCCAGATAGCGGCGGCGCCCACGGGCTTCGAGGACATGGTCCCGTACACGATAGGCGTGGCGGACCTACCGGAAGGCGGGCGCGTGCTCGCCTGGGTCAAAGAGATCGATGTCAAGGACCTTAAGATCGGGATGGACCTGAAGCTCGTGCCCCGGATATTCGAGGAAATCCCTGAAATAAAACTGTACTATACCCTCGAAAAACCCTGAGCGGCCACCCATTTGTTTCATATACCCGAACGGATATGCCTTGCTCGCCTCAAAGGGCCGGTAGATCAGCTGGAAGATCGCCACTTTGGCATAGTGGAGGCCTGGGGTTCAAATCCCCACCGGTCCATATTACCCCATTGCATCAATTAACAGGGTGGGGGTTTGAGAGGAGGACGGGTCCGACCCGGCGAGAGGACCCGTCCTCCGAAGCAACACAATGCGGGGCATTTTGGAGCGAGGATGACCGAGCTTGCGAGGTCATCCGAATCCACAAAGAACGGGAGCGTACGCGAGCCGTTCTTTGTGCACGAAGTGAAATCCCCACCGGTCCATATTACCCAACCGCGCAAATTACCAGCGGTGGGGATTTGAGAGTGCGAGCCGCTCTTTTTAATCTCCGCCTTGAGTTTTTATGGCCTATTTTATCAAGGCCTTCCGCTTTCTCCGACGATGGATGAAGACCTGCAGGACAATTGCTGTGGGAACGACGATTAGAACCGTGAGCACTAGAATCTTTTCGGGACTCAAGTCCAGAGTGCCTCGATCGCTGTCAATGATCTTGTTCTCCATCTCAGTGTTTTGGGATGCGATGTCTATCCTCGAGTAATAAATCGTGTAGTAATTGATGGTGTCCCGTGGGCGGATTTCCGTTTCCTTCTCGACCTCCACAAGGTGGAGGTCGCCTGAGGAATCAGCAGCGCCGTTCTTGCCAAGATAGAGGTATTCGTTCCCGGCCTGGACTATGGGATAGCCCCCGATTGCCGTGAACGGCCCTTGGTGGACCAATAGACCGTTGCTGTCCAGCCTTGCGTATCCGCCGTGAACGCTGACATGGATGCCGTCCTGTTTGTCGACTTTGATGACGTCGCCTCCGCTGGTCCAGTTGGATTCGGTATAACTCATGGCGGTCGTGTTGAGAACCCGATATTCACTGCTCCACACAAGGTGCAGGCCGAGATGGGAATCCATATCCATCGAGAACGCAAAGCCCACTGTTTCCATGACAAAGCCGCTTCCTAGGCCGAAGAAGCCCGGAAGGAATGCCCTTGCCAGGGCATTGCCCGAGGAATCGAGCCTCGCATACCCGGCGCCCCATGTATTATTGTCCCGTGCGTACCACATAAGATAAATGTCTCCCGAAGGGGTGGCGACCGCATTGTATATATCGGCGCCGACCCAGATGGCCGAATAGCCGGTCCGGCCAACTATCCTGTTTTTCACAAGCAGGTTTCCCTGCGAACTGTATTTCACATAGTGGATGTTGCGGTCCTTAGATTTGCAGTCAAGATAAAAGATATGGATGTCGTCCTTCGAGTCGACCACCACCTTCGGCATCGTTGGGGTGTCGACGGCGCCGGGATTTACATGCGTCTTGCGGATTGCGAAATTTCCGCTCCGGTCCACCTTGCAGAACCAGATCTCCCAGCCGCCCCGCTCCCAACAGATCACGGCGTTGCCCTTGCTGTCCACGTCGAGCCAGGGCTGGTCGGGATTGCGTGACGCTGCAGCGGCCGGCGGCATGACGATCGGCGCACAGGCAAGAACCAGACAGACGGTCACAGCAATTGCACTGAAAGTGTATCGGCTGCCCGCTGTTGACACCCCTGATTCAGAAAAATCTCTGGCGCGGGACGACACGATTTCTCTATGTTCCTGGACTTATTTCAAGATTATGGGGGGTATGCCCTTTCACGTCGTCAACCAGTAATACCCAGCCGCCCGTCCGGCCGGATTCAACGAACAACTGGGGGTCCCACCTTGATGCTCACCGCGGCGCGTAGAGCTCGATGAGCCCGCACCTGGGGCATTCCAGCCCCCATATCTTCCTTATCCCCGTCAAGGGGGCTGCGATCATGTCCGGGCTGTTCTCGGCCCGCTCCCAGACGACATTCCTCATCGCCCCCTGGACCATCTCCGTGCCGCACCTCATGCACTGCAATCGCGTCCCTCCCGCCTGTGGAGGACATTCTCCTGAAAATACATCAACATTGCTGGCCACGGACGGTCTGGACGGACATGGCATCTTTTAACATTGCCTTCTCCGGTCTTTTGGCATGAGCCATGCGATTCCCCGTTTCCGGAAAGGGCAACCGATTTAACGCCGGATGTCGATGACCATGCATGGTCGAACGGCCACCCTTGTCCTTCGCGCGCCCTGCCCCGGAAATGGTCTTCGTCAAGGGCGGCTGTTACCTGATGGGGGACACGTTCGGCGGCGATGAATACGAGAGGACCTGCAATGTGGACAACAAGCCCTTCGCCCACGAGGTGTTCGTCGACGATTTCTACATCGGAAAATACCCGGTCACCCAGAAGGAGTGGACCGAGGTGATGGGGAGCAACCCTTCGCAGCCCCCCGGCGACGATTCCTGCCCTGTCGAGAGCGTGAGCTGGTACGATGTCCAAGAATACATCGGGAAGCTCAACCGCCTCACGGGGCTAAGCTTCCGGCTCCCCACGGAGGCGGAATGGGAATACGCGGCAAGGAGCGGCGGCAAGGCCGAGAAATGGGCCGGGACGAGCGACCCGTCGGAGCTCGGAGACTACGCCTGGACCGATGAAAACACGTTTCCGAGAGGGCTCAAGCCAGTGGGTTTGAAGAAACCGAACGGACAAGGCATCCACGACATGTCGGGGAATGTCTGGGAGTGGGTGGAGGACTGGTTCGAATGGAAATACTACCAAAACAGCCCGAGAGACAATCCCCGGGGACCTCCAAGCGGCACGTACAAGGTGGTCCGGGGAGGCGATTGGCATCACGGGTGGTCGACCCTGATGACCGTATACAGGAACCATTTCGATCCTACGATTTCGAATACCAATGCGGTGACGGGCCTGCGCATCGGACACATCGGGTTCCGGTTGTGCCATCCGGCGATAGCCCGGGACATTGAATAGCCGCAAACCCCCCATCCGAGTGGGAACGATATCATTTATCTATCCAACCGGCGTTTTGGAGCCGGGAAAGCCGATGATCGATGCGAAAAAGGTCACAGCCGCCTACCCTCAGCTGGAACCCTACGAGCGCCGGCTGGTGAGGGAGCTGGCCCAGGACACGCGCGGACAGCTTGATGGCGATCTTTCGAAGGTGGACAGGTCCTGGACAGCCCGCGAGCTGGGAAACATGGTCGTCCGGATCAACAACAAGTTCGGCGCTAGAGTCATCGACAGGATTCCCAAGCGCGGCAACGCCGGGACGGCCTACAGGATAAAGGACGAGTATTTCCAGCTCCTGCGGAAATACCTAGACGAGGATCCGCTTTTCACCCGGGCCTGAGATTACCTGCGCCGCGAACCCCTCCACCTTCCCCTGCCATCCCTCCTCTAGCGGCCCTTTCAGGCCGGTGACATAGACCCGGCCCTCAGCGACCTTGACGAGGCTCTTGCCAGAAAGGATCTCGGTCATGATGGGCCTCATGTGCTGCCACCGGGCCATCTCCTCCGGCGTGGGCATCTTGCCGGTCTTCTTGTCCGGCTGGGGGGCGCCCTCCGTGGTGAACAGGGCGTACCTAGTCCCCGATGGCAGGACGACCTTTTTCAGGAACCGGCGCACGCCCCACGGGGGCTTGCCCATCCGGCCCGGCGAGCTGAAGACATAGAGGTCAGCCGGGGGCATCTCATTGGGCTTCGAATCCTTCATCCGGCGGACGTTGACCTCGACGCCCCGGGCGGCCATCTGCCGTTTGAACTCTTCCGCGACCTGCGCGCCGTTGCCGTACACCGAGGCGTGGAAATATTCTATCCTCATGACGATTACCCGTTGTCCGCCAGGTAGATGGCGTATGTGCCTATTATCTTGCCGAACAGGGACTCCGATTCGCTGTTGATGTGCGATATGTCGTCTAGATATGTGTGATACTCCAGGCATCCCGAGCCGGCCGCAAAGCAAACCTTCTTGCCCGCGTCGGCGAAGGGCGCCTGGTCCGAGCCGATGCGCATGGCGTTGTAGACTATGGTAAGCGAGTACTTGGAAAGCCGCGTGTCGGCCTGCTGGACCTGCCGGGCTATCGCCTTGTAGTGAGGAAGGCTGGCGTTGTCGTTCGTGCCGATGAAGCCCGTAAGGCCGCGCGGGGAATCGATGTTGGGCATGTCGAGGTTCTCCATGAAGACCAGGTTCTTCTTTATGTCCTCGGCGTGGGCCTCCACGTAGAGCTGGGACCCAAAGAGGCCCTCCTCCTCCCCGCCGAACCAGGCGAAGCGTATCGTCTTCTTCGGCCGCTCCTTCGCGAGGTTCCGGGCCGTCTCCAGGGCCGTCACGGTCCCGGCGGTGTTGTCCACCGCGCCCGGCCCGTTGTAGACGGTGTCCAAGTGGGCGCCGACGAGGACGTACTTCGAGGACTTCTCCGTGCCGGGGATATCGCCGACCGCGACGCGGACCTTTACGTCCTTCCGGGGCACGTCGAAGCTGAGCCGTATACGGGAGCCGCCCGCCGCCGCGGACATCACGGTCTCTCCCATCTTCTTGGACATGTCAAAGAAGGGTATGTCCGGGAGCGTCTCGCCCTCGTCGAAGTACACGCCCTTGAATATCGGAGTGAAATTCGTTTCCGGATGGCCGGCCCGGTTCTGGACCGCGAGCGCCGCCAGGTTGTTTTCCTTGGCCTTGCGGAAGAGCGCGGTGTTGCCCGCCGTCCACTGGTCGTTGTACATCACCCCGCACCTGCCGGCGGCGGCGGCCCACGAACTGTTGTCGGTGCCGTTGCCCAGGTCGGCGACCTGGAGGTCGTCGCGGAAGTCCGACCAGGCGAGAGAGCCGGAGAACCCCTGCACCACGAAATCCACGGTGTGCTCGAACGCCACGGGAGAGGCCCCGGGGCGGGGGAAGAGCCCCAGCGGGCCGTAGGAGACCATCGAGACCTCCGCCCGGACCACCTCGAACAGGTGGAGGTCGTATTCCTCGACATGCGTGTTCTTGAGCCCGGCGGCGGCCATCTGGTCCACGATGTACTGCGCGCCCACCATCTCGGCTTCCGTGCCGGTCATGCGGGGCCCCAGCGCCTCGAACCATTCGTGGTCGGCATAGGCCCGTCCCGTGTCGAACGAGATGATGCGGTACGCCGGCTTCGGGCTGAAAAGGCCCGGGGGGCCCAGCGAGGCGGCCACGACGAGCCCGACGATTCCCAGGACGAGGACCCCCTTCCAGAGCCTGGGGAGCCGGGCCCACCTGGCCCGGGCGCCCTGGACGGGATGGGCTTGCTGCGCCGGAGCGGGCGTTTCGTCGGTCATTGGCATGACATGTAGCGCTTGCGCTCTTAATATTTTTTGGTGGAGAGCCTTCCGGGCCGCTTCGGCCCCTGCTCAGGGGCCCCGGGGCCCAAGCACCAGCGCCCGCAGCTCCAGCTCGGCCCGCTCGACGTCCCCCCGCGCCTTCTGGATGCGCGGCTCGAGCATCGAGAGCTCCTGGACCGCCGCGTAATAGTCGGGCGACTGCATGGCCCGGGCGCGCCGGCCTTCCCTCAGGCGGACGGCGGCCATCCTCGTCCCGGCTATCCCGGCGAAGCCCGTCACAATGAGCACGACGCCGATGACGAGGCACATCGACGGCGAAACGCCGTAGACCCAGGTTATCTGCAGGAAGTAGAAAAGCGGGGTCATCAGCGCGGAGAAGAATATCATCATCGAGAACAGTATGATGGACAGTATCGCCGCCCCGGTCTTGGGCGCCGGCCCGCCGGACTGGGCCGCCTGTATCCGCATCGACGCCTGCGAGGCCTGCCTCTCGAGCTCCGAGAGGTCCTGCCGCAGGAGCTTGATGGCCTCCTTCCGGCGCTCGATCTCCGACTGGGAGCCGTGGTCGTGGTCCCCCAGGACGAGCACCTGCGCGTCGCAGTACCTGCACGCGCCGGCGGCGCCGTCGGGCCGGAGCTCGATGTCGGCGCCGCAGCGCGGGCACTTCGGGACAACGAGTTCGGCCATGCCTGACCGGAGTTCGATTTCGTTCCGATTATCTAAACCTATCTTCTCGGAAACCGACAGGACGTCCTGCGCCTATTCCGGCCGGGGCCCGGCCGCGACGACCTCGGGCGGGGCGTCCTTGAACTTTCGGAAGTTCTCGACGAACATCCCGGCCAGTTTCCTCGCGGCGAGGTCGTAGGCGGCCTTGTCCTCCCAGGTGTCCTTCGGGTCAAGGAAGGCCTTCGGGGCGTCGCAGCAGTCTACCGGGATGTCGAGGTTGAAGAGCGGGTGCCGGCGGTACTCGACCGTCTCCAGCTTGCCCTGCAGGACGTCGGACACTATCTTGCGCGTGGTCGCTATCGGGATGCGCCGGCCCACGCCGTACGGCCCCCAGAGCCAGCCCGTGTCCACGAGATAGACGGTGGAGCCGTGGCGGTCGAGCCGGTCGGCGAGCAGCTTCGCGTAGACGGTCGGCGGCCGGGGCATGAACGGCGCCCCGAAGCAGGCGGAGAAGGTGGCGACGGGCTTCAGGATGCCCCGCTCGGTGCCGGCGAGCTTGCTTGTGTAGCCCGAAAGGAAGTGGTACATGGCTCCCTCGCGGGTGAGGCGGGAGACCGGGGGCATGACGCCGAAGGCGTCGGCGGTGAGGAACACGACCGTCTTCGGGTGGGCGCCGACGCTCGGAATGACCGCGCCCGGGATGAAGTCCACCGGGAATCCGGCGCGCGTGTTCTCCGTAACGGAATCATCCTCGAAGTCGGGCCGCCGGGTGGCGCTGTCGACGACGACGTTCTCCATCACGGCGCCGAACTTCAACGAGTTCCATATCTGGGGCTCGCTCTTCCGGCTCAGATTGATGCATTTCGCGTAGAGCCCGCCCTCGAAGTTGAATATCCCGTCGTCGGACCAGCCGTGCTCGTCGTCGCCTATCATCCGGCGGGCCGGGTCCGCCGAGAGCGTGGTCTTGCCGGTCCCGGACAGGCCGAAGAACAAGGCCGTGCCACCGTCGGCGCCGAGATTTGCGGAGCAGTGCATCGGGAACACGCCCTTCTCCGGCAGAAGGTAGTTCATTACCGTGAAGAGGGATTTCTTCATCTCGCCGGCGTAGGCAGTGGCGATGTCGATGACCATCCGCTTTTCGAAGTTGATGGCCACGGCGGCCTCGGAGCGCGTCCCGTCCTCGGCCGGAGAGAGGCTCAAGCCGGGCGTGGCGACCACGGTGAATCCGGGGCGGTGGGCCAGAAGCTCCGCCTCGGTGGGCCTTATGAAGAGCTGGGTGCAGAAGAGGGCGTGCCAGGCCTTTTCCGTTATCATCCGGACGGGGAGGCGCCGGGCGCGGTCGGCTCCCAGAAAGGCGTCCACCACGAAGGCCTCCCGGCCGCGCAGGTGGCAGGATTGCTTCTTCCGGAGGGCCTCGAACGTGTCCGGGCGCATCGGGACGTTCACCGGCCCCCAGTCGATGTCGTCGTGCACAGCGGGCGTGTCCACGATATAACGGTCGTTGGGCGACCGGCCCGTGTATTTCCCGGTGAGGACGCAGAGCGCCCCGTCGGCCGAGAGCTTGCCCTCGTTGCGCCGGAGCGCAAGCTCGACCAGCCGGGCGGGCGGGAGCATGTAGTGGATGCTCTCGAAGCCGGTGATGCCAAGCTGTTCCAGCTCAAGCGCAACCCGGGAAAGTGCCGCCACGGGGGAATCTCCATCGACCATGGTGTCCGACGCTCTGAACCGGGGGAATGCGCAACCGGCTTAAAAAAGTTGGCCGAGATGGGGCGGAGCCCCTGAAAGGTTCATTAAGCCGTTCCCGGATGGCCTTCCCGATGGCGGAGCCGGGCCCCAGAATCCAAAGGGAGCGCAGGACCGTGGAAGCGATGATAGGGCTCTACTGCCGGAAGAAGCACGGCTCGAAAGGGGCCTTGTGCGACGGATGCCGGGCGATCCACGACTACGCCATGGGCAAGCTCGAGCGCTGTCCCTTTCAGGAGCGCAAGTCGACTTGCGCAAAATGCCGGGTTCACTGCTACCGCGAGCCGCAGAGGTCCCAGATACGCGAGATAATGCGCTTTTCCGGGCCGAGGATGCTTCTCAGGCATCCGATCCTGGCCATCGGGCACCTGCGCGACGGGCGGCGGAAGGCGCCGTGATTTTATCCGCGTTGGTCTGCACAGGTCCACCCGAAAACGATTTTAACAAGTACCCTTATCCCCTTTCGAGAGCACCAATGGGCTCATGGTCTAGTTGGTTATGACATCGCTCTCACACAGCGAAGATCACCGGTTCGAATCCGGTTGAGCCCAAATCTTTCTTTCTTCTGTTCAATCTGTGCAAGAAAGAAACATTTATGAAAGAAAGAAGCGACGAGGCGGCGCAGGCGAGCTCCGCTCGCCGCTCGCTTCGCTCGCTGGCGACCAGGCGGAGCCTGTCCCATCGACAAACAGCCGACAGCCACTAATCCCTGTTCCGTACGCCGTACGATGTAGGCTCGTGGTCAATCATCCAGGAGATCCACCGCCGCCGCCAGCGCGCCGTCCTCCGCCGCCCGGAGATCCCCGGCGGACCCGATGACAATCACGTCGCCCTCGCGCAGCTCGAACGCCGCCCGGACCTGCCGGGCCAGCTGAGGGTAGCCCGTGTCCATGTCCGTCTCCGGGGGCATGAGCAGGCGCCCGCCCCTGAAAACGAGCGTTGTCGCGCCGGCCGCGCCCGCCTTGACGGCCTCGTCCCTCTGGCGCAGGCCGTCGCGGACGAGCCCGGCCCTCCCGCGCACGAGCACCGCCACGTCGAACTCTCCGACGACGAGCCCGCGGGCGTTGACCGTGGCCATCGAGAAGCCGGCCGATTCCACCTCGCGGGCGCCCTTTGCGGTCAGCCTCATGCCCGCCTCGTCTGCGCGGACAAGCCCTCGTTCCACCAGGAAATTGACGATCGTCCGGGCGCTGCCCTCGCCGAGGCCGAGGATATTGGAGAGCCTCTGGCGCCCGATGGGCGGGCTCCGCCCTATCGCCCAAAGCGCCTTCCAGACGTGGAATTTGGCAAAACGCGGCGCCGGCCCGGACCGGCTCGGGGGGATCTCCACCGGGCCCCGGGCCCGCCTAGCCATGGCCGAGCCCCCGGACATGGACGGAATATACGGGCTCGCCGTCGAGGAAGACGGTTATGTTGCCCTCCTGCGAGGCGCAAACGGCGACCGTCTTGGTCCCTCGCGAGGCGACCATGGCCGCGCTGTGGCGGCCTCCGACGCCCCGCAGGAACGACGACCACTGGTCCCCGACGTTGATGTAGCGCCCGGCCGCGACTATGTTGCCCTCGCCGTCGAGGATACAGGCGCCGTCGAGCGCGGCGAAGTTCTTGATGGTCTTCCAGTTGCGCCGGTCGGAGATGCTCCGCGTTTTCGCCGGATGGCCCTCGAACGGGTTGGCGATGCCCTCGCGGCTCTGCTCCATCACGTGCTCTGCGTCCCCGACCATGAAGAGCGCCCCCACGGGGTAGCCCTCGCGCCCCTCGCGCACGAGCTCCAGCGCCAGGTCCAGCACGGATTCGAGCACCTCCGTCCGGAGCCGGCCCTTGAGGAACTCCCCGATGCGGTTTCGGCGCAGGTTCCGGCCCTCGAAGAAGCCCCAGCCCTGTATCGTGGTGTGGACCAGGTAGAGGACGCGGTCGTCGATGCCGAACAACCGGGAGGAGTGGGCCGACAGAAGCAGTACACGGGCCTGCGGCAGTATCCCGAGGTCCAGCTCGAAGTCCTCGTGGATGTGGTGGATGCGGACGCCCATCTTCTTGAGGCCGGCCGCGAGCATCTCGTTCCCGGCGCCGTCGATGTTGACCGGGACGATGAGAGGGATGTCTCCGAGCGTCTCACGCGTTTTGCGTATGACCTCCGGGTCCAGGCAGATGAGGTATGCCGCCGTCGGCGAGTAGCGCTCGCGGAGGGACCTGCAGACCTCCTGGAAATCGCCGTTGCCCATCGGGCGGCGTATCGGCGGGGCCGGACATTAAGTTTTGCCCAAAGGGCGCGCCCGCAATCCGGCGGCCCGGCTAGTCCCGGAGCTTGATGTCGAGTTCCAGAAAGTCGGAGGCAAGGACGGTTTCGGGGAAAACGGCCCGGGCCTCGGCCAGGATGCGGGGCTCGTCGTCCTTGCCGAAGCGCGGGCTTATGTGCACCAGAAGAAGCGTCCGGGCGCCGGCGGCCTTTGCGGCCTCGGCCGCCTGGACGTTGGAGCTGTGGCCGTACTGGTTGGCCTTCGCAACGAGTGCCGCGTCCGATGTGGAATCGTGTATGAGGACATCCGCGTCCCGGGAGAGCTCCAGGATGGCCGGGCTGGGCGCGCTGTCTCCGGTGTAGACCACCTTGCGGCCCCGGCGGGGCGGCCCGAGCACCATGTCCGGGGTGTAGGTCTTCCCGGCGTGCGCCACGGTCTCGCCGGCCTGGAGGCGGTTGTAGAGCCGGCCCGGAGGGATGCCCAGCGACCTGGCCTTTTCGAGGTTGAACCGGCCGGGCCTGCCCGGCTCCTCGACGGAAAAGGAGAGCGCCGGCACGCCGTGCGCGGCCTCGGCGCACCTGACCTTTACGGCCCCGAGGTCCGCCTCGTCCCCGCCGTGAAGGTCGTGGAACTCGACCGGGAACTTGTTGGAGAAGTACCCGACCGTGAAGAGGGTCCGGAGGCGCCTGGCCGTGCCGGGCGGGCCGTACACGTCGAGCCGGTCCTGCCGGTCGTTGAGGGCCATCGTCTCGACGAGCCCGGGCAGGCCCAGGAAATGGTCCCCGTGCAGGTGCGATATCAGAACGTGCCGGACCTGCATGAACGAGAGCGTCGAGAACATGAACTGGCGCTGGGTGCCCTCGGCGCAGTCGAAGAGGATGATGTCGCCGTTGAGCTTCAGCGCCACCGCCGGCGGGGCGCGGTCCCGGCAGGGCCAGGAGCCGCCGGAGCCCAGGACCACTAGCTTCACGGGAAACCGTAACGGACGGGACGAGTTATTATACTATTGGAGAGACGACGAGTCAGCGGGCAGCGGGGACGAGTCAGCGGGGAAGGGCGAGGGATCAGGCACGAGGGGCGGAAACGAGCGTCGTCCCTGCCCCCTCGTCCCCGTTGACTCTCGCTTCCCTGCTCCCCCGTCCCTGCCGCCTGCTGACCCCTCAGGGGTTGCTCAGCGTTTCCTGCGCCATCCCAGCGCCGCCGCGACCGCCGCCGCCGCCACGGCAAGGACCGCCTCGAACCCGGGCGACTTTTTGGGCTCGTCGAGCTTCTGGACCACCCTGATGGTGATGTTGTAGAGCGCCTCGTCGCGCCCGTCCGAGACCGAAAGCGTCACGGTGTAGGTGCCCGGCAGGCTGAATATCGCCACGATGCTCGAGCCGCGCCCGAGCGTCCGGTTGCCCTCCGTCCAGGTGTAGGTCACCCGGTCGCCCTCGGGGTCGGTCGCCTCGGCCGAGAACACGACCTCCTTGTCGTAGAGGACCTTCTGACCGCTCCGGGGCTTCACGCCGGTGATGTTCGGCGGGCTGTTGAACTTCAGTATCACGAGCCGGAAGGTCGTGACGGCCTCGAGCCCCTCCCAGTCGCTGACCGTTATCTTGACAGTGTACGTCCCGACGTCCGCTGCGCGGGGAGTGAAGGATATGGTCCCGTTGGAGGGGCCTATGTTGAAGACGGGGCAGTTGTCCTTGAAGTCCAATGTGTCGTCCTCGTCCGGGTCGGAGGCGTTGACCTGCCAGCTGAAAGGCGTGCCGACCACGAGGGTGAAGTTGGGTATCGGCTCCACCGAGGGCGGGTGGTCGAAGGTCCCTATCGAGTTGAGGACGCTGAGGTTGAACATCCTTGTGGCCTTGCCGCCGCGGGAGTCCTTGACGGTTATGTTGCAGCGGTAGAAGCCCACCATGTCGATCGTGGGGAAAAAGGAGATGATCCCGGCCTGGCTTATGTTGAAGAGCGGGCAGTCGTCGGAGAAGGTGAGCGAGTCCCCGTAGGGGAGGTCCGGGTCCGTCACGTTGACCGCCAGGGTGAACTGGACGCCCTCCTCTGCAGAGCTGTCGGGGATGGCCTTCATGACCGGCGGGTCCTGGACGTCCTGGATGATCATGGTCATGAGCTGGGAGCCCTCGGCGCCCTGGCTGTCCACGGCGGTGACGCAGATGTACCAGGTGCCCACGTCGGACTGGTTCGGGGTGAAGTTTATCCAGCCGGTCCTCGGGTCTATCTGGAAGAACGACACGCTGTCGTTGTAGGTCACCGTCTCGGACGGGTCCAGGTCGACGTCGACGTCGCGGGCCGAGATCTTGTAGGAATAGGGCATCCCCTGGCTCGCCGACTGGTCGGGGATCTGCGGGATGACCGGCGGGTCGTTGACCGGCCGCACCGTCAGGGTGAAGTTCTCCGATTCGCCGGCGAGGCCCTCGCTGTCGGTGGCCGCGACCCGGAAGTTGAGCTTGCCCCACCAGTTGCGCGTCACGGTCTTCATGTCGAGCGTGTGGTTGTCGGCGTTGATGAGGGCCTGGACCTTCTTGGGGTCCTGCTGGTAGGTGACCTGGTAGCTGAACTTGCGGTCCAGGTCGTCCGTGAAGTAGGCGTTCAGGTCCAGGACGCTAGACAGAGGCGAATCCTCGTCGATGAAGAGGTTCGGTATCGGCTTGCACCAGGGCGGGGCGCTGTAGTTGTAGACGAACTGGGATATCTTGATCTTGCAGGGGGTGTCCGAGACGAACCGGACGGTCACGTTGACGAACTGGTCGCGGCCCGCGCGGGAGAATGTGTCCAGCGCGGTGAGCATCGCGGATTCGGCGGCCGTCACCGTGTAGTCGAATCTCTCGGCGGCGAGGCTCCACTCGGCCTTGCCGTCGGCGCCGATGTCCAGTTGGGGGTTCTTGGGCCAGATGTACGGGTAGCCGGACACCGTGATGTTGACGTAGTCCGTGTGGATGTATCCGCCGTTGTCGTTCATCGCGAGCACCCACACGGAGCGGTTGTCGATGTAATAGTCCGTGTCGAGCTGCACGCGGACATCGACCGGCTGGGTCGGGGCGGCGGTGTCGAGGAGCTCCCAGATGCTGCTCCAGTTGTTCCACACGTAAACGATGTAGGCGTGCTGGGTGTCCACCGAGGCGTAGCCCCTCCAGTTGACCACGATGGTCCGGCTCTCGTCCACGGGGACCTTGAGGTTGAAGAGCTCGTAGCCGTCCTGGTCGGTCCAGTCGCCCATCTGGTCGAGCGTGTCGCCGTCGGCCGCGGTGAGCGAGGAGAGGTCCGACCCGCTTATCTGGCTCTGGGCGAGCGACCAGACGCGGGTGTTGCGGGTGAAGGTGTTCGTGGAGGCCTTGTAGGCCCTGTGGCCGGCGGTGTCGTCGTTGTAGTCGGTGGCGGCGTAGGTGAGGGAGCCCTTCACGTAGCGTCCCGTGATGTCGCAGGTGGCCGAGGTGACCGAGGCGTCGGCCGGGACCGGGATCTTGAACGCGGAGCTTTCGTATTTCGAGCCGTTGGCCTTGAGCTCGATTTCGGCCGTGCCGGCCTGGCGGTACTCGGAGCGGGGCGCGGCCGCCGGCTCCTCGTCCTGCGCCGCGGCGGGGAGGACGGGCATGGCCACGAGGGCGGTCAATAACAGGACAACCAATGCATTGGTGGGTCTCATCCTTATCCCTGTGCATCAATCAAGACGCTAGGGGGATAAATGTCTTTTGGAGCGGAGAAGGGGGGTGGAATTAGGATGAGAGACAATCAGAACCCAAGGTCCCTGCGATATTTCCGGGAGATGTGCCTGATGTACACGGCCATCAGCACCAACATGAAGATTCCGGCCAAAAAATTGATCCAGTCGAGGCATATCTCGCCCAACACGCTCGAAGCCAACCCCGAATGACCGTAGACCAGAAAACCAAGGAGACCCCTGAAAAGGACCATGTATGCCAAACCTGCGACAATAAAAAAGGTGAATATCATGCCGCGAATCTGGTCGTAGACCCAGCCCCTCTTGCCTGCAATAAAAGGATGAAAATACAAATAGAGCAGCGCGTTTAAAAGGAAGATCCATATGATTACCGGGACCAGACCAATAAAGAATACCGGTGGCATCATGTTTGGCCGGCTCCCGGATGGATTCCTTGGCCCGGGCCCATAATAAACATTTCTGAACGGTCGCCGGTCGGGTTGTCAATTCCGGGGGAATGACCGGGACCTATTTCCGCCGGCGCCCCGCCAAAACCGCGAGGAACGCCCCCGCCAGCGCCAGCACGGCGAACGCGCCCTCGAACCCCGGCGTCCCCTCCGTCCCGAAGAGGCCCTTCTTCACCGGCGGGTCCAGCACGACGACCGAGAGCTCCTGCGTCGCCTGGAGGTTCCCGTCCGAGACGGTCAGGGTGATGAAGTAGGTGCGCGACTCCGAAAACGAAACCGAGGCCTCGTCCCCGGTGCCTATCACTATCCCGGCCTCCGACCAGGTGTAGTTGAGCGCGTCCCCGTCCAGGTCCGTGGCCATGGCCTTGAGCTTGATTGAGGAACCGGTCGTGAAGTTCTGGCCGTCCTCCGGGCTCAGGGCCACGATGACCGGCGCGTGGTTGACGCTGAGCACCGTGAGCGTGAACGTGGCCGCGGCCTCGAGCCCTTCCCGGTCGCGGACCTTGACGGTCACGGTGTGGTTCCCGGCCTCCTCGAAGCGGGGCGTGAAGCTGATTTTCCCGGCCGGGTCGATGTCGAAGAGAGGGCTGTCGTCGGAGTATGTCAGCACGTCGCCCTTCGGGAGGTCCGGGTCCGAGGCCTTCAACTGGAGCACGAACGCCCGCCCCTCCACGGCCGTCTGGGCGGCGACCGCCTCGATCGAGGGCGGCCGGTCGACGGAGCCGATGGTGTTGAGCACGGTGAGGTTGAACCGGCGGCTGTCGGAGGCGCCGGCCTTGTCCACGACCGTCACGGTCACCGCGTACCGCCCGATGTCTCTCACGGAGGGCAGGAAATCGATTACCCCGGAGGCGGTCCCGATGACGAAGAGCGGGCAGTCGTCCGTGTAGTTGAGCCAGTCGCCGTAGGGGAGATCGGAATCCGTGGCGGAGGCCTTGAACGTGAACGGCTGGTCCTGGACCGCCTCGAGGTCGGGTATGAACCCGAGCACCGGCGGGTCCTCGGAGTCGGTTATCTCGAGCGTGAAATTCCGGCGGTCCGAGGCGCCGGCGACGTCGGTCACGCCCACCTGGATGTTGTACGTGCCGACCTGGTCCTGCCTCGGGGTGAACGCGATGACGCCCGTTTCGGCGTCGATGTCGAAAAGGCTCGAGTTGTCCCAGAACGTCAGCTTCTCGGCCGGGTCGAGGTCCATGTCCACGTCCCGGGCGTTGACCGTGAGCCTGTAGGGAACCTTCTCGGCGGCCACCTGGCGGGGGGGCGTCTGGAGCACCGGCGGGTCGTTGACCGGCCGGACCGTCACCGAGAAGGTGTTGCTCTCGCGGGTGAGGGGGACGTCCTCCGGGTCCGTGGCCCGGACGCGGAAAGACATCCTCCCCCACCAGTTCCTCGCCACCGGCTTGAAATCGAGGCTCCGGCCGTCCGCGTTCAGCTCGGCGTCCAGCTTCTTTACGTCCTCCTCGTAGATTATCTCGTACTGGAGCCGGCCCTGGTCGTCTTCGAAGAAGCGGTCCAGGTCGATCAGTTTGGGCGCCGGGACATCCTCGTCCAGGAGGTAGGTGTCGGGCACGCCGCGGCACCAGGGCGGGGCGTTGTAGGCGACGGTGAAGTTGGTCACCCTGATGAAGCCCACCTCCAGGGACCTGAAGCGGAACTTTATCGGGGTGTAGCGGCCCGGCTGGTTCTTGACGAGCGTCTGCAGTTCCGTCGTGAGCGAGCTGTCGGCGACGGTCAACTGGCCGATGAACTCGTCGGTCTTGAGCGACCACTCCACCCGCCCGTTGGAGCCGATGTCCATGAGCGGGTCCTTCGGGTAGAGCAGGACGTTGCCGGTGGCGCAGACGCGGACATAGTCCGTGTCCATGTTGTTGTAGGCGTAGCCGCTGTAGTACTGCCAGCCCGACTTGGTCAGTGAGAGCACGTGCACGCAGCCGGCCCCGTCGACATAGTCGGAGCCGTCGAACCACTTGGTCACCGACTTGGGGCCGCCGGTGGCGTTGCCGATGTACTCCCATTCCAGGCTGACGTTGTTCCAGACGTAGGCGCTCGCGGTCCCGTAGCCGCCGTAGACGTAGCTCCCGCTCTTGTAGTAGTATCCGGCAAAGCCGGCCCAGGTCACGTTGATGTTGTGGACGAGGTCTAGAGGCAGCTTGAACTTGAAGTGGTGGTAGCCGTACTCGCCGTTCCAGGAGTAGGCGTACTGCTCGGAGTAGGTGCCGTCGAGGAACGAAATCTTCCCGAGCTCGCCGCCGGTGAGCTGGTTGCCCTGGAAGGAGGAGGGCTTGGCGGTGCCGGGGCTGTTCTTCGAGTAGGTGCCGGCGTAGGCCACGTAGTCCTTCGTGTCGGAGTTGAAGTCGCAGGTGACCTCATGGGTCGGCCCGACGACCGGCAGGCCCTCGAGGTCGACCGAGGCGGAATGGATAGTGGAGTTGGACGGGAGCTGGAAGGTGAAGCTCCTGTTCTCGTAGGTCTGGTTGTCGAACGCGAGCTCGACCGGCAGGTCCTGGATGAACTCGCCACGCGCGGAGGCGGAGCCCTCGGCCGGGGCATTGTTGAAGAGGCCCAGGGGGATGCAGAACAGGACCGCAATTGCTGCAGGATAGACCAGCCTCGACAGTTCGCCCCTCATTCCAATGCCTCCTTTCCCGTACAGAACAGAAAAAAAGGTGCTATTAAATCCTGTCTGACGGTTCCCGACACTACCTGCGTACTATCGTAAAATATAATTCTAGTAACATTGGTGGTATAATTAAAAGGTTATATATTTAAGAAACGAGCGGGAAGCGGGAAGGGAGCAGCGGGAAGCGTGAAGCGTACAACGGCTGGCAGACCGGTCCTCCGATCTGCCGGTTTAGCGGCTTGCTGGTTTACCAGTCTACCGGTTTACCGGTTTACCGGCTTACCGGTTTACCGGTCCACCCGTCTCCTCCGCGCCAAGACCACGGCCGCCGCGGCAAGCGCGGCCGCCAGGAAGAGCGCCTCGAACCCGGGCGTGCCGGACGAGCCGCCGCCGGGGAGCTTGTCGACGATCTCGATGGTGGTCTCGTTGGCCTTCTCGAGCTTCCCGTCGCTGGCTATCACCGTGATGATGTACGTGCCCGCGTCCGGGTAGCTCACGGTGATGTTGGGGCCGTATCCGAGGATGTTGTCCCCGTCCTTCCAGGTGATGTTCAACTTGTCTCCGTCCACGTCCATCGCGACGGCGGAAAGCTTGAACTGGCGGTTGACCTTGATCTTCGTGCCGTCCTTTGGCAGAACCTCGGTGATGACCGGTGCGTGGTTGAGCTTGACGACCGTGAGCTTGAACTCGGTGGTCGCGGTGAGCCCCTCGCGGTCCTTGACCGTGAGCTTGACGTTGTAGACCCCGGCGTCCTTGGCGGTCGGCTTGAACGATATCTTGCCGTTGCCCGACACGATGTCGAAGACGGGGCAGTTGTCCTGGAAGCTTATGCTGTCGCCGATGTCGAGGTCCGGGTCGGAGCCCTTGACGATGTACTCGAACACGGTGCCCTCCTGGGCGGTCTGGTTGGCCACGGGCTCGATGGACGGGGGCCGGTTCAGGGTCCCCATCGCGTTCAGGACTTTCAGGATGAACTGCTTGCTGTCGGTGCCGCCGCGCAGGTCGTTCACCGTTATGGTCACCGTGCGGGAGCCGATGTCCTTGACCGAGGGCGTGAAGGCTATCTCGCCCGTGGAGGCGTTTATGACGAAGAGCGGGCAGTCGTCGGTGAACGAGAGCGCGTCCCCGTAGGGGAGGTCCGGGTCCGTGGCAATGACCTTGTACAGGAACGGCGTGTCCTGCATGGCCGACTGGTCGTTTATCAGTTCGAGGACCGGGGAGTCCTGGGCGTCCATCACCTCCAGGGTGAAATTCTCCTGGTCGGTGGCGCCGGCCATGTCAGTGGCGATGATTGCGATGTTGTAGACGCCGACCTGCTCCTGGGTGGGGGTGAAGGCGATTTTGCCGGTGGACTGGTCTATCTCGAAAAGGCTGGTGTTGTCCGAAAAGAGCACGGTCTCGTCCGGATTGAGGTCCATGTCCACGTCCTTGACCCTCACCGTGAAGGCGTAGGGCGCGTCCTCCGTTGCGATCTGGCGGCCGATTACGGCGATGACCGGCGGGTCGTTGACCGGCAGGACGGTGACGGAGAACCGGTTGCTGTCCCGCTGGAGGCTGTCGCTGTCGGTGGCGCGCACCTGGAAGCGCAGGGCGCCGTTCCAGTTCTTGGTGGGCATCTTGAATCCCATCGACAGCCCGTCCGCGGTTATCTCCGCGTCGAGCTTTTTGGGATCCTCCTCGTAGATGACCTCGAACTTCAGCCTCTTGCTGTCTATGTCGTCGGTGAAATAGTCGTTGAGGTTGATGAGCGACGGGTTGGGCGTGTCCTCTTCGAGTAAGAACGTGTCCGGTATGGTCTTGCACCAGGGGGGTGCAGTGTAGCTTATCATGAGGCTCGAGATGCGGATCTTGCCAAGCGACTCGGACTTGAACGTGAAGCGCACGTCCGCGTACTGGGCCGTCACCTTGCGGGTGACATCCTGTATCTGGTTCATCACGGAGGCCTCGCCCACATTGACGAGGTAGTCGAACCGGTCGGCCTGCAGGCTCCAGGCCGGCTGGACGGCGTTGCCGATGTAGAGCCGGGGGTTCTTCGGGAAGGTCAGGACGTTGCCCTCGGCGTAGACCTTCACGTAGTCCGTGTTGACGCTGGTGAAATAGTCGTACTGGATCGAGCCCTTCTGGCACAGCGCCAGCACGTCGATGTACCTGTTCAGCCCCTGCCCCCGGACGTACTTGTTCCCGACATTGTCGTTGAACTCCTGGTAGAAGGACGACTTGGGGCTGTCGGAGCCGGTCCCGAAGTTCTCCCAGGCGCCTGAAACGTTGTTCCAAAGGTAGGCGGCGATGGTGCCCACCCCGTAGTAGCCCCACGGGTAGCCGGCCCAGCCCTCGTAGGAGACCTGGACCTTGGTCACCAGGTCAAAGGGAATCTTGAACTGGAAGTGGTGGTAGCCCCACTCGTTGTTGCCGCTGTAGGCGTAGTAGACGTAGGCGTACCTGCCGTCGCTGCTGGAGATGGCGCCGAGGTCCCCGCTCTGGAACTGCTGGCCTATGAAAGAGCTGGGCTTGGCGTCGCCGGGGACGTTCTTGCTGTGGCCGCCGGCGTAGGCGGTGTACATGTTCCCGGGGTCGCTTGCGAAGTCGGCGGTGAGGGTCTGCTTGGCGCTCATGGTCGGGTTTCCCTCGAGGTCGAGGGAGGCCGAGTTGATGGTGGAGTTGCCCGGGAGCTGGACCGTGAACGAGGAGTTGGTGTAGAGGCTCCCGATCAAATTCAGCGTTGCGTTGTAGACCCCGGTCTGCTTGTAATCGCCGCGCGCGGCCGCGGGCGGGGGGGCGTCCTCCCGGGGCACCGCCAGGGCCGCCGCTGGCGCGAGCAATGAGACTGCAATGAACAAGGCAACCGTTGTTTTCCAGCCACGCACGATTATTCCTCCCCTGCGGCGCGGTTCTCAACCGCGCGGTCCGTATTTATCCTTTACGCATGTTATTGATACGATACGCCTTCTTAAATTCTTTGGGACGGTTTCGATATGTATTAATAGTCAGGTTCAGGAATTGGTCATAAATGGCAAAACTCATGAATTCCACGGGCGGGGCGGCTGCGGAAGGGCGGCATCTCTTTGACCTCCACGTCCACGGCGCGGGCTCGGCCGATTCCCGGCTCTCCAACAAGGAGGCCATGACCCGGGCGAGGGAGCTCGGATTGCGCGGGCTTTCGTTCACGGACCACGACCGGCTGACCCGTCTCCGGTCCCCTTTCGACGACCTGGTGCTGGTCCCGGGCGCCGAGCTGTCCACGGAATGGGGCGACCTTCTGGCCATCGGGATCTCGGAGATGCCGGGGCCCGGGCTGTCCGTGCCGGCGCTCATCGAGGAAATCCACCGGCAGGGCGGGGTGGCGGTGGTGCCGCACCCGTTCTGCGAGGAGCAGCGGACCATCTGCATGAACGAGAGGGTCCTGGACATCGTCGGTCTCATCGACGGGCTGGAGGTGACGAGCCCCAAGCGCTCCGTCGATAATGGAAAGGCCCGGCGGCTGGCGCTGGAGAACGGCAAGGCCGTGGTCGGCGGTTCGGACGCCCATTCCCTGGAGGCCATGGGCTGGGGGTTCACCGCCTGCGGCGAGGGCACGGTCGAGGGCCTGCTGGAGGCCATCCGCAAGGGGCACACGGAGGCGTTCGTCAGAAGGGGGCCATGACAAGCTTTATCGGCCCGAATGGGATTTTAGGCCCGCGAGGGTAGCCAAGCCTGGTCAAAGGCGTAGGACTCAAGATCCTATCCTTAGTGGTTCAGGCGTTCAAATCGCCTCCCTCGCACCAATTATCCAACAGGAATGATTAACAGGAGGGCGCCGAAGGCGCTTTCGCCGCATGGCGTGCATGGGGCGAAAGAGGCGACAAGGAGGAATGCCGAACCGCTGTGAGGCATTCCTCCGGGTCGCCTCCCTCGCACACAATTTATGAGGCGGGAAGCAATTGGGCTGCCCGTCCTCAACCATGCCGAACGCCGCATCAGGCCTCATCGGCCGTTTCCGGGCATTCCCGCCGGCGGCCTGGCAGCTCCTAGTGCTGGGCATGTTCGTCTCGGTCGGCAACGGGGTGTTCGGCTTCGCCTACGTCCTTTTCCTGCTCCAGCAGGGCTTCGGCACCGCCGTCCAGGGCATCCTCATCTCGCTAATGGAGATAACCGTCGCCCTGACCATCCTGCCGCTGGGCCTGCTGGCCTCCCGCGCCGGGAAGCGCCGGATGCTCTTCTCCGGCCTGGCGCTGACCGCGGTTTCCTACTTCTCGGTGGCGTTCGCCACGGAGCTCTGGCACTTCGCCCCAGGCATGCTGATGCTGGGGCTGGGCACCTCGCTCATCACGCCCACGCTCGCGGCGGCGCTCGCCGACACCGTCTGCGACGCCGACCGGAAGTACCTGATGAGCTTCAACGCCTTCGGAGTCATGCTGGCCGGCGCGGTGGGCTACGTCCTTTCGGGCCTGTTCGTCGGGATAATCGGCGAGGAGGGCGGCTTCCGCGCCCTTTTCGGCGCCGCCGGGGCCATAGTCCTCGCGGGGGCCGTCTTCCTGACCCACAAGATTGACGCCACCTGCGCCCCGGCGCAGGAGATGAGTGGAAAAGTCCGGAAATTGCTGCCTTTCGTGCTGCCCCAGTTCGTCCTGGGCCTGGGCGCCGGCCTCGTCATACCCTTCTTCCCGGTCTACTTCAAACTCCGCTTCGGGACGGACACCGGGACCATCTCGGCCCTTTTCACGGCCACGCAGGTGGTCTGGGCCGTCACGTACATCGCCATGCCGGTCGTGGCCGAAAAAAGGGGGAGCGTCCGCACGCTGGTGCTCCTGCAGGCGTTCGCGGTGGCGGCGCTCTTTGCGATACCGCTGACCGTGGACTTCGGGAGCACCGCGGTGCTGTTTGCGGCCCGGATGATCCTGATGAACGCCTCGCGCCCGCTGGCCGATTCCTACATGATGACGCTCGTCGGAAAGGACCTGCGCTCGACGGCGGTCGCGGCCAACCAGCTGGCCTGGATGCTCCCGCACATGCTCTCGGTGGCGGCCGGAGGCGCCCTGATGGCTGTGAACCGGGAGGTCCCTTTCCTCGTCTGCGGCCTGCTGTACATCCTTTCGACTGCGCTGTACGCCTGGTTCTTCATGAAACGGGACGACGTGGCGGCGGGGAAAACGGGCAATGCGGACAACAACGGGCAATGACGGGGAATACGGGACGGCTGGGCAATGACGGGCAATGCGGGACGACTGTTGCGTCCGTCCCCGGATCGCCCGTTCGCCTTTCTAGAATGGCGCCGCGTTTTCCTCGCCTGTTTCAGATTCCGACAGGATAATATTATATAGGTTAGTATCCTTGAATGAATTTTGGTATACCGGCATGGTCGAGAGGCTACCCAAGAAAGCCCCTCCAAGGGGCACCAGCAGTTCCTCCCTCTCCTTCAGCAACCTTTTCATCAAGAACCAGCCCCGGCGCATCACCGTCCCCAAGGCCCAGTCGCTCGAGGAGCAGGAGCGGCGCACCGAGGGCCAGCGCAAAAACCTTCCGACCGTGATACCCAAGCTTTCGGCCCAGAACCTGGAGGAGATAGAGGTCCAGCCCATCCGGGACCCCTTCTCGTTCGTACGCATAGTCTACAACCGGGAGATGAACGAGTACGTCTACGAGGTCATCGAGCCCCAGATGACCGCCGAGGAGGAGCGGGTCCTCGAGTTCGTCACCGGCGCCCTCATCAAGACCATGGAGTACCACTTCGACGAAAGCACGGTCAAGGAGAAGGAGGAGTACATCCGCAACACCGTCCGGGACCTCCTGCGCAAGATCGGATTGGGCCTAAACGACATAACCCAGCACAAGATAACCTACTACATCGTCCGCGACTTCGTCGGCTACGGGCCCATAGACGTGCTCATGACCGACGAGATGATAGAGGATATCTCGTGCGACGGGCCCGGCATCCCGCTCTTCATATACCACAAGAAGTACGAGTCGATGCGGTCCAACATAGTCTTCCGGACGGACCACGAGCTCGACACGTTCGTCATCGGGCTGGCCCAGCGGTGCGGCAAGCACATCTCCGTCGCGGAGCCCATGCTCGACGCCACCATCCCGGACGGCTCCCGCCTCCAGGCCACCCTGGCCCGCGAGGTGACGACCCGCGGCTCGTCGTTCACGATACGGCGGTTCCGGGCCAACCCGTTCACCCCGCCGGACCTTCTGCGCGTAAAGACCATGTCCTCCGAGATGCTGGCCTACCTGTGGCTCGCCGTGGAGCAGGGCGAGTCCATAGTCATCTGCGGCGGCACGGCCTGCGGCAAGACCTCCACGCTCAACGCCATACTGCTCTTCATCCCCTCGGCCATGAAGATAATCACCATCGAGGACACCCGTGAGATAAACCTGCCCCACGAGAACTGGATAGCCGGCCTCACCCGCGGCGGCTTCGGCGCCCGCAACGCCGACGGGAAGCTCGCCGGCGAGATAGACATGTACGAACTGCTCCGGGCGGCGCTGCGTCAGCGGCCGCAGTACCTCATCGTCGGCGAGGTCCGCGGCATCGAGACCTACACCATGTTCCAGGCCATGGCCACCGGCCACACAGTGTACAGCACCATGCACGCCGACTCCGTGAAAAGCATGGTCTACAGGCTGGAGAACCCGCCCATCAACCTGCCGCGCATACTGCTTTCGTCGCTCAACATAGTCATCATCCAGGCCCAGGTGAAGGTCGGCAAGGGCGTGGCGCGGCGCATCCGGAACATCGTCGAGATTGTCGGCATCGAGCCCGAGACCAACGAGCTCATCACCAACACGGTCTACGTCTGGAACTCGGCCGACGACAACTTCACCTACAACGGCCACAGCTTCCTCTTCGAGCGCATCATGAACATGAAGAACATGACCGCGGCCCAGATGAAGGAGGAGTTCAAGCGCCGCGTGGAGATAATCGAGTGGATGGGCAAGGCCAACGTGCGAAACTACATCGACGTCGCCAACATCGTCGCGAGCTACTACAAGGACCCGGACGCCACGATACGCAAGGTGAGGAGCGAGCTCTATGGCGCCTAAGGACGAGAAAGCGAGGTCCACCTCGGCGTTCGGCCGGTTCGACACCGACCTCTCGGACTACACGCGCAAGAAGATGATAAAGCAGACCGACCTCGAGAAGGCCAAGGTGCCGCACACCGTTCGGCTCACCAAGGGCGTGGTCCCGTACCACGAGGCCCTGACGCCCTACCAGAGGACCGCGCGCATCATGATGAAGCCCTTCGTCCGCCGCTACTTCTCGGGCACGGGCGAGGGCTCGAAGCTGGAGCTCGACCTGACCCGGGCCCACATGAAATTCAGGGTGGAGGACTACCTCGCCTACGTCTGGTTCACCGTCTTTTTGATGATAGGGGTGGTCATGGCGGCCGGCGTGGTGATGGGCGCGGTGGCGCTCACCTTCAGGCTCCCGGTCGCCATCATGCTCCTCGTGTTCCTGGGGCTCGGCGTGGTTCCGCTCATAGGCTACTTCGTCCTCATGAACATGCCCTCGAGCGCGGCGGGCTCACGGCGCAAGGACATCGACAACCGCATCCCGCACGCGATGAACTTCATCTCGACGCTGGCCTCGGCCGACGTCACGGTCGACGTCATATTCCTGGAGCTCTCCAAGCAGAAGATCTACGGCGAGATACAAAACGAGGCCCAGTGGATAACGAGGGACATCGAGCTTCTGGGCAAGGACGTCCTCACGGCGATAAGGGACGCCGCCACCCGCACGCCCTCGGTGAAGTTCCAGGACTTCCTCCAGGGCGTCGTCACCACGACGCTCTCCGGCGGCCAGCTCAAGCCCTACTTCCTCATGAAGTCGGAGCAGTACCAGCGGCTTGCCAAGCTCGAGAGCAAGAAGGGCCAGGAGACGCTCGGCATGCTCGCCGAGAGCTTCGTCACGGTCGTCGTCGCCATGCCCCTCTTCCTTATAGTCATGATGTCGCTCATGGCCCTCGTTGGGAAGACCGCCGGGTCGTCCATACTGCTCCTGTACATGATAGTCTTCATCATGATACCGTTTTCGCAGTTCGGTTTCATCGTGGCCATCCAGTCCATGACCGCGGAGGCGAAATAGGATGGCCGAGATAGGGTTCTTCAAGCCCCAGCGCGACCTTTCGCTCGAGGAGATGTACGGGGAGCGGCTCGAGGCCAAGACCAACTACCGCTTCATCATCTACGCGGCGGCGGGCTCGGTCTCGATGGCCTCGCTGATAGTGGCCCTGCTCATCCAGTTCGGCGCCGTGGAGCTCGGGGCGGTGACCCCGCTCGACTTTCTGGTCATATCGCTCCTTGCGTTCATCGGGCCCTTCGGTTTCTACGAGAACTACCGCTACCACAAGGTGAGGGCGCTCGAGGAGAAGCTCCCGGAGTTTTTGCGCGACGTCGCCGAGTCGGGCAAGTTCGGCATGACGCTCGCCTCCTCCATACGCTCGGCCGCCAAGGGGCGCTACGGCGATCTCACGCCCGAGATAAAGCGCATGGCCGCCCAGATAGGCTGGGGCATCTCCGCCACCGAGGCGCTGAAGCTCTTCTCCGAGCGGGTCCAGACGCCGCTTGTGAAGCGCACCTGCGGCATCATCATCAAGGCCGCCTCCGCCGGAGGCAACGTCGCCGACATCCTCTCGCTCGTGTCCACCGACATCAAGGAGGCCCAGCTCGAGAGGGCCGAAAAGGAGCTCAACATGACGGCCTACATGGTCGTCATCTACGTCGCTTTCTTCGTGTTCCTCGCGACGGTGCTCATTCTCAATGCCGTTTTCATACCGCAGATACAGAACGCCGGCGGGAACGCCTCCGGCGCTGACAGCGCCCTCCAGCAGGGCGCCACGACGGTGAATGCCCAGCTCATCCCGGAGGTGCGGTTCATCTACCTGGCCTCGGCGCTCGTCCACGGCCTCGGCGACGGCATAACGGCGGGGATGCTCGAGAACGGGCAAATCGGCAACGGCCTGCGGCACAGCTTCATAATGGTGTTCATCGCGTACATCATGCTCCGGGTCCTGCTAGTGTAGGGAGGTGAAGACATGGAGAAGGCGCCGGCGAAGAAGCCCGACAGGGCCAGAAACCAGGGCGGGTTCCTGAACAGCCTGGTCAAGGCCCGAGCGCGCAAGGTCATGGTCTCCAAGTCCGCCACCATCGACGAGATGGAGATCCACACGAAGGAGTCGGAGCGTGCGCCGACGGTCATCCCCCGCATAATGGACCAAAAGGTCGAGGAGATAGAGATCCGCCCCATCCGGGAGCCCTATTCCTACGTCCGCATAACGCTCAACCGCGAGACCAACGCCTACCTCTACGAGGTCATCGAGCCCCAGCTGAGCGACACCGAGACGGATGTGCTCCAGTTCCTCAAAGACACCGTGAACAAGACGCTGGACTACACGCTCGACGAGGCCTCGAAGAAGGACAAGGAGGAGTATCTCCGCAAAAGCATCGATTCGCTGCTCCTGAGCAGGGGCATCAAGCTCAGCGAGGTCTCGCGGGAGCGGATAATGTACTATCTCATCAGGGACTTCGTCGGGTACGGGGTCATCGACGTGATGATGACCGACCCGTCCATCGAGGACGTCTCCTGCGACGGCACCCGCGTGCCCATCTACATCTTCCACAGGAAGTTCCAGTCGATGCGCTCCAACATCATCTTCAAAAACGACGACGAGGCCAACTCGTTCATCATCGGCCTGGCCCAGAAGTGCGGCAAGACCATCTCCGTTGCGGACCCGCTCCTGGACGCCACCATCCCCGACGGGTCGCGCCTCCAGGCGACGCTTGCCCGCGAGGTGACAACGCGCGGGACCTCGTTCACCATCCGGCGTTTCAGGGACAACCCCTTCACGCCCTGCGACATGATGAAGATGAAGACGATGTCGGTGGACATCGTGGCGTATCTCTGGCTCGCTATCGAGCACGGCGAGTCCATGTTCGTGGTCGGAGGGACGGCCTCCGGCAAGACCACCACGCTCAATGCGCTGTTCCTTTTCATCCCGCCCCAGAGCAAGATAGTGTCCATCGAGGACACCCGCGAGATAAACCTGCCCCACGAGAACTGGATAGCCGGCCTCACGAGGCAGAGCGGCGGGGGCAAGGGCGGGGTGAAGACCGTCTCGGACATAGACATGTTCGAGCTCATGAGGGCCGCCATGCGCCAGCGCCCGCAGTACCTCATAGTCGGGGAGGTCCGCGGCAAGGAGGCGTACACGCTCTTCCAGGCCATGGCGACCGGCAAGACCGTCTACTCGACCATACACGCCGACTCCGTGCGCTCGATGGTCCACAGGCTGGAGAACCCGCCCATCGAGCTGCCCCGGCTCCTGCTTTCGTCGCTCAATCTGGTCCTGCTCCAGGGCCAGGTCAAGGTCGGGCGCCAGATGACCCGGCGGGTCAAGGGCATAATCGAGATAGTCGGCATCGAGCCGGAGACCAACGAGCTGATCACCAACACGGTCTTCTCGTGGAGCCCCGCAACGGACGTGTTCAGCTACAACGGCCACAGCTTCCTCTTCGAAAAGATAATGTCGGCCAAGAACCTGACCAACGAGCAGATGAAGGAAGAGTACCAAAAGCGCATAGACGTTCTGAACTACATGATGAAGACGAATGTGAAAAACCACATGGAGTTCGCCAAGGTCATCTCCGGGTATTACAGGGACCCGGAAAAGATCATAAACGACGCCCGGCTCGTGCTCTACGGAACGCAGATACCGGCCCCATCGGGCGAGGCCTCGCCGTTCGCACAGGGCTTTGGCGCGCCCGAGGCTCCGAAGCCGGCATCGATTCTGGAAAAGACCCCGCCGCCGCCGGCGGCCATCTGACGACGAGGCTGCGCGGTTTGCAGGGGGGAATACTCTGCCCGATTGGGTAGGGGGACGTATCGGGACTGACCCTTGGGGGGACGTGTTTGTCCAATTGGTTTGGGGGACGTATCGGTCCTGTGGGTTGGGGGGACGTGTTGTTCCAATTGGATAGGGGGGACGACGGCGGGAACCATGGAACCCCGTTTCGTTCCGTCCCCCGAACCAATAGCATCAACACGTCACCCGAACCGATATCACAAACACGTCCCCCGAATCAATAGCAAAGATAGGTCCCCTGAACCGATATAAAAAAAAAAGGCGGCGCCGGCCGGCCGACCGCGCGCCGCTGGACATGGTTTTTTGTCATTTCTTCTTGCCCATCCGTTTCTCCCTCCGCCACGTCCATGGCTGTACAATGTTATGTAGTTTGCTACGAAATGTACATATTGTACTTATTCTGAGACAAAAGTGATAAATAGTAGCAAAAACATAGGAATCGGCGTGGCGAAGAAGCCCCCCCAGGCCCAGTTCAACATCCGGATGGATGCCGAGCTCCACAGGAAGTACCGGGCCTACTGCGAGGAGAACGGCCTAGACCCCGTCTTGCAGATAATAAACTACATCCAGAGGTTGGTCCAGACCAGGTTCAACGTCCAGGAGAAGCTCTGGGAAGTGATGCAGAAGGAGGACTAGCCCAGCACGGATTCGAAGCGCCGGCGGAGCGAGGCCTCCTCGGCCGGGTCGAGCGCGCCCGGCGCAAGCGAGGCGAGGAGGGCCCCGCCGCATTCCGCCGCCGCGTCCGCCAGGCCCTTGACGAACCGGGCCGTGGCCGGAAAGTCCCCGTAGAGGCGCAGTTTCTCAAGCCCGTCCAGGAAGACCAGCGCTCCCGGCCCGGAGCGAAGATGGGCCAGGGCGGCGCGCAGGCCCTCCAGAGCGAGCCCCTGGGGGCGTAGGACGCCTTCCCCGGAGGCGGAATCGCTCAGCCACACGAAGCTTGCGCGCGAGAGATCGTAGCGCTCCTTGAGCTTGCGGGGGGCGCTGGGCGTCATGCAGAGGGCCCGGCCCGACCTCGAGAAGGCCTCCAGGAGGCGGTAGGCCTGCTCCGGAGGGCCCAGGACCAGGCACGCGGGCGCCGGCAGGCGGCCGTCCTGGGGCATTTCGGGCCGGGCTGCGGGCGGGACGTCCCTGACGGCGTCGAAGAGCGAGGCGAGGGCGGCGCGCTCCTTTTGGGAGAACGCCCCGGGCTCGGCGCTGGCCAGGAACGTCCCCCGAAGCTCGGCGGCCGTGTCGGCCACGCTTTTCACGAACCGGACCACCGGCTCGAACCCGCACTGCGAGGCCAGGTAGTCCAGGTCGTCCAGGAAGAGGATGCTCCCCCGGTGGGACCGGAAATGGCGGTTGGTCCTCCCCAGGAGCTCGTACTCCAGCGCCTGGGGGGCAAGCGTCTCCTCTTTTGAACCGGCATAGGAGGAAAGCCAGACCAGCCCGGCCTCGTCGAGGCCGAAGCGGAGGCGCAGGCGGGCCGGGTGGGCGCCGCTGATGACGAGCGCCTTCCGTCCGCCGGAAAGCATCCGGAAGAGCCGCCAGGGCTCGTCCGAGGCCGGGCCCAGGAACAGCCCGGAGCGGCCGGGGATGCCTAGCTCTTCAGGGGCGGGGCAGTTCCGGGCCAATTCCTGCGGGGCCGGCCGGGCGACCACCTTTGGCGGCGGGGCGGCGCTTCCCCTGGAGGGCATGGCCGGGAAAAGACCCCCCCCGGGTTGAGGGCGCTCGGCCGGCTCCTTTCGCGCTGCAGGATATCGGTCTTCTGGCATCCGGGACCGGGGCCTCCGCCTGGACGGCCACGGAAAAGGCCGTTTCGGGTATTTCAGGTTTGTTTCCCCTTTCGAAAGAAAGGGTTTATCATCTCTCCCGCCCAATGAGAATCGGGACATGCCCGAAGGAACGGGGCCGCCTTCGCCTCTTGTCAAGACGGGCGCTGAACGCACAGGCAGGAGGCGGTATCTCCCTCTGGTCTTCAGCATATTGGCCCTGGCATCGGTCTGCGCCTCGCTGGTGGTCCCCTGGTACACCCACACCCTCCATGACAGGCCGGACTATGCCGGGAATGATTTCACGTCCTACTGGGATTACAACCTGTTCGGCACCAATTATTATAACGGAGCGGATGATGCCACGAGCTTCACCGCCTGGTCCAGGAACAACTACTCGGCGAGCGAGGCACTGCTCTACACGCACATGCTGTACCTGGTCATATTCGGTATCTCGCTCTCCGTCGCGAGTGTCGGTGCCTGCCTGGCGGCCCTGCGCTGGAGCAGGCGGGAGATCGCCGCCGCCCTTGCGCTGGCGCTGGCGGCCTGGTGCCTGTTCATCCCCGTCTTTTTCATGACCAACCTCGCTGGCGGGAGCGATGGGAAGAATATCTCCAATTTCTGGAGGGAAGAGAAAATCGAGGATGACGATGCCGCACCGGTCAACGGTACACCATATACGACAAGAACCTGGAACCCGGCGTTGGGATGGTACCTGGCCCTCCTTTCCGGGGTCTTCGGCATAATGGCGTTTGTTGCGCTGGTGGTCCCCCGCCCGCGGCCGGGATTTTCCAGGTGGCGGCTCCCTATCGGCGCATCGATCGCGGCCCTCGTGATTCTGATGGGCTCCGCCGCGGCGCTCTATCCCGAGCCGCCGCCACCTGGAAGTGGGGAGATGCTGAACATAGGGCTCCGCGCTGAAGCCCTTCCGGGCGGGGACTGGCTTATCACCATCACATCCGGGAGCAGGGACGCGAACGAGGTATACATCCAGGTCATCGACCCCGCCACGGGAAGGGCGAACCTCCTCGCGAAGGTCCCGTTGGGGACGGCCTCCAACCCGGATTTCACCTGGACAGACCGGAGCGGCAACAAGAAGCTGGATACCGGCGATTCCATCCTTCTGAAAGGCACGGTCAACGGCCAGCCCAGCCTCAAAATACAGGATGGGTTCAAGGTCCAGTTCTCCAGAAGCAGGGATATAATCGGGACGGTCAAGGAGCTCCCGCCGCATTAGGCGCCGGAAGCGCATTCACCCACCCGTCCAAAGGGCTTAAGTATCCCGACCATCACTATTATCGCCGATGCTCCGCCAGTCGTTCGTCCTGCTCCGCGGCATCGGCCGCCGGACCGAGAGCCGGCTCCGCTCGCTCGGGGTCGTCGACTGGAAGACGTTTTTGGCCAGCGGCGAGGTCCCGGGCATCGGCAAGGCCCGCAAGGCGGCGCTGGACGCCCACCTTAAAGCGCTCGGGAAATGCCTCGAGCACGGCGACGCCGAAACGCTGGCGAACGCGCTATCGGCATCGGATAAATGGCGCCTCTACCCCGACTTCCGGGACAGGGCCGCCTTCCTCGACATCGAGACGACCGGCCTGGACCTCCCCGCAACTGTCACGGTCGTGGGCATCACCGTCGGCCGGGACCACACGCCCCTCGTGCGCGGCGTGAACCTGTCGAAGGACGCCATCGAGAGGGCACTGGGCCCGGCGAAGATACTGGTCACGTTCAACGGCGGCTCTTTCGACCTCCCGGCCCTGCGCATGGCGTTCCCCGGCCTGAAGCTCGATATGCCCCACATCGACCTCCGGCACCTGGCGCCCCGGGCGGGCATCCACGGCGGCCTGAAAAAGGTCGAGCGCCTCCTGGGCATCATGCGGGCGCGTGAAATACGTATGCTGTGCTCGAGCGACGCCGTGTACCTTTGGCGCATCTGGGAGCGAAAGCAGAGCGGGAACGCCCTGCGCCTTCTCATCGATTACAACCGGGCCGATGTCCAGAACCTGCGGGCCGTGGCCGACGCGGTCGTGGCGATAATGGCGCGGAAGGCGGGGCTGCGTTGCGATTGGTGAAGTGAAGAGGGCGGGGGGAGCTGAAAACCGTTAACTATCCCGCGTGCTCAATGCGCAAACTTCCTGGCGAGCTTGTAGACCGCCTTCCGGGTCGCGTCCCTTGCGCCCCGCTTGTAGACCTCGGCGAACAAGGCCCCGACCTCGGCCATGTCGTCCTCGCGCATGCCCCGGTGCGTGACCTCTCCGGTGCCAAGCCGCCCGCCCTCGTCGCAGAAGATTCCGGCCTTCTCCATCCGGTGGCAGAGCTCGACGGCCCGGGCCTCCTTGATGTTGAGCAGGAGCTGGTGGGATTCGGTGTAGCCCCTCTCCGCGAACCGGACCGGGACGCCCTCATCCTCCAGCGAGCGCGCCAGCGCCTTGGCGTTCTTTATGACCTGCGTGCCGTAGCCCCTGTCCCGTTCGAGTTCCTCGAGGGCCAGCCCCAGTGCCGCCATGCGGTTCATGTGCGGGTTGTCCACCAGTCCGATGCCGCTTTCCACGTCGACGTCGAGGAACGACCGCATCTGCCCGTCGAGCTCCTTCGAGTTGGTCAGGATGAGCCCGCCCTGCGGCCCGTAGAGAGACTTGTGGGTGCTGCCGAAGAGCACCTCTGCGCCCTCGCGCAGTGGGTCCTGGAACTCGCCCGTGGCGATGAGGCCGAGGACGTGGGCCCCGTCGAAAACGACCCGGGTCGGCAGGTTGCCTGCGCGGACGTGGTCCGCCACGGCCTTCACCGGGTGCCGGAAGAATATGAACGACGAGCCCAGGAACGCCAGGGCGGGCTTCTCGGCCGAAAGGACGCCCTTGGCCTTCTCGGCGTCCGGGACGTAGGTGGCCTCGTCCACGGGGAAAAACACCCTCTGGCGGTGGAACTTGCCGATGCCGAACGGAAAGCCGCCTTGCGTGAAAGGCGGGATGGCCACCTTGTCTTGGGGCCGGGTGAACGTGTGAAGCACGGTCAGGTCGCAGGTCAGTCCCGAAAGGGGCGTCGCCATCGCAAAGCGCGCCCGGAAGAGGCGCCGGGCCGCCTTTTCCGTCTCCTCGATTATCCTGCGTATGTGCTCCGTGCCCCCGTACCAGCTCGAATGGTACCGGCCGGCAAGGTCGGTTGCGAGCGCCGCCCGCACGGCCGGCGAGAGCCAGTTCTCCGACGGGATGAGGTTCAGGCCCTCGGAGCGCATCTTCTCGTGCCTGGCCACCAGCTCGCCTATGACGGATTCGACCATCGGACCACCTATTCTAACAGGACGAGGCTGTACCAGTTCTGGGCCTCGGACTCGTCTTTGAGAGGGAAGAGGGGGAGCTTCTGCTTCCGGGCCGTGGCGTAGACGTCGATGCCCAGCGCCTGCATCGACGGCCGCGCCTGTTTGGGCAATCGGCAGGGCTCCGGGTGGGCGCACTGGTCGCAGAGAGAGCAGTCGCTCATGCTGAACGAGAAATAATGTCCGTCGAGGAACGCCTGCCGTTCGAGCGCATAGGAGATCTTCTGGGAGGTCTTCTTGTCGGCGCAGTGGACCAGGAGTGCGCTCTTGTAGCGCTTGAGGATGTTTTTGAACTCCCAGGGCTTGACGGCGCCCGGGGCCGAGGGGCAGGTCCAGTTCTTTCCCCAGTCCTTGCAGCCGTACATGCACTTGAGGTAGGTGCGCGGGTCCAGGACGATATCGGAGGCCTTGATGGCCACGGCATGGGCGGCGCCCATCTCAATGGCCCTGGCCAGGTACTTGCCGAACCGGTCCGCCGGCTTCGTGCCCCGGGGCATGCGGGCAGGATGGCGGTCTTTGAATAAAAAGGCATTTGATGGGGGGACCGCCGTTTGGTTTTATCCAACCGATATCATCAGGCTTAATAAGCAATACCCACCTATTCAAAGCGATGGAAAAGAGGAAGCGTGTCTGTTCGCTAGCGCTGGTCTGCGCCGCCGCCGTCATCCTCTGCGGGTGCACGGGCAGCAACCGGCCGCCCCGGACATCGGGGGATTTCGGGCTGGAGGCGACGATGGCGCAGGGGGATCTTGTCCAGTCCCTGGAGTGGTCCCCCGACGGGCAACGGCTTGCCTGCGTCATCCACCCCGGGATATTGAACATCTGGGATACGATGGATTACTCGCTCTGCGTCACCCTCTCCGGGCCGGGCCGGTTCACCGGCCATCCGGCCTGGTCGCCGGACGGCGCGCTCATCGCCATATCCACCGGGCCGTCGCCCCCCGGGATATTGATCTACAGCACGGCCTCCGGCGCCCTGCAGAGAACGCTGGGGCAGGCCGCCTCCGACAAGCTGTCCGATCCCGTCCACTCACTGTCCTGGGCCCCCAACGGGAGCCGCCTGGCCGCGGGACTGGTTACCGGCACGGTCCGGATATGGGAGACCGCCGGATGGGGCATCGCGGCCTCCATCGCCCCGGCGGCAAAGGCCTCCTCCGACCGCCCCGGGGGGGCCGTGGCCTTCTCGCCCGACGGCCGGACGCTGGCCTGCTCCGACGGGGCCAACGTGTCGCTCCGGGAGGCGGCGACCGGGAAGCTTCTGCGCAATGTGACCGGTGAATGGCCCGCGAGGATCCTCTGGTCGCCCGACGGCGGCCGGCTGGGCCTCATCAACTACCAGAGGGCCTCAGCCATCGTGAATTTGACCACGGGGAACAGTTCATCCGTCCCTTCGACCACGATTTACAGCGTCTGCGCGCTCTCATCGGATTTCTGCTGGAGCGCCTATCCTGGAGACCCGTCTTCGAGGCGCGTTTATGCAATACAGGTGCATCCTGTGAACTGGTCCGGCCAGGGCAAATATCTCGTGAATCACACCGGGTCGGTGACGGCGCTGGCCTGGTCGCCCGGGAGCGACCGGCTCGCCAGCGGCTCTGCTGACTCCACCGTGAAGCTCTGGAGCCACGACGAGGACCGGGACATGTACGCCGATGCCGTCGACCGGTTCCCGGCGGACCGGACCCAGTGGAACGACACCGACCGCGACGGTTTCGGGGACAACCAGGCCGGCCGGAACCCCGATGCATTCCCCCAAGACCCGCGGGAGTGGAAGGACACCGACAAGGACGGCATGGGCGACAACGGGGACCCGCTGCCCGGCGTCCACAACGTGCTGTTCATGGCGCTCGTCGGGATCTCGGCGGCCGTCGCGGCCATGACCGTCCTTGCGATAAGATGGGTCAGGAGGCGCCGCCTCGAGAAGGCCTCCGTGCCGGAACAGGCGCCGGTGTCATATCAGCCGTACCCCGCCAGGCCGGGGTGTGATTATCCGGACCCGCCAAAAAAGCCATAGCCCGGCAGGCCCGGCCTTCATCCCGCCTTTCCTGCCGTCCCCCCGGCTTCCCGGCATTATGTCAACAACCGTGAAAAAACCATTAAATGCCCCGAGCGCGTTCTTCGGTCGAAAGCCATGGACGCTCTCGATGCCCTGCGGCGCTCGCTGGAGCGCTCCGATGTGATACGCATCGGGCGGTACCGGTATTTCGTCCATCCCGTGTCCGACGGCATCCCGGCCATCGACCCGGCCCTGCTCGACGGCCTGGCGGCCGAGATGGCCTCCCGTTTGGACGGCGGGTTCGACCGCATCCTGACCGTGGAGGCGCTGGGGATTCCGGTCTCCACGGCGCTCTCCCTGCGCCTGGGCAAGCCCCTGACCATCGTCCGCAAGAAGAAGTACGGACTGCCGGGCGAGGTGGCCGTGCCGTCCACCACGGGGTATGCCACGCACACGCTCTACCTCAACGGCATAAACAAGGGCGACCGGGTGCTCTTCGTCGACGACGTGCTCAGCACCGGCGGGACGCTGCGCGCCGTGGCCGGGGCCGTCCGCCTGGCCGGGGCGGTCCTCTCCGGCGCCCTCGTGGTCATTGAGAAGGGCCCCAACCTGCGAAGGCTCGAAGGCGAGCTCGGCATCGCTATCAAGTCCCTGGTGAAGGTGGAAATCAAGGATGGGAAGGTGGTGGCAAGATGACTATGCCGTTCCTGGAGACGCTTCAGCCCGACCTCGACCACGCCTGCGAGGCGATAGCCACGAGGAAGGCCAAGCTTGTCGGGGTCCAGCTCCCCGACGGGCTCCGGTCGCATTTCAGGGAGCTTGCCCGCTACATCGAGTCCCGGACCGGGGCCGCGGCCGCGCTTATGGCCGAGATGTGCTGCGGCGCCTGCATGGCCGAGTACAATCCCGAGTTCGACCTGCTCCTCCATGTGGCCCACGCCGAGCTCAAGTCGCTGAGCGATGTGGGCCCGCGCTCCACGAAGATCCTGTTCATCCGGCACTCCCCCAACCTGGACCCCGAGCGGGGCGTGCGGGAGGCCATCCCCATGCTCCAGGCCCCGGTGGGCGTGATCACCACCTCCACTCATGCCGAGCGGCTGCCCGCGGTCCTCAAGCTGCTGAAGGAGGCCGGCATGGAGCCCCTGACCGCCTCGGGCAAGCGGACCGGGGCGCGCGCGATCGTGCTGGGCTGCGACTTCAGCGCCGCCCGCCGCCTGGCCCGCCGCGCCAACTCGTTTTTGTTCATCGGGAGCGGGGCGTTCCACCCGGTCGGCGCGGAGATAGCCACCGGAAAGCCCGTCATCGGTGCCGACCCGTACACCGGCCAGGCGCTGGTCTACACCACGGTCAAGGAGAGGCTGCTGCGCAAGCGCTTCGCCGCGATAGAGCTTGCCCGCGGCGCCCGCATCTTCGGCATCCTGCTGGGCCTCTACCCGGGCCAGCTCCGCAAGCGGAAGGCGCTGGAGCTCAAGCGTCTCCTGGAGGCCGGGGGCAAGGAGGCCTACATCCTGGCGGCCCGCCACTTCGACCCGGAGAACCTGACCCACATCGGCATGGACGCCTTGGTGGACACCGCCTGCAGCCGCATCGCCGTGGACGACGAGGCGCGCTACCCCCTTCCGGTGCTGACGCCGCCGGAGCTCGCCATAGCGCTGGGGAAGCGGAGCTGGAACGACTACATACTCGATGAAATCGGCTAGACGGGTAAACCGGTAAGCCGGGAAACGAGTAAAGGCTGAACGGGGAAACCCCCTCGTCCACCGGTTTACCGGTTCCCCGGCTTACCGGTTTACCGGCCGTTCACCAACGGTCAAACTTCCGTTTCAGCTGGTTGAGCTCCACTTCCTTCATCGCCTTGCCGTTGACGTTGACCAGGACGGTGGCGCCGCTGACGGAGGAGACCTCGTTGATGGTGTGGATGAACTCGAGCACTTTCTCGAAGCTGTGGCTCTGGACCAGAAGCTCCAGGCCGTCGAGGAGCACCACCGCGTTGGCCTCCTTCTCCTTGATGAAGGTTATTATCTTCTCGGCGAGCTCGTATTCCATCTTGGACGGGTCGATGGACGGGGTGTCGCCGACAACGTCCGACAGCCAGAAGACCTCGACGTTCTCCATGTCGTGGGACTTGGTCACCTTGTTGGGGTGGATCGGCGTGACGAGCAGTGCGCTTGCGCCTTCAGAGGCGAGCTTGGACAGCGTCTTCAGGGCCTCGTCGGGCGTCTCGCGGTCGATGAGGTAGTTGAGCCCTTCCTCTATGACGACCTCGGACTGGGTGTGCGTCACGGGCGTGGGGGCTATGAGCGACTGGGGCCCCTCGGGTGCGTGGGGCTCCTCGTCGGGTGCTTGGGGCTTCTCCGGCTCCGGGCGCCTGCGCCGGGAGGCCGCGCTCGCAGCCATGGCCGCGACGAGGGTCACGATGACGGCCAGGATGATGTACGGCGTCCAGTTGAAAGCCTCCGGCAGGCGCTTTGAGGGTCCCGTCACCGTCACGTCGTAGCTGAACACGTCCGTCAGCGCGCCCCCGTCGCGGACCCGGAGCGTCACCTTGTACTGGCCCTTCGACGAGTAGGAGTGGGTGACCAGCTTTCCGTAGGCCACCGAGCCGTCCCCGAAGTTCCAGGTGTAGTTCAGGGTGGCCGGGCTCTCGTCCGTCGTGTCCGAGGCGTCGAACTCGACGCCCTGGCCCACCTTCGGCTGGAAGGGCTGGTGGATGAACTGCGCCGCCGGGGGCAGGTTGACGCCCCTCTGGAAGACCTTGAGGGAAAGCTGGGCCTCTCCCGAGAGGCCGGCGGTGTCCGTGACCTTGAGCCGGACGACGAACGAGCCGTCGGACATGTAGGTGTGCGACACCACCTGGCCCCGGCCGGTAGAGCCGTCGCCGAACTCCCAGCTGAACGTGGCGCCGGCCAGGTTCTCGTCGGTCGAATTGGAGCCGTCGAACACCACGGGCTCGTTCATGTAGGCCACGTTGAGCTGGGAGAGCTGGGCGAGCGGGGCCTTGTTGATGCCCTTGACATATACGCGCACTATGCGGGATTCGACGTCGGCCAGGCCGCCCCGGTCAGTCACCTTGAGCGTGAGGTTGTAGTCGCCCTCCGCGGCGTAGGCGTGCGCGGCCGTGGAGCCTCCCGCGGTGGCGCCGTCGCCGAAGGACCAGAGGAACGTGAGCGTGGATGGCTCCTCGTCGGTTGAGCCGGCGCCGCTGAAGGAGGCGCTCTCGCCGGCGTAGAGGGTGCCCAGCTGGCCGATGACGGCCACGGGGGGGTAGTTTATGTCGCGGGAACGGACGACCAGCTCCACGGAGGTGGAGCAGGTCAGGCCGGCCCGGTCCGTCACCGTGAGCGTGACCCGGTACGAGCCCGTGGCGGTGTAGACATGGCCCGTCGCCACCACCGTGGCGTTCGTCCCGTCCCCGAAGTCCCAGAAATACGCCTCGGCGTCGGTGGAGCCGGTCGCGTCCACCTGGACGGGCTCGTTCACATAGGCCGTCAGGGGGACGGTCGGCCGGGCGACCGGGGGAACGTTGTCGATGCCCACGGTCACGGAGCCCGGCTCCTCGACGTTGCCCACGAGGTCGCCCGACCGGAAGGCCAGCGTGTGCGTGCCGTCCGCTTCCAGCAGGAGCGAGGCGCCTTCCGTGAACGGCGCGCCGTCCAGCGAATATTCGGTCCAGGCCACGCCGCTCGTGTTGTCGACGGCCTCGAACGTGACGTTGACCCGCCCGGTGTACCACCCGCCAGCGGAGGCCGGGGGCAAACGGGCGCTCGTCTTGGGCGGCGAGGCGTCCTGCGTGCAGGTGCGCGGCGAGGAGAAGTTGCCCTGATTCCCGGCAAGATCCGTCGCCGCGACCTTGTAGTGGTAGGCCACGCCGTCGGAGAGGTTGGTGAACTCGCAGGTCGTGTTGTTCGTGTCGAACACCTGCTCCGGGCTGGAGAAATCGGGGCTGTCGTCGCAGACGGCGAGGAAGCGGTCCGTGCCTGAGACCGCGTCGGCCGTGAAATTCCAGGATACGGCCCGCGTGGTGCCGTTGGCGTAGGCCGGGATGTCCGCAAGCACGGGCGCGTCGGGCGCCGTGGCGTCAATCTTGATGACGTAGGCCGGGCTGGTGGCCCGGTTGCCGGCGATGTCGGTGGCGTTGAACCGGACCAGGTTGAGCGTGGCCGAGTCCTGGTCGAACGGCACCGCCCAGGCGGTGATGTTCTCGGTGGTGACGGCGCCGCGGGTCCCGGAGCAGTTGACCGAGGGCGCCGGCGTCCAGTTCCCGCCGCCGTCGACCGAGTAATCGGCGGACACGTTGTGGATGTCCAGGCCCGAGAGGGCGTCGGAGACGCCGGCCTGCACCGGAGGCCGCTGGTCGGAGCTGTGCCAGCCAACCGGGGAGCGCAGAATCCAGCCACCCGGCCCGGTCGAGTCTATCATGACCGTGTAGCACCCGCTGGTGCCGAGGTTGCCGGCCGCGTCGCGAATTCGGAAGCGCACCAGGTTGGCGTCCGCCGAGTCGTTGCCGAAGGGTCCCACCGTCGCGGAGACGGTCTGGTCGGCCGTGGTCCAGTTGGCGCCGGTGCAGCTGGCCTTTCGCCAGTCCGACCAGTTGGCCCCGCTGTCGTTGGAGAACTGGTACTCGGCCGACGAGACGCGCAGGCCGGAGGGGCCGTCGCTGACGTTTATCGTGCAGTTCACGGTCCTCGAACGGGACCAGCCGTCCGGGGAAAAGCCGGTCCAGTTGCCCGGCCGGACCGACTCGATGGTCATGTTGCCGGCCGGGTCCCAGTCGGCGTCGGGCCAGGTCCTGGTGTTGATGGTCAGCATGTCCGGAAGTATCCGGCAGTCCACGATGTTGCCTTCCGTGGCGTTGTCGGAGATGTCGAGGGCTATGTAGAACTGGCGGTCCTGGTTCCTCTGCAACCGGTAGTTGAGGCCGATCACGATATCGTTGCCGTTGATGGTGGTGTTGGACCCGAGAAGAACGTCCGTCGTGTTGTCGAAGGTGCCTCCCGAGTTCTGGCTCTCGCGGTAGAGGCGCGCGCCCCTGATGTCGGAGAGGTTTGTACCCGTGTAGTTGACGGTCACCTGGGTGAAGTCCTCGTTGTTGGCCGAATCCCTTATGGTGAACGTGAGCGCCGGGACCGCCGTCTGCGACGGCGCGGTGTAGTTGGGGCAGACATCGGCCACCGACACGGTGGCGACGTTGTTGCTCCGCACGGCGGCGGCCGGGGGCGAGACCGCCTGGAGGAGCAGCAGGGACGACAAAAACATCGCCATCAAAGTCAAAGCGGGCTTGCGCGCGGTTTCTTTCATGACCAACCTTCCATGGCATGTTTTGGAACGTACTTAAGAATTGGCCCCAAAACTATTATTCCCGGCAATGCATGATGAGGGGCGCTACGATGATGAGGAACGCATCTCACGCTGATGAATGATGAATGATGGGCGAGCTGAGTAGCACCGTGGGTCAGGCCTGGGGCCGGGGCGTTCAAGGGGGGGTTCCGGGCGCTCATATATATATAATCATATAAAATCTGGCGCGGATACTTAATAGTTTTCTCTCGGAATACAACATAGAGCGAGTCGCATTGTGATAGAAGAGGCATCGGGCAGCGGGGGGGCAACGGGGAGCGGGTAGTGGGCAGCAGGGGACGGACGACACTGCTGCCCGTTGCCTGCTGCCTCACCGTTGCCCGTTGCCCGCTGCCTGCTGCCCGCTCCCTCTTTTCACTGCACTTCCGGCAGTCTCCCCGTCAGCTGCGCCTTCTTGGCCAGCTCCTTGACCTCGGGCGTCGGCTCGGGCCATTTCATGTTCAGGGATTCGAGCGTGTCCACCAGAACGCGGGCGACCACCAGGTTCCGGTACCATTTATTGTCGGCCGGGACGATGTACCAGGGCGCAAGCTTCGTGGAGGTCCGGGACAGAAGGTCCTCGAACGCCTCCATGTATTCCCCCCAATGGTTACGCTCCTCGAGGTCCCCGGAGCTGAACTTCCAGTTCTTCTTCGGGTCCAGGAGGCGCTTCATCATCCGCTCCTCCTGCTCCTTTTTGGAGATGTGGAGGTAGAACTTGCGGATGACGACGTTGTTCTCGGACAGGTACTTCTCGAAGTCGTTGATTTGGTCGTAGCGGGCCTTCCAGACGTCCTTCGGGACGAGGCCGTGGACGCGCACAACGAGGACCTCCTCGTAGTGCGAGCGGTTGAATATGCATATCTCGCCCTTGCGCGGGAGGACCTTGTGTATCCGCCACAGGTAGTCGTGGTCCCGCTCCTCCTCGGAGGGGACCTTGAACGGCACGACCGTGCAGCCCTGCGGGTTGAACGCGGCCATGACCGAGCGGATGAGGCCGTCCTTGCCGCCCGCGTCCATCGCCTGTATGACGATGAGCAGAGAGAAGCGATTGTCGGCGTACAGGAGCTGCTGCAGGTCGAAGAGCTTGTCTTTGATCTTCTGGAGCTCCTCGAGCGTCTCCTGCTCGTTTTTGTATTTTCCGGTGAAATCGGGGTCGTAGTCCTTCAAATCGACCTTCGTTCCGGGCTCGACCTTTATGTCCTGTCCCATCCAGCGCCCACCGGGGAGCGCAATGATATCGGAGAATATGAAACTTTTTGCGAAGGCGCATGGCGCAAGGAGCAAGGGGCGAAGGCGCATGGCGCATTGCGCAAGGAGCACTGTTGGGAGGATGCGGCCAGCACGCGATAAGGCTCAAGGTTCCTGCGGCCCGCACACTCTTCACGCAACAACCGTGAATCCTCCACCCGCTGAAGCGGGTGGCGTCACACGAATTTCGCCTCGTCCCATTCCTCCCGGGGCTAAAGCCCCGGGCGTCCCGGCGAAATTCGTGAAGAGGATGCGCAACGGAAGAAAATTATGCGATACCGCATGCGCTTTGCGCCGTCACGCCTTGACCATCCGGCCCTGCGGCTTGCCCCTTGTACCTTGCCCCTTGTGCCTTGCCCCCTCAGCCTTGCGCCGTGCGCCCTGCGCCCTGCGCCTTCCTCTTCCGGTCCCAGAAATAATAGAGCGCTCCGCCGGCGGCGGCCGCGGCGACCAGCCCCAGTATGAGCGGCAGGTTGTCGCTTTTGACCACGGGCGCCGGGGGGTTCTTTTCCGGCACGAGCCGGCTGAAGTCGTAGAAGTACCGCGTCATTACCATCGTGGTCGTGCCGTTTTGCGAAAACGGCCCGAACTGCCACTGGGCATACGCGGCGTGGAGGTCGACCTCGGGCACCCGTATCTCGCCCCCGCCGTCGAACTGGGCCTGGATGCCCAGCGTGTACTTCACGAGAACCTCGCGGTACTGGTTGAAGATGGGGTTGTCCTTGCTGATTAAAGGGAGTTTGAAATAATTGCCCTCGACGTAGAAGTCGACCACCGAGCCTGCGCCGAGCGTGGAGGCCGAAACCTCGTCGTGCTTCCACCCGGAGTGCTGCCAGCCGCCCTGGCCGCGCCAGTCGATGCTGCCGTCGCGGTTGGTGTCCACCGCCACCGTCAGCTCGCCGGCGGCCTTCTCGCTGCCGAGGACCGGGTTGTAGTTGAGGTCAATCACGAGCGTGCTCGCGTTCTGCGGGATGTAGACGGACCGGGCGTGCCTCGTGGTGAGCGTGTTGCGCGCGTCGACGAGGTAGCCCCACTTGCCCTCCCAGCTTGTGACGAGGCTGTCGGTCGGGTACCTGACCTCGCCCTTCTTGTAGAGCCCGTTGGCCCGCTTGAATGCCTTGAAAGCCTGCATGACCGTGGCGCAGGCGTCGCCGTGCCTCATCTCCTCGAGTATGAGGCAGACTTGCACGGCCCGGCTGGCGTTGATGAGGCCGTAGCCCTGGGCGAAGTCGTGGGGGCGCTTGTCGAACTCGGCGCTTCCGGTCGAGTTGTTCATGGGGACGCCGTTGCTCTCGGTGGCGGGCATGTAGTCCGCGGTGAGCTTGAGTATGTACTCGGCCTCGGTTATGCGCGTGTCGGGGTCCATGTACCATTCGGCCGTGTCGTTGCCGGCGTGCTCCGAGTGCACGTCGGATATCCTCAGGCTGGGCGCCGCCTGCATCATGAGCGCCACGCAGCCCGCGACATGGGGCGTCGCCATCGACGTCCCGCTGATGGACATGTAGTAGGCGTCCACGCGGTCGGCGGGGTTCTGCTTGGTCATGGCAGTTATCTGGGTGCCCCGGGCCTCGGTCGCCCATATCCGGACGCCCGGCGCCGCGATGTCGGGCCAGGTCTGGTTGAGGTCCTCCTGGCCCCGGGAGCTGAACGAGGCCATGCCGTCGCCGTCGTGGAGCGCCGCCGCCACCTCGATGACGAAGGGGGCGTTGCCGTAGTTGCTCGACTGGATGTCGGACCCGGTGCCGCCGGAGTTTCCGGCCGCGAACACGACCGCCACGTCGTTTTCGAACACGAGCTTGTTGTTTATCTGGGTGATGGAGTCGGCCGGGTCGTACTCGCCCGGCCCGGCCCCCCAGGAATTGGAGCAGACGCGTATGTTGTAGGGGTTGTTGCCCTTTCGGCTGTGCTCCCAGACCCAGGTCAGGGCGCCCAGGACGTTTTGGAGGAAGTGCTCGCCGGTTGAGATTGCGACGAGATTGGCCCCCGGGGCCACGCCCCTCCGCGCGCCGGCGGAGGCGTCCCCGTTGCCCAGGATGGTGCCGGCGCAGTGCGTCCCGTGGCCGGAGCCGGTGTCGGAGTCCTGGACCTCGGTGTAGCTCTGGTCGAAGTCGGACTTGAGGTTGATTATCGTCTTGGAGCCGTAGTCGAGGTCGGGGTGGCCGGCATCCGTCCCCGTGTCCACCAGGGCCACGGTGACGCCCGTGCCGTCGATGGGGTCCCCCCGGCCGCCGCCCTGGTACAGTATCTCCGAGTTCCACACGGTGGTGGCGTTTATGGTCGTGGTGGTGCCGTTCATCAGGAGCTCCATTTTCTGGTTGTGCTCCATGTAGTACGTGCCCGGCCAGGAGGCGAGCCACTCGACGGCCTCCTTCGGGCCGGCGGCGTAGACGGCCTTGACGGGGGCGTACTCGCGCAGGATTTTCAGGTTGAGGTTGGAAAGGAGCTGGCGCGTGCTTTGGTCCACGCCGGCCTTGAACTGGATGACGGTCTCGACCGTGCCGAACCGGGGCGTCCTGTCCATCACGCTTTGGAGGGTCCGGTCGATGGTTCCTGCGGGCTCGTATCGCGGGAGCGCCCTGGCGGTCCCGGCGGGCCGGGGGAGCTCGATGGACGAGGCGGGGAGAGCCAGAAAGAGGAATGTGACGCCCAGGGCGAAGGCTGTCAAAACGGTCCGCCGCCTTCCGGAGTTATGCCTTCTCGCGCCCATCCCGAATCCCTGTCCCTTTCCTGCATAGGTATCAACGTGCATTGTTTACAAATAATTATTGGTATGAGAAAGAGTGCCAAGGCACAAGGCGCAGGGCGCAAGGGGCGAAGGAGCAGGGAGCAAGGAACAAAGGACAATGACAACTGGTGATCCACCGGGGGCTTCCCCCGTGTCCCCCGCCCCTTGCCCCTTGACCCTTGTCCCTTGCGCCTTGTGCCTTGCGCCTTACCCTATCTTTTATTACCCGACCGCGCCCATTACCCGCCGTGAGAATCCTCCAGCTCTGCACCCGGTTCCCTCCGGCGCCGGGAGGCGTCGAGACCCATGTCCTCGAAATCTCGAAGAGGATGCGCAACGGCGGCCACGATGTCTCTGTCTTCACATCGGACCTCTACTCTGAGACGCCGTTCGTCCGGCTGGAGAAATGGGACAAGGCCGTGGAGGGGGTGCCGGTCCGCCGCTTCAAGGCCTACACGCCGGGCGGGGAGGCCCATTACCTTCTGTACCCGGCGATGAAAACGGCCGCAATGACGGCCCGGGCCGACGTGTTCCATGCCCATTCCTACGGCTACTTCCAGACCAACCTGCTCCCTTGGATACGCAAGGTGCGGAGGGCCCCGACCGTGCTCACGGCCCATTTCCACCCGGAGTGGTCCACCTGGGGCGGGCAGAAGAGGCGCGGCCTTCGCAAGGTGTACGATTCGACGCTGGGGAGGGCCGTGCTGAACACCGCCGATATAATCATTGCGCACACGCGCGAAGAAATCGGGCTCATGAAGCAGGCCGGATTGGACGATTCCGGAAACCGGGTCCGCATCGTCCCGGCCGGAATCGACTTCACGAAATATGCCACCATCCCGGACGGGACACCGTTCCGCAGGCATTTCGGCATCGGCCCCGACGAGAGGGTCGTGCTGTTTTCCGGCCGGCTGGCGCAGAACAAGGGCCTCACGGTGCTCGCCGAGGCGGCGCCGGCCGTGCTCAAACCGTTCCCCAGGACGCGCTTCGTGCTTGTCGGGCAGGACATGGGCGTGCAGGACAGGCTCGAAAAGCGGCTCTGCGAGCTCGGCGTGAAGGACCGTTTCCTGCTCACCGGGCACGTCAAGGACGACGCCCTTTTCCGGTCCGCGTACGGGGCGTGCGACGTTTTTGTTCTGCCCTCGGAATACGAGGCCTTCGGGCTGGTCCTGCTGGAGGCGATGGGGTCCGGAAAGCCCGTGGTGGCGAGCGCGGTGGGCGGGATGCCCGAGGTCATCGGAGGCCCGAACAAGGTGGAGGGCGTGAAGGAGACGGATTGCGGCCTCCTGGTCAACTACGGGGACGAAAAGGCGCTGGCCGGGGCGATAGGGAAGCTCCTGGGCGACGACGGGCTGCGCCGGAAGATGGGCGCCGCCGGCCGGGAGCGCGTCCGGAAGGAGTTCAACTGGGACAGCGTGACGGAACGGATACTGGACATCTACAAGGAGCTCGCGGGTCTCCGATAACAAGGCTTTTCTACCGCAAGGCCGTTTTACACCGGAATGGCCAAGGAGAAGCACTACACCCTGCGGGCCGGGGCGCGCGCCTCGACCAAGGCCCAGGAGCGGGCCCTGCTCGACAAGGCCGACCGCCTGCTCAAGGACCCCGACCTGGCCTTCCCGAAGTGCGAGGGCTCGTGCTGGTTCTGCGACTTCAAGAGCGGCCGCCGGGCCTGCGAGAAGGTCCGGGGCAAGGCCGACGACGAGAAAGAGCTGGAGCGGCTCGGCGAGACCGGGAACGACTACGCCCGCGCCTTTGCCGGATTGCTGCTTTTGCGCAAACAGGGCAAGGTGCCCTACCTCTTTTCGGCCAAGTCGCCCTTCGGCGAGGTGGCCTACGCCATCCGGGGCAGCGTCAAGAAGGAGCGCCTCATAATGATGCAGCACTTCGACCACCCCAAGGCGAAGCTTCTGGGCGTGGTCGACCTCGTGCGCGACAAGAAGCTCCACATCTTCGCCTTCGAGGACAGGATGGTGTGCACCGGCAAGGACCCCCGGCCTCCGGAGGGCTTCGTGGACTACGTGGTCGGAGAGCTCAAGACCCCGCTCGACAAGTACGGGAGCGAGTACCTGTGCCGCCACCTGGCGGACACCCGGGCCGGGAAGCATGTCGCCCCGCTGCCGCACCTTGAGATCGAATGGAAGCCCGCCGGCGCGAAATTCAAGCTCTGCGACAAGTGCGCCCGGCCCAAGGAGAACACGCTCCTTTCGATACTCACGTTCATGGCCATCCCCAACCCGCGGCTCGAGTTCACCTTTTCGGCCACCGGCGGCTACGACTGCGGGGGCAAGTGCGAAGACTGCCGCATCCCCCAAGCGGAGCTGGACCCTAAAACCGCCGAGAAATACCTCCACGGCGAGCTGGACGACAAGGGGCTCATCGACAAGCAGACGATCAAGGGCCTCCAGGTGATTCGGGAATCCGCCGTCCGGGTCTACATCCTGGGCCGCCGGTGCTTCGGCAAGGACATGGACGCCTTCATAGAGGCCATGCACCCCAGCGAGGAGGAGCGGATAGGGCTCCGGACCATGCTGAAATCGGTCAAGGGCCCGGTGGTCGTGGAGGGGGAGACCGCGGCGGTGATGCTCGAGTCGTTTTGGGAGGAGCACGGCGAGGCCGCGATGGAGGCGGTCTGCGGCGACCGCGACGTCGCCTGCGGCCTCATGGAGAAGTACAGGGGCACGAAGATGGGCCCCTCCCAGCTCCTGAAGGAGGCCATCGCCTGCGTGAAGCAGAAGGAGATAATATCCAGATTGCCGGTCTACGCCAAGCTCCCGGCGGTGGCGAAATTCGCCGACGAGATGGCCCGCGTCCTTTTCACACGCGGGAAAGAGGACACGGCCCGCGCGATAGAGAATTTCTCGACCGAGGACAGCTCCGTGAAATCCACGGCGTACGCCTTCCTGCTCGCGATGGGCATAGAGGCCAACAAGCAGTGGCAGTACATGGTCCACGAGCGCGAGTTCGCCGAGTACCTCCTCCCGGCCGCGAAGAAGTTCCTGGCATCCACGCCGGAGGACTACCACGCCAACCTGCAGGCGATGCTGTCGGCGACTGGCTCGACCGAGGTCATTCCGGAGCCGAAGAAGAAATCATAAGGAACAAGGGGCAAGGAGTCCCGTAGGGCTTCCGGGTGCCCCTTTTTCCCCCAAAAAGTGGTCATGACCACCTCTGGTTTATAAACCAGGAGCGACAAAGCCCGTTCCCATGGGCCAAAACGGACGAGCGGGAAGCGGGAAGGGGGACCGTAGACGACCGGCTGCGGCCGGTCGTCTCGGCCGAGAAGACCGACAGCGGTCGGTCTTCAACGGAGCGGGCAGGAGAAGCAGCGGGATTCCATCTCAGGTCCGCTCAGCGCTGCGCGCCCGTCCGCCTTCCCGCTGTCCCCTTCCCGCTTCCCGCTCGTCCGTCCTCCGCCGCGACCATCGCGCGGTCGGCGGCTTCTTCGAGGAGATTCCCGCCTTCGTCGTGGTGGTCCTGTCCGTCTCGATGTTTTTGGTGGCAGCCTATTCGACGTACGGCCGGATGGGCGACGACGGCCGGCTCTCGTCATTGCAGGATGACTGCCAGCGCCTGTGCCGGGCGTTCCGGGGCCTTCCGGCGGCGCTCGATGACGGGCAGGGCCTGCGCGGGCCGGCGAACGGGATTTTCTCGGCGGACAAGCTCGACGCGCTGAACTCTTCGGCGCTCAGGGGGGAGCTCAGATCGCCCAATCAGTACAACCTGACCGTTTTCGACCTTTCCTCGGGCCGGAACTGGAGCTTCGGGGAAGCCCCGCCCGCAAGCGCCTCGATGAGGGTGAAAGTGTCCTCGGCCGCGGTGGTGGCCGTCGAAGGCGGCCATCGCGACCCGGCCCGGCTGGAGGTGGTGATGTGGGAGTGACGGCGGGTAAACCGGGTAGCCGGGGAACCGGGGGACCGGGGGGACGACGGACCGGCTCCCCCGTTCACCGATTGCACCGGCGCAATGACGGCCTTTCAGCGCTCTTCGACGCCATCCTCTTCTTCATGATAATACTGGCCGCGACGGGGACCCTTTTCTACTGGGCCTCGGCGTCGACGGCCAGGACGACGGAGGACATGGCAACGCGGGATCTGGGCCGGTATGTTTGCGACATCCAGACGAGCGCGCTCGAGTGCGACGCCAGCCCGGTGAATTACACGAAATGCGGCGAGGACCTCGCATTCGACGGGAGCGTACGCGACTGCCTCCGGACGGTGCTGGCCTGCCGGAACGCCGACCAAAACAGCGACTTCGGGGGGCTTGTCGACGCCGTCCGCAGCGTGTACCGCCTGCTCGTCGAAAAGCCGTACCATTTCAGCCTCCGGGCCTCGGCGAGGGGATTGGGCCCGGACCTTGTCATTTCAGATGAAACCTCGGTTGTGGAGACGCCCGGCGCCGTCCGCTGGACCGCTGCCGTCCCCATCCTTGTCAACGGAGTGGAAGCAGAGCTTACGCTATATATTTGGAGGTGATCGGATGCGCTTGGCAAATGACAAGTCCGGAAGGGTCCCGTTCTCGATTGTGGCCGTGGTCATTTTGGTCGGAAGCGTCGCGACGGGCGCCTATATGCAACAGGTGTCGAACGACCAAAACGAACGCACGGGAAGGTCCGCCGGAACTGATCCGGCCGCAGTCATCCCCGAGCTCCGCTTCGGGCTGGAAGAGATAGCGGCCCGGTGCATCGATGCGGCGGTTGAATTGCAGACGGCGCCCGACGCCGACGAGGGCTGCCAGGGGCTCTGGAGGGTGGAGCAGAATTTCAGGCGGTATTTCGCAGAGCAGGTCCGCAGGGACTGGGGCCTCAAACACTTCGAGCGGTACTGCCTCACGGCCGAGGCGGGCGAATCCACATTGGAGCTTGCACCGCTGCCGATGAGCATTCGCGCCATCAACCGTCTCGGGATGCCGGTCAACATGACCGCACCGGCCGGGTTCCGCGCCGCCGGGGCGGTCAACTTCACATTCACACTGGAGGGTGGCCAGAAGCTGCAAAAAACGGTCGGCTTCGAACTGTCCAAGGCGAGCTGGTATCCGCTGGCCCTGTTCCAGGCAAACCGGCTGCGCCGGGACGGGATGAACGAGGGGCTGCTCGAGCTGCTTTTCAAGGAAATGTTCAGAGGATACCTTGACACGGACTTCGAGCGGATGCTCTCCAAACGCAACGAGGCGCGCCAAAACGACGAAAAGAGCACAGTCACTGTCGGCAGCCTCTGGAAGAAGCGGAATTTCGACGAGCCCGGCCTCAACGCCGTCCTCCTCGCGATGAACATCGAGGAGCAGGCGCTATGGGGGCAGTCGGGGTGCGTCCCGTTCAATTATTACATCAACCTCACGAGGGCGCGGCCGCTGGACCTGTCCTCGGCGATGGACTATCCGAACGGGGTGTTCGTCGGCGTGACCGCTTTTGACGGAGGCCGGGACGGGGGGCTGAAGCTTGACCTGGGGCCCTTCTTCCGCGGCATTACCGCATTTCCCGCCGATATGAAGGGCCCCGGTGCCGAACGCTACAATTTCTCGCTTGGGTCCTTCTGGCCCGAGCTCCCCCAGCCGGAGTTCCGCACGGTCTCATTTGCAGGCGAGGAGGAGCGGGTGGACGTATACATGCTCGAGGTCACGGTGAACGGAATCTACCGCCTGCTCGTCGGCCCGGATGAGGGGCACCGGCTCCGGCTGGACATCCCGGTTCACCTGCAGTTCACAATCGACCGCCAATACCTCGAAACGAACAGGCCCTGGTCCGAGGAGGGGCGGCACCACTGCGAGATAGAGGACCTCGAGCTCTTCGAAACCGAGTATGCGGGGCTGTACTGCCGGGCCTCCGGGCTGGAGCTGGATTTGTCCAATTCGACCGGTGTAAGGTTGCGCGAACTGCCCGACGGGTCCAGCCTGGACGTCTCGCTCGACGGCGACTACCTGGGGACCTTCCGGCGGGGGGAGGTGGGCCCGAAGGGGCTCGGGCTCACCAATGTGCCTTCCGGTCCCCATCAGGTCGCGGTCGTCTGGAACGGGGGCTTTGCGGATGGAACGGAGCTGGGTTCCGGGACCGTCCAGCTGAACGGAACGGATGCCACTCTCAGGATAACGGCCGGGCCGGAGTCCGACACCTCCCTGTTCTGGACCTACGCCCTGGCATACCTGCGCGACACACCACCGAATCTGAGGCTTGCCCGCCTGGTCGAATTCCTGTCCATACAGGCCGGGCACCCGGTGCCCGACGGCGCCGGCTCCACGACGATGGGCCCGGCGGGCAATGCCCCGCACATGCTGAGCTGGCTTGCGGGGATAGAAGGCACGCTTGCCGCGAACGGGGGTGACGTGCATCTTTCCGGCCCGGCCGGCGCGGCGATGCTCAAAGGCGCGCTGGACACGGTCAAGGTGGTCCGCGAAGCCCTGAAGTTCATGGAGAAGGTGGAATCGACCGTCGACTCATACAACAAGCTGCACCCCGCCGCTCCTGCGAGCGCCGACCCGTCCATCTCCTACGCAAACAAAAACGGGGCCGAGTCGCTCTCATGCAGCGCCAAAGGCGCGTTCGGGAAGGAGAGCCTATCCCTGGAGCGGCCGGCGAACGGGGCGGGATGGAAGGTCTCCGGTTCCGGGGCGGTGCCGGCCGGCAGGACCGGAGGGCCGGGCCTCCTGAGCTTCGGGGCCGCAATGGACATCGGCGTCGCCGTCACGATGGTGGTTTCGGCCTATTTCAAGCACGTCAGGTACGAATCGACCGACGGGACAACGAGCTTCGCAGAGACGCTGGACCTCGGGCTCGATTGCACCAAGGTCGTCTTGCAGGTCTCGAAGCTGATGGTCAAGCATGTCTTCCCGTCCGCGGTCGACAAGCTTGGAGGGGGCGCCAATTTCGCATCGAAGGTCTCGGGCGGCATTGGCGTCATCATCGCCGTCTTTTCCCTGCTCCAGCTCATCTACGAGGAGAACCAGAAGTTCCGCGGCGACATCGAGACCTGGAACGCCCTCTTTACCGGGCTTGACCTGGAAACCATCACGTTCTATCTCTCGATAGGCGGCCTCGTCCTGGGGATAATCCACATACTCCTCCTGTGCGCCGGGCTCACCGCTTACGTGCCGGTCGTGTCGGCGCTCCTGGCCGTCGTGGCGTTGGTACTGGTCGTATCCCTCATGGTCTTCAACTGGAACGCCTTCACGACCTTCGTCACGGGAACATTGAGCGACAGCGACCGCGACAAGATGGCCAACGCCATCGAGGGCACGTTGCGCCAGAGCGCCAGGACGGTCTCACAGCTCAATGAATACCCCGCTGATGCCGAGATGCTGTCGGCCCGGCAGGCAAGGGGCGCCGCGTCGTTCATGTCCGGCATGGCTTCGATTGTCGGCGACCCGGGCCTCTCGTTCGAGCTGCAGAACCTCTCGCGGCACCAGTTCGACCTGGCATGGGCCCGGGAGCACCAGGCCCGGGCGGTCCGCAGCCTGCGCTTCTTCAATATCGCCCTTTGGAAGCAGGCGAACGAGTTCGGCGGGGCGGGCTACACGAACTACCACTGGAAGGAGGAGCAGAAATGGGACGGAAAGATACTGGTCACCCGGCCGGGGATGGAGCGCGGGAATCTCGCGGTCGGCGATACCCGCTCGTTCCTCCTGGGGCTCAATGCCTCATCCCTGGAAAAAACCAAAATCGATTTCGAGATAAGCGGACGGGTCGTGGTCGAGCGGCTGGCGCTATGGATGGACCCGCTTGCCCGGATCGGCGACCAGGTCAAGCTTTGGCAAAAAAGGCTTGCGGCCAGCCAGGAGATGAAGGTCTATCTCTCAGGGGTCAACGGAGTCCGCCGCCAACACGACTGGGGCCTGCTGAAGGTGAAGCTTTCGCCGACGTACACGACCTGCACGGTCCTGCTCTCTACCGGAGAACAGTTCGATTTCCAAGACGAGGGGACCGGCGGCCGGGCCACAGTGCTCCAAAAGACGATAACGCGCTCCGACCGGCCGGTCTACATCTATCTCGAGAAGGGGACCTATTCAATCGAGTTCTCCCAGCAGAAGCCCGACCTCTTCCTCAAGGACAAGCGGGGGACGGTCAAGGTCGTCGATTTATACTCCACGGCGTTCGGACAGCGGACGATAGACATCAGGCCCGAGCCGGACCCGGTCTATTTCCAGATATGCAACGAGTACAACGGGAGCCTTAAGGTCCGCGCGGCCGTCTACGACCAGGAAGGGAGCGTCGTTGGGGCGCTGGGGACGGTATATGAGTACACCAACACCACCAAAATGAGCGGAAGGGTATACATAAACGACCAGTGGGTCCCGGGATTCTGCTTCGACGGTACGTTGTTCGGGCTAAACCACGACCAAGCGAACTCGCTTACATTGCACATCCGTTTTACGGTCGAACTGGACCGCGAAAACGACGGCATATACGAGATGACGATGACCAAAAACGTCTACACCAATGATATCTACAACGACCTCAAGGTTCGGATGGACGCAGATGGCAATAAAGAAAACGACCAGCTCGGATACTACCTCACAGTGCTCAACGAACCTTTCTGGCAAAAATACGGCGAGGACGAAGAGGGAAACGACCTGCTGAGGGGACAGTATATCAAGTGGGGCAAGATTGACTGATCGGTGAGCCGTGAGCAGTGAGCGGTGAGCCGAGGATCAACTACGGTCTTTCCCGGCCCACCGCTCACCGGGTCCGCCCCGGCCACCGGGCCTCAAACCCCGACCCACACGGTCCCGGCGATCTTCCGGATGGCCGACACGGCCGAAAGGGCCGCAAGGTAGCTCGTCTTGGGGTTCTGCGGCGAGGGAAAGTTGCGGACCTCGATTTCGAGCACGCCGAAGTCGCCCTTGACGAAGAGCTTGTGGATGTTGCGCGTGGCGGCGGGGTCGGCGATTATGCGCACCAGCGTTTTCTCGAACCCGATGCCCGCGAGGCTCAGCGTGGCGGCCACGTTGATGTTCTGCGGGAAGTGCTTGACGGCGTCCGCAGCCCGGCCCTCGAAGATCACGGTCGGCTTGACGATGGCTGCGAGGTTTATCTTGTTGTCTATGACGTACTTGCTGTTCTTGAATGCGTCCGGGTGCTTGATGGTGTTGAGCATGACCTCCTCTATGCCGGCGGTGGCGGCGGCGCACACGCCGTCGATGCCGGCGATGGCTCCGGAGGCCAGGTAGATCTTGCGGTGCCTGCGCCTCGCTATCTCCTCTATGTTCTGGCGGAAGGCCTCGTCGACCAGGGCGCCCACGCTCAGGATGAGCACGCTCTTGCCCTTCTCGAGCGCCACCGGCACGTACTGCCGGGCCGCATCCTGGGACGCGGCCTCGATGACCAGGTCGGAGCGCTCGATTATCTCGATGATGTCCTCGAGTATCTTGCCCTTCTTCAGGGAGGCTGCGAGGTCTGTCTCCAGGTGCTTGGACCTGTCGTAGAGGTAGATCGCCTCTATCTCCGGCATGTCCTCGACCATCTTCGCTATGGTCGAGCCTATGGCGCCGCAGCCTATCAGGGCAAGTCTCACCATAACCGGCAAATCGGAAAGCGAGTATTAAAGGGTTGCAGGGGGAAGGCAATGTACATATCGGGCCTGCGGCATCCGGGCCGGCGTGGAAGGCAGAACGCGCCTTGGGGCAAAGCTCCTGATGGTCGACGTGCTCGAATCGACGAACACGACCCTCCGGGAGCTCGCGCAGGCGGGCGAGCCCGAGGGCACGGTCGTCGTCGCCGAGGAGCAGCGTGCCGGCCGGGGCCGGCTGGGCCGGGGCTGGAGCTCGCCGAGGGGGGGGCTCTGGTTCTCCGTGCTCCTGCGGCCGCCGGTGCCTCCGGCGGAGGCCCCCAAGCTGCCGCTTCTGGCCGGCATCGCGGTGGTCGAGGCCCTCGAAAGGCACCTCGGGATCCGTGCCCGGCTGAAGTGGCCCAACGACGTCCTGGTGCAGGGCAGGAAGCTTTGCGGGATACTCTCGGAGTCGCGCTCCGACGGCCGGCTCGAATATGTCATATTGGGAACGGGCATCAACGCCAACTTCCTGGTCTCGGCCCTTCCGGAGGAGCTTCGGCGGACGGCCATCACCGTCCGGGAGGTCTTGCGCGCGCCGGTCGACCGGATGGCCCTCCTGCGGGCCCTCCTGAACGAGCTGGACGCCGGCTACAGTGACTTCCGCGCCGGGCGGTCCGCGGACATCGCCGCCCGGTGGAAGGGGCTGTCCGATACGCTGGGGAGGACGGTGCGCGTGGAGACCGCCACGGGCGTCCTCGAGGGCGTCGCGGTGGATGTGGACGGGCGCGGCGCCCTCGTGGTGAGGACGCCGGACGGGACCGCCACGGTCTCCTCGGGCGACTGTGTGCACCTGAGCCAGGCCGATGGATAATTAGATATTCAGGCTAGACAATTCTCCGGACGTGACGGAATCGACCTGGGAGCTCCTCGTCATGCTCATCGGGTGGTCGTTCATCGCGGCCGGCGCGGCCTGCCTGTCCTACGCCGGCTACTGCTCCAGCCGGAACACCCGGGCGCTCGCCGGGGCCAGGGCGCGCCTGGAAAAGATCGGCCGCAGAGAGAGGCTGGCCCGCCTGCGCCACCGCGACTTCGCCGCGTTCTGCGTCGAGGTCAACAACATGCGGGCCCAGCGCAAGGAGAAGCCGATACCCGTCGAGCTTCTCAAGAAAGTGCAGTTCAACCTCATGTACACCATAGACGAGGACTGAAAAAATGAGCAAGATTGCCGGCGCGCTGGCGGTGGTGGGCGGCATCATGCTCGTATTGGGCGGTTTTGCGGCCACCACGGCCTCGACACTTGACAACGTCAAGGGGGCGGTCGGCACCTGGATGCCACAGAGCGACACGAAGGACGACGTCACGACCGCGCTCACCATCATGATATACATCGCCCTGCTGGGCGGTTTCGCCGCCATATTGGGCGGATACCTGATGTGGAAGGGCTTCGACCTCGCCGGCAAGATCTGCGTCTGGCTGGGTACCGGAGTGGGGGCGATGTCCCTCGTGGTTTCGGCCGTCGTGGCCTATGTCGGCGGGGGCTGGGACGCATTCGTCACCTCACAGATGACTTTCGTCGGGATAGGGCTGGTACTCACGATAATCGCGAGGAAGCTGGCCTGAGGACGAACGGTGATATCATGGAAGACAGGAACAAGCCGGAAGCCATCAACATCGCCAAGCCGATGCTCGGGCCTGAAGAAAAGAACGCGGTCTTGGAGGTCATGAGCTCGGGGAAGCTCGCCCAGGGCGAGAAGGTCGACCAGTTCGAGAAGGCCTTCGCCGCCTACTCGGGTACGAAGCACGCGGTCGCCGTCGGGAACGGGACCATCGCCATCCACCTGGCGCTGCTCGCGCACGGGATAGGCAAGGGTATGGAGGTCGTCACCACGCCTTTCACGTTCATCGGGAGCGTGACACCCATCCTGTTCTGCCAGGCCAAGCCCGTGTTTGCCGACATCGTCGAGAAGACGTTCAACATCGACCCGGCGGACATGAAGAAGGCGATGACGAAGCAGACCAAGGCGCTCATCCCGGTGCACCTCTTCGGCCTGGCCGCGGACATGGACCCGATAATGGAGGCGGCCGGGGACCTCCCCGTCATAGAGGACGCCTGCCAGGCCCACGGCGCCGTATACAAGGGGAAGAAGGTGGGTTCCATCGGCTCCTGCGCCTGCTACAGCTTCTACCCGACAAAGAACATGACCACGGGAGAGGGCGGGATGATCACCACGAACAACGAGGAGCTGGCTGGGAAGCTGCGCCTTCTGCGCGACCACGGCCAGAAAACCCGCTACGAGCACGTCGTCATCGGCTACAACTTCCGCATGAACGACATATCGGCCGCCATAGGGATAGAGCAGCTCAGGAAGCTCGAGGGCTTCAACGAGAAGCGTATTGCGAACGCGAAGGTCCTTTCCGACGGGATGGCCGACGTGAAGCAGGTAAAGACGCCCTTCATCCCGGAAGGATGCAGGCACGTCTTCCACCAGTACTCGATACGCGCCAAAAAGCGCGACGGCCTCAAGGACTACCTCGGCCAGGAGAACATCCGCTGCGGCGTCTACTACCCGAGGCTCGTGACGGAGAACGCGCCCATCAAGCCGTTCGCCACCAGGCCGACGCCGAAGGCGGAAAAGGCCACGAAGGAAGTTTTGGCGATGCCGATACATCCGGGATTGGGCCAGGAGGACCTGGCGCGGATGGTCAACGCCGTCGCGGGCTTCTACGTCGACAAGTGAGCGCCCGGCCGCTTGTCCGCCCCTTGCGGGATCCCCGTCCCGGATGCGATCAGCCTGCGCCGTAGCCAAAGCAGGAGCAGGACGAAGACCGCGGCCGCGGCGGACATCCCGCGCACGCCGCCCAACTCGAGGATCATCCCGAGGAACACGAAGAAGCCCAGGGAGCCGGCCACGAGGCCGTGCCGGTGCAGGTCCGACCAGTTGTGGCCGTACCCTGCCTTGCGGGCCAGGAGGATCCCGCTCAGGGCGAAGAACGCCAGCATCGCAATTCCGGTCAATGTCGCGGAGGGGCTCAGCCACGCGAAGATCCAGCTGAAGAAGAAGAGCAGCGACGTCCAGGCGAGGCCGAACCCGAAGAACCAGCGAACGGAGGCTGGCTGCTCCCGGGCCAGGCCGAACAGCCTCTCCCACGGGAACGGACGGGGCAGTTTCCAGGCCAGAAGGACCAGGACGAGGGCGACCAGTGCCGCGCCGACGATCAATCCGGGCGGAGGCCTGTAGGGCGTGAGGAACCAGTAGCAGAACGGGATGATGAACGCGAACCCGGTCCCGGCCAGGATGAGGCCCCGGTCCGAGAGCCAGGGCTCGTTTTTCTTTTCCGGGAACAGGAGCGTCACGAGAATTATCGAGGCCGCTATCGAGAACACGGCGTGGAACGCGGTCAGTTCGATGGTCCATATCCAGTTGACGCCGCCGAACCGGCCGTAGCTGCCCAGGATGCCGACGTCCATCCAGCCCGGGTCGAAGAAGCTCTTGCAGGCCAACCCCTCTTCGGCGATGCCGTAGGCCGCGCCCAAAAGCAGCATGGAGAGCCAGCCCTGCTTCCAGCGGAAGACCGCCTCCCGGACGAGAAGCGCGCCCCCGCCGTACATGAGGCATAGCAGGAACAGGCTTATCGGGTTGAAGAACTCGAATGGCGGCGACGAGCCCGAGAGCAGTTCGCCTATCGCGGGCGCCAGGAGGAAGAGCGCCAGAGCCGGCGTGATACGCTCCTTGAGGCCCATGTACGAATATTGGGCGCTGAAAGGTTATTAATGGGCGGAAAAAAGAGTTGCCATACAATTTAAATATGACATCCAGTGAAGCAGTAGTGGAAAGTAGCGGGGAGTAGATTTGAACTACTGATCTACGGGTTATGAGCCCGTCGGGATTTCCTGGCTACCCTACCCCGCTTTTCTGGTATTCCCCCTATACAATCAACTATGATAAAAGCCTTGCTGACATTCTTTATCCAGAACTAGAAGGGGGTATGAGCCCGTCGGGACCGAAAAAATGCGAGCGAAGCGAGCATTATAGAGGCAAGGACGACCGGGTATGAATGCCACAGCGGTCGTCCGGGTTTCCTGGCTACCCTACCCCGCTAGCATGCTTTGCTCTGTCGCTAATGGGCGAGGGTATAAAAAAGTTTATGATGCTTTGTCGGCTCAAAAGGATATTGTTATTAAGCCCCTGTCCTCTTATCGTCCGGATACGGGGGAAAAACCTCTGGCGACCGGCAGCGGCTACGGCAAGGTCATCCTGTTTGGGGAGCACTTTGTGGTCTACGGCCTGCCGGCCATAGCCTCGGCCATATCAGACAGCACGCTCGCGGAGGCAACGGCGGCACGTCCGGGGGAAACCGTGCCCGGAGGGGTCGGGCCGGGCACGTTCGTGCTCGAGGGCAACGGCTGGACGCTCTACGACTCCCGCCCGGAGACGCCGGGCTACAAGACCGAGAAGGCCATTGAGGAGAAGAAATCGATAGACCTCATGCTGTCGTTTTTAAAAATCGATGCGACGAAGACCCCGTTCAAGATCATGCTGGCCGGCGGTCTGAAGGCCGCAAGCGGCGTCGGCGCCAGCGCCGCCTCCTGCGCCGCCATCGCCCGGGCGCTCTCGGGCCTGTTCAACCTGGGCCTTTCGGACGCGCAGGTGAACGAGGTCGCCCACGAGGGCGAGAAGGGCTACCACGGGACGCCCTCGGGCATCGACGACACCGCCGCCACCTACGGCGGGCTTTTCCTGTTCAAGAAGGGCCAGCCGAAGAACATCGTCGAACTCATAAAGACCGGGAAGCCGGTCGAGATCGTGATGGGCAACACCGGCCTCACTGCCAGCACCACCAAGATCGTGGACTGCGTCAGGCAGCGCCGGGCCGCCGACCCGGCGAAGTTCGAGCGCATCTTCTCGGATGCCGAGAGCATAGTCCATGAATCGAGGAAGGCGCTCGAGGGGGGCGACCTGAAAAAGGTGGGCGGGCTAATGGACCAAAACCACAGGTTGCTCGTGGAAATCGGCGTATCGGGAGAGAAGCTCGACCAGCTGGTCGGGATTGCGAAAAGGGAGGGGGCCTTTGGCGCCAAGATAACCGGCACGGGCGTCGGCGGGTACATGGTCGCCCTGACACCTGGAAAGGAGCTCCAGAACCGGGTGGCGAAGGCCATGGAGAAGGCCGGTTTCGCGGCACTCAGGACAAGCATTGGGAAGTGAGGTGGGACGGATGGAGTTTCGGGAGTTCATCCAGCATCTGGAGAAGAAGGGGCTGATAACGCACATCTCGAGGCCGGTGGACCCGGTCTACGAGATATCGACGCTCATCAAGAAGCTCGACGGCCGGCCCCTGCTCTTCGAGAATGTGAAAGGCAGCGCGATCCCGGTCATATCGAACATCTGCGCCACGCGGGACCTGGTCTGCGAGGGCCTGGGCATTCCCCGCAAGGACCTCATCGTGAAGCTCGCAGAGGCCATCGACCACCCGAAGTCGCCGGCGGTCGAGGAGGCCTCCGGCTACAAGGAGATAGGCGCAGACCTGACGAAGCTCCCCATCCTGACCTATTACGCCATGGACGGAGGCCCGTACGTCGCTTCCGGCATTGCGATCGCCCATGACAAGGAGTTCGGCCTCAACGCCTCCTATCACAGGTCCATGATGTTCAAAGGTCCTGACGGCGCGCTCGTCCGGGACAAGTTCGTCCTGCGCATCCTCCAGCGCGACTTCGACGCCTACATCAAGCGCGGGCTCAAGGAGTTCGCCTTCTGCATCGGCAACTCCATACCGGTCCTCCTGGGCGCCGCCATCTCCGCCCCGATAACCACCGACGAGATGGCCATAGCCAACGCGCTGGCCGAGACGAGGCTGGTGCGGCTGGGCGGGCACACTGTTCCGAAAGCGGACGTCGTCATGATAATGGAGTTCACCGGCGAGACGCACAGCGAGGGGCCCTTCGTGGACCTCACCGAGACCGTGGACATCGTGCGGGAGCAGCGGGTGGCTCGCGTGAAGCAGATATACGTCCACAAGGACGCCGTCTTCCACGCCCTCCTACCCGGCGGCCTGGAGCACAAGGTGCTCATGGGCATGCCCCGCGAGCCGACGATCTATCGTGAAGTTGGCAAGGTCTGCCAGGTGAGGGACGTGCTCATCACGCCGGGCGGCGCCTCCTGGCTCCACGGCGTGGTGTCTATACACAAGAAGAACCACGACGACGGCATGAAGGCCATCGATGCCGCCTTCAAGGGCCACAAGTCGATGAAGCACGTCTTCATCGTCGACGACGACATAAACATCAACGACCCGAACGAGGTCGAGTGGGCGATGGCCACGCGTTTCCAGGGCAAGCGCGGCATCAAGATGTTCGAGGACAAGGGCTCGTCGCTTGACCCCTCGTCGGACATGGAGACGCAGATGACGACCAAGATGGGCTTCGACCTCACGATACCGCACGAGGAGCCGTCCAGGAAGGGCGCAAAGAAGGAGTACCGCAAGCCGCCATTGCCGATGGAGCTGAACGTCGAAGACTACCTGCGTTCCTGCAAATAGGGTGGTACGATGCATCTTACGAAGGAGGAGGAGAATGTCCTGGCCGGCGGGCAGGGCGAGGTCGCGGAGCGCTCGATGAGGCTCCTCGTGAAGCTCGGCGACATCTACGGCGCCGGGAAGATGATACCGATAGGCTCGGCCCAGGTGGCCGGCGTCTCCTACAAGTCCATCGGGGACCCGGGGCGCGATTTTCTGGAGGATTACGCACGCCAGGGCGCCCGGGTGAAGGTGCCGACCTTCCTGAACCCGGCGGGGATGGACATCGATGACTGGGAGGAGCTCAAGTTCCCCAGGCCTTTCGCCTACCAGCAGATGAGGATAATGGAGGCCTTCCGCAAGATGGGGATCATAATGAGCGCCTCCTGCACCCCCTATCTTGCCGGCAATTTGCCGCGCTACGGCGAGCACATCGCCTGGTCCGAGTCCTCCGCCGTTTCGTTCGCCAACTCCGTGATTGGGGCCCGGACCAATCGCGAAGGGGGCCCTTCGGCGCTCGCGGCGGCCATCTGCGGCGTCACGCCCGACTACGGGTACCACCGCGACGAGAACCGGCAGCCGCATTTCCACATCAAGGTCGCCGCAAGGCTCGAGTACTCGTCCGACTTCGGGGCGCTGGGCTGGTTCGTGGGAAAAATCGTCAAGGACAAGATACCCTATTTCACCGGATTGCCCGAGGCGGGCACGGACGAGCTCAAGGCCCTCGGGGCCGCCATGGCCGCCTCCGGGGCCGTGGCCCTTTATCATGCCGAGGGGCTCACGCCGGACGCACGCTGGGTGAAGAAGGAGAACCTGCAGGCAGTGGACTTCGGCGAGAAGGAACTCAAGGACACCTACGGAAAGCTCAATGCGGCCAAGGACCCCGACATCGTGGTCATCGGCTGCCCGCACGCCTCGATGAAGGAGATAGCGCGCGTGGCCGAGCTCGTAGAGGGGAAGCATCTGAAAAAGCCCCTTTGGGTCTGCACCTCGCGCGTCATGAAGGAGGCGGCGCGCCGGATGGGCTACGCCGAAACCATCGATAAGGCAGGGGGCAAGATAGTGGCGGACACCTGCATGGTGGTGGCGCCCATCGAGGAGATGGGCTACAAGACCACCGGCGTCAATTCCGGCAAGGCCGCCTCGTATCTGCCCGGGCACTGCAAGCAGAGCGTGATGTACGGCCGCATCGAGGACCTGATAGAGGCGGCCCTGAAGTGATCGACAAGGCCGTGCTCGAGGCTCTTCGAGCGTTGTTGCATGGATGCGAGCGGGAAGCGGGAAGCGGGAAGGGACGGACGAGCGAAGCTCGTCTAGGGAGCGGGCAGGCGCCGTCGTCCCTTCCCGCTTCCCGCTCGTGCCCTTCCCGCTCGCTCGCTTTCTTCGACCTCGACGGCACGATGGCCCGGGGCCACATGATATTCGACTTCCCGGCGCACCTGCGGGAGGCCGGGCTCTTCCAGCCATCCGCGCATGCCCGCATCCTCGAAACGCAGTCCGGTTTCCGTCGGGGGCGCCTCACCTACCGCAATGTCGCCGAGGAGCTGCCGCGCCTCTACGCGGAAGGCGTCAGGGGGCAAACAGCCGCGGCCATCGCCCTCGAGGCCGAGAAATTCGTCGAGAACCGGATGGGCGGCGTCTTTCCGTATGCCAGGCCCCTGGTGATGCTCATGAGGGAACACGGCCGCAGCGGCCTCGCCATCAGCGGCTCGCCCATCGAGACGGTCGGGGCGCTTTCCCGTCGGCTCGGGATGGAGGCCGCTCTCGGAACGCGGCTCAAGACGCGCAATGGAGTCTTCACCGGCAAGGTCGCATGCAACTTCATCCTCCGGGAGACTAAGCGCGCCTGCTTCAGGGAGCTTGCCAAAAAACTCCGTCTCGACACCTCCTCCTGCTTCGGCTTCGGGGACACGGAGCAGGACGAATCGTTCCTGTCGCTCGTCGGCCACCCGGTGTGCCTGAACCCGTCGGCCGAGCTCCGGGCAATAGCTTTAAAGAATGGCTGGCCGATGTTTGGCCGCGCCCAGGACGTCGTGGCGAAGGTGAAAGGACTGGCGGTGAGGGCGGATGCAGTATAAGGGCAGGTCCATAAATCCCGGGTTTGCGGAGGGCGAGGCGGTCGTCTCGAAAGAGCCGATAGGGTTCTACGGCGGCATCGACCCGAAGACCGGATTGTTCATCGAGAAGGGCCACGAGCTCGAGGGCGTGTCCGTCCGCGGCAAGATACTTGTCTTCCCGAAGGGCAAGGGCTCGACCGTCGGCTCGTACGTCATCTACGGCCTGTCGGCCAACAAGGTCGGGCCGCTAGCCATCGTCAATTCCGAGACGGAGACCATCGTGGCCACGGGTGTCATCCTGGCGGACATCCCCTGCGTGGACGGCATACCCACGGACAAGCTGAAGACCGGGGACAGGCTCAAGGTCGATGCCACGGCGGGGATTGTCGAAGTGCTCTGAGCACGAGGGTGCACGGACGGAAGGCAGGAAGGCAACAAGGCAGAAAGGGCACGACGGGGCGTCCGTCCCCTTTCTCCCTCTCTGCCTTTCTGCCATTCCGCCCTTTGGGCTTTCTGCCGCTCAGCCTCCCTGCCTTTCTCACCTGGCATATAAACGCATAGATTGATATCCTTCCAGGGAAATGGGCGCGCGTGGTGGAGGGAGCGAAATGAAATGCTCTTCGTTGGTTACAGCCCTGGTCCTGGTCTGCATGCTGGCCCCGCCCGGATATCCTTCCGGCGGGGCGGCCCCGGGAGCCGGCCCCCGGTCCGACCCGGAAATCGTCCCGTCAGGAAGCCACCACCAGACCGCCGGATGGGACTTTTCGGCCCCCGGGGCGTACTGCGCCACGGCGGTGGAGCTCGCCCCGGGCAGGGTCGATTTGTCGATGACCGCCGTCCCGGGCACGGACAGGTGGAGCCAGCTTGCAAACCTGGGCGCGGGGGCCCAGCGCGAGGACTTTTCCGCCGCCTACGACGACACGAACAACCAGGTCATCGTCCACGGGGGGCGCTACTTCGCCAATGGGATGCAGGACACCGACTGGTTCCGCCCCCTCAGGACCTACGACTGCGCGTTGAACAGCTGGACCGACCGGGGGGAATCGAAGCTCCCCGCCGGCAACGTCGGCGTCTGGGACGGCCCCGACGGGGCGTTCTTGACCCACGGCGGCTACTACACTTACTTCGACCTGAACCAGAGTGTCACCGTCCATGTGGTCTACAACAGCACCTTCGCCTGGCTCCCGACGACGCAGTCCTGGAGCCAGCGGGCCGGCGGCCCGGTGCTCTACCACCACGCCGCGGTGTACGACCCGGACGACGGCCTGATGTTGATCATGGGCGGGATGAACACGCTCCCCTCCGGGAACGGGTCGCGCGATTACTATTACAACAACCTGCACACCTACAATTACACGACGGACACCTGGAGCCAGCGGAACGCCACGGGCCTGCGCCCCTCGGCGAGGGCCTACCACTCGGCCGTGTGGGACAACGAGAGCGGACAGATGATAATCTTCGGCGGGATGGGCTCGCAGGGAGCCCTTTCCGACTGCTGGGCCTACAACTACACCCTGAACCGGTGGACGCAGCTCGCCTCCGCCTCCGTTTCCCGCTACATGCACGCCGCGTCCTGGGACCCGGAGAGGGCCGAAATGACCGTGTGCGCCGGGAGGGCGGGCGTGGCCAACTCCAACGAGACGCTCAAGTTCGACCCGTCGGCCAACGCCTGGTCGGCCTCCGTCAAGCTCCCGGCGAGCGCCCGAATACTGACTGCAGGGGCGTTCGACACACAGGGCCGGCGGATGATCGTATGCGGCGGGGGCGACGGATCGGGCCAGAACCAGCTCCAGGACGCCTGGGCGCTCCGGCGGGGCGACCCGGTGGCCGAGTACCTCCAGTGGGGGAGCCTCCAGCCGGCGGCGCTCGACCTGGGGCCCGCTTTCCATTCGGTCGACAAGGTCTCCTGGGACGGGGACATGCCCGTCGGCACCGGCGTGTCGCTGCGCTTCCGGTCGAGCAATTTCGACGTGAACGCCACCTCGTTCACGGAGACGGCCAACGGGTCGAGGCCCCAGCAGCAGGGCCGCTACATCCAGTGGAACATCACGATGCAGTCGTCTCCCGACCGCCGCCTGAGCCCGGAGCTCTGGGCCGTCCGGGTGGAATACACGCTGAACAACAAGCCCGTCGCCAACGCCACCGGCCCGGGCGTGGCGTTCAAGCGCAGCCTCGTCCAGCTTTCCGGGACGGCCACCGACGAGGACGGCGACGAGCTTGCCTACAAGTGGACCAGGCTCTCCGGGCCGCCGGCGGCCCTGAACGACCCCGGCATGCCCTCGGCGAGCTTCTGGCCAAACGCCTCCGGGACGTACGTTTTCACGCTCGTCGTCAGTGACCCGTTCGCCGACAGTCGCGCCTCGACGGTCACGGTCACCGTGAACAACCGCCGGCCGAGGGCCGAGGCGGGCCCGGACCAGACCGGCGGGAAAAACGAGCTCTTTCTCTTCAACGGCCGGGGCATCGACGAGGACCGGGACCCGCTCTCCTACGAGTGGACGCAGCTTGCCGGGCCCAACGTCAGCTTCGTGGCCGGCGACCAAAACCTCACCTTCCGGGCGGCAAAGCTCGGCAACTACACCTTCCGGCTCGTGGTCGACGACGGCGAGGAGCAGAGCGCCCCCGCCATCGTGAACGCCACGGTCGCCGGCCTGGCGCCGGAGGCTGCCCTGACGGCGATCCCGGCGACGACCCACATCAACGAGAGCGTGGGCTTCAGCGCCTCCGGCTCCACCGATGCGGACGGAAAGCTCGTGGCGTACGAGTTCGACTTCGGGGACGGGAACCGCACCGGCTGGAACTCTGGCGCCTCGGCCAACCACAGCTATGCCCGCCCGGGCGTGTACAACGCCACCGTCAGGGTCCGGGACGACGACGGCTTCGTGTCGGAGCCCTCAGGCCCGGTCCGGATAACCGTCCAGAACCGGCCGCCGGTGACGGGCGCCTCGGTGACGCCCGGGACGGGGGACACCTCGACGCGGTTCAATTTCCTCGTTCCCAAGGGCGGGACCTACGACCCGGACGGGACCATCGTGTCCTATTACTGGGACTTCGGCGACGGGACGAACGCCACGTCGACCACGGCGGTCCACACGTACAGGCAGAAAGGCAGGTTCGAGGTCCGGTTCCGCGTCACGGACAACTGGGGCGCCGTCACCGAGCAGGTCCTCGACGTGACGGTCCTCAACCGGCCGCCCGAGGTGCAGGCCTCGGCGCCGGCGCAGTCGTTCACCCTGAACGCCGGCTGGGAGCAGCTCTTCTCCGCGGACGCCGTGGACCCGGACGCCGACAACATCACGTACTCCTGGACCATCAACGGGGCGGCCCGGCCGGAGACGGGGAACAGGCTGTTCTTCAAGCCCGACAAGACGGGCACGTACCGCATAGTGCTCACGATATCAGACGGCGAGAACCAGACCGTCCGGGCCTGGGACGTGACGGTCAAAAAGAAGCCCGATGCGGTCCAGGAGACGAATGTCCTGCAGTACGCCCTGCCGGGGGCGATAATAATCATCCTCGCGGCGGTCGGCGTGGCCGCGTTCTCCATCCGGAGGGCCAAGCCAAAGGAGGCGCCCCTCGAGGTCTACGCTCCGCCGGGCTACAAGCCGGGGGATGAGCTGCCTGGAGCAACACCAGCTTCTGACCAGAAGGCAGCAGGCAGTGGGCAGCAGTGGACTTCTCCGACGGCGCCCTCTTCAACGCCGCCACCATCTCCAGCTTCGGTCGAATCGTCGGAGCCCGTCGCCACGGTCATGGCGATGGCCGCGTCGGCCGTCGGCCCGGCCCCGATGGAGGCGATACCCTATGCCGAGCCGATAGCGCCGTCGACGGGAAGCGCGGCGATGGAGGCACAACCCATCACGGATGACGCGCCGGCTCCGGCCGCGCCTTCGCCTGCGCCCCCGGCGCCCCAGTCATACCAGCCGCCGCCGAAGTCGGGCCTCTCGCCGAGGGAGCCGTACGCGGAACAGATGTGGAGGAAAAGAAACGGGTGAGACGGGCGAGAACGGGCGAGAATTGGCGAGACGGGCGAGAAACAATCGAACTCCGGCTGCAGATGGCAGGTGGCCGGCGGCCGGGACGAACTCCGGTGGCCGGTGGCGGGTGGCCGGAAAACAATGACCGGCAACCGACGAGACGGGCGAACGGACGACTCCTTGGTGGACGAGGGACGACTGACAGGACTGGAGAGGCGCGGGCTGTCCGTGGGCATCCCGCAGCAAGAAACCTTCGTGTGCCGAGCCTGGATATCCCCCGGTGTACAATAAAGATAATATATCTAATATTTATAACAATACTTGTAGATCGCGCATGCCGAAAAGAACTGTGATTGGGACAAGCATCTGCTCGTTCCTCTTTCTGATGTCTACTATCTCATTAGCCGAACCTAATCCGACCATAGAAATAATGGATCCAACGGAAGGCGGTATCGTTCTTGACCGGAACGTGTTGATAAAGGGCGATGCCGGGGGTTCGGATGTCTGGTGGAACCAGACTAATGTCACTGATTTTAACGGAACATGCGACAGGACCCGAATCACGAACCTGTCCGGAGGGGAGATATCGCTCATCCGGGATCTCTACGACGATTTCGATGATGATTCCATCGACGCGGCCAAATGGGCGGAGCAATGCTCCCCGGGATTTTCGGTTTCCGAAAACGAATCCCGCGTTTGGATCAACGGATCGGCCGGATCGGGGTGCTGGACCGCCCTCGGCCGCCTGATATCTCAATCCACTGGTTTTTCGGACATTTCAGCGGATATCGCTCTCGAATCCGGATCAGGCATCTATGAGGCCGGCATCGAATTGTATGAGGACAACGACAACTATGCCAGGCTGGGGTTGATATATGTCTTGAAATTCCAAATGATATGGTTGCACATGGAGGTCATATCCGGCGGCAGCGGGATTATTGAAACCAAGAGATTTATTGGTTCGGGTTCGCATAACATGAGAATGCAATATGACCGAGAAACATGTGCGGTGTACTTGTTCTATGACCAAACATATTGGAGAGATTATTATTGCACAGCCAAGAATTACTCCACAGGAATCTATGCATCCGCAGAATCCATAAACGATAGCGTCAGCGCATCGTTCGATAATGTCTATATGGGATATTGCCGCGGCGAGTACCTGTCGGCCCCGTTCGACACCGGATTGACCGACCCGAGAATACCTTGCGTGAGATGGCTTTCGCCGGATGCCGATGAACAGGAATCGTGGTTCTATCTCAGGTCGTCGAACGATCGGGACATGGCATCACCGACGATATGGTACCCGATGAACTATTCGAAAGATTGCGAGGGGCTCCCAATTTTCCGATACATCCAATACCGGGTCGTCCTAAACATAACGACAGCTTACGCCATTCCCCGGGTCATATCGACATCGATCGAAATCTACCGGGATATCGTGAAAGTTGAGGTCAGCCTCGACCGGGTCCTTTGGCATCTGGCTAATGGGACGACCTTATGGAACATCCGGCTGGACATACCGGACGGAGAACGGACGGTTTTTTGCCGCGCCACGGACGCCATCGGGCAGATCGCCGAAAGCCGGATAACGCTTATAATTGATTCAACCCCGCCCTTGGGCAGATTGGTCATCGGCAATGGGGCGAAGTATACAAGGACGCACAACATAACCCTCTCAATCCAGCACAATGCTACATTCAGCATAACCGACATGCAAATCTCGGAATCGTCCAATCTGTCGGACGTGCCATGGGAGTCCTATCGCCCAGCAATAGACTGGAACCTGTCGGTCGGAGACGGCAACAAAACCGTCCATGCCCGGCTCCGGGATGAGTACGGCATGGTCTCCGAAATGTTCAATTCGACGATCATACTGGATACCATCCCCCCGACCGGACGAATTTCGATCGAGGAGAACCTGCCGATAACGACTGGCGCTTCAGTGAACATCTCACTTGAAGCCAGCGACGCAAACGGCATCGCAGGCGTCCAGATATCCGAGGACCCCGGCATGGGTGGGCAGGATTGGCTTCCTTTCGCTTCGAGCATGAGATGGAGCCTGACGCCTGCCCCCGGTCTGAAGACCGTCTACGCCCGGTTCAAGGACGCCGCCGGCCATGAATCGCGGACGGTGCAGGATTCCATCTTGCTCGTATCAAACTCAGGCCCGGGGCTGAAACCTACGGCAACCATGACCGTCAACGATGGCTCCGGATTCACCAGGGACCGAAGAGTCTGGTTGAACTCCACCATTTCAAATGGCACCGCCATGTGGATGGCCTTATCCAACTCGGTCGATTTATCAGACATGACTTGGCAAGGTTTCTCTGAGAGTGTTGAATGGACACTGGAAGGCGGAGAAGGCAGTAAAGCGGTTTACGGTTTGTTCGCTACCGCCGACGGGCAGGCCTTCCGTGGCGAAGCTCGGGTGATACTCGACACGCAACCTCCTTCGGGTACGTTGATCATCGCCGGCGGATTGCCCGGCAATACCGGATTGACCGTCACGCTGCGAATCTTGGCAAACGATGCAAATGGGGCCGCCCGGATGATGATAAGCGACGGCCCGGATTTTGTAAATGCACATTGGGAGCCATATGCAGATGTGAAAAACATATCGATGGAAACGTGGCATGGGACCCATTATATCTATGCGCTCATCGAAGATCCGGCGGGTTGGACATCGAATCCGTTTTTCACCGGCATCGAGATAACCGATAAAAGGCCCGTTCCCACAGGCCGTGTGATCATCAATGATGGGAATCCATATACCAATTCCAGCCTGGTGCGCCTTTCGCTCGGATTGGACTTCCCGTCGATGGCCAAGCGTGCCCATCTGCTCATCAGCAATCACCCCGATTTCAATGGCAGCGCCTGGGAGAATTACACTGCGACCAGAACATGGCAACTCTCCGGGGGCGACGGAAACAAGACGGTCCATGTCCTTATCGAGGCGGACGGCTGGATCTCCGCGCCAATGTCCGCGACGATATGCCTTGATACCGTGCCGCCGGAATTGCCGACATTCGATAGTATCCCCAAACCGACAGCGTCACCAACTATCCGAATCGAAGGATGCGCGGAACCCGGCGCCAATTTGACGATTGGTGGCGTCGTGGTGAGAATCGGGGCCGATGGCCGGTTCAATTTGACCCTTTCCCTGAAGAGCGGGAAAAACCGTTTTCCGGTAGCGATTATTGACCTGGCTGGCAACACGAACAACACATCACTGGAGCTAATTCGGGAGATAAGGACCAATCGAAGCCCGATCCCGATTCAATTTGCTGTAATTCCCGTCGTCACGGGTATTATTGCAGTCATTGTTATTTTTTTAAAACGGTATCGACCGGCGAGGATTTCTTGAAAGAATCTTGGCATCGTAACTACTTTTTTTTCCACCGCAAATAAGGGATCCCTATTGAATTCCTAATACTCGCACGTCGAACGGCTCCCCCGTCCGCAGCTGCTTCCTCAGCTCCAAGACGAACGCCCGGAACCCATCATAGGTCATGTCCGCCTTCATCCGGCAGTTTAAAAGCGGCGATGTGGAGGTCGCTTGCCAGGGTGTAGTGGTAGCAATCGGGAAGTCCGAGAGTGCGCTGGCAATGAGGAAGGGCCTGATGGACAGATCACATGAAGCGGAACCGATAGCCCGTTCCAGCCACCGGGAAATCCCGCCCTTGCATATCCATAACCTTTTTATGACCCGCGAAACATCCCTTCCCGATGCGCTCCCGCGGACACCTCCTCCCGGCGCTGGCCCTGGCATTCATGCTGGCCGTCCCGGCCGTCCCGGCCACCGCCCCCCCGGAACCGTCGGGCGATCCGTCCGCGCCTTCCATCCTCCTCAGGTTCCGGGCCGGCGAGTACGACCCCGTCCACGGGAAGCCGCCCATCCCCGACACCCTTCTGCTCGGAGAATCCCAGGGCGTCCACATCGTCCAGTTCGACGGCCCGGTGCTGTCCGGATGGGCGCAGTGGCTCGGGGAACATGGCGACATCCTCGCATACATCCCGGACCATGCCTTCGTCGTCCGCTCCACCGATACTTCCGCCGCCTCCTTCAAATCCCATCCCGGTGTGCGGTTCGTCGGCCTTTTCGAGCCCGGGTTCAAGCTGGACCCGGCCCTCCGGCCCGACAAGATGGAGCGCCTGCTCAACATCGTGCCGTTCCCCGGCGCCGGCCTGCCCGCCCTCCTGCGCCACCTGGCCGCCCTGGACGCCGAGATAATCCAGGGCGACCGGTTCCTCATCGTCGCCAGGGCGACCGGCCGCACCGCCTTCCAGGTCGCGTTCTGCCCCGACATCCAGTGGATAGAGGAAGCGGGCGCCGACGCGCCGGACAACCACAAGGCCTCCATCATCAGCGCCGTGCGGTCGGCCAAGGACGGCGCCTACGACCAAAACACCACCCTTGCGCTCTGGAGCTGGAATGCGACGGCGAAGAAAGTGGAGGGCCGCGCCGGACAGAATGTCACCGTCGCCGTCTGCGACACCGGCGTGGACGGCACCCACCCGGGCTTCGAGGGAAGGATGACGGGCTACGTCAACTACTCGGGCGGGACGAACTGGACCGACCCGGACTGGCACGGCACGCACGTCGCCGGGACAGTGCTCGGCAACGGGAGCTACAGGGCGGGCGACACGGGCACTGCCGGCTACTACGCCGGGATGGCCCCGCTCGCAAACCTCGTCGGCCAGAACCGGTTCTCGGGCGGAGGGAACTACACGACGTTCGCCCAGGGCGCTGCCCTTCTCGGAGCGGACATCCAGACCAACAGCTGGACCTCGTCCTCCGCATCGGACGGAGGAAAATACGAGACGCGGGCCGTATCCTACGACCGGCTCGTGCGCGACGCCGACCCGGACACGCCCGGCAACCAGTCGCTCGTGGAGCTCTTCTCGGCCGGGAACAACGGGCCCGGCCCGGGCACCGCGGGCCCGCCCACGACGGCCAAGAACGTGATCTCGGTCGGCGCGACCGACAACGTCAACGGGACCACTATAGCGGGCTTCAGCTCCAGGGGCCCGTGCGTCGACGGGCGGATAAAACCGGACATCGTCGCCCCCGGCGTCTCGGTCACCTCGGCGCGGGCCAACAGCGCCTCCTCCTACTGGACCGCTTCGGGCACGAGCATGTCCTGCCCCGTCGTCGCCGGCGCCGCGGCCGTCGCATACGGATTCTACAACGAGAGCTTTGGCACAGAGCCAAGCCCGGCAATGGTCAAGGCGCTCCTCCTCAACGGCGCCGACCCGATGCCGGGCTACATGTGGCCCGGGCCGGAGCAGGGCTGGGGCAGGCTCAACCTTTCGAGGTCGCTAGTCAACTCCACGAACCGCAGCATCTGGTCGGAGGATTCCAACGGGAACCTCACCACCGGAGAATGGCGAAACTACACCTTCCGTGTGACCAATTCCTCCGAGCTGAAGATAACCCTGGCCTGGACGGACGTCCCCGGCGCCCTCAACGCCAACCCGGCGCTGGTCAACGACCTGGACCTGCTCCTTGTTTCGCCATCCAACATCACCTACCGGGGCAACCAGTTCACCGACGGCTACTCGAACACCAGCGCCGGGAACGACACCCTGAACAACATCGAGATGGTCCGGCTTGCGGCGCCCGAGGCTGGCTGGTGGACCGTATCCGTCCGGGGCGCCAACGTCCCCATGGGCCCGCAGGACTTCGCGCTGGTGGCCTCGGGCCCGTTCGGGTTCGTCTTCCCGGAGGCCGTGGACCTGCGCGCCACGGACCTTCAATTCGCGCCGGCCGACCCGGAAGAGGGCGACGCCGTTTTTGTAACGGGCAACCTGACCAACGACGGGCCCGTCCGGCTGCCGCAGTTCGATTGCCGGCTGCGCATCTCGTCCGGCGGGCAGCCGGTCTGCGAAACGGTCGTGAGGACGCCGCGGCTTTCACCCGGCGAGAACTGGACGTTCGAACTTGGCTGGATGGCGGTGCGCGGGCTTTGCAACGCAACGCTCGAGGTGGACCCGTTCCAGGACATTCCCGAGCGGAACGAGAACGACAACAGCCTTTCGGCACCGTTCAAGGTGAGGGGCTACGGGCTCCTTTTAAACGGCGACGGCGTTCAGGCCGCCATTGACCCGGGAGAGGAGGTCCATTTCGATCTCACCGCCCAAAACACCGGGAACACGTTCGATGTTTTCAATTGCACCGTCGAAAGGCAGCCGGCGGCCGGATGGGACGTCGAGCTTCTGAAGAGTAACGGGAGCGCTGAACCCGGAGAGTGGCAGGTGTTCCCCGCCAGGCTGCGATGCCCGGCTGACGCAAGGGCGTTCGACCGCACCACGTTCTCTGTCAGGGTGACCTCGCAGGGCAACTCGAGCTACACCGCCGCGGCGGAGGCGGGCGCGATGGTCAACCAGATATTCAACATGGCCCTGAACTCGTCCGGCAGCTTCAGCGGCCGTGCCGGAGAGACCGCTGTGTATCAAATCAGTGTCAAGAATACCGGCAACGGTCCGGACCGTTATTCGCTCTCGCTCTCGTCCTCGGCCCCCTACTGGCCGGCCCGGCTGAACCGGACGAGAATCCATCTCGAGAGCGGGGCGTCGGCCGATATCACCCTCGAGGTGGCCACGCCGGCATACGCACTGGCCGACAGCGCCTGCGCGGTCAATGTCACCGTGACCAACGGCAACGGGCGGCTCAGGCAGACCGAGCGATTTCAGCCAACGGTTGACCGCATCCTCGATTTCGAGCTTTCGGCGACAAGCTCCCCCGGCACGCTGCAGCCTGGCGGGACCGGCCGGTTCCTTTTCCGGCTGGCAAACACCGGCAACCTGGCCCTGAACCTGCACCTTGCGTCCACGCTGCCGGGAGACTGGTCCGGGATGCTCGACCAGACCTTTGCGTATCTCGAGCCGAGGGTATCGGCCACGATCTCGCTCCCGGTTTCGGTGGCCGGAAATTCGGCCCCGGGCACGCGGGAGCTGTCAGTGAACGCCCTCCTCGTCTCCAACCCGCATTACAGCCGCACGGTGAACCTGACATGCGGGGTGGGCCAGCTCTTCGGGCTGGCGGTCGAACAGGCCCGGCTGGCCGCCACTGTCGAGCCCGGCAACGGGACGTCGTTCACATTCCGCGTGCGCAACACCGGAACCTGGAACGACTCGTTCACCGTGGAGCTTGCGAGCGTCCGGCGCGCCGGCTGGATTGCAGAGCTCGACCGGACAGCCGTCGCCCTGGGGCCCGGAGGCACCGCAGTGTTCACGCTGAACGTCACGACGCCGCCGGGGGAATCCAACGGCACCCAGGTGCTGCGAGCCGTGGCCCGGTCGGTGGGGGACCCGTCCAGGTCGGAAGAAATCGCATTCCATATCGAGACGGTCAGGCCCCCGGACCCCGAGCCGCCGCCACCGCCGCCGCCGCCACCGCCGCCGCCGGTCATCGTCGGGAACGAGACCATCGTGGTCGCGAGGCCACGCAGCCTCCTGGTCCCGGCGATGGTGATCGGCGTGGTCGTTCTGGTCGCGGCAGTGGCCGCGTTCGTTTACTGGCGGGCGAGGCGGAAGTAGTCGGTCCCCCGTGCTCTGGCGTGGGCCCTTGCACCCTCGCGCCCTTGCACCCCGGACGAAAGTCCGGGGTCTCCCTTGCTCCCTTGCTCCCTTGCTGCCTTGCTGCCTTCTTCCCTAGTCCCGTATCCCGTCCTTCGTGACGGACATCACTGCCTCGCCCTCGGGCAGGTTGGGGCTGTCCACGAGCCGCGCTATGCGCTTGTCGCCCTTGCTCTTGCGCATGTACAAACGGAAGGTCGCTGTGTGCCCGACGATGTGCCCCCCGATGGGCCGCGTCGGGTCCCCGAAGAACGTGTCGGGCTTGGCCATGACCTGGTTCGTGACCAGTATCACGGCGTTGTGCAAATCGGCAATCCGCAGGAGGTTGTGCATGTGGGTGTTGAGCTTCTGCTGCCTGTCTGCAAGCGCCCCCCGGCCGACGAACTCGGCCCGGAAATGCGCCGTGAGAGAGTCGACGATGACCAGCCGGATAGGGATGTCCTTGGCCATGTCGGCGATCTTTTCGGCCAGGAGCATCTGGTGGTGCGAGTTGAATGCCCGGGCCACGCGGATGTTCTGGAGCGTCTCCTTCGGGTCGAGGTCGTGGGCCGCCGCCATCTGCAGGATGCGCTCCGGCCGGAAGGTGTTCTCGGTGTCGATCATCACGACCTGGCCCTCGAGGCCGCCGTCTTTTTTGGGCAGCTGGACGTTGACCGCAAGCTGGTGGGCTATCTGCGTCTTTCCGGAGCCGAACTCGCCGTAGAGCTCGGAGATGGCCTGGGTCTCGAAGCCCCCGCCCAGGAGGTCGTCGAGCGCCTTGGCGCCCGAGGTGAGCTTCCCGACGAGCTTGCGCCGCTCGAGTATCGTGTCCCCGGTCTCGAAGCCGCCGATGTCCGCCTCCTTGCGGGCGGCGTTGATTATCTTGACCGCGGTCCCCTCGCCTATCTCGGCCACCTCGGCGAGATCGGACGGTGATGCTACTGCCAGTGACATAAGGTCCCGGTAGCCGGCGTCCTTGAGCTTTTCGGCCGTGGTCGGCCCGACCCCGGGGAGTTCATCGATGGATTTCTCGGACATTGAGTTTTCCTCGGGCCTTTCAAATCGATTCAATGCATATAAAGCTTATCAGGTGGTCGGTGAAAGTGGACGACGGGTAAACCGGTTTACCGTCGCTTTGTCGGTTTCCCCTTGGGTTTGGCGTCCCCGTCTTCCTCGAGGTCCTCCTCGTCCCCGTCGTCCTCTTCATCCTCATCGTCATCATCCTCGAGGTCCTCTTCGTCCCCGTCGTCCTCGAGGTCCACTTCTTCCTCTTCCACCGGCGCGCGTTTTGCGGGCCCTTCCTTCTTCGGGAGCGCTTTCACCGCCGGACCCTTCGCCGCTGCCTCTTTGACCTTGATCTTGCGCGCCGGCGCTCCGGCCCTGGGCTCCGGGGGCGCCGTCCCTTCCGGGGAAAGCACCAGCACCCACACGGCCGCCGCGAGTATCGCCCCGATTATCGGCGCCAGCCAGAACACCCAGAGCTGGTTGAGGGCGTCGCCCGCCCCGTTGACGGCCAGAACGAGCGCTGGCCCCAGGCTCCGGGCCGGGTTGACGGAGGTGCCCGTCACCGGGATGCCGACGAGGTGGACGATGAAAAGCGAAAAGCCGATGCCTGTTCCGGCAAAGCCCTTGGGGGCCTCTTTCGAGGTCGCCCCGAATATGGCCAGGAGGAAGAAGAACGTCAGCACCGTCTCGGCCACTATCCCGGCCTGCAATGTGTACAGTCCGGGCGAGAAGGCGTCGAAGCCGTTCTGTCCGAGGCCGTTTATCCCGACCTTGTAGCCGGGCAAACCGAGCGCTATCCAGAAGAGCAGTTCCGCCCCGATGACCGCGCCTATGCACTGTACTACAATATATATCAGCGTGTCGCGCGCGGAGATTTTCCGGGCCGCAAGCATCGCCAGCGTCACGGCCGGATTGACGTGGCACCCGGATATGGGGCCGATGGAGTAGACCAGCACCAGGAGGACCATGCCGAAGGCGAACGCGATGCCCAGGAAGCCTATGAACCGGCCGGCGAGCACCGCCGCCCCGCAGCCGAAGAACACCAGCGCCATCGTTCCTACGAGCTCGGCGATGTACTTGCGGACGTCATACCCCCCGTCTGTCGTGTTGCTGTTACTGGCCATGACATTCCCCTGCCCGAATTGAATCCAAGATATCCGGTCCGGGGTATTTAGCGTTTATTCCGGGCTTTCGAGGGCTGGCCGGGCCCGGGCCGGCCGTCCTTCCCGGGGAATTTGGTATATTGGGTTTTGGAAAGCCCACCAATATTTAATTATACAATGAGTCCTGTGCAAAATCCGTACACGATAAAACCTGCATCGCCCCGTGGGGCGCCGTCGAATCGTGGTGAGGGTGGGAAATGGTTCGCAAGTTCCTGTCGGTATTCCTGGTGTTGGCCCTCGTCCTGCCGGCCTTTTCCGTCCTGGGTTACGAGACATTGCTCGTGCCGACCGAGGTCCGGCACAGCGACGCGTCCCGGGCCTACCAGGGTTACACGCTCTTCCCCTCCAGGGGCATCACCTACCTCATCGACATGGACGGCCGCGCGGTCCACGCCTGGAACCGCGGCTCGAACCCCAAACTGCTCGACAACGGCAATCTGCTGGACAGGGGGTCCTACGACATCCTGGGCGGGAGGGGGTTCCAGGAGGTGGACTGGAACTCCACGGTCGTGTGGCAGTACACCGAGACCCGGAAGGACTACAATCCCCACCACGACTTCAACCGGATATTCAACCCGAAGCTCAACGCCTCCACCACCCTCTACATCGTCAACCGCAACATCACCCATGCCCAGGCCATCGCCGCCGGCTGCGACCCGGCGACCGGGCCGTACTACGGCGCGCAGATGGACGCCATCGTGGAAGTCGACATGAACGGCACGGTCGTGTGGGAGTGGTGGTTCTTCGACCACGTCGTGCAGGACATCGACCCGTCCAAGGCCAACTTCGTCGGCGCCGGGAAGAACATCTCCGACTACCCCGGAAGGATGAACCTGAACATGCCGGGCAAGCCGCTCCGCACGGACTGGCTCCACTGCAACGCCATAGACTACAACAAGGAGCTGGACCAGATAGCGATAAGCTCGCTGCACGGCGAGTTCTACGTGATAGAGCACGGGGACACCTTCATCCCCGGGGACCCCAACGCCAGCATCGCCCTGGCCAAGGGCCCGGCCGGGGACTTCCTTTACAGGTTCGGCGACCCGGCCCGCTACGGACGGGGCGACCCGCCCTCCATCCTGGAGGACTGGACCGCCTCCACCACCGGCCACAAGCAGCTCGGCGGCGCCCACGACATCCAGTGGATACGCGAAGGGCTCCCCGGCGCCGGCCACTTCCTGCTCTTCAACAACGCCCAGTTCCTGTACGAGAAGACCGCCCAGTCGTACGTGGTCGAGATAAACCCCTACCTCGACGCCGAGGGCCGCGACACCGGCCGCTACGTGGACCCGCCGTCGGCGGGCTACCGCCTCCAGGAGCCGGCCGACCCGGACAACTCGTCGAAGCAGGCCCGGCTCATCTCCAACCAGACCGTGTGGAGCTACGGCTCGAAGAGCAACCAGGACCTCTACGACCAGATAGGCTGCAGCGTCCAGAGGCTCCCCAACGGGAACACCTTCATCAGCTCCTGCGCCCACGGCCGCCTGCTCGAGGTCACGTCGGGCGGCGACATCGTCTGGGAGTACGCCAACCCGGACAGCATCTGGGGCGTCCGCAAGGTCCGGCCCGAGAGCCTGCCCATGGTCAGCGCCATGTTCCGGGCCTACCGGCTCGGAGCGGACCACCCGGCGCTCGCCGGGCGCATTCTCACGCCCGGGGACCCGCTGACCGGCCCCGTCCAGGGCCCCGACTTCCGGCCCCCGGAGGGCGCCACCGAGACATTCTACCTCGATGCCGCCGGTTCGTACGGAGGCTACACGCTCTTTGCCGCAAACGGCACGACCTACCTCATCGACCTCGAGGGCCGGGTGGTGAACACCTGGGCCCTCGGCGCCAGCCCGAGGCTCCTCGACAACGGCACATTGCTCGACGCATCGTCGGCCGAGCTTCGGGACCTCGGGAGCATCGTGATGGCGGACTGGGACGGCGCAATTGTCTGGAAATACTCCGAGTCGAGGCCGGGATACGTCATCCACCACGATTTCCTCGCCGCGAAAAACAGGGAGCTCGACGCGCCCACCGTCATGTACCTGGCCTCCCGCCCGGTGACGCACGCCGAGGCCATCGCCGCCGGCTGCGATCCGGCCGGCGGCCCGTACGACGGCGCCCGCACCGACGGCGTGGTGGAGGTGGACATGGGCGGCGCCGTCGTCTGGGAGTGGTGGTTCCTCGACCACGGCGTCCAGGACGCGGACCCGGCGGGGGCCAATTTCGTCGGCGCCGGCAAGAACCTGTCGGCATACCCCGGCAGGATCAACCTCAACCTGCCCGGCCGGCCTCTGGGAGAGCGGTGGCTGGACTGCAACTCCATCGACTACAACGGGAAGCTGGACCAGCTGGTCGTCAACTCCGAGCTCGGGGAGTTCTACATCATCGACCACGGGGCCACGTTCGTCCCCGGTGACCCGGCGGCCAGCAGGGCCCTCGCCGCGGGGCCGGCCGGCGATTTCCTCTACCGCTTCGGGGACCCCGCGCGCTACGGCCAGGGCGCGCCCCCCTCGGTCAACAAGGACTGGACGACCCACACCACGGGGAACAAGCAGATCGGCGGCAGCAACAACGTGCACTGGATCGGGCCCGGCCTCCCGGGCGAGGGGAACCTCCTCGTATTCAACAACGGGCAGTATTATTTCGAACGGTCGGCCCAGTCCTACGTCTTCGAGGTGGACCCTTTCCGCAACAGGAACGGGGTCCACACCGCGGCCTACGTCAACCCGCCGGACGCCGGCTACTTCCGGCTCAGCCTGCCCTATTCGACGATAAAGGAGCCCAAGCTGATATCCAACCAGGTGGTCTGGAACTACTACTCCAAGACCAATCTGGCCTTCTTCAGCCACCTGGGCTCCTCCGCCCAGAGGCTGCCCAACGGGAGCCTGATGGTATGCTCCATGAGCGAGGGGCACCTCTTCGAGGTCACCTCCAACGGCACGCCCGTCTGGGAGTACATCAGTCCGGTGACCGCCGCGGGGCCGGTCCAGAACGTCTACGACAGGCCCCCGATGACCAACCCGGTGTACCGGGCCCTCCGCTACGGGGCGGACCATCCCGCGCTGAGCGGCCGGAACCTTTCATCCGGCGGCACCATCACCGGGGCGGCGCCCCACTACATGACCCCGGGCATGATCGACGGCAGCGCCACGGGACCGGCGCTCTACGGCGCGGAGAGGATGCCCTTCCGGCCCACGCCGTCGGAGAGCGTGGCCGTGACGGCGAAGGTCCATAGCACCGCCGCCCTGGCGTCCATGCGGCTCGTGTACTCGGTATCGAGGCCGGGGCGCGCCCTGCAGGAGTGGATGGCGTTCCGGGAGACGATGGCGGCCTTCCCCTCCGGGACCTGGACGGGCGCCGGCGCCGACAACCCCTGGACGGTCACCGCCGCCGACCCGGCCCATGTGCAGCAGGGGACGCTCTCCAACTTCGGCGAGGGGAACCCCTGCGGCCTGGAGCTCCGCAACGGCACCGACTCCCAAAACGACACGATGGTGGAGACCGCGCTGGGAATCGACGCCCGCGGCGATGCGGGCCGGGTCGAGTTCTGGCTGCGCGCGGACGGGCTCGGCGGGGGCGACGGCTGGACGTTCCAGCTCGACGGCGGGAGCGGGTTCGAAACGAGGCTCTCCGAGCTCGAGGGCCAAAGCCACGGCTGGCGTTTCTACCGCTGCGAGCTCCGGGAGGGCGAGCTTGTCGGCGCCCTCGGGATGAGGTTCCAGTTCAGGGGGGGCGACCCGGGCGCGAGCGTCCGGCTCGACCAGATATACGTCAATGTGAGCTCCGAGGGCGCGCCGGCCGAGGAGTTCGAGCTGGCCATGCTCGACGACGGGGAGCACGGCGACGGGAAGGCGGGCGACGGGATATTCGGGGCGCGCATACCCGCCTTCCCGGAAAGGACCCGCGTCGGCTACTACATCGCCGCCGCGGCCTCCGGGGGCGCGTCCACGAGGGACCCGGCCGGCGCCCCGGCGATCTATCGCGGGTACACCGTCGCGGAGGGCGCCGCCGCGCTGACCTTCGGCCCGCTGCCGGACACCGGCCAGGCGGGCGATTTCACCTCCTCGCCAGGCGAGGACTCCGACTACACCATCAACGCGCCCTCGTTCACGGACAACGGGGACGGGACGGTAACCGACGCGGTCACCGGGCTCCTTTGGCAGAAGGGCGACGGCGGCGAGGCGGCCTGGGAGAAGGCCCGCTCCTACGCCGACGGCCTCGTCCTCGGGGGCTACGACGACTGGAGGCTCCCCTCGAGCCATGAGCTCTTTTGCCTGCAGGACCTCGGCAGGCACGACCCCGCCCTGGACACCGGTATTTTCACGAAGACCGCCGCGGAACACTACTGGGCGGCCGACGCATCGGCTGGCGACGCCGGGATGGCCTGGGCCGTCGACGGCGGCGGCGGGATCGCCCCGCACCGGAAGACCGGCGACCCGGGCGCCGGCGGCCGGTTCCACGTGAGGTGCGTTCGCGACGGCAACACCGCCACCGCGCCGACGGGGGACTTCACCGCCAACGGGGACGGGACCGCCACCTCCGCCGCAACCGGTCTTGTGTGGCAGAGCCCGGAGGCGCCCTCCGACATGACCTGGGAAGGCGCGCTCGCGTACTGCGAGGGGCTCGTCCTCGGCGGGCGCGACGACTGGAGGCTCCCCAACGCCAAGGAGCTCCGCTCGCTCGCCAACGACACGCGCTCCGGGCCCTCGCTGAACTCCACCGCGTTCCCCGGCGCCCGGCCGTCGGCGTACTGGACCTCGACGACCGACGCCGGGGACCAGGCGAAGGCCTGGACGGTCGACTTCGGGCAAGGCGCCGCCGCCGGCAGCGCCAAGACGGCCCAACTCCCCGTCAGGGCCGTGAGGGGCGGGTACGACGGGACCGGCGTCCAGGTGGCGCTCCCGGAGATGGTCAGCGTCCCGGGCGGGACGTTCGACATGGGCGACCACAGCGGCCTCGGCGGCGGGAGCCCGGGCAACGCGAGCGACGAGGAGCCCCTCCACGATGTGACGCTCGACGGCTTCAGCATCGGAAGGTTCGAGGTCACCAACGCCCAGTACTGCGCGTTCCTCAACGACGAGAGGGCACGCGGGGCCGTCCTCGTCTCGGCCGGCGGCGTCTTCCCGGCCGGCGGTACGACGCCGCTTTGCGGCCTCGGGCCGGAGGACCCCTCGTCGAGCCTGGCCTGGGACGGCCAGAGGTTCTCCGTCCTCGGCGGAAGGATGGCCCACCCTGCGACGGGGATCCGCTGGGAGGGCGCGGCCGCCTACTGCAACTGGCTCGGCGTGAAGGAGGGCTTTGCCGCGATCTACGACCTCGGCACCGGCGCATGGAACAGGACCGCCGCAGGCTACCGGCTCCCCACGGAGGCGGAGTGGGAGTGGGCGGCGCTCGGCGGACGGAACGGCTCCTACCCGGTATTCCCGTGGGGAGACGACCCGGACGCCGCCAGGGCCAACTGGCCCGATTCCTCCGACCCGTACGAGGCCGGCTCCCGGCCGTGGACCACACCCGCGGGCTTCTACGACGGGAGCCTCCGCAGGAAATCCGGCCTCGGCTGGCCGGCGGGGCCGGCGGCCTACCTGACCGGGAACGGCTCCAACCCGCTGGGACTCCACGACCTGGCCGGCAATGTCCGGGAGTGGGTCAACGACATCTACAACAGCGAGTACTACTCGTTCTGCCCGCACGTGAACCCGCCCGGCCCGGAGAACGGCACGCTCATGCCCGACGGGAAGGCGTACCATTCCCTCCGGGGCGGGAGCTGGCTCGAAGGCCTCTTCGGGCAGTCCAGGATATCCGACCGCTCCAGCGGGTATTTCGCCGGCGCGCCCGGCGCCCGGTACTCCGATGTGGGCTTCAGGGTGGCCCTCGTGGAGGCCCGCGGGCAAAACAGCCTCGTGGCGCCCGGCTCGGCGCCCGAAAGGCTTGCCGGGGCGGACCGGCCGTTCGACGGCCCGGCGGCGGACGCCGCCGGGAACCTCTATTTCACCGAGCCGGAGAGGGACCTCATCCACCTCTGGTCCGTCGGCGGCAACCTTTCCGTGTTCAGGAACGGCACGGGCGGGGCGACCGGCCTGGCTTTCGAAAGCGGCGGGAGCCTCGTGGCCTGCGAGGCGGGCGGCCGGCTCGTCGCCCGGCTCGACCCCGCGCGACCGGCATTGAACGCCACGGTGCTAGCGGCCCTGTACGACGGGAAGGCCTTCAACGGCCCCGACGACCTCTGGGTGGACCCGAAGGGCGGCATCTACTTCACCGACCCGGCGCCCCGGAACGGGACGCGCTCCCAGGACGGGGAGCACGTGTACTACCTGGCCCCGGGCGCAACGACCCCCGTCCTTGCAGTCAGGGACCTGGCGAGGCCCGGCGGGCTCGCCGGCACCGACGACGGCCGGACGCTCTACCTCTCGGACATCGGAACGGGCCTGACCTACCGGTATTCGGTGCTTGCGGACGGGAGCCTTTCGGGGAAGGAGCTTTTCGTCCCGCTCGGCTCCGCCGGGACGACGCTCGACGAGCGGGGAAATGTCTACCTCACGGAACGGTCGGTCCTGGTCTTCGATGCGGGCGGCAGCAGGCTCGCCGAGATAGCGGTCCCGGCGCGTCCCACGGGCCTCGAGTTCGGAGGAAGCGACCGCCGCACCCTTTTCATCACCACCGAGAAGGGCCTCTACGGCGTCAGGATGGCCGTCGGGGGGATTTACCGGTTCGATTCCATCCCCGACCCCATCCCCCAGGTCTTCATAAACGAGATAAAGCGGGATTCCGAAAACGGCACCGGAAGGCCGGTGTTCTGGGTGGAGCTCTTCAACAACGGCACCGCGCCGGTGGACCTCGGCGGCATGCACCTGACCAACGACCTGGCCCGGCCCGCGGCCTGGACGATACCGGCCAACACGACGATGGCGGCCCGGGGATTCCTTGTCTTTTGGGCCGACAACGAGCCGGCCCGGGGGCCCCTCCATGCGGGCTTCGAGCTGGATGCCGCCGGGGGCCTGGTGGCCCTTTTCTGCGAAAACGGCACCCTCGTCGACTCGATGGCATTCGGCCCGCTGCCAGCCAATGCCTCCTACGGCAGGTACACCGACGGGTCGGACACCTTCATCGTCATGCACGACCACCCTTCACCGGGAAGCCCCAACGTACCCGACGACCCGGACGTGGTCGACCCGGGCGGCGATGAGCCCCCTGCAGGGAAGCCCCGGACCATCACGATAGGAGGCCCGGACGTCCGGTACGTCCTCCCGGTCCTCATCGCCGCCATCGCGGCGGTGGCGGCGGGCCTTTTCATGTACGGCCGCAGGCTGGACCGGAAGGGACCCGGAACCGCAGGCTGGAAACGGCAGGATTGATAACCGGGCCGCCCATTGGGGCGCGAAAGGTGCGGGACATTGGACGGTGACGGGCTCGTCGCCCTGGGCCAAAGCGGGCTGAAGGTGTCCAGGCTCTGCGTCGGCACGTGGCAGTGGGGCTCCAGGGTGGTCTGGGGCTTTGGGCGCGGCTACGGCGAACAGGACGTTTGCTCCGTCTACGCGGAGGCCATTTCATCGGGAGTCAATTTTTTCGACACGGCCGAGCTCTACGGCTGGGGAAGTTCGGAAAAGCTCCTGGGCGGGTGCGCCGCGGGCAACCCGGCCGCAAGACCGGTCCTCGCCACCAAGTTCACGCCCCTGTACCGCTGGAGCCGGGGCGCGCTGGAACGGGCCCTGCGCCAAAGCCTGGCCCGCCTGGGCGTTGCGAAGGTCGACCTGTACCAGGTGCACCAGATGGACGGCCTGCGCAACATCCCCAAGTGGATGGACGCGATGGCCGACGCCCACGACAGGGGCCTGGTGGGCGCGATAGGCGTCTCGAACTACTACCCGGAAGCGATGGCCGCCGCCATCGATTCGCTGAAGAAGAGGGGCCTCAAGCTCGCCTCCAACCAGATGCACCTGAGCCTCCTTTTCCGCAGGCACGAGAAAAACGGCCTTCTCAGGATGTGCCGCGAGCAGTCCGTGGCGTTCCTCGGGTACATGCCCTTCGCCTGGGGCGTCCTCGCCGGCAAATTCTCGAAGGACAACCCGCCGAGGGGGTTCATCCGCCACCGCGTGGCGAACCGAAGCCTCGTCGAAAGGGCCGGGCCGCTCCTCAAGCTCATGAAGGACATCGCCTGGAAGGAGGAGGGCCGGACCGTCTCGCAGGTGGCGCTCAACTGGGCCATCGCCAAGGGCGCGATACCGATCGCGGGGATCAAGACGCTCAGGCAGGCCAGGGAGGACTTCGGCGCCCTCGGATGGACTCTCTCGCAATCGGAGATCGGCGAGCTGGACGCCGCCTCGGACGCCATAGGGCCGGAGCCTTTGAAGACCCTCTGGACCTCCTGAATGCGCAACCTTCTTATCGCCCATGGGGTTTACTGCATCCGTGGTCCTGCTCGGATTTCTTCGTGATGTGAAGAGGGGAGGCAGGGGGAAAGGCCGATGGAGGCTGGCCCACGACCGGGAGCTCTGCACCCTTTGCGGAGGCTGCCCGCCGCTCTGCCCCGAGGACGCCCTGGCGGTCCACGAGACCTACCTCGACATCGACCGGCGGAAATGCACGGCCTGCGGCGCTTGCGCGCCCGGATGCCCGACGGGGGCTTTGAGGATGGAAGGAACAGGGCGCGAGGCGCAGGGCGCGGGGGACGAAGGAGCAAGGGGCAGGGGGCAAGGGGCAAGGGAGGGCATTTCCCCCACGCCCTCTTCACGCTCCGATCTCGCAGAGCGTGGTCCCCGATGACCCGCCTCGACGAGCGCGGGGAGCGCTGGATGGTCCGGCGCATACAGGAAATGCTGGGCGACCGGACCGTCGGCGACGACACGGCCTACATCCCGTGGGGCAAGGACTACCTGCTGGCCACGACGGACGCCACCACCATCCGGACACATTATCCCTGGCACTCGCCCGAGGCATGGGGATGGTACGTCGCCGCGGTCAACCTCAGCGACCTCGCCTGCAAGGGCGGGGAGCCCCTCGGGCTCTTGCTTTCCCTGCTGCTGCCCCGGGAGACCGAGGTCTCGACGGTGGCGGGCATCATGAGGGGCGCGAAGAGGTGCTGCGCCCGCTACGGGACGAAGGTCGCCGGCGGCGACACGAAGGAGGGCCGGGAGATCTGCCTTGTGGGTTCCGCGTTCGGCCGGGTGCCCAGGGCCGAGTTCATGCCCCGCAAAGGGGCGGTGCCGGGCGACATTCTGGCCCTGACGGGAACCGTGGGCGCGGCCGCCTCGGGCTTCCTCGCCCTGCAGGGAGGGGCCGCCGGCAGCAGCCTTTCGGGAGAGGAGCGGCGCCTCCTCCTGCCGGTGCCGCGCCTTTTCGAGGGCCGGGCCGCCGCGCGCACGAGGGCGGTCCACGCCTGCACGGACCTTTCCGACGGGCTCTCGGCGTCGGTCCACCAGCTCTGCCAGCCCGCGGGCGTCGGCGCCTCCATCGCCTGGGAGGCCGTGCCGGTCGCCCCCGCCCTGAAAAAACGCGGGAAGGCCGACGAGCAGTGGGCGTTCCACTTCGGCGGGGATTTCGAGCTCCTGATGGCCGTCCCCCCGGACCGCTTCAGGGAGGTCCATCGCGCCGTCGAGCGCACCGGCACGAGGCTCGCCGCCATCGGATGCGTTACGGAGGGCCCGAAGGTGGAGCTTGTCGGGCGCGGCTTTGCCCGCCCGCTGAAGTACGGCGGGTGGGAGCATTTCAGGGGGAGCGGTTGATGGCGGAGGCGGCCTGATGGGCAAGAAGGCCGTCGTGCTCCTCTCCGGCGGGATGGATTCGGCCACCGCCCTGGCCGTCGCCCGCTCCAACGGCAACGAGGTGTACGCCCTCTCGTTCGACTACGGCCAGAGGCACCGAAACGAGCTCTCCTGCGCCCGCAGGATCGCCGCGTTCTTCAACGCGGAGGAGCACAAGGTCCTCAAAATCGGGCTGGGGAAGCTCGGCGGCTCGGCCCTGACCGACGGGGCCATCGAGGTCCCCGATGCCGGCGGAGGATGGTCCGGCGAAAAGCCGATACCGGCCACCTATGTCCCGGCGCGCAACCTCGTGCTCCTGTCGATGGCGGCGGCCTACGCCGAGACGGTCGGGGCGGAATCCATATTCATCGGCGCCAACGCGATAGACTACTCGGGCTATCCCGACTGCCGGCCGGAGTTCCTCCGGGCGTTCGAGGAGGCGGCCCGGCTGGGCACGAAGTGCGGCGTCTCGGGAAAGCCCCTGAGAATCGAGGCTCCCCTGCTCCGCCTTTCCAAGGAGCAGATAGTGCGGCTGGGCGCCTCGCTGCTCGTGCCGTTCGAATTGACCTCGAGCTGCTACCGGGGCGGGAAGCGCCCCTGCGGGAAATGCGACTCCTGCCATCTGCGGGCAAAGGGCTTCGAGGCTGCAGGAATGGCGGACCCGCTCCTCGCCGTCGGAAAAGTGAAGAGGGGGCGGCGGCGATGAACCGTGAGCCATGTAGCTTGCGCTATGCGGCCTTGCGCCATGCGCCCCCGTGGACGAGCTTCGCCCGTCCCGGCCTGAAAGACCGCCCCGCGGGCGGTCTTTCACGGTGCGCCCTGCGCCTTCCCTTCGCATGGGGGCGCCATCCATGAAGGTCTGCGAGATCTTCGCCTCCGTCCAGGGCGAGGGCCTCGACATCGGCCTGCCCACCGTCTTCGTGCGCTCGGTGGGCTGCAACCTGCGCTGCGGCTGGTGCGACACGAAGTACGCCTACGAGGGCGGGGCCGAATGGAGCCTCGACGCCCTTGAAACGCGCATTGCGACCTACAAGATCCGGCGCGTCTGCCTCACCGGCGGCGAGCCGCTCCTGCAGAAGGACGCACCGGAGCTCGTCTCGCGGCTTTTGAAGGCGGGCTACGAGGTCTCCGTCGAGACGAACGGCTCCCTGCCGGTCGGGAGCCTCGTCGCCCTCGACCTGGCCGGGAAGCTGCGCGTCTCGCTGGACGTGAAATGCCCCTCGTCGAAGATGCAGGGGAAGATGCATCTTCAGAACCTTTCGGCCCTGCGCGGGAGGGACCAGGTCAAGTTCGTCGTGCGCGACCTGAAGGATTACGCGCATGCGAGGGCCGTGCTGAAGGACCACCCGACGAAGGCGGCGGTCGTCTTCCAGCCGGTGTGGGGCCTGAGCGGGGCCCGCATCGCCGAAGCGGTCCTGAGAGACGGCCTCGACGCCCGCGTGCTCGTCCAGCTCCACAAGGTGCTCTGGGGCGCAAGGACCCGCGGTCGTTGAACGGACGGGCGGGCAGCGGGAAGGGGGAAGGCGCGCCTTCCCGCTTCCCGCTGCACCCTCGTCCGTTTCCCCTGCCCGCCCGCACAGAAAAGCAATTATATCCTTTTTGCCGGTAAGGCGCGCATGACCGCGGAGAAGATGAGGGCGGGCGCCCTCAACGCCCTGAAGACCATCCTTGAAGTCGGGAAGAGGTCCACCGTGCTCGTCGTCACGGACGGCCCCAAGCTCCCCATCGGGGAGGCCTTCGAGGCCGCCGCCAAGGAGCTCGGCGCCGAGACTTTCGTGTACAAGCTCCCGGCCGTCCGGCCGATGAAGGCCCCGCCCGCAGACCTCATGGAGCTTGTCGACAGCTACAAGCCGTGGGCCCGGGACACGGTCTTCATCAACGCCTTCTCGGGCATGGCCGAGGAGACGCCCATCCGCATCCAGCTCATCAAGCGCGAGATGGCCGTCGGCGCGAAAGTCGGCCACGCGCCCGGAATCACCGTGGACATGATGACCGAGGGGCCGATGAACGTCGATTACAGGGCCATCGCCAAATCCGCCTGGAAGCTCATGAAGCGCTTCGAGGGCGCGACGTCGGTCCGCATAACGGCGCCCGGCGGCACGGACATAACGCTCGACATCCATGGCAGGGAGTTCGAGACGGATTTGGAGATCAAAAACGGGAGCATGGGCAACCTCCCCGCGGGGGAAATATGGTGCGGCCCCGTGGAAAACGGGGCGAACGGCCTCATCGTCGTCGACGGCTCCGTCGGCGACCTGGGCGCGATGAAAAAGCCGGTGAGGATAACCGTCGTGGACGGGAAGGTCGACGACCTCTCCGGCGGCACGCCGGCGGTGCTGAGGAAGCTCGAGACGCTGATGAAAGTCGACGAGCAGGCCCGCATCATCGGGGAGCTCGGAATAGGCCTCAACCCGGGTGCGCGCATAACCGGCAACCTCCTCGAGGACGAGAAGGCCGGGAGAACGGCCCACATCGCATTCGGCAACAACACCGACATGCCCGGGGGCCGCAACAGCTCGAGCACCCACCGCGACTTCCTCTTCCACCGGCCCACCTTGGAGGTCACCTACGAGGGCGGGCGGACCGAGACGCTCATCGAGGACGGGGATGTTGCAAAATAGGTGAAGACGACGGGTAAACCGGGAAGCCGGTAAACCGGTAAACCGGTAAACCGGTAACGAAGGGAGCCAGGAACCCGGAACCGGGCAAAGCCGGGGGATGGGGACGACCCGTCACCGGTTTACCGGTTCACCGGTTTACCGGTTTACCGGTTTACCGGTCAAGCCGTTTTTCAAAAACTATATCTATCAGCTAGAGCATAACAACCATTGGTTACCATCCGTGAGGCCATGACGAAGGAGCCGGAACTCAGCCTGGACGAACTCCTGGCGGTGCTCGGGAACCCCCTGCGCCGGGAGATACTTTCGCGCATCGCCCAGGAGACCCACTACCCGCTCCAGCTGTCGAAGGAGCTGGGCGTCAGCCAGCAGGCCATCATGAAGCACCTGGAGGTGCTGCGAAAGTACCACCTCGTCCGGTGCATCGACCCCAAGAGCAACACCCTCGGGCCCCCGCGCAAATGCTACGTCGGCACCGGCCAGTTCTCGATACGCATCGATTTCGGCCCTAGCGCCCTCGAGACGAGGCTCATCCGCGTCAAGGCGCGCCCGGAGGAGGCGGCCCCTGCGGGTCTCGAGGGGGATTTCCAGCGGGCCCTGGAGCCCGACACGGCCGCCGGACGCCTCCGGGCCCTGCGGGACACGGTCTCGAAGATAAACCTCGAGGTCGAGGAGCTCGAGGACCGGCGCATGGCCCTCATCGCGCTCAAGCAGCAGGTGCTCAAGCGGGCCTCGGGCGAGATTGCGGCGGCGAGCCCCGACTACCGGGAAAGGCGCATGCTCTACCTCGTGACGGAGAACCCCTCGGCGCAGGTGGACGACATGGCCCGGATGCTCAACCTCCAGAGGGAGGCCCTGGCGCGGTTCCTGCGGGACTTCTTCGACGAGGGCCTCTGACGGCTCAGCTCCGAAGCCGCCTCATGATGTCGTCGATGGCGATGTCGCTGTCTGGCGCCTTTCTCCGGCGCGGGCGGTCCTCCTCTTCCCAGGGGACGGGAGGCTCCTCTGCTTCCGGCGCCATGGGCCCGGCCTCGTCGCCGAGGGCCGGCTCGGGCGTCGGGACGGAGGGCAGAAGCGGCGCCCTCTGCCGCGGTCCTGGGGCGCTCCGGGGCGGCGTCCCATGCCCGGGCCTGCCCTCCCACGGTGCTGGGCTTTCCGGGGCGGCCACGGGCGCGTCCGGGGGGTGGTAGGCCTCGTCCGTCCGGGCGTACTCCGGCGGGGGCAGGTCCACCTCCACCCGGGCCACGGGAGAGGGTGCGGGCTCCTCGGGCACGTAGTACCTGCCGGGCTCCGGCTCCTCCGGGGCCATGACCACGACCTGCTCCTTCCGCCGGCGCCGGGCCACCAGCATGCCCACGGCCGCACCGACGAGCAGGCCGGCCACCAGGCCCGCCACGATGAGCGGCGTCTCGGCGCCGGACATGGAAAGGGCGCCCGTGCGCGTCACCCGGAGCACCTTCGTGGTCGGATTCCCGGCCGGGTCCACCGAGGTGACCACGAGCGAGTTCTCGCCCTCGGAGAGGGTCATCTCGGCGGAGAAGCGGCCGTTCTTCTCCATCTGGGCCAGCACGCCGTTCACCGTCACGACGCTTCCCGGGTCGGTGAGGCCGCGCACCATGACCCTGGATTCGGGTATCCGGCTGCCGGCGGCCGGGTTGGTTATGCTCAGCGCCGGCGGAATCTGGTCGAGCGTGACCGTCCGGTTGAGCTGGGCCGCGTTGCCGGCGGCGTCCACCGCCCGGACGGTGATGAGGTTGGGGCCGGAGACCAGCCTCACCGCATGCGATATCATGCCGTTGTTGTTCTGGGCGGCGGCGCCGTTCACGGCAATGGCCGCGCCGGGCTCGGTGACGCCCGAGACCACAAGCGAGCCGAGGTTGGTCATGGAGCCGTCCGCCGGCGTCAGGAGCTGGAGGTAGGGCGGGGCCGTGTCGAGCGTCACGGAGAGCACGGTCGAGTTCAGGTTGCCGACGGCGTCCCGGACGGCGACCTCGATGCGGTTGGCGCCCTCGGAGAGCCGGACCCTCGCCCGGAAGCGGCCGTTCTCGACCGGAAACTCGGCGCCGCCGGCCGTGACGGCGGGCCCGTCCGTCGTTCCGGAAACCTCGATTTCGGGGCGGTTGGTGAGCAGGCCGTTCCCGGGCTGCTCGATGTTGAGTGCGGGGGGGACCGTGTCGAGCAGCACCCAGACGGTCCTGTTGCGGAAATTGCCGGCGGCGTCCACCGATCGCACCTCGAGGGCGTTCTGGCCCTCTGCCAGGGGGACGGCCGCCGAGAAGCGCCCGTCCGGGTCGGGGGAGTACTGGTTGCCGCCGATGTAGAGGCGGGCGCCCGCCTCCGTCCTGCCGCGGAAGACCACCGTGGGCGTGGCCACCGCGGTGCCGTTCTGGGGCGCCTCCAGCGAAAGCTCCGGCAGCGTGGTGTCCACCACCAGCCGCACGACCACGACCATCGAGTTCCCGGTCTCGTCGCGGGCCCACACCGCTATCTCGTGTTCGCCGTCCGGAAGCTGCATGACGAACTCGAACCGGCCCTCGCTGTCGAGGACTGTCGAGTTGGCGAGGGCGCTCACGTTGCAGAAGGGCTCCGCGGTGCCGTGGAACACCACGGTTTGGTTGTTGAGGACGGCGCCGTCCGAGGGCCCCTCGAGCTCCAGCCAGATGGCCGTGTCCACGGTCACGTAGACGACCTCGACCCGGGAGCTCCCGGCGACGTCGAAGGCCCGCACCCTGATGGTATGCTTCCCGTCGGGGAGCAGAAGCGAGAATTTCCACTCGCCCAGGCCTTCGGCCGACGACCAGTTCCCGCCGTCGAGGGACCACTCGACGCTGGCAAGCCCCGAGGCGAAGTCCTGGGCGGTGCCGCTGAAATTCACCAGGCTCCGGTTGGTCGCCAGATTGCCCGGGGGCGATTCGATCGTCACGACCGGCGGGTCCGGGTCGGAGAGCACGAGCCTCACGGTCTGGTTGTTGGAGCGTATGTCGCGCTTTTCGCTCTTGCGGATGCCGTTCTTCGAGGCGGAGAACTCGAACTTGGAATAGTTCTCCCAGACAGTCTGGGTCCGGCGGTACTCCTGCACGATTATTCCGTAGCGCTCGCCCTTCTGGTCGGCGGCGCCGTCGTACACGGTGCGGTTCCCCGAATCCGTCACCCGGACGGTGGCGTTGGCCGCCCGCGAGGCCGTCTGCCACTGAACGGCCACGTTGACGAACCAGAAGACGTTGAGGGTGCTCGTCGGCTCGGTGAACGTGACGCGGTACTGGTCGAAGAGCGTGTTGTGGAAGTTGAGGGTGCACCCGCCGCCGGTGTCAAGGTAGACGTAGCTCGCCGTCTGCGAGCCGGTCGTCAGCGTGGAGTTGTACGAGTTGACCGCGCCGTTGCCGGTGGCGTACACCGCGTAGCTGCGGGTGGCGTAGATGTTGGAGTTGTGCAGGTCGAGCCGCCCTTCGGAGACCACGGCCCCATAGTAGTACTTCGCCTCCACCCAGGTGTCCCGAAGCACGGCCCGGGCGCCGTAGGAGGCCACGTACACGCCGTAGGTGTAGGCCGTGACCGAACAGCGCTCCACCGTGAAGTCCGAGCCGTAGAGGGCCATCAGGCCGGCGCTGTCGCTGGAGGTCAGGTTGCAGCGGAGCAGGCCGAGGCCGCCCCGGTTGGCATAGACGCCGTAGTAGCGCGCCTTTATGTCGGTGTCCCGGGCCGAGATGGAGCCGGAGGAGTAGATGTACAGCCCGTAGCTCTGGAGCGCGGTCACGGTGCAGTTGGCCATCGAGAGCGAGCTGTAGGCCGAAGCGTCGACGGCCGTGCTGGCCGTGGCGGTGACGGTGCACCTGGAGAGGTCGGCGGAGGAGTAGTCCACGACCGACACCGCGGAGTACCACGGGGTCGAGGACGACAGCGTCGAGCCGGTCACCCGCGGGGAGGAATGATGGGCCGAGTAGATAGCCGGGCGGTAGGCCATGTCCATTGTGCAGGCATCGATCCAGGGCGACGCGGAATCGTAGCAAACCACGCCGGCGCCGTAGTCGGCGGTCGAGAAGGTGTTGCGGTAGCACAGCCCGCCGCTGTACTCATTGAACCTGATGCCCCCGCCGTAGTACCAGTCGCCGTTCCCGTTGTGGACGAACGTGCTGTCTTGGATGTCGGCCGTGCTGTAGAGGGTGACGTAGACGCCATTGTAATAATTGTCTTTGAAAGTGCAGTTCTCCACGCGGGGCTTGTCGCTCTGTGTGATGTAGACGCCGTAGTTGTTGCCAGAGAACGAGTTTCGGGATATCCACGGGGAGGCTCCGATGCAGTAGACGCCGGCGTTGCTTCCGGTGAAGTCGTTGCCGACCAGGGAGGGGGAGGCGCGGTCTATGTAGACGCCGTAGGACGAGATGCTCCGGAACAGGCTGTTGCTCACCCGGGGGGCAGAGCGGTGGATGTAGACGCCGATGGAGCTTTCGGAGATGGTGCAGGAATCTATCGTGACGTTGTCCGAGGCGATGTATACTCCGTTGTTGTCGGCAGGACAGCCGTTGTAGGTATAGCCGGCGTGGCGGATGGTGCTGTTTCCCAGGGTGGCCGTCGCGCCCGCCCGGATTCGGAAGTTGTAGCGCAAGGACGAGTTCGTGCAGACGGCCGTGGAGCCGCTCTTCATCACAAGCGTGCCGCCGCTTTGGACCTCTATCTGGAACTGGCCGTTGGAAGTCATCCTCATGGAGAGGTCGACGTCGCTGAGCGTGAGGCTCCCGCCGCTCTTCACCACGAGGTTGCCGTGGTCCAGGACTATGGCCACGCCGCTGTAGCTCCGGACGTCGGTCACGGTCCAGTCGCCGGACACCGTGCCGCCGGCGGACGGGGGGTCATTGGTGGCCAGGGCCGGCTGGAGCAGGAGGCTGAGAGTGAGGAACACCAGCGTCGCCGTGGCCGGTTTTTTAAGGGTCATGGGTAGTCCCACCGAGTGGAATTCTGTCAATAATAAGCGTCCCCCGATTTAAGCCCTTTGGTTTGCCTTCGTATTTATGTAAATAACAGGCCCTGAACCAGATATGTATTAATATCGGGCACGTAATAGCAACGGCCGATGGCGGAGGAGTCAAAGGACCGGCCCCTCCTTGTCGAGTCCGTGCCGGGCGAGCGGGCGGCCTTCGACCTGGTCCCGGTGGGGCAGGCGATGGCATTCCTGGGCTCGCTCGTGGTCATCGCCTGCACCACGCTCTATCTCCTGTCGGGTCCAAACCGGGCCGGTGGCTGGGAGGGGACCTGGTTCCTGCCGCGCACGGATTTCGAACTGGCCTGCCCGGCGGGGCTTGCGGTCATGCTGCTAGGCGTGGCCATATATTATTACGGCCTGAGCCGCGAGAGGCGCCCGGCGCGCTGAGAGGACGGGCGGCCGGGCAGTGACGGGCAATTCGGGCAATATGGGACGACTGGGCAATGCGGACAATACGGGCAAACACGGGGACGACGGTCCTTTCCGTCCCCGCATTGCCCACATTGCCCGCATCTCCCGTATTGCCCGCATCTCCCGTATTGCCCGCATCTCCCGTTTTGCCCGCATCTCCCTTTTCCCCATCCCACATCTTATCTACCATCCCTGCCATTCTCCAGCGTGGTCGACGGTGAGAGGGCGGAGGTCGGGGCCGGCGGTGAAGGCGCCGGCCGGCGAACTGCCATCCTCCTGTCGCCCGACCGGGACACGGCCGAGATAGAGGCCCTAGCGGGCTCGGCCGGCATGAGGGTGGTCCGCACATTCGTGCAAAGGATCGACTCGCCCAATCCGAAATTCCACATCGGGGAAGGCAAGGTGGAGGAGGTCGCAAGGTACCTCAAGCCGGGCGGCAACGGCGAGGGGGCTCGCGGGCCGCTGGTGGCGCCGGCGCTGGCCGTCTTCAACGGCGACCTCAAGCCGACGCAGGTCTTCCACCTGGAGAAGGCGCTGGGTATCCCCGTCTTCGACCGGGTGCGGCTCATACTCGAGATATTCACGCTCAGGGCGAACAGCCCCGAGGCACGGTTGCAGGTCGAGCTGGCCCACCTCCAGTACGACGTGCCCCTCGTGCGGGAGTACATCCACCGGACCCGGACGGGCGAGCATCCCGGCCTGTTCTTCGCCGGCGGCGCCTACCAGGTCGACGACTACTACGAGATGATCAAGGCCCGGATGGCGCGCATCCGCAGGGAGCTTTCCCGCATCGGCGGCGAACGCGCCCAGAGGCGGAAGACCCGCCGGCGAGGCGGGCAGGCGCTTCTGGCCCTGGCCGGCTACACGAACGCGGGGAAGAGCGCCCTGTTCCGGGCCCTCACGGACGAGCACGTGGCCGTGGACGACGAGCTTTTCACGACGCTCTCGACCACCACCCGGAGGCTCCGGATGCCCCTCCAGGGCTCCAAGGCGCTCCTTTCGGACACGGTCGGCTTCATCCGCAACCTGCCACCCTGGCTCGTCGAGGCGTTCCTGTCCACCCTCGAGGAGGTGTTCCTCTCGGACGCCATAATCCTCGTGGTGGACCTTTCGGACCCGCTGGAGGAGATGCTCTCCAAGCTCGGCACCACGCTGGGGATCCTGCGAAAGGGGGCGCGCCCCGTCCCGGTCATCGCCGCATTCAACAAGACCGACATCGTGGACCATCGCGTCGCCGACGCCGCGGTCGCCGCGGCGCTGGCGCGCTTCGGCCTGCCCCTGAACTGCCGTATCTCGGCCGCCACGGGCGAAGGGCTCCCCGGGCTGCTCCGGTTGTCGCTCTCGTCGCTCGGGGACTTCTTCTTCGGCGAGGTGGCCGGCCCGTCCCCGGACTTCCCGGCGCTCGCGGCGGAGGGCATCCGCCCGGGGCGGGCCCTCGGGGGGGGCCGCTCCTGCGCCGCGGACGTGCTTTTGCAGAACTGGAAGGCGCAGGAGCTTTCCCGCAGGCTCCCGGCGCTCGTTTTCAGCCGGCAGTAAAAGCATTTAATACCGTCCATTCCGTTCCGAAAGCGCCGATGGTGTCCCCCATGTGCGCCAAGTCCGTGATAGAGCAGGTCCAGGAGGAACGGGAGCAGAAGGCCCGCGACGAGGCGCGCCGGTCCCAGCTTCGCCAGCGGCTGGAATACTGGCGCGGCCGGGGCTACATCGTCGATCGGCTGGTGAAGGCCGTGGACGGCGACGTGCCGGCGGCCGAGAGCCTATTCTCCGGGTTCGAATCGGACGTGCGCCGGCTCTCCGAGGTGCAGCTCCGGCTCAACGCCCTCGACGTGATGGGCTTCCCCGAAGAGGTGATGGCCCTCCGCCAGAAGCTCAACGATCCCGACGCGGCGGCCGAGGCGGAGAGGCTCGTGGAGGAGCTCTCCGGCAAGATAAAGGCGCGCAAGGAGGAGGAGCAGAAGCGCCGGCACGAGCAGGCGATGAAGGAGAAGGAGGCGAGGCTCGCCTCCTACCGCCAGCGCATCGCCGGCTGGGCCGGGAAGGGCTACTCGACCAGGCGCTTCGAGGGGCTGCTCGAGAGCCCCGACTCCGACAGCCTGACCATCGAGAGGAAGCTTTCCGACTACGACCGCGACATCCAAAAGCTCCTGGACCTCAGAAAGGCGCTCGAACCCGTGAGGGCCGAAGCAACGGAGGCGGAGGCGAAGGAGGCGGACGCCCTGCTTCTCGACCCGGACGCCCTGCCGGCCCTGCACGCGCTGGTCGACGCCCTCTCCGAGAGGTTCTACCAGCGCAAGTCGGAGCAGGAGAAGCAACGGGCTCTCAGGGCCCGATTCGAGGAATACAAGCAGAAGGGCTACAAGGTCGGCAGGCTGGAGGCGGCCGTCGATAGGCCCTTGGCCGAATCGGAGCCCGTCTTCACATCCTACGAGGCGGATGTCGGGTCGCTCTTCAAGCTCTGGGACCGGCTGCGGGCGCTGGACCGCTCGTTCTTCCCTGAAGACTGGGAGGCGGCGCGCTCGTCGATGAACGACCCCGACCGCGTCGCCGAGGTCGGGAAGGCCGTCGAGGCGCTGGAGAAGAGGCAGGCGGCCGAGGCGGAGAAAAGGGCCGAGGAGGACCGGAAGCTTTCGCTTTCGGCGAAGCAGTTCGTGGCCGACGTCCACGGGAAGATGAAGAAATACGCGCCGGACTACCTTCCGCTCGGGTTCTACATGAAGGACGCCCGGTGGGAGCCGCACCTTTCGCCCGACGGGATGTTCGCCAAGGGGGAGGTCCGGGCGGGACTGCTCGCGAAGGGGACCGGCGTGGTGGCCTGCGGCTTCGCGCCGTCGATACGGAAGCAGGGGATACTGAACGAGGCCGAGGGCGCCCGCGCCGCCGGCCAGTTCGTGGCGCACTGCTTCGTCCTCACGAGGGCGCCTCCGGAGCTCGCGGAGCTTGCGCGCTCGTTCCTCCACCCCAACCTGTCGGTCTACATCCAGGACCTCTCGGCGCCGGCCCTCATCTTCAACTCGCAGGACCCCAAGACGCGCTCGTACTCGGAGTGGTTCGTCAAGGACGCGCCGGTGACGGGGATGAAGGGCGCGGTCAAGGCCGTTTCCGACAGGCACGGCATATTCACCCGCGCCGTCCTGCAGGAGAAGCTCGGGCTCCAGCAGCGCGAGGCCGATGAGCTCCTCAAGTACTGGATGGGCCAAAACCAGGTCGTCCAGGTGAGCAAGATAAGGGACGAGTACTCTTTCATGGACTGAGGGTAAACCTTTATAAACGGAGAATCCCTATCAACCCCCACGGGAGGCCCGCCGATGTTGGACCTTTTCAAGAAGAAGATGTCGCCGCAGGAACTGATTACGAAGATATCGATCTCCGAAAAGAAGCTTGAAAAGCGTGAAGCCCAGATAAAGGAAAAGCGCGACAAGGCCCGCGAGGAGGCCAAGAACGCCCTCAAGAACGGCGACGAGCGCGGCTTCCGCGTGGCCTCCAAGCAGTACGGCTCCGCGGCCGGCCAGATGAACACCGTGGGCTCCATGCTCGAGATGTCCTCCACGATGCGCAACGCCCTCCAGGACCAGGAGAGCCTCACCGAGATAGTCGAGATAGGCAAGGACCTCGCCTACGCCCAGAAGGCGATGGGCTTCGACAGCCAGAAGATGGAGGCCGCCATAACGGCGATAAGGACCTCGGTGGAGAAGGTCACGGCCACCTCGGAGCTGCTCTCGACGCAGATGGAGACCCTGACCTCGCCCGAGTCCACCCGCGAGCAGGAATCGCTCAAGTCCGAGCTCATGGCCGAGCTCAAGAGCGAGACCGGGGAAGAGACCGCGCTCGAGGACAAGATCAAGAAGGAGCGGGAGAAAGCGTAGGACGCCGGCTCCCCGCGTCACAACGGGTGCTGTAAATGGGCGCAGCGGAGAACTTCGTCGCCGAGGGCAAGGCCTACGCCACCGCCGCCCGGCGGAAGGAGGAGGCGAACGAGAAGGACGCAGCCCGCGACCTCTACCTGCAGGCGGCCGAGGCCTACAACAACGCCTCGAGGGCCTCCTCGGACAAGTCCGAAAAGGAGTTTAGGGCCAACATGGCCCAGACGTTCTTCGGGAAGGCGGTATCGCTCCGGCCCCAGGCCAGCCGTCCGAGCGGGGGCGGCGGCGGGGGCGGCGGCGGCGACGAGGAGAAGCTCCGAGACGTCGTGCCCATCGAGAAGCCCAACATCAACTTCTCCAACGTCGGCGGCCTGGAATCCGTCAAGGAGGAGATAAGAAAGGCCATCGTGTATCCCTTCCAGCACCCCGAGATATTCCAGATGTACGGGAAGCGCGCCGGCGAGGGCATACTGCTCTACGGGCCGCCCGGCTGCGGAAAGACCTTCATCGCGCGGGCCTCGGCGGGCGAGTGCAACGCCAATTTCCTGACGATGACCATCAGCGAGATACTGAGCAAGTGGGTGGGCGACAGCGAGCGCAACGTGCGCTCCGCCTTCGAGAGCGCCCGAAAATACGCCCCGGCGATACTGTTCTTCGACGAGATAGACGCCGTCGGCGGCCGCCGCGACGAGTCGCGCGAGGGCTATGCCAAGCGCCTCGTCAACGAGATGCTCATCAACCTCGACGGCGTGCAGGGCCCGCTCGAGAAGGTCCTGGTGCTCGCGGGCACCAACTCGCCCTGGGACGTCGACCCGGCCCTGCGGCGCCCGGGCCGGTTCAGCAAGCTCGTGTTCGTCCCGCCCCCCGACCAGCTCTCGAGGGCGCAGATATTCAAAATCCACATGAAGGAGCGGCCGATAGATCCATCCGTGAGCATCGAGGAGCTCGCCCAGAGGACCGACGGCTACTCGTCGGCGGACCTCGCCCAGATATGCACCGAGGCCGCGGACGCCCCCCTGATGGAGGCGCTCTCCGGGAAGCCCCCCCGGAAGATCAACCGGGGCGACTTCCTTTCGGTCATCGAAAGGCGCCCCTCGTCGCTGTACCCGTGGTTCAAGCTGGCGCGCCAGCAGGTGGAAGCGAGCGGCGAGCAGGAGGTCTTCGGCGAGCTGCTCAGGTGCATCGACCAGCAGCTGGCGAAACTGCCGCCGTCGTCACTGGGCCCGATGAGGGACCGGACGGGTTGAATGGAAACGAAGTTGACTAGTAAACAAGTTGGCAAGTTAACAAGTTGGCATGTTGACAGGTCTTCCCAACCTGTTAACTTGTTCACCTGTTAACTTGCCAACCTCGTTTTTTCAATCGCTATACTAACGATACATCCCCGCGGGCGCCTCGAGCTCCAGGGGGTTCTGGTGGCCGGCGAGCGCCGGCTGTATCTTCGTCAGCGCGGCCTTTATCTCGGTCTCCATCTTCTCGGCCTCGGCGTAGAGCGGCTTCGTGTCCAGCTCTATCTGGGGCAGGAGGGCGTCGATGGTCTCCACTATCCTGGCCGCGGCGCGGGCGTCCGGGTAGCTCTCGTGGGCGTCGGCGATGACGCACAGGACGTCGCGGTCGGTGCGCGCCCCCTCGTTCAGGAGCACGCCGGAGATCCCGGTTATGATGCCCTCGTTCAGAGGGTTGACCTTGTGCTGGGCGAGGAGCTCGCGCCCCCTGGGCGTGCTCGCGACGCCGAAGACGTGTATCTCCTCCGGGTGCTTGTCCGTCTCCTGCAACGGGAGCCCCTCGGCGGAGATTATCAGGGCCAGGCCGTTGTCGCGGGTCCACTTCAGGATGTTGTCCACGATGGGCTGGACCAGCTGGGCCGGGGGCCGGAACTCGGAGATGAAGACGACGAGCCTCCTGTCGCCGTAGATGCGCACCGGGTGGTTGGGCTCCCCGTCCCGGATTATCGATGTCACGGGAAGCATGCTGGAGGTCATGCACCCTATCTTGGGCAGCTTCAGCTGCTCGATGAGGTAGTTGGCCGCAAGCGTGCTCACCAGACCAACGCTTGGGAAGCCCTCCACGACCGCCGCCCCGCTCAGGTCTACCTTGCTCTTTATGTGTATCGCTATGTCGTTCTCCATCCGGAACGCTCCTCCCTTGCCGGTTGCGCCCCTGTGAACCTCCTCATCTCTTTTGAACTTTTGCCTGTGACGGGCTGCGATGCCGCGCCGGGGCCGGGCAAACCTTTTAAAAGGGCTAAGGCCTACTCGTCGGAACGGAGGCAGTGGGATAACAGACCTCTCGAAGGCGCTCGGGGACGTGGCCTACCAGGCCTACGAAAAGGCGCTGCTCGCCGAGATCAAGACCGAGCCGGTGCCCCGCCACCTCGCCATCATAATGGACGGCAACCGGCGCTTCGCCTCCGAGATGGGAATGGACCCGCTGGACGGCCACCAGGTCGGCCGCGACAAGCTCGAGGACCTCGTCAACTGGTGCCTGGACGCCGGCATCCGGGTGCTCACGGTCTACGCCTTCTCCACCGAGAACGTGAAGCGCAGCCCGGCCGAGGTGGAGAAGCTCATGCGGCTCTTCGCCGAGAACTTCCGCAAGGCCGGCGACGACGAGCGCGCCCACAAGCACAAGATACGCATCCGGGCGATAGGCCAGGTCTCGCTCCTGCCCCCCGACGTGCAGGAGGCCATCCGTTACGCCGAGGAAAAGACCAAATCCTACGACAAGTACTTCTTCAACATCGCCGTCGCCTACGGCGGGCGGGAGGAGATCCTCAAGGCAATAAGGGAGATAGCCCAGGAGGCGCGCGACGGCAAGATAAGGCCGGAGGACATCGACGAGAAGCTGGTCTCGTCGCACCTGTACACCTCGGACCTGCCGGACCCCGACCTAATCCTCAGGACGTCTGGCGAGGAGCGCATATCGAACTTCCTGCTGTGGCAGCTTGCGTATTCGGAACTTTACTTTGCCGACGTCTACTGGCCCGGCCTGCGCAAGGTGGATTTCCTGAGGGCGATAAGGTCGTACCAGAAACGAAAGAGACGGTACGGGAAATGAGTCTTTCAAATGGGTAAACCGGTAAGCCGGTAAGCCGGTAAACCGGTAAGCCGGTAGGCCGGTAGGCCGGCAAGCCCCTGGACGACGGACTGGCGAAAATGCAGACTCCCGTCCTCACCGTCCACCGCTTCCCCGGTTTACCGGTTTACCAGTTTCCCGGTTTCCCGGTTTACCAGTTTACCGGTTTACCGGTTTACCGGTTTCCCGTCCGTCATTTCAACACGCCTTCCTTCCCGCAGGAGTCGCATTTCACCTTCAGCGGCCGCTCGCTCGTGAAGACCGGGATGACGGTCTTGCAGCCGGGGCACTTCACATTGTAAAGGACCCGGCGCTCCGTCCCCGCGGGGTCGGGCGGTCCGGTGTCCGCCGGCTGCTTCTGCCCGGGAAGGGAGGGCGCAGGCCCGGCCGACTCCGGTTCAGGCGCGGGTGCGGCGGGCGCAGGCCCGCCCGACTCCGGTTCAGGCGCGGGTGCGGCGGGCGCAGGCCCGCCCGACTCCGGTTCAGGCGCGGGTGCGGCGGGCGCGGGCCCGGCCGGCGCCGGGGAAGCAAGGCTGGCAAGCCGCCCGAGTATGCTCGCCTCCGGGACGGCCGGGCGGGCCGGCGCGGCTGGCAGCGGGCGTCCGAAGGCCGGCTCCGTCGCGGGCGTTTTCGGCGGCGGGGGGGGCGGCGGCGGAAGCTTCGAGGAGGGCTCCGGCGACAGTTCGTCCGGCTCGGCCATGGGAAGCCGGGGCTTCGGGGCCGAAGGAGGCGGGAGCTGAGGGGCCGGCCCGGCCGGCCCGGCCGGGGCCGGCGGCGCCCTCTCCGGAGCATTATCGGGGGAGGGCGGAATCTCCGGCGCCCCGGGCGCCGGCTGCCCGTTTTCATGCGGCTGCCTCGGTCTTTCCGGCTCCGATTCCCGCTCCAGGGCCCGGAGCCTTTCCTCCTGGTCCTTGAGCGCCTTCTCGGCCCCGGCGAGCTTCGCCTCGCGGGCGGCAAGCTCCGCGCGCCCCTCGGAAAGCTCCCGCTCGGCAAGCTCCAGCCGCTCCTTCAGGCCCTGCTCGCTCCGGGCGAGCCTCTCCAGCTCGGAGCGCACCCCTTCGGCCTGCTTCAGGGCGGCCCCGAGCTCCGCCGCCGTCTGGTCATGGAGCACCCGGGTCCTGCCGAGCTCGGCGGAAAGCGCCCGTTCCCTCTCCCGGAGGCCCGAAAGCTCCTCCTCGCTTCCGGCGAGCCTGTTTTTCGCCGCCTCCTCGGAGGCGAGGAGCTCCTGCTCCCTCCGCTCGACCCCTTCCTCGAGCGCCAGGAGCCTCTGTTCGCGGAGCAGCAGCCCGTCGCTGTCCCTTTTCAGGGCGTCCTCCTTCAATCTTATGCTCTCTGCCATCCGCTGCAGGCGCTCCTCCCGGCCGTCCGGGGCGGGCGGGGCCGGCGATGGCGCGGGCGATGCGGCCGGCGGGGGGCCGGCCGCGTCCGGGGCCGGCTCATCGGGCGGTTCTTGGGCCGCGCTCCGGGCCGAAGCCGCTTCCTTCCGCTCCGGCTCCTCCACGGGCTCCCCGGCAGGCGCCGGTTCCAGCGCCGAATGGGCGGTCTCGACCTTCGCGGTGGGCGGGGCCGGCCGGTAAGGAACCGGCGGGGCGTAATCGGAAAGCATCTCGTAGGAAACGATGGCCTCCCGGATTATCTCGACGGCCTGGAGCCTCTGGATGATCAGGTCGGCCGGCGACAGCGCCGGAGGGTGGGGCAGCGGAGCCACCTCCCGGTTCAGGTCCTGCCAGAACTCTATGCCGCCGGGGAGCTCCCGGAAGCGTTCGCCGTACAGCGTCACCGCGGCGAACACGAGGTCGCGCAGTATCTCGGCCCCGCCGTGGCAGCGCAGGGCGGAGACCATCTCGACGAGCCCCTGGGGCCTCCGCCGGAAGGAGAGGTCGAGGTCGCGGCGGGCGCCCTCCTCCCGGCGCAGGAGCCCCGCCTCCAGTTCCGAGCGGGCCCCCGCGCCGAGGACCGCCGGCCCGGTGCTCAGGCACGAGGCGTCGGGCTCCAGAGGGGCCTTCGCCGGCTCCGGCTCCCGGCCGGCATGCGAGGTCCCTTCCCGGGCGCTCCGGCGGGAAGGGCCCTTTCCGTCCGGCCTTCCGGGTGACTTCCTGCTGGATTTTTTCGGTCCCTTCATGCTGCACCTCCCGGTGCGGCGGAGGCCCTCACTTCGTGACAATGCGGAAGCCGGTCTTGTCGGCGATGAGCGGGAAATAACCCTGCACGTGGTTGGTCTCGCGCATCTTGGCGACGCCGATCCAGCGGCCGACGTTCTTCCCCTCGCGCGTGAGGTCGATGTGGATGATGCCGTCCGAGAGGAAGGACTCTATGCCGTAGTGGCCGAACTTGTTGTCGAGATCGTGTATTTCGGATATGAGGAACGTCGTGATGCCCAGGTCGCGGAGGCCTTCCACGAAGTGGTAGAGCTTCACGCGCGGGTTCTCCATCTGGGAGAGCGTGTAGAGGGCGTCCAGCGAGTCTATCACAACGAGCTCGCAGCCGAAGTTCTGGCGGTAGGCAGTGATGCCGCGCAGGATGGCCGGCATCCAGTCCTGCTGGGCCGGCGTGATGGAGAGCTCCTTCGTGGTGCGAAGCTTGCTCAGGTCCATTATCATTATCTGGTCGACGCCCGTCATGTCCATCCCGAACTTGGACATCTGACGGAGCATGCTGTCGGAGCGCTGTTCGAGCGAGATGTATATCGAGCGCTTGTTTGAGCTTTTGGCGGCGTTGTAGAGTATGTTGAAGGCCAGCGTGGACTTCATGCTCCCGGCCCGGCCGGCCAGCAGAACGATGTGGCCGGCGGGGATGCCGCCCTCCATGCGCTCGTCCAGGCCCTTCACGAATGTCTTGTAGCGCTCGATTTCACCCTCGGCCGCCATCGCAATTTCCCCTCGCCTCAGATATTTCGGAACCGTGTATATAATGATTGTCTCTCGGAACCGGAATGCACGCGCCGGCCCCGGTTCGCGCGAATACGACAGGTTTAATTACGATGATGAAATTCCGATACGCGGGGGGAGAAGACTGCTGGAAATCCGTTTCCACGGCAGGGGAGGACAGGGGGCCGTCATAGCGTCCACCATGCTGGCGAGCGCCCTCTTCGACGAGGGAAAGGACGTCCAGGCGTTCCCCTATTTCGGCGTGGAGAGACGAGGGGCGCCGGTCACGGCATTCCTGCGCATGGACGACAAGCCGCTCCGGATACGCAGCGAGATCTCCGAGCCCGACGTGGTCGTCGTGCTCGACACGTTCCTCATGAAGTACGTCGACGTGACCGCCGGCCTCAAGCCGGGCGGGGTGCTCATCGTCAATTCATCGAAGGGCCCCGAGGTCTACCGGAAGAACCCCTCGCTGAAGGTGGCCACCGTGGACGCAACAGGGATAGCCATCCGCCACGGCGTGGGAAGCCGCACGACGCCCATCGTCAACACGGCGATACTGGGCGCGATGGTGAAGGTGCTGGGCATCGTCAAGCTCGAGTCGGTGCTTCGGTCCATCCGGGACAACGTCCCCGTCAAGAAGGAGGAGAACGCCGCCTCCGCCCGGGAAGCGTACGAAAAGGTGGTGGTCGGGTGAGCAAGCCGATAAAGAGCTACAAGGACCTGCCGCTTGCGCCCATCACGTACGAGGACACGCGCGAGGCGTTCAAGACCGGCTCCTGGCGGACATTCAAGCCGCTTGTGGACAATTCCAAGTGCAAGAAATGCTGGATATGCTGGAAGTTCTGCCCCGACATGAGCATCCGCATCCTCGACGATGGCTCGGGAATAGAGTTCGACTACGACCACTGCAAGGGCTGCGGCATCTGCGCCACCGAGTGCCCGGCCAAGTGCATCACGATGGTCACGGAGGACTGAGCGCATGGCCAAGAAGCTCATAAACGGCAACTACGCCGCCGCCTACGGCGCCAAGCTCGCCCGGGCAGAGGTCATCGCCGCCTACCCGATAACCCCGCAGACGGCGATAGTCGAGCAGGTGGCCGATTTCGTGGCCTCCGGCGAAATGAAGGCGAGGTACGTGTGCGTGGAATCCGAGCACAGCGCCATGGCGGCCTGCATCGCCGCGGCCTCGGCCGGGGCGCGCACATTCACCGCGACCTCGTCGCAGGGGCTTTTGCTCATGCACGAGCTTTTGCACTGGGCCACCGGGGCCCGGACGCCGGTCGTGATGGTCAACGTGAACCGCGCCGTGGCGCCGCCCTGGAGCGTCTGGGCCGACCAGACGGACTCGATAGCCCAGCGCGACACCGGCTGGATGCAGTTCTACTCGGAGAGCACGCAGGAGGAGCTGGACACGGTCATCATGTCCTACAAGATATCCGAGTCGCCCGACATCATGCTGCCCTCGTTCACGACGGAAGACGCCTTCTTCCTGTCGCATACCTATGAGCCGGTGGAGATACCAGCGCAGGAGCTCGTCGACGGGTTCCTCCCGCCCTTCCGCCCCGAGATAAGGCTCGACGTCGACAAGCCGCGCGGGTTCGGCTCGCTCTCCATGCCCCACCAGTGGTACATGGAGCTGCGCTACCTCATCGCCGAGGCGATGGACCGCTCGCGCAAGCGGATACTCGAGGTCGAGAAGGAGTGGAAGGAGCTCACCGGCCGAAGCTACGGCGGCCTGCTCGACGAGTACCGGACCGAGGACGCCGACGTGGTCCTCGTGAACGCCGGCACGGCGGCGAGCACGATACGCGAGGTCATCGACAAGCTGCGCAAGGAGGGCAAGAAGGTCGGCCTGGCGCGCATACGCAGCTTCCGGCCCTTCCCGACCGAGGAGATAAGGGCGCTGGGAAAGCACGTCCACACGATTGGCGTGATGGACAGAAGCTACACTTTCGGCGACGGGGGGGCGTTCTTCACCGAGGTGAAGGGCGCGCTCTACAGCATGAAGGACCGGCCCGCCGTCAAGGGCTACGTGGTCGGCGTCGGGGGCCGCGACATCACGATGAAGACCGTCGAGAAGCTCTACGACAACCTGTTCAAGATCAAATCCGGCGGCCTCGACTCCGAGAAGGAATGGATCGACCTAAAACGCCCGGAGGTGGCCTGAATGGTGAAGCTGCCCGTCCCGGCGGAGGAGAACGTGGCCCCCGGCCACATGGGCTGCCCCGGCTGCGGCGCCTGCCTGGCGCTCCGGCTCGCCCTGAAGGCGCTAGGGAAGCGGACCATCATGACAGTGCCGGCCTGCTGCTGGGCGGTCATGCCCGGCGTGTTCCCGTACTGCTCCATCCAGGTGCCCGTCCTGTTCACCGCCTTCGAAACGGCCGCCGCCTCGGCGAGCGGTGTCCGCGCCGCCCTCGACGCCAAGGGCCAAAAGGACATAAACGTCCTGGCCTGGGCAGGCGACGGCGGGACGCTGGACATCGGCATCCAGGCGCTCTCCGGCGCGGTGGAGCGCCGCGACAACATCATCTACATCTGCTACGACAACGAGGCCTACATGAACACCGGGATCCAGAGGTCGTCGTCCACCCCCATCGGGGCCTGGACGACCACGACGCCCGTGGGCCAGACGAAGAACTGGAAGATGGAGCCCAAGAAGTCCGGCGTCGAGATAATGGCGGCGCACCGCATACCGTACACGGCGACGGCCTGCGTCTCCTATCCGGAGGACTTCGTCAAGAAGGTCCAGAAGGCCGCCTCCATCGTGGGCCCCAAGTACCTGCAGGTGCTCGCGCCCTGCCCGGCCGGCTGGAAGTCCGACCCGGAGAAGTCCATAGCCATCGGGCGGCTCGCGGTCGAGTCGAACGTCTGGCCGCTCTACGAGGTCGAGGACGGCGTGTACACCGTCCGCAAGCCGGCGAAGAAGGCGACCGTGCGCGATTACTTCAAGACGCAGGGCCGGTTCCGGCACCTCGGCGACAAGGACATCGAGACGATCCAGAAGACCGTGGACGCCGAGTGGGAGCTGCTCCTCAAGAAGGAGACGATGACGGCGAAGAAGTGAGGGTGCTTGTGCCGGCGGTCAGCCGGCCGCTATCTTGTTGCCCAGCGCCGCCACCTCTCCGGGCCCGAGCCCGCACAGGGGGAAAAGCACCGGTATCGCCGCCTTCGGTATTCCCCTGTCCAGCTCGTCGTATGTCCTTCCCAGCACGATCGCCTCGGCCTTCTTCCGCCGGGCGAACTTCGCGAGGCCCTCAATCGAAGTGTCGTCTATCTTGTGGAGCTTCAGCTCCGGCACCCAGGGAAGGAGCATCCCGAGGGCGGCCTGGGCTTTCGGGCCGCCATCGACGGCAATCACCCGGCAACCGCGCTTCATCATCATCCAGGCGGCGACCGCCCCGTTCTCACCGTCGAGAAGGGCTACAACCCGCCCCTGCGTCCCCATCGGCAGCCCGCCGGGGCCCGAAAATCTCTCGAGGAAATTGTAGGCCTTCTTCTGGCGCACCTCGACGAAGAACTCGACATCCGGCCTGGAGAGGTCGACGCGTATGTCCCGGCCTTCATTGGCCTTCATCACGGCCGAGCCCACCTGCGCCGCGAGCGTCTGGCTCGTGTAGGCGTGGCTCCCCGTCCGCCGGGCCCGGATGGCGAAGCTCTGGCTCGGCTTGAGGACCTGAAGGGACCTTGCGGCCACGACCTTTGAGATCTCGGCCGCGTCCGAGCCGCACTCGTTTGCCGGGCTGAAGGAGGTCACGCCGAACACGCGGCCAAGTATGGCCCGGGCCCTGGCGTCGTCCTTTGCGAAGAGCAGGATGCGCCCCCACTGGCGCTCGACGAGGCACTCCTCCTTGGCGTGTATGAACAGGTCCTCGATGTTGCGGATGAGGGTGCGCTCGAAGCGCAACCGGACGGGCCGGCTCTTCAGCGCCAGCTCCCCGTACCGGACGAGTATCGTTCCCATCGGGGACCCGATGGGCTTTGGGGATAATAGCTTACGCCCATGGGCTCATGTTTAATAGGTCATTGTACCATGTTGGGGCGCAGGTGGAATGGCCTTGATCGGGATTCGGGGGAGTGCCTGGACGGGCGTGCTGATTCTTGTGCTGGCCATAGTGGTTTCGGCCGGCTCCGCGGCCGCCGAGAACGGCTGGGTCTCCGGAAAGGTCAGCGAGGAGGAATACCTCCTCGGCATGGCCCTGGCCGGCGACCCGATAAGCGGCGCCTCCGTCGTTGTGGCCCAAACGGGGCAGACGGCGCGGACCAACTCCTCCGGGCAATTCAACCTCAGCCTGCCGGAGGGACGCTACACATTGAGCGCCTCGGCATCGGGATTCGACGGGCGGACCTCCACCGTCGCGGTGGCGGCCAACCGCACCACAAGGTGCGATTTCAACCTCTCCAAGCCGTCAGGGAACCTCACCGGGACGATCACGGACATCGACACGCAAGAGCCCCTGCAGGGCGTATGGGTGTCGCTGGAGACCGACGATTTCCTGTCATTCAAGATGAACACCACCGACTCGGCCGGACGCTACACCCTGACGCGGCTTCCCCCCGGGAAGGTGACCATCTCTGTCACTTCGATATCCCTGACCGGCAAGATGTATCAGCCGTCCAACTTCACCGTGGTGATCGTGGCCGGCAAGACCGTCAATCGGGACCACAAGATCGGAACGCCCTGCTCGCTCACGGTCACCGTGAAGGACCCGGACGGCAATCCGTTGGCGGGGGCCAAGGTGAGGTGCGGCGGGGCCAGCGGCACCACCGACGAGAACGGGGCGGCCACCCTGGATGTCCGGCCGGGGAGCTACACGCTGGAGGTCTCCGCATCCGGCTATTCCACGGCCAGCAGGGCCATAACCGTCAACTCCGGCCCCAACCAGTGGGAAGCGACGGTATCCAAATCGCCTTTCGGGGGCGACGGCCTGACGCCGCTCTACCTTCTCATAATAGTCATAATCGTAATCGTGGTGGTGGGCGTGGCCGCCGTGGCGGTGGTGCGCCGTTCCAGACGAAAGCCCGTCCAGGTCCCGTTCCCCGGGCCGGCCGCCCAGTACCCCGCGATGTATGCCCCCGGCCAGGCGCAACAACCCTGGCCCCCCGGCAGCTACTATCCACCGCCGGGCGCGCCTCCGCCTCCCGGCCCGCCGGGACCGGGGATTCCGCCGAACCAGCCCTGACAATCCCCGGGCATGAGCCCGGGGCTCCTGCGCCATCCAACTCGTGCTTTGCCCTTTGCACCCCGGACTAAGTCCGGGGCATGGACGCTTTCCTATGTTGAAACGACCTCGGACTGAAGTCCGAGGTTTCTAGCTTTTCATATCGCCCACCCTTCCACCCTTCCACCCTTCCACCCTTTTCCCTTGATTTGTCGCAATTATTAAATACCGGTCCTGTAATTCCTGTGCGGTAATCAACCAACGGTTACCAACCGGGGCGAAACCTGTGAGCCGGAAAAAACAATCGACGGATGCCGGGGCGGCGAGGGAGGCGGCGGAGCCCGCGCCGTCGCCGGTCTGCGCATCACCGCCGGCGCCCCCGAAAACCGTCGATGCGCTGCAGGCCGAGCTGGACGCTGCGGGGAGGCTCCTGGCCGAGGCGCAGGTGAAGGCGGACGGCAACCTGGCGCTGCTGCAGCGCGTCGCCGCCGACTACGAGAACTTCAAGAAGTTCTCCGAGCGGGAGCGGGCCGAGGCGGTCCTGCGCGAGCGGTCGGCGATGCTGCTCGATTTCATAGACTCGTGCGAGAACCTGGAGCGGGCGCTCGAGGCGGGGGCAAAGGAGCTTCCCGCCGACGGGAGGCTCATGAAGGGCCTGAAGATGACGCTCGAGCTCATGCGGTCTGTCCTGGACCGCGCCGGCGTGAAGCCGGTGGAGGCCCTCGGGAAGAATTTCGACCCCTCGCTGCACGAGGCCGTGTACTTCTCGCAGGACGCCTCGAGGCCCGAGTACTCCGTGGCGGAGGAGCTCCGGCGCGGCTACACGCTCAACGGGAAGGTGCTTCGCACCTCGAAGGTGTGCGTCGTCACCCGGCCGGCGGGCGCGCCGGAGAAGGGCGACGCGGTTGAATGTCCAAAGGATGACAGGGAGGCATAGGATATGTCAAAGATAATCGGTATAGATCTGGGGACCAGCAACTCGGCCGCGGCGGTGATGATGGGCGGAAGGCCCACCATAATCCCCAGCGCCGAGGGAACGAACCTGGGCGGGAAGGCTTTCCCGTCCTACGTCGCGTTCGGGAAGGACGGCGCGCTCCTGGTGGGCGAGGCGGCCCGGCGGCAGGCCGTGACCAACCCCGAGGGCACCGTTCAGGCCATAAAGCGCAAGATGGGACAGGACTACAGGTTCAAGTTCAAGGGCAAGGAGTACTCGCCCCAGCAGATCTCGGCGTTCATACTGCAAAAGATCAAGCGCGACGCCGAGGCTTTCCTGGGCGAGAAGGTGGAAAAGGCGGTCATCACCGTGCCGGCGTATTTCAACGACAACCAGCGCACCGCCACGAAGGACGCCGGCGCCATCGCCGGCCTCGAGGTCGTGCGCATAATCAACGAGCCCACGGCGGCGGCGCTGTCCTACGGCCTGGACAAGGCCGACAAGGAGCAGAAGATACTCGTCTTCGACCTGGGCGGCGGGACGCTGGATGTGACCATCATGGACTTCGGCCAGGGCACCTTCGAGGTCGTATCCACGAGCGGCGACACCCAGCTCGGGGGCACCGACATGGATATCGCGATCGCCAATTTCCTGGCCACCGAGTTCCGGAAGGAGCACAAAGACATCGATCTTCGCAAGGACAAGACGGCCATCCAGCGGCTGAGGGAGGCGGGCGAGAAGGCCAAGATAGAGCTCTCCACGACGCTGGAAACGGAGGTGAACCTGCCCTTCCTGTCGGCGACGCCCGACGGCCCGGCCCACCTCACCTACACGTTCACGCGGGCCAAGCTCGAGGAGCTCGTCGGGCCGACCATCGAGCGCTGCCGCGGCCCCATGAAGCAGGCCCTGGGCGACGCCAAGATGGACCCGAAATCCATAGACAGGGTCATAATGGTCGGCGGCCCGACGCGCATGCCCATCGTGCAGAGGTTCGTCGAGGAATATATCGGCAAGAAGGTGGAGCACGGGGTGGACCCGATGGAGTGCGTGGCGATGGGCGCGGCCATCCAGGGCGGCGTGCTCGGCGGAGAGGTCAAGGACATCGTCCTGCTCGACGTGACGCCGCTTTCACTGGGAGTCGAGACGCTCGGCGGGGTCTCCACCCACATCATCGACCGCAACACCACCATCCCGACGGAGAAGTCGCAGGTGTTCACGACTGCCGCCGACAACCAGCCCACGGTGGAGATACACGTCCTCCAGGGCGAGCGGCCGATGGCCCAGGACAACACCTCGCTTGGGATGTTCCACCTGGTGGGCATACCGCCGGCGCCCCGGGGCATCCCCCAGATCAAGGTGACGTTCAAGATAGACGCCAACGGGATAATCAATGTCGCCGCAAAGGACCTCGGCACAGGAAACGAGCAGGCCATAACGATAACGGCCTCGACCAAGCTGAACAAGGACCAGATAGACCGCATGGTCAAGGAAGCGGAGAAGTTCTCCGAAGAGGACAAGAAGAAGAAGGAGAAGGTCGAAAGCAAAAACCAGGGCGAGAGCCTGGTCTACTCGACGGAAAGGCTCCTCAAGGAAATGGGCGACAAGGTCTCCAAGGAGGAGAAGGAGAAGGTCCAGTCGGCCATCGAGAAGCTCAAGGAGGCGCTCAAGGCCGACGACGCCGACCGGATCAAGGCCGCTTCCGAGGAGCTCACGACCTCCCTGCACGGCATCACCACGAAGATGTACCAGCAGGCCGGCGCGCAGGCCGCCGAGGAGCAGAGGCGCCAGGCGGGCTCCGGCCCGCAGGGGCCGCCGCCTTCCGGCGAAGAGGGGGGCGGCATGGACAGGGAAGAGGCGGGGCAGGGGAGGAAGAAGCGCCCCGACGACGGGAAGACCGTGGACGCCGAGTACAAGATAATCGACGACAAGTGAGCAAGTTGGCAGGTTGACAGGTTGGCAAGTTGGCAAGTCTACGGGCGGACGGTTCCCGTCGTCGTCCCGCTTGTCAACTTGCACCCTTGCCAACTTGCCAACCCGTCTTCCCAGAGATATATTAGTCAGTTGATGGATTCGGTGCCGTGCGCATCGCCATCCTCGACGGCCACTGCGACGAGCCCTCGCTTCTCGGGGTCCCGCCCTACCTCTCGCCCTACCCGCGGCTTCTGGCGGGCGCCGTCGAGGAGGCGGGCCACGAATGGCTCTACCTTACGGCCGACGAGGCCCGGGCCGCCGGCATCGCGCCGGGGCAGTACACGCTCCCGGCGCCGGGCGCCCGTGACCGGGCCCGCGAGAAGGCCGCCCTGTTCAGGAAGTGCGGGCTCCTCGCGATCACCGGAGGCGCCTCGGTCCCCGGGAAATACCTGCGCGGGATGCCCCTCTCCGTCAACGAGATGGCCACCGCCGCCTCCGCTTTTCCGGGCGAGGTCCTTCTGGGCGGGCCGCTCGCGCGCTTCTCACCGGGAGAGGTGGAGCGGTTCGGCACGATATTTTCGCACATTTCCCGCCTGGACGCCGAGGCCTCGCTCTTCGACAGGCTGAAGGGCGGGGCCTGGTCGGACCGCGAGCGGACGGCAGCAGAGGAGGACCGCTGGGCTGTGAAAGGCGCCCGCCTCGTCTCGGAGCACCCGGACCATCCCCGGCCGCTGACGGTGGAGCTCTCGCTGTACAGGGGCTGCGTGCGCCACATCTCGGGCGGGTGCGGCTTCTGCACCGACATACTGTACGGGAAGCCCGTGTTCCGGGACCCGGCCGGGGTCCTCGCCGAGGTGGCCGCCCTTTCGCGGCGCAGCGCCGTCAACTTCCGGCTGGGCGGGGCCTCCTGCCTCTTCTCGTACCGGGCCAAGGGCGTCGGCCGGACCGAGACGCCGGAGCCCGACCCCGCCGTCGTCCGGGGCCTGCTGCGCGGCATCTGGAAGGCGGCCCCCTCGCTCGAGGTGCTCCACACCGACAACGCCAACCCGGCGGTCATCGCCGCGCACCCCGATGAATCGCGCGAGATACTGGAGGCCGTCGTCGAGAGGTGCACCGGCGGGAACGCGCTCTCGCTCGGGCTCGAGAGCGCCGACCCGGCGGTGATGAGGCAAAACAACCTCAATGCCACCGCGGAGCAGGCGCTGGAGGCGATACGCCTCATCAACGACGTCGGCAACCGGCCCTCGCCTACGGGCCTGCCCGCCCTCTTGCCGGGGCTGAACTTCCTCTGCGGCCTCAAGGGCGAGACGCCCGCCACCTATGAGCTGAACTTCCAGTTCCTCAGGAGGGTCGTTTCCGAGGGGCTGCTCCTGCGGCGCATCAACATACGCCAGGTGATGCCCACGCGCCACCGCTTCGGCCCGCTCGCGTTCCACGGCGAGTTCCTCCGCTTCAAGGAGCGGGTGAGAAAGGACATAGACCGCCCGATGCTCCTGCGGCTCGTCCCGGCCGGGACCGTGCTCCGCAACGTGTTCCCGGAGGTGGCGCTGGGCAAGCTGACGTTCTGCCGCCAGGCCGGGACCTACCCGCTCCTCGTGGCGGTGCCGGGCCCCGAGCCGGGCGGGCCGGCCTTCGACGCGGCGGTCATCGACCACGGCGAGCGCAGCGTCACGGGGCTTCCGTTCCCGGTCAGGCTGAACCGCCTTTCGCTGTACGCGCTGTCGCTCATCCCGGGCATCGGGAAGAAGCGGGCGGCGCGGCTTGCGGTGAAGCGCCCGTTCAAGGGCTTCGACGAGGCGGCGGCGGCGCTGGACGAACCCGCGTTGCTGGAGCCCCTGAAAAATGTCCTCTCGTTCGACTAGCCGCTCTTCTTCACTAGCGTCCGGAGCCTTCCGAGCGCCTGCTCCATCTTCCTGATACGGGCCTTCTCGCCCGAGTCGATGGCGGAGATTATTTCGGGAAACGGCCGGGCGAGGCGGTAGTTGTGGACGGGCCGCCCCTTGCGACTGCGCCGGATGTCCTTCTTCGCCACCCAGCCGCGGTCGCGGAGCTCCTGGATGGCGATGGACACCTCGGGCTGGCGCAGCCCCGTCGCCCGCTCTATCTGGACGGAGGTGCACTCCTCCTCGGCCTGCAGGCACACCAGCGTCCGGGCGACGTTTTTGGATATCTCCATGGAGCTCAGGAGCCTTATGAGCTCCTCCTCCTTGTCCGTGAACGCCCGCATCTCTACCGGTCGACAATATTATTCGTATGCATATATATTTTTCCTGTTGGCGACCGGAATATCGCTGGTTTTCCGGCTCACGGTTCACGGCTCACGGCACCCGGATATTGCCCGGCCGCCTGCGCCTCGGCGGCCGCTCCCCGCGCGATGAGGTGCGTGAGGAGGTAGTATGCCCCGGCGACGAAGAGCCCCATGAAGACCACCGTGGCCAGGAACCCCCACTCGACCGACGAGAACACGGCCGAGGCGCCGTTCCAGGCGGAGTGGATCGCCACCGCCGCGAGGAAGGCCGGCACGATGGCGCCAAGGCCGCCGCCGGTCCGGCAGCGGCCGTAGGCGTAGCCTATCATCCCGGCGCCGGCGGCGTGGACCATTATCGACCCGAGCCCGCGGGCGAGCGACCCCAGGACCCAGACCGCGGGGCCGCTCTCGTGGCCCAGAGCGAACTCGGCCTCGTAGGTGATGTTCTCCATGAGAGCGAAGCCCACACCGCAGGTCACGCCCAGTATGAGCCCGTCGAGCGGGCCCCTGACGTCGTCGCGGGCAAGCCAGGCGCCCCACGGCTTGGAGGCCTCCTCGATGAGCGGGGCGACCACCGCGATGACGACCAGCGTGGAGGCCAGCGAGGCGCCGGGCCCGTAGCCGAACACCTCAGCGGCGGCGGTGTTGACCAGGATGGCCGGGACCGTCGAGAGCATGCCCCAGACGAAGGCCTTGAGGACCGTCCTCGACGGCAGGATATGCGTCTTGTCCTGCTGGTACACATAGGATATCCAGATGAGCGAGGGGAACGAAAAGCCGATGATGAACGCCGGAAGGAACACTATGAGCGCCGCGATCGTGACATAGTAGGCCGCGGCCAGCGCCAACCCTCCGGCGAGAATGGCCAGGAGGAACACGGCCAGAAGCCAGGTGGCGTCCGGGAGTATGAGCGCCCGGCGCGGGTCCAGCTCCCGCTGGCGGGGCGGCTGATGGGCTGGGAAGGCCTGGTAAACGGGCGCAGGGGCAAAGGGCTGGGGGCTGACCGGTTGGGGGTGGGCCGGGGGATGGTGGACGGGCCGAGGCTGGACCGGCTGCTGGTAGGCCGGCTGGGGGTAGGCGGGTTGCGGCTGTTGTGGATACTGCCGGGGGGGATGCTGCTGCGGCGGATACTGACCGGGCGGATAGAAAGGCGGCGGGTACTGCTGGTAGTAGGCCGGAACGCCGTAGGCAGGCAGGCCGTATTGCGGCGGGTAGTACGCCGGCTGGGGATGGTAGTAGACCGGCGGTGGGTAGTATGCCGGCTGGTAATAGGCGTACGCCGGATAGACGGGCTGGGGAGCGGTCACATCGGTGTAGAAGCGGTCCCATTTGTCCAGCCCGAAGTACAGAAGGTAGATCCCCACGAGCAGGAAGGCGGCGAGCACCGGGCCGCAGATGAGGTCATCCACGGTGGGGCCGCCGAGGAACATCTGGAGCATGCGCCGCACGAAGTAGGTTATGGAGAAGGCGCCGATGATGAGGAAGAATATCCTCGTCATGTCCCGGTAGCGCGCCCACTCCATCGGCACATGGTAGGCGTCCGGGTTTATAATATTTATTGGGGACAAATCTTTTTTATCCCGCGGGCCAATGGCAGTGGCGATGCGCTTCGCCACCCCGTTTCGGTTGCTCGCCGGCCTGGCGATTGTCTGCCTGCTCCTGGTCCCGTCCGGCGCCGGCGCGGCCCTGGCCCCGAAGGTGGAGGGGCGCGCCGACCGGAACCCGGACCCCGGCGGGAACTTCACGCTCACATTCACCCTGACCTCCTACCAGACGGCGAACTACACCATCCTGGTGTCGCCCCGGCCGGAGTTCTCGTTCGCCGACCTGTCCAACGGGAGCCGGCGTCAGATGGTCGCGAACGGGACCGCGGCGGATTTCAACTTCGACCTCACGGTCGCCCGGTCGGCGAGCAAGGGGGCCTACGTCATCTCTTACAGCGTCCTGCGCGAGGACGCCACGGTGAAGATGGGCACCGTGGAGTTCAACGTGGGCACTCCGAACGACTGCACGAGCTTCGTGGTCCTCTTGCCGGTTTCGGGGCTGGCCATCGCCCTGGCATACCGCGGGAGGCCGCGCCGGTGAGGTTCCGGGCGTTCATTGCCGTAGACCTGGAGGGCGGGCTCCGGGCCGACCAGGTGCTGACGGGGCTCCGGACGTCGGGCGCGGACCTCAAGCTCGTGGAAATGAAAAACCTGCACCTGACGCTTCGCTTCCTGGGCGACACCGAGGAAGCCCGTGTGCCGGACATCCGCGCCGCGATGGAGGACAGCGTCCTGGGCGCATCCCCCTTCGAGCTCCGTTTCCGGGGCCTGGGCGTCTTTCCGAACCAAAGCTACGTGAAGGTCGTCTGGATAGGCCTCGACGGGGCGGAGCCCCTGGTCCGGATGGCCCGGAAGCTCGACGACGCGCTGGGCAGGGCCGGCTTCGGCCGGGAGGGCCGCTTCTCGCCGCACCTGACGGTGGCGCGCGTGCGCTCCCCCCGGAACCGGGACCGCCTGCTGGGTTTTCTCGAAGAGCACGAAAATGACGACCTGGGTTCGATGACCGTTGGCAGGATGGCGCTCAAGAAAAGCGTGCTCTCGTCTGCCGGGCCGACCTACACGACGGTCGAGGAAGTGGCGCTGGGCGGCCTGGAAAGAATGGGCAATACGGGCAGTGACGGGCAATAACGGGCAATGTCGGCAATACGATGACGCGGGCGATCCTCCGGCGTTGCCGGCATTGCCCATATTGCCCGGAATGCCCGATTGCCCGTCGTCTTTTTAAGCCCGTAGCGCAATCCCATCGTCAATGGAAGGCTCGCCGCTCGAAGCGCAGATAATCCGTGAGATTGCGCCCACCCCGGAGGAGTACCGGCGGGTGACCGGGGCCGCCGCCGCCCTGCTCGAGAAGGTCGCCGCCACCGCCAGGGACATGGGCATCACGGTCGAGCCGGTGCTCGTGGGCTCGGTCGCCAAGGGGACGTTCCTGCGCAAACCCGACATAGACCTGTTCGTGATGTTCCCGCCGGAGACCTCGCGCGAGGAGCTGGAGCGGGACGGCCTGGCCCTCGGGATGAGGATACTCCACGGCGAGAAGAAGTACGCCGAGCACCCCTACGTCCACGGCGAGTTCCAGGGCTTCGAGGCGGAGATAGTCCCGTGTTACCGCATCAGGGACGCCTCGCAGAGGATGAGCGCGGTGGACCGCACGCCCTTCCACACCCGTTTCATCGCCGACAATCTGCGGCCGGAGCAGCGCGAGCAGGTCCTGCTCCTCAAGCGGTTCCTCAAGGGCATCGGCGCCTATGGGGCCGAGGAGGCGGTCCGGGGATTCTCCGGCTACCTCGCCGAGCTCCTCGTCCTCCGCTACGGGAGCTTTTCCGCCGTGGCGGATGCGGCGGCCCGGTGGCCCGAGGCGGTGAGGCTCTGGATAGAGGGCCGGGGCTCGGAGCTCAAGGGCCGCGGCGAGCCCATGGTCTTCATAGACCCGGTGGACCCGACGCGCAACGTCGCCTCCGCGCTCTCGACGGAGAAGTACACGCTCTTCATCCATGCCTGCCAGAGCTACCTCGTCTCGCCCTCGAGGAGGTTCTTCTTCCCCGAATCGCCGAAGGAGCTCCCGGTCGACAAACTGAAGCGGGAGCTCAAGGAGCGCGGCACGGCCGCGTTGGGCATCAGGCTCCGCACGCCCGAGGTCATAGCGGACATCTACCACTCGCAGCTTCGCAAGTTCGAGCGGGGCATACGGACGCTCTGCGAGGAGCACGGCTTCCACGTCCTGCACTCCGCATTCCATCCGGTCGGGAAGGACACGCTCTTCCTCTTCGAGTACGAGGTCTTCTCCCTGCCGGCGGTGCGGAGCCACCGCGGGCCCCCGGCCGGGAACCCGCGGGAGAAGGAGTTCACCGCCAAGTGGATGTCCTCGCCGGACCGGCGCAGCGCGATGCACATAATCGACGGCGTGTGGGCTGTCGACGTGAAGCGGGAGTTCACCGACCCGGCGGCCCTTATCCGGGGCTGCATCCACTCGCTCAGCCTCGGCAAGCATCTCAACGAGGAGGTGAAGCGCGGCTACCGGCTCCTCGAGGGCCCCGCCCTTTTCGCAAAGGAGCACGCGCTGGCGCTCACCCTGTTCCTCGATAAACGCTACCCTTGGGAAAGATGAGGGGAAAAGGCAGCAAGGCGGAAAGGGTACTACGGGTCGTCCGCCCCCCTGCTGCCTTGCTGCCTCGCTGCCTTCTACTGCCCCTTCGCAGCGTTCATCAATTCTTCAACGATCTCCGGCTTCGTGTCGCGCAATGTGTGCCGGAGCGGCCGGGCGACGTCCAGGTCCGAAAAATCAAGTTCCGTCTCGACGACGGTTTCCTCGAAGTACGGGCCCTTGGCCTTCTGGTCGCCGCGCGGGCCGACGACGAACGCACCGCCCCAGAACTCGAAGGGGCCCTCGGTCCCCACGAGGTTCGTGTAGCCCTGGAAGATGGTGTTCTCGATGGCCCGGGCGGGCGCCACCGCCTCGAAGAACTTGCGCGTCGTCACGGGTGAGGCGGAGATGTTGACCACGAGCCCGGCGCCGCGAAGGGCCAGGGCCTTCGTCAGCTCCGGAAAGAAAAGGTCGTAGCAGATGGTCATGCCTATTTTGCCCCAGGGGGTGGGGAAGACCGGCGCCTCGCGGCCGCCCGTGAAATAACGCTTCTCGTCGAACGGGCCGAAGTTCGCCGGGTGGCATTTGCGATAGACGCCCACCTTTCCGTCGGGAAGCGTGAGCACGGCCGAATTGTAGACGTGGCCGCGGACCTCGGTGTCGAGCTCGGGCATGCCCATCACGATGCCGCACCCGAGCTCCTGCGAGAGCGCAGAGAGCCTGCGCACGGAGGGGCCGTCGATGGGCTCGGCCAGCCTCTGGACGTCGTCCCTGACCAGGTAGCCCGTGAGGGCCATCTCGGGGAAGAAGTAGATGTCGGCGCCGTTCCCGTCAGAGCTTCTTTGTGGGGGCGCCCATGATCTCGGCGAGCGGGTCGACCTCCTTGGGCCTGGGAGGCTCGGGAGGCTTCGGAGGGGGGGCCGCTGCAGCGGCAGCGGGAGCGATGGCCGCCCCTGCGGGCGGGGCGGGAACCGGCGGGGCTCCGGCGGGGGCGGGGGCCGCCGCGCCGGCGGGCTCGGCGACCGGGAGCTCGGTGGCGCCGGGGATTTTCGGTGCGGCGGCGGCCCCGGCGGGCTTCTCCGAGACGGAGAACTCCTTCCCGACCGGAGGGACAGGGGGGACGGGAGGCGCCGCGATGGCCGGCGCGGCTGCGTCCCACTGCGCTGCGACCGGAGCAGCTGTTCCAGCCGCTTCAGGTTCTTTTCCTTCTTTCCGAGGCTCGGCCGGAACTGAACCAATGCCAGTTTCAATCTCCTCCCTCCCGAACTCGGGCTTCGGAACGAACGCCTTGACGGCCCGGTAGCGGTCGTTCACGATGTCGGGGACGCGGAACCAGGCCGGGCGCTTCAGGCCCCAGCGGCCGGTGTTGCGCTTGGTGTCCCAGGCGACGACCGCCACGATGGCGACGGTGATGCCGATGACGAGCGCCAGGACGAAGATGAGCTCGTTGGACAGGAGCGGCGGGGGCGGCTCGTAGGTCACGTGTATCTGCTCGAATGAAGGGTTCCCGGCGCGGTCGAAGGCCGTGACGTTTATCGTGTTGGCGCCCTTCCTGAGCGCAAGGTTGCGCCTGAATCCCCCGGAAGGGTCCACGGCCGTGGGACGGCCGTTGTTGACCGGCTCGCCGTTCAGCTCGATGAAGAGGGCCGCCCCCTCCTCGGTCATGCCGCGGACGAACAGCGTCCCGGAGGAAACCTTCAGGGGCTTCCCCGACCTGGGCATGACCGGCTTGGTGAGCACGAGCATCGGCGCCGTCCGGTCCAGCACGGCCGTGTAGACCACCGTCACGGAGTTGCCGGCGGCGTCCACCGCGGTTATGTTCAGGACATTCTCTCCGAGGTCCAGCGTGAGCGCCTTGCTGAAGTTGCCGTCCTCGACCAGAACGCGCCGGCCGTTGAGAAAGAGGTCGGCGCCCGCCTCCGTCCGGCCCTCGAGCATGAGCCGCCGGTCGCGGGTGTAGAGCTCCTTTTGAGCCGGCGAGGTTATGTTGAGGAACGGCGCCGACCGGTCCTGGAAGATGGTGAGGAAGACCGCGGCGTTGTTCCCATAGCCGTCGAGGATGTCGATGCGGAAGCGGTTGGCGCCGTCGCCGAGCGTCACGTTCAGGGAGAAGTTGCCCGTCGTGACGTTGAAGCGCGTGCCGTTCGTGGTGAAGTTCCCGGACGGGTCCAGGCGCCCGACGACCACCGTGGAGTTCTCCTCGATTGTGCCAAATAGGGTTACCGACGTCAGGTTGGTCGAGGTGCCGTTGCGCGGGTAGATGTCGATGGGCGAGACGATGGTGTCCCGGCGGAACCGGACGACCTTGGCGCCCCGGTTGCCGGCCCGGTCCGTGGCGGCCACCTCGATGAGGTTGTCCCCCTCGGAGAGCTCCAAGGTGAGGTTGAAGGCCCCCGTGGTGGCCGTCACGTTGACTGGAGTGCCGTTCACGGTCACGGTGGCGTTCCTCTCGGTGGTGCCGGACACGGTGACGTTCTGTCCTTTCGTGAAGCCGCCGTCCGGGGGCGAGAGGATGGTCACGGCAGGGGCGAAGGTGTCGAGCGTGAACGGGACCGTCACGGTGTTCGTGTTGTTCGAGGTGTCGCGTGCCCGGACGGTCACGTTGTGGGGCCCGTTGACGAGAAGGGCGGTGGTGAACTCCCAAAAGGAGGTGCCCGCGCACGAAACGTAGCTCCCGTTGTCGACCTTGCACTCGACCGAGGCGACCCGGGTCTCGTTGTCCCAGGCAAGCCCCTTCAGGGTGACGCGGGTGAGGTTGAGGAAGGCCCCGTTCTGCGGGAAGTCTACCTGGATGACCGGCCCGATGTCGTCGAGGAGCAGGTCCACCTCGAGGCTCCGGTTGACCGCGACGCCGACCGTCCTTGAAAGCCCGCGCTTGGCGGCGGTGACGTTGTACGGCCCGAAGGAGGCGTTGGCCTTGAAGCCCAGCGAGTACTCCTGCGCCACGGCCCAGGCGAACCGGCCCGCGGCGTCCGTCGTCCCCTTCGCGGTGAGGTTGCCGGTGGAGTTCGCTACGGTCACATCGGCGCCGGCGACCGGGGTCATGTTGGACCACCAGCGGACGAGGGCGCCGACGAACCAGGAGACGTTGAGGCGGCTGCCCGGGTCCAGAAGGTCTATGTTGTGGGGGGTGAAGGTGCAGTTCACGAGGGAGCCGTTGCTGAGGGCGTGGAGCTGGACGTCGTAGAGCCCGGAGCTCAGGGTGGTGTTGACGGCGAGGACCGAGCAGGCCTCCGCCCGCAGGGCCATGCGCGTTGCGCCAAGGACGGTGTCGTTGTGGAGGGACAGCGAGGGGCACCGGTAGACCGTCACCGCTATATAGCGGTCGAGAAGGAAGCTCGAGTTCTCGATGCGGAGGGCCTTCGCATCCTCCGCCTGCACCGAGATGTAGTTCTGGTAGAACGAGTTGCGCAGGAACGTCACGGACGAGTGGTTTATGTAGACGGCCGACCGGAAGTTGTCAGTGAAGTTGCAGCCCGAGATGGTTATGTTGGTCCGGTCGTGCAGGAGCACGCCGTTGGACTCCGAGCCTCCCACGAAGCAGTCCCTGAAAGTCATCGAGGAGTTGTAGGCGACGACCGCCGCCTTGTTGGCCCTGAAGGTGCAGCCCGTGACGGCCGGCGAGCAGTTGCGTATGTCCAGGGCCACGGTGTTGTCCGAAAAGGTGGTGTTCGTGAAGGTGGCGCTCGAGGTCCTGACCATGATGCCCGAGGTCCGGGCCGGCTCGGCCCAGAGCGAGCCGGCTCCGTGGACCTCGCTTCCGGTCATTTCCAGGACCGAGCCGGATTGCGCGGTGAAGTCGAACTTCTTCGTGAGGTTCTTCGCGGTCAGGTTGCTCTGGCGCAGGTGGAGCTCGCCTCCGGAGCGGACCGTGATGCAGTACTGGCCGCCGACGGAGCAATCAACCATCAGCACGACCCGGTCCAGCGTCAGTATCCCGCCGGGCATGATGGTCAGGTTGCCGGTGAGGATTATCGTCGTCGAGGAGATGGAGGTGGCGTCCGTCACCGTCCAGTCGCCCGAGGGCGGCGGGGGCGAGGCGCGGGGCTCCAGGGCGTCGAGGGCCGGGGCCGGGACGGCCAGCAGGGCGAGCACGCATATCGCCAAAATGCCTCGACGGTGACGGAGCATCTGCCCTCGGTCTACTATATCGTCGGACAATATAATAAATTTGTCATTCCTACGCATCGGTTAATGTGGATCTGCGCCTTCTGCGGATGAGGACAAAGGCGCCGACCGCGATGACGGCGATGACTAGCCCCACGGCCCCTGAGCCGGTCGCGGATACGCCGGTTTCCCTGGCCACGAGCGGGAAGTCGAGCTCGGCGGTCTGGTTGGCCTGCCTGGCCCCTTCGGACCTGGCCTTGATGTACAGGGTGGTCTCCCGGTTCACATACGGCGAGAACGAGGCGGGCGCCGTCATGATGATCGTCACGGTGCGGAACTCCCCCGGAGCGATCTTTCCAGACGACGTGATCGAAATGGAGAGGAACCAGCCCTGCTTGCGGAGCTCGTCCTGGTTGGCAAGCCGGAGGGCGAACGAATCGATGCCGTTGCCGGCGTTGGTGAGCCTGAGCGAAAAACGCGCCGACCCGCCGGGCGCCGTTTCCACCTTCGGCCGGGCCGCGTCCAGGGTGACGCGGAAATAGGTCTTCACCGTGATGAGCGCCTGGGCGTCATCCATCGCCTGGAGCCCGTTGGCCACGGCCCGGCCGTTCACCACGATGTTTCCGGCCTGGGTGCTCGGGGTGCCCTGGGGAACGATCACGGTGACCGTGAACGAACCGGTCTGCCCGTTGTCGAGCGTGAACGAGGACGGGCTGATGGAGGATACCCAGCCGATGTCCGTGGACGAGGCCAGCGTAACCTGCGCGCCCCGGAGGGACGGCATCTGCACGGTCACGGTCCCGTGGAATACGGCGGTCCCGGGATTGCTTTCCGTGACCTGGGCCTCGACGGAGCCCTCGGTGATATCGACATTCAGCTCGAGCGCGGGTGTCGTTTTGGCGCGTCCGGGGGAGGGATTCGAACCGGCCAGCGCGCAGCCGGTAATCTGGACGGAAAGCAAGACAACCAGCAGGATGCTCAGGGCCTTCATCCGAGACGACCCCCGGCTCCATGATTCATATTGCCGGCCGGGATATAAATAACGATTGGTCCCCCCCGGCCTGCCGGTTTCATCCATAAAGATAATACTCCCGGACCGTCATTTCGGCCCGGTGAGCTGCTGCCGCTTGCGCCGAAGTACGACCCGGACATGCCGGAAGTGATATGCCGGTTCATCCGTCACCGCGTGGCGATTGCGAATGCGTCCGGCGTCGTGGTCGGGATAAGCGGCGGGATAGATTCCGCCGTCGTGGCCGCGCTCTGCGTCCGGGCTCTCGGGAAGGCGAAGGTCCTCGGCCTCCTGATGCCTGACCGGAAGCCGGAGCCCGAGGCCCTCCAGGTCGTCAAGTGGCTGGGCATCCGTTCCCGGACGGTGAAGATAGGCCCGCTCGCGACGGCCCTTGCCCGGACCGGGCCGAAGAGGCCGACCCGGGCGGTCCTGGGCAATGTCAAGGCCCGCCTGAGGATGGTCCTCCTCTATCTGGAAGCGAACACGAACAACCGGCTGGTCGTCGGAACGGGCAACAAGAGCGAACTGCTCGCCGGCTATTTCACGAAGTACGGCGACGGGGGCGTGGATATCGCGCCATTGGGGGACCTTTACAAGACGCAGGTCCGGGCGCTGGCCGAAGACCTCGGGGTGCCCCAAAGCGTCCGCTCGCTGGTGCCGACGGCGGGCCTCTATCCGGGCCAGACAGACGAGGGCGAGCTGGGCATCAGCTATCCATTGCTGGATGCCATCCTCCTGGGCATCGAACTCCGGCTGGAGCCGGGCCAGATAGCGAAGCGGGCCGGGGTGCCCGTGTCCGAGGTGGAGCGGATAATGGCCCGGGTGCGCTCCGCGGTGCACAAGCGCCACATGCCCCCGATTCCCAAGCTCGGGATACGGACAATAGGCACTGACTGGCGAGAGGAGATACTCGAAGAGGAATAAGGCGCAGGGGACAAGGGGCAAGGAACAAGGGTCGTTGCCGGGCGGCTCGGGTCGGGAGGCGCGATTTCGCATGGCTCACGCGCTACCGCTCATGGCTCTTTCGTGCCGCAGATTCTTCACGGGACAGCAGCGAAGAGTGTGAAACGGAAAAACCGTGAAGAGGGTCCGGTCCGGAAAAAAACATTAGCTATTCCGCGTGCTCCTTCCAATCCTTGCGCCCTGTTCGTCAACCTTTCCTTTTCGGTATCCTGACGACGCGCGCCCGGGCGTCCGGCGTTGTCGGCAGGGCGGGCACGACCTCGATCTCGTCTTCTTCGGGCAACACCGCCAGGGCATCCTCCTCTTCGGCCGGCTCACCGGGCTCTTCGGGCTCCGGTGGAGGGGCGGGCCTTGCCGGTTTTGCGGTGGCTCTGCCCTTTGCAGCCTTTGGGGTATGTGCTTCGAGGAGGTTTCCCTTGATCCCGTCCCAGGTCCTGAGCCGCTCGGCCGTCACCGCCTTGCGGGCCTCTTCCTCTGATTCTCCGTCCTCGCCCTGGTCCTCTTCGGCCGGCGCCTCCTCCGTGTCCTCGCCGGCGTCCTCGTCGGCCTTGGCCCGGGCCCCGGAGTCCATCCGTCCGAGGAGCGCCGCGCCCTTCTTGCGCTCGCGGATGCAGTCTATGAACTCCCCCGGCTCGAGGACGTCGACGAGGACCTCCCGGACGAGCGCGCCCTTGTGGACCACGGGCTCGTTGAGGCGGAGCCTGACGGCCTCCGGCCCGGAGGCTATGACCTCCAGCACCCCGTTCTCCCGGTCCAGGCGGATGCCTGCCCGGCCGGGGCCGATCTCGGTGCGCTTGGCCTTCGAGACCTTGGCGAGGGGTATGGCGAGCCGGAAGCCCAGCCCCTGGCGGAGGATGACGTATTCCCCGTCCACCGAATGGGTGGTGCGGACCGGCCACATGGCGCTGGTGAGCGTCAGGGCGATGACCACGACCATTGCCGCCAGGAGGATGTAGGCCAGGAAAAGGAGCCTCGGGGAAAGGCGCAGGACGACCAGGGCCACCAGCGCCAGGCCGATGATGGCCAGGAGGTGGAGCCGGAAGGCGATGCGGAACCGGGAGGCGTTGTACGGGAAGGGCCGGGGCATCAGGTACGAGGCCATGTCGGCATCATGTACCGGCTTGGAAGTTATTAAATGTGACTGGAATATATTCACGGCTGTGCCGACACGCGTTATCGTGCTGCCGCTCTTGACGCAGGAAGCGTTGGCCCAGATGAAGGGAACGGGCAGCAGGGACGGGGTACCCGGGAAGGGACAGGGGACAGTGGCCGGGCAACAGGGGACAACGGAAGCCCGGGGGACAGGCAGCGGGAACGGGGGACGGGCGCGGCTGACGTTCGCGTTCTCCGGGGCGGAGCTCGAGCAGATTGCTGCCGGCATCCGCGCCGGGGGGCTCGACGTGAGGTTGCAGGCGCCCGAGCTGCTTCCCCCGGAGGCCTACCACCCGGGGAGGCGCCAGTGGCAGTCCACCCCCATACTGCACCACGCCCGCGAGAGGCTCAAGGCCCTGGGCGACCTCTCCGCCCGGATCCTGGTCCTTACGGACGCGGACATCTACGAGCCCGGCCTGTCGTTCACCGGGGGCATGGCGGAGCTTGGGGGGAAGCTCGCCCTCGTGTCCCTGGCGCGGTTGCAGTCCGGGGACCGGTCCAGGCTCGTCACCCGCACTGTCAAGGAGGCCCTCCACGAGGTGGGCCACACGCTCGGCCTGGAGCACTGCCGGGACCACAGCTGCGTGATGTTCCTTTCTAGAAGCCTCGCCGACAGCGATCTGAAAAGGGCCACGTTCTGCCCCAAGTGCCGGGCGGTGGTCGGCCGCGCGATTGGTTAAAGGCAGCAAGGCAGGAAGGGAGCAAGGGAGCAAGGGTACGGCTGGCGGTTCGTCCCCCATGCTGCCTTGCTCCCTTGTTGCCTTCCCTCCCCCCTGCTGCCTTGCTCCCTTGTTGCCTTCCCTCCCCCCATGCTGCCTTGCTCCCTTGTTGCCTTGCTGCCCGAAACCTTTAATGCTTCCCTTAACAATACAAGCAACGCGGCGGCTCGCCGCGGGGAAAGGGGCATGGGAAAGCGAACGGCCTATGCACCTTAAGGACATATACGTCGAGAACTTCAAGTCGTTCGGCAGGAAGCTCCACATCCCGTTCCTGCCGGGCTACACGACCATCACCGGCCCGAACGGCAGCGGCAAGTCCAACATAGCCGATGCCATACTTTTCGTCCTGGGCCCGAAATCGTCGAAGGCCATCCGCGTCGGCAAGCTCACGGACCTCATCTTCGACGGCGGGAAGGAGAAGAAGCCGGCCGGGTACTGCCGCGTCGTGCTCACCTTCGACAACCACGACCGCGTCATCCCGGTCGACGACGACGAGGTCCGGATAAGCCGCGTCGTCCGGCTGGCCTCGGGCAACGCCCGCCAGCGCAAGGAGCTGCCGCTGACCGCCATGGCGCCGACGACCATGACATTGCCGGCCGAAGGCCAGGAGAAGCCCGACGGGGCCGAGGGAGCGAAGGCGCCGGCGGAAATGACGGGGGAAGCGGCGGCAGGCGCCCCCGCCGGGGGAGCCCCGGCGCCGGTGCCCGTTCCCCGGTCGGCGGGCCCGGGCTATTACAGCTACTTCTACGTCAACGAGCGCGCCTCCTCGCTGGGCGAGTTCGACAACTTGCTGTCGCACGCCCGCATCAGCGCCGAGGGCTACAACCTGGTCCAGCAGGGCGACATCAACCGCATCGTGCTGATGACCAACCTCGAGCGGCGGCGGCTCCTCGACGACATCGCCGGCATCACGAGGTACGACGAGGACATCGAGCGCGCCAACGCCAAGCGGACGGGCACGGAGGAGAACATCGGGACCATCGAGACCCTCCTCGACGAGATAAAGCGCCAGGTCAGCCAGCTCCAGAAGGAGCGGGACTCGGCCACCAAGTACCGCGACCTTCGCGACCGGCGCGACGAGTGCAAGCTCCAGGCCGCCTTCCGCCGCCGCCAGGACGCCGAGGGCGAGATAGCCGAACTGAACAAGCAGATAACCGACCTGCAGGAGGAGCAGTCCGGGGCCGGGGCCGCCATGGAGGAGCTCCAAAAGAAGCTCGCCAAGGCCAAAAGCGAGGTCGAGGGCCTCGAGAACAAGCTGACCGAGGCCGGGGGCGCCGACGCCCAGGAGCTGCGCTCGAGGATAGACGCCCTGAGGCTCGAGATGATGCGGGCCAAGGACGCGGTCGACACCAACCGGGAGAGGATCAAGCTCCTCAAGGAGACCGGCGGGAAGACCGGCTCCGACCTCAAGACGCTCGAGCGGGAGATCGACGGCCTCAAGGGCGAACAGGACCGGCTCGCCGGGGAGCTTGCGGACCTTCGCGACCAGGAAAAGGGGCTCTCCGACGAGCTGAAGGCGGCCAACGACAGCGTCGCCAAATCCGACACCAAGGCGTTCAAGATCCAGCGCGACCTCGTATCCATCAGGAAGGACATCGAGGCAAAGGAGGAGGAGCAGCACAAGCTCATCTTGGAAAAGGAGCGCCTTGAGGACAGGGTGAACCGCGCCGGCCAGGACATCGCCCAGATAGAGGAGAACGTGAAAAAGTACGATTTCCAGATGAGCGACATCGATTTCGACCTCAAAAACCTCCGCGGCGAGGCGAAAACGACGGTCACGTCGCGCAAGGACCTCCAGACCGACTTCTCCTCCAAGAAGGCGGAGGAGGAAAAGCTCGTCAGGCTCGGCCGGGAGCTCGAGGAGAAGGTCCGCGAGCTCCGCCGGCGCTGGGAGCAGCTCCGGGCCGAGGCGGCCGCGGCCGCCAACGTCCAGAAGGGCTACACCGCCGCGGTCGAATCCGTCCTGGAAGCCCGCGACAAGGGCGAGCTCAAGGGCGTCGTCGGGACGATAGCGGAGCTTGCGACCGTCAAATCCGAGTACGAGTCCGCGCTGACGGTGGCGGCGGGCGGCCGGATGCAGTCCATCGTGGTCGACGACGACGAGGCCGCCGCCCGCGCGATCAACTACATCAAGCAGAAGAAGATCGGAAGGGCCATCTTCCTGCCCCTGAACAAGATGATACTGGGCCGGCCCAGCGGCAAGGCCTTGATGGCCGTCAAGGACCCCGCCTCGCTGGGCTACGCCATGGACCTCGTCAAGTTCAAGGAGGCCTACCGGGCCGCATTCTGGTTCGTTTTCGGGGACACCATCGTCGTGAAGGACCTTTCGGCCCTGCGCAAGCTCATGGGCGGCGTGCGGCTCGTGACGCTGGACGCGGAGCTCGCGGAGCCCTCGGGGGCCATGATAGGCGGCACGCCCGAGCAGGCGCTCCTGCGCTTCGGCGCGCCCTCCGAGAGCGAGCTGAAGAAGGTCGGCCAGGCGCTCAAGGAGGCGGTCGAGGCGGCTGACAAGACCTCCCAGAGGCTCCAGACGCTCCGCGAGGAGATCGGCCAGATGGAGCACTCCGTCACCGAGACGAAGAGCCGGGAGAACGACTTCGAGTTCAAGACCGCCACGCTCGAGTTCAAGAAGAAGGAATATTCGACCACGAGGGACACGCTGAAGAAGGAGCGCGAATCCAAGCTCCATGAGCGCGACGAGGCCCAGAAGGCGACCGAGAAGGCGGTCCAGAAGATAGCCGAGATGGAGGCCCAGCTCGGGGAGCTCCGATCGGAGCGCGACGGCCTTTCGAAGAACCTGGTCCAGGCGACGCCCCAGCAGCTCGCGGCCAAGATCAAGAAGCTCCAGGACGCCCTGCTCAAGGTCGGAAACGACATCCGCGACAGGGCCTCGGCGCTCGAGACGCAGGCGACCAAGGCAAAGCTCCTCGAGGAAAAGCGCGACGAGCTGAAAAAGACCGGTACGGGCTCGCTCAGGGAGATAAAGGACTGCGAGGCCGCCATACTGAAGTCAAAGGACCTGGCCCAGAAGTCCTCCGACCAGCTCAACGTCATGATGGAGGCCGAGGAGCGGTCCTCGAAGGAGATAAAGCAGTGGCAGGCCAGGCGGGACGCGGCCTACAAGCTCAAGACCGACCTGGAGACGGCGGCGGAGAAGGCGACCGGCCGGCTGGAGACCCTGGGCGACATGATAATCTCGGCCCGGTCGAAGATACGCCTGCTCGAGGACCGGCTCTCGGAGCTCGCGGCGGAGATAGGCCAGCAGGAGCTGAAATCGAAGGGCAAGCTGCCTCCCCTCGCCGAGCTCGAGGGCACCGTGAAGGAGTGCGAGCTCCAGATGCAGGCGCTCGAGCCCGTCAACATGCTCTCCATCGAGGAGTACGACAAGCAGGCGAAGCGGTCGGGCGACCTCGCCGGCGAGGTGGAGCAGCTCCGGACCCAGCGCGAGAACCTGATAGCGCTCGTCAACGAGCTCAACGGCAAGAAGAAGTTCGGCCTGACCAAGGTCTTCGAGGGCATCAACCGCGCCTTCGGGGGCATCTACAACGAGCTGTCCGGCGGCGGGACGGCCCACCTCGAGCTCGAGAACCCCGAAAGCCCCTTCGAGGGCGGCCTGATAATCAAGGCCCAGCCCAAGGACAAGAAGGCCCAGCGGCTGGAGAGCCTCTCGGGCGGCGAAAAGAGCCTCACGGCGCTGTCGCTCATCTTCGCCATCCAGCAGTACCAGCCGTCGCCCTTCTACCTCCTGGACGAGGTGGACATGTTCCTCGACGCCATCAACGCCGAGAACGTGGCCAACCTCATCAAGAAGAACACGGAGCTCGCCCAGGTGGTCCAGATAACGCTGCGCAAGGTGACGCTCGCCAAGGCGGACCACCGCTACGGCGTGACCATGCAGGGCAACGGCATCAGCGACATCATAGGCAACGTCCGCATCTCGGACGTCGCCGACGACGGGAAGATAGCGGCGGCCCCGGCGGGGCCGAAGTGACGAAAAGGTGAGGCAATGGCGCAGGACCGCATCAAGCACGAACCCGGGCCGGACGGCCCGGCGACGGACGGGGATTCGCCCTACCAGACGGACTACTTCGGGCCGGAGCGCTACGAGGACTACGACTCCGGCGAGCAGGTCATCAACCACCTGATGTTCTACAAGTCCATAATCAGCGAGGAGGATTCGGGCCAGAAGATCTCCGAGTACATGGAGCTCGTCCGGGGCCTGAAGGAGGGCGAGCACCTCCCGATAAAGGACCCGTTCGACAAGTCGATAGCCCTGACGTTCGAGCTCGTCATGCAAAACCACATGAACCCCTGGGACGTCGATCTGCTGAAGTTCTCCAACCTTTACATGGAGCGGATGAAGGCCGAGCAGGAGGTCGACTTCATCACCGCGGGGCGCCTCATGTTCATGGCCTGGTCGGTGCTGAAGCTCCAGTCCGACGAGGTCCTTGCGAACAGCCAGCCGGCCCCCACCGGCCCCGTGGTTGACTCCGGCTGGGACCCCGGCGCCGCAGCCGACTGGATGCAATCGGACGCCTCGGTGGATTTCACGACCGCCGTCCTGAACCGGCCCGAGCCTCCGCTGCAGGAGAGCGTGTACCGCCACGGCACCCGCCCGGTGACGCTCTTCGAGCTCGTGGGGGCTTTCGAGGAGGCACGAAAGGAGGCCGAACTGCAGAAGGTCCTCGCCGAGGAGCGCCGGAAGCAGCGGCTCGTGTGGGAGAGCCAAAAAGCCCTGCGCGTCGACAAGATGATGCACCGCGAGGACCTGCAGGAGGACATCAACCACGTCTGGGGCCTGATACAGCCCCTCTCCGGCAAGATACCGCTCGCGAGGCTCTGCAACGGGGGCTGCGACGACGACCGGCTCACCGCGTTCGTCTCGATACTGTTTTTGGCGTTCGTGAAGCAGATAAGGGTGTGGCAGGAGGACTTCCCCTACGGCGAGATATTCATCGAGAAGGCGGGCGAGGGGGATTTGCCTCTCGAGAAGCTCCAGAACATCACGCACCCCCAGCGCAAGGAGATATGGGACGTGAAGAAGAAGAAGGGAAAGCTGTTCCAGAAGAAGAAAGGCAAGAAGGGGGACAAGGCGGAGAAGGCAGAAAGGGGGGAAGGGGGCAGGGGCAGGAAGGCCGAAGGCGCCGCTGAACCGGAGCCGGAAACGAAGGCGCCCCCGCTGCCCGCCCCGAACCCGGCCCCCGCCGAAAAGCCGGTGAAGCCGGGCCACGAGCACCACAAGGCCCCGTCTCCGTCGCCGTATGCAGCGCCGGGCGCTCCGGCACCCTCGGACACCGCCGTCCCGTCGCCCGCATCGGATTCCCCGCTCGTCCCCCGCTGACCGCTGCCCGGTGACGTGAAAACATTGAATAGGCCCATTCCTTTTCCGGCCCTGATGGAGAACCTGGTCATCCCGGCTCCCGGAGCGGTGCCGGCGGCGCCGGCCGGCCCGGCGCGCTTCGTGTGCGTGCTCGCCTTCCGGGAGCGCCGTCCGCTCCTGCGCCGCAAGGCCCGGCCCGAGGGGAAGAAGCGACGCCTCCCCATCCTCCGCCGCCGGAAGGCCCGGGCCCCCAAGCCCCCCAAGCCGCGCAAGTTCATCCTCGTGTACAACCAGAGAAGGGGCTGGGAGCTGCCGGGCGGGGGCGTCAACGAGGGCGAGACGCCCGAGCAGGCGGCGGTGCGTGAATTTCGGGAGGAGACCGGCTATGACGTGGCGCTCGAGGACCGGCTCCCGGCGGAGAACGGCGACTTCTTCCTGGGCAAGCTGGGCCGCCGCCGAGGCATGCCGGCGGACACGGACATCAAGGAGATACGGTTCCTCCACGAAATGCCGAAGGAGGGGCTCGCGTTCCCGGCGGGCGAGTACGCTCGCCTGCTGAGCGCCGCCAGGGCCAGGGGCTACTGAGCCGGCGCAAGATTATTATCCGCCGGCGGCGATATTGCGGCAGGCACCCGGATGCCCCCGATGCTTTCGCTGCTCAGGTACAGCTACTCGAACCGGCGGAGCACCGCGCTTGTCGTATATTCGGTGCTTGCGGCAATATGGACGCTCGGCTGGCTGGTCGTGTGGACAGTATCAATCGTCTATATTGAGCCGGACGGGGATGGCGGTCCGGTGGGATTTTTCGCCGCATTCTGCGCCTGGTCGGTGCTCATCGTGGGATTCTGCGGGGTTCCCCTGATGATCCAGATCGCCTGGGCAATGAGGGTCCAGAAGCAGGAGGCCGAAGAGGCAGCGCGCGCCGGCGGGAACTATTATCCGCCGCCGTACCCGCCGGCCTATCGTACGGGGCAGTCCGCCGGCTACCCGCCGACGGCGGCCGGGGGATGGCATCCGCCGCCGCCCGCCCCTGCCGTCATGGCGGCCCCCGACGCGCGCCTTGAAGAGGAGAAGCGCCGCACCCGCGACCTCGAGTACGAGAACGCCCTACTCAGGCGCCGGCTCAGGGACGAGGAGGCCCGGCGCAGGGCGACGCCCACGGCCGAGAGGCTCGTCGAGGCGCAGGGCCTGGAGATGGAGCGGCGCTACGAGGACGCGGCGAAGGCGTACGAGGAGCTGGACCTCTGGGACGACGCCGCCCGCGTTCGCATGCTCCAGGGAAAGGGCGGGCCATTTTAGCCCGGCACGACGCTAACCTAGAAGACTCCCGCGCCGTCCCATAAAGTGGTCATGACCACCTCTGGTTTATTAACCACCTCCTTCCACAACTCCGTCCAGCAAGGGGTTTGGTTCAATGTCAATCCTTCAAAGATATCGAAAGCCGGGGCCGGCGAGGCCGGCCCCGTCGAGCTGGCCCATGATTCTGATCGCATCCGTCCTGCTGAACGCCCCGGCGCTCGCCGGCGCGCTCGGCGCGGAAGGGGGGCCCGGCGGGCCGCCGGCGGGGGATCCTTCCCGTGGCGGCGGCGCCGATGGGGGCGCCGCCGCCGCACGGTTCGACGGCTCCCTCTCCGCCGTCATCAACTTCCCGTTCTCCGGCGGTACGGACCAGAGCCTGAGCGTTGCGCTGCCGGGGGAATGCCTCGTGCTCAACGCCACGCTCCAGCTGGACGGCTCCTCGACATTGCCGCCCGCAAAGGACCGCAAATGCACCTTCGCCGACACCGAGAACAACCGCGCCTACGACGGCGTGAGCGAGGACTCCCCGCCCACCGGCAATCCGGGCACGTTCCAGTCCAGCCAGCTCAGCGGGGGGAGCTGTTCCGCCATCTCCCGGGAGGACGGGAACCTCTACGAGACGATGACCTGGGGCTTCGGGAGCCCGTACCACCTCTTCAAATTCAAGGTCACGGAGGACGTGGTCCAGAGCCTCAGCATCAGGTACGTTGGCGCCGGCTACGACTGGCTCCTCATGAGCACGGACCTCCAGCTCTACATCTACAACTCCGGCCACTGGTCGAACATCGGCGGAAATTCGGGCATGGGCCCCGACTCGAGCCTCGTTACCATCAAAAAGACCATCCAGTCCCCGGCCGGGTGCATAGACTCGAACGGCTGGGTCAACATACTGGCGATGGGGCCGGACGGCTGGATATTCAGCTTCCTCGACACCGACTACATCGAGCTTTCCGTCAAGGGCGCCGACTACTCGTGGCCCTCGAACCTCTCCCTGGACCTGGGCGCCGACGGCTTCGTCGAGCTCGAGCACCCCGGCGAGCTCAGGGGCTCCGCGCTCATCGGGAGCGAGCTCCTGAGGGAGCCGCTCCAGGCCTTCGTCGACGACCTCGGAGAGGAGGGCGGCGGCGTGGAGGTGCCCTTCCGCTTCGGCTCGGCCACCGGCGGCGTTCTGGCCGTCAAGGGCCAAATCGAGATAGACCTCCCGCCCGTCTTCTCGCCGATACCGCCCGAGAGGCTCGTCTTCGAGGAGGACACGCCGGCTTTCGCGCTCGTCGACCTTGACAGCTACTGCCGGGACGACCGGGATGCCCGGCCGCGCTACGAGATATTCCTGAAGCCGAACGACGGGAAGATCGAGTGCACGCTGAACGCCTCCGGCCACCACCTGGACTTCCGGCCGCTGGCCGCCAACTGGCACGGGACGCGCGAGTTCGGATTGAGGGCGACCGATAGCAGCGGCCTTTCGGCCGATACGTTCTTCAATGTTACCGTGACGCCCGTCAACGATCCGCCGGTGCTTTACCCGGTCCCGGACCAGACCGCCTGGGAGGACGAACCGTTCACACTGGTCGTCCGGGCGTACGACTTCGACGACCCGCCGGCCAACCTCACGTTCACCGACGACTTCGTCCTTTCGGACATATCGGGCTCCACGGGCGTTTTCGCGTTCACGCCGACCAACGAACAGGTCGGCCGGTACCCGGTGAACGTCACGGTCACGGACGCCTCGGGCGCCGCCGCGACGATATTCTTCTGGCTCACGGTGGAGAACGTGAACGACCCGCCGGTGCTCTTCGCCGACGAGGAGCTTTATGCCGTCGAGGACGAGCGCTTCGAGTACGAGCCGTATGCCGAGGACATCGACCGGGGGGACGATCTCACATTCTCTCTCGAAAGCGACATTTCGGGCCTCCAGGCCGACCCGGAGACGGGGCTCATCGAGTTCGTCTTCCAAAACGAGCACGTGGGCGACCACGAGCTGGTGCTGACGGTGACCGACCTTTCGGGCGCCTCGGACAGCCTCGACATCCTGCTGACCGTGGAGAACGTGAACGACCCGCCGGTGCTCGAGCAGGGCGTGCAGCTCGTCGCCGTAGAGGACGAGGAGTTCGAGTACCGCATCAACGCCTCCGATGTCGACGCCGGGGACAGCCTGGAATACTCGGTGGACGCCGGCTTCCTCGAGCTTGACGAAAGGACCGGGGTCATCAGCTTCACGCCCGGCGACGAGCACGTCGGGAGGCACAAGCTGGCCGTGACGGTGACGGACCGGTCGGGCGCCACGGCCACGGCGCGCTACATCCTGGTCGTCGAGAACGTGAACGACGCGCCGTCGAGGCTCGAGATCCTTGCGCCGCGCACGGGCGCGGAGGTCCGCGAGGGCAAGCCCGTGGAGTTTTCCGCCTCGGCGTTCGACCCGGACATCGGGGACGTGTTGACGTACACCTGGAAGGAGAGGGACGTCGTCATAGGACGCGGCCAGAACCTGAGCGCGGGATTCCGGCCGGGCAGGCATCTCGTCACGCTGGAGGTCTCCGACGGGAAGGCCAACGCCACCGCCGAGGTCGGGTTCACGGTGCTTCCGGCCCAATCCTCCGGCTGGGGGTTCACCGGGGCGCTCCTGTCCTGGGCATTCCCGCTCGGCCTCGTCGTTGCGGCCGCAATAGTCGTGGCCGTGGTCGTGACGGGAAGGGGCGGCCGTTCGAACGGGGGCGCCGCGAGGCCCCGGCCTCCGCCCGGGCCGCCGTTCCAGCCCGGCCCGATGCCTCCCTTCCTCCCGCCGAACCAGCCGCCGGCGCCCCAGGGCCAGCCTGCGGTGGCTGGCCAGCCTGTTGGCTACCCCCAGTGGCCGCCGGTCAACGCGCCGGCGCCGCCGCAGGCGCCGGCCGGCTCCTGGCAGGGCATGCCCGGCGCGCCGCCGGCCTGGCAGGCCCCGGCGCCCGGCGGCTGGCAGAGTGCCGCGCCGGGTCCGCACCAAGCGCCTCCGCTGCCGGCATATGCCGCCGACCCCCGCCACGCCCCGCCGGAGAACAGCCCGCCGTACATGGACCGGACGCACCTCCCACCACCTTTCACACGGGTCCCGGAAAACCAGCCAGAGGCGCCTCCCCGGCCAACGGCAACGGGCATTCCGGCGGGGACCGCCCGGAGAAGCGCTCCGCCGGGCGGCAGGCCTGCCGCCGCGCCGCCGGAGGCGGGGCCGCCCTGCGCGATACCGCTCGGCGAGGGAGCGCCGGCCCCGGAGACGACGCCTGACAGGCCGGCAGGCCCTCCGGCCTCCGGGGCCCCGGCCGCGCCGGACGAAAGGCAGGGGCCGGAACCCGATGACCGGGCGGGGTCCCCGCCGCCGAGGCAGCGGAACCGGAGCCGGAGGCGCGGCGACGAGGGCACCGTCTCGCGCTCGGCGATGCGCTCAGCCATCAACGACGCCCGGCACGCCATCTCGGCCGCCCGGGCCGCCGGCCTGAACCCGGCGGACTGCGACCGGCTGCTCTCCGAGTCGATGGCCGCATCGTACAGGCTGGACTACGTCCGGGCGCGAAATCTCGCCCGGCGGGCGGAGAGCGTGGCGCTCTCGATGCTGGAGAGGACGGCGCGCGAGGAGGAGGAGGGCGGCCCCGTCTACGGGGAGGACGCGGGGCTCCCCGGGGAGGAGGCCGACGAGGCCGCCTAGCCGGCCGAAAAGCTGAATGCGGCCCGGGGCCATGGAGGGCCCATGGGCCGGGAGCCCTTCCGGTACGACAGGTTCACCGTGGCGCTGTGGGCCGTGCTGGGCGCGGTCATCTGCGCCACCAGCGTGGCGGCCGTGCTCTTCATCGGGCTGGAAGGGCTCTACCTGATAGTGACGGGCTGGATAGTCGGGCCGTTCGTGCTGTACTGGATATATAGAAAACTGAAAAAATTGGTTAAAGGGACGTAAGGGACGTCGGCTTGCGATTGGTGCAAGGGACGTAAGGGACGTAAGGGTCTGTGCAATTGGGGCAGGCGGACGACGGGGACCGGAACCCCGTCGTCGTTTCACCAATCGCGCAGCCCCTTACGTCCCTTACGTCCCTTTTCACCAATAGCACCAAACGTCCCTTACGTCCCTTCATTCCAGGAGCCGCACACATGGTGTCGAGTTACAGGGATCTGTTCGTGTTCAAAAAGGCGTGCGAGCTCACAAAACGGGTGTACCGGATGACCGATGGTTATCCGGCGGAGGAGCGCTATCACCTGATCAACCAGATGCGACGGGCCGCGGCCTCGATTCCGATGAACATCGCCGAGGGCTACCGGAGGACCACCCGACGTGAATACACCCGTTTCCTGACCATCGCGAACGGTTCATGCAGCGAACTCGACGCTCAGCTATTCCTGTCCCGCGAAATCGACCTCATCACGCCTGCCCAGTACGATTCGATCCATGAAGACCAGCGATTCGTCTCGATACTTCTCACGAGGTTGATTGACGCATTGAAAAGGAGGAAGAGGCGGGGACTATGAAATTGGCTAAAGGGACGTAAGGGACGTAAGGGACGTCAGCTTGCGATTTGTGAAAGGGACGTAAGGGTCTGTGCAATTGGGGCAGACGGAAGACGGGGGCCCGTCCTCCGTCGTCGTTTCACCAACCGCGCAGACCCTTACGTCCCTTACGTCCCTTTTCACCAATAGCACCAAACGTCCCTTACGTCCCTTTACCCCATCGTTACCGCCACAAAAGCGGCCACCATCGCCATCACAGGCTCGCCTATCATCAGCCCCGCCGCCCCCATGTAGGTGTCGAGCGTGGCGAGCGTCCGCTTGCGCTCGGACCAGCCCTCCGCCTTCGCCCTCGGCTCGAGGACCGCCTTCTCGTACATGTCGCGCAGGGCCCCGCCGAGGAGCATCGGGAGCTGTATCGAGAGCGGGAAGTACATCCCCAGTCCGAATGCGGTGCCCATGCCGGACATGAGCTCCATGAAGACGCCTATCACCGCCCCGATGACCATGTACTGGAGCACGAGGTCGTTGCTCTGGCCGGCGAAGAACAGCTGCGTCAGCGTCGCGAACACCCGCGCCTGGGGGGCTATCAGGTCGAGCTTGCCGGTCGCGAGCTGGTACGACAGGAAGCCGGCCGCCAGGGCCGACACGACCGCGCCGGGGATGGTCGACACGAGCACCGATTTCATGAGGTGGTAGGGCCTGTTCCCGACATAGATGCCGAGCTTGAAATCGAAGATGATGGACGCCGAAAGCGAGATGGCCCCGCAGAATATCGTCGTCCCCAGGAGGGAGATGATGACCGCCACCTCCTTGCTCGTGTTGAGGCCGAACTTGAAGACCATGATGAGGATGATGAGCACGAGGATGCTTGTGGCGGACACGGGGGTGGTCCCGGTCTCGCCGAGCGTCTTGACCGCTATCGCCGAGAACACGAATGTCGCGCCCAGGAGCAGGATGGAGAAGATGATGGTCTCGAGGACCGGGAAACCGGCTATCAGCAGGACTGCGGCGATGGTGACCGGCGCCAGGACGGCCACGACGACGATGTGCGATATGGGCCAGTCGTACCAGCCCTTGCCCTCCAGATAGTCCGTCGCCACCGCGTCCTTGGCGGGCCGGACGGCGTTCATGACGTCCCCGAGGAGCGACCGGAACATCGGGGCCATCTTGGCCATCGCCGTGAATCCCCCGCCGAGCAGCGCGCCGATGCCGATGATGACCGCTATCTTGCGGTAGGCCATCCAGGAGGCGAAGTCGTAGGAGGCGACGTCCTTGAACCCGCCGACTGCCACGTCGTAGATGGGGACGTGGTTCCCGACGGCAAGCGGCACGATGACGAACCAGGTCAGGAAAGTGCCCAGGCACATTAGCAGGGCCACCTTGAAGCGCATGAACCAACCCACGCCTATCTGGATGGGCAGGATGGTGAAGCTCACGAACGTATAGGTCGCCGACGACTCGGGCTGCATTATCTCGCCGGCCTTGTAGTAGGCCCCGCCGAAGTAGTTGTCGAGGACGGATTTCTTGTTTATGACGGGCATGTCGCGGAAGAATGTGAACAGTGCCGTCCCGATGGACCACAGGCTGACGATGCGGATGGAGCGCGCCGCCTGCTCGGCCCCGCCGCGCTTTATGTCGTTGGCGATGTCCAGGAGCTTCAGGTTGGGCTCGAAGCCGGGAACGTGGAGCGGGTCCTCGACCAGCCACAGGCGCCGGAACAGGACGAAATAGACGGTGCCCAGCCAGCCCGAAAGGATCGATGCGATGATGGCTATCCAGATGGGCGGGATGTCCTTGACGAGGAACATGAGCGAGCCGTCCGGGTTGGTCCCTATGGCGAAATCGGACGAGTACTTGAGAAGGTAGATGGCCGGGTAGGAGAAGATGAACCCCATCGAGACCATGGATGCGGCGTCGGCCGCCGCGGCCACGATGTTTATCTCCGAGGGCTTCCAGCGCAGGGCCATGCCCGAAAGGTATATGATGTACATCACCGCGCTGATGCCCATCCCTATCTTGAGGGCGACATACTCGGTGATGGCGGCGAAGATCGTGCCCACCGCCATGGCCACGAGCACCTTGCCCCAGTTCCAGGTGGACCGCTCGAAGCTCTCGCGCCGGTTCTTCTCGTCGAGGTACTGTTCCAGGACGCCGGTGTTCAGGTTACCGTACATCTCGGTGTCGAACCACTGGAGCGTGCCCTTGTCTATGGCCTCGAGCCCGCCGGGCGTCGGGGGCTCGCAGTACTTCGGCTGCCTTACCGACAACTTGCTCCTCGGCGCAGTATTGCGGACGGCCTACTAATACTTTAAGCCCGGGCCTCGGGCCGAACCATCCGCACGACCGCCTTTCTGACCTCCTCGACGAACAGCACGAGCGCGCCAGAGCCGAGGATGAGCGCCCAGTCGTCCAGACCCAGCGGCATGGTGTGGAACGGGCCGTTCAGGAAGGGCACGTAGACGACCAGCAACTGGAGGAAAAGGGACACTGCCACGGCCAAGACCAGGAAGGGGTTTTTGGAAACGAACGAGCGGAACGCGGAGCGGTTCAGCGAGATGCAGTTGAAGACCGAGAACATCTGGAAGACGACGAACGCGGTGAAGGTCAGCGTCTGGGCGTGGACCTCCGAGGCCCCGGAATGGAGGTCGCGCCAGAAGAGGAGGAAGGCGAGGGCACCCATAATGGCCCCGTTGAACGCCACGACGGAGAGTATCTCGCGGTTGAGTATGCGCTCGGAGGGGCTCCGGGGCTTCCGCTTCATGAGCTGGGACGAGCCGGGCGAAAGCCCCAGCGCCACGGCCGGGGGGCCGTCCATCAGGATGTTCACCCAGAGTATCTGCACGGGGTACAGCGGGAGCGCCGCAAGCATCGAGAGCGTCGCCGAGAATATGAGCACGATGGCCCCGACGTTGGTGCTGAGCTGGTAGCGTATGAACTTGCGGATGTTGTCGTATATCCGCCGGCCCTCCTCGACGGCGGCCACGATGGAGCTGAAGTTGTCGTCGGTGAGGACCATGTCGGAGGCCTCGCGCGCGACATCGGTCCCGGTGACGCCCATCGCGATGCCGATGTCGGCGCGGGCCAGCGCCGGGGCGTCGTTTACGCCGTCGCCGGTCATCGCCACCACCTGGCCCTGGTCCTGGAGGGCCTGGACGATCTTCAGCTTGTGGTCCGGCGAGACCCGTGCGTAGACGCGGACGCTCCCGACGTGCTTCTCGAACTCCTCCTGGGGCATGCGCTCGATCTCGGCGCCGGTGAGGATGCCCTCCCGGTCGTCGAGTATCCCGAGCTCCTTGGCCACTGCGCGCCCGGTCTCCTTCTGGTCGCCGGTTATCATCACGACGTTTATCCCGGCGCTGTGGCATTTGTCGATGGCGTCGCGGACCTCCGGGCGGGGCGGGTCCAGTATCGCCACGAGCCCTATGAAGGTGAGGCCGCGCTCGATGTCCTCCGCCTCGCAGTCCGACCCGGGCGGAAGGTCGCGCACCCCGAGCGCCAGGACGCGGTAGGACTTCGAGGCGAAGTGGCGGTTGTGGTCCAGAACGTGCTGTCGGCTGCCAGGGTCGATGGGGACGGCCTTATCGTCGTTTTGGATGGCTCCGGCGAGCTCCAGCAGGACCTCGGGCGCGCCCTTGACGAACGCCCTGACGCCGGAGCCGGACTTGTGGACCGTGGTCATCATCTTCTTGCGTGCGTCGAAGACCTTCTCCCCGCAGCGCAGGTTCTGGAGCATGAGGTCCTTGGGGTTGAGCCCCGCCTTTCCGACGACCGAAAGCAGCGCCCCCTCGGTCGGGTCGCCGACGACCTCCCATCGGCCGTCCTTGTTGGCCAGGTGGGAGTCGTTGCAGAGCCCCATGCAGAGGAGCGCGGCCTGGAGGCAGGGCTCGGAGACGTCGGCCGGCCTCCCGTCCAGCAATATCGTTCCCCTCGGCTCGTAGCCGTCGCCGGTGAGCGTGTACTCCCGGCCGCCGATGAGCATCTCCCGCGCCGTCATCTGGTTGCGCGTGAGGGTGCCGGTCTTGTCGGAGCAGATGTAGGTCGTCGAGCCCAGCGTCTCGACCGCCATGAGCTTGCGCACGACGGCGCTGCGCCGGGCCATCACCTGCATCCCCATCGCCAGCGTGACGAGCGTCACGATGGGCAGGCCCTCGGGGATTATCGCCACCGCCAGGCTGACCGAGAGCAGGAAGCTCTCCACGACGGAATTGTCCGGCGGAGCGAGCGTGTCCAGGATGAAAAGGAGCACCACGGCGGCGACAGCTATCATCGCAAGCTGCTTGCCGAAGGCGTCCAGCCGCTTCTGGAGCGGCGTGCGCGTCTCCTCCTCCTGGATGTGCGTGGCGATGTGGCCCATCTCGGTCTCCATCCCGGTGGCCACGACCACGGCGGTCCCGCGGCCGCGCGTCACCACGGTGCCGGCATAGGCCATGTCGATGCGCTCCTGCAGGAGCGCCTTTTCGGGGAAGACCTCGTTTTGATCCTTTCGCACCGGGAGCGATTCCCCGGTGAGCATCGATTCGTCGATTTCCAGGGATGTGGCGGTCAGCACGCGGGCGTCGGCCGGGACCTTGTCGCCCTCCTCGAGCTCCAGTATGTCGCCCGGGACGACCCCGCTGACGTCGATGACCGAGGTGGCGCCGCCGCGCACCACGCGGGCCTTGGGGCTCGTCATGCGCTTGAGGGCCTCCATGGCCCGCTCCGCCTTCGATTCCTGGATGTAGCCCATGATGGCGTTGATGAAGATGACTATGAATATGACGACAGCGTCGGTGGTGTGGTCCTCGCCGAACACGAACGTGAGGCCGGCGAGGATGATTATGGCCGCGATGAGCATCAGTATCGGCGCGCTCGAGAACTGGCCGGCGAACCGGCGCAGGGCGCCGGGCCTGGGCTTCTCCCGGAGGGTGTTGGGGCCGTGCTGCGCCAGCCGGCGCGCCGCCTCCGCCCCGTCAAGCCCGGAGGGCACCGAGTGCAGGAGCTCCAGCGCTTTCTCCGGTCCCAGGGTGTGCCAGGGGGCGGCGGTTGCCATGACGTCAAGGGAATGGTCTAGGCACTATACGGGCTTTGCGCAGGCGGGATGTGAACACGAGGCAACGGGCAGCAGGCAACGGGGCGCGGCGGGGCATCGGAAAGCACCGCCACCAATATCATTATATATCGCCGCCGCCGTAGAGAGGATTCGCCATCCTGGAGGGACTGCGTGGACCTGGTCGGATTCGCAAAATCGGTGGCCAAGGACCTCATCGCCGAGACCAGGAAATGGTTCAAGGGCAGCACCACGCTCGAGTTCGGGAGCGTCAAGCGGTGTGTCACCCATGTCCAGGGCCTGGTCATATTCATGGTATTCATCGTAGTGATGGGCGGGATGTTCTCCTACCAGGCCGGGGCCATAAAGGTCGGGCCGGTGCCGATGCAGGAGAACGGCGGCGGGGGCGGGGGCAAGCCCGTCAGCTACGAGGGCTGGACGGCGCAAAGCGGCGCTTCCCAGGCCACGGGCACCGCCACCGAGGGCGAGCCGGGGACCCCCGACAGGCTCACACTCGAGGAGAAGAACCTGGCATCCATCGAGTTCGTGCTCACCTGGACCGACGAGCCCAACAGCGACCGGCGGCATCACAACACGCCCGACGAGCTGGGGGTCAATGTTGCAGCCCCGTGGGGCGAGAACAGGAGCCTCTCGGCCAAGAACCCGGAGGGCGGCGAGGGCAGCGTCGCCTTGTCGTTCGACATCGTCCAGACGAAGTTCAACGGCGTCAACGGGACGGGCGACTGGACCTTCACCGTCTTCTGCAAGGACGCCGGAGACCACATGCCCAACCGCATCGGCATCCTCAAGGTCCTGGACACCGGCAACGCCTACACGCTGGACATCAACTGGAAGTATTACACCAAGCCGGGGAAGTAATTGGAGAGGCCGGCCGTTTCCATACGAAAATGCGAGGATTATCAGCCGGAGCACGTGAGGGCGGCCCTCCGACTCTGCCTGCGGGACCTGGGCGGTACGGGCGCGTTCGTGAAGAGGGGCGAAAGGGTCGTCTTGAAGGTGAACCTCCTGCGGGGCGCTCCGCCTTCCGAGGCCGTCACGACGCATCCCGCCGTGGTGCTGGCCCTGTCGAGGGAGGTCGAGCTGGCCGGGGGCGTCCCGGTGGTCGCCGACACGCCCAGCGGCGCGGTCAGCCGGCGCCGCCTTCGCAAGGTATACGAATCGTGCGGTTTGCTGGAGCACGAAAGGAAAGGCGAACTGACGCTCAACTGGGACCTTTCCGTCTCCCGCGTCTCCAACCCGGAGGGAAAGGTCCTGCGCTCGGTGGACATCCTGAAGGTGGTCCGCGAGGCCGGCGCCGTCCTCACCGTCCCCAAGCTCAAGACGCACACCCTGACCGGGATAACGGGCGCGACCAAGGTGCTTTACGGGATCATCCCGGGGCTGGCGAAGGCCGGCTACCACGCCAAGCTCCCCGACGTGCGCGATTTTTGCGACATGCTCCTGGACCTCGTCGTGCTGGTGAAACCGCGGCTTTCGGTGATGGACGCCGTCGAGGGCATGGAGGGCGAGGGGCCTTCCGCCGGCGAGGTCCGCCGCGGCAACGTGCTCCTAGCCTCGGCGGACAGCTACGCCCTCGACGTCGCGATGGCGGCCTTCATGGGCCACGAGGTCCGGGGCATCCCTATACTGGAGGCTGCCGTCGTGCGGGGGCTGGCGCCGGCCGGGCCTGACGGAATCCGGCTTCTGGGAGACCCGCTGGACAAGGTCCGCTCGGGGGACTGGAGGCTGCCGTCGACTCGCGTGGGGATCCTGGAGCACATGTCCGAGAAGCTCCCTGCAACGTTCCTGCGGCGCATGGGAAGCCTGCTCGTGCGCCGGCCGGCGGTCGACCGGCGCCTCTGCGACGGCTGCGGCGAGTGCGCCCGCATCTGCCCCCAAAAATGCATCCGCATCATGAACGACGTCCCCAGAATCGACTATGCGAAATGCCAGTCCTGTTTCTGCTGCTCCGAGACCTGCCCGAAAAAGGCGGTGAAGGTCAAGGAGCCGCTCCTCTAGTTCGCACCAAAGGCTTAATTGCCCGTTTTCCGATTCCGGATTCCGAGATGGCGAAGCGCAAGCCCCGGTGCAGGTGCCACCACAAGGACCGCACCAAAGGGGTCATTTTGCTCTGCGACGCGGTGCTGGCCGGCTTCATGGGCCTTTGCGCCGTTTTGCTCCTTGTCTATGCCGTCATGCCCTATTTCGGGACGAGCCTTGACATTTCCGTCGTCACGAAGGCCTCGTTCACCGGCCTGTGGGTGGCGATCTTGACGGTGGCGCTCAACGTGCTCTGGGCGATATACTACGGCTGCCAGAAATCGATGGCCGGCGTCGGCCTGAGCATCGTGACGGCCGTGACCGTGGCCAATTCTTACGGCCTTTTTAATTTTTAAAAGGTTGAAAGGGTGGAAGGGACCCGGGCGGAAGTGAAAGCCGCACCCGAAAGCCAGAAACCCCGGACTTAAGTCCGGGGTATCATCAATGGGGCAGAGTCACCATGGCATGGCGTGAAAACCCCGCTCTTTAGAGCGGGGATGTCCGATATTCTAGATATTAACCAATAGAAACGTTTAAAAATGGGACACGGTATTCAACCCCTTACCTCGGAGGAAGGGGTATTGGCAGACAAGGCGAAGGACGACAAGGCCGGCCCGGAAGAGGCCGCTGATGAGGCCGGCAAGAAGAAGAAGGACGACAAGGCCAAGGGCAAGGGCAAGGACGAGAAGGAGGAGAAGAAGCCCAAGGAGGCCCGGCCCAAGGTCACCAAGGAGCACAAGCCCGATTTCAAGTTCATCGTCCGGCTCGCGGAGACCGACCTCAACGGCGAACGCGCCGTCCAGCTCGCCCTCTCCGACATCCGGGGCATCGGCATGCGCACCGCGGCGCTGGTGGCCGACCACGTCGGCGTGCCCCGCAAGATGCTCATCGGCGACCTCAGCGACGAGCAGGTGGAGAAGCTCGGCACGGCCCTGGCCGCGATCCCCGAGTACATCCCGGTCTGGATGCTGAACCGGCAAAACGACATCGACTCCGGCGCCGACGTGATGGTCTACGGGCCGGAGCTCGGCATCAACGTCCGCGAGGACATCAATCTCATGAAAAAGATCCGCTGCTACAAGGGCATACGCCACGAGACGGGCCAGAAGGTCCGGGGCCAGCGGACGAAGTCCAACGGCCGCACCGGCCTGACCGTCGGTGTGACGAAGAAGGCCATGCAGGCGGCGGCCGCCGCGGCGAAGTCCGAGGAGGGCGGCAAGAAGGAGAAGGGCGGCGAGAAGAAGGCCGAGGCCGCGGCGCCCGCCGCAGCGGCGGCGGCGCCCAAGAAAGAGGAGAAGAAGGCTGCATAGGGGGTGTGTAGATGGGAGATCCAAAGTTCAGCCGGAAAAAGTATGACACGCCCTCCCACCCGTGGCAGGCGGTCCGGATAACCGAGGAGAACGAGATCCTCAAGAAATACGGCCTGAAGAACAAGACCGAGGTCTGGAAGGCCCAGTCCTATCTCCGGCGATTGCGCCGTCAGGCCCGGGAGCTCCAGGCGCGGCTTAGGACCAAGGACCCGCAGGCCGAAAAAGAGTACAAGAACCTGATAAAGCGCGTCGCCAACCTGGCGATGCTGCCCGAGAACGCCGTCCTGGACGACGTGCTTGCGCTGAACATCGAGGCGGTGCTGGGGCGCCGGCTCCAGACGCTCGTCTACCAGAAGGGGCTCGCCGGGACGCTCACGCAGGCCCGCCAGATGATAGTCCACGGCCACGTCGGCGTCGGGGGCCGGAAGGTCCGGGTCCCCGGCTACCTCGTCACCAAGATGGAATCGGAGGGCATCTCCTACGGGGAGGGCTCGCCTTTCACGAGCGAGCTGCACCCGATGAGGCCCAAGATGGAGCCCAGGCCCGAGGCGGCCGTCGAGGCGCCCAAGCCGGCGCTGGATCCCGAGAAGGAGAAGCAGAAGGCCAAGATAGAGGAGCTTGCCAAGAAGGGTGAGCAGATAGAGCACGGTGGGTAAGATGCCAAGGTGGGGAATAGCGCACATTTTCGCCTCGTACAACAACATCATCATAACGCTGACCGACGTCACCGGCGCCGAGACGCTCGCCAAGTGCTCCGGCGGGATGGTCGTCCGGGCCGCCAAGGACGAGGCCTCGCCCTACGCGGCCATGCGGGCCGCGGAGCGGATAGCGGACGTCGCCCGGGAGAAGGGAATCGACAGCGTGCACGTCATGGTCCGCGCTCCCGGCGGGAACCTCTCGACCTCGCCCGGCCCGGGCGCCCAGTCGGCGATACGCGGCCTGGCACGCGCCGGCCTCAGGATCGGGCGCATCGAGGACGTCACCCCGATACCCCACGACGGGACAAAGAAGCCGGGCGGGAAGCGGGGCAGGCGGGTGTAAGCGTGCAGATAGAGCTCCTCGAGCTTGCCGACACGCGTGCTTCGTTCATAGTCACCGGCTCGTCGCCCTACTTCGTCAACGCCCTGCGGCGGACGCTCATCTCGGACGTGCCCAAGATGGCCATCGAGGACGTGGAGTTCCACCTCGGGCCGATACGCGACGCCTCGGGCAAGGAGTTCGAGAGTATATTCCCGATATTCGACGAGATGGTGGCCCACCGCATAGGCCTTCTGCCGATACCGACCGACCTGGACGTGTTCACCTTCAAGGACAAGTGCAAGTGCGGCGGCGAGGGCTGCCCCTCCTGCCGGATAATGTACAAGCTCAACAAGATGGGCCCCTGCACCGTCTACTCGGGCGACCTGGAGCCCCTCGACGACCCGAAGCTCGCGATAAAGGACGACCTCATCCCAATAATAAAGCTCACCGACGGGCAGGCGCCCCTCATCTATGCGACGGCCTACCTGGGCACCTCGGCGCAGCACGCCAAGTGGCAGTCCTGCACGGCGGTCGGGTACAGGTACTTCCCGGTCGTGGAGATCTCCGAGCGCAAGTGCGACGGCTGCGGGAAGTGCGTCGAGAAGTGCCCGCGCAAGGTCCTCAAGATGGAGAAGAAGAAGGCCGTCGTGGACAACCTCAAGGCCTGCATCCTCTGCGAATCGTGCGAGGAGGCCTGCCCCCCCGGCGCCATCAAGACAAGCGGGGACGACACCAAGTTCCTCGTGACCTTCGAGACGGACGGGGCCGTGCCGGCGATAAGGGCCCTGAACTACGCCCTGAAGAAGCTCGAGGACGAGTTCACCGAGTTTCGGGAGAAGCTCGGCGAAGAGCTCGAGTGAGACCCCGGCCGAAACCAATATATTCAACCACCCTATTGCCCACATCAATCCTCAAATGCGGGGGTAGCCAAGTCTGGTCAAAGGCGCAAGATCGAGGGTCTTGTCCTTAGTGGTTCGCATGTTCAAATCGTGCCCCCCGCACCCATTATCCGAGAGCAACAATTATCCATGGCTGGGCACGCATTTGAACACAAGTTCGACCTTCACAAATTGCCCTGAGGTCGAACGGGTGTTCAAATCGTGCCCGGGCAATATTGAAATATCCAACAACAAATCACCAAAGCATGGATTTCGAAAAAAAGCCATCGGAACTCGTCTCGGCCCGCAAATCGGTCCGGACATACACCGGCGGCCCCATCGAGCCGGCCGTGCTGGAAAAGCTGCTTTCTGCCTGCCGGTCATTCGACCGCGGGGTTTTCGGCGAGCCGGCGCGCTTTTCGGTCGTCGAGAAGCCGTTCTCGAAGGACCGGCCGGTCAAACTGGGCGACTACGGCCTCCAGAAAAACCCGCGCTACTTCTTCATAGGCGCCATCAGGAAAGGCGACCGCTGCCGCGAGAGCTGGGGATACCTCCTCGAGCACCTCGTGCTGAAAGCGACGGAGCTTCGGCTCGGGACATGCTGGATGGGCTACTTCAACCGGGAGTTCTTCGCCGATTTCCTGACATCTCCCGACGAGCTCATCCCGGCGATAGCGGTGGTCGGGGTCCCGGCGGAGAACCCCCGCCTTGGCGAGCGCATGATCCGGATGGGCATCGGGGCGAACGGGCGGAAGGGCTGGCAGGAGCTTTTTTTCATGGGCGGTTTCGCGACGCCGCTCGTGAAGGAGGCCGCCGGGCCCTACGCCGAGGCCCTGGAGATGGTCCGGTGGGCGCCCTCGTCGGTGAACACCCAGCCGTGGCTCATAGTGATGGACGCGGATGCGCGGACGTTCCACTTCCATCTCAGGAAGGCAAAGCAATCCTACTACGACATGGGCCTCCACCACGTCGACATCGGCATCGCTATGGCGCACTTCGAGCTCGGTGCGAGGGAAAAAGGGCTCGACGGTAAATGGGCGGTCGCGGACCCGAACCTGCCTTCCCTGCCCGCCGGCGCCGAGTACCGCGTGAGCTGGCTCGGGAAGTGAATTGACCGGGCGGAAGGCGTCCCGCCGGGGCCGGGCGTCTACGATATCCGCAGGCTGACCTTTATCTTGCGCTTGAGCGCCGCCGCCTCGGATTCGATTATGAGGAAATGCTTCCCGGGCTCCGCCACTTCCGTGTCGACCTGGTAATGCCCCTTGCCGTCGCCCTCGGCGATGACCAGGAGGTCCTCGTCGTCGGCCTCGGCCTCCTCCTCGGTCGCCATGAACCTTTTGAAGTTCTTCTCGTCGACTATCGTGTACATGAACATGTCGTGCCGGGCGTCCTTGATGGAGCCCAGGATCTGGGTGCCGGCCGGAAGCTCCCCGAGCTCCACCACCGCGTGCTCGCCGGCCTTCAGCTCCACCGACCTCGTCAACTCCCGCTCGGCCATGGACCTTGGAGCCAAATCCGGATACTAATACTTTTGTTCCCGGACCACCGGCCGCGCTCCGCCCTCCCGCTGCCTCCGCACGAGGACGGCCGCCGCGAGCGAAAGCCCCGGCAGCACGCCGGCCAAAAGGACCGGCCAGGTCGCCGGCAGACGGTGCGCCGCCAGCGCCTCCGCCGGTACGGCCTTGGCCGGCGGGGCGGGCAGGACCAGCGTCACGGAGTCGACGGGCGCCCCGAGGACGGTCCGGTTCGCGGAACCGCCCCGGGACGCCTCCAGCGTGTAGGGGAACAGCTCCTGCCGGCTGCCGTTTCCGTCGATGAAGTGCTCCGGGAGGGTCAGCTCCGCGGGGCTCCTGTGGCTGCGGTTGTCCGGGTTCCCGAACCGGTCCGTAAGGTTGAGCGCAAAGAAGCCGAGGGCCTTCCCGGCCGGGTCCACCACATTCACCGTGAGGCGGACGAAGCGGATGACCCGCCCGCCGGCGTTCCGGATGCCCCCGCTCTCGAACAGCGTGTCGCCTGTGTCGATCGGCGGCCCGGTGAACGCGATGCCGAAGCCGCCGTTCCCGAACAGCAGGTTTTCCGAAAATGTCCGGGATGGGGCGGCGCCGGCCGGTCCGTCCAGTACCAGGCCGTACCGGCAGCCTGTCACTAGGTTGCACCGCATGGCCAGGTCGCCGCGCGAGCGGACGCCGGCGTAGAGGCAGTTCTCGACGGTCGTGCCGGCGATCTCCGCCGGCCCGCCCGGGCCCAGGTCCATCCCGATGTAGCAATACGACAGGTTGCAGCCCGAAAGCCTGGCCCGGCCTGAGCCCAGTCTCAGGCCGTAGCCGTAGGAGGTGATGTTGGTGCCCTCGAACACGGCCGGGCCGTTCAGCTCGACCGCCGAGGAATAGGTGTCCCAGCGCCACTCGCAGATGCGCCAGCCCTGCGAGCCGTCGAACCGGCACCCAAAGACCTGCACCTCCGGCCCGCCGGTGCCGCCGGTGATGTTCAGGTTGGAGGCCCACACGAAGCTGCAGTTTCGGAAAACGGCCGGGGAGCTCTTCACGATGATGTCGCAGTCGATGAAGAGGCAGTCCTCGAATCTGCCGGAGGAATTGACGGCCTCCACCACCATCTCGATGAAAGTGGCGTTTCGGACCGAGAACGAGGCACGGTCAAGGCGCAGCGCGGCCGGGGCCCGGAACCTTGTGTACACGGCGCTATCGGCCCGGAAGGTGACGGGCCGTTCGGCGGTGCCGGAGACCTCGAGCGTTCCGGACACGTCGACGATAGGGCGGGTGCCGTTGGACCCGGCCGGAGGGACGTCGAACGTCACGTTCGTCCCGGCCGCGACTGCCAGGGCCTGTCCGGCCGGGACAGCGACCGTATCCGCCACGGTCCTTTCGCCCTCCCATTGCAGGGCCAGCGCTCCGGATGGGAAAAGCAGGAGCAATGCAACTGCGGCCGCCGCCTGCCCGGCCTTCATCGCATACCGCGAATCCGGGGCACGGTTTAAGATTATTGGTGGAGGGTCAAAGCGAGATGGCGAAAGGCAGGCTCGACGAGAGGACCGTGCATATCGCCCCCATTATCAGGCAGGTGTCGCCGTATTCCACACGGTAGTGGACCGCAAGCGAGCCGACGACTATGGAGAATATCCCGTATCCCACGCCGAACCAGAGCTTCATGACGGCCATGAATATTCCCAGCACCGACATGAGCACCCCCAGCACGCAGAGGCGGCTCAGGTACTTGCGGTGGCGCTCGTCGAGCACCTTCTCGCACTCCGGCTCGGGGGCGCCGACCGGGGCGGTCTGGTAGGGCCTCGTCGAGCGGCGCCCGTCGCGGCCCATGTCCCTGGGCCTCTGGAAGGCGCCGCAGATGCGGCAGAAGCGGGCGTCGTCCTCTATGAATATCCCGCACTCGATGCATTCCTTCATGACGACTACTCGAAGGCGGTCCAATGATATAATTCTTTCAAACGGCGGTGTGATCAAGGCGCAAGGCACAGGGCGCAAGGCGCAAGGCGCAAGGCACAGGGCGCAAGGCCGAAGGCGCGAGGGACAAGGGACAAGGAGGGACAAATGCGCTCGCCCTTGCACCTTGCCCCTTGTGCCCTGCGCCTTGTCCCTCAAGCCCTGCGCCCTGCGCCTTCTTCTCAGACCATTTCCGTCTTCGTGAACACCAAAAGCCCCAGGAGCATGAACGCCCCGAAGAACACGGCGAGCGCGCCCGCGCCCTCCGAGGGCGAGATGCTGGCCCGGGAGTCCGGATCCAGGACCTTCTCGTAGCCGGTCATGGCGCTGTCAGGGTTGATGAGCTGGTTGTACTTGACGTAGTCCGGCGGGGTCTGCGTCATGAATGCGCCCATGCCCCGGCGGGCCTGCCTGTCGAGCGTGTAGTTGCCGGAGAACAGGACCGTGCCATTCGAGCTGATGACCAGCCGGCCCTCGCCGGTCTCGTTTTCGTAGGTGTAGTTCGTGAACGGCCCCTTCGACTCCGTTTTGGGGGCCAGAAGGCGCCCGCCTTTCTCGAGCGTGACGTTCAGGTCCCTGGCGGCCTGGACATTGAGGTTGGGCCCGAAGCTCACCGTGTAACTGTGCATGCCGTCGATGGAGAGCGTGCCGGCGCGTTTGATGCCCGTGCCGCTGGCCGTCCAGGAGTAGTTGCCCGGGGGCAGGTTGCTGACGGTGTAGTAGCTCCCGAAGGCGAACCCCGGCACCGGCCCGGTCTCGTTGTACACCGCATAGGCGGGCGATTCGAGCCCCGAGAGCACGACGGTGGCGTTCCCGAACGGGACCTGCTGGAGCCCGACATCGACGTTGCGCGGGGCGCCGTCATTGTTGTTGGACATTATCCAGTAGATGAACCCAATCTGCGAGACGATGGGCATCACCAAAAACCAGATCATGATGGCCGCCACGGCCACCGTTATGGGGTTCTTCAGGTAGGACGACAGGAACATGGCGAACGCCACCCAGGCGGCCATCGTGAAGAGCACGAAGGCCATTGCCCCGAAGGCGCGGCCGATCTCCTCGAGCGAGGGGACCTTCCCGCTGGCGGCCACGCAGCCGAGGAAGCCGACCGTCATGACGACCATGTATACCAAAACGATGGCGAAATACGACGACAGGAACTTGCCCAAAAAGAGCGCCGGGCGCTTCACCGGCTTGGAGGTGAGCAGTATGAGGCTCTTGCGCGACCGCTCGCCCACGATGGCCGTGTACGAGATTACGATGGCCATCAGTCCCGGGAAGAAGCCCGTGAACGCCAGGACGGTCGTCAGCACGGCGTTGGCGCCCCGTTCGAAGTTGTAGCCGCTGGTACCGGCGCCTGTCAGGATGTTGCCGTAGAGCGCCAGAAGGACGTAGACGAAGGCGAATATGGCGCCTATCACGATGAGCCTCTTGGTCCGGAAGTGCTCCCACATCTCCTTGCGGAACACGGTGATGACCGTGTAGATGAAGCCGGTCATTTGCCCACCCCCACGAGGTCCATGAACACGTCCTCGAGGCTCGGGTTGACTTCGTAGTAGGCCATTATGCGGCCTCCGGCGTCCACGGCCGCCTTCGGGATCTCGAACTGCACCTCGGGGTTGTTGACGCGGACCTTGTAGGCCTGGCCCTCGACGGTTATGCTCTCGACGCCCTTGACGGCCGCCACGGCCTTGTAGACCGGCTCGACCGGGTTCTGCAGGAGCAGGATAAGCTGCCGGCCGGTCTTGTTCTTGAGGACGGTGGAGAGGTTCTCGATGGTGTCCTTCTTGAGGAGCCGCCCGCGGTTGATGATGGCGACGCTCTTGCACATCTCCTGCACCTCGAAGAGGAGGTGCGACGAGATGAAGAGCGTCATGCCCTCGCCGGTCATCTTCTTGATGAGGTCGCGCACCTCCTTGGCGCCCACCGGGTCAAGCCCGGTGGTGGGCTCGTCGAGGAACAGTATCGCCGGGTCGTGCATCAGGGCCTGGGCGATGACCAGCCTCTGGCGCATCCCGTGGCTGAAGCCCTTCGTCTTCTTGTTCGTCTGCTCGGAGAGCTCCACCCGTTTGAGGGAGCGTTCGATGGCCGCCTCCCGGTCGGAGTGGTGCATCCCCAGGAGCCGCCCGTAGAACCGGAGGTGGTCGGCGGCCGTGAGATCGTCGTAGAGGCCGTACTCGTCCGGGACCAATCCTATGTGGCGCTTGGCCTCGATGTCCTCGCGGGCGATGTCGTGGCCCATGATGCTGATGGTCCCGCGGTCGGGCTTGATGAATCCTGTAAGCATCTTGATGGTCGTCGTCTTGCCGGCGCCGTTGGGGCCCAGGAAGCCGAAGCTCTCGCCCTTTTCGACCGAAAGCGACAGGTCCTGGACTGCGCAGAGCTTCCCGTAGCAGCGCGTGACGTTTTGGACCTCGACAACCGTTTCTGCCATACGCACCCGAATTTGGGCCCATATTATATAGGGTTCTTGGTAAAAATCGTTCGAATGGCTTTATATATCGGAAAACGGGACGGGTGTACCGGTAAACCGGTAAGCCGGTAAACCGGTAACGCGGGAAGCCAGCAAACCAGGACCGGACTGAGCCCGGGGGACAGGGAGGACCCGTCACCGGTTACCGGTTTACCGGCTTACCGGCTTACCGGTTTACCCTTTTTTACGTTTTCCCACCGCCAGTCGCCATCATGCGCCATCCCGCCACGGCCACGCCCGCGACTATGATGACAACAAAGACCACAAGATAGTACGGCGGCTCGCTCTCCGGGGCCGGCGACGCCGTGTTCCGGACCGTGAAGGTGACGCCGGCCGGGTCGGAGTACTGCGTGCCGTCGAACGACTTGGCCTCGACGGTGTGCGGGCCGTTGGAGAGCAACCTGGTGTCCATATCGAAGTACCAGCTCGTCGTGCCGTTGGCGATGAGGAGGCTCCCGCCGTCGATTCGGAGCTGGACCCTGATTATCGGGTCGGTGGCCATGTCGGCCGTGCCGGTGATCCTCAGCTTGCCCGAAACGGTGGCGTTGTCGTAAGGCCGGGTAACGGCGCACTGCGGCTTCGACGCGGCCGAGGCCATCGGGGCGACAAGCGCCGGGAACATGGCTAGGACGACGATGGCGACCGATGCCGCGAGAGCGGCCCTTCGGGACGGCTCCACGGTATCAATACCGGGATTGAGCTTTATGAATGTTATCCGGCGCCCTGCCCGCTCCGTAGACGAGCTTTGCTCGTCTCGGCCGAGACGACCGGCTCGAAGCCGGTCGTCAACGGTCCCGCTCGTCAGTCTTCCCCGTCGTCGTCCGGCTCCGGGTACGGCCCCGGCCCCGGGTCCGGGTCGGCCGGCCGGAGCGGGTCGGGCTCCGGCCCCGGTATCGGCGGGGGGAACGGCCCCGGACCGCCCGGCCCCGGGGCTTCCGGGTAGGACTGGCCCGCCGGGTCCACGTACAAGGGCTCCTCCGGGACCACCTCGTAGGAGGTCTGGGTCTCGGGCTGGTACCCGTAGCCCTCCTGCTGGAAGGGGTGGACGCGGGACTGCTCCTGGTAATATCCGGGCTGCTCGACGCGGCCTGCCTCCGGCGGCACGCCGGCCGGCAAAGGCGCCGCCTCGGGAGGCGTGCCGTCGGCCCCGCCCTTCCGGCGCTTGCGCGTGTAGGCATAGGCGCCGACGGCGCCCAGCACCACCGCGAGGACGAGGGCGAGAAGCAGTAACGTCCCGACGCCGCCGCCGACATTGACGGCCGTGGGAGGCTTCGCGGCGACCTGGATGGTCCTGTCCGCGGTGGACTGGGCCCCGTCGCGGTCGGTGAGCGTGAGCGTTATCCGGTAGGTGCCCGCCCGCCCGTAGGTGTGCGAGGGCCGGACGCCCGTGGCGGCGGGCGTGCCGTCGCCGAAGTTCCAGCTGAAGCTCAGCGCGTCAAGGTGGTTTTCCGGGTCCGTGGAGTTGGAGGCGTCGAACCAGAGCACATCGCCCTGGACGCCGCCGTCGGGCCCCCAGAGCGCGGCCGAGGGCTGGTGGTTCCCGACCTCGACGGCCGGCAACGCCTCGTACCAGGCGCTCCAGCCGCCGTCGGCGTCGCCGACCCGGACGATTATCGTGAACCGGCCCGAGAGGGCCGTGAAGGGGGGCTGGAACCTCGAAAGCCAGAGGCCGCCGGAGGCCTCGGGCGCCGACATGTAGCCGTTCTGCTCCCGGCCCTTCGGGTCCCGCACCTTGAACTCGAAGGCCAGCCCGGCCGTGCCCGTCTCGTAGTCCAGGGCGGACAGGGTGAGCGTGGCCGTGTCGTTGCGGAGCATCTTCGTGCGCGATATCTTGGCGTATTCCATCTTCGGGAGCGAGTTCTGGACGGTGAGCGCGTCCGAGTCGATGAACCAGCTGGAGACCGCGCCGTCGGTGTCGTTCACGAGCACGCGGAAGTCGTGGCTGCCGGCCGCCCAGGAGGCGTCGACGTCGATGCCGACCTGCCAGTTCCCGGCCAGGTACTCCGGCTCGGCCGGAAGGGCCTTCCAGTCGCCGTCCGCCGTGCGATACTCCACGGCCGGCCGCAGGTCCTTTTCGGCCGTCTCGAGGTCCGTGGCGTTGAACGTGAGCTCGAGGAGCTCGCCCCTCGTGACGGCTCCGGCCGAAAGCTGCATGTCCGACACGGAGGGCTTGTTGTTGAGGATTGCGAGCGAGGAGTTGAGGTAGTACCATTCGCCCTGGACCAGCCCGGTGTCGAGGAAGGAGATGCGGGCGTCCGCCCGACCCACCGGGGCGCCCATCGGCACCGTGATGTTCCCCGAGAACCGGTCGCCGTTCAGGGAGGCCTGGACCTCCGTCCACTGCTCCGAGCCGGGGGCCCGCCACTCGAATTTGGCCGAAAGCATCTCGGGGTGGTCCTCCACGTCGACCGCCGCCGCCGAGAGCTCCACCACGCGGCCCCGGAGCACCGAGGGCGCCGACCACGACGGGTCCACGGCCTCGGGGGCGTAGTTGTAGAAGGTGAATGTCAGGTTGATCTCCTTTGTGGCCGAAAGACCCGCCGTGTCCGCTGCCGACACCGTAACGGGCGTGGTGCCCCACCAGTGGAGCACCGGGTTGAATATGAGCGTCTGGTTGGCGCCGGTGGCGACCGAGGCGATATGGTGGTTGTTGAACTTGACGACGCCCCACTTGAGGGCCGCGGCGGGGTCCTCGGCGTCGGTGGCGTACTGGGTCATCCGGACCGATATGGGGACATCCTCGCGGGAGAGGAAGCCGCCCAGGCCCTTCGAGATCACGGGCCGGCTGTTGACCGTCACGGTCTTGGAAGCCGTGTTGTTGTTCTTGGTGATCTCCTTCACCACGCTGTCCGGGTCCACGACGGCAATCAGGGTGTGCGTCCCTCCGGCGGCCTTCCACTTGAACGAGGCCTGGACGGATTCGACGTTGGAGACGGTCACGTTCAACCACTGGACGAGATTGGCCGGCTGGACCTGGTCCAGGTAGAACTTCACCGCCACCGGGCCGGAAACGAGCCGTTCGGGGTTGTGCACCGGGACCGAAACCGTGAGGTTGTCGCCCTCGTTGGCGCCCGGCGGCGTTGCGGTCATCTCGGCGCTGAGCGCGTAGAGGTCCGGGTAGTGCCACCGGACCGCCGAGCCGGGGCCGACGGCCGGCCCGGGGTCGGGGGAGCCGTGCACCTCGACCACGTTCGGATAGTACTGCTTGATGTAGCTCCAGCAGGACTGGGCCGTCCCGGCGGTGGCGGGGGTGTGGCTCTCGTCGGTGCAGATCTCGTAGTAGCTGTACGGGTTGGACATTATGCAGGTTCCGGCAGTGTTGTTGTGGCACTTGATCGAGGGGTTGTTGTCATCGTACTCGTCGGGCAGGAAGAGCCCCCAGTGGCCGAACTCGTGGGCGAGGATGATGGCGCCCATCGAGCTGTCCCAGGTGTCGCCCCAGGCGTCCCTGCCTATCTGGATGATGCCGCCGTAGGCGATTCCCCCGTACTGGGCGTTGGCGCGGTAGTTGGCGCGGTTGAGGACGTGGATGTCGGTCGAGGCCCAGGCCACCTGGTTGTTGTAGATGTCGAACTGGTTGACGAAGATCTGGCCGTCGGTGTAGTCGTAGACGAGGTTTGCGAACCGGCGCAGGCCGCCGTCCATGGCCTGGAACTCGGCCACGGTGGCCTCGTATTCGAAGGAGAGCGACATCGACACGTTGCGCACGAGGGGGTATACGGTACGGGCCCCCGCCGGGCCCTCGAGCTGCTCGTCGGTGACGGTCATCTTGGAGTAGTCCGGGAAGACCGAATAGTCCGGAGCGACGTTCCCGTGGACCCGAATCCCCGGCATCACGAAGCCCGGCGGGGGGTTGTCCGGCGGGCGCATGTCGTCGTAGAACCAGGGTAATTGGGCCGGCCTGGAGGGGGACGGGGCCAACTGGGAGAGCGGAAGCTGAACCGCCAGGAGGGCCAGGGCGACCGCCAGAACTGCCGTGATCTTCATCATGCACCTACTGGTAACCGTGTATGTTTATAACATATATAGTTTATTGTATATTTCGTGATACTTGCATAAATGATATGGACCCCGGACTAAAGTCCGGGGCTTGGACGCTTTCCCATGGTGAAACGACCTCGGACTGAAGTCCGGGGTATCTAGCTTCCATCCTTCCACCTTGCACCTTGCGCCTTGCACCCTGCGCCCTATTCAGCTTCCTTCATCCTGGCCCCGACGGATACCAGGTGGGCGAGCAGGGCCTCGAGCTGGATGCGCTCGTTGGCGCCCTCGACCATGCGGAACTCCACCTCGCCGATGTGGTCGACGAGCTGGACCTTGAGCCTGTCCGGTATTCCCGTGTCGAACATGCTCTTGTGTATCTGGCGGATGATGTCCTCGCCGGAGAGGCCGTACTGGAGGAGAAGGTCGTCGAGCTCGCCCCGTGCCTTCAGGAAATCCCCTCCGAGGGCGGTCTCGATGAGCGCCTTGACCTCCTCCGGGCGGGCCGTCGAGGTGACCTTGTAGAGCGTCTCGGCGTCCACCTTCGTCCCCAGCGAGGCCGCCACCTGCAGCGAGTTTATGGCCTTGCGCAGGTCCCCCTCGGCTATGTACACGAGCGCCTCCAGCCCGTCGTCGGTGAGCCGGAGCCCCTCCTTCTGGGCGATGGCGCGCAGGTGCTTCCCCATGTCCTCCTGCTTTATGGGCCTGAACCGGAAAACGGAGCAGCGCGACTGGATGGGCTCGATGATGCGCGAGGAATAGTTGCACGAGAGGATGAACCGGCAGGTCTGGGTGGTGCGCTCCATCGTGCGCCGGAGCGCCGCCTGCGCCTCCGGGGTCAGCGCGTCCGCCTCGTCGAGGAATATGACCTTGAAGAGCTGGTCGCCCATGGAGGCCGTGCGGGCGAACTCCTTTATCTTGGTTCGCACCACGCCGATGCCTCGCTCGTCGGAGGCGTTGAGCTCGAGGAAGCGCTGGCGCCAGGCCTCGGCGTAGAGCTCGCGGGCCAGCGCGATGGCGCAGGTGGTCTTCCCGGTGCCGGCCGGCCCGGCAAAGAGCAGGTGCGGGAGGTTGCCGACCTTGACGTATCCCTTGAGCCGGGCCACTATGTCGTCCTGGCCCACAACCTGGGAGAGGTTCTTCGGCCGGTACTTCTCGACCCAGACGTCTTCCATCGCGGCCCCTGCGGCACCCTTGATGAGGGTGGCCAATGATATCCTTTTCCCTGTGGGGGCGGTGAAAGTCCAATATTAATTCTAGGGGGAGACCAAAAGCCATATAAGCCGAGAACCGGTTAATCGCACACTGAGGGATTTCCATGGGAAGGCCCGGTGTTCATTGCAGCCTTATTGCGGTGGTCGCGGCATTGGCGGCGGTCTGTCTCCTGCTCGTTCCCCGGCCGGTCGCCTCCATCGACTTCGGCTCCGACGTCACAGTGGTGGGCCAGGGCAACCGCCAGGAGAACCCGTCCGTGGCGGTGAACGCCGGAGGCTCCATATTCGTGGTATGGCAGGACGACCGCAACCACGCCGGCTCCTCCTCGGACATCTACTTCTCCCGCTCGACCGACAACGGCACCACCTTCAGCACGGCGGTCCGGGTTGACGACGCCGCCTCAAGCACGGACCAGGTGATGCCCAGGATAGCGGTCGATACCGCCGGAAAGCTACACGTCGCCTGGACGGACGCCCGGCTGGGGTCCACCTCGAAGATATACTACGCGAACTCGACCGACAACGGGACGACCTGGTCGGCCAGCGTGGGCGTCAACGCCACGGGCGCGGGCACCCAGGTAAATCCGGGCCTCGCGGTCGATTCGTCCAACAACATCTACGTCGTCTGGGAGGACCTGCGCAGCGGCTACCACATATACATGTCCAAATCGACGAACGGCGGAACGTCGTTCAGCGCCTCGACCAAGCTCGATTCCAGCTCCTCACAGGCCCGGAACCCGGCCATCTGCGTCGCCCCCAACGACAACCTGACAGTGGCCTGGCAGGATTCGAGCAACGGCAACTGGGACATATTCCTAGTGACCTCGACCGACGGGGGACAGAATTTCGGTTCGGTCGTCAATGCCACGAAGGACACGAGCACCTCCAACCAGATCCTGCCCCGCCTCGCCGCCGACTCGAAGAGCAACCTCAACCTGGTGTGGAACGACAACCGCTACACCAACACCAGCATATTCTGGTCGGCCACGACCGACGGCAGGACCTTCTCGGGGACGCCCGTCAACGACACGGACACCGGCATCACCACGCCCCAGGCGTCGTCCATCGCGGTGGATTCCTCCGATATCGCCCGCATAGTCTGGCAGGACAGGCGGCCCGGGGCCGGATACTACCGCATCTACTACAGCGAGCTCGCGACGGCCGGCGGGACGAGCTTCATCTCCAGCGTGAGGGTGGACAACACCACCACGGCGAACTGCAACCACCCCGCCATCACGGTGGACCCAAACAGCGTCCCGAGCATCGTCTGGGACGACGACCGGAACACCCATATCGACATATTCTACGACCGGCCCCTCAACGTGCCCCCATTTGCCCCCGAACTCTCCAGCCCGTCAAACGAGAGCTGGGTCACCACCGGCAAACCCTCGTTCGGCTGGACGTTCAAGGATGTCAACACGACCGACACGCAGGGCGCCTTCCAGCTCCAGGTCTCGTCCTCGGGCGCCTTTTCGACCACCGTCTACGATTCGGGCGTCGTGGTGTCGACCTCGTCCTCGCACACGCCCGCGACCGCGCTCTCCGAGGGGCAGTTCTACTGGCGCTGCAAGACCCGCGACAAGGCCGGCGCCTGGGGGCCCTACTCCGCCGGGCGGCTGATAAAGATGGACTACACCGCCCCGTCGGCCGGGAGGCCCGCCGACGCCGGTGACTGGTCCACCTCGTCCACGGTCAATTTCACCTGGACCCCCTCCTCTGACAACGTCTCCGGGGTCGCCGGCTACTACATCTGCATCGGCACCACGGCCGGCGGGACCGACATCGTGAACAACGGCTGGACGGCCACGGCCAACTATACGATGGCCCAAGGCGCGAACGGGACCACCTATTATGCCAAGATAATGGCCCGCGACAACGCCACCAACAATGGCTCCTTCGGCGAAAACAGCGACGGCATCACCGTGGACATCACCGTACCGGCCGCCGCCGCCCCGTCCGACGCCGGGACCTACACGAACTCGTCGCTCGTGAAGTTCACCTGGGCGGATTCCTCGGACTACCCCTCGGGCATCGCCGGCTACTACGTCTGCATCGGCAGCGCCTCCGGCCTCGACGACCTCGTCAAGGACTTCTGGACCACGACGGCGTCCTACACCTACGCCGGCGGGCTCAATGGCGTCACGTATTTTGCAAAGGTCAAGGCCAGGGACAACGCCTCCAACGTCGGCTCGTACGGCGGGGCAAGCGACGGCATCACTGTCGACACCTCGATACCCACGAGCTACACCCCGGTGGACAACGGGACCTACTCGAACACCAGCGCGCTCTACTGGTACTGGCCCCCGTCCTGGGACAGCCCCTCGGGCATCGCCGGATACTACATCTCGGTCGGCACCTCCTACGGCGGGAACGACACCGTTTCCGACCAGTACATCACCGGCACGTCGTTCACTCTGCCCGGCGGCGTCGACGGCAAGACCTACTACTGCCGGGTGTACGCCGTGGACAACGCCGGCAACACCGGCCCGTTCAGCGCCTCGAGCGACGGCATAACCGTGGACACCACGGCGCCGGACGACTTCTCCGTGGACGACGAGGGCGACTGGAGCCGCAGCCTCACCGCCCTCAAGGCCTCCTGGACCAGCTCGTTCGACGACGTGTCGGGCGTGGCGGAGTACCGCTACGCCATCGGCACCACGCCCAACGGGACCAACCTGGTCTGGTGGACGACCGCCGGACAGGCGACCTCGCTCACGCGCAAGGGCCTCTCGCTCACCGACGGCGTCAAGTACTACATCACAGTCCGGGCGCGCAACGGCGCCGGGCTGTGGTCGTCCAACGCCACGACGGACGGCATCACTGTGGACATGAGCGTGCCCTCCGCCTCCGCCCCGTCGACGGCCGGAGGATGGGCCACCTCCACGTCGTTGACCTGGAGCTGGGCGGCCTCGACGGACACCCCGTCGGGGATCCTGGGCTACTACATCTGCATCGGCACGACCGCCGGGGGAACGGACGTGGTGCGAGACGGCTTCACGCCCGAACCGTCGTACACCTTCCCGTCGGGCCAGAACGGAAGGACCTACTTCGCGAAGGTCAAGGCCGCCGACAACGCCGGCAACGTGGGGGCCTACAGCGCCGACAGCGCCGGGACGCAGGTGGACATCTCCGTGCCGCAGGCGCCGGCGCCGGTGGACGAGGGGGCCTGGAGCACCCGGACCTCGCTCCAGTTCAACTGGACGGCCGTGGAGGATTCGCCCTCGGGCATCGAGAGCTACTACCTTTCCATAGGCACCACGCCCGGGGGCAGCGACGTCCTTTCGGAGTTCGGCACCACGGGTCTTTCGTACACCCTGACCGGCGCCGTCCCGGGCCGGACCTACTACGCCAAGGTGCGCGCCGCCGACCGGGCGGGGAACGCCGGGCAGTACAGCGCCCCGAGCGACGGCATCACGGTCGACGCAACGCCGCCGGGCCCCGTGGCCGTGTACGGCGGGGGCTACCAGCGCGACGCCCGAGCCCTCTCGCTGTCCTGGAGCATCGCCGTCGACACCGAGTCGCCCGTCGTGGAGTACCTCTACGCCGTGGGGACGACCGCCGGCGGCACGGAGCTTCTGGCCTGGCAGAGCGCCGGGCTGCGGGTGGCCGTGGCGCTCACCGGGCTCGAGCTCCAGAACGGCCAAAGCTACTTCGTGTCGGTCCGGGCCCGCAACGCCGCCGGCCTCACCGGCAACGTGACCATCGGGGACCCCGTCACGGTCGACGAGGTGGCCCCGTCCGCCTCGGCCCCCGTGCCACCGGGAGCGTTCGTCAACCGCTCGATGATAAGCTGGACCTGGAACGAATCGACCGATGCCGAGTCGGGCATCGGCGGGTATTACGTAAGCGTAGGCACCACTCCCGGCGGGAGCGACATTATGAGCGGGGCGTTTTCGGCCGGGGCGTCCTATACATTCATCGGAGGCCTGAACGGCGTGACCTACTACGCCTCGGTCCGGGCGGTGGACCTCGCCGGCAACGTCGGGCCCGAGTCCCCGCCGTCGGAGGGCGCCACGGTGGACACCTCGCTCCCGTCGGCCTACCCGCCGGTGGCCGCCTCGGCCTGGTCCAGACTCCCGAACATCACCTGGAGCTGGGCGCCGTCGACGGATTCGCCGGCGGGCGTCGCCGGCTACTTCGTCAGCCTGGGCACGTTCCTCGGCGGGGACGACCTCGTGAAGGACCTGTGGACGCTGAAGACCTCCTACACCTTTGGCGCCGGCGCCGACGGCAAGACCTACTACATCAAGCTCCGCGCCAGGGACAACGCCGGCAACCTCGGATACTACGTGACCGGGACGACCGGCGTCACGGTGGACCTGCAGGCGCCCTCGGGGACGCTGAGCATCGAGGGCGGGGCCGCCGCCACATCGCGCCCGTCCGTGATGCTGACCATCAACAGCGCCGACGCCGACCTGTACGAGATAATCCTCGGCTCCTCGCAGGACCTCTCGGGCTCCGCCTGGGAGCCGTTCGCCCGCTCCCGGAGCTGGACCCTTTCCGGCGCCGACGGCCAGAAGACCGTGTATGCCCGGCTCCGCGACCGGGCCGGGCACGAATCGGAGGTCTTCTCCGCGTCGATAAACCTCGACACGGCCGTGGCCCCGTTCAAGCTCGGCTCGTCGGCCGGGACCCAGACTTCGGGCGCAGACACCACGATCTCGTCTCGGGTGGAGCCGGGCTCGCGCGTGTTCGTCAACGGGGAGCAGGTGACGGTCGGGACGGACGGCTCGTTCAGCCGGCTGGTCCCCCTGCAGGACGGGTCCAACGTCATCACCGTGACGGTCCAGGACCCGGCAGGCAACTCGCAGACCGTGACGAAAACGGTCTGGAAGACCCCCGGCGCCCAAACGGCGGGCGGGGCCGACGCGACGACAGTGCTCCTGCTCGCAGTCATCGCGATATTGCTCGTCCTCGTGGTCCTCGTCGTGAGCATCCGCACCCAGCGGATGGTGGCGGCCCACCTCCGGGAATCGGAGGGGCGGTCCGCTGCGCCTCCGGCCGGGAAGCGGCCGCGGCCGCCCTCCGAACCGGAAAGGACGGAGCGGCCGGAGGACGAACTGGAGCCAAAACGCGAGCCGTGGCCCGGCGAGGAGCCGTCCGGGTCCGCTCCCGCGGCTGAAGGCGCGCCGGAGCCGGCTCCGGAGGCCCCGGCCCGGCCGTCGCAGGAGGCGGCCTACCAGGTACAGGCCGAGACCGAGGGCCAGGCCGGCCCGTGGGCGCCACCACAGCAGGAGCCGGCCTACGCCGCGCTCCAGGAGACCCTGGCGGCGTTCCCGCCCCAGCAGGCGGCGCCGCCCGCGCCGGTCCAGGCGCGGGAGGGCGACATGATAGTCCGGGCCGACGGCACGGAGCACCCGGCCGAGCCGCGCCTCATCTCGGAATGGTCCCCCGACACCGGCCGGTGGCAGCCCGTCGCCGATGAGCAGGCGCCGACTGCGCCGGCCTACGAGGCGCCCGCGGCGCCCCAGCCGGCCCCGCAGCAGGCGGCGCCGCCCCGGCAGGCCCCTCCGGTCCAATACCAGGCGCCCGCCCCCGCCCAGCCCCCGTACGAGGCTCCGCCGGCGCCCCGGTACGAACCGGCGGCGAGCCCCGGCGCGGCCCTGGAGGAGTTCGCCCGCACCGCCCCGGCGCACGAGGAGCACAGGCCCCTCCATGAGGCGGCGCCCGAGCCGGCCGCGCCCGGTGCCCCCGCCCAGAAGCTGTCCGCAAAGCAAATCTACGCCGCGCTCTACGGGAAGAAGGCGGTCCCGCCCGGAATCGGGGCGGCCGGCGCCCCGGCGGCCAGCGCCGCGACGGCCGCCCCCCAGCCGGGCGAGGAGCACAAGATACTCGGCCGGGCCCGCTGCATCGGGTGCAAGGGGATAATCCCCATCTACACCACCGAGCGGCCCCTCAAGATAAAATGCCCCGCCTGCGGGCTGGAAGGGATGATAAAATAGAAGTTGGCAGGTTGGCAAGTTGACAAGTCTCCGAACATGCCAGCTTGCCAACCTGTTGACCTGTGAACTTCACCTGTCAACTTGCACACTTGTCGACTTGTCCACTTGCTCCGATCATACAGCGTTGAAAACGACTATCTCCTGCTCCGCCCTCACGTCGAATGCCCAGGCGACGTCGAGGTTTATGGAGACGAGCCATTTCAGCGAGGAGTACATGCCGCAGTATGAGCCGGGAGCATCCTTTGGAATGCCTATCCTGAAAGGCGCGGCGCGCTCCGGGCCGAGCCGGTCGCCGGGGATGTCCAGCCGGGCCCTCTCCCGGGAGTTCTCGGCGACGCGGCCGCGGGCGGTGGCCGTCTCCAGGGTGAAGAGCCTCACCGTGGCCTTGCGGATCCTGTGGCCGCCCCCGCTCGTCAGCGTGACGGCGCCCTCCACGAAGTCGCCCAAAAAGAAAGTGGAGCGGGACACCTGCGCCATGAAGCCGGGCTCGGTAGGGTTGTCCACGTCCGGGGTGGAGAAATGCCGCTGGCTCCTGTCTTCCCGGCAGGCGCGACGGTCCTGGCGCACCGGGAGCTCGGCCGACTGGCCGGCATCGAACCACACCGGGATGTCCGCGTTGGCCCGGAGCGAGTAGAAGACGCTGGCCTGCACGCCCCGGTAGGTCGGCAGGGCGCCCGGCGGGAGCTGGAACCAAAAAGGCAGGCGGTGCTCGCCGGGCGGGACCTCGCCGGCAGGGCCCACGACGGCCCCCCAGTTGAGAATCGGATTGACCTCGGTGTAGGTGACCGTGTGGCGGTGCTTGCCGGCGCCGCGCGATTCAGTGATCACGGTCTTCTCGGCCCCGGAGGCCTCTACCGTCACCTGCCTCACCGTCAGGGGCTTGTCCGTCTGGAGCACGGCCTCGCCCGAGACGAGGTCGCCCGGCAGGTACTCCGGCTTCGACAGGTAAAGGAGGAGCTTCGCCATCTGTAGTCTCCATCAGACCATGCTGTTGTTCCAAGGGTGAAAGGCAACAAGGCAGAAAGGCAGAATGGGCATCACCGGCTGCCCGTTCCCATTTCACCCTTTCTGCCTTGCTCCCTTGCCCCCTTTCTGCCTCGCTGCCTTGCTACCTTGGTGCCTTGCTGCCTTGTTGCCTTGCTGCCTTGCTGCCTTGCTGCCTTGCTGCCTTATTCATATTTCCTTATCGCGCTCGCCGGTATCCCGTCCGGCGACCTCTCGCGCGATTTGCCGTTGAGCTCGTCCAGCCGCTCGCCGGTAAGGCTGGCCCCGTCGGCTTCCATGACCCACCGGACGACGTGGAACCTCATCTCCACCATGTCCCCGGCCTTGTATTTGCCGGTCAGGTTCCCGGCGAAGAACAGCCCGTCCTTCAGGGCCGGGGCGGTCTCGAAGCCCTCGAGCGCCACCATGGTGGCGCGGTTCCGGCCGTCGTACCCGATGGCCGTGACCTTGCCCCGTACCAGCAGTATGTCGCCAGCCTGGAGGCTGGGGAAATCGTACGCCGTGGCGCCCGGGGGCGCCTGGCCCGTATAGTATTTGTTGTATTCCCCGGCGAACTGGGCGCCGGTCATCCCGACCTCCCGGGCGGGCTCCGGCTCCTTCGGGGAGAGCAGGAGGAATGCCGCCCCGGCGCCGACGGCCAGCACGACGACGGCGATGAGCAGCTGTGCCCGGGAGACCATGCATCCGTATCCGGGCCCGGCTGGAAAAAGCTTTTGGGCCCCCCGCCGTTATGAGGTCCGGAGAATGCCCATGGACATCAATGTCGACCGCTCCGAGCTCGAAGGCCTCCGGTTCCAGTGCATCGACGGCTGCGCCTACTGCTGCCTGTGCCCGCCGGAGCTGACCGGGGGGGACCGGGAATACTTCCGGGGCGCCCACCCGGCCGCCGTCGAGGAGGGGGACGGGAGCTTCCAGCTCGCCCTGCAGGGCGGGAGCGGGGCCTGCGCGCTGCTCAGGGACCGCCGGTGCACCGACTACGACCGGAGGCCGTTCCACTGCCGGGCCTTCCCGCTCCGTGTGCATTTCCTGGACCGCATCCAATCCTGCGCCAACCTCTCCTGCCGGGGCATAAACCGCGAGAAGGGCCCCCCGCTTTCGGAGCTCCTCGATTCGGTGCTCGGGGCCGAGGCCGCTTCCGGCCTGGCGGGCGCGGCCGCCGCCGCCCGGCGGGAATGGGGCAACTTCATCGACAAGGCTTTCCGCCGGGGCGTTCCCGTCGAGCTCCAGGGGTCGCGCCTCCTGCTCTCCGAGGTGATACCGCGCTGGCCCTCCGAGCTCGAGGCCGGCCGCGAGGAGGTCACGGAACTCGTCTCGGAGACGTTCGGCCTGGAAGAGGCCTCACAGCTCCCGGTGTACGTCTCGCCGGCTTTCGAGTGGCAGGTGTTCCAGGCCCGGCAGGGCACGCTCAGGCGGTTCGGCCTCGGGGAGAACGGGGAACTCGCCCCTTCCGGGGAATGGCCCCTCCGGGCGGTGCCTCTTCTGGAGATGACCTCCGAGGGCAAGGACGAGTTCGTCCGGTACTTGCAGCTCCTGAACCGCCGGGACCCGATGGCCGGCTCGGCGGCGCTCGTGGTGCGGGTCATGCATTTCGAGGAGGAGTTCGAGGAATCCTACCTCGACGTGCTGCGGGACTGCGCGCTGGACCTCTGGTGGCGGTCGAGCCTGCTAGCGTTCATCAGGAACACGAGCGTCCTGGGAGCGGCCGAAATCCGAGAAGGCATCGTGTTCTGCGACGCCGACTTCCTGGACATGTCCGGAATCGGGGGAATGCTTTGACCCCTCCGGGGCCTCAGATATCGGTGAAGGGGCTGAACGACCCCGTTTCCTTCATCGGAGTTTGCCTTGGTATGGGCGGGGCCGCCTATCTCGCCCTCGACTACGGCCTGCCGCTCACGCCTTATGGCCACGGGTCGCACCAGCTGGCCGTGTTCGTCGGGTTCCTGGCGGTGCCGCTCACAGTGCTCCTCCAGTCGGGCCGGAAGGCGGATCTCGGCGGGCTGGACCGAGGTTTTCTGGCGGGAATAGGCATGTACCTCCTTTTCCTCCTGCCCCTCCTGGCGCTCATCCCGTCGAACCCTGCATACTTCCGCGGCTACGCGCAGATGGGCCCTGTCCAAGGCGCCTGGGCCTTCCTGACGCTCATCCAGGTCACGTCGGTGGACTTCTTCACGAAGCGCATCGTGCAATTCGAGGTCGAGAGGGCCTGGGGCCCGTCAAGGGCGATGGCGGCCCAGTTCCTGGCCTGGAGCGGGGCGCACGTCATCGAGTACATGTGGCTTCGGGACATCGCGACGCCGGCGGGGGCGATACTTTTCCTGGGCATAACGGGCGTGACCTCCGGCGCCGTCTACTGGAAGACGAAGAACGTGCTCGGCATGATGGCGGGGCACTGGGTGCTCAATTTGCTGCTTGCGGCTGCCGCCTTGCTTTACTACCCGGCCTAGAAAAAGACCGGAGGAGGGCGCCGTGGGGTCAACGGCGCTTCCTCCTCCAAAACGATGCGGTTGCGGCTGTCAGAAGGATGGCGGCGATGACCAGGCCGACGCCCAGCGTCGGGAGCTCCGGCGTCCCAGGCTCGGCCGGGCGGGTGCGGAGGTGGATGTAGGCGCGTGTGACGCCTCCGAGCTCGTCTTGGACCTCTAGAATTACGATATACATCCTGTCCGGCCGGAGCTTCATCCGGAACGAGGAGCCGTTCGTCCCGTTCTCCGTTTTGAGCATCCTGCCGTCGGCGAGCCTCCACACGAACGTCAGCTTGCCGACATGTAGATCGGACACGTTGGCCCGGAACGTGACGAACGAGTTGCCATCCACGACGCTGTTGTTCAGCGGCCAGAGGTCGATGATGACGGGTACCGGGCGGGCGTAAAGCACCGTGATGTTCCATCCGGCCTCGATGCCGGCCAGCCCGTCGGAGACGAGGACCTTCACGAGATGCTGGCCGGCCTCGCCGTACGCCGGCTTCCAGGAGAACGCCGAAGAGCCCAGGCTGGTCCTCTGGACGCCGTCGACGAACCAGGTGTAGCGCAATTCCGCGGTCTTGTTGTCGATGTCGGCGGCCGTGACGCGGAATGTGACGGCCTCGTTCTCGTCGATGTTGATGTCGTCGAGCGGGTCGGGGACCGTTCCGCCCGGCACCAGGTAGGGCGGGTCGTTCACGTTTTGGATTCGGACGATGAGCTCGCCGGTGCGGTTGGAGCCCAGCGGGTTGACGGCCTTGAACCGCAGAATCTCCTGTGACGTGAAGTAGTTGGGCGCCGGCTTGAATATGGCGGTCCCGTTGGGCGCCACCTCGACCGTGAGGTTGTCGCTGGCGCCTCCCAGATATATGAAGGTCATCGGATCGCCGTCCGGGTTCGAGAATTTCAAACGCAGGTCGAAATAGGAGGTCTCGTCTTCGAGGATCTCGATGAGGCAGGAGTTGTCTTCCGGCGGAATCCAGAGATTGACGACCGTGATGTTGACGACCTGTTTAGCGGTCAACCCGCTCCGGTCCGTAGCCGTCACGGCCACCGTCACGATGTGGTTCTCCTTTCCGGGGAAGCGCGGGGCGGACCCGAAGCTGAGCGTGCTGCCGGTTATGACAGCTTTCGGGAACTGCGAAGCGTCCACCGTGAACGCCAGGCTGTCGTCCCCGAACGGCGGGAAGTCCGGGTCGCCGAACACGGTGAAGAGGTCGATGTCCCTCATCGTGTTGTTGACGGAGCCCTCGAACACGGTGAAATCCGGAATCCCGGTCTTGACGAACGGCGGGTCGTTGACCGGCGTCACCGTAACATGGACCGCGGTCGAGCAGGTCCTCCCGTACGGGTCGGCCGCGGTGAAAGTGATGTCCGCGTCCCCGTTCCAGTCCCTGGCCGGCGTGATAGTCGCCGTCGCCTCAGGGGCTTCGCCGTCGATGACCACCTGCAAGCCCGGCGTGGACGACGCGCTGTACGTCATCGGACCCTCATAGATTCCGTCCTCGCCCTGCTCCCAGAAGACGCCGGAATTGTTCCCGGTGAAGCGCAGTTCGAGGCTCCGGTCGGAAGCGTCCTCCGATACGACGATGGGTGCCGGCGGATTCCTGACGCTTGGGGAATACCTCGGGGGGCACGTGGTCAGGTCGAGATTGTATTTGGCCCAGGCCGTCTGGGCGGTCCAGTCCGCCAGGTTGGATGAGTTCCCCGGCAGGAGCCCTATCTGCGCGATGACGCCGATGTAGTACCAGCCCTCCTGAGTGACATTCGTCGTGAGGGCGTTCACCCGGTTAAGCACGGTGTCGGACGGCTTGTTGGTCCAGGAGCTCATCAGGTCGTAGCCGGCGGTCAGGTTGTCGCGGTAGATGGAGAGCCGGAAAATGGCCGACGACTTCTCGGTCAATGTCAGGTTGGCGCTGACTCCCCTTCCCTGCTTCAGGTAGACCTTGTACCAGTCGAACATGTCCTCGCCGCGCCGGACCGTGCCAGGAACGCGGACGGTCGACTTGCCGTCGTCAAACGCCACGGCCGTGGCGTTGAGCGGGTGGTTGTCCCCGTCGCTCTCGATGAGCGTCTTCGTAAGCCGGAGCTCGTAGCTCTCCGAGCGGCCGCCGGAGGTGTTGTAGGCCTGGACGTCGAGGTAGTAGGTCTTCGGCCCCGGGTGGCAGGCGGCGGCGCGCACTTCCTCGTACTGGACATAGGAATCGAGCCACCAGGAGTGGTTGAGCCAGCAGGACCAGGACTCCGGCTCGAGGTTGCGGACGTAGATGTCGCCCCAGAGCCTTTCGTCGGGCGCGCCCGGCTCGGTCATGTTGACATAGAGGTAATCATTCATGCCGTCCTGCTCGCCTTGCATCGTGAACTTGTACCAGTGGCCCGGATACCACTTATAGGACGAAACCTGGCCGGTGATGGTGGTGCCGAAGGCGCCGCCGGTGCCGATCTTCGAGGTGATGTCCTCCGGGTCGAAGAATTGGATGTTGAGGCGGTAGCTGATCGTCCCCTGGCCGGCGATGGGCTTGAGCAGTATGTAGTAGTCGCCGGAGACGACGCAGAGGAAGCTCAGCGCCTCCCAGGGTCGCCAGTCGGGGTTGTCCTCGCGGTTGGACCAGGCCAATATATCGGCATGGTGCAGGTTCCAGCCGGTGAGCTGGAGCGCCACGCTTTCCCCCGGTCCCGATTTGTAATTGGTGACGAGACAGGAGGCGTTCACGACCTTTCCCGCCGGGACGTCGCGCAGGACATACAGGTCGCAGCGGTGCGGGTCGGAAAGGCCGGTCGTGCCGTCCAGGTATTCCCCGTTTTCGACCTCCTGGGCGGTCAGGAAGTCGTCGTTGTTCTGCGCGTCGTCGTCCTGGCCCTCGACGGCGGCTGCACGGGCCTCGCCTGGCGGGGCCGGTCCGGCCCCGCAGGCCCAAAGCGGGGGGGCGGTCATGAGCGCCAGCAGGAGCGCGACGGACAGCTTCCTTCCACGGACCATTTTGTTTCACCGATTCCACTCTCTACGGCGTCTGCGCTTTTAAAGAGAATGGTACGCCGATGTGACCGACATATAATGGTTTTCCCTCGGGAAAACGAAGGGTTAATAAGTGAATTGTCATGGCATAAATAAGCGATGCCTTCATTATGTCCGAGAATGTATGTAACTATCACGACCGGCGATGGCGGGGATGGGTCCGCTTCCGTTGAGCATCCGGTCGATTATCCGGTCCGGGAGAGGGCATGATCTGCACAACAGCGGTTCCCGGCCTCCGCATATTCTTAGCGTCCAGATTCCATTTGGAGAGGTCCTTGTGGGCTTGCCTGCCGATATCCGTTATTCCGACTAGTTTCGTTCCGTCGCCCGTGGTCCACACGCTGACCAGGTTGTTCTGTTGTGCAATCAGCAGATACTTCTGCAAGGTCGTGTAGTTGACGCGGGCGCTCATGCCGAGCTCCGTCCTCCTGCACGGGCGGCCGCAGCTGATGATGGAATCGAGTATGCGGACCATTACATGGTCATCTACTTTCACGCCGGTGACCGGTTCGGGCATCCTTCTCACTACTGACGGTGGCCGGTTGCCTCTTCAACTGTTGTCTTCCTGCAATTCCCGGCAACCGGACAGATTCCAATTGGTTTGGAGTTATTTAAACTTGTCGCAACCGCAGATTTGAAAATCGAGGGTCATCCGCGCCGTGCACAGCGAACCATCAATTTTAGCATTTATCCTATTTTCTATTTATTAACTTCGCAGTGATTTTGCGCGCGGAAAAAAAGTGACAGAAATGAAGAAACACTGACACGGGCGCGGAAGATTCTGGGCCCCCGGCCATTCATTTCCGTGCGCTTCGACGTCTGGACAGCATGAACACCGATGCCGCAACGATGACGATAATGATGATGAGGGTGCCCAGCCACGCCGGAGACCCGACCGTCAGCCCCGGTTCCGGATTGGTCACGATGAAATCGACGGACACGGGGTCCGAGCCCAGTTTGTCGTCCGACGCCCTGGCCGAGAGGGTGTGCCTCCCGTTCTTCAACCTGGTCGTGTCCAGAGAGTAGGACCAGTTCTCGGTTCCCGAGGCGGTTTCCCATTGCCCGCCGTCGATTTGAATCTGGACCCTGACCAGCGCGAAGGTCCCTCTTGTGGCGTTCCCCGAGACCTTCACGGTCCCGGACACCCTAGAGCCGGGCGATGGGTGCAGTAACCGGCAGAGCGGTCCTGTTGGTTCGGCATCCTTTACCGCAATGACAAACTCCTGCCTGGCCTCGCCCCCCCTTCCATCGGCCGCAACGACCGTGACCGACACGTTGCCCGTCTGGCCGGTTTTGGGAATCCAGACGATATCCCCGGTGCTCGCGTTGACGGTCAGGCCTTCGGGTGGGGAGTGGACAAAATAGGTCGGGTTGTCCCCATCGACATCCAGCGCCCGCGCCTGGTACCTGTATTCCCTTCCGACGGTGGCCGCCGTCACGGGAGTGCTCACGAACCGCGGCGGTCGGTTGGCTTGGATGACCAAAATCGTGTAATTTTGATGGACATTCGCTTGCCCATCAGAAACAGAGATAGATACAGGATAATTGCCACCGGACGCCGGAACCCAGGACATTTGACCGGTGGTGCTGTTGATGATCATTCCCGTCGGCGGATCGATTATTTCGAAGACCAGGATGTCATTATCTCCATCTATTGCCGTGACGGCATAGGAATACAATGTCCCGCTCGTGATATTCACAAGGGGCGTACTGGTGATTGCGGGCGGATCGTTCACGTTCCGGATTATTATCCTGAACTCGTTCGAAAGCCGTGTCGAATTGTGGCTATCGGATGCCGCGACCTTCATTCTCGCCTCGCCCGTCCAGTTGTCGTTTGCGTCACCCGTCAGGGCATCGGCCGAGACATAACGATTTGAGGCAATGCTCACATTCACATAACCGCCGTTATCAGCGCTCGCAACTGAAAAAGAGAGATTAATCAAGGAATCATACTCGTCGTTGAAATAGTCATGGAGATCTATTAGGGTCGGGTTCATGGTGTCCTCGTCCATGAACGTATCAGGAATCGGCCGGATGAGCCCGGGCGCCTCGTCGAGCGTGATGTCCAGGGCGGAGGCCTTTATTCGGCCGGACGAGTCCGACCAAAGCTCCAGGGGAATCGTGATGTTGCCGCTCACGTCGGCACTGTCGCGGTTTTTGGAAATGTACTCGTTCAACGCCTTGGAGAAATCCGGGACGGTGGCGTTGTAATCGTATCTTATCCTAAGATCCGTGAAAGTAATGTTTCCTCCGCTCATGGCATTGACATCAAAACGGACGTCCACGTATCCATTTCCATAGCCGTCGCTGCCATTTATGGGCGCTGAAACTAGGTACTGGTTCAGGATGGATGAGAAGTCGGATATTGTTTCCGTACCGTTGACATGCCCTGTTCCATTGAATAGCTCATGGGAGCCGATTCTTATTTTTGGTTTGTAGATCGCATCGGACGGGGCGCCGCCGAAAATGCATATCTTTCCAAATCCGTAGCCGCTATAAATCAATGGCGCCAGTGCCGCGACATCGTCGAACCCGTCGCCGTTGAAATCACCGTGTCCGGCCACGGACATTCCAATCGAGGTTCCGCTGGTGCTCTCATCGAAGATGATGTCAGGGATGGCGTCCATTTTCTTGCCGCCGAACAGGATGGTCACCAATCCGGACCAATTCTCTATTGAGCCGACTATCACGTCCGAGAACCCGTCTTTGTTCAAATCTCCAGCTCCCGAAACGGAATACCCAAAGCGTTCATCCCTTGAATTTCCAAATATTTCCATATCGGAATCGTTGTCCATGACCTGTCCGCCCAAGTATATGACCGCCTTGCCGGCGTTCATCGCTTTCGACTGATCGCCCGGCGCGCCGACGATGATATCATCAAAGCCATCGCCGTTCAAATCCCCAGCACCCGATATCTGGGGCCCATAGCCCCCGCCGTCTATGGACCCATTGAGCATGAGATCAGGGTTGCCGTCCATATGAGGGCCGCCGAAAAAGACAAACACGGCGCTGCCCTCAGCGACGATCAAATCATCGTAACCATCGTTGTTGAGGTCCCCTGCGCCTGAAACCGCGATTCCAAACTGGCTGTTGTCGGTTCCAGATCCAGATAATACTATATCTGGGATATTGTCCATGTTCGGACCGCCGAAATATAAATACGCCCGGCCGGCATTTCTCCCGTAAGAATCATCTAAACAGGCACCCACCAAGATATCGTCATAACCATCGTTGTTCACGTCGCCGGCGCCTGAGACACGTCCTCCAAAAACTGAACCAACATCACCTCTTAACACCAAATCAGTGGTATTGTCCCAGGTTGAATTACCAAAAAAGATGAATGCCCTGTCAGCATATCGCGCCCCACCGGGAAATTCCTCACTACCGACTCCGCAAATTATATCTAGAAATCCATCTCCATTCACATCACCGGCTCCGTGCGCATCCCAATATATTAGCCGGGTATCGACAGTATAATTCGAAAATATTATATGAGGGTGTTCATCGGCTCGCGGGCCTCCAAAAATAATCGTAGCACACCCATAATTTCCGTACAGCAGGTCGTCGAAACCGTCCATGTTCAGATCGCCAGCCCATGATACCATAGCAGTATAATCGCCACCCATAACGGAGAAATTCACAATCTCACTATAACGTGTCTTCCCGGAGCAGTTGATATTCATGTACGCGTCAATTGCCGAGATATTTTGCGGCAATCTCACCATGATGGCATTCGCTCCTCCGTCCGGGTCGAACTCCAGCCTGGCCTGGGGGCCCGTGGAAAAACCGGTCTGCATTCCAAATGCTCCAAAATCGGAATCGTCGAATTTCCAAAGGACTGTGTTGTTCAACTGGAGAGATGGGGACCTAGCATGGGACAATAAATCCTCTGCTATGTGCAATGGAGACAGGTTCATAGTCGCAGATAGGACATAGGATTCCGCCGGCAGAGAAATATTGAGTGTATTCAATCCACCCGATCCATGAAAATCCAGGATATTGGAATCCTGTTGGTCATCGAACTCGTCAACATTTCTTCCGGGGATGGCAACGGTGCACGCCTGCGATAAGAATAGCAGGATTGTTGTTGCCAATATCGTTGTCCTCATCCTAGTTCCGCATCCGTCTGTTTAATGTCGTCTCGGAAGGATATATTTATCGGTACGGTTGATAGTTATTCTTCTGGATATTGGGATGTGTCTTGCAGATAGCTTTCGCTGGTTCATCGCCCGGGAACGATTTTGTTGATTATCCGGATTTCAGCTCAAGAGCCGGTAATTGAATAAGGTTGGATTTCCGTCGGTGGTATGTTTCAATACTAGCCCATTGCTATTGCTTCCAGTGGAGGGGCCATAGCTGAGTGTCCAGCCGCTCGTATAGATATTATCAGTTACATCGACGGCTCGGCCGACATCGTCGTAACTGCCGCCCCAAGAGATCATGCCTTGGTAAGGTGGGTCGTTCGGGTTGGTCTGCCATATCTTGTTTCCGGCGAGGTCGTATTTCCTCAAATACACATCGTTGCCGCCTGCCGTATATTTGTCTTTGTAACCGGCGACATACAGATTATTGGTCCTTAATTTTACTGAATAAGCGATGTCATTGTTGAACAGGTGGGGAACGTGATCCAACCATATCGGGTTCAGATTCTTGTTGCATTTTTCGACAAATGAATTGTGGAACGGCCGCGGCTCAGGAAGCACGAGTTGCAGGATTTGTATATCGCCCGACCAATAGACAAAGCCGTTGTCAGGAACGTCGTCTGCATCGACTGAATATGCGCAATCGAAGGATGTGCTGCCAATTACACGCGGCACAGGCGCTGGATTTATGAATTGAATTCGTTTTTGAGGATCAAGGCCGAATTTGATCAGCAGTGCATCACCATTGCCACCTCCTTGAGCCTGTCTGCTCGTAGTATAACCTGCTACAAACGCTGCTTTTGAATCCACATCGATTGCGTATCCGACTTCATCGTTATCTGGTAAAAGAAATGTATACATCCGGTTATTCAATGAATTCCCATCAAGTGAAGAATCGATCAATATGATGTCTTTATTGAGTGTCACAGCGGTTGTTTTGTAGCCCGCGCAATAAAGTATATTGTTATTGATTGCCAGACCAAACAGTTCGTTGGCCACGCTGTTGGGCCACCAGTAGATGTACCCCGTGTTTGCTCCACCGAAATTCTGCGCCTGGCCGGCCAGGTCGTATTTCATGATGAAGTACGCCAGAACACCCTGGCTGCTCAGATATGTGCTGCCCGCGATAAAGACGGCCGATTCCGTGACCCCGATGGCATAGGCTCTGTCGTCGCCGCCGGTGCCGGAGTCCCAGGTGTGCCACCATAACAAGTTGCCAGACAGGTCGTGCTTGGCGACGAATGCATCGGTATAACCCATGCGCCGATATCCATATGTATATCCGCAGGAATATATCGCGTTGTCCGTCACCTTGATCGCCATGGTGTAATCGTCGAAAGCGTCGCTCCACACCTTCGGCCAACCTGCCACCGTCGAGCCGTCATCGGTCTGGAACTTGCCGAGGAATGTCTCGGTCGACCCGAGCCCGGGGGAATTCTCGTAGACCCACCCAGCAACATACATCCTCGAGTTGGCGGTATCGACGGTAATCCCGTAACCTTCCGCCCATAAGAAGCCGTAGTCGTATCTCATCGGCCAGCCGTTTTCGGTGTTCGGGGCTCCGTCCAGATCGCACTGCGCGATGAAAATATCGACTCCGATCTGGGCGCTCACCGAATAGCCGGTCAGCCAGATGTACGTGCCGTCATACCATACCGACCATCCGTAGTTGGCCGGTTCCCCCTCCCATGGAGAATGCGACCAGTACCATATAACTTGGTTCTGGCCGTGACCATCGCAACTGAAGTAAAGAAGGTCATCATACCCGAAGATGTTCGTCGAGCCAGTCATGAACAGCCAGTCTGTCGCAGAGTCATAGAATAGGGAATATGAATAATCGAACGCGTTTGCCGTCCCGAACAATAGAAATCCGTTCACGAAGCCCCCGTCGGTGACGGGATTTCCGAGATCATCGTAGCACAACAAGGCGCCGTCGTATAAGCTGTTGCCGAACGGGTCGGAGTATCCTGTCACATAGATTCTATCGTCGCCGGGGTCCTCGCCGTTTTCATAATTACACGCTATCGAATAGCCGTAGTCCTCATTCATGAATGGGTCCCATATGGCGGCCTGCACTTGATTCAGGTTTTGCCAGAGGTTTATTCCTGTCTGATCGAGCTTTAGGATAAAGATGCTGGGTTGGCCTCCCGGCCATGAACACCCCCATGTGGTTCCCGTGACGTAAATCACTGGTGGTTGCTCGCCAGTTATTGTTATGCCGCGGCCGCAGTCATCGGACCATTGCGAACCCCAGAGGATATACCCCATGGGAGCCCCGAACTGAGTGTCCAATACGCCGTTTTTTGTCAACTTCAACACAAAAGCATCGGAATCCGTATCAACGGGGTCTCTCTGGCCGGTAACGTATATCCAACCCGGGTTGCCATCTTGCAGCACAAGAGAGTGGGCGCGTTCATTACCGCCCAGTCCCCAAAGATAAGTCCACATCAATTGGCCATTGGATTTTTGAAACTTCTGGACGATCACGTCCTCGCCGCCCGAGCCGAAGCTTTTCGTGTATCCCGCAACATACACGAAGGAGGTGTCCTGGGCGACCGCGTACAGCTCATCGTCCTCCAGCGCCCCCGCGCTTGCCTCCCTGCTCCCGAAAATCACCGTGGCAGCGCCCAGCATCAGGCACACGACCGACAAAGCCCCTATCCTATGTGTTCCCGCCAACCCTTCCACCCTCCGGTATTCGGCCAAAACGGTGTATATTAATTTGGAGAGTAATAACTTCCTCCGCCCCGGGACGCATCCCCGTGACTTTACCGCGATGCGCTAGTTTTTTATGCAACCTCCTTGCTGGGGTGCACGATGAAGGTCGTAACTCTGCTCTCGGGCGGCATCGACTCGCCCGTGGCGGCGCATCTCATGATGGAGCGCGGCGCCGACCTCGTCACGCTTCACATGGACAACCGGCCCTACGGAGGCCTGGAGCACCAGCTCACGAAGGTCCGCCAGATGGCCCGGCGCCTCGAGGAGCTCCACGGCCGGAAGATTCGCCAGTTCGCCGCCCCCCACGGGGCCAACCACGCCGCGTTCCTGGGGAACTGCAAGGCGGGATTGCACTGCGTCCTGTGCCGGCGGATGATGCTTCGCGTCGCCGGGGCCCTCGCAATGCGTGAAGGGGCGCAGGCCCTTGTAACGGGCGAATCGCTGGGCCAGGTCGCCTCCCAGACCCTCCAGAACATCGCCACCGAGTACCCGGCCGCGCCCGTGCCCATCCTGCGCCCGCTCATCGGGATGGACAAGCAGGAGATCGTCGAGCTTGCCAAAAAGATCGGCACCTACGAGATCTCCATCCAGCCAGGGAGCTGCTGCACCGCCGTGCCCGAGAGGCCGGCCACGAGGGCCCTCCTGCGCGATATCGAGGCCGAGGAAGCGAAGCTGGACCTGGACGGGCTGGTCCGCCAGACGGTCGGGGAGATTCGGGAGCTCTAGCGCCTGCGGCGTGCGAGCCAGAACACCGCCGCCGAACCGGCTGTCACGGCCATGAACACGGCGGCCAGCGGGTAGACCGCCGAAAGGCTGTCCACGGTCGGCTCGTCCTTCCGGACGACCGGGGCGGGCGCACCGGCGCTGAACGTGAGGGTGGCCTCGCCGCCCCTGCCGTCCGTGACGCGCAGAATTATCGTGAGGTTCTCGCCGCCCTGCACCACCCTGCTGAAAGAAGAGGAAGAGGCGGTCTCGCTCTTGAGGACCGTGCCGTCGGGCAGGCTCCAGGCGAACTCCAGCGGGTCGCCGTCCGGGTCGGTGGCCGAGGCCACGAAATCCACGACGGCCCCCGCCCGCGCTGCCACCGGTCCGGAGGGATGGGCGGCCGTGATGACAGGGGGGCGGTTGACATCCAGCACCAGCACGCTCCAGCGGATCTGGATGGATGCGTTTCCGTCCGATACGACCGCCCGGATGGCATGCGTGCCGGACTGGTTGAACTCCGGCGTCCAGGTGAAGGACCACCCGGTCCAGCCCGGGACCACGGCCCCGTCCACGGACCAGGCGCAAGACAGCGGCGCCGGCCCGTTGTCGGGGTCCGTGGCGCAGCAGCCGAAGGAGATCGGCCGGCCCTCGTTGACGCGCGATTCCAGCGCCGGGTCGGGGAATAGGCTGCCCTGGACGGGACGGGGGGGCGCGTTCGGAGCCGGCAGCAGCCTGACCTTTATCTCGCCGGTGGCGTTCTTCCCGGAGGTGGATGTGGCCCGGAACAGCAATGTCTCCTCGGCCGGGACATAGGCCGGCCCCGGGGTGAGCCGGACGGTGCCGTTGGGCTCCAAAGCGACGTCCAAGTCAGGAGAGGCGCCTCCGAGGTATTCGAACCCGAGCGGCCCTCCCTGTGGGTCGGCAAAGAGCCTGTTGAGGTCGATGACGCATGGTTGCCCGGCCTCGAACTCGAACGTCGCATTGGCATCATCGAACACGGGGGGGAGCTTCGGCTCGGGGGGCGGGCCTCCGGGCTCACGGTCGATCACGTATATGACAAGTTCATCCGACACGGCCCTCGATGTCAGGTCCGTGGCCGTCACGGCTACCGTCAGAGTGGTGTTCCCGTAGCCCGGGTAGTCGGGGGCCTCGCCGAAGTCCAGCCGGCTCCCGGTGATAGTGGCCGGGAAGGAGCCGTTGTCGATCGTGTAGGTCAGGTCGTCCTGGCCGAACGGGGGGAAATCCGGGTCGGAGAAGCAGTTGTCGAGGTCGATGCCGGTCATCGTCTCGTTGGTCGAAAGCTCGGTGACGGAGAAATCGGGTAGCCGCGCCCGGACGACCGGGCTGTCGCCGACGGGCATCACGTCGACCTGGAGCTTCAACGACGCCCGCTTGCCATAAAGGTCCGTTGCGGTGAAGGTCACGTTGGTCCGGCCGTTCCAGTCCTTCCGGGGGCTGAACGTCACGGTGGATTCGGGGTCCGCCCCGATGGTGGCGTTCAGGGCCGGATCGGCCATGAGGTCGAAGCTCAGCCTGTCGCCCCATTCCGTGTCGATGTCCGTGTCGGAGAAGATGCCGCCGTTTTGGCCGGTGTCGAGGAGGCGAATCCCGGAGAAGCTGGTGTCCTCGTCCAGGTACACGACATCCAGCGGGTTGCTCACGAAGGGCGCCTGCGTGTGGTCGGGCAGCGTGATGTCCAGCCGGTAGCTCGCCCAGGCCGACTGGACCGTCCAGTCCGCCAGGAGCGAGACGTTCGACGGGACCAGGCCTATCTGGGCGATGGCGCCGATGTAGTACCAGCCCTCCTGCGCAACATTGGTCGCAAGGGCCGAGACCTTGTTGAGCAGCGTCTCGGCCGGCTTGTTGGTCCAGGAGCTCATGAGGTCGTAACCGGGCTCCGGCAGGGCGGAGGTCTTGTTGTCCCTGTAAATGGAGAGCCTGAATATGGAGCACGACTTCTCGAGCAATGTCAGGTTGGCGCGCAGGGCGTCTCCCTTGGTGAGGTAGGCCTTGTACCAGTCGAACATGTCCGTGCCACGGCTCAGGTTGCCCCACCTGCTGACGGTCGTTTTGCCCGGCTCGCAAGTCAGCGGCGTCGCCGTCTTCGGGTGGTCGTCGCCGTCGGTCTCAATGAGCGTCCGGGTGGTCCGGAGCTCGAAGTTCTCCGAGCGGCCGCCGCTCGAGTTGTAGGCCTGGACGGTCAGGTAGTACCAGTTCATCCCCGGGCGGCAGGCCGCGGCATGTACCTCCTCGTACTGGCAAAATGAATCGAGCCACCAGGAGTGGTTCAGCCAGTAGGAGAACGTCTCCGGCTCAAGATTGCGTACATAGAGGTCCGCCAGGAGCCGCTGGTCGGGAGCCCCGGGCACGGTCATATTGGCATAGAAGTACTCGTTCATCCCGTTCTGCTCGCCCTCGAGCTGGAACTTGTACCACTGGTTCGGGTACCATTTCTCGGAGGAGGCCGTTCCGGCGATGGTCTGGCCGTAGGCCCCCCCGGTGCCGACCTTGCCCGTGATGTCGGGGGCGTCGAAGCTGCGCACGTGCAGGGTGTAGCTGATCGTTCCGGAACCGGCGATGGGCTTGACCGAGATGTAGTAGTCCCCGGTGACCACGCATAGGAAGCTGATAGCCTCCCAGACCCTCCGGACCGGCTGGTCCTCGCGATTGGACCAGGCCAGATGGTCCATGTGGTAGCGGTTCCAGCCCTCAAGCAGGAGGCACTGGCCCTGTCCGGGCTGTGTGTTGAAGTTGGTGATTTCCAAGGAGGCGTTGATCACCATCCCGGCGGGGACGTTTTTCAGGATGTATATGTCGATTCGGTGAACGTCCCCCATGCCGGTGGTGCCGTCCAGGAACGTGTCGTTTCCGAACTGCTCAGCGGTCATGAAGTCGTCGTTGTTCGCGACATCGTCATCCCTGCCTTCCGGCGTGTTGGAGCGGGCCCCGCCGCTCGGGGAAGCCGGCAGGAGCGCGCCAAAGGATGAGACCAACAAGATGATAGCAAGACCTGCAGCCGGCAGCCGGGAATGTCGGTTCTGAATCATTTCTCTCCACGCCCCTTTCAAGACCAGGAATGCCTTGTCTGCGATTTGGCCGGAGAGTATATAATCCTTGTCGAACAAGCCTCGAAGTTGTATATAAACGGCGCAAAGTGGCAGGGTGGCACAGGCAGGGTGCATGCAAAAAGGGAGCCGAAAATAAAAATGGAAAAACCCCGCCCCCGGAGGGGCGGGGTGCCTTCGCCTACTGCTTCCTGCGCAAGAGGGCCATCGCGACGCCGACCAGGGCGAGGGCCCCGACGGCCGCCAGGCTCTCGAAGCCGGGGATGAACCCTCCGTCCGTGGGCTTGGCCTTCACCTTGATGTACAGGTAGTTCCTCGTCACGCCGCCCTTCCCGTCCTGGACCTCGAGCACGACGATGTGCTGCTTGCCGGCCGAGAGTATCCTCGAGAACGTCGAGGAGGTTTTGCCCGTCTCGGTCTTGAGCAGCGTGCCGTCGGACAGGCGCCAGTAGAAGGTCAGCGCGTCCCCGTCGGGGTCGGTGGCGTTGGCCCGGAAGGTTATCTTGGCGTTGTAATCGACCTCGGTGTTGTTCAGGGGCCAGAGGTCCAGCACCACGGGCACCTGGTTCACGTTCAGGACCGTGACGTTCCACTCGGCGTCGATGTAGCCCAGTCCGTCGCTCACGCGCACCTTGATGACGTGGCTGCCGGACTCCTCGAAGGTGGGCCGCCAGGCGAACGACGAGGTCCCGAGCCGGGTCCTCTCCGTGTCGTCGACATACCAGGTGTAGCGGAGTTCGGAGGTCTTGTTGTCGACGTCGCTTGCGGTCACGCGGAACGTGACGGGGGCGTTCTCGTCGACGGTTATCTCCTCGAGCGGGTCGGGGACCATGCCGCCGGGCACCAGGTAGGGGGCGTCGTTGACGTTGCGTATGCGCACTATCAGCTCGCCGGTCCGGTTGGCCCCGAGCGGGTCGATGGCCTTGAACCGCAGTATCTCCTGGGCCGTGAAGTAGTCGTGGCTCGGGCGGAACACGGCGCTACCGTTCGGCGCTATCTCGACCGTCAGGTTGTCCGAGGCCCCGCCGAGGAACACGAAGTTGAGCGGGTCGGCGTCGGGGTCGACGAAGAGTATGTGCAGGTCGAAGTACGACACCTCGTCCTCGAGGATCTCGATCTTGTTCTTCTCCTCCAAGTAGTCCGGCGGGCGGTTGAGGTTGATCACCGTTATGTTGACCACCTGCTGGGCGGTCAGGCCGCCCTTGTCGGTCGCCCTGATGGTCACGGTGACGATGTGGTTCTCCTTGCCCGGGAAGCTCGGCGCCTTGCCGAACGTCAGCTTGTTGTCGATGATTTCGGCCGGGTACTGGGCCGCGTCCACGGAGAAGGTCAGGTTGTCCTGGCCGAACGGCGGGAAGTCGGGGTCGCTGAACACGTTGTAGAGGTCGATGTCCTTCATCGTGTTGTTGAACGCCCCCTCGAAGACGCTGAAGTCCGGCACCTTCGCCTGGACGAACGGCGGGTCGTTGACCTGGGTGACGCGGACCTTCACGACGACCGAGGTGGACTTTCCGTAGAGGTCGGTGGCGGTGAAGGTTATGTTGGCCTCGCCGTTCCAGTACTTGTTGGGCTTGATGGTCGCGGTGGCCTCGTTGTCCTCGGAGTTCGGCGCTATCATTATCTCGAAGTTGGGGTTCCCGCCGGAGGTGAAGGTGAGCGAGTCGCCCCACTCCTTGGCCATGTCTGCGTCGGAGAACACGCCGTTGTTGCTGCCGGTGTAGTTCAGCTTGATGCTCGTGTCCGCCCCGCCCTCGGGCATGTTGATCTGGGGCGGTTCGTTGATGACGGCGGGCGGGACCGTCCGGTCGGGCAGGGTGATGTCCAGCATGTACTTCGCCCAGGCGGTCTGGGCGGTCCAGTCGCACAGGTTGGATATGTTGGACGGGACCAGGCCTATCTGGGCTATCACGCCGATGTAGTACCAGCCCTCCTGCGTGACGTTCGTGGTGAGGGCGTTGACGCGGTTGAGCACGGACTCGGCCGGCTTGTTGGTCCAGGAGCTCATGAGGTCGTAGCCGGGCTCTGGCAGGGAGGAGGTCATGTTGTCCCTGTATATCGACAACCTGTAGATGCCCACGCCCTTCTCCATGAGGGTCAGGTTGGCCGAGACGCCCTCGCCCTTGTTGAGCTTGACCTTGTACCAGTCGAACATGTCGGGCCCGCGAATCACGCTGCCGTACTTGCGGACCGTGGTCTTGCCCGACTCGTAGGTCACCGAGGTGGCCTGCTTCGGGTGGTTGTCACCGTCGCTCTCGACCAGTGTTTTGGTCAACCGCAGCTCGTAGTTCTCCGACCTCTGGCCGGAGGTGTTGAACGCCTGTATGTCCAGGTAGTAGGTCTTGGGGCCGTCGTAGCAGGCGGCCGCGTGGACCTCCTCGTACTGGACGAAGCTGTCGAGCCACCAGGAGTGGTTGAGCCAGTACGAGTAGGACTCGGCCTCGAGGTTGCGGACATAGATGTCGCCCCAGAGCCTCTGGTCCGGCGCACCCGGCTCGGTCATGTTCACGTAGAGGTAGTCATTCATTCCATTCTGTTCGCCGTACATGGTGAACTTGTACCAGTGGCCGGGGTACCACTTGAGGGAGGAGACCTGGCCGGGGATGGTGGTGCCGAAGGCGCCGCCGCTCCCTATCTTGCTCGTGATGTCCTCGGGGTCGAACACCTGGATGTGGAGCTGGTAGTTGATGGTGCCCCCGCCGGCCACGGGTTTTACGGAGATGTAATAGTCGCCCGTGACGACGCAAAGGAAGCTCACGGCCTCCCAGCGCCGGCGCTCGGGATTGTCCTCGCGGTTGGACCAGGCGAGGTGGTCGAGGTGGTACTTGTTCCAGCCCTCGAGGATGATGCACTGGCCCTGGCCCGGCTGGGTGTTGAAGTTGGTTATGAGCAGCGAGGCGTTGACGACCTTGCCGGCCGGGATGTTCTTGAGAACGAACATGTCGAGGCGGTGCGTGTCGCCGAGCCCGGTGTTCCCGAGCAGGAAGTCTCCGCTGTTGTAAACCTGCGCTGTGGAATAGTCGTCGTTGTTCGAGGCATCGGTGTCGATGCTTTCGGTCACGGTCGCCCGGGCGCCGTCCCCGGCGGTCACGAATGCCAGGTGGGTAATACCCAGCGTCGATGCGACCATAATGAACGCTATCAAAAGTCCCCCATACACTTCGCCGAATTTCCTTCCCATCCTCTAGCCTCCAGAACTTTCGCTGTGGTCAAATAGGGTTCTTGGATTTAAATATTGTGTGGGACGGCGTTGTAACTAATTCATAAACGTTGTTACAGGGGAACAAGGCGCAGGGCGCAGGGCGCAAGGGACGATCGGGGCCGGCGGTCGGGGCAAGAACGCCTCCGATCCCCCTCAATCACCCTTGTGCCCTGTCCCTTCCCTTGCGCCCTGCGCCTCGCGCCTTGCGCCTTGCGCCTTGATTTCTCACGACGCCTGGTCCACCTTGTAGCACCGGACCTTCTTGCCGTCGCGCTCGACGCGGACCAGGCGCGCCTGGGCCATCTGGGCGATGTGGTAGGAGACGACGCGCTTGCTCACGCCGGTGCGCTCGACGAGCTCCTTTTGGGAGATGCCGGGGGTCTCGCCGATGTGGCCCAAAAGCTCTTTTTGCACCGCGCTGAGCTCCACCACCGGTTCGCCCGGCGCGGTGGCCATCTGGGACGGGTAGAAGCGTTTGTAAAGTCCGTCCCACTCGGAGCGGATGAAGCCCTCGCGCTCCAGCGTGCTCAGGTGGTAGGTCAGGGTCCCGTTGCCCACGCCGACCTTCTTCTTGATCAGCGTGTAGTGGACTCCCGGACTGGATTCTATCATGCCGTAGATGCGGCCCCGGGTGAAGTGGTCCAAGACCTCCTCGCGGCGTATCTTCGTGTAGAGCGGTATGACGAGGAACTTGAAGAGGGCGTATTTCCCGTTCTCGGTGAGGCCGAGGAAGGCCAGGAGCCAGGCGCCGAGGCCGACCGCGACGACGGCGCTGCCGGAAGCCTGCGCCACGGTGATGGTGGTTCCCGCCGAGGGCGGACGCGGCGTGACGGCCACGGCCCAGGTGCGGGAGGCGCTTTCCCCTCCGGGGTCGCGCACCGTGACCGAGACATGGTGGTAGCCCGGGCCCAGGGAGCGGAGCGCAAAGGCGGTCCCCTTGGAGAGGGTGCTCATGACCGGCGAGCCGTCCACCGACCATTCGAAGGAGAGGTTTTGGGGCGTCTCCCGGTCCGTGGCCACAATTCGCAGCACCGTCCCGCCGCCTTCCTCGACGGAAAGGTCGCCGTCGGGGATCACCGACAGGAACCTCGGCGGCTGGTTGACCTGGCGCACATTGGCTACCACGGTGAGGTTGGCCGAGAGGTTCTCCGCGTCCCAGGCCTCGACGAATATCTCCTCCACGCCGCTCCAGCCCGCTGCCGGGACGAGGTGCAGCCGGCCGTCCGCTCCGACCGAGGCGAGGACGTTCCCCAGGCTCCGGAAGTTGAGGCTCAGGGGCTCCCCGTCGGGGTCCAGGAAGAGCTCCGAAACGAACGGTCCGGCGTATTCGGTCCCCTCGGTCAGGTTCAGGGCCAATGTCGGGGTCAGCGGTACCGGGGAATGGGGCAGGCGGGCGACCGTAATATTTATATACACTACTGCGTCCAGCCCGGAGAGGTCTCTCGCCCTCAGAAGTATCCTATAATGGCCCGGCACGCCCGGGACGGGCCCGCTCGACAGGAAACCCAGGGGTGTTATATTTAAAGGTAACGGGGACTCAGTCAAGGAGTAGACGAGTGCGTCCCCGTAGGGTATGTCCGGGTCGCCAAAGACCGTCCGGAGGTCCAGGAAATCCGGGTAGTGCCGGCCTTCCTCGAGAGCGATATCGCCGACCTCCCGGAGGACCGCCGGGGGATCGTTCACCGGGTTGACCGTCACATTGGCACGGAGCCCGGCCGAGGCCCCCAAAGAGTCGGTGGCCCAAAACACCACCTGCTCCCGCCCCGACCAGTCAGGCGCAGGGGTGATGGCGACTTCGGAGTCGGGGGCCAGCCGGACCGAGAGGTGCTCCGAGCCCGAGACGGAGAAATGGAGCAGGTCGCCGTCGGCGATGTCGGCGTCGTCGAACACCTGGTCGAGGAAGAGGCCGGCAAGCGGGAGGTCCTCGTCGGTCCCGAGCGCCGCCGGCGGGTGGGCGGCCACGGGCGCGTGGTTCTCCCGGGGGATATCGAAGGTTATCGAGTACGCCGCTGACGTGTCGGCGTCCGTGAGGTCGTCGGCCCGGCCCTCCCGGACGCTCCATTTGGCCATCAGCATGATGTAGTAGGTCCCCTCGCTAGTGAACGTCCGGTCGAGGGCCATGGAGCCGGCAGTGCGGCCCTCGCTGCGGTTGGACGTCTCGTTGAACACGACCAGATAGTTGGTGGCCGAGCCCAGCACCCCTAGCCTCTCGTCCAGGATGAAAAGCTCGAATATACCGGTCTCCCAGCCGCTCCCCAGCTGGACGCCGACATCCAGCCTCTGGCCGGTGGCAAACGAGACGTTCAGCCGGTACCAGGAGTAGTGCCGCATCGACTGGTCCAGCGTTCCGTTGAACACCGACCTGGAGAACACGTTCCGCACGTCCGGCGGGAACACGTACCGCTCCGGAGCGCCGGACTCCACGTTCACCGAGAGCTCGTACCTGCCCGACCCGTTGAAGGCGGTCACGACGATGTAGTAATAGCCGTCGTGCGCCGCCTTCCCCGTCACGGTCTCGACCGGGTCCCCCCACCAGGAGACATCGAGGTAGGTGTAGAACCCCCCCGAGGGCCACAGATCCATGAGGTAGAGGTCCAGGAAGACCCCACCGGCGCCCGGGATGGGTGTCTCGTTTAGCCGGGCCCCGACGATGTCGCCGGCTTCCAGGAATATCCGGAAGATGTCCGCCGGGTGGTCGGTGTCGTTGTAGAGCTCGCCCTTGTAGACCCCGCCCGAGACGGCCGGGATCGGGTCCTGGATGCGGGCGATGAACGAGTATCCGCCCCCTCCGCCGCCCGGGCCGGCGAACACCCGGATATAATAGTCGCCGGTGTACGTCGCCAGTATCACGACCGTCTCCCAGCGGTAGGGCGAGAGGGAGTAGCCCTGGCGGGAGCCCTGCCGGTCGTAGATCTCGAGGCCGGCGTCCAGTGCCGGCCAGTCCTCGCTGAAGACGGTGACGTTGAGTATCCTGCCCATCGCCACCGAGATGACGGTCCAGTTGGCCGGGACGGTGGTCTCGTTCAGGCGCCCGAATATCTCCGTGCCGGGCTGGATGCGCCAGGCCGAGGCCATGTCGTCGCCCGATTCGGCCCCCGAGGGCCCGGACCACCCCGGCAGCGTGAACGCAAGCAGCGCGACTGTCAATATGGCGAGCGGTACCCGCATTGTTACAAAATTGGGTCTGTTGAGTATTAAAGGATGATGGTACGGGGCCGTAACCGATTGATATAATTTGTGCAAGGGTGCAAGGGTGGAAAGGTATGAAGGGACGACGGATTTGGTCGTCCATACCCTTTTCTTCAAGGCTTGTACTCGACCATGAAATCCTTGAGGTTGTCCTCGTCGGCGCGGTACCAGCGGCCCTTGAGGCGGACGACGGCCGATCCGCCCGGGGCTTCCCGGACCTCGGCGGCGAGTATCATTCGCGCCAGCTCGTCCATGGGAATCCCAAGAAGCGGCATGGGAATGCCGCGGGGCATCGCCGCCAGCGCCCGCCTCACCCGGGAATGCCGGCCGCCGGCCGTTTCGGCGGATACAGGCCCGGCGGCGCCCGGCGGCCATTCCTCCGGAGGCTCCGGCGGCGTTTCCATGTCGAGGGTCTCCAGCGCCCGCGCAGGCGGTTCCTCCGGCACATCGAGGACTTCCTCCACCGTGATGCGGCCCGCCTCCGCGTCCGGATGCATCGCCTCGTCGATCTCGAGGCCTCCATCGGCCGATGGAGCATCGGCCTCGTGCTCGACGACCCGGGGGGACGGCAGGGTGCCGCCGTCCATGGGCAGGACGGTTATGGCCTCGTCGGGGGCCTGTCCCCCGCCCGGGTCATAGATCCTCGGAGGGGCCGCCAGGGGATACTGCGCGCCGGCCGGCGGCGGCCGGGGTTGGTAATAGGGCGAGCCCGGGAAAGGATAGGGGGCGCTCCGGCCACGCGAATCCACATACCAAAGCGGCTGGTGGCCGGACTGGACCGGCGGCGCGGGGATGGCATAGCTGGCGTTTTCCACCTGGACGGGCTTCCGTCTCATGAGCACCACAATTGCCGCGAGGACTGTCACGAGGACGATTATCAACACGATGCAGGTCAGCGCGCCGGAGTATATGCCGCCCGATTCGGCGTTCCGGCTCTCGAACTCGAGGCCCGCCGCCTGTGAATGCTCGCGCCCGTCCCAGGAGCGGGCCCTGAGGGTGTGCCAGCCGTCTTCAAGAGGGGCGGTGTCGAGCCTGTACGACCAGGTCGTCGTGCCCTGGGCGGTTCTCCAGGCCCCGGAATCCACCTGGACCTCCACGAGGATGACCAGGCGGCTGATGTTCGTGGAGGAGGCGGTCCCCCGCACGGTCACGGCGCCCGCCAGGGCGGACCCTCCGGCGGGCGCGGTTATCGCGACGGAGGGCGGCGTGGGGTCGGCGGCCGCACCGGCCGGCGCCGCCAGGGCCGCAAGCAGAAGGAGGGCCAGAACGGCGAGGCGGGGCTGGACCCCGCGTCGAATGCCCGTTCTCCCAGGAATGGAATGGCTTGTTGGCACCGTACTTGCCATCGTTTTTTGGATTAATAACCCTATCTCACCAGTTGTACCTCTGGAGGAAGTTGGGCTTGTTCTCGTCCCCGAAGTACCACCGGTTCATGATGAGGACTATCGGCTCGCCGAACTTGGACTTGCCCTGCTCGCCGGTGACGACCAGCTCGGTGATGAGCTCCGGCTGCAGGTACTGGAGCTCCCCGGGCAGGCTCATGTGGATGGCCTTGACCAGGGGCAGTATCTGCGCCGGGTCGAGCTGCCGGACGAGCTCGAGCGGGGGCCGGGGCGCCGGCGACAGCGGGGGGAGCGCCGATGGGGCCGCCGCGGCCGCGGGGGCCTCCGGCGCCGCCTCCGCTGATTCCCCGGCCGGCGCCGCCTCCCCGCCCGCACCCGCCGGCTCCGCGGCGGCCTCCGGCGCCGCCTCCGCTGGTTCCCCGGCATCCCCGTCCGGTTCCGGCAGAACCGCGGCCGGGGCGGCCGGTTTTCCGGCGTCCTGCGGGCGCGCCCCGGGGGCCGCCGGCGCGGCCGTTGCCGGTCGGCGGCGCCTCATCACAAGCAGGCCGCCGAGCGCCCCGGCAACGACCACGACCGCTATCACCGCGAGCAACGGCAGCATGTCCGTCCCGCCGCCTCCGCCGCCCGCCGGGTTGTCGACGCGCACGGTCCTTTCGGCCGGCAGCGAATAGTTCGTCCCGTCGAACGAGCGGACGCGGAGGGTGTGCGCCCCGCGGGAGGCCCCGGCGGTGTCCCATTCGAAGCTCCAGTTCTCATTGCCGGCGGCGTTGAGCCAGGCGCCGTTGTCCACCTGCCACTGGACCGACCTGATGGTCCGGCCGGCGGCAAGGGCGCGCGCCGTTCCGGAGAACTTCACCTTCCCCTTATAGGGCGCGCTCGATTCGGGGGTCAGGATGCTCACCAGGGGCGGCTGGGGGCCGGAGCCCGGCAGCCGGATGGTGGTGGTCGTCTTGGGGTTTTCCGGGTAGGCCCCGGTGTTGCCCGCAAGATCGGAGGCCCGCACCCGGAAAGTGTAGGTCCGGCCGTCCTGGCCGGTGAACACCGCGGTGGTGTTCGTGAAGTTCAGTTTCCAGTCCGTCCATGTGCCGTTGCCCTCCCGGTACTGGACGTCGTAGCCCACGAGTCCGGAGGTGGCGTCGGTCCCGCTCCAGCCCACGGTGAAGCTCGCCGTCGTCGTTACGGCCTGGAGGGAGGAGACCACGCAGAGGGGGGCGACGGTGTCCACGATTATGTTGGCGGTCTGGGCCGGGGCCTCGTTCTCGGCGGCGTCGCGGACCTTCACGAAGAGGGTGGCCGGCCCCTCGCCCGCGCCGAGCGTCCAGCGGAAGGACTCCGCCAGGGGCTGCCATTCCGCCCCCGAAAACTGCGCATCGGAGCCGAGGAGCATTCCGCCCAGGGCGTGGTTGTCGGAAGCCTCGATCCGGACGGAGACCTCGTGCGAGACCGAGTAGACCGAGCCGTTGTTGATGCTGAACGAGAAGGAGGGCGGGGCGGTGTCCACCATCACGGTGGCGCAGGCCGGCGCCGACATGTGGCCCGCCGGGTCCCGGAAGCGGGCGTAGACCGTGCGGAGGCCGTTGCCCGGTGGGAGGGTCCAGGGGTAGGCCGGCTGGAACGCCAGCCAGTCGTCCCCGGAGAAATCGTACCTGTTGCTCAGGAGCATCTCGCTCACGCCCGAGGCGTCATGGGCCTCGAGGCGGAGCGTCACCGCCGTGGACCGGGTGTAGTTGCCGCCGGCGTTTATCCGCACGGTCCCGAGGGGCGGGAGCGTGTCGAGCGTCACGGAGGCGGAGGCCACCGCCGATTCCCAGCCGTTCTCGTCCCGGACGCGGGCAAAGACCGTCTTGGGCCCGTCCCCCGCCGAGAGGGTCCAGCGCAGGCGCTCCGTGTAAGGCTGCCATTCCGCGCCCAGGAAGTCCCCGGCCTCGCTCACGATCATCGAGCGCACGCCGTGGGCGTCGTAGGCGGTCAGCGTGAGGTTTACGGCCGCCGAGGGGGCCATCGCGGAGCCGTCGTTGATGACCAGCGAGGCCGTGGGCTCCGTCGTGTCGATGTCGATGTCCACCGAGGCGGTCTGGAGGTCGCCGGTGACGTCCGTCACGCGGGCCCAGATGCGGCGGGGACCGTCCGATAGGTCCAGGTGTATCGACCAGTTCTCCCTGCCCATCGCCCGGAGCCAGGTGGCGCGGTCGTCGGTGCTCACGTCCACCGTCTTGACTGCGCAGATGTAGCTCACCCGGATGTCGCGGAAGAGGGCCGTGCCGTTGCCGGCGGGGCTGCCGAAAAGGACGGCATACTGCAGATACCGGCCGGAGGCCGGGAAGCCCGCGTTCTGGCCGTTTTGCACCGTGGCCCAGTCCGAGGCGCCCTGCATGGACGGGTCGTCCGCCGAGCGCAGCCTCACGTCCAGTGGGAGGCCGGCCGGGACGCTGGCGGTCCAGGCCACGCCGGAAAGCTCCGGCGCGGCCGAGAGCGTGTCCTGCACCGCCGAGGTGAAGCGGCCGGCGGAGGCGTACTGGAGGCTCACGTCGTCCCAGAGGGCGTCCACGAACTCGCCGGTGGAGTTGATGGCGGAGCGGATGACGCACCTTGCGTTTCCGAGCGGGGCCGCCCGCGTCGCAAGCTGGCTGCCGTCCATGTGGAATGAGGCGCTCGTCCCGTTCCAGGTTATTTCGAAAAGGTGCGGCATCTCGTTGACCGCCCCGAGCGATTCCATCGTGACCGCACCCGAGGCGGAGGTGACGAGGACCGCCTTCTGGCCTGGGCCCATGCCGTAGAAGTCGTAGCCGCGGCCGACGCCTATGAAGTTCTGGTCGTCCTTCCAAAGCCCTATGACCGAGTAGGCGGCGCTCCCGAGCTCCTGGAACTGGTGGAGTGTGCCGTTGAGCCTGTCGGAGACCGCGCCGGTCGATACCACCTGGGCCGAGGAGTTCCAGCCGTCGGCGGCGGCGCTGCCGCCGAGCCTGAGCCTGCCGCCGGAAATCGAGGCGGTGGGCCCGTTGGATTCGCCCGCAGTCCACCTGGATGCGTCGAGCTGGGGGGAATCGAAATTGTCGTACATGACGCGCTTCAAGGCGAGCGTCCCGGCGGCGTCGTTGGTCAGGTTCTCCATTGTGCCGGCGTCGAAGTCGTCCTTCAGGGCCTCCTGCCAGTCGACAACGGACCCGCGGGCCGTGCCGTTCACCTCGACGGAGCGGGCAAGCAGGATGGAGCCGTCGAGCGGGGCCAGTATGGAGATGCCGGGAGCCCCGCCCGCGGGAAGGGCGGAGGGGGCGCAGACGAGCCAGGCGAGAATGGCCAACGCGAGGGTCCGTGTCTTCATGCAATGCAAATTCCCTCCGATGTATATAAAAATAGCCAACAGACAAGCTTATATCGCCCCGGAACCGTGGGGAATAGCACGGCCCACCGAGGCAACATACCAATCGACAGGGGAATGATACCATGGAAACCGTTTACGTGCTGGTCAAGACGGAACCCGGGCTGCTCGAGAGCGTTATGGCCGAGCTCAAGGACAAGGCGCAGGTCAGCGAGATCTCGGCCGTGACCGGCGCCTATGACGTGATCGTCAAGGTCTCCGGCGACTACATCACGGACGCTTTGGGTATCGTGGTCCGGGACCTGCGAAAGATACGCGGCGTCGTGAGCACCGAGACCCTCATTGCGGTCCGGATGTGACCGCGCCCGGACGGAACACCCACTGACCGGGAGGCGACCACATGGCAGGCCAAAGCGATTCATTCGTCTACGTCGGAAAGAAGCCGCTCATGAGCTACGTCCTGGCCGCGGTGATGCAGATAAACACCGAAAAACGCGAGGTCGTCATCAAGGCCCGCGGGCAGGCCATCAGCCGGGCGGTGGACGTCGCGGAGGTGCTCCGGCACAAGTTCGTCCCCAACGCAATCGTCAAGGACATACGGATATACACGGAGTCGCTCCAGCGCGAGGACGGCTCGCCGTCGAAGGTCTCGTCGATAGAGATCGTGCTCTTCCGCGACATCGACAAGGGCCCGGCGCCCGGCGCGCCGGCGGCGCCGAAAGCGTGAGGGGTCAGGGCGCACGGGCCGATGCGCTCACCCGGCCGGCCCCCGGCGCCTCCTGCCGAGCCAGTAGGCAATGGCCACGCCGGCTGCCACCAGCACGGCCACAAGCGCCAATAAGGCCGGCGGGAGCCTATCGACCACGGTGGAATCCCCACCGGCAGAATTTCTCACCATGAAGGACAGCTCCGCGGCCTCCGAATCGGCAGCGCCGTCGGTGGCCCGGGCCCGGACCGTGTGCCGGCCGTTCGCAAGGCCTTTCGTATCGACCCCGAAAGACCATGAGGCCGTTCCGTTGGCATCCTCCCACCCCTGGTCGTCTATCTGGACCATGACACCGGTCAGGCTGCGGTTTGCCTCCGAACAGGAGGCCGTGCCGGACACGGTGAGGCGGCCCCGGACCGTCTCGTTGGGCGAGGGCCGGTCTATCCTCACGGACGGCCTGGCCAGCACGAGCCGGATGGTGTCGCAGACCAGCGCGGATTCCCAGCCGTTGGCGTCCCTGAACCGGGCATACACCGTCTTTTCCCCCGGACCAGCCGACAGGTTCCAGTCCAGGCGCGCCGTGTAGGGGCGCCACTGCGCGCCCTCCAGTCCGAAGCTCTCGCCGACTTTCATAGACGCCACGCCAAACCGGTCGCTCGCATCCAGCCGGAGGGACACGGCCGGCGACCATGTCACGGCGTCGCCCCCGTTGATCTGGATCGCCCCCGCGGGAGGCGTCGTGTCCACCTGGATATTCACAGATGCAACCCGGGTCTCGCCGGCGGCGTCGGTGACGCGGGCATGGAGAACGCTCACGTTCTCCAAAACGCCCAGGATGGCCGACCAGCTCCCGGTGCCGGAGGCGGCCATCCAGGTCGCCTGGTTGTCGGCGGAGACCTCGACTGCTGCCACCGGCTTGAAGTAGGTTATTGCGACGTCGTCCAGCAAGACCGGGGTGCGGAAATCCTTGCGGGAGAATGAGGCCCGGTACTGCAGGTAGCGGCCGGCGGCCGGCAGGCCGGAGGCCTGTCCGTTGGAGACCTCGTCCCAGTCCGAGGCGTCATCCATTTCGGGCCCGCTCGCGGAGCGTACATATATTTTCAGGGAGGCCCCGGCCGAGGCCCCGGGCGACCAGCTCACATTGACCAGCACCGGCCGGCCGCACCTGGTGTCGAACACCGACGAGGTAAAATTGCCGGCCATCGAGGGCGTGACGACATTGTCCCAGAGGGCGTCGATGCGGGATTGGTCCACGGCGCTGTTCCAGAGCGCGATCACCGGCGATGCGAACGAAACCTCCTTGCTGTACACCGAGGAATTGTCCATGTAGAATGTTATCGTGCCTCCGGAATAGGATGCCTTGAAATTGTGCGGAACCGGGTTGGATTCCAGGTTGCCGAAGAAGAGCTCGTTTTGCACCCCGCCCAGGTTCCAGGCCACGGCCAGCCGCCGGTAGCCCCATGTCCAGTCGTAATGTTCCGAGATGACAATCGAGTTCTGGTCATCCTGCCAGAGCCCTAGGCTGGCGCCAAAGGAGTTCCCCGAGCCGGAGAAGCCCACGAGGTCGGCCGACACCTCGCGGACCGTGGCCGTCGAACGGAGCCCGGCCCCTGCCCAGGCCATAGTGGCGGGATTGCCGTACACATGGAGCCTGCCGTTCTCCTCCGCCAGTGTCAGGCCGGCGGTCTCCTGCTTCGTCCACCTGGCCGGGTCGATGGAATCATCGTTGAAATCGTCATAGGCGACCTCGCCCAGATAAACGGTCCCGTTGGCGCCGATCGTCACGGCCGAGGCCGTTCCCGCCGAAAAATCGGCGGCTGCGGCCTGGCTCCATCGCGCCTCCGAGCCCGAGGCGGTCCCGGTGACATTCACCGTTTTCGAGAGCAGGACGGCGTTGTTCGCCGGAGAGGCTACCTCGATGACCGGGGCGCCGCCGGCGGGGACGGGCGGCAGGACAGCGAGCAACGCGCAAAGGATGGCCAAGCAGGCCGCTTTTCGCCGCATGGAAATCCCATGACCGTGCGGAAATTTATAATTGACGGTCCGGTGGCCCGTCAGGGGCGATACGCGGACGCCGTCCTTTCCAGGGCGTGCCCCTCGACGTTCCCTGCGAGCCCCGCCGAGCCGAAGTCGCGGCAGAGCTTCTCGACGTGGGCCGCCACCCTCTCCTTTACGAGGAGCATCGGCTCCTCGAGGGCGGTCCCTTTGGGGTCGGAGCGCAGCCGGGCCCGGTCGATGTGGCCGAAGTAGTCGCGCGGGTCCATGACCGCCGGGTTCTCGTCGAGCGCTTTTTTGATGCCGGCCAGATCATCCGACCTCTTCTCGACGCCGGGGTGCTCCGCGAAATACCTCCGGAAGGTCGCGGTGATTCCCAGCCGCAGGTCGGTGTCGATGTTGACCTTGCGGATGCCCGCCCTGATCGCGGCCTGGATGCGGTCCATCGGGATGCCCCGGGCGTCCTTCATCTGGCCGCCGAACGAGTTTATCTCCCGTATCAGTTCCTGGGGAACCGTGGACGACCCGTGGCTGACCAGGAACCGGTCCCGGTTCTGGCCGAATGCCGCCATCGCGCGGTAGCACTGGTCGACAATGTGGACCGCGAGCTTCTCGAGCCCGGCGCCTTTGTTCGGGCCGTGGGAGGTCCCGTAGGCGATGGCCAGGCTGTCGCAGCCGCTCTTGTCGAAGAAGTTGGGCACGAGGAACGGGTCGGCATAGGTCGTGTGCGCGGAGCTCACGTCCTCCTCGACGCCGGCAAGGTGCCCCAGCTCGGCTTCGACCGAGATGCCTTTGGGATGCGCCAGCTGGACGACGGCCTTCACGGCGGCCACGTTCGCGTCGTATTCGAGCTTGGACACGTCGAGCATGACCGAGCCGAAGCCCTTCCCGATGCAGTCGCGGGCGGCGGGCTCGTCGCCGTGGTCCAGGTGCAGGCAGACGGGCATCGGATGGCCCGTGTTCTTCACGGCGGCCAGGACCATCTGCGCTATCATGTCGGGCCCGCCCTGGAACTTGTTGGCGCCCCGGCTGGCCTGGAGGATGCCGGGGGCATCGGCCCGGCGCAGGCCCTCGAGGATGCCCTCGGCCTGGCTCCAGAAGTTCACGTTGAAGGCGCCTATCGCGGCGGGCTTCCCGCCCAGCGACGAGAGCTCGGCCGCCCGGAGCATGGGGACGCCGGGTCCCAGCGATTCATCGGTCATTTTCGGTCACTTCCCGCACCTTGCACCGTCTCCCGGATAGTAAGCTTTTCCGGTGGCGCAAAATCGTTATAAGGCCTCCCACAAATGTCAATGCGGTGAGGCGATGAAAAGGCGGGCGGATGCAGCCGTCATACTGACTGTCGCTATCCTGGCCGCTACATCCGGCCGGGCGGGGGGCGAGCTTGAGACCGGTTTCTCGGACGGGGCCCAGCAGCAGCTCCTGCTCTTCCCGCCCGGCGGGGGCCAGAACTCGACCGCCGTGGACCTTCCGCCGGGAATCGAGATTCTGAACGCCACGGTCGATCTGGAGGGCCGGCGCGCGTTGAACGGCACCGCCTATTCCACGACGGATTTCTTCCTCGAGCGCGGGAACCTGGCCTGGGCCGGGAACGCCACGGCCCTCCCGCCGGTGCTCCCGCCCGCAAGCTTCGAGGACCAAAACATCACGGTTGTCCCCGGGATAAAAAGGAGCGACGACATCCGCCACCAGACGACCGCCACAAATGCCGCGCCCTACCACATGTTCGAGTTCCTCGTCGGGGAGGCGAACGTCACCGGGTTCAACCTGACCTGGGAGGGCATAGGCTTCACCCAGCCGCAGATGGGATTCGGGGACAACGGCGCCACCCTCTATCTCTGGGACCGGCTGGCCCGCCTCTGGATGCCCCTGGACACCCAAGGCGTCCCGGAGGTGCCCGTGGAGGTGGTGCTCTCCGCCAACATCACCGTGAGCCCGGGGCGCTACATCGACGTCGGCGGGTACATCACCGCGTTCGTGGCCCCGAAGCGCATCCAGTTCGACAACCAGCTCTCGACGGACTATGTGAAGCTGGTCTACTGGGGCTGGCAGACCTCATTCCCTGAGAACCTCCGGCTGGACGTCGGCGCCGACGGCTCCGTGGAGTGGAGCCGCCCGGGGCCGCTGAACGCCACCCAGACGTTTTCCGGGGCGCAGTTCGTTTCGGCCCTCCAGAAGGCGGTGGACAACGGCACCGGCGGAAATGTCTCGGTCCCGCTCCGGTTCACCTCTTCCAGCGGGGGGCTGCTTTACCTTACGAACCTGAGCATAGGCTACGGCCCCAAGGACCTCCCGCCGTGGCTGGTGAAGAACATTCCGCTCCTGTCGACCTCCGAGGACGTGCCTGCCTACGCCGTCGTGGACCTGAGGGAGCACTTCGACGACGACCGCGGCGTGGGGAACCTGACGTTCTCGCTCGCGCACAACACCGGCCCGTCCCATATCCAGGTCCTTGTGAACGGGACGTCCATCGACATCATCCCCGCGGAGGCCGGCTGGTACGGCAGCGAGACGGCGAGGGTCCGGGCGGCGGACGGCCGGGGCCAGTGGGTGGAATCCAATAATTTCACCGTCCGCGTCGACCGCACGCCGGTGGTGCTTAGGCTCGCGACACCGACCATTCCGGTGGCCGAGCAGGACGTCCCCTACTCTTTCACGTTCGAGGTCAACTACACCGGCGGGGGCCCGCTCTCCTTCTCCTCGGATTCCCGGCTCTTCGCCCTCGACAAGCAGACCGGCTCCATCCTGTTCACCCCGCGCAACCAGGACGTCGGGACCTACTCATTCTGGGTGAACGTCTCCGCCCCCGAGGGCCTTTCGGACGGGAGGGTCTACAACCTCACGGTGCTAAACCGGAACGACCCCCCGGTGCTCGACCCCATCCCCAGGCAATCGGCCAAGGAGGACCTGCTTTTCGAGTTCTCTTTCACCGCCCGGGACCCCGACCTGGACATCGGGTTGGACGTTCTCCGGTACAGCACCGACTGGCCCCGCCTCGATGTCTCGGGCTCCGGGCTCGCGTCGTTCACCCCGGGCGACGCCGACGTGGGCGAGCACCGCGTTTCCGTGACGGTGACGGATTCCGGCGGGCTTTCGGACACGGGCGTGTTCACTCTCACGGTGGCCAACGTGAACGACCCGCCGGCGCTGGGCCCTCTCGGGGACCTCACGGTCCTCGAGGACTCGAGGTTGAGCCTCCGGCTCAACGCCACGGACCCGGACTTGGGAGACCGGTTGACGTTCTCGAGCGAGACGGCACTCTTCACCATCAGCCCGGACGGCTGGATCAACTTCACGCCGGTCCAATCGCAGCTCGGCGTCTGGACCGTCAAGATAACGGTGCGCGATACCGCGGGCGCGACGGCGAGGGGCGAGTTCCGGATGACCGTGCTGAACGTGAACGACCCGCCTGCCGGGGTCGTCATACTCAACCCGGCCAGCGGGGCGATTTTTTCGGCCGGGAAGGCCATCCTGCTCGAGGCGTTTGCGGTCGACGAGGACGGCGACGCTCTCGAGTACAGCTGGTATGTCGACGGGAAGCTCCTCGACAAGGGCCAGAACGTCACCACCCGGGCCCTGCCCGCCGGGAGGCACGCGCTGACCGTCCGCGTCTCCGACGGAAACGCCACCACCGTCTCGGGGGAGGTCCGGATAACGGTGGTGAAGGCGCCGAAGCCGGCCGGGCCGGACATGACCATCCTGGCAGCTGCCGTCATGATCGTTTTGGCGGTCGCCGTCGCGGCAGTCATTGCGTGGAGGCGGTCGAGACGGGGCGCCTAGACGGCCACCGGCCCGGAATATTTAACTTCTTTCCTCGGGCCGCAAGATTTTAATCCGGGGTCCGCCCATCGAAAGGCGAGGTCCGGATTTGAGCCGCCGCCCGATGCCTGCCATCATCGTGGCCGCCGTCCTGGCGCTGGCGCCGATTCTGGCTGTTGCGGGGGAAGATGCCGAGGGGCCGGGGACAGGCCGGGAGAACCAGCCGCCGGTGCTTGTCTTCAACATCCCGCTCCAGTCGTTTCCGGAGAACAATATATGCAACAAGGGCTACCATCTCGTCAACCTCTCGAAATATTTCAGCGACGACGGGGGCGTCGAGAATCTGACATTCACGGTCGTCCATGCGACGGACCCGTCCCACATCTGCGCCACGGTCGACGGGAATTTCCTCTCGTTCTCCACGCCTACCAAGGACTGGTACGGGCAGGAGCGGTTCCGGGCGCGGGCCACGGACTCCGGCGGCCTTTGGGCGGAATCGAACAATTTCACGGTCAGGGTCACGCCGGTAACCGAAGAGCTTCACATCCATGAGCTACCGGTCCTCTATGTATACGATAACGAAGAGAGATATTTCGACATTACGCCATTTCTCCATTCCGACTACGATGCGCCCGAGGTTGTCGTGATCACAACAAATTCTTCCTTTGTGAGGGTCAACGGGCGCGTTCTTTTCATCCTGGTGCCGCGGCATGAGAACAATGATGATAACCTGACCATCCAGATAACCGCAATCGGCTTGATGAACCAGGCGCAGGCGGAATTGCACCTTGTTGTTTACACGTTCGTATGGGCTCATCCAGTCCGGTATGTGGCCTTCTTTTGCAAAATCGAGATCCCCGAAGACGGTTTCCACTTCGAATATCTGCGAGAGCTCGGGCCCCTGAATCCGGATGTGTTCTGGAATATCACGGAGGTCCTGCCCGACACCCCGCCGATATTCAAGGCGACTTTGACCAACGAAATCAACAACGAAACCAATTTGAGAATAACCCCGGGGTTGCACAGGTACGGCGCAGGAAAACTTTCGATTGTCGCTACGGTTCCCAAAGGTCTGAGATTCGTTGTCCAGTTCAACATTTCCATCGTGGCAGGCGATGTGGATCACCGGCTGATCCGGATCAACGACACCATTGTCTCCGAGCACGAGAACGTTAGCTTCCGGCTCATCAAGGAGGACCCGTGGGACGACTTGGTGTTTTGGACCAACTCGACTTTCTTCAACATCACCCCCGAAGGCTGGGTGAATTTCACCCCGGACCAGAAGGAGGTCGGCTTTTGGCATATTTTCTATAGTGTCTCGATCGATGGTTTTCACACTGCACGGAGAGAGTTCAACCTCACAGTCCTCAACCTGAACGAGCCCCCCGAGAATGCGACGATTCTCAAGCCAAAGGACCAGGCGCGCTTCACTGTTGGCAAGAGGATAGATTTCGAATGCAACGCCTCCGATGTCGATGGCGACCAGCTAAAGTATGAGTGGAGGTCGAGTGGCGTAGTATTTGGAATGGGCAAGCGGTTCTCTACATCCAACTTGAAGGTCGGCAGATATGCCTTCTACGTCAACGTCTCGGACGAGCAATTCTCGATTAAATCCCCCCCCGTCACGATCTTGGTCATGCCTAAGACCGAGCCCGGAGTGGTTGGACCGGATTACACGTTTATCTTTACGATCATCATCGCGGTCTGTATCATTGCCGCATGCCTGGGCGTTGCCTTATATGTGTCGTACAGACCGCGCTGACCACCCCACGCATACCGTTAAATAACAGTCCCCTTGATACACCGGCGATGTCGGTCGATTTCATGTTCCTCGGCGGGGCCCACGAGGTCGGCAACGTGGCCCTCGAGCTTGCCGTGGACGGCGCCCGCTTCCTCTGCGACTACGGGTACGCGCCCTCCAGGCCCCCGACCTTCCCGAAGGCCATGTCCCGGCAGCCCGACATGGTGCTCCTCTCGCACTGCCATGTCGACCACTCGGGCATGATACCGCACCTTTCCGGCCGGGCCGAAATCAACATCCTGGCGACGCCCCCGACGCAAGCCATGTCCGAGCTTCTGGCCTACGACAGCCTCAAGGTCGCCCAGAACGAGAACTACGGCCTTCCCTACGAGAGCGGAGATGTCCGCCGGGCGCAGGAGCTCTTCGACCTGGCGCCGTTCGGCGGGAACCGCGAGGTCAAGAGCGTCGAGGTCCGGCTGCGCTCGGCCGGCCACATCCCGGGCGCCACCATGTTCGAGATCGAGGGCGGGAAGAAGGTGCTCTTCACCGGCGACATCAATACGGTCGACACGCACCTTGTCCGGGGCGCAAAGCCGCGGCACTGCGACCTGCTCTTCGTCGAGAGCACCTACGCCGGGCGCGAGCACCCCGACCGCGAGGCGACGGAGAAGCGCTTCATCGAGCGGGTGCGCGAGGTCGTCGACCGGGGCGGGAAGGCCGTCGTGCCCGTGTTCGCCGTGGGCCGCACCCAGGAGGTGCTGATGCTTCTGGCGCGCACCGGTTTCGAGACCTGGCTCGACGGCATGGGCCAGAAGGTCAACCGCCTAATGCTCGACGAGCCCGGGTTCCTCAAGGAGCCGGCGCTCCTGCGAAAGGCGGAGGGCCGGGCGCGATTTGTGCGCGGGGAGTACCTGCGGAACGCGGCGATGCGCGGCGAGGTCATCGTCACCACGGGCGGGATGCTGGACGGCGGCCCCATCCTGACCTACCTGCGCAAGCTCAAGGATGACCGCCAAAGCTGCGTGTTCCTGACCGGATACCAGGTGGAGGGCACGAACGGGCGCCTCCTCATGGAGAAGGGGCTCATAGACCTGGGCTCCGGGCCGGAGCGCATCGAGCCGAAGGTCGAGTTCTACGATTTTTCGGCGCACTGCGGCCACTCGGAGCTCGTCGATTTCGTCAAGGGCTGCGGCCCGGAGAAGGTCGTGCTCTTCCACGGCGACGAGCGCGAGAAGCTCGCCGCGGAATTGGAGGCGGACTTCGAGGTGCTGATGCCCAAGAACATGGAAAAAGTGAAGCTGGCCTGATAAGCAGATTGGTACGGTTTTTGATAATTAGAATTATATTCCAACAACCATATATATTATTAAGGCAAGGTTGGTCCGTTGGGCATGACAACGTCTGGCGGGACGAGACAGGGGACGTGCCGTCCAGGCCGGGTCATGCCCGCCATCCTCTGCCTGCTCCTTGTGCTCCCGCCGGCGCCCGCGGGTGGCGAAGGCACCTCCAGGGGCACCGCGGAGGTGCTTTTCTATTACAGCCCGGAGGAATATTACTGGTCCCAGGCGACCGGCGGCCCCTGGACCAGCCCGGTGGAGATGTCGAAAATTGCCGCGGACGCGATAAACCGCGGATTCATCTACGACAATGCCACGGGCGAGGTCGAGATAGGCGGCCTGCGGCCAGGTGCGAACGGCACCTGGAAATGGCAGGTGCTTTCCTGGGATGACGCCCTGCAACGCTGGGCCGTGTGGAGTGAAAGCCCTGGCAAGATCAGGATCTGGTCCGGGGGCGCCATAGCCTGGAGCCCGAACACCACGGCCAACCCGACGCCGAGCCCGCTCAGCAAGTATCCGTGGCCCCAGGACCGGTGCGGCGCGGCTCGCCGCGGAGAGACGCTGTCGCCGGCGCCTTTGACGAATCTCAGCTACTGGACAAGCCCGCTCGGCATGGCCGTCCGCTCCGCCCCCTGCGTGGCCCAGGGCCGCGTTTTCATATTGGGTGACGGGACATTGCGGGAGCCGGATGTTCTCTTCTGCCTCGACGAGTTCACGGGAAAGGCCATTTGGAGAAAGGAGCTGGGCGTGTCGGAAGGCTCGGGAATAGACTTTGGCGCGCCGGCCTATTCCGATGGAATGGTCCTGGTCGGCACATCCGAAGGGAAGGTCCGGGCCCTGGACGCCCGCAACGGGACGGAGGAATGGACATACCTGGCCGCCGGGCCGCAGTTCGGAACCATATCGCCGGTGGTCGTCGCCGGGGAACGGGTCCTTTTCACGACCGGCGAGGGGGCCGTCCACTGCCTCGGCAGGGACGGCCGGGCCGTCTGGAAGACGAACGTGAGCGCCCCCGTCGCTCCCTACCCGGCCGCGCCGGCCGTGCTGGGCGACAAGATTGTCGTCGGGACGCAGGAAGGGCGGCTGCTCTGCCTCGAGCTGGTGAACGGCAGCATCCTCTGGAACATATCCCTCGTCCGGGAAATCGTTACGGCCCCGGCGCTCTCATCGGAGGGCTACGCCTTCGTCCTCGCCTCGGCAGGGCCCGCAAGCAGTGCCGGCAACATGACGCTCTACTCATTCTTCATCCGCGACGCCGTCCAGCAATGGAACGCCACATATCCGCGTTCCCTTTCCTCGCCGGCCATCTCGGCCGGCGGCCTCTTCCTCGGGACCGGCACCGAGATCGTCGGCCACCACCCGGACCGGGGGACCAAGTTCTGGGGCGTGGGCACGGGCCACGTTGACGCCTCCCCGGCCGTTGCGAGGGGCTTTGTATATTACGCGGCCAACGCTCCCGCGGGGAGCATCGGGTGCGTGCGCGTTGGCGGTTTCGTCGAGTGGACCCTTTCCGTCGGCGCGCCCATTTCCGCATCCCCGGTGGTGGCCGATGGAAGGCTGTTTGTTGCCACCGTCAACGGCACCGTCCTCTGCCTCGGCCGGCCGCCCGAATCCAGGGTCAACGCCACCCTTTCCGCCCCGGCGAAGACCACCGATGGCTCGAGAATCACCGTCAAGGCCTCGCTCGGGAACACCGGTGAAGCACCGGCCCTCTTCACCGCGTACCTGACGGTCGACGGGAACCGGACGGACCTGAAGAAGGGCCCGTTCACGCTCCAGCCCGGCGAGAAGCTGAATGTGTCTTTCGAATGGAAAGCCGTCAAGGGCAACCACACGCTGGGGCTGTTCTACAACGGGACCAGCGGCACATTCACGCCGGCACGTGTCGAGGTCGCCAAGTCCGCCGAGGCCTGCTCGAGCGTCATCTGGACGACGGCGCTCGCTGCAGTTGCGCTTGTTGTGCCCTCGTTCGTGAAGTGGGACAGGAGGAGAAAACGATGAGGGCAATCCTGGCCCTGCTGGGCGCGCTGATGCTCCTGCCCCTCGTCCAGCCGGCGCTCTCCGAGCCGGTGCCCGCCATCGTCAACCTGACGGAGGACTACACCGGGGCGCCGTCCTACTACCGGGACCCGGCCGTTATCGAGTTTAGGGGCAAGCTCTACATCTTCTGGGAAGGCGACGACCCCTCGGGCGCCTGGCCCGGCTACCATGGGAACCTCTTCTACCGGACCTACGAGGACTCGGGCGGCGTGAGCTCGCTTGGCGAGGTCATCCTCCTGACGCCGGCATCGTCGCCGTTCGAGGGCGAGCACCGCAACGAGAAGGTCTTCCCCGTCGTGTTCAAGGACCGGCTCTACATCGTCTGGTCCAGCGCCGACCGGGCCCAGGTGCCCGACGGGAACGTGGGCTGGGTGGAGATACTGGTCAAGTACTTCGACGGCGAGCGCTGGTCCGAGAACTTCATGGTCAACGCCCCCATAGAGCCCTACAACCTCTCGCAGAGGGGCGCCAACCAGTACCCCTTCGCCGCGGTCTTCGGCGGCCGCCTCCACATCGTCTGGGAGCGCAACGTCCAGCACTCGGAGAACGGGACGCCCCTCTTCTACTCGGACATCTGGACGCGCTCCACCGACGGCGAAAGCTGGGACGGGCCCCGGAAGGTCTCGCTGCCTACGGCCACGGACTACAACGAGGGCCCTGCCATCGGCGCCTACGGCGGGAGGCTCTGGTTCGCCTGGGAGCAGGTGGACTTCCGGACGCCGTCGCGCTGGAGCTGGAGGATGCTGGCGCGCCCGTTCGACGGCAGCGCCTTCGGGGAGACAATGGAGGTGGCCTCGGCGACGGACCAGGGGATGAAGGATTCCTACCCGAGGCTCCTCCCGTACGACAACCCGCAAACGGGCAATGCGGAGCTCTACCTGCTCTGGCGCGTGCTCGGCACGGGCGGGTTCCAGTTCTCCACCCAGGCGGCCATCGCCTACTCCGTGTTCGACGGCCAAAACTGGAGCGAGGCCCGCCAGGCGGCCCCCATCTCCCGCGGCGCCGGCGGGGGAGTGGGCGCGAGCGGCATCGGCCGGATGAGCGCCGCCGTCCACAACGGCAGGATATACCTTGCCTGGGCGACGACGGACGACGCCCTCAAGGCCGGCGAGGACTTCGACATCGCCATCCGGAGCTTCGACGGCGAGGACTGGGGCCCCGTGGCGGAGGCCACCGTGTCCGGCGACGAGAGCCTGCCCGGCCCCTGGGAGAGGACCGGCTCGTCCCGGCCGGCGGCGCTCGACCCGTCCGGACTGCCGACGGGGTTCTCGCCCCTCGCCGACTGGCGGCCGGCCCGCGTCCGGCTGGACAACGACCCGCGGCTCGTGGAGTACGGCCACCGGCTCCTCGTCTGCTGGCGGATGATACCCGATTTCCGCTACTACGGCTACATGGTGATCTACATGAAAGTCGTGGAGGACGCCGACCGGGACGGCGACGGCCGGCCGGACACCGCCGACTGGTTCCCGGACGACCCGGCCGACTGGGAGGACGCCGACCGAGACGGCGCCGGCGACAACACCGACCCGGCCCCGTACGACCCGGACATCCGGCTTTGGGCCCAGGCGCGGCCGGAGCCGCCGCCGGAGAACCCGGCGGCGCCGATGGCGCTCCTGCTCGTGCTGGCCGCCTCGGCGGCGTACTTCCTCAGGCCATCGAAGAAGGGTGATGAGAAGTGATAGACTTCCGCGGCGTGTCGAAATCCTACGACGGCTTCCCGGCCCTCAAGGACGCCTCCCTCCAGGTCGGCGACGGCGAGATTGCCGTGCTGGTCGGCTCCAACGGGGCCGGAAAGTCGACCATGCTCAAGATAGCGGCCGGCCTTCTGGAGCCCTCCTCGGGGGAGGTCCGCCTCGGCGGCGGGGAGGGCCTCCCGCCGGCGCAGGCCCGCCGGGCGGTCGGCTACCTCCCCGAGAACGCCGCCTGCTACGAGGAGCTTACGGCGCGGGAGAACCTGCGCTACTTCTGCTCGCTGCGGGGCCTTTCGGGCAGGAAGCTCGAAGGGCGCGTCGCGGAGCTCCTGAAGATGGTCGGGCTGGCCGCCGAGACGAAGCTTGTGCGCGATTTTTCGAAGGGCATGCGCCAGAGGCTCGGCATCGCGGTGTCGCTTGCGGGCCGGCCCAAGGTGGTGCTCTGGGACGAGCCCTCGAGCGGGCTGGACCCGTCGGGAAGGCTGCTCTTGCGGGACATTCTCGAAGCGCTCAAGAAGGAGGGCGCCTCGATCCTAGTCTCCTCGCACGACCTGCGGGAGTCCGCGCTCCTGGCCGACACGGTGGTCCTGGTCTACAAGGGCGGGCTCCGCTTCAAGGGGAAGGCCGACGGGCCCGAGCTCGAGAGGCTTTACAAGGAGGTGGTCGGATGATGGAAGAGCTCCGCGCCTCCATCCGGAAGGAGCTTTTGGTCGGCGTCCGGAGCTGGCGCGTCCTGGCCTACGCGCTGTTCCTCGCCGCGGTCGTCCTCCTGGGCGCCTCGCTTCCGGCGGACAGCTTCCCCCACGAGCTTTCGCTCTCGCAGGGGCCGCTCGTGCTGCTTCTCGTGCTCGGGTGCGCGTTCATCTTCGCCGTCGATTCCGTCTCGCGGGAGTTCGAGCGCGGCACCGCCCCGCTCGTGTTCGGCACCCCGGCGTCGCGGGGCGCGCTCCTCGGCGCCAAGGCGGCGCTGCCGCTTTCGGCCTGGCTCCTTACCCTGGGGGCGCTCGCCGCCGCCTATCTTTCGCAGGGGCAGGGGGCGCAGTTCGCCTGGCAGTGGCTGGCCGCGCTGGCCTGCGCCACGCTGCTCTTCCTGGCGGTGCTCGCGCTGATGCTCCTCGTCTCGGCGGCCGTCCGGGGCCGGGGGGCCGCCTTCGCCGGGCTGGTGGTGGTGCTCTTCATCTTCTTCTCCTCCGGCTACCTGCCGGTGGGGCTCGCCGAGGGCGTCCGCTGGCTCAGCCCCGGCTACCACGATTACCTGATGGTCACCGACCTCGGCGACGGGGCGCTGGATTCGCTTTTGCCGCTCCTGGCCCTTCTCGCGGAGGCCGTGGTGTCTTCCGTGCTCGCCTACTGGGCGTTCCGCCGGAGCGAGGTGGTCCGGTGAACGGAGCCCGGGCCCTTTTCACCGCCCTCGCGGTGCTCGCCATCGCCTTGCCGCTCCAGCCGGCAGGCGCCCAGAAGACCGGCGTGGACTTCGAGCTCGATTTGGACCGCTCGACGTTCTTCGAGCTTTCCGGGAGGAACCTCTCGCTCGGCTTCGTCGCCTACAACTTCCTCCCGGAGCAGGCGGCGTTCGTGCTGGAGTGCACCGGCGCCGGCGTCGTCGTTTCGCCGGCCCGGACGCTGAACATCTCCGCCGGGGGGAGCTTTGCCGGAAGCTTCCAGGTGGCCGCGCCTGCGCCCGGGACGCACGACCTGACCGTGACCATGAAGCGCGGGAACGAAACGGCGAGGGGGCTTGCCACCGCGATATTCCTGCCGCGGCTTTCGGCCAAGTTCGTCTCCCCGGCAGCCAACGAGAGGATCGGCGTGGCGGGCGTCGGCCAATCCTACACGGGGCTTGTCAATCTCACCAATTTCGGGGCCGTGGCGGTCAGCCCGACGTTCTCGCTCCCGTCGCGAGATGTGAGGAACGCGCCGGCGGGTTCCGAGACGGCAACGTTCCAGGTCGGGGAGATCCCCCCCGGAGGCACGAGGCTCTTCACCTACGAGGGGAGCTCCCTTCAGAGCCTCGGGACGCGCGACATCGCGCCCGTCGTGAAAGCGGGGGGGCATGACATCCGCTACGGCTTCGAGGTGCTCCCCGACGGCGTGTCGAACGTCACGCGCCTAGGGTTCACGCTGGCCGCGAGGGAGCTTCTGGGAGTGGAGCTCTCCGAAGACCGGTTCGTCCTGGGCAGGACGACCGAGGTCACGCTCTACGTCGAGAGCCGGCTCGCCCGCGGCATTCCCGCCGCCACGCTGGACATATCGGCGCGCTCCGACATCCGGGCCCGGAGCGAGCTCAACGACTACGCGGCGCAGCCGCGCTTCGAGGAGTTCACCGGCAGGGTGGAATCGGGCGCCACGTTCACCCGCCGCTACGACCTCGGGCCGATGTCCCCGAATGTCCAAGAGGAGCTCCGGTTCGAGTTCACGCCGAGGATGTGCCGGGCGTCGACGGCCGGGGGGAGCTATTTTCTGGATTTCAGGGCGGATCTCGGGGGCGTGAAGGCCTCGGCGACGAGGCCCGTCGCCGTCCTCTCGCCGCTCGAGCTCACCTTCGGCGAACCGGAGAAGGTCTCCTACAGGGAGCTCAACGTCCCGCTGGTGCGGACCGTGACCGTGAGGAACCTGTCCAACTCCACCATATCGGGCGCCTCGGCATCGTTTTTTTTGAACTACCGCGAGATGGGCTTCGTTAGAAAATCGGACATCGCCGCCACGCCCCCGTCGCCCCTTCCCTCCCTGGCGCCGGGCGATTCGACCACGGTCCGATTGGAGCTTTCGCCCCGTTCCCCCGGCACATACAGTTTCTTCCCCGTCATAGAATGGAGCGGGCTT
>Ga0233425_10000098_pt1 | contig 212391 bp, 178 predicted proteins | sample Watercolumn_Towu_2_FD_181712 | JGI IMG/M metagenome (GOLD analysis project Ga0233425, IMG submission 181712) | Freshwater microbial communities from Lake Towuti, South Sulawesi, Indonesia - Watercolumn_Towuti2014_140_MG | ecosystem: Environmental > Aquatic > Freshwater > Lake | place... | reverse complement strand
ATTTTTTATCTGCCGTCAGCGCCCTTTCCTGCCCAGACACCAACCACTGCCGCCCCGCAAACCCTTGCCAACACTGCCTTGGCAGCGCGCTTCGTGTTGCGAGGGGGCGAATATTAGTGGACTACCGGCGTCTGCGCAAGCGCTTTCTCGCAAAATCCTCAATAAAGCCAAAAAGAGCATCATGAGACACTAAATACGCGCCCTACCAAGCCATGTATAGAATCCAACAGGCTGGCGATTCGGCCATCCACCCACCAGACAAGGAATAGACGCATGACAATCGCAGCGAAGTGGCAAGCGAGTTCGGGGTCGAGCATTTGCGAGCTCGGCAATGGCACCGCGCAATGGCAGGCCGATCTCGACGCCCCGATGGGCAATCCCGCGATCCCCAACCCCCACGATCTGCTGGATTCGGCCCTTGCCGCCTGTACTGCACTGACGCTGCAAATCTACGCCAAGCGCAAAGGCTACGAATTGCAGGAGGTTCTGGTGAACGTTTCGCATGAAGAAACGAGCGGCTCCTACAAGATGATCCGCCATGTAGAAGTGCGCGGCAACTTCACGGCAGCTATTCAGGAGGATTTGCTGCGCGTCGCAAATAAATGCCCGGTTCACAAATCCCTCTCGGCACAGATCACGATCGACACGACACTGAACGCCGCCTAGTACATTGACCCGACAAATGATAATCGTTATCATTTGAATCCTCGGGTTCAGACACGACCTGAGTCAGCAAATGGGTTTCCGGGCACGCCAGCGTGTCCGGCCTTTTTCTCTTACGCCGAATGCCGGCCTGGCATTGCGCGTCATCTTCCTGACCCACATCGCGCGCAACGTTGCTCCTCAGCGCGAACCAGAGTTCATCCCGGACCGCATCCCGCCGCAGTAGGGTCCCCCTTCGCCGCATTGTTCGCTGGCCCACGCAGTAACTGTTGCGAGGAGCCGCTTTCACCACTTGCAAGCTTTATGGCCCATTACGGGACGCTTAACATGGAACCCAAAAAGAAAACGTGGGATAGCGAGCAGGGACGCATCGGGAGCGGGGACACCTTGGCGAACTACATGGAAGAGTATTGCGCGCGCATCCGCCGTGGCGGTGTTCGCGGCATCGCGGAAAAACCGATCGTCGTCGATCGGGACGGCACATATCAGATGACTTATGTGCCTTTCGAACATCGCAATCCGGGTGCGCGGCTGATATTGGCGAGCACGACGCCTGGCCATGCCCACGTGCGGCTCGCCGCGACGGTCACCGCCGAACTGCTGCAGCTACGCACGCCGGGCCTCACCATTCAGCGCGAACACAAGCGCCGCGTCGAACTGGGCGGTCAAATGATTCGGCCGAATCTGATCCGGATGCTCGACCACTTCGGCGTGCCGGCGCTGATCGGCCTGCCGCATGCCGCGGCCCTCTGGAACGAAGGCTTCGACATGGTTCAGCCTCTGGCGCTATTACCCCACGCCACGACAAGGCGCGGCCTGGCCTTCGACGGGCCGTTCGACGAACTTGCCAATGTGCCTATGCTGCGCATGGTGTTCGAGAACCTTTTCCTCGCCCAATTGCCGCAGTACCGCGCGGACGCTCTTTACATCGCCCTGGGCCGAACCTCGTGGGCCGGACTGCTCCATGCAGTAGCCCTGGGCCTGCTGGAGCGGCGCCAACTGATCGGCATGATGCCTGTGCCGGCGCGCGCGGGAAGCATGGTGAAGTATTTCCTGCGCGAAATCGGGGTGAGCGATCTGTCGCCAAACGATCCGGTCCGGCATCGCATTGCGTGGCTCGATGCTGCCCATGCCGAAATGGAAGCGGGTGTGCGTCGCATCCGTGCCACGTTGGCGCCATCGAGCCAGCCGGACCGACTGATCGCATGAACGCCCGAGTGCGGGCGGCCTCAGCGCCGGCCAAGTGACATATGCCCCACTACAGTGGGGAGCAGCGAGCGCGAAATGCGTCGATAACCCCTCTTGAGGAATCTGACCTCCTCGCATTCCCGATTGGCGACCCCCGTAACGCACGGCGGGTCGCTATTTTTTTGTGCGGCCCCACTTGGATAGCGTTCCGGAAGCGCTTCCGGCAGCCGCGGTTTCGACTTGGCGCAGATATTCCGCATCTAGGGAAATTTCCCACAAAAATTGCAGAAGCGTCGCATTTCCCGCGGGCTGCCAGCTCCCTATACTGCGCCGACATGTAGATCGCCGAAGCACCCGTCGGCACCGTGAGCCAGGCATGACAACCATCCTTATTGTCGACGATCATCCGGCGATGCGACTCGCCCTGCGCGCGCAGCTGGCGCAGTTGCTCGGCGTAAAGCGCATGTACGAAGCCGACAATGGGCAGACGGCCATCGACGCCGTGCGGCAGTTCAAGCCGGATCTGGTGGTACTGGATCTCGACATCCCGCGCATGAGCGGGCTGGACGCCGTACCGCGCATGCGGACGTTTCATCCGGAGGTGCGCGTGCTGGTACTGACGGCGCAGGACGCCGTGCCTTTCGCCGCGCGCGCGTTCCAGGCTGGCGCGCAGGGCTTTGTCAGCAAGACCCAGGAACTTGAATCGATCGTGCGATGCGTGGAAAGCGTGCTCGGCGGCTTCACTGTGTTTCCCAGCCCCAATCCGCGCGACACGCCGCGGGAGGGCCAGATCGTCGGCGACAGCGAAGGGCTACGCAAGCTGACCGACAAGGAGATGGAGATCCTGCGCATGCTGGCGCGGGGCATGTCGAACAAGTCGATCGGCAAGGCGCTGTTCATCAGCAACAAGACCGTGAGCAGCTACAAGACGCGCATCATGGACAAACTGAGCGCCGAATCCCTCGTTGATCTGGTCGATTTCGCGCGCCGCTGTCGGCTGATCCCATGAGCTTGCGCGCCGCTCGTCCAAGGCTGGCGGCGGACGAACGCCACGCAATCGGCGCCACGCTCGCCAAGGTGGCGCAGCACGATGCGCAAGTAAAAACCGTGCTGCTGCAGAGCCTGCTCGATGCGAATGTCGTCGATGCGGCGGATCTGCAGGGCGCGGTATCGCGGCGCGATTGGCCGGAGGTTCATCGCTGCGTGCACCGCATCAAGGGCGGTGCGGCGCTGGCACGCTGCCCTACGCTGATCGCCGCTGCCAAATCGATCGAATCCGCGGCAGGACAAGGCAACGCCGCTGTGGTCAACGCGCTGCTGCCACGCTTCATCGCGATTGTGTCCGAATTCAACGACACGTTGTCGATGCTATTTCCGCTGAAGGACGTTTCCGAAACGCACGGGCCACCACGGGATTCAACGAATTTGAAGGACAGTGACACATCGCCCGCGTGCAAGCCGCGTCAAGCACTGGCACACTGTGAGCCTGTTCCGGCCGCGCCCCCCAAATCCTCAAGCTGCCGCCGGCAACGTCAATTCCGGCGGGAGACATGTCGTGGGTGATTTGCAGGCCTTGCTCGATGGTCACGGGCTGATGCTGGTATTCCTGAACGTTCTGGCCGAACAGGCCGGGCTTCCGGTGCCGGCCTACCCCATGTTGTTCGTGGCCGGCGCGCTGTCCATGCAGCCCGACGGCCCTTCCATCGGCGCCGTGCTGTTCGCGGTGATCGCCGCCTGCCTGATCGCAGATACCGCGTGGTATTTCGCGGGCAAGCGACTCGGCCAGCCGATGCTGCGCACAATCTGCCGCGTCTCCATTTCGCCAGATACCTGTATCCGACAGACGCAATCGCTGTACCTGCGCGTCGGGCCGCGCTCGCTGGTGTTTGCCAAGCTGTTGCCCGGCGCGGGCGCGCTCTCCACGGCCATGGCCGGCATGACCGCAACGCCATTTCTGACCTTCCTTTTCTACGATGCGCTGGGTGCCCTGGTATGGGCGGGCGGCGCGCTGCTGGCCGGCGTGGTCTTCAGCGATTTCGTCGATACGATTCTTGCCGCCTTCAGTGAATACGGCCATCTCGCCGTGCTGGCCGTACTCGGCGCGCTCGCGCTGTTCATTGTCTGGCGCTTCTGGCAACGGTGGCGCCTGCTCAAGCGCACCGGTCGCATTCCGCGCATGACCGTCATGGAACTTGAACAACGGCGCGGATCTGGCGACCGGCCTCTGGTCGTGGTCGATGTCCGCGCGCACGACGCCACGCCGATCGAGCGCATTCCCGGCGCGGTCGTGATGGGCTTGCATGCGCCGTTCGATGCGCTGGCCGATCACGATGCAAGCAGCGATATCGTGGTGTATTGCGCCTGTCCGCACGAAATGTCGGCGGCGGTGCTGGCCGAGCGGTTACGCACGGCTGGCTACGCCAATACGTGGGCGCTCGCCGGCGGATTCGACGAATGGAAGCGCCTGCAGGGCAAGCTCGGCGAACACGCCGCAGTCGCCGATACCACCACCCAGCAGGCCGCCGCACACTAGCCGCCTTAGCCGCACCAGCCGCGCAGCCGTTTCGTCACAAGTTGGATATGTTGTGCCGCCGTCGGCATTCCGGCGGTCGATTCCTATACTGGGGCCAGACCGATTGTGAACGGGAGGCACCATGCGGGGAGAAGACCATGTCCATGGTTGCGAGGACGAATCCACACGCATAACGCATCGCCGGCGCGCGCTGGGCCTGGACGAGCCGCCGGGGCCGCGCAGCAATCGGGCACTGGCGCTGTCTGGCGGCGGCATCCGCAGCGCCACGTTCTGCCTCGGCGTTATGCAGGCGCTCGCCGAGGCGCCTCAACCTCGTCCCCCAAGCCAGCCCGATCCGGTCGCCCTTCCCTCTGCCGCACCTGCAACGCCTGGCGAGACGCCGGGTACGCGCTCGATCCTGGCGCGGTTCGACTATCTGTCCACGGTCAGCGGCGGCGGATACATCGGCGCTTTCTTCGTTAGCCTTTTCGTTCCCGGCCGATTGCGGCGTGGCACCAATCCGCAACAAGCGGCCGAAGATGCATATCGCACGATGCAGTACGAACCGCCGGGCCGCATCCGCACGGACGCTTCCTATGCCGACGCGCCGGGGCGCGCCGCCGTTGCGTGGCTGCGAGAGAACGGCCGCTACCTGACACCCACCGGCGCGGGCGACAATCTTTACGCCGCAGCGGTCATCGTGCGCAACTGGCTGGCCATGCAGTACGTCATCGGCAGCGCGCTGCTGGTCGTACTGGCCGCCTTGGCGCTGGGATTGCATCTGGCCACCAGCGCGTGGCCAGCCTTGGGGCGCAGCGAGATGGATCTCCTGCATGACGCCCGCCAGGCCATCAACGAAGGCACGCTGGCGATCTGGTGGAGCGAATATCTGTGGCTGCCGGTGATCTCCGCGCTGCTTCTGGCGGTGCCGCCCGGCATCGCCTACTGGCTGGTCTATCCGCGCTCGGATGATCCGCGCCAGCCGGTCCGGCCGCTCAACAAGGCTGTGTTGCTGGCAATCGTGGTGGGCGGCATGTTCTTGCTGGCGGGATGGTGGTTCCAGAGACTTGGCGCAGCGCCGCGGCTGGCCGGTGCGTGCCTCGCCATCGGCATACTCGCGTGGCTCGGCGTGTTGGTATGCCTGGCCTTGCTGCTGCCGGCGCCGCGCAGCGTCTCGAACTATCGCGTCCGCGCCACGCGCGCATTGCGCAGCGCCATGACGCTCACCGGCGCGCTGGCTGCGCTGGCCATTGCCGATTCCCTGGCCCGCACCTGTTACCTGTATAGCTTCATGGCGATACACCCGTGGGGCGCCCTCGTGCCAGCCGGCGCGTCTGGGATGCTCGTTTGGCTGGTGCGCTATGGCGCGGTGCTGCTCGACAACGGCAGGAAGGGCGAAAGCGATTCGACATGGCGCACATGGCTGGGGCGCTTGCCGATCTCGTTGCTCGCGGGCATCGCTGCGGCACTGCTGGCCGTGATGCTATTCGTGCTGTGGTCGTGGATCGTGCTTTGGGTGCGCTGGGACGGCGGAGAGCCAGTCGACTGGCTCGTCTATGGCAAGGCTTGGACCGCGCCGGCCCTGGCCACCTTGACGGTGCTGGCGCTGTGCATGGCCGTGGTGGTCGGCCGCTTTGCCGGTTTTCTGAATCTCTCGACACTGCAGTCGTTCTACGCATCGCGGCTGACGCGCGCGTACCTCGGCGCATCGAACGGCCATCGCTTCCAGGCGCCAGCGACCGATGCGGACGATCGCCAGCGATTCAGCGTGGCCGAGCCCGCGCCCGACGATGCGCTCAATCTCAACGATTACTACGATCCTCGCGTTCTGGCCCCGCTGCACCTGATCAACGTCACGCTAAACCAGACCGTCGATCCCGCCGAACAACTCGTGCAACGCGATCGCAAGGGCAAGCCGCTATGCATCGGACCGGGCCCCGCGCTGGTGCAGCCGGGCGGCGCGCAGCAACTGCCGGCCGACGCCTACGTGCGATTCACCGTTGACGGACGTCTTTGCCGCGCGCAATCACAACAGCCGGGCGGCAGTCCCGCACAGGCAACGGAGATGTCGCAGGCGCGTACCGTCGGCGACTGGATCGCGGTCTCCGGCGCGGCGGTGTCCACCGGGCTGGGCCGGGCATCGACGTTGGGGACATCGCTGCTGCTTGGGCTGGCCAATATTCGGCTGGGCATCTGGTGGCCATCGCACATGGCCGACGTGCCCGCCGCAAGCGGCGCGGCGCGAACCGCCGCCGACAGGGGCCACGATGCGCCCGGCATGCTGGCGCGGCTGTTTCGTACGCAGTGGTATCTGGCCTGTGAGTTGACGGCCCGATTCCATGGCACGCGCCGACGCTGGCAATATCTGTCCGACGGCGGACACTTCGAAAATACCGCGGTCTATGAACTGCTGCGGCCGGAGCGGGCCGTCGGGCTCGTCGTCATGTGCGATTGCGGTTGCGACCCCAACTACCGTTTTGGCGACCTGGCCAATCTGATCCGGCTGGCGCGCATCGACTTTGGCCTGGAGATCGCTGTAGACCGTAGCGCCGCAACCGATCCCGTACTGGGAGAGGTATTCGGCACGCCCGATGACTTCGCACCCGACGCCCCGCCCGCGTCGCAAGAGAAAGTGGCGCTGTTGCTCAACGTGTACAGCGCCGGTCAGGCAGGCGCGCCCGATGGGCCGCCGCTGATGCGCATCGTCGTCATCAAGCCAAGACTGACAGCGTCCGCGCCTGCCGATGTACGCCAATACGGCGCGCTGCATCCGAATTTTCCGCAGGAAGGCACCGCCGACCAGTTCTTCGACGAAGCGCAGTGGGAAAGTTACCGCGCGCTGGGCGTGACGATCGGCCGCCGCATCGCCACGGGCGCAATCGCGGCGCGGCTGTTCGGCTAGCGCAGTGTGTCCACACCGCCGGCATGGCTTCTCGCGCGGCGCCAGCACGATCGGTCGCGTGTGACTACCATAGCCCGTCCCTGAATCGAATCCGCGCGGCCTGTGCCGCACGTGAATGCAATGATCCCCTACTCTGTGCTCGACCTTTCACCCATCGCGGAGGGCAGCCAAGCGGCCGACGCCATGCACAACACGCTGGCGCTGGCGCAACATGCCGAACGCCTCGGCTATCAGCGCTTCTGGCTGGCCGAACACCACAACATGCCCGGCATCGCCAGCGCGGCCACGGCCGTGCTGATCGGCTATGTCGCACAGGGCACGTCGACGATTCGCGTCGGCTCCGGCGGCATCATGCTGCCCAACCATTCGCCGCTGGTGGTGGCCGAACAGTTCGGCACGCTGGCTGCGCTGTACCCGGGACGCATTGACCTTGGGCTGGGCCGCGCGCCTGGGAGCGACCAGGCGACAGCCCGGGCGCTGCGACGCCATCTCGATCACGACACCGCCGACAGCTTCCCGCAGGACGTCGAGGAACTGCGCGCCTACTTCGACGATCCGCGACCCGGCCAGCGCGTGCGTGCGGTGCCAGGTGCGGGCCTGAAGGTGCCGCTGTGGTTGCTGGGGTCAAGTCTGTTCAGCGCGCAGCTTTCGGCGGCGATGGGACTGCCGTTCGCGTTTGCTTCGCATTTCGCGCCCGGTTTCATGCGCCAGGCTGTCGATCTCTATCGACGCACTTTCCGTCCTTCCGAGCAACTCGACCGCCCGCACGTGATGCTTGGGCTCAATGTATTCGCCGCGGATACCGACGGTGAGGCGCGCCGCCTGTTCAGTTCGCTGCAGCAGCAATTCCTGGCGCTGGTGCGCGGCGCGCCGGGACAACTGAAGCCGCCGGTCGACGACATCGATCGCTTGTGGGATGCGAGCGAGGCGGACCATATCCGTCGCTCGCTGGCGTGTTCGGTGGTTGGAAATCCGGCTGCCGTGCGCGAAGGCATCCAGCGTTTCGTCGACGACCTGCGTCCCGACGAACTGATGCTGACCGGCCAGATCTACGATCACGAGGCACGCCTGCATTCGTTTGCCATCGCGGCAGACGCCATGCAATCGCTGCAGGCGACGCCGAGCGTCTGAGCGTCTGAACGCCTCGGCGATCAAAAAAAATCCGCGGACCAGCGCCGCGGATTTTTTTGCCGCTTCCCTTGACCTTGCGTGGCTCAGGCGTGCGCGAGCCGGAACGCCGAGACCGCGCGCATCATCGAGTCCGCCTGCTCGGCCAGCGACTGCGCGGCGGCGGCGGCTTCTTCCACCAGCGCGGCGTTCTGCTGCGTCACCGAATCCATCTGCGTCACGGCTTGCCCCACCTGCTCGATACCGGTGCTCTGCTCGGCCGACGCCGCGCTGATTTCGCCCATGATGTCCGTCACGCGGCGCACGGCGTTCACCACTTCCTGCATGGTTTCGCCCGCCTTGCTCACCAGCGTGGAACCGTTGTCCACCTGCGCCACGGAATTGTCGATCAGCGTCTTGATTTCCTTGGCGGCGTTCGCGCTGCGCTGCGCCAGGCTGCGCACCTCGCCAGCCACCACGGCAAAGCCGCGGCCCTGTTCGCCCGCGCGCGCCGCTTCAACCGCTGCGTTCAGCGCCAGGATATTGGTCTGGAATGCAATGCCTTCGATCACGCCGATGATGTCGACGATCTGGCGCGACGCCTGATTGATCGCGCCCATCGTGGAGACCACTTCGCTGACCACCTCGCCGCCGCGATTGGCAATCTCCGATGCATTGACGGCCAGCGCGCTGGCCTGTCGCGCGTTGTCCGCATTCTGGCGCACGATACCGGTGAGCTGCTCCATGCTCGACGCGGTCTGCTCCAGCGCCGACGCCTGTTCCTCGGTGCGCTGCGACAGGTCGTGATTGCCGGCGGAAATCTGGTTCGTCGCCGTCGCAATCGACCCTGCCGCGCCGCGAATGTCGCCCAGCGTGGCGGACAGTCGCTGTTGCATCTGCTGCATGGCCGCCAGCACGCTGTAATTGTCATCGGCACGCACCTGCAGCGGCATGGTCAGGTCGCCGCCCGCGATGCGCGTCACCGCCTCCACCGCGTACGCCGGCTCGCCGCCCAGGCTGCGTTTGACCGTGCGCATGATCAGGCCCATCACGGCGGCAATCAATGCGCCGATCAGCAACGTGCTGACCAGCGCGTTGATCAGGTTGGCGCGGAAGGCGTCTTCGATATCGATCAGGAATACGCCGGTGGCCACGAACCAATCCCAGTCGGCCACATGGCGCCCGTAGGTGAGCTTGCGCTGCGGATTTTCCGTACCGGGAAGGCGGCCGCGATACATCGAAAATCCGGCGTCCTCGCCCGTGGTGCGGCGCGCGCCATCGATAATCGCGCGGTACACGTAGACACCGTCCGGATCCTTGAATTCGCCGACCATATTGCCTTCGGTCTGCGGCAGGCCCGGATTCAGAATGACCTGCGGCTTGGAATCGACCACGAACAGGTAGCCGTTCTGGCCAAACCGCATTGCGCGCAGCGCATCCTTGGCGGCCTTCTGCGCGTCTTCCTTCGACATGGTGCCCTTGGCCGCACGCTCGACGTACAGCTTGACGATGCCTTCGCCCGTCGCAACCAGCGACTTCAGGCTGTCGCGGCGCTCGGCCATCATGACCGATTTGGCGTGGAAGGCGTTCCAGGTGCCGAGTGCAAGCAGCAGCAGCCACATGACGGCAAGCGCCGCCCAGAGTTTGGTATTGAGCGTAAGACGGTTCATGATGCGTGCGGGAGTATCCATAAGGCGGGCGTATTGCCTTAGAGATAACGGCATGCTGTGCGCAATTTTTTAGCAGCGTTCTCGCACGCGGGCCGAGGCGCGTGGAAAAATGCACTATCCGTTGCGCGCCACGCGCATGAGCTCTGACCACAACGACCGACATGACCAACATGAGCGTAAAACCGTTTGCCTTCGTCGACCCGCACCCGACCCATGGCGACCCGCTCCAGGACGAACTCGCGCTGCTCGATCACGCCGCGCGGGTCGGACCGGTGGCGCAGTTGTGGGAGGCGCCGCTGTCGCTGGTGATTCCGCGCAGCTATCTGCGCCAGCCGAATATCGAGACGGTGCGCGCCGATTTCGCGGCCAGCGGTTGTCCGGTGTTCTTGCGGATGTCGGGCGGCGGCCTGGTGCCGCAAGGGCCGGGCATCCTCAACATCAGCCTCGCCTATGCGGTGCCCAAGGGCGCCGCCAGCTGGATGGAGCCCGTGTACGTGCATCTGTGCGAAGTCGTCGCCGAAGGCCTGCGCGCCGTTGGCGTCCAAACCCATTGGCAGGCGGTGGAAGGATCGTTCTGCGACGGCCGCTACAACCTTGCCTGGGGCCCGCCCGAAGGCGCGCGGAAAATCGCCGGCACCGCGCAATACTGGCGACGGGCGCCAGCCGAGGCGCAGACGCCGGACGGCCAGCGCCATCTGGTGCTTGCGCACGCGGTGCTGCTCGTCGATGTCGATCCGGTGGAAATCAATGCACGCGCCAACGCCTTCGAGGCGGCCATCCAGAGCGGCCGCCACTACGATCCGGCAAAGGTCGTCAGCGTGAAAGAAGCAGCGGGGCTCGGCGACGCGACAGGATTGACCGATCGCGTGCGCGACGCGATTCGCGACGCCATCCGGCGCATGCCGGCACCGGGGCAATGACGCGGCGCGTCTGCGGCGCTACTGCGCCGCGGTAAAGCGGATGTCGCCGTACCACGCGCGCGCTCGGGCGCCAGTGTTGTCGGAGTCGGTCAGAATCCCGTAGCCGGTCAGCTTGCCGGGTTTTTCGTGAAAGGCGCGCTCGAAATCGCTGGCAACGTTGCGGCGCAGGTTCTGCCATTTGCCCGGCTCGCTGCCCACCACGATCATCTGCACCCGGCTGGTGTGCGGATTCGGGATGATGGTGCCAACCGGCGCGCTGTTGGTCCAGATGTACATCAGCGTGGCATAGGGCAGTTTGTCGCCCGCAGCGCTTGCGGCAACCATTTCGACCCGATCGCCGACCGACAGATTGCTGCTTTGGCCGTCGAAGAAGAACACAAGGCGCGCCGGTGCGTCTTCCTTGTCGCCGACGTTGTTGTCGGCGCCCGGAATCGGCGCCGCCACCTTCCAGCGCCATTTGACCACCGGCGTTTTCGCCAGATCGACATCGCCGGCATGCACCAGTCCGGACGCTGCACCGCTGGCATCGGCCTGCAGCACGGTGGTACCTTGGTCGGCCACCAGCGTGTACTGCGTCAGCTTCTTCCCGGATACGACGGGGCGGTTCTGCCATCCGCCGGGCAGTGCTCCGCCCGGCTGCGCCGCGGAGAACGCGACGCCTGGATCGGCTGTCTGCGCCATTGCGGCCGCACAGCAACCGAGCGCACACATCATTGCGAGAAGCGGGGAGCGCAGCATGGATACCACCTTGGTGTCGGGCATATCGTGGAAAGATTCTTTTCGCTCGATCATTCTAGGCAGCCGCGCGCCCCGGTGTTGTGCGGTCAATGCTGAATCTGTGATCGGACTGGCGCTGACAAGCCAGACGTGAAACAGTCAGGGACCGCCGACGGGGCATCTGCTGTTTATCCTGTGGCTTCCGTCTTTGTCGCGTCGAATTTATCCTGCCTTGAAGATCACATTATCTGAACGAATGCGCCTGGCTGCGAGCCTCGGCGTGGCCGCAGTGCTTTCCTCTTGCGCGCTGGGCCCGGTCACGCCGCTGGACGCCGACACCGCGGCCGGCGTGGCGCCGGTGCGCTTCCTGCTGACTTTCGACGACGGCCCCGACAGCGGCCCCGATGGCAGTACGCCGCTGATCCTGCGGCAGCTTGCCGACAATCCCGTCGCGCCGGGCATCAAGGCGCTGTTCTTTGTCCAGACCGCGCACCCGCGTCGCGGCGGCGGTCAGGCGGGACAGGACCAGATGCGCGCCACCTGCGCGCAAGGCCAGCTGATGGCGGTCCATAGCGGCGTGGTCGAAGGTCATGTCCCGCATACAAGGTTGGCGGCCGACGTGCTGGCCGCTTCGCTGCGCCGCGGCGAGGCCGATATCGTCGCGCAATGCGGCCATGTCACCAAGGTGGTGCGTCCGCCCAACTGGCTGTACAGCAAGGCCACGCTCGCGACGTACCAGGCAACCGGACTCGACATGCTGATGGCCGATGCCAACGCACGCGACGGGAAAATCTATGGCTGGCATATCAGCCTGCGCAGACGCCCGCATATGCGCCATGAACTGGAACGCGTGGGCCAGGCCATGGCGGCGCGGCGGATACCGGTGGTTGACGGCGTGACGCCGGTGATCGTGGCATTTCATGACACCAACGATTTCACCGCGTCGCACATGACGGACTACCTGCAGATTCTCGTCGACACCGCGCGCGATAACGGCTTGCCGCTTGCCGATCCGCCGTTCTATACCGATACAGGCGCGGCCGAGAACGCCGCACTGGCGCGCGCCAGACAGGGCGTCTATGCACGCGACGCCTGGCCCTGAAACCCGCTATGCCTTACACGTCGCAGGGAAATACGTGCGCGAAGCGGAAGTGCTACGCTAACGGCCCGTGGTGCCCTTATCAGGAGAAACACCGTGCCCCGCAAGACCCCCATCGAACGCTATCGAAACATTGGCATCAGCGCGCATATCGACGCCGGCAAGACGACGACGACCGAGCGCATCCTGTTCTATACCGGCGTGAATCACAAGCTGGGCGAGGTGCACGACGGCGCGGCCACCATGGACTGGATGGAGCAGGAGCAGGAGCGCGGCATCACGATCACGTCGGCCGCCACCACGGCTTTCTGGAAGGGGATGGCCAACAACTATCCCGAGCACCGCATCAACATCATCGATACTCCGGGCCACGTCGATTTCACGATCGAAGTGGAACGCTCGATGCGCGTGCTCGATGGCGCGTGCATGGTCTATGACGCCGTGGGCGGCGTGCAGCCGCAGTCCGAAACAGTCTGGCGCCAGGCCAACAAGTACAAGGTGCCGCGCATCGCATTCGTCAACAAGATGGATCGCGTCGGCGCCGATTTCTTTCGCGTGCGCGACCAGATTCATTCGCGTCTGAAGGGCAACGCCATTCCGATCCAGATCCCGGTAGGCGCCGAGGATAATTTCCGGGGCGTGGTGGATCTGGTCAAGATGCGCGCGATCGTCTGGGACGACGTCAGCCAGGGCTTGCACTTCGAGTACGTCGAGATTCCGGCCGAACTGCAGGCGACTGCCCAGGAATGGCACGACAAGATGATCGAGGCCGCCGCGGAGGCCAGCGAGGAACTGCTGGACAAATACCTGAGCGGCGAGACGCTGAGCGAGGAAGAAATCAAGGCCGCACTGCGCAAGCGCACGGTGGCCGGCGAAATCGTGCCGATGCTGTGCGGCAGCGCCTTCAAGAACAAGGGCGTGCAGGCCATGCTGGACGCAGTGATCGACTACCTGCCGTCACCGGTCGATGTGCCGGCCATCATGGGCCACACCGAGGACGACAAGGAAGCGGAACGTCATCCCAGCGACGACGAGCCGTTCTCCGCGCTGGCCTTCAAGATCATGACCGATCCGTTCGTCGGCCAGCTGATCTTCTTCCGCGTGTATTCGGGCGTGGTGAATTCTGGCGACACGGTCTACAACCCGGTCAAGGCCAAGCGCGAGCGGCTTGGCCGGATCCTGCAGATGCACGCGAACGTGCGCAACGAAATCAAGGAAGTGCGCGCGGGCGATATCGCCGCCGCGGTGGGCCTGAAGGAAGCCACTACGGGCGACACGCTGTGCGATCCCGACAAAGTCATCATCCTGGAGCGCATGAGCTTCCCGGAGCCGGTGATTTCACAGGCCGTGGAACCGAAGACCAAGGCGGACCAGGAAAAGATGGGCATCGCGCTGAATCGCCTGGCGCAGGAGGATCCATCGTTCCGCGTGGCCACCGACGAGGAATCCGGCCAGACGATCATCTCCGGCATGGGCGAGCTGCATCTCGAGATCCTGGTGGATCGCATGAAGCGCGAATTCGGCGTGGAAGCATCGGTCGGCAAGCCGCAGGTGGCGTATCGCGAAACGATCAAGAGCACCGCCAAGGATGTGGAAGGCAAGTTCGTGAAGCAGTCGGGTGGGCGCGGCCAGTATGGCCACGTGGTGCTGGACTTGGCGCCGCTGCCGCAGGGCGGCGGGTATGAATTCGTCGACGCCATCAAGGGCGGCGTGGTGCCGCGCGAGTACATTCCGGCTGTCGACAAGGGCATCCGCGAAACGCTGGAGTCTGGCGTGCTGGCCGGCTATCCGGTGGTGGACGTCAAGGCCACGCTGGTATTCGGTTCGTACCATGACGTCGACTCGAACGAAAACGCGTTCCGCATGGCCGGCTCGATGGCGTTCAAGGAAGGCATGCGGCGCGCCAAGCCGGTGCTGCTGGAGCCGATGATGGCCGTGGAGGTGGAAACTCCCGAGGAATTCACCGGCAACGTGATGGGCGACCTGTCGTCGCGCCGCGGCATCGTGCATGGCATGGAAGACATCTCGGGCGGCGGCGGCAAGATCGTGCGCGCCGAGGTGCCGCTGGCGACGATGTTCGGCTACTCCACATCGCTGCGCTCGCTCACGCAGGGGCGCGCCACCTTCACCATGGAGTTCAAGCATTACGCCGAAGCGCCAGCGAACGTGGCCGAGTCGGTGATCAGCTCGCGCAGGGCCAACTGATATCCGCCGGCGGGCGGCAGGTTTGCGGGCGAGACCTGCCGCACCTCCGGCGGTGCCAATTCGTGGCATGATCGGTCCCGGTCACTCTTCACTTGAAGGAGCGCGTCATGATGGCATTTATCGGCACTTTGTTCGTAGGACTGATCGTCGGTTTGCTCGCGCGGGCCATCAAGCCCGGCGACGACAAGATGGGCTGGATCATGACGATCCTGCTGGGTGTGCTCGGATCGCTCGCCGCGGGCTATGTGGGCCGCGCGATGGGCTTGTACGAGCCGGGCCAGCCGGTGGGATGGATCGCGTCGATCATCGGCGCAATCGTGCTGCTGATCATCTACGATATGGTGCGCCGCAAGGCCTGAGGCCGGCCGCCTTCCACCGCAATCACCGCAATCACCGCTGGCAGCGCAGCAGCGTGGCATCGCTGCCGGGCGCTGCCATCGCGGTGATCTGCGGCCCAAGCGTGCGCAGCACGCGCACGGCCAGCGCGCTGGTGAACGAATAGCGCGCGGCGTAAGGCTCGCGTACGTGCAACGTCACCGTGCCAAAGTAGCGATCCCCCAACAGAAACACAAAGGTTGCGGACCGATTCACGGTGCGCGACGCAATCACGCGGCCGCCGGGGCCGTAGGTCTGGAACACCTGATCGCCCGTGCCGGTCTTGCCGGCAATCTGCAACGGCGCGCCTTGCGGCTGACCCTTGCGGTTGAGCGGCACGAACGCCCCATTGATCGACTTGGCCGTGCCGTTCTGCACCACATCGAGCATCGACCTGCGCACCAGGAGCGCGATTTCCGGCGCGATCAGCGGCTTGCCCGGCTGCGGCTGCAGGCCGTAGGCGGTGGCATAGGGCGTGTCGGAGGCAAACGAGAACGCGCGGATCGTGGCAGGCTGTGCGTCCACGCCGTTGTTCAGGATGATGCCGGCCAGTTCCGCCAATGCCGACGGCCGATCCCCCGACGCGCCGATCGCGGTCGCGTAGGACGGCGTCAGCGAATCGAACGGATACCCCACGCGTTGCCAGCGCTTGGCAATCTTGACGAACGCCTCGCGCTCCAGCAGCGTGCGGATGCGGCCGTCCTGTCCCAGCTTGCTGCGAGTCTTGAACAGCCAGGCATAAACGGTCTGCCGATCGGGCGCGCTGGCGGCGAGGATTTCCTTGAGCGGAGCGTCGGGATGCGTATCAAGATACTCGACCATCCATAGCTCGAGCGGATGAATGCGTGACAGGTAGCCGCGATCGTTGAGATTGAACTTGTCGTGCCCGTACTTCACGTAAAGCGCTTGCAGATCCTCGTCGGCAAGCTTCTGCTTCGGCATCCACCGGCGCAGCGTGCGTGCGTACGTCTCGAAATCGATATGGGGCCGCACGCTCAGCAGCGTCACGGACAGCCGCACGGCGGCCAGATGCGGCGTGGGCTGCCTGACGCGCCCGAGCAGGACGTCCAGGCGTTCGTCGTTCGTCTTGCCGCGATAGCGCTGCCAGAAGTTCACCATGAACGCGCTGCCTTCCTCATCGGCAAATCGCTCAAGATAGGCGCGCCGCCCAGGGTCGTTGCGATCTTCGAGAAGCGACCCCGCCTCGGGATGCGCCCGGAATACTTCGTAGCGCACGATGTCGCGCATCATGCGGATGAACACCAAGTTCACCGAATGCTGGAAGCCGACGCGCACGGTCATCTGGCGCTCGCCTTCCCATTTCTCGAAGTTTGTGAAGCTTTGCATGCCGCCGCCGGTGTAGAACGCCTCACCCGGATTGCCCGAGTATTTGCGCTCCATCGCGGCCTCGAGCATCGCGCCGCGCTCGCGCTCGTCCGGCTTTGCCTTGATCAGGTAATCGACGGCCCAGCGCGTCAGCGCATCCTGGCGCGGCACCTGCAGCGCGCGCAGCTGCGCCGGGCTCATGCCCGCATACCGGTCGTGCAATTCGTTGATGATTTCCAGATAGGTCACCAGCGTGCGCAGCTTGGCCGTCGAGCCAAGGTTGAGCCGCGCGCCGGCGTTGATATCGAACGGCTGGTTCACGTTATCGGCTTGCACGCGCACTACCGCCGCGTTGCCCACACGCTCGAACAACGTAAAACTGGCGACCAGCCTGGAAGGATCGTCGCTTTCCTTGAGCAAGTTCTTGCCGTACAGGCCCATCTCGTGCGCCGCTGCCTTGTTGCCGATGCGCAGCAGCGTCTCGGTGGCCTGGCGTTGCGCCTCGCGGTTGATCGTGCTGTCCACCGTCAGATCCAGCCGGTCGAGATCGTATCGGCTGTCGACGCCGATCATGTGCTGCACGTCGTTGCGCACCTGGTTGACCGCCTTGCGCGTGACCCAGGGCGCCGGGTCTTCGCGGCGCGGCGGCGGCGCCTTGTCCAGTTGCTGCGCCAGCGCCGCATCGCGCAGCTCCGGCGTGATCGCGTTGGCGGCGGCCAGCAGGCGCAGATAACTGCCCGTCAGCGCGTCGAGATTGGTGTCGTCGCGGCGCAGGTGATATGACGGGCGCCGTTGCGAGATGATCAGCGACAGCGCGCGCTTGTACGTTTGCGCTTCGCGCGCGGTGGGATGGCGCGGATCCATTTCGCGCAGCAACCGGTTGGCCTCGGCAAAGTCCTCGCCGTACCAGACATAGAGCGCATCGCCGATGCCGTTCACCTCGCCGTGGCCGGCGCGCGCGGACAGCGGCACGGTGTTCAGGTAATCGACAACGATGTTTTCGCGCGCGTGCTGCGTGTCCGGGCCATCCCTGTAGGCGCGTAGTGAAGCCGAGGTCATCTGCCGGAACTTGTCCGGGATCGACTGCGTCTTGCCTTCGGGCGAATGACGGTATTTTTCGATCTGCGTGGCCAGCGTGCTGCCACCCGGCCGTTCGTGATGGCGGTCGACCACGCGGATGCCCTGGTCGATCACCGCGCGCGACAGCCGCCGCCAGTCTACGGCCGGATTCATGGTCGGATACTCGGGGTTCAGCAGCGTCTGGTTCTCGACATACAGCAGCGACGCCACCAGCACCTTCGGGATCGACTCGAAATTGTCGTACTGGCGCTGCGGATAGCGATCCATCGACATGGTCAGCGCGTTGCAGTCGCGCACCAGCAGGCCGGCCTGATTTTTTTCGCGATAGGGCGGGAAAATGCCCTGGTCCATCAGCCGCACCATGTCGAACGACATGCGCGCCTGCGAGGTGGTGACGAAGCCCAGCTTGTGCAGGCGCTCGCCAAATTCGCCGAGGCGTTCGTAGCCCAGGCGTTCGTCGTACGGACCGGAATGGGGATAGCGGATGCTGTCGCTGGCGCCAGGCTCGATCGAGTACGTCAATGACTTGCCGAGCCGGCTCATGTAACGCGCCTGCCATTGGGACGATCGAACCTCGTTGGCGACGAGGCTCACAACGATGTAGACGCCGCCGCATACGGCGACCGCCATGCCAGCGAGAATCCAGCCACGACGTGACACGTTTCGCATCCGGTTGTGCCGGGCCGCCGTTTCGGCAACCCTGGCGGCTCAAAGCCCACGCCCGGTAGTCATCATCTGACGCCACCAGATGCTTTCATATTACGCGGATCAACGGCAGATTGCGCGGCGGAAGTTGGCTCTCGCACGTATTCAAACGCTGCCCGTGCGCGTTGCGCAACAGGCAGCCGGAGCATCACACTGCCACGTCAGATGTGGCGTTGTAGATATTACGCGACAGCCACCGGACGACCGCCGAACGGATAGTTCGGATCGTTGTAGCCGTGCGTCGATGCATGGCCGCGCGGCACCAGTTCGTCGACCATCGATTCTTCCTGCGCCGAGATCGACGCGCCCACCGCACCGAAATAATCCTCGAACTGTGCCAGCGTGCGCGGCCCGGCGATCACGGAACTGACGATCGGATTGGCCAGCACCCACGCAGTGGCAAACTGGCCCGGCGTCAGGCCGCGGCCTTCGGCGTGGGCCTTGAGCGTTTGCGCGATCACCAGCGATTCCTCGCGGAATTCGGTCTCCATCATGCGCTTGTCGGCACGCCCCGCGCGCGAGTCCGTCGCCGGCGCCTGGCCCGGCAGATACTTGCCGGTCAGCACGCCGCGCGCAATCGGGCTGTACGGCACCACGCCCAGGCCGAAATGCTGGCACGCCGGCAGGATCTCCACCTCGGGCATGCGATTGAGCAGGTTGTAGTACGGCTGGCAGGCCACCGGACGCGGCACGCCGAGCCTGTCGCACAGCGCGGCGATTTCCGCAATACGCCAGCCGCGGAAGTTCGACACAGCCCAATAGCGGATCTTGCCGGCGCGGATCAGATCGCCCATCGCGCGCACGGGCTCTTCCAGATTCGCCCCTGGGAAATCCCGATGCAGGTAGAGGACGTCGACAAAATCGGTGTCCAGGCGCCGCAGGCTGTCTTCCAGCTCGCGCATGATCCAGGTGCGCGAATAGTTCTGCTGGTTCGGCCCGCTGCCCATGGCGTTGCCGAGCTTGGTGGCCAGTACCCACGCGTGGCGATCGCCCTTCAGCAGACGGCCCACCATTTCCTCGGACGCGCCCTTGGTGTAGACGTCGGCGGTATCGATGAAGTTGACGCCGTGCGCACGGGCGCTTGCCACGATCCGGCCGGCCTCGGCTTCATCGGTCTGGTCGCCGAACATCATGGTGCCCAGGCACAGGGCGGACACGTTCAGGTTGCTGGCGCCGAGACGGCGGTACTGCATGTGGAAATCTGGCATGGCAAAAAATCCCCGATGAAGGCCGAAGCAAAGGTAAGCGCCGGCCGCCGCGGCCGGCATCGTGCATTGTGCCGCGTTGTGGCCGGCCTTGCAGACGGGCGCGGACGCTGCGAAGCGGGCGGGACGCCGGCGCAAAAAGAAAAACCGGCACGATCGCTCGTGCCGGTTTCCGTGTACGGCCTGCCCGCCGGGGCGCGGCGTATCAGTCTTCCAGCTTTGGCAGCGCCGCGCTGGTCTTGGTCGACAGCAGGCCCGACTTGGCGTAGGTCTGCAGCTTTTCGCGCGTGTCGACGATATCGAGCGTGCGCATGGTCAACTGGCCGATGCGATCCAGCGGCGTGAACATCGATTCGCCCTTTTCCATCGTCAGCCGTTCGGGCTTGTAGGTCAGGTTCGGCGACGTCGTGTTCAGAATCGAGTAATCGTTGCCACGGCGCAGTTCGATCGTCACTTCGCCGGTCACGGCGCCAGCCACCCAGCGCTGGGCGGTCTCGCGCAGCATGATCGCCTGCGGGTCGAACCAGCGGCCTTGATACAGCAGGCGGCCCAGGCGGCGGCCGTTGTCGCGGTATTGCTCGATCGTGTCTTCGTTGTGGATGCCGGTGATCAGGCGCTCGTAGGCGATGAACAGCAGCGCCAGCCCCGGGGCTTCGTAGATGCCGCGGCTCTTGGCCTCGATGATGCGGTTCTCGATCTGGTCGCTCATGCCCAGCCCGTGACGGCCGCCGATGACATTGGCTTCCATGAAGAGGTCCACCGCATTGGCGAACGTCTTGCCATTGAGCGCGACCGGCTGGCCTTCCTCGAAGCGCACGGTCACTTCCTCGCGCTTCACTTCCACGTCATCGCGCCAGAACTGGACGCCCATGATCGGCTGCACGATGCGGATGCCCGAATCGAGATGCTCCAGGTCCTTGGCCTCGTGCGTGGCGCCAAGCATGTTCGAATCGGTCGAATAAGCCTTTTCGGCCGACATCTTGTAGTCATGGCCATTTTGACGCATGAACTCGGACATTTCGGCGCGGCCGCCCAGTTCGTCGATGAACTGCTGGTCCAGCCACGGCTTGTAGATCTGCAGGCCGGGGTTGGTCAGCAGACCATAGCGGTAGAAGCGCTCGATGTCGTTGCCCTTGAAGGTGCTGCCGTCGCCCCAGATGTTGACGCCGTCGTCCTTCATCGCCGCCACCAGCATCGTGCCGGTCACCGCGCGGCCGATCGGCGTGGTGTTGAAGTACGTCACGCCGGCCGTCGAGATATGGAACGCGCCGCATTGCAGCGCGGCGATGCCCTCGGCCACCAGTTGGGCGCGGCAATCCACCAGGCGCGCGGCTTCGGCGCCGTAGGCCATCGCGCGACGCGGGATGTCGTCGTAGTCGGGCTCGTCCGGCTGGCCCAGATTGGCCGTGTACGCGTAGGGGATGGCGCCTTTCTGGCGCATCCAGAGGAGCGCGGCGCTGGTGTCGAGTCCGCCCGAGAAGGCGATTCCGACGCGCTGGCCGGAAGGAATGTGCTGCAGGATGGTAGTCATCGCCAGAAAACCAGGTGAATTTGTCGGCTCTTGGGGCGCCCCCGCACGATCGTGCCGCGCGGCGAGCCGGTCCGGCGCCCGAAACTCGTAACCGTCAATTGTGACATGGCGCAGCGTCAGCGCCAAACGCGGCGGGGTCGAAAATAAATGTGGACATCGTTCGGCCGCTCAACTAGTCTTTTGTGGACGGCGTACACAAACGCCGCTTCCGTTCACCGCCCGGCCATGTCCGGGTCATAACCCAGCAGGAGATGTCGATGTCTTCGAAAGTCCAGTCGTATCTGTTTTTCGATGGTCGCGCAGAGGAAGCGGCCGAGTTTTACAAGACCGCCATCGGCGCGAAAGTGGAAGGGCTGATGCGGTTCAAGGATGCTCCGCCCGACGCGGGCCCCGGTTGCGGACCGGGCGCTGGCAACGCCGACAAAGTCATGCATATGGCGCTGCAGATTGGCGACACCACGGTGATGGGCTCCGATGGCGAATGCAAGGGCAACACCGAATTCAAGGGCTTTGCGCTGTCGATCACGGTGCCGACCGGCGCGGAAGTCGACAAGACGATCAACGCGCTGGCCCAGGGTGGCCAGATCGTGATGCCAGCCGCAGCCACTTTCTTCAGCGAGCGATTCGGCATGGTGGCCGACAAGTTCGGCATCACGTGGATGGTGCTCGTGCCGACCAAGGAATAGCCTGCGCCCACGGATCGGGCGGGGCGGGGGCGCAGGTTGGATGGGGCAACCGCGTCCCGCGTACAATGCGCGGCCAACCGGAGAAACGCGCATGGAATCCCGCCTGACCGATCTCGAAATCAAGGTCGCCTTCCAGGAGGACCTGATCGAAACGCTGAACCTCACCGTCGCCCGCCAGCAGCAACAACTGGATCTTCTGCAAGCCCAGTTCCGCGCCCTCTATCAGCAGGTGCGGGCCAGCGCGTCGAACGCATCGACCGCCGCCGAGACCGATCCGCACCACGAGATCCCGCCGCATTATTGAGTCGCCCGCGCCGCCGGCGTCACATTCCGGAACGATGGCCTGCCCTGCCCGGTCACACCGGCTATCGACCACGACCACGCGCTCCGATTTCATGATCCTGACTGCGATTGCGAAGATGTTCCCGCGGCGGCTGGCGGCCCTGGTTTTTGCAGCGTCCGCGCTTGGCACGGCACACGCCGCCTACAACGTCTGGACTGGCGAATACACATTCACCAAGGCAGAACTGCAGAGCGCCGTCGACCAGCGGTTCCCGACCACGCTGCGCTACGGCGAACTGGTCAGCGTCCAGCTGTCCCATCCGCGCCTGGTGCTGGACGAGGCCACCAATCGCGTTGCGACAAAGGTGGACGCCGCCATGACCAATACAGTGATTCCCTCGCCGCCGATCAATGGCACCATGACGCTCAACAGCGGACTACGCTACGACGCCACGCGGCGCGCGGTGTTGCTGGACAATCCGACGGTGCAGGACGTACAGGTGCAGGGCATGGCCCAGTATTCCCAGCAGCTCAATGCGATCGGCGCGGTGGTGGCCGAGCAGTTGCTCAAGGACTACCCGGTGCACACCTTCAAACCCGAGGAATTGCGCTTCAACGGCAAGGACGTCGAACCGGGCGCCATCACTGTCGCGCCAGACGGCATTCGCGTGCAGGTCAACCTGCGCTAGCGCTGCGGCGGCCGGCAACCGCCGCGCAACGCCGCCGCAAGTCCTGCGCCCTTGTGACGGCAATCGCCAGCGCCGCAGGCCTTGCCATCGCACGATCCCCTCGTCACTGCACAGCGAGGCCCAGCGCCGCAGCCAGCCCGGCCAGCGCCGGGCCGATCGGCGCGGCCACCTTCAGCGTCAGCAATGGATCGGCGCGGGTGGTTCCCAGATTGAGCGCGGCAATGGGAATGCCGCGCTCGCGGGCCCAGAGACAGAACCGATACCCCGAAAACACCGTCAGCGACGAGCCAATGACCAGCATGGCGTCGGAAGCATCGAGCGCGGCGCGGCCGGCTTGCACCCTGTCGCGCGGGACCGATTCGCCAAAGAACACCACATCGGGCTTGAGCACGCCTTCGCAGACATTGCAGATCGGCACCGCGAAGTTATCGAACAGCGGCGACTCCAGATGCGCATCGCCATCGGCGGCCGGCAGCGCGTCGATATCGCGGAAATCGGGATTGTGCTGCCACAGCCAGCGCTGGATATCGGCGCGCTCGTATCGGGTGGCGCAGGACAGACAGATCACCTTGCCGATACTGCCGTGCAACTCGATCACGTCCCGGCTTCCCGCGCGCTGATGCAGGCCGTCCACGTTCTGCGTGACCAGCGCTGACACACGTCCGGCATCGCCAAGACGCGCCACCACGCGGTGGCTCACGTTCGGCTGCGCGCTCGCCGCCACGGGCCAGCCCACCATGCTGCGCGCCCAATAGCGCTGGCGTGCGGCATGGCCGCTCATGAACGCGCTGATGGTCATCGGCGCCGAACGTTGCCAGCGGCCCTGTTCGTCGCGATAGCCGGGAATGCCGGAATCGGTGCTGATGCCCGCGCCGGTCAGCACGAACAGGCGCGGATGGCGTTGCACGAAGTCGGCAAGCGCGCCGGAAAGATCGACGGCGATATGCTGGTCCACGATTCAGGAGGCCGTGTCGATGCGCACGCGCCCGGCCTGGCGGGCCTCCCAGGCCTTCAGTTCCTGCCGATAGCGTTCCATTTCATCGTTGTAGAAATCGAACACACAGGGGTCGCACCCGCTCTGGCAGCACTCGTTGTCGCCGGGACGCTCTGGCGGCAAGGGTTTGGGGTCGGCGGGAGCAGGAAACGTCTCGTGGCTGGACACGGCAAATGCAAGGAAAAGCGGGGACCGCGCCAGTATATGCCGCTTGCGCAAAGTGGATGGGGCCGGGCAACGGTGCGCAAGGGCACACGTCTGAATTTGATCTTCACGATTCAGCGCGCATGATGAATTGTTTCGCGCAAGCAGTGCGCGCGCGCCACGACTGCTAGTGTTGCGGCACATCGGTATCGCCAATCTCTTGCCATGGTCCTTGCCTCGCGGGTCCCGTCTCTGTTGCGTCAGGCCACCCACTGGTCGGCAAGGGTGCGCGCGACGCTTGCGACGCTGTGCGTCGCGGCGGCGTGGTCCGCGACGCCAACCGCCAACGCGGCCGAGGCGGGCCGCCAGTTGCTGCCGCCCCCCAATCCGGCGCCCACTGCCCCGGCGCCGTTGGCGCCAGCCGATCCCAATACCGCCATCGTCAAGCCGGTTGGTCCGCCGCATCCGGTCGGACGGCCAAAGATCTGCGTGGTGCTGTCCGGCGGCGGCGCGCGCGGCGCTGCCCATATCGGCGTGCTGAAGGTGCTCGAAGCGCTGCGCGTGCCGATCGACTGCATTGCGGGCACCAGCATGGGATCGCTGGTCGGCGGCGCCTATGCCACCGGCATGAGCATCGAGGACATGGAAAAGCTGGTTGGCACCCTGTCGACCGATGCGATCTTCAAGGAACGCCCGCCGCGTCAGGATCTGGCGATTCGCCGCAAGATCGACGACCACACCAATCTGGTGACGCCGGAGATCGGTGTGCGCGGCGACGGGCTGCTGCTGCCCAAGGGGGTGGTTTCGGGCGTGCAACTGGAAACCGTGCTGCGCCAGTTGGCCAACGCGCCGGGCTATCGCGATTTCGACGCGCTGCCGATTCCCTACCGGGCCGTCGCCACCGATCTGGTCACCGGCACGCCCGTGGTGTTCAGCGAGGGCGAACTGGCCAACGTGATGCGCGCCAGCATGTCGGTGCCCGGCGCCGTGGCGCCGATGGAATATCAGGGCAAGCTGCTGGTCGATGGCGGCCTGACCGACAACCTGCCCGTGGACGTCGCGCGTGCAATGGGCGCCGACATCATCATCGCGGTAAACCTCGGCACGCCGCTGATGAAGCGCGACGAACTGACCTCGCTGATCGGCGTGACGGGACAGATGCTCAATATCCTGACCGAGCAGAACGTCCGTACATCGCTGGCGTCCCTGAAGCCGGACGATATCCTGATCCTGCCCGAGCTCGGCGATTTCTCTGCAAGCGATTTCAATCACCTGCCCAAGACCATCCCGATCGGCGAAGATGCGGCGCGTCGCCAGTCCGATCGCCTGGCCGCACTGTCACTGCCACCGGACCAGTACGCGCAGCTGCGCACCGTCCAGCGCGCGCTGCCCCCGCCAGATCCGCGCCCGGCCGACGAGATCCGCTTCGCCCCGATGGAACGCGTGAATCCAAAGTTCGCGGCCGCCACGATGGAAACCCGCCCCGGGGAGCCGATCACGCAGGAAACCCTCGATCGCGACATGCGGCGGCTGTTTGGCACCGGCGATTTCGAGCATGTGAACTATCGCTTCCTGGAAGAGCCCGGCAAGCACGTGATGGCCGTCGATGCCGTGGAAAAGACGTACGGCCCCAACTACCTGCGCTTCGGGCTCGGCTTGAGTTCCGATTTCCGCGGCAACGCCTATTTCAATCTGCTGGCCAGCTACCGCCGCACGTGGCTCAACTCGCTGGGCGCGGAATGGCGCAACGATGTGCAGGTGGGCCAGACATCGAGCCTGATCAGCGAGTTCTACCAGCCGCTCGACACGCGCCAGCTGTTCTTTGTGGCGCCACGCATCGAACTGGAGAGACGACCAGTCAATGTCTACAACGGCAACAACAAGATTGCCGAGTATGACTTGCGCCGGACCGACTTCGCGTTCGATGTCGGCAGCCAGTTCACCAAGTACGGCGAGGCCCGCGTCGGCGTGGTGATCGGCCACCAGAACGTGTCGTTGTCCACCGGGCCTGTCTCGCTGGCGCCTGCCACCACGAACAGCATCGATCGCCGCGCCATCACCGGCCGATTGTTATTCGACCAGCTCGACAGCATCAACTTCCCGCGCTTCGGCTATGGCGGCACGCTGAACATTTATTCGTCGCAGGGCTCGATGGGGGCGACCAATACCTATACCAAAGGCGAAATCACGGCCACCGGCGCGTATTCGTCCGGCAATCACACCGTGAATATCGGCGTGCGCGCCGGCAGCAATATCGGCGGGCCCGGGCTGCCGCGCTACGACCTGTTCCAGTGGGGTGGATTCCTGCAGCAGTCGGGCTATAGCACCGGCCAACTGATTGGCGGCAATCTCCAGTTTGCGCGGCTGGTGTATTACAACAGGCTCGCCAATCAGCCCCTGCTCGATGGCGTCTACGCCGGCGCGTCGCTGGAAGCCGGTCGCGTCGGCGCGCCGCTGGCGCCCGCGAATCCCACCGGCCTGCTGAAGTCCGCATCGGTCTTTCTGGGAGTGGACAGCCTGATCGGGCCGCTCTACCTGGCATACGGCCGCGCCGCGGGCGGGCAGTACGCGTTCTACCTTTTCCTCGGAAAACCCTGACCGCCGGTCCGTCGTCCGCAGAGCACAAAGCGCCTAACGCCGGACCCCCTCCGAAGTTGTATGTAATGTCTTTGTGCAGTTGTCTATACTCATTTTTGTCGCCAAGACCCCCGTCTTGACAGACACCCCCTTCCCCCGTCGCCGTCGCATCGGCGACATTTTTTTGCCCAAAATTCGGCAATCGTCCTGCCGCGGCGGTAAGATGCGCGATTATCGAACGCCGCATGGTTCCCCGGTTTCATGGACGCCCCCAGCCCCCTCAATATCAAGCCCGCGCAGGCCGACACGGTGCGCGCCGCGCATCCCCCGGCAGATATCCTCAACAGCTTTGCCGGCGATCCGAATTTCATGCTGTCGCTTGCGCGCGGTCTGACCGTGCTCGAAGCTTTTTCCGAGCGCAAGCGGCCGCTCACGATTTCGCAGGTGGCGCAGCGCACGCAACTGTCGCGCGCCTCGGTCCGCCGGTGCCTGTACACGTTGGAGCAACTGGGCTATGTGAGCCAGCAGGATGGCCACTTCGCGCTGCGTCCGCGCGTGCTGCATCTGGGCCACGCCTATTTCTCGTCGACCTCGCTGGTATCGCTGGCGCAGCCGATCCTGGACAGCCTCAGCGCGCGCGTGCATGAAACGTCGGCGTTGGCGATCCTGGATGGCATCGACATTCTGTATCTGGTGCGCTCGGAAGTGCAGCGCGTGTTGACGCACGCACTTGGCATGGGCAGCCGCCTGCCAGCCTATTGCACGTCGACGGGCCGCCTGTTGTTGGCGCACCAGCCCGACGCCGTGCTCGAAGCATTCTTCGAACATGCCGAACTGCGGCCGCGTACGCTGCTGACCAAGGTCTCGCGCCCGGAACTCGAGGCCGCCTTCGAACGCGCGCGCGAACTGGATTACGTACTGATCGACGAGGAACTGGAGCCCGGCCTGCGGGCGATTGCCGTGCCGGTGCGCTCGCAGACGGGCGCGGTAGTGGCAGCCATCAGCGTCAGCGTCAAGGCCAACAAGGTGGGCGAATCCGAAATGGTGGCGCGGCTGCTCGGCCCGATGCGGGAAGCCGCCGCCGCCATCGGCAAGCTGGTCGGAACCTGACGGCACGCAGCGCGCGCCAGCGCGCCACCAGCAGCACGCGGCCTTGGGGCGGGGCCGTTTCCAGCCCGCCAGGCACCCATCGACCCGCCAGGCACTTCAATGATCGGGCGACGATCGACGCCGATCCGCCCGCATCAGTCCCGATCGGTCCCAATCAGCCGCGATGTGCCAGTTCGAGCTGGAACACCAGCCGCTGCAGGAAGTTCTCCATGCGGCCGTCCGGGTTGAGGAAGGCGCAGCCGTAGTGGTGCACGGTATTGTCGTCAAAGCCGACCAGCCAGTGCCCCACCACCTGCATGTCCAGTTCCAGGCGGCCGAGGTCGCCAAAGTCAAGCCGGCATTTCTTGATCACCGTGCCCACCGGCAGCAGGTCCGAGCCGACCGCGCGCGAGCGCAGTCCCACGCCGGAAAGCGAAAGATCGGCAATGTCGAGCGACAGCGTCTTCTTGTCCGCGCTTTCGGGCAACTGGATTTCGCACCGGTAGCCCTTGGTCAGCAAAGTGCGCGCGCGGAAGTGGCGGCGGCGCTGGAAGTGATAGAGCTTTTCCGGAAAGTCCGCGATAAAGGCCGGACCGCCCTCGAAACGCGTGGCGCCCGGCGCGCCGACCACGAAGTTGACGGGGACACCGCGCAGCAACCCCGAAAAAGCGTTCTGTTCCGACGACATCAGCGCCTGACGCTCGCCATCGGCGCGGCACCAGTCGAAAACAAAGGTCTTGTTGGCGGGGTCGACGTGGAGAATCGACGTCACGATTTCGGAGCCGCCCTTCGAGCGCACGTTCAGCAGGCACTTCTGCCAGGCCATGTCGCGCAGCACGGTGCCGATTTGCGAACTGTGTGTCAGCCGGTAGCGTTCATCCAACTGTGCCGCGTCCTGCTCGATCGGCTCGTCCTCGAAGTCGGACGTGGATTGGGCTGCCTGAGGCCCGCGGGGATCTTGAAGACTCATGGGATACGCTACGTCGAAAGGTGGTTGCGCCGCGGGCCGCCTTTGACGGACAAAGCACTAAACATCGCATTTGTCTGAATTCTGGCGGCGGCCAGCGCCGCATGGTAAGCGCGGCACCTTAGCCGCGCAAGCATATGCCATGGCCTTCGGCAAAATACGACGCAACTTTAGCGACCGACTTCCGGGGGGTAGCGTCCGCTACGCTTTCTGCCCAGATATCCGCGCCGCATGCGACTCCTCCGCTTCGGCGCGCAACCAGTCGAGCAATGCGAGCCGACGCGGGTCATCGGCGAATGGGACCGGCGAGATCAGGTGGTATGCCGAGCCGTCGGCCACAAACCCGAGCGGTGCGGCGAGGCGGCCTTCGGCAAGCTCGTCGGCGGCCATCAATTCGGAAGCCATCGCCCAACCCAGACCGGCCGCGGCAGCCTGCAGACTCAGATAGAAGTGTTCGTACCACGCGTCTTGCCGCCCAGCGATCGCGCCGGCACCGGCACAGCGCGCCCAACGCTGCCAGGCGTCCGGGCGCGTGCGGGTATGCAGGAGAGGGACGTCCCGCAGGTCCGTGCGGGCCTGATCCGGCCGACAAACCGGCCCGACCCGTTCCGGCGCGAGTTCCCGCGTGTGCCAGCGCGGATCGAACGGAAAATCGTTCCGTCGCAGCGCCACATCGACGCCGCTGGCCGCGAAATCGATCGCCCCGCCTGCGGCCATCAGATGCAAGGGGATGTCCGGGTAGGCCGAAGAAAAACGGCTCAGTCGCGGAATCAGCCAACGCATCGCAATCGTCGGCTCGCACGACAAGACCAGCGCGGCATTCGGGGCCGCGATGCGAATTTTCTCAGCCGTGGCCGCCAGCAGTTCCATCGATTGCGTGGCGGCGGCGTGCAGCGTCCGGCCTGCCTCGGTCAGGAACACTGCCCGGTTGCGTCGCTCGAACAGCGCCACGCCCAGTGCGTCTTCCAGCTGGCGGATCTGCCGACTGATGGCGCCATGCGTCAGATGCAGCTCTTCGGCTGCGCGCGCGAAATTTTGATGGCGGGCAGCCGCTTCGAAGAAGCGGATCCAGCCCAGCCAATGCATCGATGGCATGCCGATCAGTCAGTTTTTCTCACGGAATTGGCGCAGTATACATCGCTTTCCGTACCCATTTCTGCGGGCCACAATAACGTTGATTCCTTGCCGTGCGCAAACCGTCATCCACAAAAACTGACTGAAAAATGAGTTCATACGCGGAAATCCTGGCAGTTGCGACGATTACCATCCTTGCCGTCATCAGTCCGGGGCCGGACTTCGCCATGGTCACGCGCAACAGCTACCTGTACGGGCGGCGCACCGGGCTGTTGTGCGCGCTGGGGATAGGGCTCGGCGTGCAGGTGCACGTGGCCTACACCATGTTCGGGGTATCGCTCTTAATCGCTCACGCCCATCAACTGCTCACCGTCATCAAACTGCTGGGCGCGGCGTACCTGATCTGGATCGGTCTTCAGACATTGCGCAACCGCACTGCGCTGAGTGTCGACACTTCGGCGGCGCCTGCCATGTCCGGCGCGGCGTCGCTGCGCATGGGGTTCCTGACCAATGCGCTGAATCCGAAGACCACGCTGTTCGTGGTCAGCACGTATACGCAGGTGGTGAACGTCCATACGCCGCTGCCCATGCAGTTTGGCTATGGATTGTTCATGTCCATCACCCACTGGGTATGGTTCAGCATCGTCGCATGGTGCTTCGGCTCGGCCACGCTGCGCGCCGCGATGCTGCGCCGCCAGCGTCTGCTCGACAAGCTGATCGGCTCCACACTATGCGGACTGGGCGTGGCGCTCGGCGTCAGCAATCTGGGCTGACGAGGGGCTGCGTCGCGAGGGGGTACGTTTCGCGCTCGGCATGCCGGGCGCCGTCCGGTTTGAGAAAACTCTCAACGAGTGCAAACCGGTCGACGCGCCATGGCGGCATCGTCAACGCGCCATGCCGTGACAGCCAATCGCGCAGGAACGTGTCAGGCACGCCCGGACGGCAACGCGCCAGTGTCAGATGCGGCCAGAACCGGCGCGCCTCTGCGCCGATTCCTTCGTTTTCCAGCACGCGATCGATGGCGTCGACCAACTGCGCAAGCGGCGCAGATATCGACAGCCCCGCCCACAACACCGCGCCGCGCCCGCTGCGAAAGCGGCCGACGCCGTCGACCTGCAACGTCATCGCGCTTGCGCGCACCGTGCGCAACCCCAGCGCAACGCGCGCCGCCAACGCTTCATCGCGTTGGCCAAGAAAACGAAGCGTGAGGTGCAGTTGCCCTGGCAGCGCGGGCCGGATACCGTCGTGAACCGGCAAGGTGCGCAACAGATCGACCGCAAGCTCGTGCGGCAAATTGATAGCAACAAAGAGCCTGGGCACGGCTACCGTGCCACTATCACGCGGGCAAAGTCGCGGATTCGAACGCCAGCGCCGCCTGCGCGCCCACAGCGCGGTGGGCCACCGCGGCATCGAGCACGCCTTCCAGCGCGAGCAGCGCGCGCTTGCGATCGATGCCACCGGCATAGCCCGTCAGCGCCCCGGACGCACCCACCACGCGGTGGCAAGGCACGATGATCGATAACGGGTTGCGTCCCACGGCGCCGCCCACCGCACGTGAATGGCTTGGCGGTAACCCCAGCTCCGCCGCAAGTTGCCCGTATGTCGACGTCTCACCGAAATCAATGTCCCAGAGCGCTTGCCAGATGCGCTGCTGGAAACTGCTGCCGACAAAGCGGAAAGGCACCGTGAACGCGTGCAGCGCCCCGTCGAAATAGGCCGCCAGTTCGTCGGCGGCCTGCGCCATCACGCGCGCGTCTGCCGAAGGAATCGGCTCGACAGGTCTGGCGTGGGCCGGATAGTACTTCTGTCCCGAGAAGAACACGCCCGTGAGCACGCCGTCCTCTGCGCGCAGCAGGATGTCGCCCAGTGGGCTGTTCGTCAGTCGATAGCTGTTCATGCTGCCTGCTCCTCAATGTCGCTGTCCTGCCGGGCGTTGCCGCCGTCCTTGCAAAGTTCGTATCGATGCCAGAGATGAATCGCCGCGTAGGCGCGCCAGGGCGCCCACTGCGCGGTCTTGGCCTGCATCGCACGCGCGGTCGACACGCCGAGCACCTTGCGCAGGGCGTAATCGGTGGCGGGAAACGCGTCCGGCCAACCAAGCGCGCGCATCGCCACGTACTGCGCCGTCCAGTCGCCAATCCCGTCAATCTCCAGCAATTGCGCGACGGTTTGCTCGGGTGTGGCATGCGCATCGAGGGCAATGTCGCCCGACGCCACGCGATGCGCCAGCGCACGAATGGCGCGGATTTTTGGAATTGACACACCGACGGCCTGATAGTCGGCATCTGCTAACGCCGCCAGCGATTGCGCAGTCGGAAACAGGTGCGTCAGCGCTGGCTGCCCGATCGGAGACGCCTCTCCGCCCATGACGTCTTCCGGCAGCGCTTGTCCGGCCATGCGCACCAGCCGGGCCAGAATCCGTCTGGCGTGCACGACCGAAATCACCTGACCGACGATCGCCCGCACCGCAATTTCAAATCCGTCGAATGTTCCCGGCAGGCGCATGCCCGGCGTTGCCGCGGCAAGATCTCCTAAATGCGCATCGACGATATCTGGCCGGCAACCCAGATCGCAAAGCCGGCGCACCCGGCCCAGAACCTGCGGGATGACGTGCGCGAGCGAAGCGGAAAGTGTCACGCGCACCACGGTGCGTTTGGGTACGTGCTCCAGACGTACCCAGCCAGCGTGCCGGACGCCTCCCGATTCGATCGCGATGGTGCGCGAATAAACACCACCGTGACAGTGATCGATACCGTCGATGGCCCGCACAGCGAGGAATTCCAGCAGCTCCGCCCACGCCAACGGCGGCCGGTAACCCAGTTCGAACACCAGCCGGTCCGCCATGCCGTCCGCCGCACGTCGACGCATTGCCAGAGGCGTCAGGCCGTAGCGATCCTTCAACACGTCATTGAAGCGCCGCACGCTGCCAAACCCGGCCGCCAACGCCACTTCGGTCACCGTCAACGTGGTGTCGGTCAGCAGGCGCTTGGCCAATAGCAGCTTTTGGGTCTGTGCATATTCGTGCACGGACACGCCAAACTCGGTGTCGAACAAGCGGCGCAAATGCCGTTCCGTCACGCCGATCCGCGCGGCAAGTTGCGCCACGCCTGCACCGGTCATGAAGCCTTCGTCGATCAGCGTGGCAGCGGCTTGCGCCAGACGTCCCGAAATATCGGCCAGTCCATGGCCTGGCGCCAGTTCCGGACGGCATCGCAGGCATGGCCGGAAACCGTGCTTTTCCGCTGCCGCAGCAGATTCGTAGAACGTGCAGTTCTCGCGCTTGGGCGTGCGCACGGCACAGACCGGCCGGCAGTACACGCCCGTCGACGATACGCCCACGAAAAAGCGGCCGTCGAAACGTCGGTCGTGTGAGGCAATGGCCTTGTAGCAGGTGTCGGGATCGAGTTCCATGGCGTGCATCGTACTGCTTTGCAGCCTCTCAAATGCGCTGGAATCGGACATTCTCCTCGCGCTGCCGCAAAGAGGAAATGTCCCCGATTCTGAAAGTGCGCTCGCACGCGTTGGTTTGCGCATTGCAGCAGCTAGAATCTGTTCACCACGCCGCCCGGCGCCGATCGGCGCCCTATGTGGAGCATTCTGGAGCCTGCATGAAACGTCGTTCCGTCGTCGGTGTCGTCCGTACTGCCAGGCTGGCGGGCTTCGCTTGCGCCGCCCTGCTGGGCCTGCTGTCCGCGCCCGCCCTGGCGGCGCGAGCCGACACCGCGCCCTCGCCACATGCCGCGCCACCGGTGCAGGCCGTCCGCGTGGCCAGCGTGGAAGGCATCACGGAATACCGGCTGCCCAATGGCTTGCGCGTGCTGTTGGCACCCGACGACGCACAACCTACCACCACCGTGAATGTCACATACCTGGTGGGCAGCCGTCATGAGAACTATGGCGAAACCGGCATGGCGCATCTGCTGGAACACCTTCTGTTCAAGGGCACGCCGTCGCTGCCGGGCAAGACCATTCCCACGGAATTTGCGCGGCGAGGCATGCAGTACAACGGCACGACGACGCAGGACCGTACCAATTTCTTCGAGACCTTCGCCGCCAGCGACGACAACCTCGACTGGGCCCTGCGCATGGAAGCGGACCGCATGGTCAACAGCTTCGTCGCGCGCAAGGACCTCGATAGCGAGATGACCGTGGTGCGCAACGAAATGGAGATTGGCGAGAACAATCCCATGCGGATGCTGCAACAGCAGATGTATGCCGCGGCGTATCGCTGGCACAACTACGGCAAGGCCGTGATCGGCGCGCGCAGCGACGTCGAGCGCGTCGGCATCGAGAACCTGCAGGCTTTCTATCGTCGCTATTACCAGCCGGACAACGCGGTACTGGTGGTGACGGGCCAGTTCGATCCCGCGCGCGCGCTGGCCGGCATCGAGCGCTCGTTCGGGCCGATTCCGCGCCCAAGCCGCGTATTGCCCGTCGAGTACACCATCGAGCCCGCACAGGAAGGCGCACGCGAGCTGCTGCTGACGCGCCCGGGCGACAGCAGCATCGTGGCGGCGATGTATCACGTCGCACCCGGCGCGCATCCCGATATCACGGCCATCGACATGCTGTCCGTCATCCTGGCCGATTCGCCGGGCGGCCGGCTCGAGCGCGCGCTCGTTGACAGCCGCAAGGCCGCCTGGCAGGGATCGTTCTTCACGTCGATGAAGGACCCTGGCGTGATCCTGTTTGCAGCTGGCACGGCACGCGACCGGCCCATCGAGCCGGTACGCGATGCGCTGGTGGCGGCCATCGAAAGCTTCGGCACGCAACCGGTCACCGAAGAAGAAGTCGAGCGCGCCCGCGTGCGCCTGCGCAATGCGTACGAAAAAACCCTCAACGATCCCGCCGCCTACGGCGTGGCGCTGTCGGGCGCCATCGCGAAGGGCGACTGGAGGCTATTCTTCATCAACCGCGATCGCGTCGAAACCACCACGCTGGCCGATGTGCAGCGCGTGGCCGAAAATTACTTCCGGCCGACCAACCGCACCGTTGGGGAGTTCCTGCCGGGCGACAAACCGCAACTCGCCAGCATTCCCGCCGCGCCCGATTTGGCCGCGATCGCGCAGCAATACGTCGGCAAGCCGGCGGCGCAGGCCGTAGCGGCGTTCGATCCCAGTCCCGCCAATATCGACGTCCACACCGTGCGCGAGACCTTGCCCAATGGCATGCGGCTGGCGCTGCTGCCCAAACCGTCGCGCGGCAAGTCCGTCCATGGCACGTTGATCCTGCGGCTCGGCAACGCCGATGCGCTGCAGGGAAAGACCTCGATCGGCGCGCTGACAGCGGCCATGCTCGATCGCGGCGCAGGCGCGTTCGATCGTCAGAAAATTGCCGACCGGTTCGAAGCCCTGAAAGCCAATGTGGCGATTTCCGGCAGCGCCGAGCGGCTTACGGTCCGGTTCGAGACACGCCGCCAATACCTTCCGGATGTGCTGGCGCTGCTGCGCACGGTGCTGCGGATGCCGACGTTCCCGGCTAACGAGCTGGAGACCCTGCGCGCCAGCAGCATCGCCGGCGTGGAAAGCCAGCGCAACCAGCCCGGCGCGATGGCACCGAATGCGCTGGGTCGGTATGGCAATCCCTATCCGGCGGGCGACCCCCGCTACACGCCGACATTCGACGAAAGTGTGACGCGGCTGAAAGCCGTTTCGCTGGCTGATCTGCGCGATTTCCACGCGCGCTTCTACGGCGCCGAACACGCGCAGCTTGCCCTCGTCGGCGATTTCGACGCCGATGACGCCATCCGGCAGGCAGCATTCCTGTTTGGCGACTGGCGCGCACAGGTGCAGTTCGAAAGGGTCGATCGGCCTTTCGTCGACATCCCGGCCACGCAATTCAAGCTGGACGCTCCCGGCAAGGCCAATGCGGTGTTCCAGGCGTCGCAACCCATCGACCTCATCGACGATTCGCCCGACTACCCGCTGTTGCTGATTGCCAGCCGCATACTGGGCGGCACCGGCATGCGCAGCCGGCTGGCGGACCGTCTGCGCCAACACGAAGGCATCAGCTATGGGGTCTCGAGCTCGGTCTCTGTCGGCGCACTCGATCGCGCGGGCCGCTTTGGCCTCTGGGCCGTGTACGCGCCGCAGAACCTGCCGCGCTTACGCAACGCGGTGGAAGAAGAGATGTCGCGTTTCGTGCGTGACGGCGTGACGGCCGCGGAGGTCTCCGAAGCGGCCAGCGGGTTGTTGCAGCAAGGAATCATCAGTCGTACGCGCGACGCCGCGCTGGCCGGCGCGCTGGCCGATCAGGCATATCTCGGCAGAACCATGGCCCATACCGCCGCAATCGAGGACAGCATCCGTCAAGCAACGCCGCAGGCCGTGAATGTGGCAATCCGGCGCTATCTCGGTCCCGCAACACTGACGCAAGCGTTTGCCGGAGACTTCGGCGGGACCCCTGCCGCCGCGCCGGGCGCCACTTCCCCGGCGGAATCGGCACCGGCTGCGGCCGCAGCCGCGCACGAAGTCACGAAGCCTTGAGACAAGCGGTCGATCACTGTATATTCATACAGTCTTATTGAGATGTTGAGGTGTGGATGTCAATCGTGCGAGCTGGCAGCAAGACCGAAGCGCTCAGGCTTCTGGACTCGAATCAAATGCTGGCGCTTGAGCTGGACTACGAGACAGGCTGGCAAGACGCCGTGGAACTTGGCCGTCTGGGAGAAAAACGCGGTATCAAAGTGCAATATCGCGGACAGGAAAGCATCGCTGTCCGCACGCGGGATGCCTTGATCGAAGGGCTTGGCAAACCCAAGACAACGTTCCGGCAACGAAATCTGTATTGCCAGTTCGACCTCGGCTCGATGGCCGACCATGAACTGCTGGAGCTGGAAGCCAAAGCGGCCCGGCTGGGCGACTACATCCTGGCAGGCCACCTGTTGCGCGACATCGACCTGGTCTGGTCGTAGCACCCCGTCGCCTGACGCTCTGACGCCCTGACGCTCTGGCGCCCTGACTGTGGGCGGCGGACGTAAATGCAACATGCGGGTGTATCCCGCTTCCGTGCGCGCACCGGTGGCTAGAAGAGCAGTTTCAGCGCGCAGAATGAATGCGTCGGTCCACGGCAAGCGAGGTACTCGCTGCTTGACCGTGCATCGGCTCGCCAAGGTTCGCGCTGGGCGCCGGTATCGGTCCTTCGCTGGTAGACTGATTTCGACTACGTGGAGCAGGCCGCTTCGTCGCTCGTGGTGGCGATCCGGTCATCATTACGTTGGACCCGCTGGAAGGTGGGCTAAGTGATGTCTGTTTAGCAACCGGAGACATGTCATGGTCAAACTCGCGTTGTTCGTTCGCCTGGAAGCCAAGCCCGGAAAGGAGAAAGAGGTAGAGAACTTTCTTCTAAGTGGTCTCGCCCTCGTTCAGGCGGAGCCAGCTACAACGGCCTGGTTCGGCCTCCGCTTGGGGCCGTCCACCTTTGGCATCTTTGACTCGTTTCCAGATGAGGCTGGGCGGCAAGCCCATCTTTCCGGCAAAGTCGCAGCCGCGCTTATGGAAAAAGCAGGTGAGCTATTCGCCGAGCCGCCGTCAATCGAAAAGATTGATGTTCTTGCTGCAAAGCTGCCCGGCTGAGCAAGCTCAGCAAGTCGCTCGAGCTGACAGCTTACTGGCGCCGTTGGTGCGCGTTGGCGCGCCCTTTGATGTCTGCGTTTGGATAGCCACCAGTTGTCCCGTTCGTTTGAAGAACGCCATGGGCGCACTCGATCCACTCTGGGAATATGGCGGCATCCATAGGAACGCCTTCACCATTCGGCTCATTCCACACCGCAAGACTACTGAGGAGCGCGCCAAGCTCGACTGGACGCTTGGCTCTTTGCTAAGCCCGGCCGCCAACCGTGCAAATTTCGATTGGCGCTGGCACCTGACGCCAATTATTGCCAGACGCGCGTAGCGCCGGCCCACCGGGCGGCGGCAGATGCGTGCATCATCGCGCAGTCGGCTTCGGAAGCCGTCGTGGACGGTTGTTCGGTCCCGTCGAAAGCCGTGCAGCACAACACGGCCGTCACCAGTGTCTTGATATGTCCTCGCCCGGACTCGACAAGTGCGGCGACGCGCTCATATCCGTCGAGCACGATCAGGCTGTCGCCCGCGTTTGGGCGCAGTTCCAGTTCGTACAGGTGATCGCATTCGCAGCGCATCCGGCCGCCCGATACGGCCAGGACGATCGCGCTGGGCAGCGCCAGGCCGCAGTCGCGCACGGTATCGCGCAATCGATCGAGGTGCGCCTGCGCGCGGTAGTCGCGCGCCGAATGGGTCGGCTCAGGGCCCGCGGTCAGCGCCATCAACTCATTGGCCGACACCGCCAGCGTATAGGCTTGCACCATGGTTCGGTACGTTGCCACCACGGCGCGCAAGCGATGCACGCCGTCTTCGTTGGCAGCGCGCTGAATTTGCGCACCCGTTGTCTGGATTTTGTTCATCCTGTCTCCTGTCCCGTGCTTGGCCGGTGTCATGCGCACCGTGTCAACAAAACGAAGCAGAGCGATTCCGGCTGCGCGGCGACACAAAACGGGTCGCCGCGCAGCGCCGCGTCAACGCGCCAGAAGCGCTGGCGCGCCGCTTAGTCGCGCAGCAACTGCTTGGCGATGATGATCTGCTGGATTTGCGTCGTGCCTTCGTACAGGCGCAGCAGGCGCACGTCCCGGTAGAAACGCTCGGCCTTATATTCGGCGATATAGCCGGCGCCACCGTGGATCTGCACGGCGCGGTCGGCTACGCGGCCGACCATCTCGGTACAGAACATCTTTGTGCACGATGCCAGCATGCTGACTTCTGGATCGCTCTTGCCGGCCGGCTTTGCGTCGTAGCGCTGCGCGCAGTCGCGCACCATCGACAAGCCTGCATAGAGTTCGGCCTGGCTGTCGGCCAGCATGCCCTGGATCAGTTGGAAGTCGCCGATCGGCTTGCCAAATTGCTTGCGCTCCTTGGCATACGCCACCGCGTCCGTGATCAGCCGATGCGCCATGCCGCAAGCCAGTGCGGAGATATGCAGACGGCCGCGATCCAGCACCTTCATGGCGGTCTTGAAACCGACGCCCGGAACGCCACCGATGATGTTTGCGGCCGGCACGCGCACGTTCTCAAGCACCACGTCGCACGTCTTGGTGCCACGCTGTCCCATCTTCTTGTCCGGCTTGCCGAGCGAGATTCCCGGCGTGTCGGCGGGCACGATGAACGAAGAGATACCCGAGGCGCCCGGGCCGCCGGTGCGCGCCATCAGCGTGAAGGCGCCGGCGCGCGGCGCATTGGTGATGAAGCGCTTGGTGCCGTTGATGACATAGTGGTCGCCGTCGAGCTCGGCGCGCGTCTGCAACGACGCCGCGTCGGAACCGGCGTTCGGCTCTGTCAGCGCGAAGGAGATCACCAGTTCGCCGCTGGCGATCCGCGGCAGGTAATTCTGCTTCTGCTCCTCGGTGCCATCCATCAGGATGCCCTGCGAGCCAATGCCCACATTGGTGCCGAACACCGAGCGGAACGCGAAGGCGGTGTGGCCGAGGTCATAGACCACATCGCATTCCTGCGACATCGACAGGCCGATGCCGCCGTAGTTTTCCGGGATCGAGATGCCGAACAGGCCCATCTCCTTCATGTCGGCCACGATATCGGCCGGCACGTCGTCGATTTCTTCCAGCGTGTCTTCCGCCGGCTTCAGGCGCTCATCGATAAAACGCTGCACCGAAGCGCGCAGCAGGGAAAAGGATTCGGCGTCGAGGGCCATGGCAGTCTCCATCAAGTCGACACAACAACAATGGGCGCCAATGGTACGCCGACCATCGAATTTGACAATCCACGCGGATTTGTACAGAACCGATAATTATTTTTGACAATAACGCGCCGGGCGTTATTCGGCGCATTTCGCGCGGGCCAGCTTTTCACGCGAGTAGCCATATGCCACGCGCAATTGGTGTTCGATGGCGTCGGCCTGATCCAGACAGGCAAACACGAGGTCGTCCTTGAATTTCTGGGTCACGCCCTTGAGGCGTGGCGCCTCGTAGGAAATCTGCCGCGCGCGACAGCGCATTTCCAGCAGCGCGGGTTCGGACGCGGTCCGCAACTGGCCCTGATCGATACGCTGGCACTGGACGAGATCGGGCTCGGCCCAGACCACGGCGGGCACCATCAGCAGCGCAATCCAAAGGTTTCGCAGCACGGACATTGACAAGAGGATCGAAGAATGCGGCGCTGAAAATTGAATCGGCCTGCATGATTTCGCAGCCCCGCGGACCATGAAAGGTATCCGCATGACGAAGCTCAGGCCAGTGAAAATTTTCAATGGCCTCGCTTCGCATTTGGCGGCGCCTATAAAAACTCTATCCAATGATCGGAACAATGCCGTGCAAATCCTATAGGCGATAAGGATCACGTAATGATTCGCCCGCATCATGCGGCAGGCTGCCGCTGGGCAGCCCGGAAAATCCGGGGTACGCTTGCCATGCACACGGGTTCTGCCCTGCGGCCCGCCACTCAGGTATCGCGCTGGCCCGCCGCCCCGCATCCCGTTCCGATTCAGCGGCGCCACCGCCGTCAAGTACACAAGAAGGTCCTATGACAGACATCGCCTCCCCCAGCCTCTCCGGCACCGCACCATCTCCCGAGGAAACCAGAAAACGCGTCTTTGCCATCGTTGCCGCTTCGTCGGGCAATCTGGTGGAGTGGTTCGATTTCTATATCTACGCGTTCAGCGCGATCTACTTCGCGCCATCGTTCTTCCCCAAGGCGGACCCTACTGCGCAGCTCCTGAACACCGCCGGCGTGTTTGCGGCCGGCTTCCTGATGCGCCCGATCGGCGGATGGCTGTTCGGCCGGATCGCCGACCGCAACGGCCGCAAGAACTCGATGCTGATCTCGGTGGTCATGATGTGCTTCGGTTCGCTGCTGATTGCGTGCCTGCCCACGTATGCCGCCATCGGCAACCTGGCGCCCGCGCTGCTGCTGCTGGCGCGCCTGCTGCAAGGCCTGTCGGTCGGCGGCGAATACGGCACCACCGCCACCTACATGAGCGAAGTGGCGCTCAAGGGCCGGCGGGGCTTCTTCTCGTCGTTCCAGTATGTAACGCTGATCGGCGGCCAGTTGCTGGCCGTGCTGGTGGTGGTTGTGCTGGAGCAGCTGCTGACCGAGGCCGAACTGAAGGCCTACGGCTGGCGCATCCCGTTCGTGGTGGGCGCGATCACGGCCGTGGTGGCATTGCTGCTGCGCCGCACGCTGCATGAGACGACCACCGCGCAGCAACGCAACAGCAAGGAAGCGGGCAGCGTGGCGGAGCTTTTCCGTCATCACAAGGCCGCGTTCTTCACCGTGCTGGGCTACACGGCGGGCGGGTCGCTGATTTTCTACACGTTCACTACGTACATGCAGAAATTTCTGGTCAACACCGCTGGTCTGCCGATCAAGACGACCAGCTACGTGATGACCGGCTGCCTGTTCCTCTACATGTGCATGCAGCCGTTCTTCGGCGCGCTGTCCGACCGCATCGGCCGTCGCAACAACATGCTGTTGTTCGGCGCGCTCGGCGCCATCGCCACGGTGCCGATCCTGACCGCGCTGAAGACTGTGTCGAGCCCCGAGCTGGCTGGCCTGCTGATCTGCATCGCGCTGGCCATCGTCAGCTTCTACACGTCGATCAGCGGCATCGTGAAGGCCGAAATGTTCCCACCCGAAGTGCGCGCGCTCGGCGTGGGCCTGGCCTATGCCGTCGCCAACGCGCTGTTCGGCGGCACCGCGGAATACGTGGCGCTTGGGCTGAAATCGATCGGCCACGAGAACGCGTTCTACTGGTATGTCACGGCCATGATGGTGCTGGCGTTCCTGGTCAGCATGCGCCTGCCGCGCCAGGCCAAATACCTGCATCACGAACACTAGGGTGAGCGCCGCGCGCAGCGGTGTCGGCGCGCACCGACGCCACGGCGAACGGCCATGGCACACTGAGGGGCCTTCGGGCCCCTTTTTCGTTTCCACGCCAGCCTCGTCATGGATCTCAACGCCCTGCGCCTGTTCGTCGACATCGTCGACGCCGGCAACCTCAGCGCCGCCGCCCGCAAGCTCAAGATGACGCGCGCCAATGTCAGCTATCACCTCAAGGCGCTCGAAGAAGAACTTGGCGTGCAACTGCTGCGGCGGACCACGCGTCACGTGGAACCGACGCCAGTGGGCGCCGGCCTGTACGAGCACGGCCGCAACATCCTCGGCGAGGTGGCCGCCGCAAACGCGCTGATCAGCAGCATGGGCAAGAGCCTGCAGGGCCATGTGCGGCTGTCGGTGCCGACCGGGCTGGGCCACGCGCTGCTGTCGCCGCTGCTGGTGCAGTTCAAGCGCCGCTATCCTGATATCACGCTCGATGTGGTGTTCGACAACCGCATCCACAATCTCGTCTCGGAGGATGTGGAGGTGGCGCTGCGCATCATTTCCACGCCGCCCGATTCGGTTGTGGCCACGGAGATCGGCACGGTCGACTGGGTGGTGTGCGCCGCGCCGTCATATCTGCAGGGCCGCGCGATGCCGACAGTGCTGGCAGATCTCTCCGCGCATGACATCGTCTGCGCGTCGCCGATCGGGCAGAAGCTCAAGGCGGCAGGCACGCGGCACGACACCGGCGAGCGCGAGCAGGTTGTACTGGAGCCGACACTCAGCTCCGAGAATTTTGCCTTTCTGAAGGACGCCGTCGTCAGCGGCCTCGGTATCGGCATCTTTCCACTTTACGCGGTCGGCGCCGACCTCCGAGACGGCACGCTGGCACCCTTGCTGCCGGCATACCGGATCAGCGTGTTCGGCAGCAAGCTCTACATGCTGACGATGCCCAATCGCTACCAGACCATGGCCACGCGCTACCTGCTGACGTTTCTGAAGACCGAATTGCAGGCGGTCTGGCCCCGCGTGGGCGCCGGCAGTGCCTATAGTGAGAGCACCCAGGACTGAACCGCGCGCTGGCGCGGAAGGAAGGTAGTCATCATGGCAATGGCAGGCACCCTGGCTGGCAGGCTCAGCCGCATGAACAGCCAGTTCGACATCATCCGCCACCCGTACAGCCTCAGCAGCATGGCCACTGCACAGGCCGCACATGTTCCCGGAAACCGACTGGCCAAAACCGTATTGCTTGAAGACGAAGCCGGCTACGTGGCGGCAGTGATCCCTTCGTCGCATCACCTGCAGATGGCGGCGATCTGCGCGCAGACGGGCCGCCAGCTGGTATTGGCCCACGAGGACGAGATCCGCGAGGTGTTCAAGGATTGCGACCTCGGCGCGATCCCGCCGTGCGCGACGTCGTACGGCATGCGGACCTACGTGGACGTAAGCCTGCTGGAAGAGCCGGAAATCTGGTTCGAAGCCGGCGACCACATGGAACTCGTGCATATGGATCGCGAGCAGTTCATGAACCTGATGAGTGACGCCGAACGCGGCCGCTTTTCGCACCGCATGATGTAGGCGGGCTCAAGTGCGCGACAGCGTGGCGGATGCCGCGACGCTGTCGTCCTTCAGATCCACGCCGGACTTGCCCAGCGCCACAGCGCCACGCAGCAGGAAGACCAGCCGGTCCGCCGCCTGCGCATATGGCAGTCCTTCGGGCCGCACATTCGAGATGCAGTTGCGCTGCGCATCGGTACGGCCCACGCGCGGGTCGTAGGTCAGGTAGATGCCGAGGCTGTCCGGCGAACTGAGTCCCGGCCGCTCGCCGATCAGCATCACTACCTGTCGTGCGCCCAGTTGCTCGCCGATATCGTCGCCCAGCGCGACGCGAGATTGCCGCGCAATCACCACCGGGCCGATATGCCATTGCCGCAATCGCGCCAGCACCGCCTGCAGCAGAGGCACCGCGTGGCGCTGCGCGGCCAGCGCGGACAAGCCGTCCGCCACGACAAACACCACGTCATAGAGGCGATCGGGACGCGCCTGCGCACACAGTCGCGCGCGACTGTCGTCGTCCAGACGCCGCCCCAGGTCGGGCCGGCGCAGATATTGGTCGCGATCGGCGGCGGCGCTGTGCACCGGCAATCCTGTCAGGCCGATTTCGCGCAGGGCGGCTTCCACGCCCGGCACATCGAGGGGCAGATGTACGGCGTCGCGCGCCTGCGCATGGGCCAGTCCGAACGACAGGATCGTCTGGGTAGTCTGCGCGTGCCCGGTGCGGCCGATGCCAACGCGCGCGCGCGTGAACTGCCGCAGCCGGCGCCACGGATCGTCGGGCCCTGTGTCTTCCGGGGGCGGATTGATTGGCGTCGATTCCATGCGCGGCTCCGGTGCGTCAAAGCGTCTGCGCCATCGTCAGCAGCGGCTGGCGTGCGGGCGGATCGAGCAGTCGTCCGGCCTCGTCGAAGATTCCCATGCGCTGCAGCCATGCTTCGAATTCCGGCGCGGGCCGCAAGCCCATCACCTCGCGCAGGTAAAGCGCGTCGTGAAACGAGGTGCTCTGGTAGTTGAGCATGATGTCGTCCGCGCCGGGCACGCCCATGATGAAGTTGATGCCAGCCGCGCCGAACAGCGTCAGCAGCGTGTCCATGTCGTCCTGGTCCGCTTGCGCGTGGTTGGTGTAGCAGATATCGCAACCCATCGGCACACCCAGCAACTTGCCGCAGAAATGGTCTTCCAGGCCCGCGCGGATGATCTGTTTTCCATCGTAGAGATACTCGGGGCCGATAAAGCCCACCACGGTATTGACCAGCAGCGGCTGGTAGCGGCGCGCCACGGCATAGGCGCGCGCCTCCATGGTCTGCTGGTCGACGCCATGATGCGCATTGGCCGACAGCGCGCTGCCTTGTCCGGTTTCGAAATACATCAGATCGCTGCCGACGGTGCCGCGCCGCAGCGACAGCGCAGCCTGGTGCGCTTCGTCCAGTAGCGCGAGCGAAATACCGAACGCCTCGTTGGCCGCCTGGCTGCCGGCCACCGACTGGAACACCAGATCGACTGGCGCGCCCTGGTCGATGGCGCGCAGCGTGTTGGTAACGTGGGTGAGCACGCACGATTGCGTGGGCACATCGTAGCGGGACCGGATATCGTCGACCAGCTTCAGCAGCGAGACAATCGCGCCAAGGTTGTCGCTGGCCGGATTGATGCCGATGGTGGCATCGCCGCAGCCATAGAGCAGCCCGTCGACGATCGATGCGGCAATGCCGCGCGGATCGTCGGTGGGATGGTTTGGCTGCAGCCGCACGGACAGCCGCCCCGGTAGCCCGATCGTGCTGCGGAACGCCGTGACCACGCGGCACTTGCGCGCCACCGCGATGAGGTCCTGGTTGCGCATCAGCTTGCTGACCGCCGCCGCCATCTCCGGCGTGATGCCGGGCGCCACGCGGGCCAACGCCGCCGTATCGGTGTCGTCACGCAGCAGCCAGTTGCGGAAATCGCCCACGGTCAGGCTGGCAATCTCCCCGAAAGCGTTGGCGTCATGGCTATCGACAATCAGGCGCGTGACGTCGTCGTCCTCGTAGGGCACCAGCGCCTCGGTCAGGCAATGCGACAACGGCATGTCCGCCAGCGCCATGCGCGCCGCCATCCGCTCTTCCTCGCTGACGGCAGCCACGCCGGCCAGCGCATCGCCCGAGCGCGCGGGGCTGGCGCGCGCCAGCAGCGTGCGCAAATCGGCAAACACATGCCGGCGCGTGCCGACGGTATGGGTAAAGGCCATGCGGTCTCCGGAGAAATCGTTGCGCCGTCCTTTTGCTCCTCACTATAGGCGAGCCAGTCGAGCGGGGACGCAAGATCCGCGCCCGGCCCGGCATCGCGGTCCATGTATGCTCATGCTGACTTGCCATTGTGATGCGCCACATCGACAATCCGCCTCAGCCATTTCCTCCTCCACATCGCGTCCCCGCCGAAACATGCCGCAGCAGTTGGAAACCGAACACACCCAAGACCGCGCCGACGTGGCCGGCGCCGCCCCCACGACTTCCTCGACCACCCGGCCCTGGCTGGCGCCGGGCAGGTGGTCGCCCGTCACGGCGGTGTCATATGTGATTGCCGGCGGCGCGCTGCTGCTGGTCATGCATGCCAATCTGGTTGCCGCGCTGCTGGCCGGGCTGCTGCTCTATTCGCTGGTCGATGTGCTGGCGCCGCGCCTGACCCATTCGCGACGCGACGCGCTCGCCGTGTTCATCCTGTCGGCGGTCATCCTGCTGGGGCTGACCGGCGGCATCTGGGCGCTGGTGCATTTTCTGAGCGTCGACAGTTCCACCATAGACCGGCTGCTCGACCACGCCGCCAGCATCATCGACCAGTCCCGCGCCCAGTTACCGGCCTGGCTGAGCGAGTATCTGCCGAATGGCGTCGAGGAATTGGCGACCACGCTGATTGCCGCGCTGCGCGAACACGCCCAGATGGCGCAACGGCTGGGCACCGACATCCTGCGCACGCTGCTGCATATCCTGGTGGGCCTGATCATCGGCGCAATGGTTGCGCTGTACCGCGCCATCGCGCGCCCCAACCGCCGGCCGCTGGCCGGTGCGCTGATCGATCGCGCCCGCACGCTGCAGCAGTCGTTCGCGCAGTTCATCTTCGCGCAAATCCAGATTTCGCTGATCAATACGGTGCTGACGGCAACCTATCTTCTGGTGGTGTTGCCGATGTTCCACCAGCACTTGCCATTGTCGAAGACGCTGGTGGCCGTCACCTTCCTGGCGGGGCTGCTGCCGGTGATCGGCAACCTGATCTCGAATACCGCGATCGTCGTGGCCTCGCTCTCGGTGTCGCTGCCGATCGCCATCGTGTCGCTGCTGTATCTGGTGGTGATCCACAAGCTCGAGTACTTCCTGAACGCGCGCATCATCGGCGCCCGCATCCAGGCCGCGGCCTGGGAATTGCTGACCGTGATGCTGCTGATGGAAACCCTCTACGGCATTTCCGGCGTGATTGCCGGGCCCATCTTCTATGCGTATCTCAAGCGCGAGCTGACCACTGCGGAACTCGTGTAATGGCCGACAGGCGGCCGCTCCTGCGCTGCAACGGGCGCCGCCAAGTGCTTGATTCGATTGGGTTGTGATACGCAGCAATTGGTACGACCAATTGCCCGGCCCAGCGTTGCTTTTAGCCGCCGCTGCCTTCCACCTTGCTGCGCACGAAATCGATATGGGTCTGCATGGCCGTGCGCGCTTCTTCGGGGCGCCGCGCAAGAATGGCCTCGCACAGCGTGCGGTGCTGAAGCAGCAGCAGGTCCGACGACGCCGCGTCGGCCTCGCGCAGTCCCGTGCCGTTGATCGTAATGTGCTCGCGCAGCATCCCCAACACACTGGTATGCAGATGCAGGAACATCGTGTTGTGTGACGCCTGCGCGATGGCGTCGTGCAGTCTGGCATCGGCGCTGGCTTCGCCCGCCTTGTCGTCGACCTTGCGCGAACGCTCCAGCTCCTTCATCAGCGCGCGTATACGTTTCAGGTCTGCGGCGTCAGCGCGCAGCGCCGCGAAATATGCGGTGGCCCCTTCGAGCACGCGGCGAAACTCCAGGATGTCGTCGCGCAGTGCAGGATGGTCCGCTACCAGTTGCCCCCAGGGCGACGCAATGCCGGTGCGCAGTTGGTCGGTCACGTATACGCCCGCGCCGCGCCGGCTCTGTAGCAGGCCGCGCGCCGCCAGGCGCTGAATCGCTTCACGGATCGTGTTGCGCGCCACGTCATAGCGCTCGGCCAGCACCCGCTCGGCCGGCAGGCGCGCGCCAACAGGCCAAGTGCCGTCCAGCAACGCCGTTTCCAGCTTGCGCATGATGTCTTCCACGCGATTGCGCGCGCTGCCTGCCATCGATCGATCCCTTGCCTGCCGTATTGTTGCCGTGGCGCCCGAAAATTGGTCCAACCAATTTGCGCCCCGGCGCAAGACCGGGAATTATGCGCCGAAAAATGCCGCAGCGCGTATCACGGGCGGTGCCCCATCCCGGAGACAGATAATGCAAGCCAGGCAATATCCCCCCAACGTGCCGCAGCAGGTGTACCTGTTTGGCACGTGTCTCGTCGACCTGTTCGTTCCGCAAGCCGGTCTCGATGCCGTACGACTGCTGGAACGCGAAGGCCTGACCGTTCACTTTCCGCGTGCGCAAAGCTGCTGCGGCCAACCGGCCTACAGCAGCGGCAATCCCGAGCAGGCGCGCAAGGTGGCGCGCGCCCAGCTGGATCTGTTTCGCGAGCCCTGGCCGATCATCGTGCCGTCCGGTTCGTGCGCGGGCATGATGCGGCACCACTGGCCCACGCTGTTCGCCGACGATCCCGAAGCCGCCGAGCTGGCCGCCGACATCGCCGAACGGGTCTTCGAGCTGGCCGAGTTCCTGCTGAACGTACTGCATGTGCGCTTCGACACGGCGCCCAACGCGGGCGCGGAGCGCGTGGTCCTGCATACGTCGTGCGCTGCGCGCCGTGAAATGGGCACGCGCACGCACGGTGTGGCGCTGGTCGATGCGCTGCCGGGCGTGACGCGCGTCGAGCACGAACGCGAATCGGAATGCTGCGGCTTTGGCGGCACGTTCTCGCTCAAGCACGCCGATATCTCTGGCGCGATGGTGCGCGACAAGGTCGCTTCCGCCTGCGCCACCGGCTGTGACCGGCTGGTTTCTGCCGATTGCGGATGCCTGCTCAACATTGGCCATGCCGCCGCCCACGCGGGCGCGCCGCTACCGGTCGAACATCTGGCGTCGTTCCTGTGGCGTCGGACCGGAGGTGCGGCATGACCACGATGAGCGCGCGCGAGCGCATGCTGGGCCGTTTGCGCGCGGCTACGCCAACCTCCGGCGCAACGCTGGCCGCCGACACCGCGTCGCTGGATCGACGCATCGACACGCACTTCGACCTGCGCCGCGGGCAACGGCCAACAGTGGCCGCGATGGTGGCGTCGATGCAAGCGGCGCTGACGGCATCGCACGCGGAAGTCGTTTGCGCCGATGCCGCCGATTGGCCGATGTGGGTAGCCGAGCGGCTCGCGCAGGACGGCGTGCGGCGGTTACTGATCGATACCTCCGCGCCCGAAGGCGCCGCGCTGGCCCGAGCACTGCCCGCCGGCGTCGCAACGGTGACCTTCGATCGACCGCTCGAGGACTGGAAGTCCGAGTTGTTCGACACCGTCGACGCCGGTTTCACGGTGGCGCGTTCCGGGCTGGCCGCCACGGGCACGCTGGTGCTGGCGCCCGATGCCGGATCGCCGCGCACGGTGTCGCTGGTGCCGCCAACGCATATCGCGCTGGTCTACGCCTCGGCGCTGCACCCCGATCTGCACGCGGCGGTGCGCGCCGAAAACTGGGCCGATGGCATGCCCACCAATCTGGTCATGATCTCGGGCCCGTCCAAGACTTCCGACATTCAGCAGACGCTGGCCTACGGCGCGCATGGTCCGCGCCGGCTCTGGGTCGTCATCGTCAACGATCACGCAGGAGACCCCGGACAATGAGCCAGCAAACACTGCATTTCGTACCGAGCGAGGACTTCCGCGCCCGCGCGCGCGCCGCGCTCGACGATCCCAAGCTGCGCCGCAGTTTTCGCGGTGCGATGGACTTTCTGCAGCAAAAGCGCGCCGTGCAGTTTCCCGACGGCGACGAGCTGGAACAACTGCGCGATCTCGGCGAGGCCGTGCGCCAGCACGCGCTGGCCAATCTGCCGGACCTGCTGACGCAGCTCGAAGCAAAGCTTACGCAGGCCGGCGTGCAGGTGCACTGGGCCGAAACCGCTGACGAGGCAAACGCGATCATCCACCGCATTGCCCAAGCGCACGCGGCGACGCGCGTCATCAAGGGCAAATCGATGGCCAGCGAGGAAATGGAGCTGAACCATTACCTTGCCGAACGCGGCGTGGATTGCATCGAATCGGACATGGGCGAGTACATCGTCCAGTTGGCCGGGGAAAAGCCGTCGCATATCGTGATGCCGGCAATCCACAAGACCAAGGCCGACATTGCCACGCTGTTCGAACAGCACATCGCCGATACACGCTATACGGAAGACGTCGACGAACTGATCCAGACCGGCCGACGCGCGCTGCGTCAGGCATTCGTGCAGGCCGATATCGGGCTGTCCGGCGTGAATTTCGCGGCGGCCGATACCGGCACGCTGTGGCTGGTGGAAAACGAGGGCAACGGCAGGCTTTCCACCACGGTGCCCGATGTGCATATCGCCGTGATGGGGATGGAAAAAGTGGTGGCCAGGCTGTCGCACATCGTGCCGTTGTCCAGCTTGCTCACGCGCTCGGCCACGGGCCAGCCGATCACCACCTATTTCAACCTGATCTCGGGACCGCGCAAAAACCACGAACGCGACGGCCCGCGCGAAGTGCATCTGGTGCTGCTGGATAACGGCCGCAGTCAGGCCTACGCCGACGAGCAGCTGCGCGCCACGCTGCAGTGCATCCGCTGCGGCGCATGCATGAATCACTGTCCGGTCTACACGCGCATCGGCGGCCACGCCTACGGCACCACCTATCCGGGACCGATCGGCAAGATCATCTCGCCGCATCTGCTTGGGCTCGAAGCCACGGCGGATCTGGCCACCGCGTCCAGCTTGTGCGGCGCTTGCGGCGAAGTATGCCCCGTGCGCATTCCGATCCCACAGCTTCTGGTGCGCCTGCGCACCGAAGCGAATCGCGATCCGGACGAGGCGGTGCCGCATCCGCTCAAGGGCCAGGGCGCGAAGTACAGCCGCCGCGAGCATCTGGTCTGGCGCTTCTGGAGCGGCGCCTTCGCGCATCCGGCCGTGTATCGCGTATTCCGGTGGGCCGCCACGCGTCTGCGCGCGTTCACGCCCGCCGCGCAGATGGGCTGGACGCAGCATCGCAAGCCACTGACACCCGCGCCAAAAAGCCTTTCCGATCTGCTTGCCGAGCGCAATCAGCCCGAGTAGCGGCGCGCGGCACACACAAGAATTCAAACACCATCAAGGAGACTTCCAGTGCAACCCTGGACCCAGATCTATACGCCGCTGGGCAGCCTCTGGCTGTCCGCGCTTGCGGCGGCCGTGCCCATCCTGTTCTTCTTCGTCGCGCTGGCGCTGTTGCGCATGAAAGGCCATGTGGCGGCGGCCATCACGCTCGCGCTGGCCGTGGCCGTGGCGATCGGCGCTTACGGCATGCCTGCGCCGCAGGCGTTTGCGGCAGCCGGCTTCGGCTTTGCCTACGGCTTGTGGCCGATCGCGTGGATCATCGTCACAGCGGTGTTTCTCTACAAGATCGTGGTGAAGACGGGCCAGTTCGACATCATCCGCGCTTCGGTGTTGTCGATCACCGACGACCAGCGTCTGCAGATGCTGCTGATCGGCTTTGCGTTCGGCGCGTTTCTGGAAGGCGCGGCGGGCTTTGGCGCGCCGGTGGCCATTACCGCGGCGCTGCTGGTAGGCCTTGGCTTCAATCCGCTCTACGCGGCCGGACTTTGCCTGATCGCCAACACCGCGCCGGTGGCATTCGGCGCGATGGGCATCCCGATCATCGTGGCCGGCCAGGTCACCGGCATCGACCCGATGCACATCGGCGCGATGGCGGGCCGCCAGTTGCCGCTGCTGTCGTTGGCGGTACCGTTCTGGCTCGTTTTCATGATGGATGGCCGGCGCGGCATCCGGGAAACGTGGCCCGCGGCGCTGGTGGTGGGCGCAAGCTTCGCGGTCACCCAGTACTTCACGTCGAACCACATCGGCCCTGAACTGCCCGACATCACGTCCGCGCTGGTGAGCCTGGTTGCGCTGGCGGCGTTCCTGCGCGTGTGGCAACCGCGCTCGGCGTCGCAGCCGGCGCGTGGCGCGGTCTCCGGCGGCACCGTGGCGCTGGCCCGATTTGGCGGCGGCCTCGGTGCGCCGTCGAACCGCCAGGCCTCGCCCTACAGCTTCGGCCAGACGGTGCGCGCATGGGCGCCGTTCGGCATCCTCACGGCGATCGTGACGATCTGGAGCCTGCCGTCGTTCAAGGCCTTGTTCGCCGCAAACGGCGCACTGGCCGGCAGTGTGCTGAAGTTCAAGGTGCCGATGCTCGACCAACTGGTCATCAAGACCGCGCCGATCGTGGCGTCGCCCAAACCCTACGAGGCCGTGCTGAAGCTGGACCTGCTGTCCGCCGTGGGCACCGCGATCCTGCTGACGGCGATCATCTCGGTAATCTTGCTGCGCATGAAGCCCCGGGACGCGCTGGTCACGTTCGGCGAAACGCTGATGGAGCTGCGCCGCCCGATCCTGTCGATCGGCCTGGTGCTGGCCTTTGCATTCGTGGCCAACTACTCGGGCATGTCGTCGACGCTGGCGCTGCTGCTGGCCGGCACGGGCGCGGCGTTTCCGTTCTTCTCGCCGCTGCTGGGCTGGCTGGGCGTCTTCCTGACCGGATCCGATACGTCATCGAACGCGCTGTTCTGCTCGCTGCAACACGCCACGGCCCATCAGATCGGCGTGTCGGACACCCTGTTGGTGGCCGCCAACACCACTGGCGGTGTGACCGGCAAGATGATCTCGCCGCAATCGATCGCGGTGGCGTGCGCCGCGACGGGCCTGGTCGGCAAGGAATCCGAACTGTTCCGCTTCACCGTCAAGCACAGCCTGCTGTTCGCGTTTATCGTCGGCGTGATCACGATGCTGCAAGCCTATGTGTTCACGGGGATGATCCCGGGCTGACGATGCCTCGCCACTTCACGCCCCGCGCGCCCAGCGCGGCGGCGTGGAGCGGACTCAGTCGTTTGCCGCTTCCCTTGGCAGGAACGCGTTGCCTTCAGTCAGCGGCGCGTGGCGGTAGGTGGCCGGCGTGCGGCTCAGCTTGATCGGCGCGCCCAGCCCCTTGTAGCCGCCCGGCATCTCCACCACCATTTCGCGATGCACGGTGTGCGGATGCGTCAGCGCATCGGGCACCGACAGCACCGGCGCGCACGGCACGCCCGCATCGGACAGTTGCGCGGCCAGCGCCTTGCCGTCCCACTCCGCCATCTTCGCTTCCAGCGTGCCCTTGAGCATGGCGCGATTGACCGAGCGCGCGCCGGCGGTGGCAAAGCGCTCGTCGTCGGCCAGTTCCGGCACGCCGAGGTGGTCGCACAGGATGCGGAACTGCCGGTCGTTGCCCACCGCCAGGAAGATCGGATCGGTTGCCGTGGCCACGGTGTCGTACGGATAGATGTTGGGATGCGCGTTGCCGGTGCGGCCCGGCGTCTTGCCGCTCATGAACCAGTTGGCGGCGTGCGGATGCAGCAACGACAGGCCCGAGTCATAAAGCGCCGCTTCCACGAACTGGCCGCGCCCGCTGCGCGCGCGTTCCTGCAGCGCCAGCAGCACGCCCAAGGCGGCGTTGAGTCCCGTCACCATGTCGACCACCGGCAAACCCACCCGCAGCGGATCGCGATCGGCTTCGCCGTTGATGCTCATGATGCCGGCCATGGCCTGGATCGCCGCGTCGTAGCCGGGCAGGCCGCCGAGCGGGCCGTCGGCGCCGAATCCCGATACACGGCAATGCACCAGCCGCGGAAAACGCTGCGACAGCACGTCGTAACCGAGTCCCCATTTTTCCAGCGTGCCGGTCTTGAAGTTTTCGACCAGCACATCGGCGTCGGCCAGCAGGGCCAGCAGCACCTCGCGATCGGCCTCCGCGGCGAGGTCGAGCGTCATCACGCGCTTGTTGCGGTTCAGGCCGAAGTAGTACGACGCCACGCCATCGCGAAACGGCGGGCCCCAGGTGCGGGTGTCGTCGCCCTGCGGCGGTTCGATCTTCAGCACGTCGGCGCCGTGATCGCCCAGGATCTGCCCGCAAAACGGGCCGCCCAGGATGCGCGACAGATCCACTACGCGAATGCCGGCCAGCGCGCCGGGTTGAAATGGCGTCATGTCTCTTCCTTGTTGTTATGTGTGGCGATCAGTCCAGCTGAGCGCCCGATTTCTGCACCACGGTACGCCATTTGGCCACTTCGGATTTCACGAAGCTGCCAAGTTGGTCCGGCGATGTGGACGGCGCCAGTTCCAGCCCTTGCGCCAGCAGCGTCTTGCGTACGTCGGGCTGCTGCAGCGCATCGGCAAACGCGTGGTTGAGCTTGCCGATCACGGCGGGCGGCGTACCGGCCGGCGCCACCACGCCGAAGAATACCGAAACATCGAAACCGGCGACACCCTGCTCGGCCACGGTGGGCACCTCGGGCAGCGCCTGCGAGCGGCCCTTGGTGGTCACGCCCAGCGCGCGCACCTTACCGCTCTTGATGAACGGCAGCGCCGTCAGCACATCGGTGAAGGTCATGCTGACCTGACCGCCCAGCAGATCGTTCAGCGCGGGGCCGGTGCCCTTGTAAGGCACGTGCTGGAAATCAGTGCCGGCCAGGTTGTTGAACAGCACGCCGGCCAGATGCGACGATGCGCCGTTGCCGGACGATGCATAGGTGAGCTTGCCCGGATGCGCCTTGCCGTAGGCGATCAGTTCCTGCACGTTGCGGGCGGGCACGCCGGGATTGACCACCAGCACGTTGGGCAGATGGCCGATCTGGATCACGGGCGCAAAGCTCTTGATCGGGTCGTAGTTGATCTTGCGATAGAGGCTGACATTGATCGCCAGCGGCGCCGACGTCCCGAACATCAGCGTGTAGCCATCGGGCTCCGCGCGGGCCACGACTTCCGCGCCGATGTTGCCGCCGGCGCCGGCGCGGTTTTCCACCACCACCGGCTGGCCGAGGCTGTTCTTCAGCGCGGCGGCCAGCGTGCGGGCCATCGCGTCGGTGGGGCCCCCCGGCGGATAGGTCACCACCATCATGATGGGCTTGCTTGGAAAATCCTTCTGTGCAAAGGCGGGCGTGGCTGCGGCAAGCAGCGTGCACGCGGTCATGGAAGCGAATGCGGCCAGGGCCGCGCGGCGGTGCCATTGGGGCATGATGCGTTGTCTCCGGTAAAGCTGTTTTTATGTGCGGGGCGCAGTGGCGCGCGTGTGACGCCGTTCAGAACACGTTGACCTGATCGACCTGCCCGGCCGCGTGCGCAACGCCATCGGCCGGGGCAGCCACCGTTTCGGCCAGCCATTCGGGTTCGGCGCCGCCCGCCAGCGGATCTTGCGGCAGCACGCGATGCACGAGCACCAGTTGCGCCAGACGCATACGGCGCACCGATCCGATGCGGCCCGCTTCCCACGCCATGGCGACGGCGCTGGTCACGTGATAAAGCGCGGAGGCAGCCTGGCGCGCCATGACATCGCCATCCGCGCCGGCATCGGCCGCGCGCGCCGCCAGCGCGGCGGCGCTGTCAATGGCCGCCTCGAAGGTGGCGCGGGCTGTGGCATGGAGCGGCGTATCGCGCAGCAGGCCCTGCAAATGCGCCTGCAGCACCGGCAGCGACCCTTCGCGGCGGATCGCGCGCAGCACATCGAGCGCGACGATATTGCTGGTGCCTTCCCAGATCGATCCGAGATGGGCGTCGCGCACCAGCCGCGGATCGCTCCATTCCTCGATATACCCGCAGCCGCCACGGATCTCCATCGCGTCGCCGGTCACCTTGCGCGCATCGCGGCACGCGCGGAACTTGATCAGCGGCGTCAAGATGCGCATCAGCGGATAAGCGTCGGATTCGCCAGCATCGGCGCGGCGCAGCGCTTCGGCGGTCTGGAACACCATCGTGCGCGCCTGTTCGGTCGGCAGCGTGAGCTTGAGCAACTGGCGACGCATCAGCGGCATGTCCGTCAGGCGCTTGCCGAAGGCGCGACGTTCACGCGCGATGAATTGTCCTTCCGTAAGGGCGCGGCGCATCAGGCCGGCGGCACGCACGCCGTTGGACAGGCGCGAGTTGTTGATCATGTCGGCCATCTGCACGAAACCGCGGCCGGGCTCGCCGACGAGGTAGGCATGCGCGCCTTCGAGGCGGATCTCGCCGCTGGCCATCGAGCGCGTGCCGAGCTTGTCCTTGAGCCGGATGATGCGGTAGTGATTGGCGCTGCCGTCGGCCAGCGTGCGCGGCAGCAGGAACAGCGACACGCCCTTGATGCCGTCCACGGCGGTGCCGTCGGCGTCTTCCACGCGCGCCAGCACCATCGCCAGCGCCGCGTCCGGATTCGAGCAGAACCACTTGTCGCCCACCAGACGCCAGCCGCCTTCGGCGCTGTCGTCGCGCACCGCGCGCGTGGACGTGGCCGCGACGTCGGAGCCCGCGCCCTGCTCGGTCATGAACATCGCGCCCTGGTAGAGATCGTCGAAAACCTGCGTGGTCAGGTTGGGCAAAAAGCGCTCGACCAGTGCCGGATCGCCGAACTTGCGCAGCGTGCGCGTCAGGGAATCGGTCATCGACAACGGGCAGCACAAGCCGAACTCGGCCTGAACGAACAGGTAGGTCAGCGCGTACTTGGCAGCGGGCGGCATCGGCTTGTCCCAGCCGAGCACGCCGCCGCGATGCGATGCCGCGGCGAGGCCGAATTCCGCAAACGCCACGCGTTCCAGTTCGACATAGGCGGGATGCTTGTGGATGCGCTGCGCATCGAGGCCGCTGCGCGTGCGCTGCGACAGCGTCGGCGGCGCGTGGTCGGCCACATTGGCCAGTTCGTCCAGCACGCCACCGGCCAGGGCGCCCATGCGCTCCAAGTGCGGCAGCAGGTGATTGAAGAGGTCGGCCGGCAGATAGAGCGGCAACAGCGCGCGCAGGTCCGGATCCGCCGTGAAAAGGCTCGCGCCGTGACGGTCGGGGACCGGATGAGCGTCGGGCGGGGCGGCGTGCGAAGCATGGGCGGCGGAGGTCGCCTGAAGGGCAGCGGGGCGGACGGCGCTGGTCGGCATCGAATGTGTCTCCGGAAGCTCCCGCCCTGCGAATTGGGGCGGGATGGTTTGGGACGCATTATTTGATGCGCAACGATTCGTGTCTAATTCTAAAATTGACTCGATCCATATAATTTTTATATCGCCATGGAATTTCGCCATCTGCGCTATTTCCTCGTGCTGGCCGAGGAACTGCATTTCGGGCGCGCCGCGAAACGGCTGTCGATTTCGCAGCCGCCGTTGTCGCTCAACATCCAGCAGCTCGAAGCATCCGTCGGGGCGCGCCTGTTCGAGCGCGATAGCCGTGGCGTGCGACTGACCGCCGCCGGGCGGGCGTTTCGGGAATCGGCCACGGCATTGCTGGCGCAGGCGGAATCGGCGCGGCTGCTGGCGCGCGAGATCGAGGCCGGCGCGGTGGGCCGGTTGCGCGTCGGCTTTGTCGGCTCGATGTTGTACCGCGGCCTGCCGCAACGGCTGCAGGAATTCCAGGCGCGCTATCCGGGCATCCATGTGGCGCTGACCGAACTCAATTCGCAGGAACAGATCGACGCGCTGCTGCACGGCGAACTGGACGCCGGCTTCGTCCACACCAGCCGCGTACCCGACGAACTGGCCGCCACGCTCGCGCATACCGAGCCTTTTGTCTGCTGCATGCCCGCCGATCACCCGCTGACGGCGCGTGCCGAACTGGCGCTGGCGGACCTGCGCGGCGAGCCATTTGTGCTGTTCTCGCGCAAGGCGTCGCCGGACTACTACAGCCGTATCTTCGATATGTGCGCGGCGCAGGGCTTTTATCCGCGTATCCAGCATGAAGTGCGGCACTGGCTGTCGGTGGTTTCGCTGGTCTCCCAGGGCATGGGCGTGGCGGTGGTGCCGGCCGCGATGGCACGCTCCGGCATGGCCGGCGCCGCATTCCGGCCGCTGGCCGATTCCACAGTGCCGTCGGAGGTCTATTGCGTCTGGAAAACGATGCCCGACCATCCCGCGCGCGACCACTTTGTCGAAACGGTCAAGGCGGCGATGGCTGCGGAGGCGGGCTGATGGCCGCGCCGATTTGCACGTCATCGGCGCAGATCGGCGCCGGAGAGAAAAAAGCCACTGGCAAGAAGACCAGTGGCTTTTGAAAGTACGCGTGGAACGGGGTGTTCAGCGTGCCCGCAGCTTATGCTGCCGACTGCGTTCGGCCAATACCGCAAATGCGTTATTCGCAAGAACACGCCGGAATTTCCCGCTCATTGCTGCGAGGAACGAGGGGAATCCCACTGCACCTGATGCCGGCCAGCGCCCCTCATTGCATCGATCTTTTCGCCCGCCAGGTTGCGGCCCCGCTTGCCATAAAGGCACGAAAACGGCGTGAATGCTATACAATCGAGAACGATTTCTATTTACGTACCCGACAGGCGTTTTTGGCCTGTTGCGCGGCGGTGATCCCGCCCTTGGACTGGAAGCATATGCGGTTGTCTGAACTGTCCCGGCGCACGGTCGCCATCGTGAAATCGGTGGACGATGCCACCCCGAACGATCCCGTCGCGCGCCGCCTGCGCGATCTCGGCTTTGTGCCGGGAGAAACCGTGCAGATCATCACCTTCGGCCCGTTTGGCAAGGACCCGCTGGTCGCGCAGGTGGGCTTCACGCGATTTGCGCTGCGCCGCTCGGAAGCGGACCGCATTGCCGTGGAGATTGCCTCCGCGACGATTTCCAGCATTGTCCCCGCCAGCCAGGCCGATACGCCTGACGCCGCCAAGCGCATTGCGTGAAGGCCGCCCGACGCCGCCAGGATCCCGCTCATCATGTCAGTTGCACAGCATCCCTCCGCCCTGCGCATTGCGCTGGTAGGTAATCCCAACTGCGGCAAGACCGCGTTGTTCAACCGCCTGACCGGCAGCCGCCAGAAGGTGGCCAACTATGCCGGCGTGACCGTCGAGCGCAAGGAAGGCGTATTTACGTCGCCCGCCGGCCGCACGGTCCGCATCCTCGATCTGCCGGGCGCCTACAGCCTGCACTCGGCCAGCCTTGACGAGGCGATCACGCGGGAAGTCTGCATGGGGCAGCGCCCCGGCGAGGCACGCCCGGACCTGCTGGTGTCGGTGGTCGACGCCACCAACCTGCGCCTGCACCTGCGCTTCGTGCTGGAATTGCGCCGCCTCGGCCTGCCGATGGTGGTGGTGCTCAATATGAGCGATGCGGCCGCGCGCCGCGGCATCCTGATCGACCGCGAGGCGCTTTCGCAGGCGCTGGGCGTGCCCGTCGTGCAAACCGTCGCGGTCAAGCGCGACGGCGCGGCCGGGCTGGTCCGCCTGTTCGACGAATCACTGCCGCCGGCGCCGCCCGCGCAGCCGCTCGACAGCGTGTCGGAATTTGACACGCACGCCGAAGTGAAGCGCCTGCTCGATATCGCCGTCACCATGCCAACGCGCACCGCGCGCTTCGACGATGCGATGGATCGCGTCGTGCTGCATCCGGTATTCGGTCTGGTCATTCTTGCGGTACTGCTGTTCTTCATGTTCCAGGCTGTGTTCTCGTGGGCCGCGCCGATGATGGACGGCATCGAGGCCGGCGTGCACTGGTTCGGCGAATGGCTGGGCGCGATGCTGCCCGACGGCATGCTCAAGAGCCTGCTGGTCGATGGCCTGATTGCGGGCCTTGGCAGCGTGGTGGTCTTTTTGCCGCAGATCCTGATCCTGTTCCTGTTCATCCTGACGCTCGAGGAATCGGGCTACCTGCCGCGCGCCGCGTTCCTGCTCGATCGGCTAATGATGGGCGCGGGCTTGTCGGGACGATCGTTCATTCCGCTGCTGTCGAGCTTTGCGTGCGCGATCCCCGGCATCATGGCCACCCGCACGATCCAGGACCCGCGCGACCGCCTGACCACGATCCTCGTGGCACCGCTGATGACGTGTTCGGCGCGGCTGCCCGTGTATGCGCTGCTGATCGGCGCGTTCATTCCCGAGCGGACCGTCGGCGGCATGTTCAACCTGCAGGGCCTGGTGCTGTTCGCGCTGTATGTGGCCGGCATCGTCAGCGCGCTGGTGGTGGCATACGTGCTCAAGTGGTTCCGCCGCGACCGCACCGATCATCCGCTGCTGATGGAGCTGCCGTCGTACCGCGTGCCCAATCCGCGCGATATCGCCATCGGCCTGTGGGAACGCGCGCGGATTTTCCTGTCGCGCGTGGGCAAGGTGATCCTGACGCTGACCGTGCTGTTGTGGTTTCTGGCCAGCTTCCCGTCGCCGCCGGCCGGCGCCACCCTGCCGCCGATCGACTACAGTTTTGCAGGCATGATCGGCCAGGCGCTGGAACATGTGTTTGCGCCAATCGGCTTCAACTGGCAGATCTGCGTGGCGCTGGTGCCTGGTCTGGCCGCGCGTGAAGTGGCCGTGGGCGCGCTGGCGACGGTGTACGCGCTGTCCGGCAGCGATGACACGGTGGCCGTGCAGCTGGCGCCGATGATCGCCGCGCAATGGTCGCTGGCCACGGCGCTGTCGCTGCTGGCCTGGTACGTGTTTGCCCCGCAGTGCATTTCCACGCTGGCGGTGATCCGCCGCGAGACCAATTCCTGGAAGGTAATGGCCGCCTCGGCCGCCTACCTGACGGGCCTGGCCTACCTCGCGTCGTTCATCACCTATCGCGTGGCGTTGATGTTCAGCTGATCGCACGGAAACGGCAGCGTAGTTATCCAATCCAACAGCCATCATGACGCTCTACCACGCCTTTGAAACCCTGCTGGTCCCGCTGATCGTGCTGGGCTGCGCCGTGCACGTCGTGGCTCGCTACATGCCGCGCACGCGCGAGCGCGTGAAAGCGAACCTGGCCGCCGCGCTGGGCGGCGTCTCGGCCAAAGGCTGGCGTGCATGGCTGGTGCAGCGTCTGGCGCCGACGCAGGCGGCGGGCTGCGCCAGCGGCTGCGATACGAACAGCGGCTGCGGCTCGTGCGGATCGAATACATCCGGGGCGACCGGGGCCACGGCGGCAAGCCACGAGCAGATCATCCGCTTCTCACGCAAGCCGTGATCCGGACCACCACGACATGCAAACGGCGACCCTCGGGTCGCCGTTTTTTCTGGGTGATCGAGGTGACTTGCCGACGCGGCGACAGCGCATGAACGCCACGCAGAAACTGGTACGCATCCCGCGCTTTGCGTGCGCTGCCGCTGCAACGAAAAGCGCCTGCCGCGGCCGCGGCCGCAGCAGGCGTTTGCTGGCTCACGGGCGCCGGCCCGTTCCCGTTATTGCACGGTGCCCGGGATGATCAGCGTCACCGGCATCGCCTCCGGTCCGGCGGTGCAAGACACGGTGACCGTGAACGGACCGGACCCGGTGGGCACGATCGTCGCCAGGTTAGGTGGGAATGTCTGGTTGATCGACACCGGTCCGCTTCTGACCGCCCAGGCCCAGGTGCCGTTGCAGCCCATGATGCCCTCGTCGATACCGCGATGCATGATGTGCGCGGCGATCGGTATACCGCCGCCCGGCACCACCAGCGGATTCGGGCCGTCGTAGACCAGCGCCCACGTCGGCTGCTCGGTCACCAGCAGCGTGGCACGCGGCTTGGCACTCAACGTGAGGCTGCCGGCCATCTCCGACAGCACGCTTTGCAGCGGCGACGCGCCATTTGCGCGGCTGGTGCTGACCGTAGTCACGCGCGTGGCCGAATTGGGCAGCACGGCCAGCGACGGCGAAGTGGTCATATACGTCCACAGGCCGCTGAAATCCGCCGTGGCATCGCTTTCATCGTGACGCACCACGCGCGAATCGTAGGTTTGCGGATAGCCGTTGAGCACGTTCAGCGCGTTGATCTGCGTGCCGAACTGCGACAGCACCAGTCGATACGTCGATACGCTGCTCTTGAACACCGAGACGAAGAACGATGCGGTCAGCGTGTTGCCGTCCGGGGCCGTCACCTGGACGCTCACGGTCGATTGCGCCGGCGTGTCGCTGGCGTTTACGCCGCGCAAGGTGCCGACATTGGCCGCGCCCGTGACCTGCACCGCCGCCGCGCTGCTGCGCCAGGTCCAACCGGTGGCCGTCGCGGAGCGATCGGCGCCATCGCTGTCGATCAGCGACGCAGTGACCGGCAATACCTGTCCGTCCGTCATCGACAACACCGGATAGGGCAGCGCCAGGCTGTACGTCTTCACGCCCGGCGCCACCACGGTGATGGTGGCCGCGGACTGCGGCAGCACGGTAGTGGCGCCGCTGGCACCGGTCACGGTCGCCACCACGCTGATCGTGGCCGTGCCCGTGCCGATGCCGCCAACCAGCGCGCTACCCGGAACAGTGCTGCTGGATACCGCTGCCACAGCGTTGTTCGAAGTCGACCAGACAAAGGCTGTGGAGCCCGTCACGTCGTTGCCAAGATCGTCGACGACAGACGCCACCAGCGTGATCGAATTGCCGATGCTGACCTGGCCCGAGGTCTGGTTCATCACCAGCGTGTAAGACTTGGCCACGGCCGCCGTGCCGCCTGGGCTGCCGCCGGCTCCGCCGTTGCTGCCCGCAGGCGCCGCGCCGCTTGTCCCCGATCCACCCCCGCCACCGCCGCATGCCGCCATCAACATTGCCGTTGCCATGCAGGCAAGCCAGCTTATCCACGTGCGCGTAAGCATGTTTCGCTCCCCCGTTCGTTGTTTTTGGGCCCGTTCCCTGTATCAACCAGCCTAGGCGCGATGTGCCCCGCGATGTACCGGCCAGACGATTGAGCGGCATCCCACATATCGGTTGGATGCCATCCGTTGGGGGGAAAGCGTGCGCAGCGGCACGCGGCCAGTGAGGCGCGCGCGGCGCGCCAAGATGCGGGCAGCGAGTTGACGCCTGCGCGCGTTTTGCACTACGCTGCGGTCTGTCGCTCGCATCCGTCGGGCGATTTACACCTCCGCACGATGAACGCCTGCACCCTCAACCTCCGCCACGCCGCCGATGCCTCGCGCATCGATGCAGCCGTGCGCGCGTGCGTTGCGGGCCTGCTGTCGTGCCGCGCCCTGCGCGCTTCCTCGCTACTGCTAAGCCTACCGATCGGTTGCCGGGCCTAGGGCCTCGTGGCAGTTCGGCAGCCTTCTGGCCACCTTTATTTCGTTTTCCGACTGAACCGGAACGCTCGCACGACGAGACGTTTTCCATTGCTTCCTTAGCGAGGAAGGAGAAACCCATGCCCATGTTGCGCAACCCCGCCGCCAAATACCGCCCCGCCACCGTCGTCGATCTGCCTGATCGGACCTGGCCATCGCAGACCATCACGCGTGCGCCGCGCTGGATGAGCACCGATCTGCGCGACGGCAACCAGGCGCTGATCGAGCCGATGAACAGCGCGCGCAAGCTGCGCTTTTTCGAACAGCTGGTGAAGATCGGCGTGAAGGAGATCGAGGTCGCATTCCCGTCCGCATCGCAAACCGATTTCGATTTCGTGCGTATGCTGATCGAAGAAGACCGCATCCCCGAGGACGTCACGATTGTGGTCCTGACGCAGGCGCGCGACGACCTGATCCGCCGCACGGTCGAATCGGTGCGCGGCGCCAGGCGCGCGACCGTGCATCTTTACAACCCGATCGCACCGGCGTGGCGTCGCATCGTGTTCAATGCATCGCGCGAGGAAATCAAGGAAGTGGCCGTGTCGGGCACTCGTCTGATCCGCGCGCTGACCGATGCGATGCCGGAAACCGCCTGGTCCTACGAATATTCGCCCGAAACCTTCAGCCTGGCCGAACTCGATTTTTCGCTGGAAGTATCGGACGCGGTCTCGGCCGTGTGGCAGCCCGACGCCTCGCGCCCGATGATCCTGAATCTGCCCACCACGGTGGAATGCAGCACGCCCAACATCTTTGCCGACCAGATCGAATGGATGCATCGACGGCTGGCGCGCCGCGAGCACATCGTGCTGTCCGTGCATCCGCATAACGATCGCGGCACGGCGGTGGCCGCGGCCGAACTCGCCGTGATGGCCGGCGCCGACCGCGTGGAAGGCTGCCTGTTCGGCAACGGCGAGCGCACCGGCAATGTGGATCTGGTCACGCTGGCGCTGAACCTCTACACGCAGGGCGTCGATCCGGAGCTTGATTTTTCAGATATCGACGAAGTCCGCCAGTGCGTCGAGCACTGCAATCAGTTGCCCGTGCATCCGCGTCATCCGTACGTTGGCGACCTCGTGTTCACGGCATTTTCGGGCTCGCATCAGGACGCCATCCGCAAGGGCTTTGCGCAGCAGAAGCCGGACGCGATCTGGGAAGTGCCGTACCTGCCGATCGATCCGGCCGATCTCGGCCGCAGCTACGACGCGGTGATCCGCGTCAACAGCCAGTCCGGCAAGGGCGGCATGGCGTATCTGCTGGAGCAGATGCATGGCATCTACATGCCGCGCCGCCTGCAGATCGAATTCAGCCGTGCGGTGCAGGTCATGACCGATGAAACCGGACTCGAGGCCAGCGCCGAGGACCTTTACGCGCTGTTCCGCCGCGAGTACCTCGATGTGCAGGCGCCGCTGCGCTATGTATCGCACCGGATGGTATCGACCGACAACCACGCGGCGGAAATCGACATGGAAATGCTGCGCGACGGCCGCACGGTACAGGTGCGCGGTACGGGCAACGGCCCGATCGACGCCGCGGTCGATGCATTTTCGCGCGGGCTGGGCATTGCGGTGCGCGTCATGGACTATCACGAACATGCGATGGCCAGCGGCGCGGATGCCAGGGCGGCGTGCTATGTCGAGGTACGCGTGGGAGATTCGCCGACCGGCTTCGGCGCCGGCATGGACGCAAATATCGTCACGGCATCGCTCAAGGCCATGGTGTCGGGCGTGAATCGCCATCTTGCGACAAACGCCGTCGAGCAGCCGCAGGCGGCCTGACCGGCTGGCGCCGCTGCCAAGAAAAACGGTGTGCCCTGCCCCCACAGGGCACACCTGGAAAGACGTCCGGCAGGACGTCCACGACATGCGTGGTGCACAACCACGAGCCCACAGCGTACGGGCCGCGAGGCCCGTACGCCACGAATAAATCCGCATGTAAATAGAAACATCGGCACGCTTGCGCAGGCATTGCGCCAGCCATGTTTCAATCTGTCGCGCATTGACGACGATTCTTCGTTGAATGTGTGTCGGCTGCCATTCACTTGTCCTGCATCAAGGTCCAGCGCATTCGCGAACGACAAACTGGTCGCACTTTTTGCTCATTAGTGCCTGACCACCATGACCACTGCACCCACTTCAACCACTGTAACCACCGTAACTACTGCCCGCCGCAAGCCCCTCGCCTCCTCCATCTGCATGGCGCTCGCCGCCGCAACCATCGGCACCCTTTCTGCCCCGGCCTTTGCCGCCGAAGAGGCTGAAGGCAACTGGATGGTCCGCCTGCGCGGCACATTCCTGGATATGGGTCCCACCACCGCGGCGCCGATCGGCGGCGTAGGCCCTTCGGACCGCATCAGCGTCAACAACAAGTGGATTCCGGAAGTTGACGTCACGTACTTCATCGTGCCGCACATCGCCGCCGAGCTGGTACTGACCATTCCGCAAAAGCAGGACGTCAGCCTGGACGGCACGCAGATCGGTACGTTCAAGCACCTGCCGCCAAGCCTGCTGCTGCAATACCACTTCCTGCCCAACGGCACGTTCCGTCCGTATATCGGCGCCGGCGTCAACGCCACGCGCGTCTACGGCGCCAACCTGGGCGGTCTCACGCTGGACAACTGGAGCGTCGGTCCCGCGCTGCAGATCGGCATGGACTACAAGCTCAACAAGAACTGGTTCCTGAACGTCGATGCCAAGAAGGTGTGGATCTCCACCAACGTCTACGCCGGCAACGTCAAGGTATCGTCGTTGAACCTGGACCCGTGGCTGTTCAGCGCCGGTATCGGCTACCGCTTCTAAGAAATTACGATTCTCCGAACGACACTTTCCATTGTCGTCTTTTGGCCAGGGCGTCTATCGACGCCCGTCCCGGCTCACAGCGCGCGGCGATCCCGCGCGTTTTTTTATTTTGATCGTTATATTTCTGCGCGCGGGAAAACAGGTTCGTCGATCGACCTACCGGAACGCCGGCTCGTCGAAGCTGCGCAGCTTGCGCGAGTGAAGTTGTTCGACACCGCTTTCGCGCAGGATGCGAATCGCCTCGAGGCCAATCGTCATATGCTGACTGACTCGCTGGCGATAGAACGCGTTGGCCATGCCGCGCAGCTTCAGTTCGCCATGCAGCGGCTTGTCCGAAACGCATAGCAACGTGCCGTACGGCACGCGCAGGCGGAAGCCGTTGGCGGCTACGGCGGCGCTCTCCATGTCGATGGCAATGGCGCGCGACTGGTTGAAACGCGCATACAGCGCCTTCGATTTCAGTTCCCAGTTGCGGTCATCGGTCGATACCACGGTGCCGGTGCGCATGCGCGTCTTCATTTCCGTGCCCGAGAGACCTGTCACACGCGCCACGGCTTCCTGCAGTGCCACCTGGATTTCCGCAATTGGCGGCACGGGCACCCAGGGCGGCAGATCGTGATCGAGTACGTGGTCGTCGCGGACATACGCGTGCGCCAACACATAGTCGCCAAGTTGCTGCGAGCGGCGCAGGCCGCCGCAGTGCCCCACCATCAACCAGCAATGCGGGCGCAACACAGCGAGGTGATCGGTCATGGTCTTGGCGTTTGACGGCCCCACGCCGATATTTACCAGCGTGACACCAAGCCCGTCATCGCGCACGAGGTGATAGGCCGGCATCTGCGGCAGCGCGCGCGGACGCGCGGCGTCGTCGGGCTCCGGCTGTCCAAGCTGCTGCACGATATCGCCGGGCTCGACAAAGCGCACGTAGCCGTCGCCGCCGTCGCCCGACATGAGATCGCGGCCCAGCGCGACGAACTCGTCGACATAGCGTTGATAGTTCGTGAACAAAACAAACCGCTGGAAGTGTTGCGGCGCCGTGCCGGTGTAGTGATAGAGGCGTTGCAGCGCAAGGTCCACACGTTCGGCGGGAAACAGCGCCAGCGGCCACGCCTCGCCCGGCGTCGGCTCATACGTGCCGTTGGCGATGGAATCGTCGATGCGGCTCAGTTCCGGCAATACGAACGAGGCCTCCAGCTCGCGCGCCTGCGTGAAGCTGATGTCGGTGGTGGACGCCTCGATGACAAACGGCAGCGGAATTGGGCGGCGCGACAAACCCACCACCACGGGAACACGGTGATAGCGCAGCAGTCGCTCGATCTGGTCGCGATAGTAATCGCACAGCAAATCCGGCCGTGTCACAGTGGTGCCGTACACGCCAGGGTAGGCCACGGTGCCCCATGATGGCCGACTGTCGGTCACCATCGTTTCGAGGTTCACCGAGATGCCCAGGTACGGATAGCACGCATGCGCGGCCGATGGCAGCGGTTTTCCCTGCGCAAACGCATCGAAGCGCGCGCGCACGGCTGCAACCGAGCTGTCGTATATCTCGCGAATGCGCGCCAGCGCGCTATCGGCATCGTTGAACTCGGCCAGTTGGTCGGCGGGATGAGCGGAGGAGAAGATCGGGGCGTTCATGGCAGCCATGATACCGCCAGCTTTCGAAGCACGACAGACCGGCACGCGCGCACCGTGCGCGGGCGAACGCTGGCATTTCCAGACAAAGTTGTTTGACGCGCTGGCATTCGCTTCGCTACACTCTGTCGCCGAAACGCGCTCCAAAACGCGCAACCGCAAGGTGTGACGCGTGGCGCAAGCGCCCTGCGCCCCCCACTTCTGGAGGGACTGCACACATGCGCGCCGGAATCAGGCTGGAGGAATCGTCGATGGAAATCCGTAACCCGTTGCCCGCAGAAATCGAAGCGGCCAGACAACTGCTGGCTGCGAACGGGTGGGAACAACGGGTCGGCAATCCCGAGCGGTTTGCGCAGCTGATCGCCAACTCGCAGCGCGTGGCCGTCGCGGTTGAAAAAGGCGAAGTCATCGGCTTTGCCCGCGCGCTTTGCGACGATATCTCCAACGGCTACATCTCGATGGTTGCGGTGGCGCCCCAACATCGCCGGCGCGGCATCGGGCGCGCGCTGCTGCGCCACGTGATGGGCAACGATCCCGATATCACTTGGGTACTGCGCGCGGCGCGCTCGTCAGAAGCGGCATTCTTCGGCCAGCTCGGCTTCACCCCGTCGATGGTGGCCATGGAGTGGCGGCGCCGCTAACAGCCCGCGCGCGCCGCTAGCGCACCATCGCTGCACCATTACTGCGCCATCGCGCGCCTGAATTCCTCGGCGCTGCCGACCTGATGGAATAGTTTGCCGCCAGGCGCAAAGCGATCGGCGCTGGAAAGCCCGCCCACTACGACCGGTTCGAATCCCGCATCGCGAACCAGATCTGCAGCCACCGCCAGCGCTGCGGCGTCGTCGCCGGCCAGCGGCACCGCCATCAGCGGCGGCTGACGATGGCTTTCACGCGCGAAGTCGCCGGCACTCGTGAAGTTGAAAACGCGCACCACGCGCGCGCCGCGCAGGTATTTTGCCGTGGTCGTCCCGATGCCATTGGCTTTGACCTCGTCGACGATGGCGCCGTCTCGCGGCGACACCGCGTTGGTGGCGTCCAGCACGATCTTGCCCGCCCAGCTATTCTGTTGCGCCACGTCCGGCACGGCGCCATAAGGCACCGCCAACAGCAACACATCGGCAAACGCCACGGCCTGGGCCACAGTGCCCGCATGCGCCAGCGGCCCGAGCGATTCGGTCAGGGTCTTCAACGATTCCGGGTGGCGCGACGAGAACATCACGGGATGGCCGGCCTTGACCCACAGGCCGCCCACCGTTCCTCCGATGCGGCCGGAACCAATCACGCCGATCCTCAAGGGTTCCCGCGGCCGCGATGACGGGGACGCACCGGGCATCGCCGCGGGTTGCCCCGATTGCGCCGACGCATGCCCAAGGGTCCCTGCCAGCAGCACCGACCAGCCACCCGCGATCAGTATCCGACGCCGTGCGTGCGATGCCTTGTACGTCGTCCTCATGGCGCGTCTCCGATGATTCCGATGGAGTCACTTTAGGCGAAATCGAGTCGCCGTGACGCCGCGAGGCTCTCTCGCAAGTCTCGCCCCATATCTCGACGGACGCCCGACAAGTGTCGTGGCATCGACATGCGTGCACGAGGAAGCGCCACGTATGCATGACATGCAACGCAACCTCGCAGCCATGTCATCCGGGCTTGCGGACATCCGCCGCCATTTGGCATCGCTTTGGCATTCCGCGTCGATCGCCCCCGATGATCAGGCTGTTCGATAGGCGACCGTACCCGTTTCTGCGTGCCGCAAATTACTCAGGCTGGATCCCTGCGGCCTTGATGATGCGGCCCCATTTTTCCGATTCCTGTCCCTGGAACTTGGCCAGCTCGGCTGGCGAGCTCGTGAACACATCGGTGCCGGTCGACTTGTAGAACGTCGCAGCCGTGTCGCTCTTGGCGGCTTTCACCAGCAGCTGGTTGAGTTTGGTCACCACGGCCGGCGGCGTGCCGGTCGGCGCGTACGCGGCGAACCAATAGCTCATTTCATAGCCCTTGACGCCCGCTTCGTCGATGGTCGGCACGTCCGGCGCCAGCGGCGAGCGCGATTTGCCCGACACGCCCAGCGCGCGCAGCTTGCCGGTTTTCACCTGCGGCAGCCCCGTCGCGGTATCGGTGATCATCATCTGGATCTGGTTGCCCAGCAGGTCCGTGATGGCCAGCGGATTGCTCTTGTAAGGCACATGCAGCAATTGCACATGCGCCATCTGCTGGAACAGTTCGCCCGCAATGCGCGACGATGAACTGCCGCTGCCGAAGCTGATCTTGCCGGGCTCTTTGCGGGCCAGCGCGATGAATTCGCCTACCGTCTTTGCCGGCAGTTGCGGATTGACCACCATGATCTGCCCGCCGCGGCCCAGCGCCGTCAGCGGCGCATAGTCCTTCACCGGGTCATAGGGCAGTTTCTTGAACAAATGCTCGTTGGCCGCATGCGTGGTGTTGGTGGTGATCAGCACCGTGTAGCCGTCGGGCGCGGCCTTGGCCACATCGCTTGCGGCGATGAAACCGTTCGCTCCCGGCTTGTTATCCACCACGACGGTGACCTTGCTGTCTACCGTCACGGCCTGCCCGATCGCGCGCGCCAGCTGGTCGGTGGCGCTGCCCGCCGCAAACGGCACGACAAAGCGGATCGGCTTGTCGGGATACTCGGCCCACGCGCTGCCCGCGGGCAAGGCCAGGCACGCGAACGTGGCTAGTGCGGCAATGGCCAGCGGCCTGCGAATTCCGTACATCTTTGTCTCCTCGATTCGTTTTGACATATAGGGCGGCTCGGCAGTCATGGGGCGCCGCCGGCGAGCCGCGGCGGCAAGGGGATGGGCAGACCCAACAGCAGAAAGGCCAGCGCCTTGCCGTGGGTGTCGAGATTCAGGGCATCGTTGACGCCGCCGTCGAGCGCGCCATCGATCACGAAATTCATGGCCTGGATCGACGGCACCACATAGCGTTTGACCGCGGTGGGCCGGCGCGCGGCAAACAACGCGCGCACGGCATCCTCGGTCACATGCTCGACCAGATGATCAAAATCGCGCGCGTCATACGCGATCACGCTGATATTGGAGCGGTCACCCTTGTCGCCAGTGCGGCCGTGGGCAAATTGGTAGAGCGGTGCGGTGGCGCTGGCGGTGCCGGTGGCGTTTGCGATCATGGCGGGCTCCGGTCAGGCAATAAAGGAATGCGTGGCCGCTACGGCATCGCGCGGCACCAGACATGACGTGGCGTTCAGCCGCGTCCGCAGCGCGGTGCGCACACCGCCTCCGCCAGCGGGCCCGCAGGTATAGAGCGCGTTGACTTCGCGCAGCAGCGCTTCAGCAATCGCCTTGTCCTCGTGCGCCAGCGCGGCGCGCATGCGCACGTCCCGCGCGTCGGCCTCGCCCGGCTGCGGCGTGGCCAGCATCGCGCCATCGTCATCGGCAAAGACGCTTAGCACGCCGATCAGATCGAAACGGATCGGTACGTCGTAGCCAAGCCCCGCCATGCGCTTGCGAACGATATCGGCGGCCAGCCGCGCACGCGCCGCCGCGTTGGGGCCCGCATACGAGATCTCGCCCTCGGCGAACCAGCCGCCCTGGTGAAACAGATTCGCCTTGAGCTGCGCCGGGCGCGCATGGCCACGAATGTTGCGCACCGCCACGCGGTCGACACCGATCTGCTCGACGGTCACGCCGCCGATGTCGGCCACCACGTCGGGCGTCAAATACGCGCAGGGGTCGTGCACTTCGTACAGCAGTTGTTCCTTCACCGTGCGCAGGTCGACACAGCCGCCCGTGTCGGCCGCCTTGAAGATCTCGATACCGCCGTCGGCGTCGATCTGCGCGATAGGGAAGCCCACCGCATGCACATCGGGCACGTCCTTCATGCCCGGATCGGCAAAATAGCCGCCGCTGACCTGCGCGCCGCATTCCAGCAAATGGCCCGCCATCGTGGCGGCCGCCACGCGATCCCAGTCATCCCACGCCCACCCAAAATGCGCCATGGCTGGGCCGACCGCCAGCGCGGGGTCCGCCACGCGGCCGCACACCACCACCTGCGCGCCGGCGCGCAGCGCATCGGCGATGCCCTGTGCGCCGATATAGGCGTTGGCGCAGACAAAACGCGCGTCGGCAACAGCGTCGCCCACGATGCCGCGCAGTGTCGCGCGACCGGCATCGTGCGACAGGTCATCGCCCTCCACCACCGCCACGCGCGGCGCTGGCAGCCCCAGCGCGTGCGCAAGCGCCAGAACGCGGCGCGCCGCCGCACGCGGGTTGGCGGCGCCGAAATTGCCGACGATCGGAATACGGTTGGCCAGGCACAGGCCCAGCACCGGCGTCAGCAACTGATCCAGCAAGGGCTCATAACCATGATCGGGATTGCTGCGCCGCGCCAGTTGGGCCAGCGCTAGCGTGCGCTCGGCCAGCGTTTCGAAGATCAGCGCAGCGGGGCCGCCAGCGGCAATCAGCGTCCGCACCACGGGTAGTGCGGCGTCGGTGCGGTCGCCGGAGAATCCGGCGCCGCACCCGATCAGCAGGGGAACAGTCATGGGCGTGGGCACAAGGGGCAGTGGCAGCGGTACGCGGCAGGGATTGGCAGCGATGCCATTCTAGGCTCGCATCGTTTCCCTCAACAAACGGATGATTTGGATTAATCTATCGAATCGCTCAATGAATCTGCCGGCCTGTTCGCGCCGGATCGCCATGCTGTCAAACCTGTCAGTCAAGCATCTGCGCGCGTTTATCGCGCTGGCCACCCATCGCAATTTCACCCGCGCGGCGCAGGCCACCCATCTGTCGCAATCGGCGTTCAGCACATTGATCCAGACGCTGGAAGAGCAGGCCGGCAGTCGCCTGTTCGAACGCACCACGCGCCACGTGGACCTGAGCGCCGACGGCCGGCGCTTCGAGGAAGTGGCGCGGCGCCTGCTGGCCGACTTCGAAACCGCCTTCGAAGACCTGCGCGATCATGCCGAGCGGCGCAAGGGCCGGGTGTCGATCGCTGCGCTGCCGTCGCTGGCTGGCGGCGATCTGCCGCCGCTGCTGGCGGATTTCCATCGCCGCTACCCGGGCATCTCGCTAGCGCTGCACGATCAGTTGGCCGACGGTTGCATCGACCTGGTCCGCCGCGGCCAGGCCGATTTCGCCCTGGCGCCGGCACCGGCGCAGGACAGCGATTTGCGGATCGAACCACTGGTGCACGACAGCTTTCATCTGGTCTGCCCGATCGACCATCCGCTGGCAGCCAGACGCCGTATCGCGCCGCAGGCGCTGGCGGGACTGCCGTTCATTCAGTTGTCGCGTACCAGCAGCGTGCGCCAGCATTTGGACGCGGCGCTGCATCCGCAGAAACTGCACGGCGTGATGGAGGTGGAACACCTGGCTACGGTCGCGGCGCTGGTGGAGGCGGGGCTGGGCGTATCGGTCGTGCCGGCGCTGGCGCTGTTCCAGTTTCGCCGCGCGGGGCTGGCGATCCGGCCGATGCAGATGCCAACGCTGGTGCGCGACATCTGCCTGGTCCGCCTCAAGGAACGCAGCGATTCGGCCGCCGCGACGGCGCTGATCGACTGCCTGCGCGCGCACTACGGCAGCGCCCGGCGCGCGTGATGGCGACAGTCAGAAATGGCCGAGATATCCACCGTCGACGGCGAGCACCTGCCCGCTGACGTAGGACGCGGCGGGCGACGCCAGAAACACCACGGCGCCGGCCACTTCGTCCGGCTGCCCCCAACGCCCCAGTGACGTGCGATCGCGCAGCCACTGGGCGACCGTTTCATCGGCCACCATGCTTTGGTTCGGTTCGGTGGCGAAGTATCCGGGAGCAATCGCGTTGACGGTGATGCCCTGCCGGCCCAGGTCGGCCGCCATCGCGCGCGTGAGCGCATCGAGCCCGCCCTTGGTGGCCGGATAGAGCACGTCGTTGGCGCGCGCGATCTGGCCGGCGATCGAACTCACATTGACGATGCGTCCGTAACCGCCGCGCCGCATCAGCTGCGCGGCGTGCCGGCACATTGCGTACGGCGCGACGAGGTTGGTTTCGAGCATCGCGCGCAGATCGCCGGCATCGAGTTGCGCCATGCCGTTGCGGTTGCGCGCGCCCGCGTTGTTGACGAGGATGTCGAGCCGCCCATGCCGCGCAGCGAGATCGGCAAAGGTCTGCGCCACCGCGGCCTCGTCGGTGATATCGAGCACGCATGGTTCTGCACTGGCCCCACGCTTCTGCAATTGCGCCACGGCATCCGCGACGCGCGCGGTGTTGCGCGCGCAGACCAGAACATGCGCGCCCGCATCGGCCAGACCGGCGGCAATCGCCAGGCCCAAACCCTGCGCGCCGCCAGTCACCAGCGCAACGCGGCCGGTCAGCGAAAAAGGATGGGAAGCGGGAGAGGTCAGCATGGCGGCAACTATACCGCAGCAGCTTGCGCGCGCCACCCGGGCCGCCGTGCCGCCCCAGTGAGCCCCGGCGCGGCGCGGGGACGGCCGGCCCGCTCAGCGGATCAGCTTGCCCGTCGACGAGACGATAGACATTTCGACGAACGACGAACCGGTGTGGCGCGTGGGGCTGTAGCTGATCAGGATGCCGCCGAGATCGTAGTCGCGCAGGTTTTCCAGCGAGGCGATCAGCTTTTCGCGCGTGGGCTCGGGCCCGGCGCGCCGCAGTCCTTCCACCAGCACCTTGGCCGACATGAAACCTTCCATGCCGGCATTGCTGGGCTCCACTTTTTGCGCCTTGGCCATGCCGCGATATTCGCTGGCAATGCTCATCTGGCTGGAATTCATGCCGGGCACCACCTGCGTGATGATCAGGCCCTTGCCGTCGTCGCCCAGCTCCTTGATAAATGAATCGGCGGCGTTGTTGGACAGCGTGACGAACTGCGCCGCGCTGCCGGCCTTTTTCATCTCGCGGATGATCCTGGCCGCTTCCGAACCCGAGCCGATCACCATCACGGCCTGTGGATTGGCCTTGTTGACGGTGGCCACGCCCTGGCTTATATCGCCCATCGGCCGATTGAACGACGCCGCGCCCGCCGGTTGCACGCCGCGCGCCTGTAATGCCGTGTTGAAGCCTTCGAACACATCCTGACCAAAGCCGTCGTTTGCATAGAAGATCGCGATGCGACTCATGCCGGACGTGGCCAGGTGATTAATCGCACGCGCCACTTCGTCCTGGTATTTGGCGCGCACGTTGAACACGTAGCGGTTGACCGGACGATGCAGCGTGATGGCGCCGGTCAGCGGTGCAATCAACGGCACCTTCTCCGCGCCGATGATCGGCAGGATGCTTTCGTTCTGCGGCGTGCCGCGCACCATGAACAGCGCAAAGACCTTGTCTTCGCCAATCAGCTTGCGCACGTTGTCGGGCGTGCGCTTGGCGTCGAAGCCATCGTCATAGGTCAGCAGTTCTATCTTGCGCCCCGCCACGCCGCCATTGGCGTTCACGTGGTTCAGGTACACCTGCGCGCCAGCGATCTGTTCCTTCACCGAACCCGCTACCGGCCCGCTCACGCCCGCCGATTGCCCGATCCGGATGGTGGATTTGCCAATGCCGGGCTCGGCCAGCGCCATCATCGGCGCGACCCATCCGAGCGTGGCGGCGAGTATGCCGCACGCCACCTGTCTAGCGTTCTTCATGTTGTCGACCCCTCCAAAAGCGCTGGCTTGAATGATGTTTTTTGCCGCGACGCGCCGCGCAAGCCCTGCACCCGAAGGTGCGCTGCACAGCGCTTTGGGAAGGTAACTCAAAGGACCGGCTTGTTCCAACAGATGCAGCCGACAATTTGCTGGGGACGGCCGAAGTGTTGCGGGAAATGCACGGCCGGGGTGTGAGCGCCGCCGCGCGTATCAGGACCGCAAACGATAGGGGAAGCACCGCCGGTTCATGACGCGCAGCGACATATACTCATTCTCGCAATCGGCTCGAGACGAGCGCGATTGCATGGAACCCGTCTGTCCGGCGCATGACCGCGCAACGTCAAACGGCTGCCGCTTTGCCAAGCTTCCGTTTCTCAAAAAACGGCCAGATTATCGACCGTTTGGGCACTTAAAGGACACCTACAAACCATGCGCATCAAGACATTCAAATTTGACCAGCTGCATGTGGTCAATCATTCACGCCGGTCAGGCTGGTGCGTAGGAATAACGCTCTGGCTGATTTCCCGCTTGCAGAATGGCAATGGGCCGCTCGCGGCCATTTCCGCCAACGACGCCTTGCAGCGCATCTGTCGAGACACAGGCATGCTGGTAAATTCGGTCGGCAAGAACACGATTACCCCGGGCTACGGGCAATTGCGTCTGGACATCAGCGTACTACAGGAAAACTACTGCAATCTGATCGACTCGGGCATACCGGGAACCTGGCTGACCGGTGAAGCGCTGCCCCCGGCCGGAATCGCCGTAATGCAGCTGTGTTACCAGGAAAGGGGGCTGCCCGGCTTGAAACACAGGCGCGGCAACCATGCTGGCCTTTGCGTTTGGAATCCCGGTGAGGCGTTGCTGTTCGATCCCAACATGGGTGCCCTATATCTGGACTTCGCGCCCGAACAGAACAACATTCTACTGACCAGAAAAATCATCGATCGGGCACTGACCAAAATGGCCTCCGAGCTGGCTCCAAATTCAAAGTACGAGTCTCGCTTCGTTGGCATGTACGTGGAGATCGGCCACACGCTTGGCCGGCAAAGGACATAAGCATCGCAAACCTGTTTCGATGGCCACGCACGCATGGCATGCATGGCCGGCGCACCGCATTGCACGGTGCGCCGTCACAACGACAGGCGAGGATCGATCAGGGAAATGCCGGCACTGCCGGATCCATGCCGGCAAAGCGTGCTTCGGGATGGGCGCGTTGCAGCAGCGCCTCGATTTCCTCGATGCGGCCGCGCGGCACGTCGACCATCAACAGCAGCTTGCCCGATTCGATCTCAGTTTCGAACGCGCGAAGGCGGCTGTTGGGCGCCGAACTGCCGATCATGCTGGCTGCCCACGCGCCAAACACCGCGCCCAGCACGGCGAGCACGCCGACCAGACCCCATTGCGGGGTGTCGCTGACAATCGGGAACATCGCCACCACCACGCCGGCGACGATACCCACTCCGCCGCCCACCATCAGGCCCATTTCCGCCGCGTGCACGATGTCCGAAGTCTGGAACAGGTTGGCTTCATGCAACCCGGTCATATCGGCGCCATCCTTTGCCACGAAGTGAATATGGCGATTCTCGACGCGCGCGAGCAGCAGGTCGTCCATGGTGCGGCGGGCGCTTGCCAGGTCGGGCAACAACCAGAAGATCCGTTTGCGCATGACTTGCCTCCTCTGTCAGGCCGCCCCGGTTTCGTCGCGATCCGTCTGGGACGGTTTCGTTCGTTCTACTACCTTGCAGATAACTGTGCAAGGCATCGAACGGATGACTGCGGGATGACCCGCGCGAGAAGAATTTCGCGCGTCACCTCGCAGTGCATCACGACTTCAGAATGTGATCGGCAGGCGCAGCGTGACGGTCAAATCGGGCGTATCGCGCGTGAGGCCCGCGCCCACTGAAAGGTTGAGCGTGTAGCGATTGTTGAAGCGATACGAATAGCCCACCAGCAGCGTGCCCTGCGTGATGCGCACGGAACCGGGAATGGTCTGGCCGTTCTGCTTGGTCGGCCAGATGATGCTCTGGTCGTAGCCGATACTGAATGATGCGTGTTCGTTCAGCGACAGACCCATGCCGAAGTTGAACTGGAAAATGTCGCCCGGCGCTATCTTGCCGAGATTCTCCTTCTCGCCATTTAGCACGGTTCGGCTGACGTTGTCGCGCGCGAAGTTGTGCAGATAGCTGAAGGTGCCGAAGAACACCGCCGGATCGGTCGGCAACAGCCACGTCACGCCGGGCTGGATCGCCTGGAAGCCCGTGCCGGTCGGCATGCCCAGCGGCAAGCCGGTACCGGTGGTGTTACTCACGCAGCGTGTGACGCAATCGGTCACAACTTCGAACGGATCCTTGCCGGTGTTCGACTTGTAGCGCAGCCAGCCGATGAAGAACGGCATCCTCTCGTTGCCGAAGTTGAGCTGGTAGCGCACGGTCGCTTCCACATCGCCCAGCCCGCTGCCGCTGGAGTTGAACACGTTGTCGACCGCCGTGCCCGTGAAGACTTCGCGGCTCACGGTATCGGAGCTGGAATGCACGTAGGGCACCTTCGCTTCGATTTCCAGCCGCTTGGTCAGGCCATAGCGGAAGGCCACCGCGCCGATGTAGGTGGTGGTCTTCACCTCGCGCACGTCGATCAGGCCGATCAGCACGGCGGGAATCACCGTGTAGCCCACCAGCGCCACGCGATTGCTGGACGAATAGCCGTACTGCAGGCTCGGTTCCACCACCACCTTGCCGGCGGGCGTGAGCACGCCAGGCTGGTCGAAGATCGGCGCGATTTCCGGCGGACGCGTATCGCGTTCGGGCGGCCGTCCGACGGGCTCCTCGGCACCTGCGGCCGCTTCCCCGGGCTGCGCACCCTGCGCATTGCCCATGTTGTTGGGCGGCGCTGCGGACGGCGCCTGTTGCGCCTGCACGCCCTGCTGCACGGTGCTGTCGATCTGCGTGGCGCTTGCGCCGGCGGCGGCCGCCGCGGCATTGGTGGCGGCATTGCCCGGAGTCATGCCGGTGCCCTGCCCGCCTCGCTTGCGCGACAGCGTTTCGTTGTTCACCGTGCTGCGCAATTCGCGAATCGTATCCTGCTGCTCCGCCAGCGCGCGCCGCATGTCCTCAAGCTGGCGCGCCTGGTCGGCAAGTTCCTTCTGCAACGATTCCAGCCGTGCGGCGGCAGGCGGTCCCGCGTCTGGCGGTGTCTGTGCCTGCGCCATGCTGCCAAGCAGCAGCATTGTCGAGCATCCCGCATAGCGGATGCCCTGCAGCGAACGCTTCTTCATGACGTCTTCCTCCCCCGGGGCGGCGGGCACACTGCAAGGCCCGCACCTGTTCGTTCATGACTACACGCGATTTACCTCATTGCGGCGGACCTTTGGATAACGCTGTTCAACGCGGTGTTTGCCATTTGCGCGCGGAACGCGGCCAGGGTGTTCACGCTTGCGTTGAGAGTCATCAGGCTCTGGATGTTCTGGTTGTTGAGGTTATTCTGGATCACCGTGCCCGGCATGTTCGATAGCGCACCTACGTTTGCCGAGTTGCCCGCGCCGTTCTGCACGACGGTAAGCAGGCCGTTGGTCACCACGGTGCCGGTGGCATTGGCCACGGCTTGCTGCGCCAGGCCAGCCGCGCCCGCTGCCGTGGCGGCCGCGCCGTTCGCCGCGGCACTGGCAGCGCTGCTCGCCGCACCGGCCGCACCTTGCGCGGTAGTGGCGGCGCCGTTGGCCGTGGCCACGGCCGGGTTGGCGGCGCCCTGCGCGGCAGCGGCTGCGGCCTGCGCTGCGGCCACGGCTGCATTGGCCGCGCTGTTGGCCGCCGTCACCGCCACGGTTACCTGACCCAGCGCCTGCGCCAATTGCGCTGCCTGCGCCGAGGTGATGTTGCTGACATCGGGAATCGTGATGCTGGTCGATACGGCCAGCGCGCCGTTCACGAACACGGCGCGATCGATGCCGAATCCCACCTGCAGCCCCGCGGCATCGAAGCCGCCGCGCAAATCGTCAAGCCGCGCCTGCGCGACCGGTTTCCACTTGGCCATTTCCTTGCGCGCCGCGCTCACCGGCGCATCGGGATCGCGCCTGGCCAACGTCATGGCCTGCGCAAGCGGATCGTCGATCGGGTGATGCGTGGCCACGCTGGCCTTGTTCACCGGCACCACTCGCGCAGGCGCTTCGGCAACGGTTTGCACTGCTGCAGCTTCGGCGGTCGCGGCGATTGCGATATCGGCCGCCGCCGCGCCCGGGTTGGCTTCGGAGAGCGCCGGCAGTTCGGTTGCCGAAGGCGGCGGCGCCATGTCGATCGCCGATGGCATGGCCACGGCGCCGGCGGTGTCGATCGCTTCGGCGGCCAGCGGCTCGCTGCTGGCGTGCGCAATGCCCGTGCACGCCAGACCCGCACCCAGCAACACGGCGGCAGTTGCCTGCCCCGCCGCGCGCCGCGATGCGCTTGAAACGGATGTCTGGACCATGATGTTCCTCAGCTCAGAAATCAGAGGCGCCATGCTTGGGCATGACGGTGAAGAACAGACTGTCTCGCGGAACCCCCATCCAGTAAGGACCCGTCGGGGCCACGCGCCAGTCGGCTGCCATGTTGAAGCGCGCGTTGTCCGTACGGTTGTGGATGACGAACAGCAGGCTGCTGTCCCAGATTTTTTCGAAGTGTTCGCGTTCCAGTGCGCGAGTGCCGCGGGCGGGATCGCCAATCAGGACACGATCGCCCTTGACGCCCTTCACCACGACGAAATGGTGGTAGCCGTTCTCGACGATCAGCACGATCGCCGGGATCTGCGCTTCCTCCAGCTTGGACAGCGGCAGTTCATAGCCGTCGGCCTCGAAGCCGCGCGACGCGAGAAACCGCTTCATGTCCAGCAGCGAAAAACCTTCGGCGCGGATCTTCGCCTGGTCGCCGTTGACGAACATGTTGGCGAAGACCGTCTCCTCGGTGGTCGGCACGTTGTACTGGTACGTGAGCAAGGTGGCCACCGCCGCCGATCCGCAACTGAAGTCGTAGCGCTGCCGGATCGTGGTGCGGAACCGCGCCTCGCGCAGGCTCGTCACCGGCACGTTATACGTATTGCCCTGGTCTCCCGGCACGCGGATGGTGTCGGCGCGGGCATCGGGAACGACGCCCAGCGCCGCCATCACGCAAACGACAGCGAGCAGCAGGGTGCGCATGATCATTTGAACTGGACGTTAAGAATGGTCGCGTTCTGGATCAATACATTGCTGCCGGAGTTCTGGATCACGGTCGGCAAGCCGGCTGCGTTCGCGAACGATCCTTCGGAAACGATATTGCTGCCGGACAACGTGTTGATCGCTGCGTTGTCGGCCACCGTGCCGTGCAAACGCATGTCATTGACCACCAACTCGGCGCCACCGCGCACGTCGTCGAGCTTGTCGGCGCCGACCGCCTTCGCGGTCATGCCGAAGATGTTTGGTTTGCGTCCGGCGTCGGCGGACATCGCCGACACGCTGGCCGCCGCGCCCGCCACTGCGGCGGCTGCGCCGGTATCACTGCTGGCGACCGCCACGGCCGTGGCGGATGCCTCGGCCAACTGCGGCCCTGCACTGGCCGGCACGAAGGACCAGGCCAGAAAGGCTGTCGACAATGCGGCAACAGCTACGCGATGCGATCGCATGGTGCGTCTCCTCATGCTCCGTGCTACGGCCCCCATCCGGGCCGCAACATCGGACCTGCAGGCATCTGACAGGGCCGTGCATGGCGCGAGAGCTTGCGCCATGCACGGCTTCAGCCGGATTCAACCCTGAAGGCGCCGTGCGCTCCGTGCGGAGCGCCACAGACGCGCCAGGGGCTGCTTACTTGCCGACTGCCAGGTTGGCCTGGACGTTGACGCTTTGCTGCACCAGCGATGCCATCCCGCTGTTCTGGTTGGCGATCATGATGCCGGCGGCGGATTGGCCGACGCTGGTCATCATGTTGGACATGTTGAACGTGCCGGCATCGACATAGTTGGTGCCGCCGTTGCCGCCAGCGCCGCCCACCGCTCCGTTGCCAGTACCGCCCGTGCCGCCCATGCCCACACCGCCGGCGCCACCTGCACCGCCGGTACCCGAAGCAGCGCCGACTGCGCCGCTGCCGGCCGTTGCGCTACCGTTGGATGCCGTGGTGGTCGAGCTGCCATTGGTGGCCGAGCCGCCAGCGCCGCCCGCACCAGCCAGGCTGGTTTGTGCGCCGCCCGCACCGCCGGTGCCCGAACCCGCGCCGCCGGTGGCTGCACCCGCCGTGGCCGTGCCCGCGCCGCCAGCGCCGCCGGTCGAGGTTGCCGCGCCCGCGGTGGCCGTGGCCGTGCCGCTTGCGCCAGCACCGCCAGCGCCGCCAGTAGCGGTGCCCGCCGCGCCTGCCCCGGTACCCGTACCAGTGCCCGTGCCCGAACCCGAGCCGCCGGCGCCGGCCGTAGCCGTACCGGTGCCGCCCGCGCCTGGGCCGCGTTCATTGGACGAGTTGGTCGAGCCGCTGCTGCCGCCAGCACCAAGGCCGCCGCCCAGGCCAGCGCCCAGGCCCGAACCGCCACTGCCGCGTGCCCAGCCGCCGTCGCCGCCCGAGCCGCCGCGTCCCGACGAGCCAGCGCTGCCACCTGCGCCAAGCGACGAGCCGCCGCGACCGCCAGCGCCCAGGCTTGCCGACAGCGCGCTGCCGCCGGAGCCGCGAGCATCGCCGCCATCGCCGCTGTAGCCGGAAGCGTTGCCGCCGCGGCCACCATTGCCGGCTTGGGCGCCATCGTTATAGGCCGAGCCGGAGGTAGCGCTGCCATTGGTCGCCGAGCCACCCGAGCCGCCCGATCCGCCATTGCCGCTGTTGCCGCCATTGCCGCCATTGCCGCCCGATCCGCCCTGGCCGGTGCCGCCATAACCCGTGCCGCCACGGCCGCCGGCCGCGCCATTGGCGTTGCCGTTGTTGGTGGCGTAGTTGCCGATGTTATGGATCGCGTTGCCCGATACCGTGCCGCTCAGCTTGCTGATCGCCAGCGCCTTGCTGCTGTTGAACGAGTTACTGAACGCCGCGGTGGCCGTGCTGCCATTGGCCGCCGAAGCATTGCCATAGCCGCTCATGTCCTGGTCGGTGGTATTGCGCGAGTTGGTGTCCGTGGTGGTCCTCGTGGACGTCCGGGTCGACGTCCGGTTGGATGTGAAGGTGCTGGTCCGCGTGGAAGTCGCGGTGCTGTTGTCCTGGTAGGCCTTCGAATTTTCATTGGCCGAAGCGCCAGACCCTTGTGTCGACGTTGCAGTCGCTGTGTTGGTATTGTTGCCGTTACCCTCATTCGTGTTGGTCGGATTCGCCATTGCCTGACCGGCGAAGCCGAGGGCAATGCCTACCGCCGACGCGAGTAAAGTCTTTTTCATACGAAGCTCCCAGGAAGTTTGTGCTACGGCTCAGCCTCCGGCAGGTGCTCTCGAGAACATCCGCTGGAGGATCAGGTCCAGCGAGGTGCCAGACCGGACCACCCTGGCGCATATTCAGTGCCAGCGCACGACGCCGGTGCACGTAATCCGTTGAAATACAACGGCTGCAGGGGTGTTACGCGGGAACTTTCCGGCCGATTTTGCTGCCGCTCTGCAGCATCGAGCTGTGCTTGGCAGTAGACATGTCACAGCGCTGTGACAGCGATTTGGGACGCTTGTCGAACATGCGTCTCATGGCGCCAAAAATCCGGTATGCATTCAAGGAGTTAGCACACACCCCCAGTGCAGCCCTCATGGCGGCGCGGCGTAACGGGCATGAAACAAGGACAGGCCGGGGTGCGTCGCGGCCCGCGCCGCGCACTGAGGGGGCAAGCACCAAACCCGGTCAGATGTCGCAGCGTGCGCGTCGACGATCGGCCGGCGTGCGACCGGCGATTCCCTAGCGCGCACGGGCAATCCAGACGATTCGGACCCGATTCCTGCTCAACTTCGGCACAGTCGACGCCTGACCGCAACAAATTCATGCCCCCACCGCGTAGCCGGCCCCGCTTGCGTGTTTCACGCTAGGCGCTATGTCTGATTTAAAGTACATTAGTAGCATTCAAGACTTGTCAGCATCCGCAAGGGAAACCATGAGTGAAGCCGTCGTTCCCCTGTATCACCAGATTTACGTGGTCCTGCGCCAGCAGATCGTCGAAGGCCGCTTCGGCCAGGGACCGCTGCCCGGCGAAATCGACCTTGCCAAGCAGTTCCACGCCTCGCGCGTGACGATGCGGCGCGTGTTCGACCGTCTGGTGCAGGAGGGCCTCGTGCGCCGGCATCGCGGCCTGGGCACTTTCGTGAATCCGCATCCGGTCAAGCCGCAGGGCAGCGAGGAACGCGCCACCAGCCTGCTCGGCACCATCATCGACATGGGCGAGAAGACCGCGGTCAAGGTCATTTCCATCGACGAAGTCCACGCCACGCCCGAAGTCGCCGAAGCGCTGAAGATCCAGGTGGGCGATCCGGTGATCAAGATCGTGCGGGTGCGCCACTACAAGAATCGCCCGCTGTCGCACATCACCGCGTACTTGCCCGCCGATCTCGGCCGCCCGCTGGCGCGCAAGGATCTGGAAGCCACGCCGATGCTGCGGCTGCTGGAATCGTCCGGCGTGGAGCTGGGCCGCGCCTCGCAGACACTGACGGCGCGCCTTGCCGACGTCGTGGTCGCGCCGCTGCTCGATGTGCCGGTGGGAGGCGCGCTGCTTGCCGTCCGCCGCGTGGTGCTCGACAAGGCCGGACGCCCGGTGCAGTTGCTGATGGGCCAGTATCGTCCGGATCGCTACGAATACCGTATGGAACTGTCGCCGATGGGCGGTGGTGACAGCGCCAATGTCTGGGTGGAAAACGAAACCCGCACCGGCCTGCGCGACTGAGAACGCGGCTCACGGCGCAACTGGCACGCGCACCGTCGGCATCGTCCGCATCGCGCCTGGCGCGGGTCACCGCGGGCGCGCGCAAGCATCCTGCAAGGACATCCATGCCGCCGCACCGGGCATTCGCCGGGACATTTCCGGACCGGCCCTTCCGGGCGCATACTGCGCACTCCTGATCACACGTCGAGGAGCCTCAGACATGCCAGTCGTTTGCCCGGGCATCCATGCATCCGCCCGAAAATCCATTCGCTCGCGCACCGCACTCGGCCGCCGCCTGTTTGGCGCGACGCTGCTGTCGGCGGCGTCGCTGCTGATCGTGCCGGCCGCGCAGGCCGCCATTGCAGGCGGCAAGCCGATCCGCATCCTGGTTGGCGCACCCGCGGGCGGTACCACCGACACGCTGGCGCGCACCATCGCGCAAGAAATCTCGCAGACGCTCGATCAACCGGTAGTGGTCGAGAACCGGCCCGGCGCGGGCGGCAATATCGCCGCCGACATGGTGGCCAAGAGCGCGCCGGACGGCACCACGCTGCTGATGAGCTTCACCAGCCATACCATCAACGCCTCGCTGTACAAGAAGCTGCCGTTCGATCCGATCCAGGACTTCACGCCGATCACGCTGGTGGCTACGGTGCCGAGCGTGCTGGTGGCCACGCCAAAGCTGCCGGCCAACAATATTCCCGAACTGATCCGCCTGGCCAAGTCGGAGCCGGGCAAGCTCAATTTCGGTATCGGGTCGGTCGGCTCGTCGGTGCATCTGGCGGGCGACATGTTCAAGATGATGACGGGCACCTACATCGTCAACATTCCGTACAAGGGCACCACGCCGGCCATCACCGACCTGCTGGCCGGCCAGGTCGACCTGATGTTCGCCAGCACGCTGAACGTGGCGCAGCACGTCAAGGCCGGCAAGCTCAAGGTGCTGGGCGTGACCAGTCCCACCCCGCTGCCGCAGTTTCCTGGCGCGCAGCCGATTGGCGCGACGGTGAAGGGCTTCGAATCTAACGCGTGGTTCGGCCTGTTCGGACCCGCCAACCTGCCCGCCGACATCACCCAGACGCTGTACCAGGCCGCGCGGCACGGGCTGGAGACGCCCAGCGTGCGCAAGCGCCTGGAAAACGATGGTGCGCAACCGAGCGCCATGCCGCCGGAAGCGTTCGCAACCTTCGTCAAGCAGGACGTCAAGCGCTGGGCCACGGTGGTGAAGTATTCGGGAGCCCAGCCGGAATGACGCGCGCCAGCGGCCTTGCCGTCGACCCACTCCCGTTGCCCGCCACGCTCGCGCAGAAGCTCGTCGCGCGCGCCGCCGGCGTGGCGCACGTCGCGCCGGGCAGCATCGTGATGTGCAAGGTCGATCTGGCGATGTCGCACGATTCCAGCGGGCCGCGCCGCGTCGCGCCGTTGTTGCGCGATCTGGGCGCCCGCGTGTGGGATCCCGCGCGTTTCGTGGTGGTGACCGACCACTTTGTCCCGGCATCCGATCCAGACGCCGAGGCGATCGTCCGTTTCACGCGGGATTGGGTGCGCGAGACGGGCTTGCCGAACGTGATCGACAACGAAGGCATCTGCCATGTCGTGCTGCCCGAACGCGGGCATGTGCTGCCGGGCCGCTTCATCGTCGGCGGCGACAGCCACAGCCCCACGGGCGGCGCGTTTGGCGCGTACATGTTCGGCATCGGCGCCACCGAGATGGCCGGCGTGCTGGCAACCGGCGAGATCTGGCTGCGCGTGCCGCAGACCATCCGGATCGACTGGCAAGGCGCGCTCGGCGACGGGGTCTGCGCCAAGGACATCATGCTGTTCCTGTGCGCGACGCTGGGACTGGCCGGCGGACGCTACGAAGCGATCGAATTCACCGGCCCGGCCATTACGGCGCTGCCGATGCAGGAGCGTATGACGCTCACCAACATGTGTACCGAACTTGGCGCGCAAACCGGACTGATCGCACCCGATGCGACGACGATGTCGTGGCTGGCCGGCGCCGGTGTCGATGCGGACACGCTGGCGGCCATCGACCCGCGTCAATGGCGCACCGACGCCGACGCGCCGCTGCTGGCCGTGCATCGCTTCGACGCCGACACGCTGGCGCCGCACGTGGCCGCGCCGCACTCGCCGGCAAACAGCGCGCCGGTGGACCAGGCGGCGGGCCAGGACATCGACATCGCCTATCTTGGCGCGTGCACGGGCGCCAAGCTGGAAGACCTGCGCATGGCCGCACGCGTGCTGCGCGGACGCAAGGTGGCGCCGGGCGTTGCGCTGCGCGTGGCGCCGGCATCGCTGCGGGACCAGCAGCAAGCCGCGCGCGAAGGCACGCTGGCCGCACTGACTGACGCGGGCGCAACCTTGCTGCCCAACGCCTGCAATGCCTGCGCCGGTTACGGCGCGAGCCGCTTTGCGGCCGGCAGCCGCGCGATTGCATCGACTGCGCGCAATTTTGAGGGCCGCATGGGAGACGCCGGCAGCGCGGTCTGGCTGGCATCGCCGATGACCGTCGCCGCCACGGCCGTGACGGGCCGCATTACCGATCCGCGCACGCTGCTCGCATGACGCCGGCGCCCGATTTCTCCCACCTGCCCTGCGGCCGCATCTGGCGTTTTGGCGACGACGTCGATACCGACGCGATGGCGCCTGGCAGGTACATGAAGGGCGGCCTCGATGCGCTGGCCCGGCATTGTCTGGAAAATCTGCGGCCCGAATTTCCGGGCGCGGTGCGCGCCGGCGATATCGTGGTCGCCGGCAGCAACTTCGGCATGGGATCGTCGCGCGAACAGGCGGCGCAAGCGCTGCGGCATCTCGGCGTCGTGGCGGTGCTGGCGCCGTCGTTCGCGGGCCTGTTCTATCGCAACGCGATCAATATCGGCCTGCCTGTCCTGGTATGTCGACAGACTGACGCGCTCTCCGACGGTGCACGCGCCAAGGTCGATCTCGATGCCGCGCGCGTGCGGCTTGCCGACGGCGTGCAGATCGCCTGCGAGCCGATACCCGATTTTCTGCGCGTGCTGCTGCGTGCAGGCGGCCTCGTGCCGCACCTGAAGGCGCGCTTCAAGGCGCAACAGGACAGCCGCTGAGGACTTTGAGGCGTGTCGCTCAGCGCACGGCCGGACCGTTCCTGAACGGCGCGTCGTCGCGCTGCCATGCGGCAAAACGCGGCCGTGTCGACGCGCAGCCCGCCTCGCGCAGCAGCGCCATCGCCTCGTCATCGGACGTCTGCGTGAAATCGAGATAGAACGAGCCCACCGCGCCAAAGTTGGCCGGCGTATTCAGGCACACCACCTGGTCGGCTGCATCGCGCAACGTCGCCAGCCCTTCGGGCGATCCCACCGGCACGGCCGCCACCACCTGTGCGGCTCCGGCCATGCGCACCGCGTCGAGCGCTACGCGCATGGTGGCGCCGGTGGCCACGCCATCGTCCACCACGATCACGCGGCGGCCAGCCATCGCCGCGACGGGACGCCCCTGGCGGTAGTGCTGCTGGCGACGGCAGATCTCGCCGAGCTGGCGCCCGCGCTCGGCATCGAACGCACCCGATTCCATCGCGCGGCGCGCCCACGGATCGTCGTTGACCACGGTGTGCGGATCGCGCCCGCTGGCATCGCCTTCCACCACGGCGCCTAGCGCGAGCTCCGGATATCCCGGCGCGCCGATTTTGCGGACCAGCAGGATATCGAGCGTTCCGCCAATGACTCGCGCCACTTCGCTGGCCACGGGCACCCCGCCGCGCGGCAGGGCCAGCACCAATGCAGGCTCGCCGCCCGCGGCACGTGCGAAGCCCAGTTCGGCCAGCCGGCGACCAAGGTATTGACCCGCCTCGCGGCGGTCGGCAAAGCAGGGCGGCAGGCTCATGGCAAGCTCCCGCGTGAGGTGACTGGGATTGGCGCGGCAGAAGAAGTGAAGAACCGCTTCGACGCAGTTCCACAGCAACTATAGACGCGAGGGACCACGCCGGCGGCGAGAGTTTTCCCGGTCGTTGTCAGCGTCAAACGCAGCGCAGCGCACTTCACATGTCAGATGCAGGTCCGCGCACCCGCGGCTGCGCCCGCGCCGCTATGGATCCGATAGGCACGGACGATTGATCCGGGTTCTGAAACAGTCTTTTCGACATTGGCCCGCTGATCCCGGGGGCGCGCTTGCGTAGGATTGCTGCATGGCGGCAAACCCGTCAGATATCGATCCCTATGCCACGCGGCGCCAACCGGCCCGCCTTCGATTGAGTGAGCGTTACCGTGAATCCGCAACATATCTCCCGCACCGACGACGTGATCGAACAACCCGAAGCCGATCTCGACATCCCTTTTGGCTCGCTGGACGCGGCCGCCATGGCCGAACTGCCCTACACGTTCCGGCAGACCGGCACATGCACGCGCTATTACCAGGAATTTTTCGGCTGAATTGCCGTGGCTGAATTGCTTCGGCTGAATTGCTTCGGCTGAATTGCTTCGGCTGAATCGCTTCGGCTGAATCGCTTCGGCTGAATTGCCGGTCCGCGCCGGCAGCGGCCGGATGTCCAGCGCAGCCCGCCGGTCTGGCTGGCTCCGCTGGCGCCCCAGTGCATCGGGACGCACCACCGCACGGCCTGCGGCGCGGCGCCGACGCGGGGTCGGTCCGGCCGCGGCCGCGCGCTCAGTACGTCTTGTAGGGCAAGAACTTGCCGGACATCTCGATACGCACGCGATCGCCGTTCGGATCGGCCTCGCGTTGCAGGTCCATGCGGAAGTCGATGGCGCTCATGATGCCGTCGCCAAACTCCTCGTGGATCAGTGCCTTGAATGTGGTGCCATACACGCTGACCAGTTCGTAGAAGCGGTAGATCAGCGGGTCAGTGGGTACTTGCGTCGGCAGGGAGCCTTTGTAGGGCACGGTGCGCAGCCAGGGCTCGGCCTCCGCCGGCAGATCGAAGATCTCCATGACGGCGCGCGCGCCGGCCGCATCGAAAGTCATCTGCCCCAGGCACGCGGCGGTCGTCCATTCCTTGCTCTTGCCGACGCGCTCGGCCACCTGCGCCCAAGATATTCCGCGCTTTACCTTGGCCTCGATGATGAGGTCCGTCACGTCACTGCGATTCATTGTCAGTCTCTCCGTTTATCGTCAAGGAATACCGGAGAGGACGGCCATGCAGGCAATGACGCGATGGCGCTAGGGCGACTGCGTGCGCTCCAGGACCGCCGCGACGGCGTCGGCGCCGCCATCGTCGAATCGCACGCGTGCGAAATGCGGCACGCTTAGCGGGCTCAGCCCTTCGATCGCCTGCAGAACCAGCACGATGAGCATGACCGGCATGACGTCCTCCCTCGGGAATACGGCAAACAGACAGGCGCAAGCTTCGTGCCACGAAATCGGCCGCAAAAGCGTTGCAAGTTGACGCATCGTGGGGCGCGCCGGCGCCTCCGTGGCCCAGCCGACCCCTGGTTGCGCACTGTATCGGGGAAGGCGACGGCGGCCCGACATGGCTGAAGCGTACCCGTTTCTGCGTTCCCGCGTACGGCCCGCGCGGCGCGCCGACAACACGCAGGAAACCCCACGAAGCATCCGGAAGCCGCTTCCGCCATCGCAGAATCTTTGCATGACTCATTTCCGATGTAACGCCAGATTACCTGCGACTGACCTGTCAGCGATCTCCCAGACGTTCACGTCACATTGCCGCTAACCCTTGTCACACAACGCCTGGCGGGCAAGCGCGGGCGACGTCGGACAGCCCTGCGCGCGCGGCGGCCATGTGAAACAGCCTTACAAGTGCAACCGTTCCAGCACAGGGTGCGCCGCTAGAGTGAAGCCGTGTTCAACGCGAACCGGAAATGGAGTCCCTCATGAAACGCGCAATCACCCTGGCCATCCTGCTTGCCACCACCAGCGCCCTGCTCTCGGCGTGCATCGTGGTGCCGCCGCGGGGGCCGCACTACCACTACTACCACGACCGTTATTGAGTACCGCCGCGCGCCTGACGATCGACTGAAATTTCCGGCCGCCCCGGACTGAAGGAGAAAAAACATGAAACGCCAACTCTTGCTTGCCGCTGCCGTGCTGGCCACGGGCGGAGTATTCGGACTGCTGTCGCCTGCGCAGGCCCACGGTTACTACGACAACCCGCCGCCCCCGCCGCGCCACGAGGCACGCCCCGCGCCACGGCCGGGGCAGGTCTGGGTGCCGGGGCACTATGACCGCGCCCATGACAAGTACGCCTGGCGCAGCGGCTACTACCAATCCGCGCGCCCCGGTCACCACTACGTGCCGGGCCGCTGGGTGCATGGGCCGCATGGCTGGTATCAGCGTCCCGGCTACTGGGGCCGCTGACCGCGGCAACATAGAAAGTCAGCGCACGCTCCGCATGACGGCCCCACTATCGGCCCGGCATGCGGCAAGCTGACCTGACGTCACGAGCAATGGCGCGAGCGGGCCGCAACCACGGGCATGGGAAGCGGCCCGCAGCCATGTATGACCATCGATGACCGCCGCGCGCAAGCGACCGGATCGGGATGACAAGCACAGGCGCAAGGCAAGGCGGATGGTGGTGGCAAACCATGCGGCCGGCGCGTTACAAGGCGTTTGTCCGTCCTGCCGATGCACGAATCGGCTCTCATTCTTTTGCACTAGTCCAAGCGGTGCCTCGCAAAACACCCACTCGTGAATATTGACTTTGGAAATACTTCCGAGCCGTTTCAATATTGCGCCACCACGCACGATTTTCGTTAATGCCACACCCCCCAAGCGGGTGAGCTTTTGATATTCAAGCAGTCATTTTCTTTCCAAATGGTTGCATGCGTGAAACAGTTTTGGAGCTCCCTGTTTCACGCGTGAAACTGCCCCGCCGCCTGATGCCGCATGGCCTTGTGCATACTTATCCCGCCAAATGCACGAGCCCGGGGGCGGATTATGCGATGAATGGTATTAGACCGGGCAATCCCCCCCGACCCGACGGCTTGCATTCGAACGGACCAGCCCATAAGATGGTTTTAAGTTCGATTTTGGAGCGAGATTTTCTTTCGGGTACGGGTACGGGTCATCCTTCCGGTCGCGCGGAGAAATCCAGACTAACAACTGGAATCGATCGACACGGGAGCATGGGTTTCCAGCTGCTTTCGCGGCATCGGCGCACCGATGCCCGCATTGCCGCCGCGCATTCCCACACGCAAAGCGTCCCGCTCTCTCACCCACCGAAACGGGGAGTCAAGAAGAATGAACGCCTTGCTGATCGAGGAGCACCCGCTGCTCCGGCTCGGGCTTTTGCAGATGCTCGAAACCATCCAGGAATTTGGACACGCGCTGGCAATTTCGTCGGCCGATATTCACCGCCTGGAGTCACCACACCGTAACGCAGAACTGCTGGTATTCGGCATGCCGGCCGACCAGGCCGCCGGCTGGGAACAACTGGAACAGGCGCGGGACCGCCTGGCTCCGCATCGCATCCTGGTATTGGCCGATACGCTGCCCCTGCATGTGCCGACCCCCGATGCCGCGCGCGGCATTTGCGGCTGCCTGCCCAAGTCCGCGTCCTTGGCCGTGATCGAGGCGGCCATTCGTCTGGCCATTTCCAGCGTGCAGGGATTGATGTTTGCCGGCGACGCCGTGCCGACGCCGGTTGCCTCGCGTTCGGCCATGCCGGCGGCGACGTCGCTGGCCTCGGCGGCGCCGCTGCCGCTGTCGTCGAGCCTGCCCCAGGACGGCGTGTCCCCCGTGGCCTGCGCCAGCGCGCTGCGTGCGGCGGTGGCCGTGCGCGATCTGACCAGCCTGCGCCCGGGCCAACCGATCGCATCGTCTTCGACCACCGCCACATCGCGGGCGCTGACCGAAGAAGAGCCGAGCTACGACGAAGCGGAAATGCTCAAGATCACGCCGCGCCAGTACGAAGTGCTGGTGTTGCTGGCGCGCGGCTATCCGATCAAGACTGTCAGCCGCATGCTCAATATCTCGGTGGCAACGGTCAAGAGCCACGCCTGCACGCTGTATCAGCGGCTCAAGGTCCGCAACAAGGGCGAGGCCGTCTACGCGGCGCTGCAACGTGGCGCCACGTTGGAATGGGTCAGCGGCGACGAGCACGCCGCACGGATCCAGCCCCCACGACGCGACGATTCGCGCTTTCCCGCCGCGCCCGGCCCGTCGGTCACGCTCTGACCGATCGACGATCGGCGCAACACACCTGCGCCGTTCTGGCGGGTACATCCTCGTACCCGCCGGTTCTCCGGCATCTCTTCCCTGTCGATGGTTCTGCACCGCGCGGCCGCTTGTCTCGCCGCACCGCTTCCCCCGCCCGATGCCTGCGCACCCGACGCGGCATAAACCATCCTGAACCAGCCTGAACCCGTCTGAAGACACGCGAGCGTGCCGGAGCGTGATGGAGTCGTGCCGACTCCCACCGGCAGCGTACCCATTTCTGCGTCCGCACTTTGACTGACCGTGTGCATCTCTGTGGGCTAGCCAACAGTGCCGTCGAATGCGCGCCGCTACAGTCGCCTCACGGGCATGCCGCGGCCCGGCGGACACCGTTTGCGGTCATCAGCCAGGAGCACAGGAAGATATGGGAGCCAACGACCTCCAGCCTCTTGCAGGAATCGGCGAACCGGCGCTCGCGCCGGCGCAGCGCCCGAAGCGCGCCCTGATCACCGGCATCACCGGACAAGACGGCGCCTATCTGTGCGAGTTGCTGCTTGCCAAGGGCTACGAAGTGCACGGCATCAAGCGCCGCAGTTCGCAGTTCAACACCGAGCGTATCGATCATCTCTATCAGGACCCGCAGGCGCCGGATCGCCGGCTCTTCCTGCACCATGGCGACATGACCGATACGGCCAGCCTGATGCGCGTGGTCCAGCAGTCGCAGCCCGACGAGGTTTACAACCTGGCCGCGCAAAGCCACGTGCAGGTGTCGTTCGAAGAGCCCGAGTACACCGCCAACACCGATGCGCTCGGTACGCTGCGCCTGCTCGAAGCGCTGCGCATCCTCGGTCTGGAACGCACCGCGCGCTTCTACCAGGCGTCCACGTCAGAGCTGTACGGCCTGGTGCAGGAAATCCCGCAGAAGGAAACCACACCGTTCTATCCGCGCAGCCCGTATGCGGCCGCCAAGCTCTATGCGTACTGGATCACGGTGAACTATCGCGAAGCCTATGACATGTACGCTTGCAACGGCATCCTGTTCAATCACGAGAGCCCGGTGCGCGGCGAGACCTTTGTCACGCGCAAGATCACGCGGGCCATCGCGCGCATCGCGCTGGGCCTGCAGGACACGCTGTACCTGGGCAATCTTTCGGCGCTGCGCGATTGGGGCCACGCGCGCGACTACGTGCAGATGCAGTGGCTGATGCTGCAGCAGGCGCAGCCCGAGGATTTCGTGATCGCCAGCGGCCAGCAGCACAGCGTGCGCGAATTTGTCGAACTGGCCGCGCAGCATCTGGGCATCACGGTCACGTTCGAAGGCCACGGCACCGAAGAGGTTGGCGTGGTCAGTGCGATCGATGCCAACGCGCAGCAGCAGCGTCCCGCATGCCAGGTCGGCGATGTGATCGTGCGCGTCGATCCACGCTATTTCCGGCCGACCGAGGTGGAAACGCTGCTCGGCGATGCCAGCCGCGCACGCGACAAGCTGGGCTGGTCGCCGCAAACCGGGTTCGAAGCACTGGTGCGCGAGATGATCGAATCCGACTACGCCGCCGCGCGGCGCGACGCGCTGGTGCGCCTGGCCGGTTTTCGCGCCTACGATCACCATGACTGAGTCCCGGCCCCGCATCTTCGTCGCCGGCCATCGCGGCATGGTCGGCTCCGCCATCACGCGCGCGCTGCACGCGCAAGGCCGCGCCGATATCGTGACGCGAACCCACGCCGAACTCGACCTGACCAACCAGCAGCAGGTGCAGGCGTTCTTTGCCGGCGAGCGCATCGATCAGGTGTATCTGGCCGCCGCGCGCGTGGGCGGCATCCACGCCAACGACACCTATCCCGCCGAATTCATCTACCAGAACCTGGCGATCGCCACCAACGTGATTCACGCGGCGTGGCAGCACGGCGTGCGCAAACTACTGTTTCTGGGATCGAGCTGCATCTATCCGCGTCTGGCCACGCAGCCGATCCGCGAGGACGCGCTGATGACCGGCGCGCTGGAGCCGACCAACGCGCCCTACGCGCTGGCCAAGATCGCGGGCATCCTGCTGTGCGACAGCTACAACCGGCAATTCGGCACCGACTACCGTTGCGCCATGCCGACCAATCTCTACGGGCCCGGCGACAACTATCATCCCGACAACAGCCATGTGATACCGGGCCTGTTGCGCAGGTTCCACGACGCCGCATCGCGCGGCGCATCGCATGTCGCGGTATGGGGCACCGGGCGGCCGCTGCGCGAATTCCTGCATGTCGACGATCTGGCCAACGCATGCCTGCACATGATGTCGCTGCCCGAGGCCGAGTATCGCCAGGCGGCGCGCCATGGTTTTCTGAACGTCGGCAGCGACGACGAAGTCAGCATCGCCGCGCTGGCCGCGCTGGTGGCGCAGGCCACCGGCTTCAACGGCACGATCGGCTTCGATCCGTCGCGTCCCGACGGCACGCCGCGCAAGCGCCTGGACAGCGGCGCCATCGGCGCCACCGGCTGGCACGCGCGCATTGCACTGCGCGACGGCTTGCGCGACACCTATCACCGCGCCGTGGCCGATGGCCTGCTGCGTGCGCACGATCCCCTGGTCACGACATAAGCGCCCCGTGCGCAACGCTGGCGAGCAACGATGAAGATCCTGATGGTCAGCCTCAACTACGCGCCGGAGCTGACCGGCATCGGCAAGTACACCACCGAGCAGGCCGAATGGCTGGCCGCGCGCGGCCACGCGGTGCGCGTGATCGCCGCGCCGCCGTACTATCCAGCGTGGCGCATCGGCGACGGCTATCGCGCGTGGCAATACCGGCGCGAAACCCTGCGCGGCGTCGATGTCTGGCGTGCGCCGGTCTGGATTCCCGCACGGCAGTCGGGCCTGCGTCGGCTGCTGCATCTGGCCAGCTTTGCCGTGTCGACGCTGCCGCTGCTGGCGCGCCAGTGGTTCTGGCGTCCCGACGTAGTGTTCGCGGTGGAGCCGCCGCTGATGTGCGCGCCAGCCGCCACGCTGATGGGCCGGCTGGCCGGCAGCAAGACGTGGCTGCACGTGCAGGATTACGAAGTCGACGCGGCCTTCGCGCTCGGCCTGCTCAAGCGCCCATGGTTGCGGCGCGTGGCCATGCGATGCGAGCGCTGGCTGCTGCAGCGCCAGGACTGCGTGTCGTCGATTTCGAACAACATGGTGGCGCTGGCCATCGCCAAAGGGGTGCCGCCCGCACGCGCGGCGTTGCTGCCAAACTGGACCGTGCTGCATCGGACCGATCCCGCAGCGGTGCGCGCCATGCGCAAAGAGCTTGGCGTGCCCGATGATGCGGTGCTGGCGCTGTACTCGGGCAACATGGGCGCCAAGCAGGGGCTGGAACACCTGTCGGCAGCGGCCGCGCGTCTGCGTGATCGCGCCGACATCCATTTCGTGTTCTGCGGCGACGGCGGCGGTCGCGCCGCGCTGCAGGCGGCCTGCGCCGGGATGGAGCGCGTGCGCTTTCTGCCGTTGCAGAGCAACGAGCGTTTTCCCGCCCTGATGGCGGCGGCCGACATCCATCTGCTGCCGCAACGCGCCGATGTCACCGATCTGGTCATGCCGTCGAAGCTGACCGGCATGCTGGCCAGCGCGCGCGCGGTGGTCGCCACCGCGGCTGCTGGATCGGCGCTGGCCGAGGCAGTCGGACGTTGCGGCCTGGTGGTGCCGCCCGGCGACGAGGACGCCTTCGCATGCGCCATCGCCGCGCTGGCGGACGCGCCCGAGCGGCGCGCCGCGCTGGGCGCAGTGGGTCTGGCCTGGGCGCGTCAGCATCTGGAGCGCGATGCCGTGCTGGCAAGATTCGAGCAGACGCTGCTGGAAATGTGCCCCGCCGCGCAACGCGCGCCCAAGCCGAACGACGACGCCCGCGCAGTGGAGGCGCGCCGCTAGGGCGCGTCGCGAGAGATCACACGTGGCTCACGTCGTGCGCGGCTTGCGCGCCACGAAGTGGAACCAGAACACGCGGCGAAGATCGTCGCCGGCATTCAGTTCTTGCTCGCTGAGATTGCCGAAGACATGCTCGGTGTGAAGCCCGTAGTCGGCCAGCGCGCGCTTCTGCGCTTCCAGTTCCGTGTAGTAGATCACGATGCCAAAGCGGTGTGCCGCGCAGACGCGCAGGCCAAAACCGTCGTACTGGCGATTGAGCCGCGAATGGCGCACGAAGTTGAACGCGCCGCTCGGCAGCCGCGCAATCACGCGCGCCGTCTTCAGGCCGAAGTCCAGCGCATTGCGCGCATCGTTGGGCCAGTTCAGCATATTGAGCAGGTTCTCGCGATAGCCCGGGCCCAGCATGTTGTGCGTGGAAAACAGCAGCAGCCCGCCCGGGCGCAGCACGCGCGTGAATTCGTGCAGGATCGCCTGGCGGCCCACCGGATCCACTGCGTCGATACCGTTCCAGCTGAACATCACGAGCGCGAAGCTCTCATCGTCAAACATCGACAGGTCGCGCGCATCGGCATGCAGCACCCTCACATCGGGATAGTTGCGCTTGCAGACGTCGACCAGTTCGGCGGTGTAATCGACCGCCGTGTAGTTGTCGCTGAGCTGCCGCAGCAGCGGGACCGTACGTCCACCGCCCACGCCGACATCGAGCAACGCCTCGCCGCGCACCTCGTCGGCCACACTGGCAAGCGCGCCCGCTTCGCCAGGGTCTGTGAAGCCGGTCAGCGCGCCGAACAGGCGCCGCGCTCCGCCGCTTCGCCACGCCTTGCGATTGATCTGATCCTGCGCCGTGTACGTCATCATGATGAACTCCGTTGGGCATCGGAAAAACAGCGTCGCGGCCATGCTGTCTGGCTGGATCGACCGTTTGAAAAAACTACCGGTCTGCTGGGACTTGCAGATGGTAGGGAGTTTCAATCGCCTGTTTTGTGCGGCAGCGCACATAGCGCGAAACGACGACCGTGTCGCGCGCGTCGATCCAGGACCAAGCCCGTAGCGCGTGAGAGCGACTAAGCGCGCGCGTGTGCCTGAAGCACGTCCCGATAGATCTTTTCATAGGCATTCAGTGCGCTGTCGGCGGAAAAGCCGGCCGCATGCGCGATCGCCCGCTGCGCGTGGCGCGCACGTATCGATGGCGACCACGCCGCTATGTCGCCCAGCACCGGCGCATGGCGCGCGGCCCAGTTCTGACGATCGTGCTCTCCGCTTTCGGGCATGCGTTCGATCAGCGTGGCCACATCGCCGCCGATCTCGTTCATCGGCGCGCGGTCGGTGGTCAGCACCGGCGTGCCGCACGCCATCGCCTCGATGATCGGCCAGCCGAACCCTTCCTCGAGACTCGGGAACAGGAACACCGCCGCCAGCGCGTAGGCCGCGTGCACCGCTTCGGTAGGCAAGCCGACCAGCCAGCGCACCTCGCCGCCCGCCTGCGCCGCTTGCGCGGCCAGTTGCTGCATGGCCGGTTCCGGCTGCACCGGCCCGAGCATCCACAGCACACGCGGCTGCGCGGTGATGCGGCAGTACGCCAGGTAGAGCGCCAACACGCCAAGGCGGTTCTTGTACCACTGGTTGCCGCCGATATGCAGCAGCATGCCCGGCGCGACGGGTTCGGAGACATACCTGCGCAGCGTCGCCAGCGCCTGCTGCGCGGCCATCGGGGCGAACGGATAGTTCAGACCGTTGTAGACCACATCGCAGCGCGGCGGCGGGCCCGGATGAAAGCGCGCAAGATCGCGCGCGGTCGCTTGCGACACGGCGATGAACGCATTGCCGCGCCCAAAGCCGCGCCGGATCAGCGACTGATACAGGCGGCCGGTCCACTTGAGTCGACGGCTCGGGAAATCGCCGGCCAGTTCGCGCTGCGGATTGAAATCGTGACTATGGATGACATGCGGCCAGCGCCACAGGAACGACATCCACATGCCCAGCGCGTGATCGCCCAGCACCACCAGCGGCGCCCCCTGCATATGGCGCAGCCGCATCGTCGCGGACAGCGGGAACAGCACGAACTGATCGATATAGCCGAGCCACTTGCGCGAGCGCGGGCCGATGCCCAGGCGTCGCACCAGCCCTTCGGGCCGCCACAGCTCCACATCGTGCCCGCGCGCGCGCATTCCGTCGGCCACCATCGTGACAAAGCCGTTCATGCTGGGGCTGCCAAAATAGGCCGGATGGCCGAACACCACGATCTTCACGGTCTTGCTCTCCGTCGACGGCCGACGCCGCGGCCAAACCTTGCCGCCATGGATGGCCGAATTGCAGCGCCGATGGCCGCGCCAATTGTCACGCCGCGTGCCACGCCGTACGTCACGGATCATGCGCGGCACACCGTCGCGCGACTGTTCGGCACCCAACGCTGGGGGCCGCTGGCGCGCAAAGTGTGCTAGCCCACATCCGCATGCGGTGATCCCCGGTAGGCTGCATTTCATCCGCCTTCAGGAGGCCGTCATGTCCACCATCACGTTGCAGAGCATCGCCGCACCGCGGCCGCTGCGCTTCCAGCGCTGGCGGACCGTGCTGCTGCTTGGCTGGATCGCGGTGGTGGTGGTGCAGGCGCTGATCTGGCTGAATGCCGCCAACGTGGCCGCCGCACTGATGGCCATCGCCGGCGGCAGCCTTGCCGTGCATCTGATGGCGCGGCCCGCGCGCCTGCGTGCCTATCCGATTTCGTCGTCGATGCTGCTTGGCTACGCCACGTCGTACTTCCTGTTGCCGCCCGTGGCAACGCTGATGGAATGGAAGCCGCTGACCTATAACCTGCTGCATCCAGTACTGGACTTCGCCCATGCGCTGATCTGCATGCTGGCGCTGCTGGGCGCGCACAAGCTGTACCGCAAGAGCAGCGCCGCCATGCAGGCGCGGCTGGTGATCGTCAATCACGTGTACCGTCCGCTTGGCTTCTTTCGCTCGCCGGGCAACGTGCAGTTGATCATGATGGGCAGCATGGGCCTGGGCGCGATGGTGTACCAGGTGTTTGTGGTTGGCGCGATCACCGAAGGCAGCGGCGGCGCACTGAACCGGCTGATGCAGGCGATGTATCCGCTGGCGTACCTGCCGTTCTGCATGATCGTGCGCCCGCTGATCGGTGTGCATACCTACATGCCGCTGTCCGCGCGCTGGAAGTTCATCCTGACCATGTACACGGTGGTGCTTGCCGTGGTGTCGATCGGCAGCAACAGCCGCGCGCTGGTGTTGATCGGCACGATTTCGGTATGCCTGATCATGGCTTATGGCTTTATCACCCGCACGCTGCCGATGCGATTGTTCCGGCCGCGTCGGCTGGTGCTGATCGGGCTGGCGCTGGCGCTGCTGCAGGGGCCGGTCTCGGATCTGGCCACCAGCATGGTAATCGCCCGCGCGCAGCGCAATGACGTACCGGCCAGCCAGTTGATCAGCGCCACGATCGAGACCATGCAGGACCAGAACGCGATCCGCGAGCGCCGTCTGGCCGACGTCAACGACGATCACGCCACATGGGACGAGCGCTATCTCGATAACGTTTTCCTCGCGCGCCTTGCCAACTGGAAATTTGCCGACGCTACGCTCGATCTGGCCTTGCGGCAAGACGCCTCGGCGCGTGCCGAACTGCGCAGCCTCGAATGGCAGCGCGTGCTGAGCGCGATTCCCGCACCGCTGCTGGAAACGCTGGGCTTGGCGGTGGACAAGAACATGGTCACCACGTCGTCGATGGGCGACCTGATGCTGTTCACCGTGACGGGCGACACCGATGCGCTGGGCGGCTTCCGCACCGGATCGATCTTCGGCAGCGGCTACTCGTTGTTCGACTGGCTCTACCCCGGCGTGCTGGCGATGCTGGCGATCGTCACCTTTGCCCTCGCCGATGCGCAGACCACGCGCCACACGCTGCCGTCGCGCCATGGCGGCGCGCCGCAGTGGCTGCCGGTGTTCAGTCCGCTGGCGGTCACACGCTATTTCACCTGGGTGTTCTACCTGACCAGCGCCGCCACCGGCGTGGAATCGCTGTCGGGCCTGACGCAATTCATTGTGCGTGGATGGATCGAGGGGGCGTTTGTGTACGCCATTGTCTATTGGGTCTCGCGCGCGATGCTGCGCGCAATCGGCAAGGGAGCTGCTTGAACCATGGCCAGAATCCTGTATCTCGGCTGGACGCTGCAAGGGGGCACCGCACTGTGCCGCGCGCAGGCGCTGCGCCGTCTTGGACACACGGTCACCATCGCGGACCCCGTTCTGGCGGTGGATCGGCAACTGAGCAACCGCTGGCTTGGTGCTGCGCATTTCCGCACCGGCTACCGCGCCCTGCAGTGGACCATGCACGACTGGGTGGCGCGCATTTGCGCGTCGCTGGGCGACCCGCCCGACATCGTGTGGGTCGATAGCGGCGAACTGCTGGGCATCGACTGCATCCGCCTGCTCAAGAGCACCGGCGCATCGACGGTGCTCTACAACCACGACGATCCCACCGGCCCGCGCGACGGCCAGCGCTTTGCCTCGCTGCGCAACGCGATTTCCGCCTATGACGTTTGCGTGGTGGTGCGCGACGAGAATATCGACGAATTCCGCGCGCTGGGCGCCTCGCAAATCCTGCGCGTGGACCGCAGCTACGACGAGGTCATGCACGCGCCGTTTGCCGATCCTGCCGACATTGCGCCGGAATTCCGCTCCGAAGTGGCCTTCATCGGCACCTGGATGCGCAACGAGCAACGCGACCGCTTTATCGTCGACCTGATCAACCGCGGCATTCCGGTATCGGTGTGGGGCGCGCGCTGGGGACTGTCGCCGTTCTGGCCCATGCTGCGGCCATACTATCGCGGCGGCAATTTGAGCGGACGCGAATACGTGGCGGCGATCCAGGGCAGCAAGATCTGCATCGGCCTGTTGTCGTCGGGCAATCGCGACCTGCACACCACGCGCACCATGGAGATTCCCTACGCCGGCGGCCTGCTCTGCGCGCAACGCACGCATGAACACATGGCGATGTTCGAGGACGGCCGCGAGGCGGTGTTCTGGGGTAACGCCGACGAATGCGCGCACTGGTGCCGCACGTTGCTGGCCGACGGCGCCCAGCGCGAGTCGATCCGCCTGGCCGGTATGCGACGCGTGCGCGCCAACGGCGTCGGCAACGAAACCATCTGCGCGCAGGTGCTGGAAACCGCGCTGCAACTGCGCGGCCAGGGACTATCGGCGCCCCGCCCTGTCGTCGCCGCAACACCGCCATCGCTTCTGGCAGATGTGGTGACCGAATCCTGAAGCAGCTTGCGGCCCGGCACGGCCGTGCCGCAAGCTGCCTTGCACCAGCGGCGGCGCGGCTTATCTCGAATCGCCCCGGCCAACTGCGCGCGGGGCGAACCTTCCTCTGCTTATCCCACCGCCACTGGCGCGTTCACGATATCGAGCAACTGATCGGCGAAGCGGCTGCTCTGAAAGCGCGATTCAAAGCAGTCCAGTGCGCGCTGGCGCATGCGGCTGCGTTCGGCGGGCGTCGTGGCGATCCACTGGCGCAGCACGCGCTCGGTGTCCGCGGCGGTGTCGTCGCAGATCATCCCCGCGCCGTCGGCTTCGATTTCGCGCCAGATATTGACCTTGTTCGAAATCAGCACCGGCACGCCACAGCCGAGCGATTCGGCCACCGCAACCCCAAAGTTTTCCTGGTGCGAGGGCAGGCAGAAGGCTTCGGCGGTTTCGAACGCACCCCATTTCAGATCGCCCTGCAGCATGCCGGTCCAAGTGATCCGATCGGCGACGCCGGCGCGATGCGCAATCGCCTCCAGCTGGTGCCGCATCGGCATGTCGCAGGGACCGGCCATGATCAGGTGCAGCGAGCGATCCGTGGCCGCCACGCTGGCAAATGCCTGCACCAGCAGATCGCAGCCCTTCTTTTCGTGGATCCGGCCGAGGAACAGCAGGTTGCGGCGCCCCGCTGTCTCCGGAAATGCGTGCGTGAATGCCGCGCGCATCGCAAAGCGGTCCGCCGGTGGCGGCGACGTGCCAAACGTGGTGACCTGTTCGCGGCACTGGTACAGGCCGAACGACTCGCGCGCGCGCAGGCGTTCTTCCTCGGCGGTGAACAGGACCGCGCGTGCATCGCGCAATACCCAGTAGTCGCCAACCGCCCAGTAGAGCGATTTCTTCAGGTGTTTGAGCGGGTAGCGGTGCTTGAACCACGGATCGAGCATGCCATGTGTGAACACGAAATATGGAATGCGCCGGCGCCGCAATGCCAGCCAGGTGGCCAGGCTGTGGAACTGCCAGATGCCATGCACGATGATCACTTCGTACTCTTGCGCGTGATCGCTGAGCCAGTGCAGCAGGCGCATGTTGAAACCGTAGCGCAGCCGCGCGGGCCCCAGCGCAATGACATCGAGCCCGCTGTTTGTCACGTAAGGCGCATCGGGCGCATCGCTGCAGCAGATCTGCGCCTGCACGCCGCGCTCTGACAAATAGACGCCCAACTGCCGCAGACCTTCGATCGGGCCGCCACCCACGGGATCGATCGAATTGATGACATGTAAAAGCCGCATGAAAAGGAACCTCCGCGCACGCCGGTTGATGACGGCAGGCTAGCCCGCTGGTCCCGCGAAATCCGTACGCTGCGCCACAAACCACGCTGGCAAGACATCGCCATCGATAGCAGCGTGCATCGCGCACATGCGCTCTGCGCCAATGTGGTGAAGCGTACCGAAGACACGTTGCGGCACTTCTACTCTCGCTACATCGGTAGGCACCGCCGCGCTTTGCTTGACGCGTGCCTTTCGCATCAGCGTAGGGAGAAATGCGATGTCATCAGGTCGTTTCGCCATCCTCGTCGACGGGCAACGTCGATCCATCCTGGTTTCACTGTGCGCCGCACTGCTGCTGTCGGCGTGCGCCGCCGCGCCGGGCATGCGTATTTCCGACGCCGCCATGCAGGCGTCGGGCGGCGATACCGAAAAACCACCGGAAATACTGCCGATCACGCTGAAGCTCAACGAGGAATTGCGCAAGAACGCCAAACCTACCAATGTCGGCGTCGAACAATTGTTTGGAACGCCGCAGCCGTACCGCGTCGGCCCCGGCGACATCATCTCGGTGGTGGTGTGGGATCACCCCGAGCTGGTGTTTCCGACGCAGACCTACAGCGTGGCCACCGCGATGGAAATCCCCGTCACCAGCGGCGGATCGAACATGCCCGGCTACGTGGTGAGCCCCAGCGGCGATATCCAGTTTCCATATGCGGGCGTGATGCATGTCGCCGGCAAGACCACCAATGAACTGCGCACGGAGATGTCGCGCGTGATCTCGCGCGTGGTGCGCGATCCGCAGATGACCGTGCGCGTGCTGGGCTTCCGCAGCCAGCGCGTGTATGTGGATGGCGAAGTGAAAACGCCAGGCGCGCTGCCGATCGACGATGCGGCGATGACGCTGGTGGAAGCGCTGAACCGCGCGGGCGGCGTGCTGAACCTGACCGGCGATAACAGCCGCATCCGCGTGACACGCGGCGAACAGACCTGGTACGTCGATATGCCGGCGCTGCTGCGCAAGGGCATCGATCCATCGCGCATCCTGCTGCGCAATGGCGACATCGTGCGCGTGGAGCAGCGCGAAGGCAGCAAGGTCTTCGTCACCGGCGAAGTGGTCAAGCCGGTGTCGCTGATCATGCGCGATGGCCGCATGTCGCTGAACGAAGCGCTCGGCGATGCCGGCGGCGTGAATCCCGGCACCGCCAATGCCGGGCAGATCTACGTGATCCGCAAGCGCGAGGACGGCTCGCCGCTGGTGTATCACCTCGACGGCACATCGCCGGTGGCGCTGGCCGTGGCCGAAGGGTTCGAGATGCAGCCCAAGGACGTGGTCTATGTCGACGCCAACGGTGTGGTGCGCTGGAGCCGCGTGATGAGCATGCTGATCCAGCCGATCACCGGCACCGCCGGCTTCATGCGCTATTGAGGATGGCTGTGACGAAAATCCAGACGATCCTGGTGGTGTGCCTGGGCAACCGCTGCCGCAGCCCGATGGCTGCGCTGCTATTGCAACGCGCGCTGCCGGAATGCCAAGTCGTATCCGCCGGACTTGAGCCACCGGTGGGCGTGGGCGCGGACCCGCGCGCGGTGCGGCTGTTGTGGCAGGAAGGGCTGGACCTGCGCGGGCATCGTGCGCGCGCCATCGATCATGCACTGGTGCGCCAGGCGGATCTGGTGCTGGTGATGGAAACGGACCAGCGCCTGGCGCTCGAAGCGATGCACGGCTGCGCGCACGGCAAGACGTTTCGGTTGTGCGAATCCATCGACGCGGATGTGCCAGACCCGTACGGGGGATCGCACGGCATGTTTGCGGTGGTGCTTGGCATGATCCGGCACGGGGTCGAAGCATGGACAACACGCGTTCAACAAATCGAGAACGCACGCGGATGCAAGGAGTCATCATGAGCAATATCAGGCAATTCCGGGATCCTTCGGCGGAAATCGAGGAAGGCGGCGAAAAGCCCATCGACCTGACCGCTGTCCTGGACACGCTCGTGCGATATCGCTGGACCTTCATCCTGGTGGCCGGTCTCGTCACGATCCTCGGCATGGTCTATGCCACGCTGAGCAAGCCTGTCTACCGCGCGGACATCGTGGTGCAGGTGGAAGACACCTCCGGCAACGCGGCGGGCACCAAGCTGGCCGCCAGCCTGTCGCCGGTGTTCGACGTCAAGCCCGCGGCTTCGGCGGAAATGGAACTGCTGCGCTCGCGCATGGTGGTCGGCAAGGCGGTGGACCTGCTTCATCTCGATGTCGTGGCCACGCCGCGTTATTTCCCGGTGATCGGCTCGGCGATCGCGGCGCGCGCCAGCAAGTTGTCCACGCCGGGGCTGTTCGGCTACGGCGGGTATGCGTGGGGGATCGAATCGATCAAGATGGCCAGCCTGACCGTGCCGCCGGAGCTCGAAGGCGCCGAGATCCGCGTGACCAAGCAGCAGGGCGACACCTTCGAGGTAGCCTTTCCGAAGGAAGACACCGTCGCGCAAGGCAAGGTGGGCGAGCCGCTGGTCATCAACACGCGCGGCGGCGTGGTCAACATGCAGGTGAGCCAGCTGGTGGGCAATCCGGGCGCGATCTACATCGTGCGGCATATCCCGCGCGGCGCGGCCATCGCATCGCTGCAGGGGCGGCTGATGATTGCCGAACGCGGCAAGCAGAGCGGCGTGATCGGCGTGGCGCTGGAAGACAACTCGCCCGTGGCGGCGGCCGGCATCCTCAACGCCATCGCGCAGGAATATGTCGAGCAGAACGTGCATCGCAAGGCGGAGGAAGCGGAGAAATCGCTGCGCTTCCTGGAAAGCCAGATGCCGCAGCTCAAGCAGCAGGTGGAGACGGCGGAATCGCGCTACAACGCGATGCGCAACCAGCGCGGCACCATCGACCTCAGCGAGGAATCGAAGCTGATCCTCTCGCAGTCGGTGGCAATCCAGACCAAGCTGCAGGAACTGCGCCAGAAGCGCGAGGAACTGGCCACGCGCTTTACCCCCAGCCATCCCAGCGTAGGCATCATCGACAGCCAGATCGCCAGCCTGTCCGGCCAGTTGGGCGGCGTGACCAACAAGATCCAGAAGCTGCCCGAAGTCGAACAGAACGTGCTGCGCCTGATGCGCGACGTCAAGGTCAGCACCGAGCTGTACCAGCAACTGCTCAACGACACGCAGGCGCTGAAGCTGACCAAAGCCAGCAAGGTCGGCACTGCGCGCCTGATCGATCCGGCCGACATTCCGCTTGAGCCGGTACGCCCGAACCGGCCGATGATCTCGGCGGTGGCCGCTGTGCTGGGCCTGATCGCCGCGCTGATGACGGTGATGCTGCGCCACGTGCTGGACGGGGGCCTGACCGACGCCGACGAGATCGAGCAGCAGACCGGCCTGACGGTGTACGCCACGGTGCCGTTCAGCTCCGCGCAGGCCCACCTGGCGGCAACGGCCGAGCATCCCACCGCCTTGCTGGCCGTGGAGGAACCCGACGATCCCGCCATCGAAAGCCTGCGCACGTTCCGCACGGCGCTGCAGTTTGCGCTGCTGAACAGCCCCAACCACGTAGTGGTGATCACCGGCCCCGCGCCGGGCGTGGGCAAGTCTTTCGTCAGCCTGAACTTTGCGGCGATCGCGGCCAAGGCTGGCCGCAAGGTGGTTTTGATCGATGCCGACCTGCGGCGCGGCAATCTGAACCACAGCGTCGGCAGGCCACGCACGCCAGGACTCACGGAGATCCTCACGGGCACGGCGTGGGAACAGGTGGTGCAGCGCGATGTGCAGCCGGGCCTCGACTTCATCGCCACGGGCACCCAGCCGCCGCTGGCCGCCGATCTGCTCGAACATTCGGCGATGGGCGTCCTGCTGGAGGCGCTCAAGCAGCAATACGACCTGATCCTGCTCGATACGCCGCCAGTACTGGCGGCCACCGATGCGACGATCCTTGCCAAGCATGCCGGCGCGGTATTCGCGGTGGCGCGTGCCGACAGCACCACGGCGCGCGAGCTGATCGCCTCGCAGCGCGCGCTCAAGCAGGCCGGCAGCGACATCAAGGGCGTGTTGTTCAACGGCCTGCATGTCGAGGGCCGCTGGTATCGCCCGCACTATCTGTACGGCAAGTATCGGTACATGAGCCAGTACGGTCGTCAGCACGGCAAGCGCGCGTAGTTTCCACTTCCACCAATCTGACACGGGCGCCTGCGTGCGCCCGGGGGAATCATCATGAGCGGCATTTCCGTGCTGGTGCTGACCAAGAACGAACAACAGGACTTGCCCGGTTGCCTGCGCAATGTGGCGTGGTCCGACGATGTGCACGTGTACGACTCGATGAGCACCGACCGCACGCTGGAGATTGCCCAGCAGTTCGGCGCGCACGTGACGCAGCGGCCGTTCGACAACTGGTCCGCGCACCAGAACTGGGGCCTCAGGAACATTCCGTTCAAGCATCGCTGGGTCTACTACACCGATGCCGACGAACGCGCGTCGCCGGAACTGATTGCCGCCATGCAGCAAGCCGTGGCCAATCCGGGCGACCATGTGGCCTTCCGGCTCGCGCGGCGCGATCACTTCATGGGCGGCTGGCTGCGCCACGTCACGCCGTCGCCGTTCAACATCCGCCTGTTCCGGCCCGAACGCATCCGCTATGAACGCCTGTGCAACCCGGTCACGCTGGTCGATGGGCAAACCGGCGACATCGGCGGCATGCTCAATCACTACCCGTTCAGCAAGGGCATTGCGCACTGGTATGACAAGCACAACCGCTACAGCAGCTTCGAAGCCGAGCAGATCCTGCTGAACCGGGCCGAGGGCGCGCAGTTCAGCCTGTGGCGCGCATTCTTCGAAGGCGATCGCAACGAACGGCGCTTTCACCAGAAAGAGCTGTTCTATCGGCTGCCATGCCGCCCGCTGGTGATGTTCCTGCTGCTGTACGTGCTGCGCGGCGGCTTTCTCGATGGCCGTGCCGGCTTCACGTATTCGATGTTGCGCGCCTTCTACGAATACATGATCGTGCTGAAGGTGCGCGAGCTGGAACGCCCTGCCGTGCGGGAAACCGATGCGCCCGAAGCGCAGGTCGAGATCCCCTGAGCCGCGCTGGGGCCGGATGGCCCGCCGTCCATAACAACCACGAACGCCTGCGCGACGATCATGCCGCGCAGGCGTTTTACGTTGTGTGTGGTGCCTGGTGCCTGGTGCCGCGCCTAGTCGTCGCGCCCTTGCTGGATATTGCGCGCTCGCTTGCCGATGGCGCGCGCCGGCATGCCGCCGTAGACGGTCCATGACGTGGGCAGCGATTTCGTCACCACCGCGCGCGGCGCGATGACCACGCCCTCGGGCAACGCCACGCCCGGCGAGATAAACGCTTCCGCGCACACCCACGCATACGCGCCGACGGTGATCGGGGCGGCGATCAATTGGAAATTGCTGCTGTTGTAGTCGTGCGAGCCCGCGCAGAGATGGGATCCCTGCGACACCACGCAGCGCGCACCCAGATGGATATGCGCCATGTTGTACAGCGTCACGCCATCGGCCACGCCGGCGTAGTCGTCGATCGACAGTTGCCACGGCGCCCAGACCTTCACTGCGGGATAGACATGCACATGGGCACCGATGCGCGCGCCAAACGCGCGCAGCAGGAAGCTGCGCCATGCGTGCAGCGGGCGCGGGCTGGGGCGGAACAACAGCAGCCAGGTCCAGTTCCACACCTGGCGCATGACGCGGTTCTGCAATGTGAACGTCGGACCGACCGATGGGTCGTCTTTGGCAACCAGCATGATTTACGTCTCGCTTGCCGCAAGCGCGCCATCGAGCGCCACTGCGCGCGATCTGCGCCCCGTCAGTTCTTCCATCAACGCCGCCACGCGCCCACCATAGAGCGACCAGCCGCCCAGGCTGCGCACGCGGCGCAACGCGGCGGCGCTCATCATTTCACGACGGTCGGGATCGTCGGCCAGCGCCTGCATGCGGGCCGTCAAGGCATCGACATCGCGGATCGGCACGATGAAGCCCTCTTCGCCATCGACAAACAGATCCTCGCCGCCGGAGTGATGGGTGCCGATCACCGGGCAGCCGCACGCCAGCGCCTGCGCCTGCACCAGTGCCAGGCCCTCTTCCACGCTGGGCAGCACCATCACGTGCGAACGGCTCATGATGTCCTTGAGCCGCGGCTGCGGCACCGCGCCGGTCAGCGTCACGCGGTCCATCGGCAAGCCGCTGCTGCGCAACCAGGCCAGCATCTGCGGCTCGCAGGCGCCGACGATCGTCAGCCGCTTTGCGCGATGCGTCAGCTTCGCGAACGCATGCAGCAGATACGGCACGCCCTTGCGGATATTCACGCCGCCCACGAACAGCACGTCGAACGTTGCCGGATCGGGCTCGGCCACCTTCTGGAAGCGGCTCAGGTTGACGCCGTAGGGAATCAGCCGCAGCTTGCGCTCCGGCACGCCCGCATCGACAAACGAGCGGTAGCTGAAGCTCGACGGCACGGTGATCACGTCGGCAAGCGCGTATTCATGTTCCTCGCGGGCGATGACGCGCGCATCGGTGCGCTCGCGCGGAATGCCCCACAGGTCGTGTTCCTCGGAGAGGATGTCGTCCTGGATGCGGATATGCGAAGAACCGCGGTCGCAGATGTAGGCCGCGCCGCGCGCGTGCGCAATGCGCCCCGCGTCGCCGCCCGAGGACGACAAGCCGGCATAGACATCGCATTCGGGCAGATTGCGCGCCACGTAACGGCAGAACGATTCCAGGTTCCAGTGGCCCAGTTGGCGCATGAACGCCGAATCGTAGCCCCAGCGCGTGCCAAGCTGCACGTATGGCGCGTGCAGCCAGGGAAAGGTGTGGATCGACGCCTGTGGCAGGCCCTCGCCACGCAGCTTGAAGCGCGGGTAGCCGGTGAAGACCGTCAGGTCATGCCCGCGGGCATGCAGTTCTCGCGCCAGGTCGAAGGTATGAAACCTACCGATAGTGGACAGCGCTACTTTCATCAATCTCCTCCGCTTGGTTGTCCCGAGACAGGAATGTGCGGGCCGTGAGCCAGAAGCAAACGCTCATGGCAACCACTTCGCCGGCGATCATCGCCGCGACCAGGCCCATGATCTGGTAGTGCGTGCCCAGCGCGAACGCCAGCAGCAACGACGATGCGCTGACGAGCAGCGCCGCCACGCCAAGCCGGGCGTGCTGGTTGGTCGCCAGCAGGATCACGCGCGGGATATGCCACAGCCCCGCCAGCGCCGCGTAGCACAGGAACGCCGCCATGATCGATGCGTGAAACGGGATCTGGCCCTTGGTCCAGATCTTCAGCAGCAGCGGCGCGCAGACATAGAGCAGCGCACTGAGCGCGATGGCGCCCGCGCCGCCCAGCAGCGCCGATTGCAGCAGCAGGCGACGCAGGTTGCGATGCTCGCCGCCGCCGAACATGCGGGCAAACTCGGGCCACAGCGCATGGCTCAGCGTCGAAGTGACCTGCACGGCCACGCGCGCCACAGTGCGATAGGTGTTGAACACGGCCACCGCTGCGGGCCCCAGCAGATGCGCGGTGAGCAATGTGAAGCCCTGAAAACTCAGCGCATTGGAGATCGGAAAACTCATGAATGCGATCGACGGCCGGAGCATCGCGCGCACCTCGCGCCAGTCCGCGTCGCGCATGCCCCACGACAAGCCTGCGCCGGTGCGCGTACTGGTGCGGCTGATCCACAGCAGGGTCAGCACGCGCACTGCCAGCATGCCGAGCGCCACCGCCGAGAACGTGCCGGCCAGCAGCAGCCCGGCAATGCCGCCAAGCCATTCGGCCAGGCGCGACGTGACGTTGAGCGACATGCCCAGCGCGTAGCGGCTGGTCGACAGGAACGCCGCACCGGACAGCCCCGCGCCCAGCGACAGCAGCACGCCCGCGAGCAGCGCCGCCAGGGCCACGCGCATGTCGAGGCTGCCGAGCATCGACACCGGCAGCAGCAACGCGGCGGGGATCGCCAGCAGCGCGATCGTGGCGCACGTCAGCAGGATGAACATCTGCGCGCTCTGGAACACACGATTCGCCCCATGCATGTCGCCCGCGCCCGCCAGCATGCTCATGCGATTGCCGGCGACGGTCACCATGCCCACATCGGCCATCGACAGATACGACGGAATTGCCGAGATCACCAGCCACGTGCCATACGTCCTGACGTCCCAATGGCTCAGGTAGATCGGCAGCGACACCAGCTGCATGACGATATTGGCCAGCTGGTCGTACGTATTGGCACCGACGCCGGCAATCACGCGCTTGACGATAGGAGTCATCGATCAGTGGTTTCCTGTGCGGTCGGGCGCTGGCATCGGCCCATCCATCGATATGCGAACGCGCGCATGCGGCAAAAATGCGCCGCAGCGCCAATACGTGGCCGCATTCGCGCGTGCGTGCCTCGGTGTGTGGATGCGCGCGACGCATCCGTGGCTTGTCCTTATCTGTCCCGTGGACCGTGACCGAAGCTTGCCCCGTGCAGGACACCCAAATCTGTTCGCTCCCCCACACGCTGGTGGCGCGTGCGCCGCTGCGTGCGTTGCTGCACAGAGCCCGCGCCGCGCGCCGTGCCACGCTGCGGTTCTGCGTCGTCGTCCACGCGGCCGACGCCAATCACATCCCACTTGCGGAACACCCGAAGGAGCCCGTTGCCATGCGCAAAGACACCATCCCGGCCGGCCCGCCAGCGTCGTACCACTATCGGCAGTCGCCCATCAGCCTGCTGATGGAGGAATGCCGCTTCGCGCTGTTCCGCAAGCTGACGCGGCACAGCCAGAACCTGTTCCTGCGCGGCTCCGATTTGATTTCGGTGGCGCCGCAGGTCACCGGCGTGCATGAGCCGCATATCCGCCGCTTTATCGACCATTGCGCCGACACCGGCTACAGCGATTTCCTGATCGATATTGGCGCCAATATCGGTCTCACGTCATGCCAGTCGGGGCGCAAGTTCCGGCAGGTGCACATGTTCGAGCCAAACCCCGACTGCTTCTCGATCCTGCAGGTCAACACGCGCATTTCGTTGGCTGGTTGCGATTACCACCTGCATCCGTACGGACTCGGCGACGCGGACGAACGCCGCACACTGTTCGTGCCGCGTCACAACTGGGGCGGCGCGTTCGTGCGCGACGCGCACAACAGCTATCCCGACGACGTGCTGGCCGGCAAGGACGGCTTCACGGAAATCGACCCGCGCCGCTATCTGCAGATCGATATCCAGATTGCCGATGCGCGCAAGGCGCTCGGCGCGCTGTTCGACGACCTGCGCCAGGCCGGACTGGTTTCCGGCGTGATCAAGATCGATGTGGAAGGCTACGAACCGGTGGTGATCGACGCGATCGCCCGCAGCCTGCCGGCCGACATCCGCGCGATGATCGTGTTCGAGTGCTGGGACGAGCAGCTAGACCTGGAGCGGCTGCTGGCGCCGCTGGCCAGCCGCGCCTCGCTGTGGAAGATCGGCATGCGCAAGCGCTATGGCGACCACTGGCCGCGCCTGCTCAAGCTGGCCGCATTCGCATTGTCGGACGGCCATACCTATGCGCTGTCCGATGTGCAGCCCGGCCACGCCAAGGGCGATCTGGTGCTGGAAATCCACTGAGCCAGCGCCGCGCCGCTAGCCCGCTGCTGCCGCCGCGGCACCGGGCGTGCCGGCCGGCTCGGCAGTCATCGACGTGGCGGCCGCCAGCGTGCCCTGGCGGCGCAGATTCTGCATCACGAAAGCCAGAAAGGTTTCACGGCTGGGCGCCAGGATCATCGCGTGATCGAGTTGCGCGCAACGATGCGCGCCCACGCACGGCAAATCGTGCAGATGCTGGAATCCCGCGCCAAAGCAGCGGACCGCCAGTTCCAGTCCGTGGTCATCCACGCCATACAGCAGATCGAGATGCACGCCGCGCAGGCTCAGACGCGCCATCGCGTCGCGCGCGAATTCCGCCTCGGCGTCGATCGGCGACGCGGCCGGCTGCGTTGGTGTCAGGCTCGGCGCCGACCGCATGACCAGCCGCCGGGCGCCTCTTGCCAGCACGGCGGCCATTTGCCGCACGGGAATATCGCCGCGCATCAGACGCTTCCAGTTGCGTGCGCTGCGCGCCGCGAACAGATAATCGCGCAGTGTGTCCGCACCGCTGTGCTCGGCTGTGTCGTCCTCGTCGCGCCACAGGAATTTCAGCGCGTTGGCCATCACCACGCCGGTCACATGCGGATTGGCCAGCGCCGCCTGCAGGCTCAGATACGCGCCGGAACACACCCCGGCCATCACGATGTGCGAATGGCCGCGTGCATGGGCCCAGTCGACTGCCGCGCTGACGTCGGCGCGCGGACGCGGCGCATAGGCGCGCGGCACACTCATGTCGCGCGCCGCGCCGGGGCTGTCGCCCAGCGTGGAGACATCGATGCGCAGCGCCGCAAACCCGCGCCGCGCCAACGCGCGCGATAGCAGTACGAACGCGCGTCCATCGCCAACATGATGACTGCCGCCGGTGTTGGGAAAGATCACCAGCGCCGGCGCCGCGCCAGGCGCACTGTCCGCCGGTTCGCACAGCACACCGAACTGCCGCCCGCCGTCGAACCATAACGAGTGTTCGACCACGCCATCGACATCATGGCTGGCAACGATTTCCGTCTGCGTCGCGTGCGGCGTGGGCAACGGGGGCGAGGCTGGCGCCGCGTTCGCGGCGTGCGGCGCGAGCCACTGGACCACGCGCCGCCACGACGCTTCCGGCACGGCGGAGACCTCGGGCGATTTCATCATGAGGCGACTGTCCAGGAAGTCGCATATCTGGACCTGCGCGCCCGCCTGCTCATAATGCCGCCCCAGCGCGGCCGCCTGCGACATGCTGCCTGGGGTATCGTCGAGCAGCAGCACATGCGGCGCCGGCGTGCCGGGCCGGCGTTCGAGCCGCAATGCGCCAATCTCGCGCATCGTCTCGGGCGCCAGCCGGTATGACAACACTTCAAGACCTTCGTCGTCGGCGGACGGCTGCGGTGCGCCGCCGCCGTGCTCGGGCACGAAGAACGCGGTAAGCGCGCGCAGTTCGCGCAGGTAGCCGCGGCCGTTGACCACCGGCGCCATCAGCACCAGCGCGTCGGGCGCGTTGTTCTGGCGCGCGGCCATCGCGTCGGCCGCCAGCACGGCCAGCGTGGCGCCGAAGCGCCAGCCGCACAGCACCAGCCGGTCGACATCGACCATGGCGCGCAGGGTCGCGCTGGCGGACACCACGTTCTGCACTGCGCGCGCCACGAAATCCGTCTCACCGCCCGCGCCCGCGGAATCGCCGGTGCCGTAGTAATCGAAGCGCAGCACGGACACGCCGGCCGCGGCGAGATCGTCGGCCAGATGGCGCAGGCCCCGGTGCGCCCACATCGCTTCGTGCAGTTGCGGCGCACACAGCACCACGCCCGTGGTGCGGCCTGGCGCCTCGCCCACGGCTTCATGCAGCCAGCCGGCGCATCCGTCGAACATGACCCGTTTCATCTGTGTGCCCTCTTCTGTCGTGCGACCGCTTGCGGCGGGTTGCGGCGGGAATCTCCCCGGCTTCGTCGTTATGTTCGTCTGCGGCCGAATCCGCATCGCTGCGCGCTGGCCACGTCGATCATCGGTGCCGCGCCCCGGCCGCACGTCGCTCCGGGCACGCAGAAACGGGTACGCCCCGCGGTTAGCGCGGCACGATCCTCAAGCCTTGCCGTGATCGATCGCCGCCGGCCGACGTTCAAGGCGCGGCATGGAAGAAGCGCTCAGCGGCATGCCCAGGTACGGATTCATGTTGACGAAATCGGCCTGGTTGCTGCGTTTTTGCCGCACGCCGTTGAGCACGCCGCCCAGCAGCCGCGCATCGGCGCGCGCCAGCCGCTTGAGCGTTTCGTCCACCTGATCGGGCAGCGTGGTGTCGGCGCGCAGCACCAGCAACGTCGATCCGGCCAGATTGGCGACGAACGTGGCGTCCGCCACGGCCAGCACCGGCGACGTATCGACCAGCACCAGATCGAAGCGCTCGCGGCACATCTGCAGGCAGGCTGTCATGGCCGGGTGCATCAGCAGTTCCGACGGATTGGCCGGAGGAATGCCGGCCGGAAGCACCGACAGGCCGTTCACCACGGTGCGTTGCACGGCCTCCGACAACGGCACATGACCGGCCAGCACTTCGGCCAGGCCCACATCGACGGGCAGGTCGAACCAGCTGCCCACCTTGCCGCGCCGCAGGTCGGCATCGATCAGCAGCACGCGCTGCCCGGCCTCGGCAAACAGCACGGCCAGATTGACCGACGCGAACGTCTTGCCCGCGCCTGAGGTGGGACTGGTCACGGCGACGACCTTGTCCGGCGCGGCGCGCAGCGAGAAATGCAAGGCCGCGCGCACGCTGCGCAGCCCTTCCACGGCCATCGAGTGCGGGGCGTTGCGCGCCAGCAGGAACTGGTCGTGCAGCCCCAGCCGCAGCAGACGCTCGGCGCCGTCCAGATCGTCTTCCTTGTGCTCCGCCAGTTCGTCCTGCGTGACCAGCGCATGGCCGGGCTGTTGCGTCAGCAGCCCGGTGACCTGCACCTGCGATAGCGCGGCCTGCGCGCGCGCGTCGACCAGGCGCTCCAGCGCCGCCTGTTCCTGGCTGTAGACCACATCGCCCAGCATCGGCAGCCCCAGCCGCAGTTCGGCATCGCTGACCGTTTCCAGCGTGGGCTTGAAACGCTGACGCGCGCTCACGCAGACCATCGCCAGGCACAGGCCCATCAACCCGCCCATCGCGGTGGCTGGCCACGGGCCCATGCCCACCGGGCGGATCGGCACCAGCGCGCTGTCGAGCACGCGCACCTGCCCGGTGCGGTCGAGCTGCGCCAGCGACAACTGCTCCACCTTGTTGCGCAGGGTCATGTACATGTCTTCGGCCACCTTGACGTCGCGCGTCAGGCCGACCGACTCGCGCTCGGTGGAAGACAGGTTCTGAAAGCGTGAATCCATGTCGCGCCGTTCGCGGATCAACTGCTGGATCTGGTTGTCGACCGTCTTGACCTCGTTCGCCTCTTCGGTGAAGCGCTGCAGCAGCTTGGTGCGCTCCAGCCGCAGCAGCGCGATCTGGCGCTGGTAATCCATGCTGCCCGACAGGTACGACTGCGCGTCCTGGCTGGGCGCCATGGTGCCGGCCTTCGAGCGATAGCGCGTCAGCGCCGCTTCGGCGCGTTCCAGTTCGGTCTTCACGCGCGGGATTTCTCCGCTCAGGAAGGCGAGCGTGGCGGCGGTATCGTCGCGGCGCTGCGAGGCCTGGCTGCCGATGAACGATTCGGTAATGCCGTTGACCAGCGCCGCCGCAGCGGTGCGATCGGCGGTGCGCCAGGCAATGCTGACGGTGCCCGCATCGCCGGGCTGCATGTCGATGCGCAATGCTGCGGCGACGTTGTCGACGGTCTGCAGCATGTCGTGCCGCGTCAGCACAAAGCGCGTGCCCGGGCGGCCATCGATGCGCGACACCAGCAGCGATACGCCGTTGGACTGCGCGGTCTGGCCGACTGTGCCCGCCAGCAGCTCGCTGTCGCGGTCGTACAGCCGATAGGCGTTGTCGGCAAGCACTTCCAGCGTCAGCGGCACGTTGATCAGGCGATCGGGCACGGTCATCCTGTCCACCGCAATCTGCTCGCCGCCCCACGCATAGCCAAGCTCAGCGGGCCACGGACCGGCGAGGCGTCCCGGCGTGGCGAAATGCGCGGCCAGTCCGCCCACCAGCGGCGCGCGCAGCGGCTGCGCGGTGATATCGAGACGCAAGCGCTCCACCACCGGCGCCACTACGGTACGGCTGCGCAACATGCCAACGTCGAGCGGCACCGACTGCGCCGCCATCGCGTTCATTGCGTTCGACGCGTTCATCGTCGACGTAGCGCCGCGCGCCGCCGCGCCGCCTTCGCGCGGCTGCAGTACCTGCACCAGCGCGCTGGCTTGATAGACGGCCGGCTGCGACACCGCGATCGCCCATGCCAACGCCGCACCGGCCGCGCCCGTTGCCAGGACCCACCCGGCGTGATCGACGATGGCGCGTCGCGCGCCCCCACTGCCCGCGGCCGGCATCGAAGCCGCCGCGCCTGCTCCACCCGCAAATGCCATCTTGCTCACGACATTCCCCCTGTTGCTCCACCTGCTGCCTGACCCGTTGCTGCCAAAACCATCGGCGATGCGATGGTTCGCGCCGGTGCACCGCCCGTACGCGTTGCCATGGTCTGCGCCATGGCCGCTATTTGCGCCCGTAGTTGTCGTCGAAGCGGACGATATCGTCTTCGCCCAGATACGCGCCCGATTGCACCTCGATGATTTCCAGCGGCGTCTTGCCCGGGTTTTCCAGCCGGTGCAGCGTGCCGATGGGGATGTAGGTGGACTGGTTTTCCGAAAGGATGCTGACGGTGTCGCCGCACGTCACGCGCGCGGTGCCGCGCACCACCACCCAGTGTTCCGCGCGGTGATAGTGCATCTGCAAGGACAGGCTCGCGCCCGGTTCCACCACGATGCGTTTCACCTGAAAACGCTCGCCGTGGTCGATCGAGTCATAGCAGCCCCAGGGCCGCCGCACCTTGCGATGGTTGACCACCTCGGCGCCGTGTTCCATGCGCAGCCGCTGCACCACGTTCTTGACGTCCTGCACGTGCGCCTTGTCGACCACCAGTACGGCGTCGGCGGTTTCCACCACCACCACGTCGTGCACGCCCACGCACGCAATCAGCCGCCCTTCCGAATGGGCCAGGCACGACGACGCGCCATCGAACAGCACGCGACCGCGCGCGGCGTTGCCAAAGGCGTCCTTCGGCGCGATATCCCAGATTGCCGCCCACGACCCCACGTCCGACCAGCCGGCGTCGACCGGCACCAGCATGCCGTGCACGTCGGGCAGCGCGTCGAGCTGTTCCATCACCGCGTAGTCGATCGAATCGGACGGGCACGCCTCGAAGGCGGCCTTGTCCAGGCTCAGCACCCCGCCCTTGCCGGCGGGCTCGGCATTTTCGTAGGCGGCGCGGCACTGGCGATACATGTCCGGTTGCAACTGGCTCAGCGCCTGCAGCCAGACCGAGGCGCGCACCACGTAGACGCCGCTGTTCCACCAGTAGTCGCCCGATGCCACGTAATGGCGGGCCAGTTCCAGATGCGGCTTCTCGACGAAGCGTTCGAGCGGCAGCGCGCCGTCGGCGCCGGCCTTGCCGCTGCGGATATAGCCAAACCCGGTTTCGGGCGCGCACGGCCGCACGCCCAGCGTGACGATGGCGCCGCGGTCGGCATGCTGCACGGCCACTGCCAGCGCGGCGCGGAACGCGTCCGGATCCATCACGGCGTGATCCGCCGGGGTCGCCACCAGTACGGCGTCGCCATGATCGCCCGCATGGGCCAGCGCGTGCAGTGCGGCCACGGTCAGTGCCGGGGCGGTATTGCGTCCGCATGGCTCGGCCACGATGCGCGCGGGCTTGCCGCAGCGATTCATCATGTCGGCGATCATGAAACGGTGTTCGTCGCCGCACACCACGATCTGCGGCGCCTCCACGCCTGCGCTGCGCCCTGCCAGCACCGCCATGCCGTCGAGCCGGCGCGCGGTGGCTTCGAGCAACGTGTCCTCGGCCACCAGATTGAGCAGCTGCTTGGGAAACTGTTCGCGCGACAACGGCCACAGCCGCGTGCCCGCGCCGCCCGCCAGGATCACGGGCTGGATCAACGCCTGGGGCATGGCGGCAGCGCCCGCGCCTGCATCCGCCACGTCGATCACGGTGTGGATGGCGGCGGGCGAACGCGGTGTCCCGGTTGGATTTCTCATCATGCCTCCTGCTCGTTCCTGCGTACGGGATTGCGGCCGTTCGTACCTTGCGCGGCGCGCGGCGCGAACGCCCGCGCGCGCTCCTCGGCCAGAGAGAGTGGGCCCAGTGTAGGAATGCGCAGTGCCAGACCTCTGTTCGATTCCGCACACGCTTGGGCGGGCGCGGCGCCCTGGCGCACGCGCCGGCTTTGTTGGACACCGTACCGATTGGCGCGCGCGCCTGGGCTCCAATGCAGATGGCCGCGCACGCGCCTGGCCGACCGGCGCAGGGCCGGTTGCGATCCGAACCCGGAGGACAAGAGATGGAGCACAGCACAGCGCATGCCGTGGCGGACACGCCATTCGATCCGTCTGCTTCGCCTGATCCGCAGGCGGCCCGCCCCGTCGTCGCGCCGCCCCGGCTGCTGCACGGCGATACGGCGATCTGGCAGGAAACCAACTGCTACATGGATCTGTGGATCGAACTGCTCTATGGCTGGCATCTCGATCCGCGCGCTGCGCTGCCCTTCACCGTCGCGCAGGATTACGAAGGCGATCACTTCACGTTCTTCAAGTATCCGCAGGCCGATCTGGAACTGCTGTACGGCACCGTGGTGCAGGAAACGGCGGTCTACGACACACTCGAAGGCCATATCGCCGAACAAGTGCAGCGCGGCCACGCCATGCTGGTTGAGGTGGACAGCTACTACCTGCCCGACACGCGCGCCACGGCCTATCGCACCGGCCACGTCAAGACCACCATCGCCATCGACGCGATCGAACCCGCCGCGCAGCGGCTGTCCTACTTTCATAGCCTGGGCCACTACACGGTGGACGGTGACGATTACCGCGGCCTGATGCGGATCACGCCGGAGCTGAGCGGCAACGGCAATATCCTGTTTCCGTACGCCGAGTGTGCCAAGCGCGTGCGGCCCGCGCTGCAGGGGCGCGCACTGGCCAATGCCGTGGCGCAACTGATGCGCCGCCATCTCGGGCGGCGTCCGGCACGCAATCCGGTGTCGCGCTGGCGCACCGAATTCCCGGCGCAGGTCGACACCATCCTCGCGCGCGGCGATGCGTACTTCCACCACTACGGCTTTAACCTGCCGCGCCAGCTGGGCGCCAATTTCGAGATGCTTCAGCACTGCCTGAACTGGCTGGGCGAACACGGCTATCCGGTGCCGACCGCCGTGAGCGGCGCGGCCGAGGCCATCGCAGCCGAATGCAAGGTGCTGCAGTTCCGCCTGGCGCGCGCCGTGGCGCGGCGCCGTGCCGATGCATGCAGCGAATGCCTCGACAATCTGGAGTCCGCCTACGACACCGCCATCAGCGGCCTGGTGTCCTCTTTCGGCACGATCGATCCTGCCCATGCCTGAGCGCCGTGCCCGCTGCTGAACCGGGCCGCGCGCGGCGCGCGGCGGCCGGCGCGCACGTATCAGCGAAAACGCCTCTCGCGTCGCGCCACCGTCAGGCGGCGCGACGCGAGAGGCGTCTGCCATCGTGCGCGCGATGGCCGCTCAGGCGTGCGCCAGCGCCAGCGCCGGCAAAAGGCGATCGTACTCGCGCTTGACCAGCTTGTAGCACTCGCACGAATGCTTCTCGAGCCCGCAGCGGTCCAGCACAGTGATATGGCCGCGGCTGTGGTGGATCAGTCCCAGGTCCTCCAGCTTGCCGGCCGCTTCGGTCACGCCTTCGCGCCGCACTCCCAGCATGTTGGCGATTACCTGCTGCGTGATCACGAGTTCGTTGCTGCTCATGCGGTCGATCGCCAGCAGCAGCCAGCGGCACAGTTGCTTGTTGAGCGAATGATGGCGATTGCAGGCGGCGGTCTGCGCGATCTGCGTGAGCACGGCCTGCACATAGAGGAGTGTCACGCGCTGCAGCGCCGGCAGCTGGGCCAGTTCGCCACGCAGCACACGCGCCGGAATGCGGTACGCAAAGCCGGGGCTGCGCACTTCCACACGGCTGGGCATGGTGTCGCCGCCCGTCACCACGGGAATGCCAACCAGGCCTTCGTTGCCGACGGCCGCAAATTCCACCGTGGCGCCGTCCTCCAACAGCGACAGCAGCGACACCACCGAGGTGGTGGGGAAATACACATGGACGATGCGCTGGCCGGAATCGGTCAGCAGCTCCCCTGCACGCAGGCGGACCAGTTCGAAGTGGCGCGACAGGGCGTCCCATTCATGACGCGGCAGTGCGCTGAGCAGATGATTGACATGCAAGTCCGACCGATGCGTGATCATGTTTTTCTCTCCTTACGACCCAGGAGCGACCATCGGTGTGCGCGCCAGCAGACAACGCCCGCATGGCGTGTGACCCGACTTCGCCGCCCCACCCATTGCAGATGTTGGCGAATGCCTGACAGCCTTGCGGCCGTCACCCGTGAAACTCACCGACGCCAAGCTTGCTTCGGCCGGCTGCGGTTTTGTCTTTCGTTGTTGACTGTATTAAGTGCCATGCAGAACAGAATCGACACTAGGCAGACGGATAGGTCGGGCCGTCATGCTTTGGTAGGTTGGATGGAGGGCAAACGGACGAGAAGCGCGCGCCGCAGCGGAGGTGGGGATACTGGCCGGGTGGTGGAGGGAAATGTGCGGCGCCGCGCCAGGGGCGGCCTGGCGGGCGGTGCGACAAAGGTTGGAGAAGGATGAGATCAGGCGTCGTAAGCGAGCGGGCGATCCGCGTTCAACGCGGCGATCTCGCCCGAAGGGATGGCGCCGGCGCCGGCCATGCCGGCCGTATCGTGCATCAGGCGGATGCGCCGCGATTCGCCCGGGCCGAGGTGGAACCAGTCGGTCTCCGGCAGATAGGCGTGGTCGTCGATATGCACCCAGCGCGCAAAGCGCTGCGCGCTGACGGTCAGCCACCAGACGCCGTCTTCGCACGCCACGCTGGCGCGCAGGCCCGGGTCGCGCAGCGCGCTGGCGCGCCGGTCGGGCAGGAAGACGGACTGGCTGAGCAACCGGTTGCCTGGCGCGGGCGGCTCGCCTGGCGCCGCGTCAACGGGCGCATCGTCGTGCAGCGTGGCGATCACCACGTCGTGCGCGGGGGGCCCGAAGCGGTACGCGTAGGTGAAATCGAAAAAAAGGTCGAGCAGCGCCGCTGCCTCCAGCCGGCGCGATTCGCGCGGCGCCAGCGTCAGCGTCCGCGTGGCCTGCGCGGCCGTGAATTCGCCATCGCGCAGGCAACGCAGCGTCAAGCGCACGGTGCGCGGCGCGGCGGTCTCGTTGATCAGATGGATGTGCAGCCCGTTCAGGCCCTCATCCGTCAGGATGACCTGCAACGGCTGCCAGATCTGCCGCAACGCATGCCACGCCGATTTCGGCCGCGCGCGCGCATCGACGATGCCCCAACCCGGGCCCGGCAACAGGTCCTGCAACTGCCACACCAGGCCGCCCTGGCAGGTGGAGCCGGTGCGACGCCACTCGCCGAACACCTCGGTCATGATTTCTGCCACCACTGCGCGCGACAGCGCCAGATAGCGCGCGGGGCGCTCGTAGCGCAGGCGCGGCGGATCGACGTCATAGAGCGCGCGCAGATAGAAGTCGCGGATGTCTTCGAAATCCCACGACGACCCGGCATCGCGCGGCACGCGCGCCTTCCAGCGCGGATCGTGCAGCGGCTGCGACAGGCCGGCCTCGGCGAGCGTGCGCGTGCACGGCACGTTGGCAAACGCCAGGCATTCCGACGTGAAACGCACGTTGGCCAGCCGCGCATCGGCAAGCGGGCGCTGATAGGCGCCCACGCCGTAGTAGTGCGACACGCCAGTATTGGGCTGAAACGGCCATGCGCCTTCGCTTGGCGAGTTGCGCACGTAGACCACGTCAGGGCGATGCGTGCTGACGAGTGCGGGAATCAGGGTATCGAACAGCGGTTGACGCCACGCGTCGCGCGGCGCGCCCATCATTGCCGCCTGCTGCTCGGCTTCGCTGCCGCCGCACAGTACGGCCAGGCTCGGATGCGCGCGCGTCGATGTCAGCCATTGCGATACTTCGCGTCGCGCATCGTCCGCAAACGCGCTGCCCAGGCTGGATTCGCCGCCATAGTCGAAGTTGGCGAACATGAAGTCCTGCCACACCATCAGGCCCAGTTCGTCGCACTGGCGATAGAACGCCTCGCCCGGATAGCAGGTGACACCGCTCACGCGGACCATATTGGCGCCGGCATCGCGCGCGAGCCGCAGCCAGCGCGCCACGGCTTCATCGGTATCCGCCAGACCGGGCAGATCGTGGCTCGACACGCAGGCGCCGCGGCAGAACACGCGCTCGCCGTTCACGCGCAACGCGAACGCGCCCGCGTCCCCGTCGCGGTCCTCGGCAATCGTGCGAAATCCCACGCGTCCGCAGGCCGTCACATGTCCGCCCACGCTGGCATCGATGCGATACAGCGCCGCGTCGCCATGGGTGTGCGGCCACCAGCGCTGCGCGTCACTTACGCGCAGGGTGCCGGCAAGCGTATGCGCATCGATGCGCCGCAGGTCGCCATGCCACACGGCGTGGTCCGGACCGATCGCCGAAAACGCGCCATGCGCGGGCGCCTCGCCGGGAAAATGCAGCTGCAGCGCCACCACGCCGTCCGCGCCCTCGATCTGGCTGGACAACTCGGCGCGCACGCCGTGCGTGGGATCGCTGCCGGCCGGATCGAGCAATTCGATGTCGCGCCACGGACCCACCGCGTGTACGGGCGGACACCAGCCCGGCATATGCCCGAGCAGCGTGGTGCGCACCGCGCGCAAGGTGGGCGGCTGGATCATGCGCGGCTTCCATCGCACCGGGCCGCGCTGCGTGCGCAGCCAAGGATGCATGGCGCGGAAGCACAGGTGCAGCACGTTGTCGGCGCCGGCCAGTTCCACCTCCACCTGGTGCGCGGCGAACATGTGGTGCGTGGTCAGCACGTTCACGCCGTTGAGCCAGACCTCGGCGATGGTGGCCAGGCCATTGAACCGCAGCAGCCGTCGCCCGCTGCCGGAAAAATGCAGCCGATACCAGTAGTCATGCTGGTGCAGCGGCGGCGGCGCGGCGTCGTCCCAGCGCTTGGCCGCGCGCAGCGCTGCGGCCACGGTGCCGGGCACGATGGCGGGCAGCCAGTGGCCGGTATCGGACAGCTCACCCGGATGCGCCGCCGCGTTGGCAAACGTTTCCAGCAGGGTCCAGTCGCCTTCGAGCCGCGACGGACCGACGGCCACGCCGGGCCGCAGGATTGGCAGCAAGGCCGGTGCGGGGTCGCGCGCGGTCATGTCACGGTCTCTCCGAAGTGGGCGGCCAGCGCGGGCACCGTGCCCACGTAGGCCATTTCCAGCTGCTCCAGGCAGTCTTCGCAGGTGTCGGTCTTGCGGCTGATCACCGCGCGCATCAGGCGGAACTGCATCACCATGGCTTCGGACGCCATCGTGTAGCACGCCTCGGCGACCGAATCGGGCAGCGTCTGGCCGTTCATGACCAGCCAGCGCACGTAGCGACCCAGCAGTTCGAAATTGGCGCCCAGCTGGCGCAGCAAGCTGGCCGCGTAGATCTGGAAGTTCGGCTCGCCGCGCGCCATCAGTTGTTCGAGGTGCGCGGGAAACGCCGCGCGGAACGCCGTGATCGGGTTCTCGCGCGGGCGCCGCGCCAGATGGCCGCGCAGCAACTCCAACGAGGTGCGCAACAGGCCATCGCCGCTCTGCGCGGCAAAGCGCCGGCGCACTACTTCGGCCTGCGGAAAAGTCGCCACGCCCCACATGGTTTCGTGGCCCGGCGTGCGGAAGATCGCCAGGTAGTCGTCGCCGCTGGCGGTGTGATAGCCGTCGTGGTGGTAATAGCCCACCGCCGTGGCTTCCGGCACCAGCACGTCGATGGCGATGCAGGCGCGCGCATGCTGGCGGCGATAGGTGCCGGCCGGCTGCGGCAACTGGTAGTTGTCCACCTCGAGCAGCACCGCGTTGCCGCGGTTGGTCTGCGCGGCAACGTGGGCTTCGAGCCTGCCGTAGGTCGACAGTTCGTCGCGCACGATGCCATACAGCCGCTCCAGGTCCGCGGGCGGGATGTTCGACGACGTGAACTGGTCGCCCTCGAAATCGAGCGTGACGGTGAAAGGCAGTGCCGCGATAGGTTCGAAATCCCATCCATGTAACAACTCGACCCACAGGTCGATATGGCGATTGGCATGCGACCACACCGGGTTGCCCCCGTGCAGCGCGTGCGCACCGCCGCGCGTGCGTACCGCCTTGCCGTCACCGTACATTTACACGACTCCCAGCGTCTCGCGCACCGGTTGCGGCCACTTGGCCGGGTCCAGTCCGTGGTGCTTGAGCAGCGCCAGAACCAGCCGTTCGATGCCGAATCCCACGCAACCGGTGTGCGCCGTGCCGCCATCGGCCAGGCCGATGTGCCACAGCGCGCCAAAATGATCCATGTGGTAGTTGAAGCTCATGCACGCGGTGGGCGGCGCGCCGTCGTTCACGGGGATCAGCAGTTCGAACTTGAGCTTCAGCTCGCGCTGGCTGTCCGCCACGATCTTGCCGCCGCGCCCGAAGAACGGGTCGTTGGCAACATCCACCTGCACCGGCAATTGCAGCGACTCGGCCAGTGCCTGCCCGCGTTCCATCCACAGCTGGCGGAACGCGACGATGCGCTCGGGCGATCCCAGGCACACGTATTCACGCTGGCGGAACAGCTGCATGCGCGTGGGCTCCAGCGAGGGCTCGTGCCGGTAGCAATACGACAGCACGTCGACCACCTTGCCGTGCGGCGGCAGCGGGCCGCGCCGTGCCACCACGGGATAGATCGGATAGCACGCGGCGGGCGTCAGCACCACGCCGGTGGGTTCCTGCTGGTCGGTCCAGTCCTGCTTGTCCTCGAGCCGCGCCAGCAGGCGCCGATGGCCGCGGTCGTCGCCGCAGAAGCTGTGGATCGTGCCGGCCAGGTTTGGAAAGCTCTTCAGGTATTCGCTGGTCTCGAAATCGTGCTGGCCCATGGCGGGCGGAAAGCGCAGGACTTCGGCCTGCTGGTCGGCGCCGATCCGCGTGATCGCGGCATTCAGCCCGTCGGCGATGCCTTCGAACACGGCGCTGCGGCCGTACAGGCCCTGCACACCGGTGTCGATCAGCAGGCCCGCGGCCAGCAGTTTCTCCAGATACGTCGGCGACGCCGCGGCGGCCGATTCAGCCGCGCCGCCTCCCTGGGCCGCATCGGTCAATGCATGGGCGTCCATCGATGGCTCCTCAGGAACGGTCGGCCAGCAGCAGGTTGGCCGTATTGGTCTGGATGCGATCGTTGTTGATCATCAGCGGCGCGGACCACAGGTCGCGCAGATGCCGGCCCAGGCTGAACGGCGTGCCGTGCTTGTAGCCGGCCATGCCGCATACCAGCAGCGCCTGCTGCACCACCTCCAGCGCCATGGTCGACATCGCCGTCTTCAGGCCATTCATCTCGGCGGCCAGCGCGAAGGCGGCCGACACAGATGCGCCCGCGTGACGCGCGCGCTGATGCGCAAGCGCCAGATCGAGCCGACCTTCCATCATCTGCAGCATGCTGACCGCCTCGGCCACGCGCGTTGCCGAGGGCGGCAACTGACCGGGACGCGCGCGCGCCTGGCCCTGGAAGAAGGTCTTGGCGCGCGACACCGCATCGCCGGCGATGCCAAGCCACAGCGCGCTCCACAGGATGTGCGACACCGGCGTCATGGTGGCGTCGGCAATCTCGCCGAACGGCACCGGCAACACTTGCTCCACGGCGCCCGTCGCTTCGAGCCGGAAGCCGTTGCTGCAGGTGCCGCGCATGCCGAGCGTGTCCCATGTGTTCAGGCTCTGCAGCGTGTAATCGGGTTTCAGCGCGCACACCAGCACCTGATCCGACGGCGATGCATCGGCGTGGCGGCGTGCGGTAATCAGGATGCCGTCAGCATGCGCGCCGTACGAAATCGTCGGCGCCATCTTCAGCAGGTGAAAGCGCTCGCCCTCCACGTTGACCGCGCAGCCGCTGCTGCGCAGCGCGCCGCCGAGCGCTTCCTCCGAGGTGGCCGAAGCCAGCAGCAACTGCTCGCCCGCCACGCGCGACAGCAGTTGCTGGTGCCAGGCGCTGCCGCCGCCATGTTCGAGCAGGCACGCCACCTGGATCTGGTGCATCGCGTAGATCATGCCGGTGGATGCGCACATTTCGCCCAGCACCTTGCCGATGGCCGCCACCGTGGCCAGCGACGCGCCGCTGCCGCCCAGCGCGACGGGCACCATCGCGCCCAGCAGGCGCTGCTCGCGCAGCACTTCGAACGCCTCGTGCGGGAAGCGCGCGTCGCGATCGACCGCATCGGCAAAACGCTGCGCCACCGCACCGGCCTCGCGCGCGGCGTCGATCAGCGCATCGCCGCCAACGGGTTCGGGATTGGCGTGCGCCAGGGCAACCTTGGCGGTGTTCATGCTGCCTCCTGCTGCTGCCGGATGACCTCGACGGCCGCCGCCAGCGAATCGACGCTGCGGAATAACTGCCGGGTCAGCATCTGATCTGGGATCTCGATATCGAAGGCGTTTTCGAGGGCCAGCATCACGTGCACGGTGGCCAGCGACGACAGGCCTGCGGCATAGAGATCATCGTTGTCGGCCAGCGAGGCCAGCGGCACGTCGAGCCGCGCCACTTCGGCGAGAATATTGCGGATGATTGCTTTCATTCGACCTCTCCGTTTGCGTTGACGGGCTCCATTCCAGGGCTTTTGCGCGCCGCGCTCGGTGCGATGTCGCACCAAGGCGGGCGGTGTTGCGTGGCGCGGACCGCGGCCTCAGAAAGCCGACGCGCCGGTCCAGCCGTGCAAGGCGGTGCGCACGATGATGCGAAGGTCGAGCAGGAACGACCAGTGCTGGATGTAATAGATATCGAACTCGATACGCTTGCGCATCTTCTCGATCGTGTCGGTCTGGCCGCGCAGGCCGTTGATCTGCGCCCAGCCCGTGATGCCTGGCTTGACGCGATGACGCAGCATGTAGCGGTCGATCAGTTCCTTGTAGAGCTCGTTGTGTTCCATCGCATGCGGGCGCGGCCCGACCACCGACATTTCGCCGCGCAGCACGTTCAGAAACTGCGGCAGCTCGTCCAGGCTGGTGCGGCGCAGGAAGGCACCGATGCGCGTCACGCGGGGATCGCCGCGCGTGGCCTGCGTGACGCCCGTATCGGCATGCAGCCGCATGGTGCGGAACTTGTACACGTGGAACGGGTGCCCATCGATGCCCAGGCGCTGCTGGCGAAACAGCACCGGTCCGCGCGACGAACACTTGACCATCACGGCGATCGTCAGCAGCGCCGGGCTCAGGCCGATCAGCACCGCCGCGGCAAACACGCGGTCGAAGCTGGCCTTGAGCAGGCCGGTGATGCCCGAGACCGGCGGCGCGTTCAGGTCGATCACGGGCAGCCCCATGAAATCGCTGAAGCGATGACCGAGCAGCTCCACTGACGACACGTCCGGCACCCAACGGATATCGATCAACTGATTGCCGAACTGGCGCACCACATCGGACAGATCGCGACACGCCGCCATCGGCAGCGTCAGCCAGATTTCGCTCACGCCCTGGCTGCGCACCAGCGCGTTGACCTCGGCCATCGTGCGCAAGGTGGTGACGCTGCCGGGAATCGACTGGCAATGCTCGTCGTAGACGCCCACCACGCGATAGCCGGCGGTGCGGATGCGCTGCACGCGCATGTACATTTCGCGCCCCAGCGGACCGAAGCCGAAGATCACCACGCGCTTGGCGTTGATGCCCTGTTCGCGCACGTTGCCAAGCATGCGGTACATGACGGCGCGCCACGTCAACAGCGCAAGCGTGGTGCTGATGAACCAGCCCATCGACCAGACCCGCGACACCGCGGCAATCTGATGAATCAGAAACGCGCCGAGCAGCCCCGCCACGAATACCGTCGCCCATGCCGAGCAGATGCGCAACGCCAGCACGGCCTGGCTGCGGCCGCGCCACGATTCGTAGACGCCAAACGCGGGAAACACCACCAGCGCGCCGATCGCGCACAGCATCGTGAGGAAGCCATTGACCGGCGCGGCCTCGCGGATGCCGCCCGGAAAATAGAGCGCGCCCATGGCGATACCGGCCGCGGCGATCAGCAATGCGTCGGAGAGTCTGTAGAGGAAGTGAAGCGCGCTATGCCGCTCGACGGCGACGTTCCAGTTCGATGCCATGACCGCCCCAATGCCCTTGCGGGCGACGTGTTTGAGGCATGGTTGCGCAGGGGTCCGGGAGCGTCTGTGGGCGGGCGCACACAGCCGCGGGCAGGGCTTTGCGCTATGTGGGGCGGCGCGCGCTGGTGGGCCGTAACTGGACTTCGGCGCGGCCGCCGTGCCGGCCGTGGTCGCGCGCGGTATCGTCGACGACACACGCGCGGCATGTGGGCAAGGCGGTCCATTCGCCGCGCTGGTAAGGACGCTCGCGCCCCGACAGGAACAGCGCCATCTCGGTCACCAGATTGTGCGTGACGCCAGTCAGGCCGCCTACCGGCAGCACCGGCATGCTGGCCAGCGCCGCCGTTGCCAGCAGCATCGTCAGCGGTCCGCGCGGCACGCCATGGCGCATGATGAACGGCAGGCTGACGCAGAAGCCGAGCAACAGGCCGCTGAGCACTTCGGACACCGAATGCGCATGCAGCGCAAGACGCGAGGCGCCCACCGCCAGCGCCATCAGCACGCCGGCCAGCGCGCCCAGCAGGCTCAGCCCCGGCCGGCTGGCCGGCATCGCCAGGTAGAGCAGCACCGGCAGGATCGATGCGGCCATCATCGAATGGCCCGAGAAGCCGGTGAAGTCGATCGCCTCGCTGCCGATGCCCCAACCGATGTACGCAACCTTGGAGGCCAGCACCACTGCCGCCGTGACCGAGAACGCCACGAGCCAGTGGCGCGCCACGCGCGCCGCGCCATGCCAGCGCAGCCACACGTAGAGAAACACCGCGCACGGCAACAGGAACGCGGATTCGCCGAAGAAGGTGATCAACTGCCAACGGTGCATGTTGCGACGGCCATCAAGGGTGGGCGGCGGACAGCGTCGGCCGAGGGCAATGCGCCGACGTGGGAGCGGTCAGCGTAGCATGCGGCCCGCGCGATTGTGTCCCCCCGCGCACGGCATCCATCCCGAAGCATGAGGCCAATGCGGCCTGCCGCACGATGCGCGGCGCCCGCGCAATGACCGCGCATGCGCCTCAATGCTGGCCGCGCGGTTTTTTGGCATCGGCAAATGCAGGGATGAGATGCCGACATGGCATGCGTCTTCTGGTTGATACAGTCGCGCGTCGCGATTCGATATGGTCGAAGGGATGGTCGTTCATGCATGTGAGCGGCCATTTCAAAGCCCGCATGGTCCCCCGGTCGGCGGGCTTCTTTTTTTTTCACGCCGATATGGCAAACCCGGCAAACCCGCTCTCGCAACGCCGATGCGATGCCGCTCATGCGCGGCGTTCGGGTTCAATGCCTCTGCGCATCAAGGCAGGGATGGGTGCCTCAGCGCGACGACCATCCGCTGCGCGGCAGCCAGATGGCGCGCGGCCTCCTGCTGGCCGATCTCCTGCGCGGCCACCACGGCGGCGGCCTCGCTCACGAAGCGTCGCCCGTGCAGTTCGCCCCGATACAACAACGGCCCGCCGATGATGGCGAGCCGTATCTCATAACAACATGCCCATTTGTCCCGGCCCTCGCGCACGGCAAATCCGTGGACGACCAGAATATCGAGACTGCGTTCCATACGACCCCCTGCTCCCCGCGACGGCCGGCCTCGGCAAGGCGCCGGCTTCTGATCGCGAGCACAATCAGCATAGTCGTATCGGCGCCTGCGCGCCCTCATCCGATGGCAGTAGATCCATCCGGAGATATTCGCGGGGCGCGGGCAAACGGTGGCGGCGCGGTGTCCTGAGGATGCAGCTTGCGCAGCAGCGTCAGCGCGCTGCGCGGAAAGCATTGCCCGCCGGCCCACACCAGCGCGGCCGCGGCGCACACCAGTTCCACCGGCGCGGGCACGGCCAGGCAGCCGTTGGCGCCGAGCCGCGCAGCATGCGTCATCAGCTCGGCGTCCAGCGCATCGGACAACACCAGCCAGCGACGCGGCGCGAGCCGCGCGTGCACGCGGTCGAGCAGCGCGTGCGGATCCTGCACGCCGCTGGTATCGACCAGCGCCAGCGCGACGGGCTGCGCGGGCAACGGCTCGGCCTGATCGGGATTGTCGACGGAATGGATCTGCACTGGCGCGGCGTCGTCACGCAGCCATTCGGGCCCGTGCCAGCGCACGGGTGTGGGGATGTCCTGTCCAGCCATGCGTCGCGCAAGGATGCGGCACATCATTTCATTGCTGGCGATCAGATAGGTCGTCATCGAAAAGCCATCCGCGCTTAAAACGCGTGTGTCCGCTTGAGGTGTGGTGCACCGGCGGTATTAGCCCTGGGTCGGGGGCATCGGATTCGAACTGGGAACGATGGCGATGAGGGATTCTTTTTTTGAAAGATGGCTGTCCCCGGCGCCGGACCTGCATAGAAAGTTAGCAAGCGCGGCCGGCCGCCGCCTCATGCTTTTGGCTGAGGGGCGGACCGGCGGAAGGAGGAGGCGAGCGGGCGGCTGCCAGCTGGGAGGTGGGCGATTCAGGCGGCCTCACATGCCTCCCGCGCCGACAGGTCCGACATCGACACGTGCGTGGATCGCACGGGAGCGGGGCCCGCCCAGTTCAGCGTGGCGCCGCGTTGCAGTGCGACGTACACGGCTTCGCCCTTGTTGCGCACATGCAGGCGCTGGTACAACGTGCAGGCGTGGGTCTTGGCGGTGGCCACCGAGATATTGAGCAGGCGGCTGACCGTCTTGATCGGATAGCCGCGCGCCAGCAGCGCGAGCACTTCGTACTGGCGCTCGGTGATATTGAGCAGATGCGCGCCGGCGGCCGGCGTTTCCACGGCGGCCGGGGCGCTCGTCCTGGGCAGATCGACCGGCACCGTATGCAGCGGCACCACGATCGGCGCGGCAAGGTGGCGCGCCTCGGCCAACGCGGCACCCGCATCGTGCTGGCGCGAGGCCGGCACTTGCGACGGGAAGCATTCGCCGCCAGCCAGCACCAGCCGGATCGCCGCTTCGAGCGCATCCGAGGAACAGTTCTTGGCCAGCAGGCCGCGCACGCTCTCCGGCAGGCCGCTCGCGGGCAATGGCGCGGGCACCTGATCGGCCAGCACCAGCACGCGCTGCGGCTGCAGGCGGCGGCAGATATCGGCCAGCGCCGTCCAGCCGCGCTCGGCGTCCGCGGGCAGGCCGAAGATCAGCAGATCGGCATGATGCGTCCATGGATCGGGCTCGTGCGCACTGGCTGCGTCAAGTTCGACGAGATCGCCGGGGACATGCGCCTGAGACAACAGATGGCGCAACCCAAGACGCAATAAAGGATGTGGCTCGAGCAGCAGAATGGTGGCCATGGCGCTCACTTCTTATTGGCGCAACGGCTGAACTCGCTTCAGGCGTTGCGCTGTTGGAGGCGCTCCGCTTATGGCGCGGCTACTCCCCCAATACGGTCCACAGAGCCTCCCGAGCCTCCCAGCGCTTTTTTGCGCGCCGTGCGTGCCCTCCCTCGGAGGATGTTCGACCGCCCCGTTTGCGTATGTAACGCGTTAGATACGTTTGAAGTCAGATCAAAATTAAATCTAATTCTGGTTTTGAGGATAGGAAGATCACCGTGTGAATGCAAGGGTATGGTGCAGTGCGGCGGGTTTTCCCTTGGTTGTATGGCAATGTCGGGGCAGATGTATGGCAAATGCCCGCCAGTACACGAACGGGCGTTCGATTCACCACAAAGTGACCCCGAAATCGCTATGTTGCATAGCAACAAAAATGGGGTCGATCCGCTTTGCAAGCGGTCTGGGCAATGCTTCGGCATGGACCCGGATCGATCGGAAAAACATTCAATCGGGCAGTGCGCGCGCATCGGGCGGACGATGCGCGCGCTTGCCGTACCGGTTTAGAAGTTGTGCCGCATGCCCAGTGCAAAGGTCTGCGGATCCGCGCCGGCTTTGATGCCCAGTTCGTTGATCGCGAAATCGTAGACCGCGTTGCGCTGGTTGTTGATGCGGCTGTAGAACGCAAACAGCGCGGTCCGCTTCGATAGCGGATAGTCGTACCCGACGGTGAATTGCGTGGCGCCGGTTTGCGCGCCGCTGCGGAAGAAGCCGATGGTGTCGGTGGAAGAGCCGGTGCCGTTGGCCGCGAACGCAAAACCCACGCGCACGCTGCCCGGCCCCAGCTGCTGCACCAGCGATGCGTAATAGCCGTTGCGCTGCAGGTCGCCCGTATCGGTGCGGTAATGCAGATGCTCGTAGAGCGCCGAGATGCGCGTGCCGGCAAACAGCTGGTAGGCCACACCGAATTTCAGCGCGTCGTCGTTGCGCCCGGCCGCCTGGTAATGCTGATGGATTTCATAGGCGACGGTCGCATTGAGCGGCCCGCGGTCATAGACCAACGCCGCCGAATACAACGCGGGGTTGCGCGCCACCGTGGTCTTTTCCTCGGGCAGGCCCCAGCCCAGCCAGACGCTCACGCCAGCCAGCTGCGGCGAGCGGTATTGCACGATGTTCTTCTGGCGGCGGTCGAACGAACTGGTGTCCTGCACGTTGTCCGAGCTGGACGTCGACCCATTGCCGATCAGCGCCATGTAGCCGGCGGTGGTCGGATAGTAGGGGTCGTAGGCCATCGTCGCTTCGGTGTACGGCGTGTGCCAGTGCCCCATGAACAGCAGCCCATAATCGCCTTGCAGCCCGATGCGCGAATTGCGCGTGGCGATGCCGCCCTGGCCGTTGTCGATCGACAGATTGCTTTCGATCTGCCACAGCGCCTTGAGGCTGCCGCCCAGTCCTTCCTCGCCGCGCAGGCCCCACACCGATCGATAGTTGGTCATGCGCGCCACGCCACCCAGGCGCGTGCCGTCGGTGGCGGTGTTGGCCGACGCATACTCGATGGCCGTGTTCAGGCGGCCATAGATCGTGACGGAACTTTGCGCGAAGGCGGCGGGCGCCGCGCAGCACGCGGGCAGTATCGCCAGCGGCATGGCCATGCGCAGGCGCGCGAGCACGTCACTGCGCCGCATCGTGCTTCTCGTCCTTTTTGGCGACCAGCGTCGGGCCCGGCGTACCGGTGATCTTCGGCACGCATTCCGAATGGAACCATGCCACCGTGACCGGCTCGCCGGCGATCATGCGCTTGATCGGCGGTACCACCTGTTCGCCGATCAGCATGCCCAGCAGACCGATCAGCGCCACCGCCGGCGGCGCGGGCGAACGAACCTGCATCAGCGCGTAGATGATGCCGACGAACACGCCGGCGCCGAGAGAAACAAGATAGATCTTCATGTTCGATACTCCTGAGACGTAAAACACTTTTGTCGCCGCGCGGCAGGCGCGACACACTTGCGGCGGCGCAGCTTCAGCTACGCCCGGCGGGAAATCCCACGCCAAGCAGATGACGCACGCGCGGGGGCTCGGTGGCGACGTGATAGCGCGCCACGTCGCGCTGCAGGTCGGCGTCGGCGTTGGGCACGCGCCGGTGCTGGCGCAAGTGCTCGGCCCACGATTCCACCAGGAACCATTCGGTCAGCAATTCCGGATTGGCCGGATCCTCCATCACACCCCAGTTAAAGGCGCCGTCGCGCAGGCGCTCTTCGGAAAGCTTGTGCACCGCGCGCAGGAACGCATCGCGATTGGCCGCGGGGATGCAGTACTCGATCAGGATCATCACGGGCCCGCGATCGTGCGCGATCTCGGCGGCCATTTCGGGCTCGGGCCAGTGACCGGCCGGACCCAGGTCTTCCTCGCCGCGCGGCAGGCGCAGGCGATTTAGCAGCAGCGCAGCGATCACCAGTCCAGCGGCGGCGATCAGCAGCGCATGCGGCGTGCCCATGGCCTGCGCGACAAAGCCCCACAGCAGGCTGCCGCCGGCCAGCGCGCCGTTGAACACCATCTGGTACACCGCCAGCGCGCGGCCTCGCACCCAGTTGGGCAGGATGGCCTGCGCCGCACCGCCCAGCGTGGTCAGCGCCGTGATCCACGCCGCGCCCAACAGCAACAGCAGTGGCAATGCCAGCCACACCGGCGGCGCGATCGACAGCGCTGCCATCACGATCGCCGTGACGATGGCAGACAGCAACACCAGTCCATCGGCATCGAGCCTTTTCTGCAGCCGCGGCATGGTCAGCGCGCCGACGATCGCGCCCGCTCCCACTGCGCCCAGCAGCACGCCGTAGAGGCCGGCGCCGCCGTGCAGCAGTTGGCGCGCCACCAGCGGCAGCAGCGCCCATACGCTGCTGCCGAAGGCAAAATGCACGGCGGCGCGCGCCAGCACGACATGCAGCTTGCTATGAGCGCGTGTGAAGCGCAGCCCCGCGCGAAACGCGCTGAAGAAATGCTCGCGCAGCGGATCGGCCGCCTGCGCCGGGCGCTTCCACCACAACAGCGCGGCGATCACGAACAGATAGCTCACCAGATCGACGCCGTAGGTGACCGATGCACCGAACGCGGCAAGCAGCAGGCCGCCCGTGGCCGGACCGATGGCCCGCGCGATATTGACGCCGAGCGCGTTGAGCGCCACGGCCTGACGCAGGGTGTTGGCCGGCACCAGCTCGGGCACGATCGACTGCCACGTGGGGCCCATCATCGCCGCGCCGATCCCGCCCAGGAAAGCCAGTCCGATCAGGATCTCGATGGTCAGCCCCTGTTGCCACGCCAGCACCGCCAGCGTGCCGCTCACGCCGGCCAGCCCGATCTGGATCACGATCAGGAAGCGGCGGCGGTCCAGGATGTCCGACAGCACGCCGGCCGGGATCGCCAGCAGGAACACCGGCAGCGTGGCCGCGGCCTGGATCGTGGCGACTGCGGCGGGCGACGAGGACAGGTCCGTGGCGAGCCACGCGCTGGCCACATCGCGCATGAAGCTGCCGACGTTGCCGAGAATCGTCGCCACCCACAGCACCGCGAAGGTGGGCTGCGCAAGCGGCGCGAACGTGCCGACGGCGGGCTTGGCGCCAAGCGACGCGGGCTGCGTCATGGCCGGTTCCGCAGGTCATGCCAGGCCACCAGCAGGAAACCGCCGACCAGACCCAGGTGTTCGAAAAACGAGTTGGCCATCATGAATGCAGCTTCCGGCGGCGCACTCCAGAAACGATTGGCCAGGAACGTGGCGCCCAACGTGAACACGGCCAGCGCCAGCGCGCCCAGCCAGCGATACACGCCGAACAGAATCATTGCCGAGGCCAGCAGTTCCAGCGCGATGGTCGCGGCGGCCAGCGGCACGGCAGGCGACAGGCCGAAGTGCTGCATCTCGGCCACCGCACCGGAAAAGTCGAACAGCTTGACGAGTCCGCCCTGCAGATAGGCCGCGCAGAGCAGCAGCAGCGCGATCCAGTGCAGCCAGCCCGGCAGGCGGTGCGAGGGCGTGCCGGCCGTGGCCAGCGGGGAAGAGGAAGAATGCATGGCGGATCTCCGGTATCGATGCACGGCGAGAATGGCTGGCGTGCGGCGCGAGGCGAGCCGCACGCCAGCCGTCACACGCTCAGAATGCCCAGCACGAACAGCCGAGCGCGCCCCAGAAGGTGCTTTCGTCCGAAGTCGGCGCGTTGGACGTCCACGCCTTGGCATGCGCGTGGCCATGGACGCCGCACGAGCTGGCGCAGCCGCACGCGGTGTTCAGCGCCAGCGCACGGGCCTGTGCGTCCGGGCGCGGCTGATAGCGGCTGCCGTGGCGCGCGGGCGACCAGTCCGGCATCGCGGGCGGAATCTCGGGCGAGTGCTTGCCGAACTCGCTGTCGCCGTACACCACCTTGCCGCCGAGCACGGTCATCACCGACGTGATGTCCTGGATGTCGTCGCCGGGCACACTGAAGTAATCGGCCGACAGCACCGCCAGATCGGCCAGTTGTCCGGCCTTGATCTGGCCCTTCTTGCCCTCTTCGGACGAGAACCACGTATTGGCCTCGGTCCACAGGCGCAGCGCCGTTTCGCGATCGATCAGGTTGGCCTGCGGATACATCGACAAGCCACCCACGGTCTTGCCGGTGGTGAGCCAGTACAGCGACACCCACGGGTTGTACGAGGCGACGCGCGTGGCGTCGGTGCCCGCGCCCACCTTGACGCCCTTTTCCAGCATCTTCTTGATCGGCGGCGTGGCCTCGGCAGCCTTGGCGCCGTAGCGCTCGACGAAGTATTCGCCCTGGTACGCCATGCGGTGCTGCACCGCGATGCCGCCGCCCAGCGCGGCGATGCGGTCGATATTGCGATCGGAAATGGTTTCGGCGTGGTCGAAGAACCAGTTCAGGCCGTTGAACGGCACATCCTTGGCCACCTTCTCGTAGACATCGAGTGCGCGCGAAATCGTCTCGTCATAGGTGGCATGCAGGCGCCAGGGCCAGCGCTTTTCGGCCAGCAGGCGAATCACCGGTTCGAGATCGGACTCCATCGACGGCGGCATGTCGGGACGCTCGACGCGGAAGTCCTCGAAGTCGGCCGCGGTGTAGACCAGCATTTCGCCCGCGCCGTTGTGGCGATACAGGTCGTCGCCCTGGCCCGGCTTGACGGTGGAAGTCCAGGTCTTGAAGTCGGCCAGTTCTTCCTTGGGTTTCTGCGTGAACAGGTTGTAGGCCAGGCGCACCGTGAGCTGGCCGTCCTTGTGCAGCTCCTCGATGATGTTGTAGTCCTCGGGATAGTTCTGATAACCGCCGCCGGCATCGATCACGCCGGTCACGCCAAGGCGGTTCACCTCGCGCATGAAGTGGCGCGTCGAATTCTTCTGATACTCGGGCGGCAGCTTCGGTCCCTTGGCCAGCGTCGCGTACAGGATCGTCGCGTTGGGCTTGGCCAGCAGCAGGCCGGTGGGATTACCCGTCTTGTCGCGGATGATCTCGCCGCCCGGCGGGTTCGGCGTGTCCTTGGTGTAGCCCACCGCGCGCAGCGCAGCGCCGTTCAGGATCGCGCGGTCGTACAGGTGCAGGATGAAGACGGGCGTATCGGGCGCCACGGCGTTCAGTTCCTCGATGGTCGGCAGGCGCTTCTCGGCGAACTGGTGCTCCGTGAAGCCGCCCACCACGCGCACCCATTGCGGCGCGGGCGTGCGCGCCACCTGATCCTTCAACATGCGCATCGCGTCGGCCAGCGAGCGCACGCCGTCCCAGCGCAGCTCCATGTTGTAGTTCAGGCCGCCGCGGATGATGTGCATGTGGCTGTCGATCAGCCCGGGAATGGCGCGCCGGCCATTCAGGTCGATCACGCGCGTCGTGGGCGTCGCAAGCTTCATGACCTCGGCGCGCGTGCCCACGCTGATAAAGCGGCCATCCTGGATCGCCACGGCCTCGGCCTGAGGATTGGCGCGGTCCAGCGTGGCGAACTTGCCGTTGACGAGGATGAGGTCTGGAGTCGGGTTCGATGACATGGCGAAAAGCTCCGAAGAGGCGGCCGCGCCCAACGCGGCAGCCGAGGCGATAAATTGCCGGCGGGAAACTGACATGGGCGTGGCGCGGCTTAGGCGTTCAGGAAAGCCAGCAGGTCGGCGTTGACCTGATCGGCGTTGATGACACACATCCCGTGCGATGCGCCGGGATATACCTTGAGCGTGGCGTTCTTCACGATTTTGGCGGACAGCCGGGCCGAGTTGTCGATCGGCACGATCTGGTCGTCGTCGCCATGCAGGATCAGCGTGGGCACCGTGATCTTCTTCAGGTCTTCGGTGTAGTCCACTTCCGAGAATTCCTTGATGCACAGGTACTGGCCCAGCACGCCACCGGCCATGCCCTGCAGCCAGAACGCGTCGATGGTGCCTTGGGAAGGCTTGGCGTTGGGACGGTTGAAGCCGAAGAACGGCACGGCCAGATCCTTGTAGAACTGCGAGCGGTTCTCGGCAACGCCGCGGCGGATGTTGTCGAACACTTCGAGCGGCAGGCCATTCGGATAGGCGGCGCTCTTGGCCATGGTCGGCGGCACGGCGCCGATCAGCACGGCCTTGGCGACGCGCGCGGTGCCGTGCCGACCGATATAGCGCGCCACTTCGCCGCCGCCGGTGGAGTGGCCAACCAGCGTGGCGCCCCGGATGTCGAGCGCATCGAGCACGGCCGCCAGATCGTCGGCGTAGGTGTCCATGTTGTTGCCCGTGGCCGGCTGGTCCGAGCGGCCATGCCCGCGGCGATCGTGCGCGATCACGCGGAAGCCCTTCTGCACCAGGAACAGCATTTGCGCGTCCCAGGCGTCGGCGTCGAGCGGCCAGCCATGCGAGAACACCACCGGACGGCCCGAGCCCCAGTCCTTGTAGAAGATGCGCGTGCCGTCGCGGGTGGTCACGTAATGGCCTTGGCTGCCGTGGCGGCCCGCCGCAGCGCGATTTGCAGCAGTGGCGGCATCGGCCGCGGCCGGCGTAAGCGCGGCCATCGATGCCACCGATGCGGCAGCAGCGCCCAGCGTGCTGCCGACCAGCAGCTTGCGGCGCGAGGCGTCGAGTTGTTCGGATTGGGCTTGAGGGGCGGTATTCGACATGAGGCTCTCCGGCAAGAATTTATTCAGTTTGTTTGATATATCGATCCAGGCGGCGCTGGCTGGGCTGCTGCGGCTGCGAACGCTGTCGATGGACCGAACTTTAATGATCGGCATGAGGTTCTTGCCGCACCCATGCTGTACATTTCAATCAAAATTTTTCAACATTGCTGCATGCCCGGTCGCCGCTGTCGGGCAGTTGGCGTTTGATGGTGTCGTTCCAGCGTCGGCGCGGCCGTTCGGCGGCGAGCAGGGAAGCGGCAATCGCCCGCTGCCGGACCCCGGCGCGGGCGATGCGAGCGACACCGCCCGCGCTGGATTCGACCAGGCCGGATCAGCGCGCTGCGACCGGGGCGATCGATTCGTGCGGGGTAGCCGTGCGCTGCGCGGCCTTGTGCACCATCGTGTAGGCATAGTCGACACCCATGCCGTAGGCGCCCGAGTGTTCCTTGACCAGCTTCATCACGGCGTCATACGTATCGCGATGGGCCCAGTCGCGCTGCCATTCCAGCAGCACCTGCTGCCACGTCACCGGCACCACGCCCGCCTGCACCATGCGTTGCATCGCGTAGTCGTGGGCTTCCTTGGACGTACCGCCCGACGCATCGGCCACCATGTAGATCTCGTAGTCGCCTTCGAGCATCGCGCACAGCGCAAACGTGGTGTTACACACCTCGGTCCACAGGCCGGCCACCACGACCTTCTTGCGACCGTTGGCGGCCAGCGCGTCGCGCACCTTCTGGTCGTCCCACGAATTCATCGACGTGCGCTCGAGCGTCTTGGCATTCGGGAAGACGTCGAGGATCTCGGGATAGGTGTAGCCAGAGAACGACTCGCTTTCGACCGTCGTGATGGTGGTCGGCACATTGAAGATCTTGGCGGCCTTGGCGAGGCCGACGACGTTGTTCTTCAACGCCTGACGATCCATCGACTGCACGCCGAAGGCCATCTGCGGCTGATGGTCGATGATGATCAGCTGGCTGTTTTGCGGGGTCAGCACTTCGAGCTTGGGATTGGACATGGTGAGGCTCCTGGGAACAGCGGTTGGGCGGGGGGCGGATCGCGCCTGAGCGCACCGGATCGCGGCGCGGCCCGCAGATGGGCGACGGCGACGGATGTCGTCGCCGGGACGCTTGCTGACGGCACCACGCCGCGCAAGACGAGACCGGTCCGCGCTTGCAGTGCGAAGGACAGGCATCGGTGTCGCAAACGGCGTGAGTCGACAGCGCTGTAGCGTAGTGGCGCGCCACGCGCTGCGCCATACGCTCAAGGTCTAAGTGCGCTACGCCAAGTGCCGCATATTGACCGCCGCACACGGTCCTGCGGCTTGCGGCGAACATCGGCGGCCCGGGGTTTTACAAGAATTCACACGGGCGCGGCCACGCGGCGGCGGGTGCGCGGGGCGATGTGTGGCAGGGGATGTGTGGCAGGGGATGTGTGGCAGGGGATGCGGGAGAGGTGCAGCGGGGCTTGCGCGGAGGATTGCGCGGGGTCTGGCGTTGGGGATCGAGCGATCCTTGCGTGTAGACCGGCGCATTGCTGGCGCCGGGATTCGTAGGCGAAGGGGGCGGGTTGGGCCGGCGGTCAGCTCTCGAATTTGCAGAGGCCGAGTTCGACTGCCATCAGCACCATGTCGGCAAACGTGCGCGCCTGCATCTTGCGCATGGCCTGGCCGCGATAGATCTTGACCGTGGCCATGCTGATGCCGAGCACATCGGCCACCTGCTTGTTCATCAGACCGCGCACCAGCAACTGCATGACTTCCTGCTCGCGCACGGTAAGCGCGGCAAAGCGGTCATGCAGCGCCTGCTCTTTCGACACAGTGCGGCGCCGCGCACGGTCGCGCTGCAAGGCTTCGTTCACTGCATCAAGCAGATCCTGGTCGCGGAACGGCTTGGCGATGAAATTGAGTGCGCCGGCTTTCATCGCGGCGGCCGTCATGCGCACATCGCCGTAGCCCGACAGGAAGATGATCGGCACATGGACGCCGGCACGCCCGAGGCGCGTCTGAAGGGCGAGCCCGTTGTCGCCGCGCAGTCGCACGTCGAGCACGATGCAGCTAGGCAGATCGGGGAGCCCGCGCGCCAGCAGGTCTTCGCCGGACTCGAACAACTCTACGGCAAGGCCGACCGAGCGAAACAGATTGGACAACGCGTTTTGCATGCCGGTGTCGTCGTCGACAACCAGCACCATTCCGTCCGACACGTCGTCCTGAAAACATGCACTGCCACCCCCAGCTTCCACATCGCTCACTTTCTTGATCTGCATGTTCGCTCCTACGGCCCCGCCGCTGATCGTGTCCCCTGCGCGGCGGCGACCGGCAAGGTCGACCGCCTGGCAATCATCCAACTGCTCTCCCAGCGGCGATGGGCGCACGTTGCCTGCGCCAAGACGATGGTATCGGCTCGGTCAATACAGCGCTGTGAAAAGATATAAACGCGCGACTGCGTGGCGGGGACGTCGGACGCAGAGACTATCGCAAAGGTTGTCGAGGTTGTCGCTACTGTCGTCGCACCGCGCGCGGCAAATTCGTGGCGAAAATTGGGAAGCTATTTCCGGTGCTGATGATGCAGGTGGAGATCGTTTCGACTTATTCAGTAGATGAGTAATGATTTCGAACAGAATGCATCAAAAAGTCTTCCGACGAATGATCCGAAAAATGCGGTGTCCACGCGGCGGTGCCGCGGGTGGGAGTGCCCCATGGGCAAGGGGCGATATGGCGTATACGCCGTATACGTATACGCTTTGCGCGTCGGCGACCATTCGCCAACAGGCCGGAGAACAGGTGCCGAGTGCGCCGGAAAATTTGCGGAGCGTACTCAATGCTGCGTATAAATTTCCTTTTAAATCAATGCGCCAGAAAGACCGATACACATCGATGCATTTGCCCGGATTGGCGTGCCAATTTAGCCCTGATTGCGGATCGGAGCGACATCTGAGCGCACAGTGATGACGACGGCGGGGCCTAGCACTTCGACCCTCTCGAAAGCGGCGCGAACAGTGTCGGCGCAGTCGGGACACTTGAAGGGATGAATGACGAGCTGGCTCAAAACGGCTTCAACATTCGTTTGCTTGATTGCCTGCGATGCGGCGTGCCGTCGATCACTTTGGTTGGTCGGCATTAGGTGGAGAGCAGTTGGGACGTGCTCTGGGCTGCGATGCAGGGACGGCTCCGGGGTTGCCTCGGAGGCGACTAATTGGGGGCGGTGACGGGCCTGTGTGTCGCGCATGGATCGGTGAAAGGCCGTCAGCGGCGGCGACGGCGTGCCGGCTGAACGTCGGCGCGAATACGGCAGGGTTATTCGGCGGCGTGGTATCCGTTGGTTTTGGAGGGAAAGCGCATACGAGGGATTTGCGCGGTTTGAGATTTGCTCGGTCGACCAGCCCGGGTGAGGTCGGCTTTAAGTCTGGTCACAGGGATAGGAACAGCGCGGCAGGCACCCCGAGGGTTGGCGACGCAACTGGCGCGTAGGCGGTCATTGCATCGCGATCGGCCGCCGCACGGGGCCCCTTCGGCTTCGGCCCCAGTTCGCCCTTCTGTGGCCAATTTGCCCCCAAAGTCGCCCGGAGAGGCATTTGCCGGCGCGCGCGTCGGTGGTATGCTCCGCGTGCGGCACGATTACAAAATAATTTACATTGCATTTGGATATGCAGAACCGGCCGGTTCAGATCGAGCGACATTTTTTTCGGTTGTAATTCAGTCACTTACGTACAGGCGGCATGTGGCGCGGACGTTGCGCCAAACGGGCCTGCCGGGCGCCGCTTTTGATCGGGGTAGTCGCGTTGCGCGAGGCGCACCCCCTGGACGAAGTAATTTTCTAAGCACTTTATATCGATGGCCGACGAGCGCGATACCCTTGCCGCGACCAAGCTGACCCGGACGGAATTTGCCGTCGTGCGTGCCTATGCGCAGGGCATGCGCCCCGTCGATATCGCCAATCGCTACCTTGTCGATCCCGACGACGACGACGTGCTGACCGAGCATCAGGCGGTTCAGCGGATCCTGGCACTGCGCGACCGGCTGGTGCAGTTTGCGCTCCAGCACGATCGGCCCGACATCGCCGAGATGTTCGAGGCGCTTCGCGGGCGGTCCGACAGCGGCATCACCCGTCGGGTCGACGCGTTGTCGTCGATCGAACAACTCGGGCAGGGGCGCCCGCTGCCAACACATCAGGTGTCGCTGTGGTTCGGGCCGAATCTGGCGCGGCGTCTGGTCGCCGCCAACATTCGCACCATTGCCGACCTGGTGGCGCTGGCGAACCGACGGGGCACCAGTTGGTGGCGGCATGTGCCCCGCGTCGGGCAACAGTCGGCGGAGACGATTTTGCGTTGGCTGCGACAGCAACAGCCGCAGCTCGGCACGGAAGTGCGCCCGTATGTAGTTTCCCCGTTACGAATAGTGGATATTAAGCCACTTTATGCCGCCGCTTTATCGCCTTCCATGCGGCAGCCGCTGCCATTCGAGCTGATGCAGCCGCCGTTGGGCACGGCGGTATGGGAAGTCGAGTTGGCGGCGGATCTGGCGCTTGTGCAGGGGTGGCTGGGGCGCAGGCAATCCAGCCCGAATACCTGGAAAAGCTACCGCCGAGAGGCGGAGCGGCTGGTGCTGTGGACCACGCGGCAGCGACGATCGCTACAAAGTCTGACCGCCGACGATTTGCTCGCGTACCAGGCTTTCCTTGCCGATCCGCAACCTGCGGCGTTCTGGTGCGGGCCGTCGAGCGCGCGAGATCGCGAGCACTGGCGGCCTTTCGAAGGTCCGCTTCGATCCAGTTCCTGCGACGCGGCGTTGAGGGTCGTTCGCAGCCTGCTGCGGACGATTCGCGCCGAAGGTCCGGTCAGGCGAGGCCGGGCTGCACGGCGTTCTGGCGAGCCGGATGTCGGAGAATCGATTGCGGCGGGAGGTGCGGCAGGGGGCGCGTCGATGGGCGGAGAACCATCGGATTTGGCGCAAAGCGTACCCAATGCTGCGAGCGAATCGCAGGCTATCGAACGTTTTCTGATGTGGCTGGCCGACGATGAAAACGACGGCTCTCCTCGCCAGCGCGCCGCATTGGCGGCGGCGCTATTGGTAGCGCGTCATGGTGTTCGCATTGCCACGCTGCCGTTGCTGACGCTTGCGCATGTGGAAGCGGCGGATGATGGCTGGTGGTTAAGTCCAGCTGGCGAGCGTGCGTCGTCCGAAGAGGAGATCGCGCTGTCGGGCGATGTCTGGACCGCGCTTTGCGCGCATTGGAAGGATCGCGGTGTCGTCTGGGATCGCCATGTCGCGCATTGGCGCGGCGATACCGCGTTGCTGGCGCCGGCGGAATTTCCCGACACGCGGCGGGGACGGGCCAAGCGCTTGCGCGCATCAGCCGGCTACGCGGCCAGCGGTCTGGATCAGTTGTTGCGCGCAAGCTGGCGGCGTTTCGCATCGCTGCACGCGGATGTGCCCAGCGCGTTCACCCCCGGCATGCTCAAGCGCGCTGGTGCTCCGTCGACCGGGTCGGCGCCGGGATAGGGCGCCGACGTCAGAGCTAGATCAGGGTCTTGTCGAGCCCAAAGCGCGACTTGAGAACTTCCACAAGATCTTCGCGTGCGTTGCGATCGGACAATTGCACGTCCAGCATCACGCGCCCCGAGTCCCACTCCTTGATCGTGCCAAGCAGCTGGCCCGATTCCGTTCGGATCTTGTATTGCCGGCTGATTTCCTTGACCTTGCGTGATTTGCCGTCCTGGGCCTGTTTGCGGATCGCTTCGACTTCGCGGCTGGAGAGCCCGTCATTCATGATCCGCGTGGCCAGATCACGGGTGCGGTCTTCGCCGGCGATCTTGCAGTACAACGTCAGTTCGTAGCCGGCCGCGATGCCGATGGCGCTCGGCCGTTCTCGCATCACCGCGATCACCGATTCCGGCAGTTTGAGCAGCGCGAGCGTCTTGTTGACCGTGCCCGCCGACATGCCCGTAAGTTCGCAAATGTCCTCTTCCTTGAGCACCTTGCCTTCGTCCAGCAGTTGGCGCCAGGCGATGGCGTTGTCGAGCGCCGACTGATCGGAGCGCTGTTCGTTCAGCAGGAACGATAGTCGGTAGAAATCGAGGTCGCTGAGATCGTCCTCGATAAAGCATTCCATATCGAGCTTGCCGGCCGAAGCCAAAGCGCGCTTGCGATAGTGCCCGTCGATCAGGATGTAGTGCCCCGGCCGCGTGGGATCCGGTGCCGCCAGACCCGGCGTCTTTTGGCCATGCGTGGCGATCGAAGCGGCTCGTTCCTGTACCACGGCGGGGTCGTAGATCCGGCGCGCATTGAACGGGTTGTCGTGCAGTTGCGTGAGCGGGATGCGGATCAACTGGCGGCCCTGCTCCGCCGCAGCGCCACTTTCAGCGCTGAAAGTGCCGACTGCCTGGCCGTTCCGCTGGTTCTGCAGCAGCCCGTTTGGATGTTCCGACAGCGCAGCTTCGGCGCGCGCAAAGCGGTCCAGGGCGTCGTTGCGGGTCTTTTCCGCGGCCATGCCGGCCAACATGCCAGCCTTCAGGCTTTTCAATTTCGTTGCCATTCGTATTACTCAATCAAGGACAGCACTTCATCCACCATCATGTCCACCTCCTGGATGGCCTCGCGCGCGCCCGGCACGCCGTGCACGGTGCAGCCGATGGCCTGGCATTCGCGGAACGCCGAGCGGGACCCAATCATCGAGTTCAGCAAGGGCACATCGCCGTCGTCGCCCAGAATCTCGATCGCCTGACGCGCGATGGACACCCGTCGCTGAACCATATTGGCCATGACGCGGATCTGTAGCGTTTCGTTCTGCACCTGGGCGTGCTGCGCCAGCGTCTTGGCCGCGACCGCTGCCCAAAGGTCTGGCGGCGAGGGCACGACGGGAATAATCGCCAGATCGGAGATGAGCAGCGCACTGGACGGCGCGGCGGAGTGCACCGCGGGCGGGCAGTCGACCAGGATGTAATCGTAGTCGTTCACAAACTTGCGGACCTCGCGGTGCATGGCGCCTCCGGACGGCGCCAGCCCGATGACCGAAGCAGGAAACGGGCGGTCGTCGGTGGCCTGCGCAGCCCAACGCGTAGCCGTGCCCTGTTCGTCCATATCCACCAGCATCGAGCGCGCGCCCCGCAGGCCAAGCGTGCCAGCCAGATGCATGCTGACGGTAGTCTTCCCGCAGCCGCCCTTCTGGTTGAAAACGGTGATGATTTTTGCTGCCACTACGGCCTCACTTTCAGCGCTGAAAGCGCGAATGATGATGTTCAGTTAAGGCGAAACTTTAGCCAAATCGACCGTGCGCTACAACTCATTTTTTAAAATTCAAATTGATGTAAAACATCGCCCTACGGAGGGCTGCCCAGTGCAGGAGCGGCCAGATTCCAACGCGTGGGCTATTGCGGGATTCTTCTTCTTGAAAAGCGGTAGAGAAAGCGCCTAAAGTAAGAGCAGTGCGCATTACGCCGCACATGACACCGCAACACAATGTGGTTATGATGCCCGCTACAGTCGAGTCAAGTCGTGTCAACCTCGTTGGCTTCCGTTCGGTATCTACGAGACTTCAGCGTGCTTGAACGGTTGTTTGCGTTGTGTAAACGAACTTGCTTCGAAAGGAAATTCTTATGGCAACCGGTACGGTCAAGTGGTTCAACGAGACCAAGGGTTTCGGCTTCATTACTCCGGATGATGGCGGTGCGGATCTGTTCGCCCACTTCTCCGAGATTCAGGGTTCGGGCTTCAAGACCCTGAAGGATGGTCAGCGCGTGACGTTCGAAGTGAAGCAGGGCCCGAAGGGTCTGCAAGCTTCGGCCATCAAGCCGGCCTGAAGCGAACCACCGATATCTCCGGGCTGTCTGCAGGCTGACTGACCGGTAGAGCGAAAAAGGCAAGCATCGTGCTTGCCTTTTTTGTTATCCGCCCACACTCGGCGCCGCCGCGGCGTCAGCCCAGCTTGCGCACGCTGGTACGGGACGGCTGCAGGATCAGCGCCTTCGAGGAATCGGCATCGACCTTGGCGCCCGGATAAACGACCAGCACGTCTTTGAGCGCCTTGCGGAACAGCGCGCGGAACTTGCGCTCGCTCTCGGTTTCGGTGCCGAACTGCATCTGCAGCGCTTCCCAGGGGATCTCAGTGCGACGCTGGATCGTGAAGAAGCGGTAGGTCAGCCACGAATACACGTCCAGGGCGAAAGGCGACTGCTTGAGTGCCTTCAGCGCGCGCATATCCACAGGCACCGGCCGATTCACAAGCTCGTTGAAGAACGGCTCGGACAACACCACAAAGCTCTCGAACATCGAACCCTGGCCCGGTTGCATAGGGTCCCACCACGTCGAGAGCTGATCGGCCAGCAGATAGCCCACACGATCAATCGAAAGCGGCTCGTGATTGGGCGCCTGGTTGGGCACTGGCGTCGATTTGTTCTGCACGATGGCAATCGTGGCCGAGAACAGACGGATCATCTGCTGGCGAACGAGCGTCATCGTCCCCCGCTTGCCGCCAGTGGCCATCGGAATGCCAAGGTTGTACATGAACTCGGACAAGGAATTGCCCAGCGAGATACGACGGTCCTCGACCGTTCCAGTGAACTCGCCGCGCTTTTTCTTGGCCATGATCTCCTTGCCGATCCAGGCCAGCATCAGACGCGGATAGGAGCCGTAGGGATAACCCAGCGATACCGTTTCGGATACCAGCTTCTGGCGCCCGTTCGACGCGCGTTCGGAACGCTGCTGCGTGAAGTAGCCAGGCTGAATCATCAACGAAATGTTTCCGCTGGTGCGCGTCCAGACCGGCGGCGCACCCTTGGGCGCGCGATAGGGCAGCGTCACCTGTACGCTTGCGCGGCTAAGGAAGCCGACTTCCCCGCTTTGCCAGGCGTCTTCCCGTTCCATCGCCTGGGCTTCGTCGAAGAGGCGCTGGAATTTCTCGGATGGGACGAGGACGTTCTCGTTGCCGGGAACGATGATGCGAGACGGCTCCGTGTCCCCTTCCGGGGCAGAGCGATCCTCCTCGATGGCCATAGAGCGTTTGATCGGCATATGCATGGGTTTCGGATTACCCGCCTTTTTACGCGATCACGTATACGTTGTCACGCAGAAACGGGTACGTATACGTGCTTTCGGCTATTTCTGCGCGGTTGTCAGCGTGTGCTTGCTGCCGACTTGCGTTCTGGCCCGCGCCGTGGCTGGCCGCCCGATGTCTTTTTCTTGCAAGCCGATTGTGTTGATGGCCGGTATTTCCGGCGATTGGCGAGATGGCTGCCATACGGTGGGCAACCCTGTGGGGTTGTCCACGGTTGGCGGCACATCCACTACAAGTAAACGATACCGATACGGGTTAACTACTCGTAAACCGTATACGGAGCGATCGCGCCATTGATTTGAAAGGACTTCTTACCCCTCGCCGTACCCGATTCTGCGCGCAAACGTACTCGTTTCTGCGCCCGGCCGAACCTGAATCTGCGACAGACCGAACCCGTTTCAGCGACGGCGGCGAACCCTGATCTGCGGGGATAACTCACGGATTCCACAGGCTTTTCCACAGCCGGACGGGCTCCAGGCGTACCCGATTCTGCGCAAGGTAGCTCAAAGCGGCATCGATCACATGCCGTAAAGCGTTCACGGGCTTGCCGCAGGCCCCTTATCCACGCAGAAACAGGTACGGCGAAACCATCGCCAGCGGCTGCGCCGCGCCGATGCGTACCTATTTCTGCGTCACAAAGCCCCGAAACCGTACCCGATTCTGCGGAAAATGGCTTGAACGCCCGAATCCCCCGTAAACGTACCCATTTCTGCGGCGTACCTGTTTCTGCGAAGGGTCCGGTACACCGCAGCGAACCTCGCGGCGTACCCAATTCTGCGCGCCCACAGGACAGCGGGATTCAGCCAGCCGTACCTGTTTCTGCGCCGCGTGTGCGGTCGTGGATGTCATGTCGAGATCGGCGCCCACGTATACGCGTGCGCCTGCCCTAAGCAAGCACCAACTTTCGACCCGCGCCTGGAAATCGGCTTCCAAATCCAGGCGTACCCAGTTCTGCGTGCGCTGGATGTATACCGATAGCTGAAAAGTCCCGGGCCACTATCGGTCCGCTGCATAGCGTACCTATTTCTGCGCGCCAACCCGGTTAACCCCCGTACCCGTTTCTGCGCCGGGGTCGCGTGGCTCGATACGTATACGTGCGCCGCGCGGCTTGCGTACTCGTTTCTGCGGGGATAACCGGTATGCCTAAATATCGCGCGGGATAAGTCGACTCGAGGGCGCTGGCCCATCTGCATTGGGAGGCAAAAACGGCTCGGGGCGTACCCATTTCTGCGGACGCCTAAGTCACAGCAGATTGCTGCGCCGCCGCGGACGCGCCCCCAAGCGTACCTATTTCTGCGTGCCAAACCGGGTCCAAAGGCGTTGTCGCAGCGCCGCACGAAGGCGATGCGTACCCGTTTCTGCGTCGATTTGCGAGGCGCGGTTGGGGGGAGCCCGCAAACCGCCTGGACATGAGCGGACGGCGGGAATGGCTGCGCCGGGAAATCCAGAAGAACGGGAACCGAAAAACGACAGGAAAGCGAAGGAAAAAAGCGTAGGAAAAAGCGAAGGGAAAACCTCGGGCGAAAGCGCTGGGATAAGCGGGGGGAAACGGAGCGGGAAAAGCGTAGGGAACGTCCCTCGGCGCGCCCCCACCTCCAACCAGACGAAAAAAAACCCGCCGGTGAGGGCGGGTTTTTGTAGCGTCGCGGCACGTCATGCAGACGTGCCGGGAGCCAGGTCTTTACACCGGCGAAATGTTCGCGGCTTGCAGACCCTTCGGGCCGTTCTTGACTTCGAACTGCACGCGCTGATTTTCTTGCAGCGACTTGAAGCCCTCAACGCGAACTTCCGAGAAGTGCGCGAACAGGTCATCACCGCCGGCGTCCGGCTTGATAAAGCCAAAGCCCTTGGCGTCGTTGAACCACTTTACGATACCGGTTTGCATGGTATTGCTTTCCAAATAAAAGAAAAAAGAAACCGATGGTGCATTCACCACCGTACTGCCAACTCAAGGAAAGGACACCATGGACAACCGAAGTACCAAGACGGTGGCTAACGAATGAACTGTTGCCTCGTCGCTTGAATCTGGCGGAGATTTATACGGGGGAATGCGATCCGAGTCAAGGCAGGGAATTCCCCCAACGTGGACTGGTCTGCGCATATCGCCTGTGGGATGATCCCGCCTTCTTACGAAATGTCGGTGGGAGCGCAGCGGCATCCACTTGTCAGAAGACCGCCCGCACCGCCAACCACTGGAGACTCCAGCCATGACTTTGCCCGATCCGGCTCAACGCCCTGACGGCCCATCCGCGTCCGCCCGCCTGCACCCGGGCGCCAACCAAAACTTCGTCGAGCGGGTGTTCCGCTTGCGCGAGCACGACACCAATGTGCGCACGGAAATTCTTGCCGGCGTCACGACTTTCCTGACGATGGCCTACATCATCTTCGTCAATCCCAGCATCCTCGGCGATGCGGGTGTGCCGAAGGATGCCGTGTTCGTGGCCACCTGCCTGGCTGCCGCAATCGGCACGCTGATCATGGGCTTCTACGCGAACTATCCGATCGCCATGGCGCCCGGCATGGGGCTGAACGCCTACTTTGCCTATACCGTGGTCAAGGGCATGGGCCTGCCGTGGCAAGCTGCGCTGGGCGCGGTCTTCATCTCCGGCTGCCTGTTCCTGCTGGTCACGCTGTTCCGCGTGCGTGAAGCGATCGTCAAGGGCATTCCACAGGCGATTCGCGGCGCCATCACTGCGGGCATTGGGCTGTTTCTGGCGATCATCGCATTGCACAGCGCCGGCATCATCGCGGGCAATCCGGTCACGCTGGTCACCATCGGAGACCTGCACCAGCCGCCCGCGGTGCTCGCCATCATCGGATTTTTCGCGATTGTCGCGCTGGACCGCCTCAAGGTGAAAGGCGCAATCCTGATCGGCATCCTGCTTACGACGATCCTGAGTTTCGTCTTCGCGGGCAATCAGTTCCACGGCGTCGTGTCGATGCCGCCCTCGATCTCCCCCACATTATTTAAGCTCGACATCTCGGCGGCGCTGTCGATCGGCATCGTCAACGTGGTGCTGGTGTTCTTTCTTGTCGAACTGTTCGATGCCACGGGCACGCTGATGGGCGTGGCCAACCGCGCCGGGCTGCTCAAGGCCGGCAAGATGGATCGCCTGAACAAGGCGCTGATGGCCGACAGCACGGCCATCATGGCCGGGTCGCTGCTGGGCACATCGTCCACCACCGCCTATATCGAAAGCGCATCGGGTGTGCAGGCCGGCGGCCGCACCGGCTTGACCGCCGTGACGGTCGCCGTGCTGTTCCTGGCCTGCCTGTTCATTGCGCCGCTGGCGGGAACGGTGCCGGCCTACGCCACGGCGCCGGCCTTGCTGTACGTGTCCTGCCTGATGCTGCGCGAACTGGTCGATATCGACTGGAATGACGTGACCGAAGTGGTGCCCGCGGTGCTGACCGCGCTGGGCATGCCGTTCACGTATTCGGTGGCCAACGGCGTGGCCTTCGGTTTCATCTCCTACGCGCTGCTGAAATTGCTGACGGGACGCGCGCGCGAAGTGCCGCTCATGGCGTGGATCATCGCGGTGGTGTTCCTGTTCAAGTTCTATTACCTGCCCGGTCACTGAGTGGTCGGAGCGCGCGGCGCCGGTCGCTGACGAATCCGCTTCATGAAACAACCAGGGACGGCGTGGCATACCGTCCCTCTTTTCATGGGCCGGGCCGCTTCAAACATTCAAAATGAAAACGATGCCATTCGTCGCCGGCGCCGATCTCGTGCGTACCCGATTCTGCGTATGAAACGCGACGACGAGAATCCAAGGCGTACCCGTTTCTGCGCAAAATGTAAGTACTCATTAACCTAGCACTCCGGTCCCTGGGCGCTTTCCAAGTCTCATACAAAAGTATGAGACTTGGCTGAAAGCGAACATTCCGGGCTGGACAAAAGGGGTGAAATGCACTGAACTACAGGCGTGGCAAAATTTTGAGGGCGCGCACTAGCGCCCTTTGTTGACTCCGGGATAGCAGGGCGTTGCGCCGCTTCGACAACGCGCCGATCGACGGCCAGACCAGCCCGCGGAACGCAAAGGCGACGACAGAAGGCGACCCGCCAAAGAACAGACCGTCCTGAGCAAGGGCGGCTTCGCCACCACAAAACACAGAGCGCACGGAACGCACGTGTGCCGGACAATACAGCTCGAATCCAAAAGCAGAGACAGTGGTAATAGCGAACGTGTAGTGCCGGGGGATGTTGTTCAACGGGGAACAGATCATGACCGCAGGAGAAATCCGGCGTCCCGCCATCGGGCCCATCACAGAATCCGCCAATCAGTCGGGACATCGCGTCTTGGCCGCTTTGGGAGAAGCTGCCGCAGCCGTCGCGATACATGACGCGCAGTGTCGTGACGTCGATGGTGGCGACGCGCGCACCTCTCGCCCATGATCGGCTGGCATAAGGGCTGGCATCGAGCGCCAAGGGAGACCCGGCGACGTCCGCTCGCCGGATCCCCTTTGTCCCGTCGCCCGGACAGCGGCGGCAGGCTAGCGCGGCTTGGCCCGCGCAAGAAACCAGGAAACCAGAAACCCCTGGCCGGGCTTCAGGTCATGCCCACCTTGCCGCGCCTGCCGCGTGGCGTCGCGTTGTCCTCCTGCGGGAAATGTCCGGGCGTCAGATCGCGCGGATCGGACACACCGTCGCGTGCCTGCCGCCGTTCAGCCGGCGTCGGCGCAATCGGCGACTCGCTCTTGTCCGGACTGAACTGCAGATCGCCCCAGGCCCAGCCGAAGGCGCGCACATAGCTATCGTTGCTGACCGCGGCGTGGCTGTTGGGATTGGCCGCGTCGGGGCGGTCGAAATATGCGTAGTTGCCGGCCAGTGCCGGCGCGGCCGCGGTGGAGAGCACGGCCAGTGCGATGGCGGTGACGACTCTGGCGTACATGGGTGGCTCCCTCCCTTGCTGGAAAAAGGTGCCCGCCGGGGGACGGAGCACGTAAACCGGTTTAGGTGCGCGCCCGCGAAAAAGCAACGTGCGCGTGCCCGAAACCCTTGCCAACCCGCAAATAAAGTGCGCCCGGGATGTCTCGGCCGCTCAGCAGCCGGGATGACCGTTGCGCTGCCGGCTGGCCGACGCCATGAAGCCGCAGTTGGCCGTTGCGTAATACGTTGCGACAGGGCGTACGGGCTGCCGCGGAAACGGCAACAGCGGCGGCGAGAGCAAGTCCCTCACGGTGGAGGCGCGGCCCGCAAGTCGATGGGCGCGTCGGCGTGCCGTCATTCGCGCTGGTGGATGGCGCATGGCGTGTCTACTCCTGCGTGCAGTGCTTCTTGTTTTGTGGACTCGTGTTTCTCCCGCACGGATATAGAGCGACAAGCGTGCCAATCGACCGCAAACGGTTGTTTTACAAGGGATGCGGGCAAGTGTCGCGAGCCGGTTTGCGCGCAATGGGCCGACGGCGGCCGCAATCGGTTACGCCGCTGTAACGGCAAGCGGACGGCAGGGCGCGCGATGTGGCAAGGCGTGCCACCCCGCTCGCGCGATCTGTCTGACTGATACCGCAGCATCGCGGGCCCAGGGTGGGAGCGGGGCCGACTATTCGCGCCCTAATGCAAACAGAGGTGTCTGTTTTGCGAAGCTTGCGGCGTGTCGGGGTGCCAAAACGATGTCGGCGTCCCAGGCCTGTCCCGATGCCGGCTCACTGGTGCATCTGGTTGCACGCCTGAAACCCGCTGACGTTCGCAGAAACGGGTACGCACGCCTGTGTCGGACGTCCGGCCGACAAGACAGATGGGCAAGGCGCTGGGCATCACGCGGATCGCCGTGGCGGCGCGGTCCCGTTCCGAACGAATGGCGCGCGCCTCGCGCATTACGCTCGTTACGACAGCTACGATCGCCGCGTGACCGGCGCGCCGACTTGTCGCCTGTTCGGCCCCGAGGCTAGGGCCGTGCGGCGCCCTGGCTGGCCGAAGCGCCCGACGTCGGCGGTGCGGTCATCTGGCTCGAAATCGGCTTGGGGCCTGGGCCGGGCTGCTGGTTGCGCTCGCAACCGGCGATGGCCAGCAGGCATGTCATCGCGCTCAGCGTGAAGAGCGCGGACCATGCGGCGTTGCGCCGCGCGGGCAAGGTGACGATCACGGTAGCCTCCTGTTTCCGGCCGTGCGCCGCGCCAGGGCGTCCGACCCGGCATGTGCGTGTCCGGCATGGGTGTGTGAATTCACTGTAGCAGGTTGCGTGTGCGGCGCTGGGCGCGGCGACCTATGATGGACAACACACATCAGACTCTGCCTGACAGACGCTGCGAAACACGGCAGCCACGCTTTTATCGTGACAGATGCGACACTTGCGTTCCACGCGAGCCACCATCCAGGACGAACGGCATGCCCTCCGACCACGTGCACGAACCTTCCGATTCCACACCGCCGCGCCCGCAGCGCGGCCGCCTGCTGCCCGACCGGCATACCGGCACCCGCACCGTGCGCGTGGTGTCCGCCGCCGTGATGTCGTGGTTCGAGCATCGCGCCGCCAGCAAGGGCGCGGCCCTGTCGTTCTACATGCTGTTTTCGATGGCGCCGATCCTGGTGCTGGTGATCTCCATCGCCGGCCTGTTCTTCGGCGCCGAAGCGGCGCGCGGCGAGATCTTTGCCCAGCTCGAAGGGCTGGTGGGGACGCAGGGCGCGGCGGCGATCCAGGAAATCCTTGCCGCCACGCACCGCGCGGGCGGCAGCGGTATCGCGGCGATCATTGCCACCGGCATCCTGTTCGTCGGCGCCACGAGCGCCTTTGCCGAACTCAAGGGCAGCCTCGACGACATCTGGCAGGCGCCGCCGCCGGCGGGCGCGGGCTGGAAAAAACTGCTGCGCGCGCGGCTGCTGTCGTTCAGCATCGTGCTGGCGCTGGCCTTCATGCTGCTGGTGTCGCTGATCGTCAACGCCGCGCTGGCGGTGATCAACCGCTTCTGGGGCCAGCTTTGGGCCGCCTCGTGGTTCGCGCCGATCGCGGACGTCATCTCCACGCTGTTCTCGTTCGCGGTCGTGACCGCGCTCTTCGCGGTGATTTTCAAGATGCTGCCGAACGCACGCATCGCCTGGCGCGACGTCACGATGGGCGCGGTCATCACCGCGTTGCTGTTCGCCGTCGGCAAGCGCCTGATCGGCCTGTACCTGGGCAACAGCGCCGTGGCGTCGTCGTACGGCGCGGCAGGCTCGGTCGTGGCGCTGATGCTGTGGGTGTATTACTCGGCGCAGATATTCTTCTTCGGCGCTGAGCTGACGCGCCAGTACGCGCTGCAATTCGGCAGCCTGCGCGGGCACGATCCCGCGCGCCAGAAAGCCGTCGATCCGGCGCATCCCCCGGCCGGGCCCGCGAACCGGTAAAATAGCGCCCCATTCGATCCCGGGACGTTTCCCGGGCCGCTTCCGCTTCCCGGCCCTTTCGTTGCGCCGCCTCATCTGGCTGGCGCCGCCGCACTGCCCGGGCTTGCCATTACCTGACTCCACAAGCCGTGAGTTCGCTCGTTTCCGAAATTGCGCGTCGGCGCACGTTTGCCATCATCTCCCACCCGGACGCGGGTAAGACCACGCTCACCGAAAAGCTGCTCTGGTTTGGCGGCGCCATCCAGGTGGCCGGCGAAGTGCGCGCCCGCAAGGCCGACCGTCACGCCACGTCCGACTGGATGGAACTGGAAAAGCAGCGCGGCATTTCCGTCACGTCGTCGGTGATGCAGTTCCCGTATCAGCCGCGCGCCGAGGCGCAGGAAAACATCGTCAACCTGCTCGACACGCCGGGGCACGAGGACTTTTCCGAAGACACGTACCGTACGCTCACGGCGGTCGATTCGGCCGTGATGGTGATCGACTCGGTCAATGGCGTGGAAGCGCAGACCATCAAGCTGCTCAATGTCTGCCGTCTGCGCGACACGCCGATTCTCACGTTCATCAACAAGCTCGACCGCGAAGGCCGTTCGCCCATCGAGCTGCTCGATGAAATCGAGGACGTGCTGAAGATCCAGTGCGCGCCGATGACCTGGCCGATCGGCATGGGCAAGGCGTTCCGCGGCGTGTATCACATGATCGACGATAAGGTGCAGTTGTTCGATCCGAAGGGCGAAAAGGGAACGTCCGCAATCCTGGACGGCCTGGACAACCCTGAGCTGGACCGCATTCTCGGCTCGCAGGCCGACGAACTGCGCATGGAAATCGAACTGGTGCGTGGCGCGTCGCACACGTTCGACAAGCAAGCATTCCTGTCGGGCAAGCAGACGCCCGTGTACTTCGGCTCAGCCATCAACAACTTCGGCGTGCAGTCGCTGCTCGATGCGCTGTGCGAGCTGTCGCCGCCGCCGCTGGCGCGCCGCACCGAATCGCGCACTGTGGAGCCGCAGGAGGCCAAGTTCACCGGATTCGTGTTCAAGATCCAGGCCAACATGGACCCGCGCCACCGCGACCGCATCGCGTTCGTGCGCGTCTGCTCGGGCCGTTTCGACCGTGGCATGAAACTGCTGCACGTGGCGCAGGGCAAGACCGTGGCGATCAACAATGCCATCACCTTCATGGCGCAGGACCGCAACACGACCGAAGAGGCCTACGCGGGCGACATCATCGGCGTGCCCAACCACGGCACGATCCGGCTGGGCGATGTGTTCACCGAAGGCGAGCCGTTGCGCTTCACGGGCATTCCGTCGTTCGCACCCGAGTTTTTCCGTCGCGCGCGCCTGAACAACCCGCTCAAGGTCAAGCAGTTGCAGAAGGGTTTGCAGCAGCTGGCCGAGGAAGGCGCCACGCAGATGTTCCGCCCGCTGATGTCCAATGACCTCGTGCTCGGTGCGGTGGGCATGCTGCAGTTCGATGTGGTGGCCCACCGGCTCGAACACGAGTACGGCGTCGACGCGATCTTCGAATCGCATGAATGCGCGACCGCGCGCTGGCTCAAGGGCGATCCGGCCGAGATCGACAAGCTGATCGACAAGAACGGCCACAACGTCGCGCTCGACGGCGCGGGCGATCATGTCTACCTGGCGCCCAGCATGGTGAATCTGCGCCTGACGCAGGAGCGTTTTCCGAATATCCGCTTCCTGGAAACGCGCGAGATCGTCTGATCCGGTCCCGGCCGCAGCCGGAAACCGCATCGCCAAACGAAGCGGCCCGCAACAAGCGGGCCGTTTTTCATGGTGCCGATGGCGCGTCGGGGGCGCTCAATATGCCAGCGACGCCTGGATGTAGAAAGTGCGCGGCATGCCCACATACTTGCCGGAGTTGTTGTCGGTGGAGCGCGTGAAGTAGCGGCGGTCGAACACGTTCTTGACGCCCACCGCCAGCTTCAGATTCTGCGCCGTCTTGCCGAAGTCGTAGCCCAGCCGCAGGTTCATCAGCGCATAGCCGGGAATGTCGCCCAGCGCGCCGTTGGCGGATTCCTGCGTTTGATACACGGTCGACGTGGCGGGATCGCCGGGCGAATGCTGCTTCGACTGCGCAAAACCATCGACGTTGAGCGTCCAGCGGTTGCGCGCGTATCGCATGCCCAACGTGGCCGTGTGGCGCGAATAGAACGGCAGGTCGCGGCCGGCAAAATTGCCCTGCTGATAGTAGGCGTCGGTGAACGTGTAAGTGGCGTAGGCGCTCAGGCCGGCCAGCGTCTTCGACAGCTTGCCGAAGTCGTAGCGCAGCGCCGATTCGATGCCGCGGTGCGTGGTAGCGCCCAGGTTGGTCCACGCATCGGGTGCGCCGCCCGTGCCGCCGCGCAACTGCAGTTCGTCGTCGAAGTCGATGTTGAACAGCGTCAGCTCGCCGCCAAACCCGTTGATGTCGTTGAAGTGCGTGCCAACCTCGTAGGTCTTGGCTTTTTCAGGCGTCAGTCCGTTGGTGGTGGACGCGATCTGGAAGTACTGCAGCGGGCCGAACGACACGCCGGCATTGGCAAAGGCCGTCCAGTTGTCGTTGATGTGATACAGCACCGACAGCGACGGCAGCGGCTCGTTGGACGACACGTCGGTGCGCACGTTCGTAAAGCGGTCGGTCAGGTTCGAGCGGATGAACTCGTAGCGCAGGCCCGGCGTGATGGTCCAGTTGCCCCAGTTGATGGTGTCGTCGATATACACCGCGTTGGCCGTGGTGCCGCCCGTGCGCCATTGGTACACCGGCGCCGACAGATCGGGCGCGAACACCGTTCCCGGCGTGTAGTACGCGGTGCGCGTGGCCTTTTCATCGCTGGCTTCGCGCAGGTAGCGATAACCGATGCTGACTTCGTTGCTGACGCTGCCGGTGCGGAACAGCTGCGAATAGCGCGGCTCGAATGCGAACACATGGTAGTTGCGCGGCGCGGTGGTCAGTCGGCGCTGCGCGGCCGTAGCGCCCGTGCCCTGCTGTTCCAGCGTGCTGCCGCGGAAACTGTCGGTGTAGTACGTCAGCACTTCGAACTTGTGATTGGCGTCGTTGTGCGCGTACTTGACCGAGAAATCGCTGCGGCGGCCCGAGAAATCGTCATAGGGACGATCCGACTGGAACGGATTGGCCGCGTACTTCGCGCTGGTCAGTCCGCCCGGCATGCCGGCATGCGCCTCGTAGTAATGAAACTGGGCGGAGATCGTATCGTTCGGCGTGATCTGGTACGCGCCCTTGAGCATCAGGTCGTCGATGTCGACGTAGTCATTGCTTTCGCGGAAGCCGTTGCCGTGCACGCCCGAATACAGGAAGGCCCCGCCCAGACCCTTGTCGTTGGTGCCGCCGATGAACGCGGTCGGATTGGCCTTGGCGTTGCCACCATGGCTGTAGATGTCGGTTTCGATCGACGCATCGGCCGCAAACGTCTTCGGAATCGCGCGCGAGACGAAGTTGATGATGCCGCCGACGTTCTGCGGGCCATAACGGACCGAACCGGCGCCGCGCACCACATCCACGGCATCGAGATTGCCCAGCGACAGCGGTGCCATCGACAACTGCGGCTGGCCGTACGGCGCCACGGCCAGCGGCACGCCGTCCATCAGGATCGTCGAGCGCGGCGAGAGGCGCGAGGTCAGCCCGCGCACGCCAACGTTCAGCGAAATATCGCTGCCGCCCGTGCCATTGCTTTCCTGTACCTGCACGCCCGGCACGCGGCGCAACACATCGCGCACGTTGTTCGCGCCGCTTTCGGTGAAGGTTTCGCGCTCGACGATGGTCCGTGCGCCCGGATGCTCGAGCACCTTTTCCTCGCTGGGCGCTTCCAGCCAGTTCCCAACCACGGTGACCGCGCTCAGCGAATTGCCGGCGGCAGCGGGGGCCGGCGCAGCGGGCTGGACGGTCTGGGCTTGCGAGACAGGGGACAGGCAGAGCAGCGCGACGCCGGTCGCGCAGAAGGAAAGTCGAAATGCGGGCAGCACGGTGTAAATCCGGAAAGGCGGAAGGCAAAAAGAAGCGGCGAAGGCGACACCGATATCGGTGATGTCTGACGCACGTTTGCAGCGTTGTGCGCCGACGCGGTGCCTTGTGATGCGCCTGTCGTCCAGTCCGGAGTATAAATAAGAATGATTCGCAACCCCATTCTTGGGCGCGAATTTGTGTCGAGGCTGTGGTATTCATGCATCAATGTAGATACATGGCGCTGTCGGCGTATTGCCGGGGAGTCGGCTAGAATTCCTGACTTTGCCGTTGTACGCGGTTGCGTACATTGCCCGCCTTTGCGCGTCGCCAGACGCTTTCCAGTCTCATGTCATCTGCCCCCGCGCACCCGGCCAATGAGCCGGACACCGTTTTCCGCGATCCCGCTTTCCGGCATTTCTGGTTTGCCCGGCTCTGCACCACCATCGGCTACCAGATCTTCACAGTGGCCGTCGGCTGGCAGATGTACGACCTGACGCGCGATCCATTCATGCTCGGCATGGTCGGTCTGGTGCAGTTCCTGCCGTCGATCGTCTTGATGCTGATGTCGGGCCATGTGGCCGACCGTTTCGATCGTCGCATCATCGTGCGCACCTGCCAGATCGCGGAAGCGGCAATCGCGCTGTCGATGGCCGTGGCCAGCCTGTCGGGCTGGGTGACCAGCGAGCACATCTTTTTCTTCGTCGCCGCGATTGGCGGTTGCCGCGCCTTTGAAACGCCGACGCTGCAGGCGCTGCTGCCCAGCGTGGTCACGCCGCGCATGCTGCCGCGCGCGGTGGCGCTGTCGAGTTCGGCGGCGCAGACCGCCATCATCATCGGCCCCGCGCTGGGCGGCTTCGCGTATGTGGCCGGCCCGGGCGTGGTGTATGCGATCAGCGCCGCGCTGTTCGCCATCGCGGCGGCGCTGGTGTTCACGCTCAAGCTGCGCCAGGCCGCGCAACGGCTGACCGCGCCGGTCAGCGTCAAGACGCTGTTTGCCGGCTTTGCCTATATCCGCAGCCATCAGGTGTTGCTGGGCGCGGTGTCGCTCGATCTGTTCGCGGTGCTGCTCGGCGGCGCCACGGCGCTGTTGCCGATCTACGCGCGCGACATTCTGCATACCGGTCCGTGGGGCCTGGGGCTGCTGCGCTCGTCGCCGGCCATCGGCGCGCTGGTCACTGCACTGTGGCTGGCGCGGCATCCGCTCAATCGCCGTGTCGGGCGCGTGATGTTCGGCGCGGTGGCGATCTTCGGCGTGGCCACGATGGTGTTCGGCGTGTCGACATGGCTGCCGCTGTCGATGGGCGCGCTGGTGATTCTGGGCGCCTCGGACATGATCAGCGTGGTCGTGCGGCAGACCCTGGTCCAGCTCGACACCCCCGACGACATGCGCGGCCGCGTGGGCGCGGTGAATTCGGTGTTTATCGGCGCCTCGAACCAGCTTGGCGAATTTGAATCGGGCGTCACGGCGGCGCTGCTGGGGCCCGTAGGCGCCGTGCTGCTGGGCGGCGCGGGCACGCTGCTGGTGGTGGCCGCATGGATGAAGCTGTTCCCGCAGCTGACCAATCGCGATCGGCTGCACGATCATCCGGCCGCGCCGCAGCCGTCAGAAAAGGCCGCCGCGGCGCATTGATGCTGCAGGGTGCGTAATCGGCCAGGGCGGTGCTGCCGCCCTTTTTTGCGGCCCGAGCGTACCCGTTTCTGCGTTGCCGCAAGCGGCCCGACGCGCGCCGGCAGCGGCCGAATTGCGCTAGAGTCGCAGCATGCCCATCGCCAGCCGGGCGCCTGCCCCCAGCGCCCCCAATGCTCCCAACGCCGCCGTAAACGTCTCGGCCGCCCCGCACGCCCGTGATGCGGCGGCGCGGGCCGATGGTCCGGCCAGCTCGCCGGCCGCGCAGCCGTTGCACGACAACGCAGTGTTTTCCGCGCTCACCCAGTCGCGCGCGTCGCTCGAACGCGCGTGCGTGCTCGGCGATGGCCTGGGACTCGCGCTCTGGCGCAATCGGCACGACGATACCGCCTACGCGCGTCCCGGCCACCACACGATGTCGATGTATCTCGAAGGCGGCCATGCTACCTATCGGCGCGACGCACCGGATCGCAAGGGCGCGCCGGACCGGCTCTGCGTGCTGCCTGCCGAGCACGAATCGTCATGGCATGTCGGTGGCGACCAGCGCTTTCTGCATCTGTATTTCCAGCCCGAGCATCTGGCCTGGCATTGCGTGCGCGTGCTCGATGCCGAACCGCGCGCACTGCAGTTGCAGGATCGGCTGTTTGCCGAGGATCCGATGTTGGCCGGCATGTCGCGCCGGCTGGTGATGCTGGACTGGCAGGACATCGACAGCCGCATGATCGGCAACGCGCTTGCGCACGAGGCGGTCACGCATCTGCTGCTGGCGCATGGCACGCGCAGGCCGTTGGCTCAATGGCGCGGCGGCTTGTCCGGCGCGGTGCGGCGCCGCGTGGCGGACTGGATCGACGCGCATCCGGCGGCCAATCCCACGCTGGGCGAGCTGGCCGAGCTGGCTGATTTGTCCGAATTTCACTTCGCGCGGATGTTCCGCGTGTCCTTCGGCATGCCGCCGCACGCGTGGATCATGCGTGCGCGGCTGGAGCGGGCTCGCGCGCTGCTCGGCAATGCCCGCCTGTCGCTGCACGAAGTGGCGAGCCAGGCCGGGTTTGCTTCCACCAGCCACCTTGGCAACCGGTTTCGCGCCGCATTCGGCATCACGCCGGGGCAGTGGCGCGCGGCGGCAAATTCTTCTGCCGGGTTGTAAGGACTTCACACCGCCCACCGCAGGCCGCCGCATTGTGATGCGCGCAGCGCGCGCCGATCAGATTGGGCCGAGCCGTTATCGGGCAATGCGCCGCGCAGAAACGGGTACGCTTTGGGATTTCCCGGGCCGCTGGCTGGCACGCCCTTCGCAAGTCACGCCCGGTTTGCATCCCGTGGAGTCAACGCATGGACCTGAATTTCATCGATCACGCAAAGCTGGAGGCCACCTGGGCGTATCTGACCCAGTTCGCCATCAGCCAGGGGCTTAACTGCCTGGCCGCGCTGGCGATCCTGATCATCGGCTGGTGGTTGTCGGCGCGCGCCGCGCGCGGGCTGCGTCAGGCGCTGCAGCGCACCCATGTCGACGACACGCTGCGCCCGATGCTGGCCAGCATCGTGCAGTGGATCATCCGCGTGCTGACCGTTGTGCTGGTCCTGTCGCAGTTCGGCGTGCAGACCGCAAGCATCATCGCGATGCTCGGCGCGGCGGGCCTGGCCATCGGCCTCGCGCTGCAGGGCACGCTGCAGAACATCGCCGCCGGGATCATGCTGGTGCTGTTGCGGCCGTTTCGCGTAGGTCAGTACATCGATGCGCAAGGCGTGGCGGGCACCGTGCGCGAGACGGGGCTGTTCATGACGGAGTTGCAGACGTTCGACGGCGTCTGCCTGCGCGTGCCCAACGGCAAGATCTGGGGCAGCGCGATCATGAACTACAGCGAGAACCCGACGCGCCGCATGGACATGGAGGTCACGGTGACCTTCGACAGTCCGATCCAGGCCGGGCTCGACGCACTGGCGGCGATGCTCGACAGCGAGAAGCGCCTGCTTGCCGAGCCGCGGCGTGAAGTCATGGTGGTGCGCTACACGGATCGCGGGGTGACGCTGAACGCGCGCTACTGGACGTCCAACGACGACTTCTGGGCCGTGCAGTTCGCGCTGTTCGCGCGCCTGAAATCGACCGTCGAGAACGCCGGCTGCCGCATCGCCGTGCCGGTGCGGGACGTACATATGCCTGCCATCGACGATGCCGATGCCGACCCCCGCGATGATGGCGATGGCGATGCCCGCGGCCGCGCCGACGGCTATCGCATCCGTTCGTCGGGGCCGGGCAGACCAAACTGAGCGATATTTCGCAGGCGCCCTCGCGCATGAGGCGGCGCGTGGGCGCGAAGCGGAAAAAGCGTGGGAGAAGGCCCATTTGGCGGCTCCGGGCAGCCGCCAAATGGGCGCAAACCGCGTCGCACCACGCACGCAGAAACGGGTACGCTTTCGGGCGCCGCGTAGCGCCCGCCAGGCTCTTGCCGCAAATACTGTCGCGTCACCCTTCGTCGGCAAACAGTGAACACGCGCCCATTTCCGCCGTGCTCACGTGCGCCCGGAAGCCGCCGAACAGATCGCGTCCCACACCGTGGCGATTGGCCGAAAGATCGGGAATATCGACCTGGCGCGCGGCCCACTGCGCCTCGTCGACCTTCACCGTCAGCACACCCGCCGGGGCGTCGACACGCACGATGTCACCCGTGCGGACGCGGCCGATCGCGCCACCGGACAACGCTTCGGGACACACGTGGATCGCCGCCGGTACCTTGCCCGACGCGCCCGACATGCGCCCGTCCGTGACCAGCGCCACATGGAAGCCGCGATCCTGCAGCAACGTCAGCGTCGGCGTCAGCTTGTGCAGCTCCGGCATGCCGCACGCCGCCGGCCCCTGCCACGGCAGCACCGCGACGAAATCGCGCTCGAGTTCGCCGCGCTTGAACGCCGCCAGCACGTCGTCCTGATGCAGGAACACGATGGCCGGCGCTTCGACGATCTGGTTTTCCGGCTTCACGGCCGATGTCTTGATGACGCAGCGGCCGAGCTTGCCATCGAGCACCTTGATGCCGCCATCGGGCGCGAACGGGTTGTCGGCGGGTCGTACGATGGTGTCGTCGAGCGTTTGCGCGGGGCCGTCGGTCCATGTCAGGCGGCCTTCGCGCAGCGTCGGCTCGCGCGTGTAATCGCCCAGGCCGCGGCCCACGATCGTGTTCACGTCGTCATGCAGCAGGCCCAGCGACAGCAGGCCGCGGATCACCAGCGACAAGCCGCCCGCCGCCTGGAACTGGTTCACGTCGGCCTTGCCGTTCGGATACACGCGCGCCAGCAGCGGCACCACGGCGGACAGTTCGTCGAAATCGTCCCACGTCAGCTGGATGCCGGCCACGCGCGCCATTGCGATCAGGTGCAGCGTGTGATTGGTCGACCCGCCTGTCGCCACCAGCCCGACGATGCCGTTGACGAACGCGCGCTCGTCCAGCACCTCGGCAATCGGCATGTAGCGCTCGCCGCCGTGCACCAGGCGCAGCGCCTGACGGGCCGATTCGCGCGTCAGCGCCTCGCGCAGCGGCGTATTCGGGTTGATAAAGGCGGTGCCCGGCAGATGCAGGCCCATGATCTCCATGAGCATCTGATTCGAGTTGGCGGTGCCGTAGAAGGTGCAGGTGCCCGGGCCGTGATAGGACTTCGATTCGGCTTCGAGCAGGCTCTGGCGATCGATCTTGCCTTCGGCGAACAGCTGGCGGATGTGGGCCTTTTCCTCGTTGCCCATGCCGGTAGTCATCGGGCCGCCCGGCACGAACACGGCGGGCAGATGGCCGAACGACAGCGCGCCCATCACCAGCCCGGGCACGATCTTGTCGCACACGCCCAGACACAGCACGCCGTCGAACATCTGGTGCGACAGCGCCACCGCCGTGGACATGGCGATCACATCGCGCGAAAACAGCGACAGGTCCATGCCGTCCTGGCCTTGCGTCACGCCATCGCACATCGCCGGCGTGCCGCCCGCAAACTGCGCGGTGCCGCCGGCTTCCAGCGCGGCTTCCTTGAGCCATTTCGGAAAGGCTTCCAGCGGCTGGTGCGCGGACAGCATGTCGTTGTAGGCGGACACGATCGCCAGGTTGGGCCGCTCCTGCGCCTTGAGCCTAATCTTGGCGTTGTCGGGCATGGCGGCCACCGCGTGGGCCAGGTTTGTGCAGGACAGGTTGCTGCGCTCCACCTTCTGCCCGGCCATGGCGCGGGTGCGATTGAGATAAGCCTGGCGGGTCGGGGCGCTGCGGGTCACGATGCGGGCCGTGACCCGTTCCAGAACGGGATGCGGGGGCATGGGGCTCTCCTGGAGTCGGGTGAGATGTATTTGCGGGGCGTTGTCTTGCGAGGTGTCGTGTTCAGGGCGCTTGTGCAGCGTAGCCGAAAATCGCGCGCCGCACCGGCGCTGCGCTTGCCTGACGTTGGGATCACCCAATGCGGCGGATGTTCCGCGCAGCCTTCGTGCGGCGCGACGATCTCGCGACGTGTCACGCCGCTGTCACCCGCCGTAGCAACCCGTCTTGCATCCACGCAGAAACGGGTACGCTATTCCGCATGGCGGGATGGGCGCGTGCACAAGGCAAGGCGAGTGACGTAACATGGCCGGACACTTGGCTGGAACTTATACGCCGCCCGCCGGCACTCAGTAGTTGCCGGGGGGCGCCCCCCCATCCCCGCAAGGAGTCCAGGGTGAGCATGCCCGATTTCGACATGGTGCTGTTTGGCGGCACCGGTGACCTGGCGCGGCGCAAGCTGCTGCCGGCCCTTTTTGATGCGCACCGCTGCGGCGTACTGCATCCGTCGGCGCGGATCCTGGCCACCGGGAGCCACGCGCAGACCACCGAGCAATACAAGGCCTCGCTGGAAGATTCCGTGCGGCCCGGCCTGGAGCACGCGCCGCCTGACGCATGGGCGTCGTTTCTCGAACGCATCTGCTACGTGCAGGCCGACGCGCGCCAGCCCGCGCACTTCGACGCGCTGGCCGAGAAAGTGCTGTCGCGCAAGCCCGAAGTCGTGGTCTGCTATCTGGCCACGGCGCCGCACATCTTCGTGCCGATTTGCGAACAACTGGGCCGCACTGGCCTGAACACGCCCAATGTGCGCGTGGTGCTGGAAAAACCGCTGGGCCACGATCTCGATTCCTCGGAGGCCATCAACGCCGCCGTCGCCCAGTTCTTCGCGGAAGACCAGATCTACCGGATCGATCACTATCTGGGCAAGGAGTCGGTGCAGAACCTGATGGCGATCCGCTTCGGCAACGCGCTGTTCGAGCCGCTGTGGCGGCGCGAATGGGTGCAGGACGTGCAGATCACCATCGCCGAGGAACTGGGCGTGGAAACGCGCGGCGATTTCTATGACCGCACCGGCGCGCTGCGCGACATGGTGCAGAACCACTTGCTGCAGCTGCTGTGCATGGTGGCGATGGAGCCGCCGGCCAGCCTCAGCGAAGACGCGATCCGCGACGAGAAGATCAAGATCCTCAAGGCGCTCAAACCGATCCAGCCGCAGGACGTCGCCGAGAAAACCGTGCGCGGCCAATACCGCGCCGGGGCGATCGGCGGCAAGCCGGTGGTTGGCTATCTGGAAGAGCAGGGCATCGCGCCGGACAGCCGCACCGAAACCTTCGTGGCCGTCAAGGCGGAGATCGCCAACTGGCGCTGGGAAGGCGTGCCGTTCTACCTGCGCACCGGCAAGCGCATGCAGTCGCGCGTGGCCGAGATCGTGGTGCATTTCCGCGACGTGCCGCACGCAATCTTTCCCAAGCCGCTGGGTTTGTCGCCGCAGAACCGGCTGGTCATTCGCCTGCAGCCCGAGGAAAGCATCCGCCTGTATTTCCTGGTCAAGCAGCCGGGCGACACGCTGGAGCTGACGCCCACCTCGCTCGATCTGGACTTTGCCAACTCGTTCAAGAAGCGCCGCGCCGGCGCGTACGAACGCCTGCTGCTTGACGTGATTCGCGGCCGGCTTGGCCTGTTCGTGCGGCGCGATGAACAGGTGCAGGCGTGGCGCTGGGTCGAGCCGATCATCGACACCTGGGACCAGAGCACCGTACCGCCCAAGCCTTACACGGCCGGCACCTGGGGGCCCGCCGCGTCGTCCGCGCTGATGTCGCGCGACAACGCGCTGTGGCACGAGGAAGTCTGAGACGCGGGCACGGGGCCGGCCAATCGGCTGTGCCGTCGCGCCCCGGCCCCTTCGCCACCGCTCGCTGCCTTCAGCACATCCGCCACGCATCGAACACGTAACCCTTCAACCGCTTGTCCACCGCCAGGAGATCGCCATGCGCCAGTTCGAACATGCCACGCCGATGGATCAGGCCGAATCGCTGGCCATCTCGGTGGGCCACGCACTCGATCTCGTCATCAAGGCCAAGGGCTGGGCCGTGCTGGCCGTTTCCGGCGGGAAGTCGCCGCTGCCGATGTTCGAGCGGCTGCGCTATCGGCCGATTCGCTGGGACGCCGTGACTGTGACGCTGGTCGACGAACGCGCCGTGCCGCCCGACCATGCCGACAGCAATGGCGCGCTGGTGCGCAACCATTTGCTGCGTGAAGGCGCGGGCGTGGCGGCATGGGTGCCGCTGATCCGTGACGAAGCGGAAGCCGCCGAGCCGCAACGCGCCGTCGCGCGGCTGAACGGCACATTCCAGCAGCCCGATGTGGTGGTGCTGGGCATGGGCGAGGACGGGCACACCGCGTCGCTGTTTCCCGATGCCCCCGAATTGCAGGACGCGCTGTCCGACCCGACGCCCGCCTATGTCGTGACTCATCCCAGCGTGGCGCCGCATGCGCGCGTGACGCTCAACCTTGCGGCGCTGCTGGCCGCCGAGCGCATGTTCCTGGCCATTTCCGGCGAGAAGAAGGCCGAAGTCCTGGCGCGCGCGCTGCAGGCGCCCACGCCGTCGCTGCCCGTGAGCGTGGTGCTGGCGCGCCATCGCCGCGGCGTAGACATCTTTCGCACCTGAAGACCGATGACCCGCAACGCCTCTGCTTATCCCCGCCTGCTGGCCGATGTCGGCGGCACCAACGTCCGCTTTGCCCTGGAATCCGCGCCGATGCGCATCGGCGAAGTCACCGGCTACAAGGTGGCGGATTTTCCGTCGCTCGAAGCGGCAATGCGCCAGTACCTGCAGGCGCAGCGTGCCGACGCGGTGCGCCATGCGGCCATCGGGCTGGCCAATCCGGTGACCGGCGATCACGTCAAGCTGACCAATCACAACTGGGCCTTTTCGATCGAACAGATGCGTGAGTCGCTGGGACTGACCACGCTGGTGGCGATCAACGATTTCACCTCGCTGGCGCTGGCGTTGCCCTGGCTGCCGGCCGATGCGCTGGCGCAGGTGCGCGCGGGCACGGCCGTACCCACCGCGCCGCGCGCGCTGATCGGCCCGGGCACCGGGCTGGGCGTCTCGGGCCTGGTGCCGGCGCCCGGCGGCGGCGCGGTGGCGCTGGCGGGCGAGGGCGGCCATATCGAGATCATGCCGGCCACCGACGACGAATGGATCGCCTGGCGCGCCGCGCATGCAGAGCTTGGACGCGTGTCCGCGGAGCGCCTGCTGTCGGGCGCGGGGCTGTCGCATATCCATGCCGCGCTGTCCGCAGAAATGGGTACGCCCCTGGCCGTACCGCTCGCGCCGGCGCAGGTGACCGAAGGCGCGGTGAAGCACGGCGATGCGCTGTGCCACCGCGCGTTCGACGTGTTCTGCGGCCTGCTGGGATCGGTCGCCGCGGATGTCGCACTGGTGCTGGGTGCGCGCGGCGGCGTGTATATCGGCGGCGGCATCGTGCCGCGCTTCGTCGATGCATTCCGCGCGTCGCCGTTTTCCCGGCGCTTTGCGGACAAGGGCCGCATGAGCGCGTATCTGGCCGATATTCCGGTCCACGTGATCACGGCCGAATTTCCCGCGCTGCCGGGCCTGGCGCGCGCGCTGGCCGACCGGCTCGAAGGCGACATGCGCCACGTCCATCCCTGAACGACGACATCATGCGTGTATTGCTGGTCGAAGACGACGCCATGATTGGCGAAAGCGTGAAGCTGGCGCTGCGCCAGGAAGGCTTTACCGTGGACTGGGTGACTGATGGCGACGCAGGGCTCGAAGCCGCGTCCGATCAGCACGGACCGCGCGCCGACGGCGGCTATGACCTGGTGCTGCTGGATCTGGGTTTGCCGCGTCGCTCCGGGCTCGACGTCCTCAAGACGCTGCGCGCGCGCAACGTGCGCACGCCGGTGCTGATCGTCACCGCGCGCGACGCCGTGTCGGACCGCGTGGCCGGTCTCAACGCCGGCGCGGACGACTACGTGATCAAGCCGTTCGATCTGCAGGAACTGGTGGCGCGCATGCATGCGATGGTCCGCCGCGCCGAGGGCCGCGCGGAGCCCGTGCTGCGCTACGGCGATATCGTGCTCAACCCGGCCACGCGCGAGGCCACGCAGGGCGGCGCGCCGGTACGGCTGTCGGCGCGCGAATACGCGCTGCTGTCGGCGCTGATGGCCCGTCCCGGCAAGGTGTGGTCGGTGGCGCAGTTGCAGGAGCGGCTCTATGGCTGGGACGACGAGGTGGGCAGCAACACGGTGGAGGTCTATATCCACGCGCTGCGGCGCAAGTTCGGCGCGGCGCTGATCCGCAACATCCGCGGCGTCGGCTATCTGATTCCGCAGCGCGACGCCGCCGCCGAGGGCACGCAAGGGGCCGTCGACTGATGCGATCGATCCAACGTACGTTGCTCTGGTGGCTGGCGGCGGGCCTGGCGGCCGGCATCGCGGTGGCCACCGCGCTGATCTATGGCCAGGCGCGACAGGAAGCCAATGCGCTGTTCGACTACCAGATGAAGCAGGTGGCCGCCGCGCTGCCCAGCCAGTTTTCCGCGCCCGTGGCGCCGCAGTTCGACGCCGGCAGCGGCGCCGGTGCGGATCTGCTGCATGCCGATGAAGACGTGGTGATTCATATCTGGGATGGCTCGGGGCGCAGCCTATACCTGTCGCACTCGCATCCGGTGTTGCCGCCGCGCGCGGAGCTGGGCTTTTCCGATGCGCGCACTGAATCGGGCGAATGGCGCATCTACAGCGTGCAGCTGGGGCCGGCCGTCGTGCAGATCGCCCAGCCGATGAGCGCGCGCCGCACGCTGGCCGCGCACATGGCGCTGCGCACCGTGGCGCCGCTGCTGCTGTTGCTGCCGCTGCTGGGCTGGCTGGTGTGGCTGGCGGTGGGTCGCGGCTTGCGGCCATTGCGCGAGATCGCCACCGAAGTGCGGCTGCGCGACGCTAACACGCTGGCGCCGCTGGCCGTGCGCGACATGCCCGACGAGATCGCGCCGCTGTCCGATGCGCTCAATCAATTGCTGGCGCGACTGTCGCACGCCATCGACACGCAACGCGCTTTCGTGGCCGACGCCGCGCACGCGTTGCGCACGCCGTTGACGGCGCTGCAACTGCAGGCCCAACTGGTGGAACGCGCGGATAGCGCAGCGACGCGCCAGCAGGCCGTGGCGCAATTGCGGCAGGGACTCGAGCGCATTACGCATCTGGTGGCGCAGTTGCTGACGCTGGCGCGCCAGGAGCCCGGCGCCGCGCCGCCGCCGCACGAACCGGTGGACCTGCGCGCGCTGGCGGGCGATGTGGTGGCCCAGATGTCGCAGGCGGCGCTCGATCGCGACATCGACCTGGGACTGGAGGACACCGGCCCGGAACCCGTCACGGTGCGCGGTGACGCCGATGCGCTGCGCATCCTGCTGACCAATCTGATCGATAACGCGCTGGCCTACATACCGCGCGGCGGCCGGATCGACGTGCAAGTAGCGCATAGCGCTGACGGCGTGGAACTGATGGTGGCCGACAACGGCCCGGGCATCCCGGCCGCCGAGCGTGCGCGCGTGTTCGACCGGTTCTATCGCGCGCCCGATGCGCCCACCGGCGGCAGCGGACTCGGGCTGGCCATCGTCGCCGAAGTGGCGCAGTCCCACGGCGCGCGCGTGGCGCTGGAAGACGCGGCGCCCGGGCTGCGCGTGCGGGTGGTCTTTCCGGCCGCGGCACAGGCGGATGCCTAGGCGCGGATTCGGGCGGATTCCCGCGGCGCTTTAGCGATTGTTAGTCGATCCCCAGCGAACAGCCTGGCGGGACAGCCGGACATGCCTAGAGCACCGGCGCCACCAGTGGGGCGCCGGTAAAGTGCCGGCGCGCGTTCTCGATGAACTGGTTCACCGACGCCAGCACTGCCTCCGGCGACCAGCCCGCCACGTGGGGCGTGAGCACGACGTTAGGACAATCGAACAGTTCGACGGGTGGCGCCGGTTCGCTTTCGTAGACATCGAGGCCCGCGCCGCCCAACGCGCCCGCGCGCAGCGCATCGGCCAGCGCGGCCGTGTTGACCACGCTGCCGCGCGCGATATTCACCAGATAGCCGTGCGGCCCCAGCGCGCGCAGCACGGCGGTATCGACCATATGGCGCGTCTGCGCGCCGCCCGGCGTGGCCACGACGAGGTAGTCGGCCCATTCGGCCAGCGCCATCAAATCGGGGAAGTAGCGAAACGGCACGTCCGCGCGCGGCTTGCGGTTGTGATAGCCGATCTCCAGATCGAAGCCTTGCCCCCGCTGCGCGATGCGCCGACCAATCGTGCCCAGCCCGACGATGCCCAGGCGTTTGCCGGACACGTTGGGCGGCAGCGGGATCGTATTGCGCCAGACGCCGTCGCGCGTGGCGCGATCGAGCGTCGGCACGCGGCGTACCGTCGCCAGCAACAGCGCCATGGCGTGGTCCGCCACACAACTGTCATTGGTGCCGGCGCCATTGCCCACGGCGATGCCGCGCGCCTTGCAGGCGGCGATGTCGATGTTCTCGTAGCCCGCGCCAAGCGCGCACACCAGCTCCAGCTGCGGCATCGCATCGATTTCCGCGGCGGTGATGCCGGTGGTGCCGTTGGTCAGCACGGCGCGGAATTTCTTGCCATTCACGGCGATCTCGATGGCGCGGCCTTCGGGTCCGGGCGCATAGAAGACGTCGAAGTGGTGGGAGATAAGGACGATGTGATCCGGTTCGAGCTGAACCATGACGAGCAAGGCGGGCTTCATGATGTGACAGTACTGAGGCGAGGCAGGTTGGGAGGGTTTGCCGGCGGGCCGACGCCACATTCTATGCCCGCCGCGCCATGCGCCGGGCAACGGCGTTGCATGTTCCGGGCGATTATCAAAGCCGGCGTCAGGGGCGTGACGCGCCGTCCCGGGCTGAATCGACAGCGCGTGCGGCGCACGCAGAAACGGGTACGCTCGATGACGCTCTGCGATTGCGGCGTGCTTCGTCGAGCGGACCGCGCGCGGAGTGCCGACGACCGGATCGCGGCCGGTCGCGCCCAGCTGCCGGCGCGTGAGGCAAGGCGCCGCGCGGGATAGCCGGCTTTATTCCCAAACGGATGCGCCACCGCCGCGCAATCGGCACCCATTTGGAACGGCGGTGCGATGGCGCGCAATTTGGGATGGGTGAATGACGCAGAAATGGGTACGCTTGCAGCGTTGCGGCATGTCGTCGGCCGCAGAATTCGCGGCTTCCTTATTCGATCCCCTCAGGCCCTTTTCATGTCGACTCTGACCCGTCAATCGCCCCGTTGGCTGCCCGCGCCCGATACATTGCAGTACCACTTGCTGCTTGGCGCGGCGGGCATGCTGGTGCTCGGTCCGCTCGGTTGCGTGGCGGCCGCGTACATGAATTTCTCGCTCGGGTTTTTTGTCGGCGGGCAAGTCCTGGCCGGCATTCTTGGCTCGGCGGTCACCGCGGGCTACGGCGCGGCGGGTCGACACGGCGCCAACTACATCCAGACCGCCGCCGCGTCGGTGGCCGGCATGGGCGGCATGGTGGTGGTGATCCAGGCGATGGGTTGGATGGGCATGCCGGAGCCGCCGGTCTGGCAACTGGTCGGCTACATGCTCTGCATCGGCATGTACGGGGTTGGCGTGGGCATGCTGTACACGCCGCTGCTGGTCGATCGCATGCAGCTGACGTTTCCGTCCGGGCTGGCGGTGGCCAACATCCTGCGCGCGCTGACCGATCCGGTGCTGCTGCGCCGGGCGATTGCGCGGCTGGCTGGCGGTGTCGGACTGGGTGTACTGGCCGGCGTGGGCGCGACGCGCGTGGCCTGGCTGGGCGCCATCGACCTGTCGGCGTCGACGTTCGGCGCGGGCATGATCGTCGGCGCGCGCATCGGTATCGCGGCGCTGGTCGGCGGTTTGGTGGGCTGGGCGCTGACGCCGTGGTTTGTCTCGATTGGCTGGCTGTCGCCCGGCGATCCGTATCGCAAGATCACCTTCCTGTTTGCGCTCGGCATGATCATGGGGGCGGCCGCCATCGACGTGTCGCTACTACTGGCGCGCGCCTGGCGAGCGCGGCTGACCACGGCCGCGCGCCCGGCTGGCATGCCGCAGCGCTGGATCGTCGCGTGGGTGGTGGTGTGGGGCGTCGCGGTGGTGGCGGCCGGCGTGGCATGGTTCGGCCAACCGGTTGGCTACCAGTTGATGGCCGTGGCGCTGGTGCTGATCTTCGCGCTGGTCAACGGCATCTCGGTCGGCATGGTCGACCAGAATCCGATTTCCTCCGCGTTTGTGCTGAGCGTAATCCTGATGGCCGCCGCGGGACTGCGCGCGCCGCAGATCGGATTGATCGCTGCGACGGTGCTGCTGGTGTCCACTGCCCAGGCCTGCGACATGCAGCAGGATCGCTCGACGGGCTGGCGTCTGGGCACGGACCGGATGGTGCAGTTCGGCTATCAGGCGATGGGCATCGTGGCCGGCGCGGTGCTGGCCGTGGCGCTCGCACGGCTGTTCATGGACGCCTATCCGGTGTTGCGACTGGACCAGACCGTGCTGCCCGCCGACCAGCAACCGGCGCGCTGGACATCCGCGATGACGTACAAGATCGTCGGCGCATTGCGCAGCATGACCGAGGATCGCCCGCACCAGCGGCTGGCCGTGTGTATCGGGCTGGCCATCGGACTGGTGACCGAAATCCTGCGCAAGGCGATCCGCGCATCGGCGCGTTATCGACGGTTTGCCGCGCAGGGCCGCGTCGGCAAGACGTGCGATTTCCTGCTCGATGCGGTACTGCTGCCGTCGCCATACGCGTCGTCGTTTGGCGGCTTCGTCAATCTGGCGGCGTCGGGGTGGATGGCGGCGGGCGGCGTGGTGGCCGGCGTGGTCGAGTGGCGGTCCCGGGCGCTGGCCGATGGGCGCGGTCGCGGCGCTGACATGCGCGCTGACCAGCACGCGCTGCCCGACGACATGAGCACGACGTCGCTGGTGGGCGGCGGACTGATTGCCGGCGACGCGCTGGCGGCGCTGGGTTTTGGCATCGCGGGGCTGCTGGCGGTTGTTCGCTAGACCCGCGCGCGTTTCGCCCCGCCGCGGCGCACTCAAATCACGGGCATCGACGCGCTTGGCGGCTTGCGGGCCAGCAGCGCGGACAGCTTCTTCAGTGCCATCGACAACTGCGAGCGGTCGGCCGCGCCGCCCAGCGAAATGCGGATCGCGTTGGGCGGCGCCGCGCCTTCGTAGAACACGTCCGATGCGGTGACGCGCAGCGATTCGTCGCGCGCCGCGCGGCCGAATCCCGCCGACGACCAATAGCTCGGCAGCGCATGCCATACGTGAATGCCGGAGGGCGCCAGCGTACCCGCGCCACTCAGCCATTGCCGCGCGATCTGCTGCCGTGCGGCCGCCTCGGCGCGTATGCCAGCCAGCAGCCCTGCCGCCGATCCATCGCGAATCCATTGCGTGGCCAGCGCCGTTGCCACCGGCGCGGCCATCAGCGTAATCGCGCGCAACGCGCCCAGCATCGACGCCTGCATCTCAGCATCCGGCGCCACCACATAGGCGGTGCGCAGCCCCGGACTCAGGCATTTGGACAATGTGGCGATGTAGAACGTCTGCGCCGGGGCGAGCGCGGCCAGCGGTGGCGGCGCGTCAGGGGTCAGCAGCCAGTACGGATCGTCTTCGACAATCGGCACGCCGTGGCGCGCGGCGACGCGCGCGATATCGCGCCGACGGGCTTCGGGCATGGTGTGCGTGGTTGGATTCTGCAGCGTTGGATTCAGGTAAATCATCTGCACGCCGCGCTCGCTGCATGCCGCGTCGAGCGCGTCGGGACGCATGCCGTCGCCGTCGACTTCGACAGTCACCACATGACGTCCCAGCTCTGCGGCGGCGGCGCGCACGCCGGGATAGATCAGCGGTTCTGCGGCGATGGAAGCGCCGGGCGCGGTGCGGCACAGCATCAGCGCCGCCAGTGCCGACTGCGCGCCGGGACTGGCCACCACGCGGTCGTGCGCCACATCGCCCAGCATCGGCGCCAGCCAGCTTGCGCCAGCCGCCCGGTCTGCCTGGGTGCCGCCGCCGAGCTGATAGGTCATCAGCAGGCTGGCGTCGGCCCGCAGCGTCACCTGCGTCAGGCCGCGACGCAGCATGTCGCCGAAATCGATGCCGTCCGGCGGAGGCGGCACGTTCATGCTCAGGTCCACCGCCGGGGCCAGGTCGAACGACGGCGCGGCGATGAACGTGCCGAGCGATCCGCGCGGCTCCACCAGCCCGCGCCGCCGCGCCTCGGCCAGCGCGCGCGTGACGGTGGTCAGGTCGACGCCGAGCAGCGCCGCCAGTTCGCGCTGCGGCGGCAGCCGATCGCCTGGCGCCAGCCCGCCATCGGCCATCGCACGTTCCAGAAAGTCGGCGATCTGCATGTAACGCGGCCCGCCCGCCTTGGCGAATTCGCCGATCCAGACGGGTCTCAAGCCGCCTGCGAGACTGCTTGTACGCACGGTTCCACTCATTTTGTATGGATGTTGTCTTACCTTAGCATGCCGCGCAAACCAGGCAAATCCATACAAACACCGGTGCCTGCCGGTAGATGCCTGGGTCCTCAGACAAGGTGTTCGATATGCGTGAGCAACCTGCCGGCCAAAGACGTGCGCGCCGGCGATTTCCCCTCTCCCCGCGGTCCGCACGCGCGTGGCTGTACGCCGCCGCGCCGCTGATCCTGACTGGCTGCTCGTGGGATCTGCTGAACCCCAGCGGATCGATCGGCGTGCAGACGCGCAACCTGATCGTGCTGGCCACCGCGCTGATGCTGCTGGTGGTGATCCCGGTGATCATCCTGACGCTGGTGTTTGCGTGGCGCTATCGCGAGACCAACACGCGTGCCGAATACGCGCCGCGCTGGTCGCATTCCACGCGCATCGAAGTGGTGGTGTGGGGCATCCCGTGCGTGATCGTGGCGCTGCTCGGCATCATCATCTGGGACACCACGCACAAGCTCGATCCGTTCCGGCCAATCGAATCGACGGTGGCGCCGCTGGAAGTCGATGTAGTGGCGCTGGACTGGAAGTGGCTGTTTATCTATCCGCAATACGGCGTGGCGTCGCTGAACGAATTGCCGATTCCGGTGGGCACGCCGATCAACTTCCGCATTACCGCCGAATCGACCATGAACGCGCTGTTCATCCCGCGGCTGGGCAGCATGGTCTACGCGATGAGCGGCATGCAGACGCGGCTGCATCTGATTGCCGACCAGCCGGGCGTGTTCGACGGCCGCTCCGCCGCCTACAGCGGGGCCGGCTTTTCCGACATGCATTTTCGGACCATTGCCACCTCGCGCGCGGAATTCGATGCGTGGATCGCGCGCGCCCGCGCATCGGGCAACACGCTCGACGACGCGGCATACCGCCGCCTGGAACAGCCCAGCAGCAAGGACCCCGTCACGCTCTACGGCAAGGTGTCGCCACGGCTGTTCCAGGGCGTGGTCGATCAATACATGGCCAGCAACGGCGAGATCTGCCGTGCCGACAGCCCCGTGACCCTCGGCGCCATCGCGGGCGCCAACATGCCGCCGCTGCCGGCATCGCAGCCACTGGAACGCTAATCATCATGTTCGGAAGACTTTCACTCGACGCCATCCCGCTGCACGAGCCCATCATCATGGGCACGCTGGCGATGGTGATGCTGGGCGGCGCCGCGCTGCTCGGCGCGATCACGTACTACGGCAAGTGGACCTATCTCTGGAAAGAGTGGATTTGCTCGGTCGACCACAAGCGCGTGGGCGTGATGTATATCGTCATGGCGCTGATCATGCTGCTGCGCGGTTTTGCCGACGCGATCATGATGCGCGCGCAGCAGGCCATCGCCGTGGGCGACGCAGCCGGCTATCTGCCTCCGCATCACTACGATCAGATCTTCACCGCGCATGGCGTGATCATGATCTTCTTCGTCGCCACGCCGTTCATCCTGGGTTTGATGAACGTGATCGTGCCGCTGCAGATCGGTGCGCGCGACGTGGCGTTCCCGTTCGTAAACTCGCTCAGTTTCTGGATGTCGGCAATGGGCGCGGTGCTGGTCATGCTGTCGATGTTCGTCGGCGATTTCGCCGCCACGGGCTGGGTCGCCTATCCGCCGCTGAGCGGCCTGGGATACAGCCCCACCGTGGGCGTCGACTACTACATCTGGGCGCTGCAGATATCGGGGCTGGGCACCACGCTGACCGGCATCAACTTCATCGTCACGATCCTGCGCATGCGCGCGCCGGGGCTGAATCTGATGAAGATGCCGGTGTTCACGTGGACGGCGCTGATCACCAATATCCTGATCGTGGCGATCTTTCCGGTGCTGACCGCCACGCTGGCGCTGCTGACCGCGGATCGCTATCTGGACATGCATTTCTTCACCAGCGAACTTGGCGGCAACGCCATGATGTACGTGAACCTGATCTGGATCTGGGGCCATCCGGAGGTCTACGTGCTGATCCTGCCGTGCTTCGGCGCGTTCTCGGAGATCATCGCCACGTTCTCGCGCAAGCCACTGTTCGGCTACACGTCGATGGTGTACGCGACGTCGTCGATCGGCGTGCTGTCGTTCTTCGTATGGCTGCACCACTTCTTCACGATGGGGTCCGGCGCCAGCGTCAATGCGTTCTTCGGCATCATGACGTCGATTATCTCGATCCCCACCGGCGTGAAGTTGTTCAACTGGCTGTTCACGATGTATCGCGGACGCATCCGCTTTCATTCGTCCACGCTGTGGACCATCGGCTTCATGGTCACGTTTGCCGTGGGCGGCATGACCGGCGTGCTGCTGGCAGTGCCCGGCGCCGATTTCGTGCTGCACAACAGCCTCTTCCTGATCGCCCACTTCCACAACGTGATCATCGGCGGTGTGGTGTTCGGTTGCCTGGCGGCAATGACGTTCTGGTTCCCGAAAGTGTTCGGTTTTACGCTGAACGAGTTCTGGGGAAAGGTAGCGTTCTGGTGCTGGCTGATCGGCTTCTATCTGGCCTTTATGCCGCTGTATGCGCTGGGCCTGCAGGGCATGACGCGCCGCATGAACCATTACAACAATCCGGAATGGCAGCCATACCTGATCGTGGCGCTGGTCGGCGCGGTGATCATCGGCTTTGGCATCCTGGCCATTCTCTGGCAGTTGTTTGTCAGCGTGCGCGACCGCAACCAGCATCGCGACCTGACTGGCGATCCGTGGGACGGCCGCAGTCTCGAATGGTCCACGGCATCGCCGGCGCCGTTCTACAACTTCGCGCAGGTGCCGCATATCACGTCGCTCGAACAGCATTGGGACGACAAGCAGTCGGGCCGCGCCTACGCGGTGCCCGCCCGCTATGAGGACATCCATATGCCGCGCAATACCTCGGCGGGTTTCCTGGTGTCCGTGTTCGGCCTGGCGTTCTGCTTCGGATTCGTCTGGCACATCTGGTGGCTGGCGGGCCTGGGGCTTGCCGCGATGATCATCACGTTCATCGCGCGCAGCTATGACCGCGACGTGGATTACTACGTGCCCGCCGCTGTCGTGGAGCGCATCGAGCATGCGCGCATGCAGCAACTGAAGAGCGCCCACTGATCATGACGACGACTTTGAAACTGCGGACGGAACCGTCCACCGCGCCGCTGCACGACGACCACGGCGCGCACGGCGCGCATCCCGCCGATCACACCCATCACGCCGATCATGCGCACGTCGCTGCCAGCCAGACCACGCTGGGCTTCTGGCTGTATCTGATGAGCGACTGCCTGATCTTCGCGGTGCTGTTCGCCACCTTTGGCGTGCTGGTGCAGAACACGGCGGGCGGCCCCGGTGGCGCGGAGCTGTTCGACCTGCGCTTCGTGCTTGGCGAAACCATGCTGCTGCTGACCAGCAGCCTCACGTTCGGCGTGGCGATGCTCAAGCTGCAGGCGGGCAAGGACAATCGCTACGAAGTGATTCGCTGGATCGTGCTGACCTTTGCGCTGGGCGCGGCCTTTGTCGGCATGGAGATCTACGAATTCCGCGCGCTGCTCCATGAAGGCGCCGGGCCTAACCGCAGCGCGTATCTGTCGGCGTTCTTCATGCTGGTGGGCACGCACGGGCTGCATGTGAGCGCCGGATTGCTGTGGATCGTCGTGATGGTCAACCAGATCCAGGTGTTCGGGCTGGACGCCATCGTGCGCCGCCGCCTCGCGTGCCTGAGCCTGTTCTGGCATTTCCTCGATCTGGTCTGGATCTGCGTCTTTACGATCGTCTATCTGAGGGAGTTCCTGTGAGCACCACCCACCATACTTCCCATGACCATGCGCACGGCACGCTGCGCAGCCATCTGGTTGGCTATGCGCTGTCGCTGCTGCTGACCTTTGTATCGTTCGGCGCCGTGATGGGCAAGGTACTTCCCGCGCGTGCGGGCCTGGCGCTGATCGTCGCGCTGTGCATCGCGCAATTGCTGGTGCAGCTGGTGTTCTTTTTGCACCTCGGCCCGCGCAAGGGCCAGCGCGGCAACACCGGGATCTTTCTGTGCACGGTATTCCTGATCGCCATCGTCGTGGCGGGATCGCTCTGGGTCATGCACAACGCCAACCTGAACATGATGCCGATGCAGTCGGCGCCGGCTGGGGCGGGCGCCCGGCTCTGACAAGGGCCGGAGCACGAAGGCAGGCATCTGTATCCGGCCCTGGCTGGGACCCGGATTTGTCGGCAGGCCGCGCACCCCCGCGCGGGCCTGCTTTTTTTTGCGCGTCGCGCTTTCACGCTGGCGGCGTGCCTTCCTTGAAACATGCCTTGAGTTGGGCGCGCAGCTCCGGCGTGTCCTGATGGGCATGCACCTGAACCGCGTGCTGCACGGCCGCTTCGAGCAGCTCTTTTTCGCTATCGGCGCTCAGCGCCACCGTGCAATGTGTATCGCTCGGAAATTCGCGGCAATCGATATATTGGCGTGCCATGGCTGTCTCCCGGCGCGAGCGGATTGTCGCGCCCAAACCAGTATAGGGCGGCGTCTGCGGCTGCCGTAGCCGAGGCGCGGCGCGTACCACATGCGAATTCCGCTTGCGTGGGATGCGACGCGGGCTCTGCAAGCGTCGATATTTCCGGCTACCCTGTCGCGTCTGCCTACGAACCCGGCACAACAGGAAAAAGTCATGCCCCAGTCACTCAAGATCGATTTCGTTTCGGATATCGCCTGCCCATGGTGCGCCATCGGTTTGTCGTCGCTGATGCAGGCGCTCGAGCGCACGCGCGACGTGGTGGAGGCCGAAGTGGTGATGCATCCGTTCGAGCTCAATCCGCAGATGGGCCCCGAGGGCGAGGCCATCGTCGATTACCTGGGCAAGAAGTATGGCCGCACGCCTGCGCAGATTGCAGAGACGCAGGCCATGATCCGCGAGCGTGGCGCCAGCGTGGGATTCACCTTCGGTCCGCGCGACTTTGTCTACAACACGTTCGACGCGCATCGCCTGTTGCAGTGGGCCGGCACGCAGGGCCGGCAGCTGCCGTTGAAGCAGGCGCTGCTGACGGCCTATCACGGCCAGGGCAAGGACCCGAGCAATCACGATGTGCTGCTGGAAGCCGCGCAATCGGTGGGACTCGATGTGGCCGAAGCGCGCAACGTGCTGGACAGCGACGCCTTTGCCGACGAAGTGCGCGACGAAGAGCGCGAGTACCAGAGCATGGGGATCCAGTCGGTGCCGTCGGTGATTTTCAACAACCGCTACCTGGTAACCGGCGGCCAGCCGGTCGAGGCGTTCGAGCAGGCGATCCGCGATATCGCGAAGGAAGCGCAGGGCGCCTGAGCGGCGCGCGCTGGCGCGTCAGAAGTGATGGCGCATGCCGACCATCACGCCAACGCGCGTGCTGCGGCTGACGTCTGTCACCGGCGCACCCGCCCAGTACTCGGTTTCGCGTCCGACCGTGCCGCCGCGCGCATGCACCACGTCCGCTTCCAGATACAGGCTGGTGCGCTTTGAAAACGCGTAGTCGGCCACGAATGCGACGCTGTCGGCGTTGCCGCCGCCCAGGTGCACGGGCGTGTCCTGGAACTGCGTGGTCACGTCGCCCGACTGCCGATACCGGTAGTACGCGCCGGACAGATGCAGCGCCGGCGTGAGCGGATAGCCGAGACCCACGAACGAGATGTTGTAGCGCGCGTCGCCAGCGGATTCGCGCCGGCCCATGTGGCCCAGGTAAGCGGTTGCCTTGCCGATCACGTACGAGCCGCCCACCGAATAGTTGCGCACCGTGCTGGCGCCGTCGTCGCTGCGGCGCTGGTCGTACGCCACGCCCAGCGCCAGCGCGCCCTGCTGATACTTCACGCCGCCGCCCAGCGTGGTGCCGTGACTCATGTTGCCGCGCTGTTCGCCGGCGCCGTAGTCGAGCTGTACGGAAAACGGCCCCACCGTACGTTGATAGACCACGCTGTTGTCGATGCGGTAGTCCTGGAAAAAGATGTCGCCGCCGATATAAAGCGGATCGGACCAGAAGTTGCCCCAGCCCTGATCGAGCGGATCGAACGCCCAGCCGATATTGTTCAGCGCGTTGTACTGGCGGCCGAAGGTCAGGCTGCCCCAGTTGCCGGACAGGCCCACCCACGCCTGACGGCCGAACAACGCGTTGTACGACGTGCGGCCGTCGTCGCTGCCGAAGCCGTTTTCAAGCTGGAAGATGGCGTGGTTGCCGCCGCCCAGATCTTCGTCGCCTTTCAGGCCGAAGCGGCTGCCCACCATGCCGCCGGACACCAGCGCAAGCTGGTCGTGATGGCGCGCATCGATGTTCGACGTATAGCGCACCGCCGTGCTGACGATGCCATACAGGGTCACGCCGGCGTCGGCGTGGGCGGCGCACGGCAATAGCGCGGCCGCAATCAGCCAAAGGCTGGCTGGTTTCTTCACAAATTGTCCTCCGGAATACGGATCCGCCCGACGCGCGACGGCGCCGGGAAGGGTCGGTTCAGGCTGCAAGTACCTGAGGGGTTCCAGTCCTGCGCGGAAGTTCTCGGGGCGAGACACGCAGGGCGTTATCCGGGATGCGCGCGGCAAGCGGCGCAGCGCCTGGATCGAGGGTCGAAGCTGGGCGGCGAATGCTGCCACACGGGCAGGCAAGCCAAAGGTGGGCGCAAGGCCCGGGTGCGTATCCGCCGGCGCCCACTTCGACAGTGGCGATGACCTAAGTGCCTGAGAAGGCAATATTGCGGCCGTACCCGGCGCGGCGGAACGGCGCAGTTTACCGCATTCGCCGTCGGGCCCTCAAAAAGTGGATCAAACGGCGCAAATAGCGATCAAGGGCTCGGCTGCCGTGTTCGACGTGCCGATCCGCACCGTCGAGACCTCGCCCGACGCCTTGCTTGCGCGATGGCCAACGACACCGCCGTGGTCGTCCTCAACGGCCGCGCGGCGCGCTACGCGGGTATTCGATGGCGACGCGGCCCGCGCGCGCACCAAGGAAGACCCGCGCCGCGCGTTTCGCGATGACTGGGCATACCACCTATAATTCGCGCCGAGGACGACCTCGCCCACATTGGGTTTTTTTCATGTCCGGGACGGCCCGGCTCTTGTTAAAGGGAGAGCCGTCATGGCTTGGATATTCCTGGTGGTTGCAGGTCTTCTCGAAATCGTATGGGCGTATGCGATGAAGCTGTCGGATGGCTTCACGAAATGGCAGTACAGCGCGGTCACGCTGGTGGCGATGATCGCCAGCTTCGCGCTGTTGTCGCTGTCGATGAAGACGCTGCCGCTTGGCACCGCCTATACGATCTGGACCGGCATCGGCGCGGTCGGTGCGTTTCTCGTCGGCCTGTTCATCCTGGGCGAGCCCGCCAGCCTGATGCGTATCGCTGCGGCCGTGCTGATCGTCAGCGGCCTGGTGATGATGAAGCTCTCGTCATAGCGCGAGGCCGGTCACTTCCTCCGCGGCGGCGGCTGGGCGCAGCGCCCGCGGGATTGTCCGCGCGGGCGCCCGCCGTTATCAGCCCTTCAGATTTCCTTCGTCAGCGCCTTGAAGTCGATCCACTGGTCGAACTGTTCGTTGGTGAGGTGGCCCGAGTCGATCGCGGCCTCGCGCAGCGACAGGTTTTTCTTCACGGCGAGCTTGGCGATCTCGGCGGCCTTGTCGTAGCCGATATGCGGGTTGAGCGCGGTCACCGACATCAGCGAACGTTCCAGCAGTTCCTGAATGCGCGCGCGATCGGGTTCCACGCCTTCCACCATGTGTTCGGCAAAACTCGATGCGGCGTCGGCCAGCAGCGTCACCGACTGCAGCACGCTATAGATGATCACCGGCTTGTAGGCATTCAGTTCCAGCGTGCCAAGACTGTTGGCCAGCGTCACCGTGGTGTGGTTGCCGATCACGCGGCAGCAGACCATCGCCAGCGCTTCGGCCTGGGTTGGATTGACCTTGCCGGGCATGATCGACGAACCGGGCTCGTTGGCGGGCAATTGCAGTTCGGCAAAACCAGCGCGCGGGCCGGAGCCCAGCAGCATGAAATCGCGGGCGATCTTCAGGAACGACGACGCGGTGGTGTTCAATGCGCCGGACAGGTCCGCCAGCGCGTCGTGCGCCGCCTGTAGCGCATAGCGGTTGGGTGCAGGTTCGAACGGCAGCCCGGTGTAGGCGGCCAGCGCGCGGGCAAAGGCTGCGGCGAATCCGGGCGGCGCGTTCAGGCCGGTGCCCACCGCCGTGCCGCCCTGGGGCACCGCCATGGCGCGCAGCATCGCCTGCTGCAGACGCGACTGCGCGTCCGCCACTTGCGTCATGTAGCCGGAAAATTCCTGGCCCAGCGTCAGCGGCACGGCGTCCTGCAAATGGGTGCGCCCAACCTTGACGATATCCGCGAAGGCGTCGACCTTCCTGGCAAACGTCTGCTGCAGCTTTTCCAGCGATGGCAACAGCGTCTGCTGGATTGCGCGCGTGGCCGCGATGTGCATCGCCGTGGGGAAGCTGTCGTTGGACGACTGGCTGGCGTTGACGTGATCGTTGGGGTGCACGGGCTTCTTGCTACCCACCTCGCCGCCCAGCATCTGGATGGCGCGGTTCGAGATCACCTCGTTGAGATTCATGTTGGTCTGCGTGCCCGATCCGGTTTGCCAGACCGACAACGGAAACTCGCCCGGCCATTTACCCGCGATAACTTCTTCCGCGGCCTTTTCGATGGCATCGGCCACATCGGGCTTGAGCACGCCGAGTTCGCGGTTGGCGCGCGCCGCGCACAGCTTGAGCACCGCGAACGCTTCGATCAGCGACGGCGGCATTTTCTCGCTGCCGATACGAAAATTCTGACGCGACCTTTCGGTCTGTGCCCCCCAGAGATGCTCGGCCGGGACGGCAACGTCTCCCAGGCTGTCTTTCTCGATGCGGGTGGCGGACGACTTCTCGGACATGGACGGACTCCTTCGACAAAGGGATCACTGCGGAATCACTGCGAAATCAGGGCAGACCCTAAGCATAGCCGTCCGGTGCCATAGGCGTCGCATGCGGGGCAATGTCCCTGCCACCGACATGTGCATGCGCACGGACGGCGGCGGTTGCCCGGTTCAGCCGCGCTCCGGCGGCGCCGGGCGCGTGGGGAAGGCCGGAGTGCCCGGCCCGTTGCGATCAGGCAGTCATTTTCAGGCACATTTCCATGCAGGCCGCGCAGGCCTTTGCGCATTCCTGGCAGTGCCAGTGATCGTAGCGCTCGCATTCTTCCTTGCACCATTTGCACACTTCGGCGCAGTCCTCGCAAACCAGCGGCGCGAATTCGCTATTGCGCAGCATGTACGACGCGGCAAGATTGGCGATGCCTGCGCAATCCATGTCCAGCGCGATGCAGCGCACCATCTTCTTTGTGTCAGGTTCTTCCAGGCACGCGGCAGCGCACTTCAGGCAGGCCGCTGCCGCAGCGTTGCAGGCGGCGATGCAGTCGGCGTATCGGGAGAAGTTTTCCTGCACGTTGGGTCGAATCATCGGTGTCCTCCTTTGGGGGTGGGCGGGTCCGATCCCGTGGGACAAGACCCAAGGCAACCGTTATCCACAATAGCAGGCACATGGCGAACATGCCGGGCAACGGCGCGGCGCGGTCATGACGAGCGCGGCGGTCAGACTGTTCTACAATGGCCGCCTCTGCCTGGCGCGCGTTGGACCCCAGAGCGGCTGCACAGGCAGCAAAATGGCCGGATCCACGCAGTACCGCGCAAAACGCAGCAAGTTGGCCGAATCAAGCGGCACGAAAGGACAGAATCATGGGTGAGGCAAAACGACGGGGCACGCCGGAAGAGCGTGCGCAACAGGCGCAGGCACGGGTCGACGCGCTGCGTCCGGCACAACTGGTCTGCGGATCGTGCAAGACGGCTTTCACCAATTTCGATGCGATTCCAGCGCCGGGCCTGCGCGGCATCGACGCCGTGTTTGGCGGCCAGTGCCCTAACTGTGGCAATGACGTTGTGGTGTTCAAGGGCGAATCGAAGGCCGTCGCGGAAGCGATGCTGGCTTACGAGAGGATGATGGGCGAGAACGCGAAGCTCGGCTATCAATCGGCCGACGGCAGGCATGTGCCGTTCGACGAGGCGGCCCCGCAGGCGTCGGACGCGTCCGACCAGTCCACGCGTCACTGACCGCTCGCATCGCCACGCGGCGCGGCACGTTCGCGTAAGTGAACGCGGTCGCGCGCGTGATTTCGGCCCCGCTTTCAGCGCCGAAAGTCCCCCCACGGCCCATTCGATGGTCCGCGCGTCGGTCACGCGTCGACGTGCGCCAGCTCGGCCGGGCCCATCTCGTAACGACCGCGCCCGAGCGCCTTGGCGCGATACAGCAGCGTGTCGGCCATCCGCATCAGCGCCTCCTCGGTCATCGGTGCGCCGCGATACAGCGCCACGCCGATACTGACGTTGACATCGGCCAGCACGCCATCGAAATAGAAACGCCGGCTGACCGATTCCAGAATGGCTTCCGCAACGCGCTGCGCAGTGGCGGGCGAGCCGATATCGGCCAGGATCACCGCGAATTCGTCGCCGCCCAGGCGTGCCACATGGTCCGCCTCCCGCACGCAGCGGCGTAGCCGCAATGCAAACGCCTGTAGCAGCAAGTCGCCGGTGGCGTGGCCGTGACTATCGTTGACGGCTTTGAAGCGATCCATGTCCAGAAACAGCAGCGCCATCAGATGATTCTGATTGCGGCTGTCGGCCATCGCGCCTTGCAGATGCGCTTCGAAGGCGCTGCGGTTTTCCAGCTGCGTGAGGTGATCGGTGCGCGACATGCGTGACAGCCGCAACGTCTCCAGCTTGCGCTGGGTGATGTCCTGCACGTGGATGTGCACGCCCACGACCTGTTTGCCGTCCTCGCTCCATTCGGGTCGATAGCTGGTTTCCATCCAGTGATGATGCGGAAACAGGAATTCGCCTTCGAAGGTGACCACGCTGCCCGCCAACGCCTGCTGCAGATGCGGCCGCGCACGCTGGTATCGCTCCTCGCCCAGCAGTTCGCGCATCGACATGCCGCGGATCTGCTCGAGCGGCAGCCCGAATGCGCGCTCGTAGGCGACGTTGTTGAACACGTAGCGCTCGTCGTTGTCGACAAAGGCCAGTAGCGACGGCAGCGTATCGGTCACCGCGCGCAGACGGCGCTCGCTGCGGGCCAGTTGCTGGCCGCGCTGGCGCACGTCGCGCATCAGGCGGATGAAGGCGCGCGTGACGTCGCCGATTTCGTCGCGCTGCGGCCGTTTCGGCAGGTTCTCGAACGCGTCCTCGTCGCTGGCGCTGGCGCGCACCACCTGATGCAATCGCGACAGCGGCCACAGCAGACGGCGCACCGCCAGCCATATCAGCAGCGCCACTACGGCCAGCGCGATGCCGGACATCATCACGAAACGCTGCTGCATCTGCCGCAGCGGCGCGTAGGCTTCGCGCGCGGGCAACACCGCCACCAGTTCCCAGCCGGTAGTTGCCATCAGGCGGCGGGCGATTACGGGCCGTTTGGGCGTGAGAAATTCCAGCGTTGCCGCGCTGTCGTCCACGCCGCAGGTGTCGCCCGTGGCGCGCGCGGGCTGGTGAGCCTGTGCGGGATCGGGATGCTGCACGTACACGGGCGTGGCGCCGGCCGAAACCAGGCAGTAGAAGCCCGTGATACCGAGCCGGCTGCGGCTCATTTCCACCAGGAAGTTGGAATTGGCCAGGTTGAGCCAGCCGCCCACCAGCCCGATGAATTCGCCCGACGCGGACAGCACGGGCACCGCCACCACGGCGCCCATCGAGCCTTCGATGCGCGCGCGGATCGGTGCGGCCACCACCACGTTGCCCGTGCGGGCCACTTCGCGGAAATAGGTGCGGTCGCCCACGTCCACCGGCGTGCCGCCCATCGTGAGCACCGTGCCGTGGCGGTCAGTGACCATCACGGCGTCGAACGCGGCCGGCACCGGCACCGCGCGTCTCACGGTTTCGAGCAGGCGCGGGCGCAGTGCCTCGCGTTGGGCTTCGTCGCGCGTGGCGGCCGGCGACGCCAGCAGCTCGCGCAATTGCGGCGCCAGATGCTGCAGCATCACGATGCGGTCTTCCATGGCCGTGTCGAGTTGATCGGCCGACAGCTTCACGATGGAATCCTGCTGGTTCTGCAGCGCGTCCTGCAGGTCGTTGTGGGCGTAATAGAGCGACCCGATGACGATGCCGCCGCCGAGTACGGCGGCAAGCACCGTGGTGATCAGCGCAATGCGCGCCTTGAGCGATGGCAGTAACCGGGACATGAAAGCGAGGCGGATAGGGCGGGCGCAAGCGCACGTCGTATCGGTCGGCACTCCCGCGCAGCATGGCTACGCTATCACGGGTCGCGCGTTTGACACATCCCGGACAACACCGATGCGACGACAAAATCCGTGTCGAAGCAGCGGTGGCACAACGCTGCCGGCGGCGTCGCCGTCATGTGTGCGTGCCGGCACTGTCGGGCTGTAAAACGACGGGTTATAGTGCGCCCGTCACATGCGTCCCACGGCGAGGTCTCCGTCATCGGGGCGCGCTCATCCAGCCCTCGTTCATGAAATTGCCTTCGTTGTCCCCCGCCTTGCTGTCGCTGCTGGTTGCCGTGGGCGGCGCGTTGCTGACAGCGGGCGCGTGGCGTCAGGCGGACCGGCTGGAGCGCCAGGTGGCCGAAAAGAGCGTTGCGGCGCTGCTGGACCGCACCACCGACGCGCTGGCCGACCGGCTCAAGGAAAACGCGCGGCTGCTGCGCGGCGTGGCGGCGCTGATGGCCGCCAACCCCGGCACCACGCGCGCGCAATGGCGCAACTATCTCTATTCCGCCCAGCTTGACGACCTGCCCGCGGGCACGCAGTCGATCGGTTACGCGCCGCTCGTGCCGGCGTCGCGCCTGGCGGCGGTGACGGCGGCGGCGCACGCGGACGGCGTGACCGATTACGAGGTCTATCCGCCCGGCGCGCGCCCGGTCTATGCGCCGATCCTCTATGTCGAACCATCGAGCGGACGCAACACGCGCGCCGAAGGATTCGATCTGCTCAGCGATCCGGAGCGCCGCGCGGCGCTGGAATCGGCGCGCGACAGCGGCCTGCCGGTGCTGACGCACGGCCTGGCGCTGGTGCGCGAGGCGGAAGCCCAGACACACCAGCGCGGCGCGCTGCTTTACGTGCCGGTATTCCCGGCCGACGCACCGGTGGCGACAATCGACGAGCGCCGCCGCGTGCTGGCTGGTGTGGTCTACGTGTCGCTGCGGCTGGGCGACCTGATGCGCGCGGTGTCGGGCGACACGGCGGCGCAACTGGTGCTGACGCTCTACGACGGCGCGCAGGCCTCTGACGGCGCATTGCTGTCGGGCGAGAGCGCCGAGGCGGAACGGCGCGCCGACGGGCACAAGCCGATGATCGAAGCGCAGCGCCGTATCGATTTTGGCGGCCAGACGTGGACGCTGCACGCGGCTACGCGGCCCGCGTTCGAAACCGCGCACGCCGGCCGCTATGGCATGCGGGCGTTGGTGCTGGGCGGGCTGGCGACGTTGCTGATGGCATGGCTGGCATACCGGCTTGCGTGTGGCCGGCGCGATGCGCGGCGACAGGCCGGGCTGGCCCGCGATGCGGGCGGCGCACAGGCGGCGGGCTTGCGCGCCAGCCTGGAACGCGCCGAACAATCCGCGGCCGCCGCCAGCATGCGCTACGCACGCCTGCTCGATCAGGCGCCGTTCTGCGTGATCACCTTCGACGCCGCCGGCATGATCACCGGTATCAATCGCGCTGGCCAGCGCATGCTGTGGTACGCCGAGGCCGAGTTGGTCGGCCGCATGCCGTATCCAAACCTGCACGACGAGGACGAGGTGGCCGCCCACGCGCGCGAGCTGTCGTACGAACTCGGCGATACCGTGGCCGCCGGCTTGCCCGCGCTGACCGCCAAACCGAAGCTCGGCGTGCCCGAGGATCGCGAGTGGACCTATCTGCGGCGCGGCGGATCGCGCCTGCCGGTGCATCTGACCCTGACCGCGATGACCGACGGCGGCGCGGAAAACGGCTTCCTGGCCATCGCGCACGACCTGACCGAGCGCCGGCGCGTCGACGAATACATCCGCCATCTTGCGCAGCACGACGCCCTGACCGGCCTGCCGAACCGCACGGAGCTGCACGCGCGCACCGGCGCGGTGCTGGCCGAGGCGCGTCGCCAGGGCGCGCGCGCGGCGCTGCTGCTGCTCGACCTCGATCACTTCAAGCACATCAACGAATCGCTTGGGCACCCGGTAGGTGACGACGTGCTGCGCACGATCGCCGACCGGATCCGCGGCGCGGTGCGACCGCGCGACGTGGTGGCCCGCATGGGCGGCGACGAGTTCGCGGTGGTGCTGGGCGGCCTGCGGCACGATAGCGAAGCCGAACTGGCGGCCGCCAAGATCCTCGCGCGCGTATCGGAGGATCTGCAGGTAGCGGGGCAGTCGCTGCGCGTGACGCCGTCGCTGGGCATGGCGATCTTTCCCGATGACGGCGATACGTTGACCGATCTGATGAAATCGGCCGATTCGGCGATGTATGCGGCCAAGCAGGGCGGGCGCGCGCAACTGCGCCGCTTTGCCAGCGAAATGGCCGAGGCGTCGCTGGCGCGCTTCACGATCGAGTCGCTGCTGCGCCGCGCGTTGGCCGAACAGGAATTCCGGCTGCGCTACCAGCCCATCGTCGATGTGGCCACGCTGCAAGTGATCGGCGTGGAAGCGCTGATCGCGTGGGAGACGCCCGAGCGCGGCCCGATGCAGCCGTCGGAATTCATTCCGATTGCCGAGCAGTCGGGGCTGATCGGCGCGCTGGGTGCGTGGACGCTGGCGCGCGCGTGCAGCGACATCCAGGCGCTGCGCCGCGAGCTTGGCCGCGATATCGACGTGGCGGTCAATATTTCTCCGTTGCAGCTGCGCGATGCCAGTTTCCCGGAGACCGTGGCGCGCTGCCTGAAGGCGGCGGAACTGCCCGCTGCCAGCCTGACCATCGAAGTCACGGAGGGCATCCTCGTCGATGGCGGCGAACAGACCGTGGAAACGTTCCGGCGCGTGCGCCAGCTAGGCGTGGGCGTGTCCATCGACGACTTCGGCACCGGCTATTCGGGACTGGGCTATCTCACGCGCCTGCCGATCAGCAAGCTCAAGATCGACAAATCGTTTGTCGACGATCTGGCCGTGCCGGGGCACGACCGCGCGGTGGCCGCCGCCATCATCGCGCTCGGTCATCAACTGCACCTTCAGGTCGTTGCCGAAGGCGTGGAGTCGAAGGCGCAGTTCGATTTCCTGCGTGGCGAGGGGTGCGATGCGGTGCAGGGCTATTTGTTCTGTCAGCCGGTCGGCCTTGATGCGTTGCGGCGGATCCTGATCGGCGGCAAGGGGTTTGCCGATGCGGCTTGATGGCTCTCTTAGCCGCACGCAGAAACGGGTACGCCACGCCTGACGGGACTGGCCGGCCACAAAAAGAAAACCCGGCTGACGCACACGCGTGCAGCCGGGTTCCCGCGAGCGGGGGCGCTCAAATATTTGTCAGCTGTTATGGATGGCGGTGTGTGGCGCGGCGCTGGACGCTGTCGCGCCGGAATGGTGGAGGCGGCGATAAAGTTCATCGATGCGCGAGCGGCTGGTCGCCAACTCCTCGCGGCCCTGTTCGGTCAACTGGTACACCCGTCCGATGCCATCGCGCAGCACGCTTTCCAGATAGCCCTCCATCTGCAAGGCGCGCAGCAGCGGCCGCACGGTGCCGATGTCCACCTGGAATCCGTATTCGATGAGCATTTCTGCAAGCATGGCCACGGTGGCGGGCACCTCCATGGCGAATTGCATCACGTAGACGCGGGCTAGCAAGCCGAGGAACTGTCGTTTCATGAGGCTGGGAACGCAATACCGGGGCGGAAGGTTGACGCGGGAATGCAACGTGCGCGAAACGCCTCACCCCACAGCGCCGCACAATCGCTACGATACGTGTTTTTCCGACGATAGAAAAAAAGAAGCCGCCAGGGTTGCCTGGCGGCTTGTCGGGAATGCGTCGGAGGGGTCAATTAACTCTGGCGCAGACCAGATTTTAATAGAACTGAATACGGGATGTCACGCCCTGTGGTAAAGCCCCCTCCATCAGTAGGGTGCGGGTGAAAGCGAGTCGAAAGCGATCCCGCCGCGCCAGAGCAATTGACATGGCTTTTGCGCCATTTTAGGGCAATATTCGTTGTTTTCGCGTCATATCGGATAGATCGTGCTGCGCTTAGGCATGTGTCCGAATCCAGCCAGCCATGCGCCGCTTTTACCGCTGTAATGTCGCAAGGCTCATGTGTTTGCCCCGCACGATTTGCTCGAAATGTGACGCTTTTGTCGCCTCTGGGCAACGGTTCTACGCACTCCGCCGTCATCGCTAACTTCCCACCCCCATGAGACCTGCCGACCTGATTCGCCTGCTGTCGCTTTCCGCCATCTGGGGCGCCAGCTTCCTGTTTATCCGGATTGCTGCGCCCGTGCTGGGGCCGTTGCCCACAGCCTTCTTCCGTGTGCTGATTGGCGCGCTGACGCTGGCCGCGTGCCTGCCGATGATGGGGCTGAAGTGGAACATGCAAGGCAAATGGCGCCCGGTCATTGTGCTGGGCATCATCAATTCCGGCATTCCCTTTGTGATGTACTCGGTGGCTGCGCTGTGGCTGCCCGCCGGATATTCCGCCATCTTCAACGCCATGACGCCGTTGATGGGCGTGGTCATCGGATCGCTGTTCTTTGCAGAGAAACTCACGCGGGCCAAGGCTGCGGGCGTGCTGATAGGACTCGCCGGCGTTTTCGTGCTGACACGCACGGGCCCGGTGGTGTTTTCGCACGAGGTGATGCTTGGCGCGCTGGCCTGCCTGGTCGCCACCTCGTGTTACGGGCTGGCCGGATTTTTGACGCGACGCTGGATCACGGCGCGCGGCGGACTGGACAATCGCCTCGTGGCGGGCGGCAGCCTGGTGGGTGCCACGCTGTTCCTGCTGCCGTTCAGCGTCGCGGCGCTGCTGCGTGACAACACGCTGCCTGCAGCCGACTTCGGCGTATGGAGCGCGATGGTCGGCGTCGGCATGTTCTGTACCGCTATCGCCTATGTGCTGTATTTCCGTCTGATCGCGGATCTGGGGCCGGTCAAGTCGCTGACGGTCACCTTTCTGATTCCGCCGTTCGGCATCGTGTGGGGATGGATGTTCCTGGGAGAAACGCTGTCGTGGGCGCACGCCGCAGGGATGCTGCTGATCGGCGTGGCGGTCTGGCTGGTGCTGCGTCCCGCCGCCCCGGCCGCGGCGGCGGCAGTGGCCCGGTCATGACGCCGGGCGGGCAGCGGGATCGGTAGGTCCAAACTGGGGCGACATCAGCGGCGATAGTAGTCGTCATGGTGATGCCACGCGTGATATTCGCGGCGGTCGTACCAGCGGCGGCCGTCCCAGTAACGATCGCCGTGCCAGCCGACGATTACGGCGGGCGGCGCCACATAAACCGGCGGCGCGGCGCGGTACACCACGGGCGGCGGGGGCGGCGGCGCAACATAGACGGGGCGGGGCGCCACGTAGACCGGCGCTGGGGCCACCACTACCGGCGCGACAGGCACGCCGAGATTCACATCGACATCGACGCGCGCCATGGCTGCGGTGGAAGCCGCCAGCGTGGCGACGCCGGCAAGAAACAGGGAAAGACGGAGTGGGCGCTTGGTCATGGTAGTCACCTTGGGCGAGATGCGATGACTTCACTCTACCCAAACGGCGTATTACCGATTTCGCGCCTTTGTAACGCGGACACGCGTTTATGTAAGAAACGTGCGCGTTAGTCGTGAACCACGCCGGCTGCGGTCTCGGCATCGGCCTGCTGGCAGGCGGGGCAGAGCCCGTACAGCACCAGCATGTGCTCGCGCAGTTCGAAATCGTTCTGCGCCGCCACCTGCCGCTGGCGTTGCTCGATGCTTTCGTCACGGAATTCCTCGACCACGCCGCAGCCAACGCAGATCAGATGGTCATGGTGGCCGCCCTCGTTCAGTTCGAAAACCGCGTGGTCCGACTCGAAGCTGTGGCGCAACAGGATGTTGGCCTGCACCAGCTGATTCAGCACGCGATACACCGTCGACAGGCCTGCCTCGACATCGAGATCGAGCAGCACGCGATACACGTCTTCCGCGCTCAGGTGGCGGCGATGGCTGCTGCGGAACACTTCCAGCACGTGCATGCGCGGTGAGGTGGCCTTCAGGCCCGCGCGCTTCAGTGGGACGGCTTTGGAATTCACGGTGGAAGTAGTCATGCGCAAGCTCGCGTCCGCTACGGGCACGCGGTTAATACTCCAATCGGTGGATCCGGCGCGACGCGCGCGGTATCGGCGCTCTGGGCCGGATCGCGCGTCCGCCGGCACATGGCGGAATCAGGCGGAAGCGCCCGGACCGGTCGAACCGCGCCGGCCCGGGCGGCGCACTGTTCTTCACAATGCGCGGAATAAAAAGGTGGCCTGGCTTGTCGCTGGATGACGCGATCGGGAAAACGGGGTCTGGATGTTTTCCCGATCTTCCTGCGACTGGCTACTACCAAACGCTCCGTGTCTCGGAGCGGTCCCCACAAAAGACGGTCTGCGATGATGTTGGTGAAGACTGACTTTCCATGCCAACAGCACCTGGTAATCGGTTCCTGTCCGGTTTCGGCGTTGCCGTGCGTCAGACAGTGAAGCCAGTGTAAATGGGAATTAATCTCATTTCAAGAGATTTTTTCACTGAGTCGATAGGAGTGGCTTTGAGTACGAGGACGAACACGAACCCGAACCCGAACCCCGTCGGGCCATCGGCACTGGTGCGGGACGACGTCGCCGCATGTGTCGATCGACTCGACTGGCCAGCGATCGAGGCAGAGCTCGATGCCTACGGCTGCGCTGCCCTCCCGGGCCTGGTCGATGCGACGACCTGCGACGCGCTGATCGCGCTCTACGCGCAAGACACCCTGTTCCGCGCCCGCATCGACATGCACCGCCATGGCTTTGGTCGAGGCGAGTACAAGTATTTCGCCTACCCCTTGCCCGATGTGGTCGGCCAGTTGCGCGACGCGCTATACCCGTATCTGGCGCCGGTCGCCAATCGCTGGCATGCCGCGATGGGGATCGAAAGCGACTATCCGCAGCGCCATGCGGATTACCTCGCGCGCTGCCATCGCGCCGGACAGCGTCGCCCGACGCCGCTGCTGCTGCGCTACGAGACCGGCGATTTCAACTGCCTGCATCAGGATCTGTACGGCGCGCATGTGTTTCCGTTGCAGGTGGCGGTCCTGTTATCCGATCCAGGCAAGGATTTCACTGGCGGGGAATTCGTGATGACCGAGCAGCGTCCGCGTATGCAGTCGCGGGCGGAAGTGGTGCCGCTGCGCAAAGGCGACGCGGTGGCGTTTGCGGTCAGCCAGCGGCCGGTGCAGGGCGGGCGGGGCGTGTATCGCGTCAACCTGCGGCACGGCGTGAGCCGCCTGCGCAGCGGCCAGCGCCACACGCTCGGCATCATCTTTCACGACGCCGCGTAGGGCGCCCGCCTAGGGTTCCGACAGCGCCGTCCCATAAGGCCGCCGATCCTCCGCGCGCACTCGCACGGTCGTCGGGCCTTCATGCATCTGCCCCACCACCGCGGCGTGCCCGAAGCCCTCGGCACGGAACACGCCCAGCACCGCGTCCACCGCATCGGGCGCGCAGGCCACCAGCAGCCCGCCGCTGGTTTGCGGATCGGTCAGCAGCGCCTGGTGCACGGGCGTGACGCCGGCGTCGAGCGCGACGTCGTGCCCATAGGCGGCCCAGTTGCGCCGTGATGCGCCGGTGACCGCGCCGTTTTCCGCCAGCGCCGACACGCCTGGCAGCAGCGGCACGCGCGCAATATCGACAGTCGCGCCCAGCTCGCTGCCGCGGCACAGTTCCAGCAGATGCCCAAGCAGGCCGAAGCCGGTCACATCGGTCATCGCGTGCACGCCATCCATCTCCGCGAAGCGCTTGCCTGGCGTGTTGAGTCGCGTGGTGCTGTCGATCATCTGCCGGTAGCCGTAGTCATCCAGCAGATCCTTCTTGATGGCCGACGAATAGACGCCTACGCCGAGCGGCTTGCCGAGGATCAGCACGTCCCCTGCTTGGGCGTTGCGATTGCGCTTGATGTGGTCTGGATGGACCAGCCCCATCACCACCAGGCCGTAGATGGGCTCGACCGAATCGATCGAATGACCGCCGGCCACGGGGATGCCGGCCTGCGCGCAAATCGATTCGCCGCCTTCGAGAATCCTGCCGATGGTGTGCGGCGACAGCATGTCTATCGGCATGCCGACCAGCGCCAGCGCCATGATCGGCGTGCCGCCCATGGCGTAGATATCCGAGATGGCGTTGGTGGCCGCGATACGGCCGAAATCGAAGGGATCGTCCACCACGGGCATGAAGAAATCCGTGGTGGCCACCAGCGCCTGCGTGTCGCTGAGCCGATAGACTGCGGCGTCGTCGCTGGTCTCGATGCCCACCAGCAATTCGGGCGGCGTGGGGAAATGGCGGGTGTTGCGCAGGATATCGCGCAGCACGTCGGGCGCGATCTTGCAGCCGCAGCCGCCGCCATGGGCCAGCGACGTCAGCCGCGCCTCGCCGCCGCGGCTTCCGGATTCGTGAGGGTCCAGCTGGGCGCCCCCAGCGCCGGACGCGCCGGTTCCGTCGGTATTCCAGTTGCCAGCCTGCACGGTCAGTTCCCTCATCAAGCCACCCTGCGCGAAGTGATGCGATAGCCGAACGCCGCCGGATCCAGGCTGTCCAGCGTGCCGCCCGCCACCTTGCCGTTGGGATACATCAGGAACGGCAGGGGCGCCATGCCGCTGCCGGGCAGCCGCACATCGTGCCCGTGGTTGTAGGCGACCCAGTTGCCTTCCCACGCGCCGAACAACATGGCGCGTGCGGCGCGCACCTTGGCGTCCGTCACGGGCAGCCCGCCCGGCGCTTCTTCCAGCGCCACCTTGCGCACGTCGGCGGGATCGGCCGGAATCCAGCCCAGGCCGGCCGCGTAGAACTCGGCGCGGCAGTGCTGCGCGCGCGAGATATCGCCCGATTTGCCCAGCGCGCGGAAGCCCAGCGAGGAATCGTCGACGCGCACGCCGTAGGCGTCGCGGGCCGGGATGCCGACCGCGCGCGTCAGCGCCACGAACAGCGCATTGATGTCGGCGCACTTGCCGTTCATGATGCCGCCGGTCTTCAGCATCGTCACCACGTCGCCGGTGCCGCAGCCGCGTACGCTGGCGTCGCGGCAAGTGTGATCGACCACCCATTGGTAGATGGCCTGCGCGCGCGTCATGTCGTCGGTCATGCCCGCGGTGATCGCCCGCGCGGTGTCGCGCACGATGCCGTCGGTGGGCATCCAGCGCGTCGGCTGCAGATAGCGGCGCAGCGCGGCGGCGTTTTCGCGCGGTGCACGGGCTGGCGTGGCTGCGCCAAGATCGACATCGCGGTCGCGCAGCGCCACGGTGCTGGTCAGCCGCGCGGTCAACGGCGCGCCATAGGTGGGGGACGGCCATTCGACCACCACCATGTTCACGTCGAAGGCGGACGCGCGCACGGCGCGGGCGTTTGCGCCCGGGGCCTGCCAGTCTGTGGAAAGCGTGCGCTGATAGTCGCCAAGATGAGGCGCCGTGAGTGGCAGCCAGACCGTGGCGGGCGCGGATGACGCCGGCAGCATCACCTCTGTGGTCAGCTCGTAGGTGCGCCAGCCGTCGGTCGCGGAAATGGCCTCAGCCGAGGGGGTTGTGGAAAATGCCGGGGCGATGCCGCCCGCGCCAATGTAAACCGGGACCGCGGCGCCGAGCCGCAGAAACGCGCGTCTGTCCATGAAAGATCCTTGGATGAGTAGTTCGAGACTCGAAACATGCCCAACCGCTGCTCATGCATGGTAGGTCACGTGGCGCGCAACAGGAAAGGCTCGTTTGGAGGGGTACTGGCGCGAATGCCGGCCAAAGAGATGGCGGAAAGCAGCAGGAGTCGAACCTACCAGGGAACGTCTGGCGCCCCCAACCGGGTTTGAAGCCCGGCCGCATCACCGGATACGGATGCCTTCCTTGGATGACGGCGCCCGGTCCGTCGCAACTGCGCGCTGTTCCGATCCCCGTGCGCCGCCGGCCGTGCCGGGCGCATTGGGAGCGTCGGGGCTTTCGCCCGTTTCGGCGCTGGCCGGCTTGGATGATCCGGCGCCTGACGCGTGTGGCCGCCATTCGCTGTCCGGGCGCAGCATGCGAGCGTTGGCCACGCGGCGAGTGTATCCCGCGCGATCGAAGAATTCCAGAATCTGGATCGCGCGTTTGCGACCGAGATCCACGGCATCGCGGAACACGGCCGCCTGCACATGGCGATGCATCGCCGCCAAATTGCCGAACCGCGTGGCCAGCGTCTCGATCGCATCGGCCGCATAGAACAGGTCGTGCACCACCTGATGCACCGCACCCTGCCGCGCCAGCTTTTGCAGCACGGCACGCACGTGCGCTTCCGGCGCGTTGAGCGCCACCGCGTGCTGGCGCACCCATGGCGGGTCGAAGCCGCCGGCGGCCACGCGCGGCAGCAGCGTGCCCGCGAGCGCGCGCTCGGCGTCGGTGAAGGCGATCTCGTGGCCGGGCAGGCGTAGCCAGCCGCCATGGCGTTCGATCGCGTGCTGCTGCAACAGCGTGTCGAGCAGCGCCGACCACAGCGCATCGGGAATCGGCGCACCAACAAAAGCCACGCGCCGCAGCGACCCGGCGCCGAGTCCCGGCTCGTCCGGCATGCGCGTATGAAACGCAGCCAGCGTGTCGATTGCCCTGGCGCGCAGCGCATCGAGATGGCGCGACAGGATCAGGCTGTCGCCGATGCGCAGCACATCGGCGGGCAACTGCCATTCGCCGGGCGTCAGGCCCGTAAGCTGCACCAGCCGCGTTTGCGTGATGCCATGCGGGGCGTGCGCCAGCAGCGGCGACAGGCCGTCGCCACCGATCATGCGCTGGATGCCGCGCAGCCACGCCAGCCGCTGCGGCGTGCGGCGGTGGCGCTCGGGCGCAACGTTGTCAAGCACCACGCCGCCGCCCACGGTTTGCGTGGCCTGCGCATTGCGCACGATGAAGCGGTCGCCGGCCAGCGCGACAACCGGCGCGGACAAGACCAGCTGCGCCAGCGCCGAACCGCCCGGCGCCAGCGATTCGGCGTCCAGCAGCACCACGTTGGCGGTGCGATGCGCCGCGCCGAGATGCACGTGCAGCGGCGTCCAATGGCCCACGCGGAACTCGCCCGGTGCCTGTGCATCGGCACGGTCCTTGTTCCGGCCGGCGTGGCTGCGCGCCGCGCCATCGGCATGCCAGCCCGGCGCCAGCGTCAGCTCGACGTCGAGCCGCGTGATCGGCGCCATCAGCGCGGCATCGACGATCCAGTCGCCGCGTCGCACGTCGTCCTTTTCGACGTTGGCGAGATTGAGCGCGCAGCGTTGCCCGGCAACGCCGGTCGATGCGGGCCGTTGCTGGGCGTGAATGCTGCGCACGCGCACGGGCAGCCCGGCGGGCGCCACCCGCATCGAATCGCCCACGTTGACGCGGCCGTTGAAAACGGTGCCGGTGACCACCGTGCCGTGGCCGGCGAGCGTGAATACGCGATCGACCGCCAGCCGGAACAGGCCGCTGGCGCGATGGACCGGCAGGTCCTGGGCGGCGGCGTGCAGGAAGTCTCGCAGCTGCGTGATGCCCGGGTGCTGCGCATCGGTGGCATCGAGCGCGAACAATGGCGCGTCCGCATACGGGGTGGCCGCCAGCCACGCGGCAATTTCGCGGCGCACTGTGTCGCATCGCGCCGCGTCCACGCGATCTGTCTTGGTCAGGGCCACCACGGCGCGCGGCACGCCCAGCCGTTCGACGATGGCCAGATGCTCGCGCGTCTGCGGCATCACGCCATCGTCGGCGGCAATCACCAGCAAGGCCAGGTCGATGCCGCTGGCACCGGCGGCCATGGTATGGATCAGCCGCTCGTGTCCGGGCACATCGATATAGCCGAGCACATCGCCATTGGGCAGCGGCGTATAGGCGTAACCGAGTTCGATCGAGATGCCGCGCGCTTTTTCTTCCTTGAGGCGATCGGTGTCGACGCCCGTGAGCGCGCGGACCAGCGTGGTCTTGCCGTGGTCGATATGCCCCGCGGTGCCGACGATCATGGACGCGCCGCCTCCGGCAGTTGCGGCCACTGCGCGACGAAATCCGCTTCGTCCGGTGCTTCCAGGCAGCGCAGGTCGAGCCACAACGCCTGCTCGTTGATCCGGCCGATCACGGGGCGCGGCAGCGCGCGCAACGCCGTTTCCAGCTGCTGCAGGCGGCGGCCGACGCCACGCTTGCCCGCGTTGCGCACACCGATCGCCAACCCGCAGCTTGGCAGTTGCCCGCCTGGCATGGCACCGCTGCCGATCTGGCTGACCATCGGCACCACCTGCACCTGCCAGGCATCCCCCAGCGCCGCGGCGATTGGCGGCAGCAGGCGCTGAGCCATGTCGGCGATCTCGGCGGCGGGGCGTGTCAGCAGCCGCAGTGTCGGCAGCGCCTGCGCCAGCGTGTCGGGGTCGCGATACAGCCGCAGCACGGGCTCCAGCGCGGCAAGGGTCAGCTTGCCCACGCGCAGCGCGCGCTTGAGCGGATTTTTCTTGATCTTCGCGATCAGATCCGCGCGCCCGACGATCAGCCCGGCCTGCGGGCCGCCGAGCAGCTTGTCGCCGCTGAAGGTCACCAGGTCGGCGCCGGCCTCGATGGTTTCGCGCACCGTGGTCTCGCGCGGCAGTCCCCAGCGCGTCATATCGCACAGCGTGCCGCTGCCCAGATCGACCACCACCGGAATGCCATGCGGGCGCGCAAGATGCACCACCTCCGCCACGTCGACGCTGCGCGTGAAGCCTGTGATCTCGTAGTTGCTGCAATGCACCTTCATCAGCAACGCGGTGCGCGCGCCGATGGCGTTGGCGTAGTCGTGTGGATGCGTGCGATTGGTGGTGCCGACTTCGACCAGCCTGACGCCTGCACGCTGCATGATGTCCGGGACGCGGAAGGCACCGCCGATCTCGACCAGTTCGCCGCGCGAAACGATGACCTCGCGTCGCGGCGCGAGCGTGTTCAGCATCAGCAGCACGGCCGCCGCGTTGTTGTTGACCACCGTGGCGGCTTCGGCACCCGTCAGCTCGCGCAGCAGATCGTCGATCAGATCGTCGCGGTCGCCGCGGCCACCGGAAGCGAGATCGAACTCGAGATTGGCCGGCGCGGTCATCGCGCGCATCACGGCCTGCACCGCGGCCTCCGGCAGCAGCGCGCGGCCCAGATTGGTGTGCAGCACGGTGCCGGTCAGATTGAACACGGCGCGCAGGCGCGGCTGGTGCGCGCGAAGCAGTCGGGCGGCGAGCGCATCGCGCAGCGCGGCGTCGCCGAGCGCGTGGCGTGGCAGCGTCCCCCCGACAGCCTCGGCGCGCAGGGCGTCGAGCATCTGCCGCAGCGCGGCGGTGGTCGGCGCGCGGCCATAGCGATCGAGCAGCGGCTGCATCGTCGCATGGTTGAGCAGCCGATCGACGGAGGGAATGTCGGCCGGCCGCGCCGGCATTGACACGCTATCGTTCATCGCGCGCGGTCCCGCCATCGTCGCCGGCCCGGGAGTCTTCGCCATCGCCGTCACCCTCATCGCTCTGGTCGCCCAGCCACAGCAGCGGATTGCCGTTGGCGCGCCCATAGCCCGCTTCACCCATCATCACGTCCAGCGCCAGCGAGGCCAGGTCGTCGGCCAAGGGTTCGACCATCTGGTCCTTTTCCATATAGCCGATCTTGCGGTAGCGATGGCACTGGTCGCAGGTTTCGGCCTTCAGCGCGTCGCCGTGACCTTCCACGTTGTAGTAGCTGATGCCTTCGGTCGATTCGCAATGGCTGCATTTGACGCGCACCATGTGCCATTCGGTGGCGCAGAGTCCGCAATGCAGATAGCGCAGACCTTGATAGCGCCCGCCGATGCGCACGATGCTGGCCACTGGCGGCACGCCGCAGACCGGGCAGACGGTTGGCACATCGAGCACCGGGATATCGCGCTCGCGCAGCGCGCTGGCCAGCACGGTGCGATCGACTTGCAGCGCGGCCATCAGCAGCGGCGCGACCGTGGCGTCGATCGGCGCGTCGCCAAAACCCAGCAGCGCCTGCAACTGGGCGATGCGGGCATCGGCGGACATCGCGTGCAGAGCGGCCAGCGGCGCGGCGAGTGCACCTGCCGTGACGGCCAGCCGCTCGAACAGGGGTCCGGCGGAGTACAGCGTGTCGGTGTGCTGGGCATTCACGAGTGGCATGCAGTGCTCGCCGGCGCGCGCGATGTCGTCGGCGGACGGCGCGGGCACCTCGATGCGCTGCGCAACCTCGTGCTGCGCGTCCGCCACTGCGGCCATCAACAGCAGGTAGGGTTCAATCGGATTCGATGGCGCAAGCTGGCGCAGGCGTTGCGCCCGCGCGCCAAAGACTTCGTTGCGATCCGGCAGACGCACGCGCGCAATTGCAACGTGGTCGATCGACTCGATTTCTGACGGCTCCAGAATGCGCTGCACCATCGTATCGTCCTCTGGCGAGCGCCGCTGTCAGCTTGCTCGCCTATTTGTCGCCTGGCCGAAAGGTTTCCCGGAACCACGCGCGATGATGCTTCCACGCCCAGCCCGGTGTCACCGTGCCGCGCGTCATCGCCTGTACCGACCCCTTGACCCAGACCGCTGCATAGATGTGCACAATGATGCCGCAAATCAGCGCGAAGGCGCAAACCGCATGCACCACAGCAGCAAGACGGATCGCCCAGATCGGGAACAACGCCGAGAAATACGCGCGCCACATCACGATGCCGCTCAACAGCAGCAGCACCAGGCAGAACACCATCACGAAGAACAGCAGCTTCTGTCCGGCGTTGTAGCGGCCCACATCGGGCAGGTTTTCCTCGTGGTTGGTCAGCACGTCCCTGCCGTGCCGCAGCCATTCGCGGTCGTTCCACGTGATCAGGTTGTGATGCCAGAATCGCAGCGCAAGAATCGTGAACGCCACGAACATCACCACGCCGATGAACGGGTGCAGGATCCGCGTCCATGTACCGCCGCCCAGCAGGGCGCTCATCCAGTACATCGACGGATGAAACAGCGCGAGGCCCGACAGCGCCATCAGGACGAATGTCAGCGCGACGATCCAGTGGTTGGTCCGTTCGCCGGCGCTGTAGCGGCGGATGGTTGCCTCGCGGCGCTTATCGATTCTCATCGCGGACCTCCTCTGGCGGCACGATTTCATCGGGGGTGCCGCGCGGCCTGGGGTTGTCGCGGCCCCAGCGCACGATTTCGTCTTCCGCCGCGGCTTCGTCCTCGGGGCCGGTCTCGTTCGGTCCCACGCGGATGTAGTGGAAGAACCCGGCCAGCGCCGCCAGCGCCATCCCCACCACTGCGAGCGGCTTGGAGATGCCTTTCCACAGGCTCACCAGCGGACTGATATGCGGATCGTTGGGCAGGTTGTGATAGAGGCTGGGCTGGTCGGCATGATGCAGCACGTACATCACGTGCGTGCCGCCGACGCCGGCCGGATCGTACAGACCGGCCTTGTCGAAGCCGCGCGTCTTCAGGTCCTCGATGCGTTCCTCCGCGTGCGCGATCATGTCGGTCTTGGTGCCGAACACGATCGCGCCGGTCGGGCACGTCTTCACGCAGGCGGGCTCCTGGCCCACGGCCACGCGATCCGAGCACAGCGTGCACTTGTAGGCCTTGTGGTCCTGTTTCGAAATGCGCGGGATATTGAACGGACAACCGGCAACGCAGTAGCCGCAGCCGATGCAGTTTTCCTCGTGGAAATCGACGATGCCGTTGGCGTATTGCACGATTGCGCCCGGCGCCGGACACGCCTTCAGGCAGCCCGGATCTTCGCAGTGCATGCAGCCGTCCTTGCGGATCAGCCATTCGAGATTGCCGTTCGGATTCTCGTACTCGGTGAAACGCATCAGCGTCCACGTGTGTTCGTCCAGATCGGCGGGATTGTCATAGACGCCGACGTTGGTGCCCACCTCGCCGCGCAGGTCGTTCCATTCCATGCACGCGGCCTGGCATGCCTTGCAGCCGATGCACTTGGTGGTGTCGATCAGCTTGGCCACGCTGCCGGTAACCGGCGCGCGCACGCTGGGCGACGGCGTGGTGGTGGCCGAGCGGCGCACGATATCGAGAGACTGTAGTGCCATCGTGTGTCCCCTATGCCTTTTCGACCTTCACCATGAACGACTTGAATTCGGGCGTCTGCGTGTTGCCGTCGCCCACGAATGGCGTGAGCGTGTTGGCCAGGTAGCCCGGCTTGGTCAGCCCCGTAAAGCCCCAATGCAGCGGAATGCCAACCATGTGCACCACCTTGCCGTCGATGTGGAAGGGCTTGATCCGCTTGGTGACCAGCGCCACGGCCTTGATGTAGCCGCGCGTAGACGTCACCTTGACGCGGTCGCCGGCCGCCACGCCCACCTGCTTGGCCAGGTCCTCGCCAATTTCCACGAACTGTTCCGGCTGCAGGATCGCGTTGATGCGCGCGTGCTTGGTCCAGTAGTGGAAATGCTCGGTCAGGCGGTAGGTGGTGGCGATGACCGGATACGCATCGGGCTTGCCAAATTGCTCCCAGTCCGGCTTGAACACGCGCGCGGCTGGATTGCTGACCGCGTTGGGCGCCTTGTCGTTGAGAAGGTTGTAGCCGAGCGGATTCTCGAAGGGCTCGTAGTGCTCGGGGAACGGGCCTTCCACCAGGTTCTGGCGCGCAAAGAAGCGCGCCACGCCTTCAGGCTGCATGATGAACGGGCCCATGCCCTTGGCCGGATCCTCGTCGAGCTTGAAGTCGGGTGTGTCGAAGCCGGTCCAGCTCGATCCGTTCCAGCCGATCAGCTTGCGGTTTGGATTGAACGGCTTGCCATTTACATCGCACGATGCGCGGTTGTACAGCACGCGCCGGTTTGCCGGCCACGCCCAGGCCCAGTTCAGGGTCTGGCCGATGTTGGTCGGGTCCGAGTTGTCGCGCTTGGCCATCTGGTTGCCGGCCTGCGTCCACGACCCGCAGTAGATCCAGCAACCGCTCATCGTGCTGCCGTCGGCCTGCAGTTCACCAAAGCTGTTCAACTGCTCGCCGGCCTTGCGCACGATCTTGGTGGGATCCTTCGGATCGGCAAGATCGGTCAGCGCGCGGCCGGACAATTCCTTGGCCAGCTCGTCGGGCGTGGGCGAGTGCGGCACCGCGTACGGCCACCACAGGTTGACGATGGGATCCGGGAATTTGCCGCCGTCCTTCTGGTACATCTCGCGGATCTTCAGGAACAGCGCGGACATGATCTCGATGTCCGAGCGCGCCTCGCCGGGCGGATCGGCGCCCTGCCAGTGCCACTGCAGCCAGCGCGAGGAATTCACCAGCGAGCCGTTTTCCTCGGCAAAACAGGTGGTGGGAAGACGGAACACCTCGGTCTTGATCGATTTCGAATCGACGTCGTGCGTTTCGCCCGCGTTGCGCCAGAACTCGGAAGTCTCGGTGGCCAGCGGGTCCATGATCACCAGGAACTTCAGGTTGGACAGCCCCTTCTGCAGCTTGGCCTTGTTGGGCGCTGCCGCCAGCGGGTTGAAGCCCTGCGCGATGTACCCGTTCATGCGGCCTTCGTTCATCAGCTGGAAGACCTGCAGCAGGTCGTACGGCTTGTCCAGCTTGGGCAGGTAATCGAACGCCCAGTTGTTTTCGGCAGTGGCCGCCGGACCCCACCATGCCTTCATCAGGCTGACGTGGAACTTCGGCACGTTTTGCCAGTAGCTCAGTTGGTTTGGCCGTAGCGGTTTGAAGGCGCGCGCCTCGATGTACTTGTTGTAGTCCTGCTCCGATTCGGCGGGCAGCGTCAGGTAGCCGGGCAGCAGGTTCGACATCAGGCCGATGTCGGTCAGCCCCTGGATGTTCGAATGCCCGCGCAGCGCGTTCATGCCGCCGCCCGCGATGCCGATATTGCCCAGCAGCAGTTGCACCATGGCGCCGGTGCGGATCATCTGCGAGCCAACCGAATGTTGCGTCCAGCCCAGCGCATACATGATCGTCATGGCGCGGTCGGGCGCGGCCGTGCTGCCGAGCATCTCGCACACCTTCAGGAATTTGTCCTTCGGCGTGCCGCACACGCGCTCCACCATTTCTGGCGTGTAGCGCGCGTAATGCGCTTTCATCAGATTGAACACGCAGCGCGGATGCGCGAGCGTCGGATCGGTCTTTACGTAGCCGTCGTCGCCGCGTTCGTAATCCCAGCTTTCCTTGGCGTAGCTGCGCTTTTCCGCGTCGTAGCCGGAAAACAGGCCGTTTTCGAACTGGAAATCCTCGCGCACGATAAACGTGAAGTCCGTGTAGTTCTTCACGTATTCATGCTGGATCCGGTCGTTTTCGAGCAGCCAGCGGATCACGCCGCCCAGGAACACGATGTCGGTCCCCGTGCGGATCTGCACGTAATAGTCGGCCACGGACGCCGAGCGCGTGAAGCGCGGGTCCACCACGATCAGGCGCGCCTTGTTGTGCGCCTTGGCTTCGGTTACCCATTTGAAGCCGCACGGGTGCGCTTCGGCGGCGTTGCCGCCCATGATCAGTATTACATCCGCGTTCTTGATGTCGACCCAATGGTTCGTCATCGCTCCACGGCCAAACGTCGGGGCAAGACCTGCCACCGTCGGGCCATGTCAGACACGCGCCTGATTATCGAACCCCAACATGCCAAGACTGCGGACAGTCTTGTGCGTGATGTAACCCACCTCGTTGCTGCTGGCAGAGGCCGCCAGCATGCCCGTGGTCAGCCAGCGGTTGACCGTCTGGCCCTGATCGTTCTTCTCGACGAAGTTGGCATCGCGGTCCTGCTTCATCAGCTTGGCGATGCGGTTGATCGCGTCGTCCCAGCTGATGCGCTGCCATTTGTCCGATCCGGGCGCGCGGTACTCGGGATATTGCAGACGGCTCGGGCTGTGGATGAAATCGATCAGCCCCGCGCCCTTGGGGCACAACGTGCCGCGATTGACCGGGTGATCGGGGTCGCCCTCGATATGGATGATGCTGGCCTTGGCGTTCTTTGCCTTGTCGCCCAGGCTGTACATCAGCAGGCCACATGCCACCGAACAGTAGGGGCAGGTATTGCGGGTCTCGGTGGTGCGCGCCAGCTTGTAGGCACGCACTTCCGCCAGCGCGGCGTCGGGCGCGAACCCGACCAGCGCAAGGCTTGAACCCGCCAGCGACGCTCCCGTGAACTTCAGGAACTGTCGGCGGTTCATCGTAACCATGGGGAAACCTCCTAGTACCGGGCCGCCGCCCGGTCATGGATTTATCTGCAAAGACAGAGAACAGTATAGGCAATAGTGGCGTTTTCGCTATGTGCGCCCGCCGCGCGGCGGGCGCCTGTCACCAGAGCCAGCGCAGGCCGAGGTTGCCGCCGAGATTGTTGCGGTGCACACCATCGAGATTGGTGGTGTAGGCCACGGTCAGGTACAGGCTGCTGCTGCGATCGAGCCGGGCTGCCACGCCGGCGCCGAACTGTGCGGCCGTGCTGGCCAGCGACGCATCCACGGCGTCGGTCGATGCGAAGACGATCTGGTCCGTGCCGCCGAAACTGCGCAGCAGGTTGGCGCGCAGCCACGGCATCCACGTCACGCCGTTGCGCTGGAACTGCCGTTCCGCCCGCACACCCACGCGCGCCAGCCAGCCGCTGGCGGTCTGGAAGCTGACCGGCGAGATGCCGTCGTCGATATCGTTCAGCGAGATGTGCTGCCAGATCAGTTGCGCCTGCGGCTCGATGGCGAAGCCGTTGCCCAGCGGCAGCGGCACGCCGGCTTCGATCGACGTGGAGACGGCGGTGCCATGCGTGCTCGCGCCCACGCTGCGCGTCGAGCGCGGGTTGGCGATCAACGTGCTGCCCTGCAGCACAGCGTCGGTGTACCAGCCGGTCGGGCCGACATGCGTCCAATAGCCACCCAGGCTGTATGCATCGACCGACAGCGTGCCGACGGTTGCCCCGCGGAAGCCCTGCGCGAAACCGTTGACGTCGCCCGATGCGCGCGCGAATCCCAGCATCAATCCGTAGTGATTGCGATGGCCACTCGCCGTCGCGTCGGCATAGACGTCCTGCCCGATCTGCACGCCCGCCACGGTGCCGTCGAACGCTGCGTCGACACTGCCTTGTTGCCCCTGTTGCATCCGGCCGCCCCAGAGGCGCGCCCAACTGGCGGGCAAGCGCCCGCGTTCGTCGAGCAACGCCTGCTGGCCCTGGCGCTCATGGAAGGTGCCGATCTGGTCGAAGCCGATCTGCCGCACCACCGCCGGCGTGGCCGCGTACGGCGGCACCTCGGGGCGATAGAGCACCACCGGCCCGCCATCGGCCAGGTCCAGCGACGGCAGCGCCGGCGTGCCCGGCGCCGGCAATTCGGGCGTGCCGGGCGCCGCAGTTGGCGCGATTTCCGCGCCGGACGTAGGCACCAGCGACGATCGCAGATACCAACCGTTTTCCGACCCGGCAGAGGCGCCGCCATGGAACAGGTAGTAGATATAGGGGCCCGCGCTGATCGATCCGCCGCGCAATGCGAATGCAGTCGCGGTGGACGTGGTCCCGTTAGTGGCCAGCACCAGCGGGATGCCGTCCGCGGTGGTCAGCCCGCCCGCGCCGCCCAGATTGGCCAGCGAAATCAGGGTATTGCCGCCGATGGCGCCACCCGACACCACCAGGCGCGCCGCGGGCGCTCCATCGCTGCCGAGCACCGATTCCGTCTGCAGCACGCCGTTGGCGCCGGTGTAATCCCCGACGATGGTCAACTGCCCGCCGCCGCTGCCGTCGCCCGGATGTAGCGTGCCCTGATTGGTCACGCTGCCTGTCAGCGTGCCGGTGCCGGCCAGCGTGGCGCCGGTGCGCACCTGCGCCACGCCGCCGATCGCGGCGGCGAGGGTCACAGTGCCACTCTGAATGTCGATCGTGTTGAACACGCCGCTGCCTGACCACGTCCACGCCGAACCCTGCATCTGCATCAGCGCAAAGCGGTTGAAGGCGTTGTCCGCGGTGCCGCTGCCTTGGAGCACCAGTTGCGTGGCGGCATTGCCGCCGCCGTCCGCCGCGCCGCGAATCGTCGAACCGGTCTGCAGGATCAGCGTGTTGGCGCCCGCGCCCATCGACACCGCGGTGCCGGCGTCGCTCTGCAGCAGCCCCGCGTTGATGACGGTGGTGGCGCCGTTGAGCGTGCGGATCGCTGCTGCCTGACGGCTCACGATCTGGCCGCCCGCCTGGTTTTCCACGGTCGCGGTGAAACTGCTGCCGGCCGTGTTCGAGAACACCGCATCGGCGCCAGCCCCGCGCGTCTCGATGCTGCCGCTGTTGGTCATCCGGTCGCCGTTGCCCTGCAGATAGACGCCGAAACTCGATGTGCCGGTGGTCAGCAGGCTGCCCTGGTTGGTGGCCGTGCCGCTGCCGCCCAGGATCGACATCGCGCGTGCATTGCTGCCCGTGGTGCTGATCGATCCGCTATTGATCAGGCCGTTGCCGGTCTGTCCGGTGTTGGTCTGGCCCCATGCCGCGGTCATGCCGTAGGCGTTTGGACCGGCCGTGCGGATCACGCCCTGGTTGACCAGCGTGTTGTTGCTGCCGTTGGCGGCCATGGCGTCGTTGAACGCGCCCGTGGTGGCGATCACGCCCTGTGTCGCGTTGGTCAGCGTATTGCCGTTGCCGCGGCCCAGCAGCACGGCGCCGCGATTGCTACCGGAGGCCGCGCCGCCGCTCAGCGACAAACTGCCGCCGTTGCTGACGCTGCTGCCACTATCGACCCGCATCGCGACCGGATTGACAGCATTGACAAAACTGCCTGACGCACCGGGCGCGATATTGATCGACACATTGGTGGCACCCACATCGGCCCGTGCAGGCGCCGTGATGCTGCCCGTGCAATTGACTGACGTGCCAGAAGCCGGCGCGATGTTGTCGCATTCGGCCAGCGCCGCTGTCGGCATTGCCAGCAGCGTCATGGCAACGGCCATTGCGATCGGTCGGGCCTGCGGGGGCGCGCAGGCGCACGTCGATCTGGAATGCAAGGCGGGGGCACGCGTCGTCGGTCGCAAGCGTCGTCTCCGTGCTTTGCATGCCAACGAGCATAGTAAAAATTGCGCTGCTAGTCGCGGATCGCCTCGTCGCATACAGGCGAACGATTCCCTGCCGATGTTTGACCCAGTCAGTCGCGATACGGGCCGCAATCGACAGAAATAAGTGAAACCGCAGATATGTCAATTCCCTCGTCGGGGGGTTATTCGGCTTAAAAGGGTTGCGACACACTTCACGTCGCCTGGCACGGTCCGCGCGGGCCGTGCGAAATGCGCATCGATCGATAAAGACAGCCAGGGTCGGCTGTTCCGATCCAAAAAATCAACATAACGAGATAACAGGGATGAAATCGAGACTTCTTTTGACGGGTTTGACCGCTGCAGTGCTTTCCGCCTGCGGTGGCGGAGATGGCGCGCCGTCGGCAACGCCCACGGTTACCACCACGTCGATCAGCGGCACCGCGGCGGTTGGCGCGGCGCTGGAAAATGCCACCGTGCAGGCCAAGTGCGCATCGGGCAGCGGCAGCGCGACGACCGCCGCCGATGGCACATTCACGATCAATATCGCGAACGCCGTTCGCCCCTGCGTGCTGAGCGTGACCACGCCTGACAATACGGTGCTGCATTCCGTGGTGGAAGCCGGTAGCGGCACCACCGCCGTCGCCAACATCTCGCCCTTCACCGAACTGATCACGGCTGCGCTGGCACAGGGCAGCACCACCGCGTTCTTCAACCAGTTCGACGCCGCCGCGCAAAACCGCGTGACGCCGGCAAACCTGTCGACCTCTAACGAAACGGTGCGTCTGGCGTTGACCGGCATCGTCGACCTGAACGGCTTCGACCCGCTCAAGGGCGCACTGGTGGCCGCCAACAACGGCAAGCCCGGCAACGCGCTCGATCAACTGCTCGATACGCTGGGCGCCCGCCTGAAATCGTCGAAGGCCACTGTGGACGACCTAGCCACGGCCATCGTCAGCAATGCCGGCAGCGCCGCGCTGGGAACGCTGCTGCAGAAAGCATCGGCCACCTGCGCGGGCCTGCGCACCGGCGAGTATTTCCTGGCAGGGCCTGGCACGGCAACGGCCACGTCGGTAACCGTCGACGCCGACGCGCTGACGCTGACGCAGAAGTTTGCGGCCAACACGGTTTCGGCGACCGCTGTCGCATCGACCGTGCTTCTCACGCCGACCGACGAAAACTGCCGCTTCGCATTGAAGGACGTGCCCATCAGCGTGCTGGTGTCGAAGCTCGGCGTGAGCGTGCTGATGCAGACGCCGAACAACGTGCCGACCGGCTTCCCGATGTTCATGGTGCCTGTGCAGCAATTGCCGTTGTCCGATCTGGCCGGCGACTGGAACGCCGTGGCCGTAGCGTTGGGCAGCGGCTCGGCCCCCACGTCGCGCTCCACCTTCACGCTGGACGCCAACGGCAAGATGACGGCAGCCGCGTCCTGCAACGACGATAACGTCTGCACGCCGTGGGACGCAGCATCGCTGCCCTCCTTCGTCAAGCAGGCGGACGGATCCTTCCTGGCCAGCGGCGCGAACGGCAGCACGGTCGCCATCGCATTCAAGAGCACGGACGGGGTAGTGTCCGCCGTGGTCAGCGATCAGGGTTCCCTCATGGTTGCCAGCAAACAAGTCGTGCGCACGCTGCCGGCAGTGGGTAGCAAGAACGCGTATTGGGACTACGTCGCCTTCTCGGATGGAAGCGTCAATTTCTCGCGCGCGTCGACGGAGATCCTCAGCACGGATCCAGTCAACAACATCTACACCCGCAAGCGTATCGAAGACGGTCGTGTGGATGCCTGGAAGCTGAACGTGCCGGCAACCGGCTTGCGCTATCGCGCCAAGAGCAGCAGTGCCGACGAAGCGGTGCAACTGGCGCTGGGCAATACCGGCGTTGGCGTGAACCTCGGCCTGCACGTCAGCAAGCCATACTTCGACGTTTCGGTGAATCGTCCGTAAAATCCAGCGCTGGCGGCGTGTAAGCCGTCGGACGTCTGGTTCCGTTGAAAACCCGCCTGCATAGGCGGGTTTTTTATTGCCGCGCGCAGGTGGATGCATCGCAGGCATTTATTGGCACGTGCTTCAAGGGCTTCGTGTCCTCTCATCATCAGCTCACGTTTGCACAGCGTGACGCCGATCTGGTCGAACCGTTTTTTTCATGTTCGCTCAGTGCTCGACAAGCATGCGGTAAAACTTGAGTGGTGTCGTCGTCGTCCCGGCTTTGGGCATTACTTTTAGTCAGTGTTTCCATAGGATTCGACTGATTTCAGACGTTGTTTAACTTTCGTCGTTGCGCGATGTATCGGCAATTCCCGGCTAAATGAAAACGTCGTAACGTGCAGCGCTCAGGCCACCCCGATTCCATCAGCCGGAGGTATTGAACTAGGTCACCCATTCCAACGGGGCCAGTTCAACGGATTCATGCGTCTCCAGTCGGGAACCCCTTGGGTATATCCCGCGGGCCGAAGCTAAGACAAATTGTTATTCGAAACATTCAAATGTCTACCGCCCGAGCTGCTCTCAACTTGAATCAACCAGCCCATGATCGCGGGGTGGTTCAATGCATTCGGAATTGCACTGAATTAAATTTCTTTTATTGATATTTAAATAAATATGGCGGCCATTAAGAAATTGTTTTTTATAATTCTGCTATTTTCAACGACATGTTCGCGCGCATTGGAATTGGATGGACTGCATCGTTATTCAATTGGTTTCGTCGATCCTAAATCGGTGATTGAGTAACATCAACGGCGTGAAGAGCCTGCATTCAAACGATTCTCTGGCAAGGAAATTCGGTGTGGGGTTCGATGGCCTCCGGGAGGGAAGAAAGATGACTTACAAATACAAAAAGGCTGGTGTCGTAAAGCAGCAGTTAAATAAGTGGGGTTGCCGATAATCGGTCCCTTCACAATCAGGGGGCCGTCACGAAGCATCTCCGATGCCGCCTTGACCTGACCGGACAGCGCGGCTTGAGACAAACGTTCGACGTAAAGCTTCCGCAATTTATTTTGTGTAAGCACTAGATATTTCTTATATCGGAATGTCACGTATTTCCGTGTTCGTGATTTCAGTAATCAAAAAATAAATATCTGTAAATCATAAAAACATTATTTTAGATTTTATTCAGTTTCTGTTGTTTGCGCGACGCATTGGCTGTTCTCGCTTGTCGGATAGCGGCGTAAGGTTTTGACGCACGAGAATGTCGGCCTCGCGTCGCAAGCGATGGCCTGTTCGGAGAATGCGATCACAGCTGGTAAGGAGCAAGCAACAGTGATGGATGTGACGGACGAACTGAAATCATGGGGCGACGGGCTGCCAACGTCCGTGACCAGGCTGCAGCCCTATCACCTGAAGGTGCTCGGAGCAAACAGTGCTGCCGGCCTGTCCGTGGTGTCATTCGAGGCTGTAGAGCGCCTGGGCGAACCCTACAGCGTCAAGATCCGATTGACCCATCCGATGGACCTGGACCGGGTGGAGTACGTGCGCCGTGACGCCACGTTCTCGATCAACCCCGGCGACGGCTCGGAGCCTCGGCAATTCTCCGGCTGCATCTTCCGCTTTTCAAAAACTCGTCAGACCCGCGACTTCTGCGCCTATGAAATGGAGTTGCGCCCGAAGGTCGCCTTGCTGACGCTGACCAAGGCAAGCCGTGTCTATCAGAGAA